>Ga0153954_1000041_pt1 | contig 130505 bp, 90 predicted proteins | sample TSFL038MetaG_FD_102277 | JGI IMG/M metagenome (GOLD analysis project Ga0153954, IMG submission 102277) | Attine ant fungus gardens microbial communities from Florida, USA - TSFL038 MetaG | ecosystem: Host-associated > Fungi > Mycelium > Unclassified | place: USA: Florida, Wekiwa Springs State...
GGGGACGAGTCTTCGAGGCCCCGGGGATCAGCCAAGGCCTGCCCCCGGGGCGTCGCTGCGCTCCTCCCCGACCACCCATCTTCTCTAATCTCACACGGCCAAACTCTACCTGGATAGCCTCTGAGTCGCTTGCCGGTCGGGATCGATGATGTAGGGATGGTACCTACTCCCAGGCGAAAGAACTCGGACAAGTGAAACAGACGGGAGAGAATTCGAGTACCATGGTGGCGGTTCTCGAATCCAAAATCGTTTGTGACTTTCGCCGTTTTGACGAGGTCAACGCTACTTATGATGACTCAAAGATCATGGAATTGTCGTCTCGCCCACGCGATCTTACCCACATTCCTAAGCTGTTTGGGATTCACCGCAGCTCAAGGAATGGCGCGGGAAGTCGGTAGCGAAGCCGAGGTATCTCCCTCGCCGGCCAAGGTGACGTTCAACAAAGACATTGCACCGCTCGTTTTCGAGCGCTGCGCCACCTGCCACCGACCGGGTGAAGTGGCCCCGTTCTCACTGCTCAGTTATCGCGATGTGAGTAAGCGGACCGAGTTGATCAAGACCGTGATCGAAGACCGGACGATGCCGCCGTGGAAAGCGGTGCCGGGTTCGGGCCACTTTGCCGACTCTCGGCGTTTGAGCGACGAGCAAGTCGCGTTGATCCTGAAATGGGTCAAGGAGGGCTCTTCAGAGGGGGATCCGGCCGACCTGCCGTCTCCTCCTCGATTCGTCTCCGGTTGGCAGCTTGGCGAGCCCGACATGGTTTTGAAGATGGACGAGCCGTACACATTGAAGGCCGAGGGGGACGACGAATATCGCTGTTTCGTGATACCCTTCGAGGTGCCGGCCGGGAAATACATCCAATCGGTCGAGTATCGCCCCGGTAACCGAAAGATCGTCCATCACGCGGTGCTGAGCATGCTGCCGAATGCGATGGCCAAGGCCAAGCTCGCCACAGGAGACGGTAAGAGCTTCCTCAGCGGCCTAGCCCCTCCCGGCCAGCTTTTGCCCGGCTCCTTGGCCTTTTGGACCCCCGGCATGGTTCCGCACCCGCTTCCCAGCGACCTTGCCGCCGGCTGGCCTAAGGGGGTCAGCCTCGTCCTTCAGCTTCACCTTCATCCCAGCGGCAAGCCGGAACCCGAACAGTCCTCCATCGGCCTGCATTTCACCGATCAAAAGCCGCGTGCTCGCCTCGAATTCATAATCATGAATGACCAGAATATCAACATCAAACCGGATGACAAGGAATATGTAGCCACGAAGTCGATCACACTCCCGGTCGCCGTTGAGATGCATGGCGTCTTTCCGCACATGCACCTGATCGGTCGCACGGTGAAGATGACCGCAACACTCCCTGATGGGACCACCAAGCCCTTGATCTCGATCGACGACTGGGACTTCAACTGGCAGCACTACTACCAGTATGCGACCCCCTTCAAACTTCCCGCCGGCACCAAGCTCGAAGGGCGTTGGACGTACGACAACTCATCCGACAATCCGGCCAACCCGAGTAAGCCGCCGAAGCTCGTGACCTACGGCGAACAGACCACGGACGAGATGGCCATCACCATCTTCGACGTTCTTCCCGATAGCCCATTCCCGAGGCGCCCGGGCAACTCACGCGCGATGGGAGGCCCCGGAAGGGCAGGAGCACCGTCACGCCCCTCGGATGAGATACGCAAGGATAAGCCGACTCCGTGAGGAAAGTCGCCTTACCCCTTGGTCGTACCGGCCGTGACGAAAGCTCGGCCCGAGGACGATTGTCTCCTCGGGCCAGGCAAAGGACGATCAAACATCGCAGAGGGTGACGGCCTGGGCAAGGCTTGTCAGTGGGTCCCGCTTGGGGATGAACTCGTGGGCGAAGTAGCCCTGGAAGCCCACCCCGGCGATGGCCAGAGCGATCGCCTTGTAGTTGAGTTCCTGGGTCTCGTCGATTTCATTGCGGCCCGGATTGCCGCCGGTGTGGTAGTGACCGAAATAGGGGTGATTCTTCTCGATCGTCCTGATCACATCCCCTTCCATGATCTGCATGTGATAGATGTCGTAGAGTAGCTTGAAATTGTCGGAGCCGACCCGCTTGACCAGCTCGACTCCCCAGTCGGAGCGGTCGCACATGTAGTCCTTGTGGTTCACCTTGCTGTTGAGCAGCTCCATCTGGAGCGTCACACCCGCCTTCTCCGCGACCGGGGCGATCTCTTTCAGCGCCTTCGCGCAGTTCGCCAGTCCGGTCCGGTCGTCGATCCCTCGGCGATTTCCCGAGAAGCAGATCACGTTCTTCCAGCCTTCACGGGCGGTGGCTTCGATCGCGGCGTTGATCTGCTTCAAACTCGAGTCGTGGTATTTGGGGTCGCACAGGCCGTCGGTGAGGGGGTGGGAGGAGGTCATCGTGCAGATCAAGCCATGCGACTTGGCGGTTTCGAAGTCTTTGGGCGTGAGCAGGTCGATACCAACCAGGCCCAGGCGCTTCGCAGCGGCGCACAGGTCGTCGAGCGGGATCTTCGAATAGCACCAGCGGCAAACGGATTGCTGAAGGCGATTCTTGGATCCCGTTCGCCCTGGCTCCGCCCCCTGGGCCTGAACCTCGATTGCACCCACCGCGGCCATGGCCGCGACGGCGCGTAAGGCGTCACGTCGACTCGTGCGCAACGCTGGCCGTTCACTCGGTGCGGTCATGAAGCATCCTCCCCCTGTCTGTTGAATTCAAAGGAAACAGCCGGTCCGGCCCGATCTCATACCCGAGAATTTTCTCAGGACCACCCGCGCTCAACCAGAGGGGACCCAGCCTGGCGTCGGAATTGGGAGATAGCGAACTTCTTTTGAGGAAGTACAATGAGTTCAATAATCCGACGCTTGCGCCGAAGACCCGAACGGGGCTGCGCAATTCTCCGAGCTTATGGTCCGCGCATCACGTCTCAGAGCCACCGGGAGATCCACTCGTGAGCGAAGGTCTCAAGCGCGTTTACGGCATCGATCTGGGAACGACCTATTCGGCAATCGCTTACGTTGACGAGCATGGAAAGCCGGTCATCGTCCCGAATCAGGAAAGCGAGCGGATCACCCCGTCGGTCGTGCTCTTCGATGGTGACAATATCATCGTGGGGAACACGGCCAAGGAGTCGGCCAAGGTCGAGCCCCATCGTGTGGTCTCTCGCATCAAACAGCACATGGGGGACCCGAACTTCGTTTTCGAGCACGACGGCCAGGTCTACAGCCCCGAGGATGTTTCCTCGTTCGTCCTCCGCAAGGTCGTCGGCGACGCCGAACTCGCACTGGGGGACGAAAAGATCACCGACGTCGTGATCACATGCCCCGCCTACTTCGGAACCCCCGAACGCGAAGCCACCGCCAATGCCGGCCGCCTTGCCGGACTCAACGTTCGCGCGATCCTGAACGAACCGACGGCCGCAGCCATCGCCTACGGGCTCGAACAGGCCGAGGATCAGACCGTGCTCGTCTACGACCTCGGTGGCGGCACGTTTGATATCACGATGATCGACATCAAGGATCGCCTCATCCGCGTCATCTGCACGGGGGGCGACCATCGGCTGGGGGGCGTGCTCTGGGACGAAGCCATCGTGATGTACCTCGCGGAGCAGTTCCGGAGCCAGACCGGACTCGAGGATGACCCGATGGATGACCCCGAGGTCCTCAACGACCTCTTCCTCCAGGCCGAGCGCGGTAAGAAGACGCTGACGCAGCGAGAAAAAGCCCCCTTCCGGGTTACGCATGCGGGGCAGCAAGCGCGCGTCGAGCTTGACCGAGCGAAATTCGAGGAGATCACCCAACATCTTCTCGACCGTACCATCGAATTGACCCGGGAGATGCTGGCCGACGCCAAGACCAAAGGACACGAACGCTACCACAAGATCATCCTTGTCGGCGGCGCCACGCGCATGCCGCAGGTCCGCGAGCGGATCGTCGCCGAGTTCGGAATTGAACCCGAGATCTTCGACCCGGATGAGTCCGTCGCCAAAGGAGCCGCGCTCTTCGGCCTCAAGGAGTCTCTCGAAGATTCGGTCCGGGAAATCCTCTCCCCGGAAAACGGCCAGAGCGAAGAGCCGCGCCCGGAAATCAACCTCGAACAAGTCTCCGAAGCGCAGGTGGCCGAGGCCCTCGACCGCCTCGAGCAACAGCTCGGTTTCACGCTCACGGGACCCGTCCGGGAATTGGTCAATACGAGGATCGTCAACGTCCTCAGCAAGAGCCTCGGCGTGGTGGCTCGGGACGACCTCAACAAGGAGGTGGTCGTTTATCTCTTGCCTCGCAACGGCGAGGTACCGATGGAACGCAGCAGCGACTTCGGGACCGATACCGCAAACCAAGCAGGGGTCGACATCCGCGTGATGGCCGGCGAACGGGATAGCCTGGAACCCGTTGATTGCCAGGATGTCGGCATCGCGACCTTGAATCTCCCGCCCAACCTTCCCGCTCGCAGCCCAATCCGCGTCAAGTTTGCGATCAGTCGCGACGGCCGGCTCAACGTGACCGCCACCGACCTCACCGGCGGCGGCTCGATCGACGTCGAGTTCGAGACGGAGGCCGTCCTGAACGAAGCGGAAGTCGCCGAACGGTCCTCGGCACTCCGCCTCCTCAACGTCTCCTGAACACGTGAGCAAATCCCTGGTAGCGTGGACACTGCCCACCAAGGATTCTGCTCCGACTATCCGTTGACATGTAGAGAAGATCGGTGGGCGGTGCCCAACCTACGAAGTGATGATGGTTTTGAGGCTCCAGGGTTCGGCTCATGGCTCAGAGCTTTGTGGGGATCGATCTCGGAACGACGAACTCGGTGGTGGCCACGCGTAACGCTTACGGTCGCCCCGAGGTGATCGCCAATCGCGACGGGCACAATGTCACCCCGTCGGTCGTCTACTTCGGATCCGACCCACCCGCCGTGGGACAGGAGGCCAAGGAGTGGGCGCGGTTGGGTAATGAGGAGATCGCCAGCTTCTTCAAGCCCCACATGGGCAATCCGCTTTATCAACTTCGATTCCACGGCCGCGACTACAACGCCAGCGACCTCTCGGCGATCGTCCTGCGCCGGTTAAAAGAGGACGCCGAAACCAAGCTCGGCCAGTCGGTCGACTCCGCCGTGATCACGGTGCCCGCCTATTTCGCGGATGCCCAGCGCAAGGCAACCATCGACGCCGGGAACGCGGCGGGTCTCGACGTGCTCAGGATCATCAACGAACCCACGGCCGCGGCGCTCGCTTACGGTCTGCAAAAGACGGGGACAACCGAAACCGTGCTCATCTACGACCTCGGGGGCGGCACCTTCGACGTGACGGTCGCCCGCATCACTCCCGAGGCGATCAGCGTCCTGAGCACAGCCGGAGACCACGACCTCGGTGGAAAGAACTGGGACGACCGGATCGCGATGTTTCTCTCGGAAAAGTTCGCGCAGGAGACCGGCCTCGACCCGCTCGACGACCCCGTCGCCTTGAACGAGGTGCTCGTACGTAGCGAACAAGCCAAGTGGACCCTGTCCGACCGCAATGCCGCTCGGATCACGCTCCAGCTCGGATCCGAGCGTCGAGGCTACGAGTTAACACGCGTCGATTTTGAAAATCTTTCGTTTCCACTGATGGATCGCACGCGTAAACTGACCGAGGAAGCCCTGGAAGAAGCCAGGCTCTGTTGGAGGGATCTGAGCGGCGTCCTCCTCGTCGGTGGTTCGACACGCATGCCGATGGTTCGCTCCTACGTCACCCAGATGTCGGGGATGCCGCCTCGCTCCGGCGTCAACGTCGATGAAGTCGTCGCCCTGGGTGCGGCGATCCAGGCGGCGATGGAGGTGGGAGAGACGGCTCAGGATGCCACACCGAAGTTCACCTTGAGTGGTGCTCGTCGCATCGACGACGTGATGTCCCACAGCCTGGGCGCGATCGCCGTCAGCTCCGACGGCAACTCTTATGTCAATGACATCGTGATCCGCCGTAATCTCCCCATTCCGGCCGAGAACACCCGTAGCTACCTCCACGCCACCCACGGCGGCGCGAACGCGACCTTGGAAGTCTACCTCACCCAGGGCGAAAGCGACCAGCCGCTCGATTGCTCGATTCTCGGCAAATACGTCTTCTCCGGAATCCAGGCCACCGACAACGAAGTCACTGTGGATGTCGGCATATCCTACGACCCCAACGGAGTCGTCCAGGTCCGAGCCTCTCAGCGCGATACGGGGCACCGCTTGGCGATGAGGATCGAGCCGGTCCCCGATGACTTGAGCTGGCTGGCGAGGCCTCCCGAAGCCTCGACACATCAGTCTCCGACCGAGAAAGTCCGCCTCTATCTCCTGATCGACGTTTCGGCCAGCATGGCGGGCTTCCCACTGCTGGAGGCTCAAAACGCGGCACGCGAGTTCCTCGAGCGCTGCGACTTTACCACGATGGAAGTGGGCCTCATCTCGTTCTCGACCCACGTCACGCTTCAAGCCGAGGCCACCGACAACGTTCGGAAAGTACAGGCCGCGATCGCTCGACTCGAACCCGACAGCAGCACGAACCTGACCGACGCCCTCGAGCTTGCTCGCGCCCGACTGGCGGCCGACGACCGGGTCCGTTACATCGTCATTCTCACCGACGGTTATCCTGATGCCGCCGAGAGCGCCGTCGAGCAGGCCCATGCGGCAATCAAGCAGGGGGTCGAGATCGTCGCGATCGGCATCGGAGATGCTGACCTCGATTACCTTCGCAGGCTCTCGAGTCGTGAAGAAGGCTCGATCTTCGCCCATGCCGGCGAGCTCGTGAAGACCTTCGGCCATATCGCGAGGATGATCACCGAGGGAGGTCGCAGCTTGAGGAAATTGTCATGAGTACGGCGATCGACGCTTCAACTCGTGTTCCTATCCGCTCGGCCAATCTCAGACAAGCCTATGAACGCGCGTTGGCCGGTGCGCTGGGCGCGGTCTTCGGTCTTTACCTCTACGTGGAACTGATCCATGCGGAGCAGGTCTGGGTCCGCGACGCACTGGCGGGCCTCCTGATCGGTGGCTCGATCGGATTCTTTCTGAACGCGTCGGCCCCGTTCCGGGAGGGAGCCTGGTTGAAACTCGGGCGCCTCGCGACCTGGGGAACCGCGGCCGGTGCCCTGGGAGGAGCCATCGGCCTGGTGCTCGGCGAAATGGCGATCGGCCTCTTTCAGGGCGGCCTTCTCGGTCGCGCGGTGTCCTGGTCGATCCTTGGCATCAGCATCGGGATCAGCCAGGGACTCGCCGATCGCTCGCGACAACGGCTCGTCTTCGGTCTCATCGGCGGCGGACTCGGCGGCCTGATCGGAGGATATCTCTTTGAATGGCTCCGAGGTGCGTTCGGCAATCATTACACCATGAGTCAGGGGATCGGCATCGTGATCCTCGGCGCAGGCCTCGGGCTACTGCTCGCGCTCGTCGAGCAGGCCCTGCGACGCGCCTGGGTTCAGGTGCTCCGAGGGCGCCAGGAGGGGCAAGCCTATCTCCTGGCCCACAAGCTTTCGCGAATAGGTCTCGACGAGCGCGCCGAAGTCGGCCTTTTCGGAGACTCGGCCGTCGCACGGCAGCATGCCGAAATTGAGGACACGTCCCAAGGTTACCTGTTACGCAATCTCGCCCCCACCCACACCACCCGCGTCAACGGCGCAGACGTGAAGGGGTCTCACCTGCTCAAAGACGGCGATCGCCTCGAGCTTGGGCAGACCTTATTGGTGTTCCGCCAACGGTCGCGTTAGGCTCTTCGCGAGAATTACGTGCTTGATTGAAGGGGTTGGAAATTCACCGTTGCAAACGAGTCTCCTTGAGAAACCAACGAGCATGGTGGATTCCCGAATCTGAAGGCCTTGTTCCAACCCGGGCTTAGAGAAAGGAGAACCGAAGTCCTTATTTCACGGTCGTCGAATTAGGGCTGGAGTTAGACACGGTAAGGAGCGGCAATGAGGAACCTGATCGCGAAAAACGGCAGATCTCAACTTCGACGGATGACCTTGGTCTTCCTTTCCCTGGCAGCGCTGGTCACACTCTGGATGTTCTTTGTTCGGCACAGCAAAGATTTCACAAAAATTCCTTTGATTCAAAATCATTACATCAGCGATGTCATTGAGCCAATACGAATGGTGCAGGTCATCGTGCTTGCAGATGGGGGCAGTATGGGCTTAACCTTCCAGGATTCGAGGCATGTCACGAATGCCGTCTGCCTGGCGAGAGATGATGCCTTCGAAACCAGTCATTTGTCATTCGGCGGTATGGTCCCCGACCCTCACACAAGTGTGCCTATCGGTGGCATCGAGGAGAAAGCCTTTCTCGGCTTACTCCAACGATGGCAGCGTCAAGATCCTGAAGCTCGACAGTGGAGCAAAAAGATCGAACGCTACCTCCAATCCGATCGGAAGTCACCGCTGTTGAAGGGGAACGAAACTGAGGAACAAGTCACAAAAGGATTTGCCACGAACCAGGTAAAAGCACTGGAGAAAAGAAACTAACCGGAGCATTCGGCATGTCCCCTTCCGTAGCGTAGGCACCGATCATCAAGGATTTCTTCTCGTAGGGCAGGCCTTGGCCTGCCTGGGCTGTTCACTAGAACCTCGGCAGGCCAAGGCCTGCCCTACAAAGAACTTGCCGGAGGCTCTACTAACTGGATCATCCGGCAAGTCTCCTTCTTGATAGGGTGGGCATTGCCCACCAGGAATTAAACCCTGGTCGAAGCCACCAGATTGGTGGGCAGTGCCCACCCTACGGGAAAGCAACCTGGCGGATGATCCACTAACAATTGAATGAAAAGCTTTTTCACATCGAATCAACTTCCAGAATCATGTGAGAGTCCTCGATCGGAGTCGTTATGTTGATCGACCTTCTTAGATTTGTCGAAAACGACGCTTCCGCCACGCGCCCGGGATCGCCATGAATTCGAAAGCTTGGTCGCTGGAGATCGTGCGGGGCCGAGAAACCGGTCGGGTCTACGCGCTGCAAGCTGGCGAGACCACGCTCGGCAACGCGCTCAACGGCAGTCGTGGGATCGACCTCGCCATGCACGAGGGAGAAGGCCCTCGGCGCATGTCGGCTCGGCACGCCGCGCTCGACTGCTCGACGAATGGTCTGATCCTGCGCGATCTCGACAGTCCGGGCGGAACCTTCGTCAATCGCCAGCGCATTCTCAGCGGTCAGGCCAAGTCGCTCCAGGCCGGCGACCTGATCCAGTTGGGGGGCGTTCAACTCAAAGTGGTCGGGCGGGCCCCCGAGTCTTCGAAACCACGGCCTCAGCCTGTCGCAAAACAGGTAACGGCACCAGCCCCATCACCCCCCGCTTCGTCGCATTCCGGGGCATCCTCGGTATTGAGCCCCGTCGCGCTGCCGTCCCCTTTTGTGCTTGCCTCGGGCGGCACGTGCCGGACCTGGGACGACTTTCTCACGATCTCGGCACAACGCTGGACAGCCCTGCGTGAGGAGTTGACATCCGGCCGGATCGACGCCTTCTTGAGATCCATTCATCGCCCCATCCCACAGGCCTCGGGTACCCCCGATGAACAGCTCGATCGCTGGTTGAGTTCACTGCCCACAACCCGCCCCGCCGTGCCGGAGCTCGAAGTTCATCCCGAGAAGGTCGTCGTTCGAGCCGCGGCGGGAGGGGGAATCGTCCGGCAGTCGATCAAGCTGACGAACACCGGCTATCGGCTCCTCCGTTCGAAAATCGGGATCGAGGACCGTGACGCGGCCTGGATCAAATTTGATCCCAGAGACATACAAGCAAATTCGGTGACTGTGGATCAGTCGGAACTCGCTTTCGAAGTCGAGATCCCCGAGACGCTCGATGCCCCCAGGGTCGGGTCGTTCGTCGTTGAGAGTAACGGAGGAAACCGCCGCGTCGAGGTCCGAGTCGAGCGTCCCGCGACCCCAAGCATCCCTGAGTTCGGCCCCGAGGAACCGGCAACCACGGGAACGACGCTGGGCGAGATCGTCGCGAACCAGCCGACCCCGTTGCGGCTGCTGCTGGGAGCCATCAGCGGCTTTGTGGCCCGAATGCTCGTGCTGCTCGGCGGTCTGCTTAGCGGAGCTGGCGCTTCCGAGGCTTCTCCGCCACTCCTGGGCCCAGCGATCCTCTTTGGTTGCCTGGGCGGAGTCGCGGCCGGATTCCTGTCATTCCGTCGCGGTGCGCGACGCGATTTGGCCACATCCAGTTTCGCCGGGGCATGCGTCGGCATCTTTACGGCGGCCGTAACCGTCGCCGCGTGTCGCGCCTTGGAACCTCTCCTGGGGACGCAACTGTCGACATCACCCGTTGCGCAAGTATTCCTCTGGGCAGTCTTGGGAGGGGGACTGGCAGCGCTCTCTTCGCTACTGATTCCTCCTCCGCGCGACGTAAAGGCTTCACCATGAAACAGCGCGTGACGCTCCTCCTCGCCACAGCCTTTGCCTTGCTTTTCTCTTCGCGGCTCCTGGCCGAGGACGCCGCCACGGAGCAGGCGATCGCTCAGGCCATTGCGCGGGGAATGGACTATGTGAAGACGCAGCAGGAACCGGATGGAAACTGGTCTTACTCGTTCAATCATAACCATAACCTGGGCATTACGGCGTTGGCCGGGCTCGCGCTCCTGGAGAACGGAGCCGATCGAACCGATCCGGTCATCGCTTCCGCTGGGGAGGTTGTGAAGAACCTTGCCGCGCACTCGAACCAGACGTACGACCTGGCGCTGGCGATCTTGTTCCTCGCTCGTGTCCAAGCCGAGAGTCAGGGGAACAACGACGCCCTGATCCGACGCTTGGCGGCGCGGCTCGCCGCCGGAGAGCAGGGGGGGAGGTGGTCGTACACGGTCCCTGTCAACGCCGGAACTGATGATGATCGCGCATTGAAGCGTCGTCGCGTTTCTCGAAGAGATCGGCTCTTCCAGGGCAACGGGGACAACTCGAACACGCAGTTCGCGCTCCTGGGAATGTGGGCTGCGGGAAGACACGGCTTCGATCCCAACGAGGCTCTCGAGGCGATCGATGGACACTTCCGAGACACCGAGAACGACGACGGGCATTGGGGATACGTGCCCGGCACCGGTGGCACTGCGGCGATGACCTGCGCCGGTCTCATGGGACTCGCGATCGGTGCCGCGCGTCCTCAACTCGCCGAGCGCCAGACGGCTCGGGCGCGCGGGGCTGCGCTCGCCGCCGATCCTACGTTCACCTCGGCCCTTGAGGCCGTAACGAAGGATGCACGACAAATTGGTCCTCAGGCCGAGATCTATTACCTCTGGTCCCTCGAGCGTGTTTGCGTGGCGCTCGGTTTGCGCCAACTGTCCGGCTTCGACTGGTACGCCGCCGGGGCCGATGAGCTGCTTCGACGCCAACGAAACGATGGCAGTTGGCCCGAGGAGCGCTGGGGTGCGCTGCCGAATACCTGCCTCGCCCTCCTGTTCCTGCGAAAAGCCAACCTCGCCTTCGAACTCGACCGCGTGCTTCGCCTACCGAGCGCACCTCGACCCAACGCCGAGTCGAATCCGGAACCCGTCCCCATCGCTGCGGCGGACGCCATCGCGAAGGAGGCCCCGAAGGCCGGGCCGGCAGACGACGCCAGCGTCGTCATCACAAGCGCCAGCCAATCTCGGTTCCCCGAGATCAGCGTCGAGTTCGAGGTGAAGCGTCCCGACGGATCCTTCCTGCTCGACGGCCGGCGTGAAGACTTTCGTGTGACCGAATACGACCAGACCGTACCAATCCTCAGTCTTCAATCTCCGCTGACTCTGGAAGCCCATCCCACGACGGTCGTGCTCGTGGTTGATCGAAGTCTGAGCATGAAAGAAGAGGACCGAATCAGTCACCTGAAACGAGCGGTGGCGACGTTCCTGACAGGACTACCCAAAGGCTCGCGCGTCGCCGTGGTCGCTTTCGGTTCCGAGGTCCAACTCCTGTCCCCGTTCACCGACAACTTCGCAAAGGTGCGCGAGGCCGTCGAAACCCTGACCCCCTCGGGTGCGACGCGCTATTATGACGCTGTCGCCGAAGCCCTGAAACTCGTCCAGGGCCAGACAGGCCGCCGCGCGGTCCTGGCGCTCACTGATGGCGAAGACACCTTCAGCCAAGCCGCGACGCTCGATACGGTGATCGCCTCCGCCAATCGTCTCGGACTCCCGATCCACACTCTGGGACTCGGCTCCGAAGACGAGATCGAAAGCGACGCCCTCCGTCACCTGGCCACCGCCACCCGCGGCCAGTATTACCCCGCGCGAGATGCGGCACAATTGCGTTCGATCTACGAAGAGCTCGCGCAACGGCTCCGCTCCACCTACACCCTGGTTTACAAGACCGACCGAAAACTCCCCGATGGTACACTCCGGCCGGTCCGCGTCTATTACCGTGCCAGTCGCCAGGCCGGAGAAACCGCCGTCTTCGTCCACGGTATGGTCGTACCAGCGGCCGGTTGGAATGGATTATTTCTCTTGCTCGTAGCCGGTTTGGTTGCGTTGAACGTCCTACCCGACAGACTCCGCAAGAAGAAATCAACCAGCCAATAATCACGTATTCTAGATTTCATGCATAATATCTGAGCGAAATCCACTCTAGAGCGGTTATCGCTTGAATTGCATACACTCAGGTCAGCGAGTGACCCTGTGGCTCGAAGGAAGTAAAGTGGCCGGTGGAATGGCACTGGTGGCTTGTCCACCGGCGGCGACAGCCTTGGCCCACTGGTGGACAAGCCACCAGTGCCACCCCATACGGCCATCTACATCGCATCGGTTGATGGTGCGTCCAACACAGAAATCCCAGGGATTTCACTCAGCTTTTCCGGGATTTCGTAGGCGATCCAATCGCAATCCGCTCGAGTTCGCACGGTCAAGACAGCTTCTTGATTAAGCTCATTCACAGGCCCTCGTCTTCAGACTGCCAGTAGGTATGCCCCTCAAGACCCTCGGGAAGGCAGCGCATCTGTTCCCGAGCCGCAGGATCGTCATGGACGTAGCGGTAACCGGTCCCGTAGCCGAGTCCTTTCATGAGTTTGGTCACCGCGTTGCGGAGATGGTAGGGAACAGGCTCACGCGCCGTGGCTTCAGCATCCTGAGCGGCGGCCAAATAGGCGCGTTTGATCGCGTTTGACTTGGGTGCCTGGGCGAGATAGATCGTGGCCTGCGAAAGTGGAAAGAGGCCTTCTGGAAGCCCGATCATCTGGGTGATCTGAACTGCGGCGGCGGCCTGCACCATGGCCTGGGGATCGGCCAAGCCAATGTCTTCCGACGCGAGGATGCACAGGCGACGGGCGATGAAAATGGGATCCGCTCCCCCTTCGATCAACCGCGCCAGCCAGTAGAGTGCGGCGTTGACGTCGGAGTTGCGGAGCGACTTGATCAGCGCCGAGATCAAGTTGTAATGCTCTTCCCCCCCTTTGTCATAAGCGTAGCGTGCTCGACCCAGGGCTTCGACGAGCGTGGCGCTGGTGAGTCGCCGGGTGCCGTCCGGCTCCGGAGCCGTCGCGTTGACCGCCGTCTCGAGGGCCGTCAAGGCGACCCGCGCATCCCCGGCGGCGGCATGCGCCAGGCGTTCGATCTCCTCGTCGACGATGACCGGCCGAAGCAACGCGAGTCCTCGTTCCGGCTCCGCAAGCGCCCGCCTGACGATGCTCGCAAGGTCGGCCTCGGTCAGCGGGTTGAGCACGAGCACCCGGGAACGCGAAAGCAGGGCTGCGTTGACTTCGAAGGAAGGGTTCTCGGTGGTCGCCCCGATTAAAGTGACCAATCCCTCCTCGACTGCCGGAAGCAAGGCATCTTGCTGCGCCTTGTTGAAACGATGGATCTCATCGACGAAGAGGACCGTGCGTCCACTTCGACCGCGCAGCCGTCTTGCCTCGTCGAGCGCCGCCCGAACCTCCTTCACCCCGGCGAACACTGCCGACAGAGCGATGAATTGTGCTCTCGATTCCGACGCCAGGATCCGCGCCAACGTCGTCTTGCCACTGCCGGGAGGCCCCCACAGAACCAGGGACGGCAGCGAGCCTCGCTCGACCAGCCGGCGCAGGACTTTTCCTTCCCCAAGCAGGTGCCCCTGCCCAACGAACTCCGCCAGGGATCGCGGCCGCATCCGTTCCGCCAATGGGGCCCCCGGATCAACGACCGGCTCCTCACGAGGTTCCTCGAACAACCGTCCCGTCGTTTCTCGTGCCATCAGCCGCCAACCCTATCCATATCCAGAGCCCCCCGACTCGAAACCGGGAGTCCATGGGTCTCGCCAGTGAGAAACAGGCCGCTCGATCTGCGAAACGTCGCCGACAACGTCGCTCGCGGCCAGAATACCAGAGTGGCACAAAAAGGAGGTGGTTGTCGACTCAATCCGAGCCTTGGGTGTCGGGACGGGTAGGGGGATGGACCTGGGTAATCCACTCGCGCAACAGCTTGACCGCTTCCTCGTCAACGAGCGAGGTGGCCACGGGGGGCATCTGTCCCGGTCCTCGCCGCGACACCCGTTGGAAAAGCGTGGAGCGTTCAGGCGACCCGGGAGCGAGGATCCGAGCGTCCTTGATGCCAAAGTTGTCCTGCTGTGGCACGATGTTCAGTCCCATGGCCTCGAGCGAGGCTCCCAGGCTCAAATCGATCGCAGCGTTGCCGCCGCCGGCCGAGACGTGACAAATCGCACAATTCGCATGAACGTACGACTTTACCCGCTGTTCGAGCGCCGTCGTCGCGTCAAACGGATCCACCAAGCGCGGCAATTCGTTGGGCTTCTTGGGCAAGGGAGCGGAGAAGAAGCCAATGTGCTCGAGTGCTCGCAGTTGATTGTCGACGACCCCTCCATAGTCATGCGACTTATTCATTTGCACCCCCGTCAGGCCAAGAACGTAGTTCGCGGCACGAGAGTGGCAGACCATGCACTCGGCTCGGCTCGGAAAATGCCAACGCTGGGTACGTTGCCCGTCGGCCTGACTGGCAGAGGAGACCGGGTAGTCTCGATCTGCCCCTTCCCTGGCGACCAGCAAAGCGTCACGGAGATCTTCATTCCAGGCATACGAATAACCTACCCACTCGTTTTCTTGTTTCGTCAAGAGCCGGGTCTCGACCGGGCGCCGGGTGTTTTCGCCTGAACGTGCGATATCCAGGAGGAACGTTTTCACTAGGACGGTTCTGTTGGGAAGCTCCCAGCCGAGCGTTTCGTTGAATACGGCCTTTCCCTCGCCGGGCACGGCGATGAAGCGCTCCTTGGAGGCCCCGTCCGACCAAAGAGGCGCGTTGACGGAATAAGGGATCAACCCTGCCTCCGGCGTCCGGTCGGGGAGGGAGCGAAAGAGTCCCGTCTCGCTGAGTTTGGTGGGAAAGTGAGGCCCATCGTTGTCGACGACCTTGGGGCGAGGCACAAGACGGTAGAATCCGGTCTGGTGATCGATGACGACCAGGTTGCCCTCGAGGTCGACTCCGAAGCCGGTGATCTGGAACGTGGTGTCGGCGATTTCCTTGAGCCATTGGACCTGCTGTGCGCCGTCGACCTTGACAGCCCAGATCTTGCCGGTCGACCAGTCGCCGTAAACGTAGGCACCCTTGAGCTCGAGCAGCTTGTCCCCCTGGTAGACGACTCCGCCGGTGAGCGAACGGGCTTCGTAGTGATGGTGCTCGGTGGTCGGAGGCGTTCGTGGTGTCGGTCCCAGCTTGCGGTTACTCAGAAAGGGATGATTCCCCTCGTACGCGCTCCAACCATAGTTGGCACCCTTCTGGACGCAGTAGGTCGTCTCCCAAAGGTCTTGTCCGTTGTTGCCGCACCAGAGTTGGCCGGAGACTTTATCGAACGTCAGGCGCCAGGGGTTTCGCAATCCGTAGGCCCAGGTCTCGGGCCTGGCGTTGGGTAGAGCCACGAAGGGGTTGTCCTTCGGCACCGAATAGGCTCGCCCAGCATCAGGATGGTCGACGTCGATGCGAAGAATCTTCGCCGTGAGTTGAGAAAGGTCCTGCCCCCGGTTGTTGCCGTCGGAATCGGAGGTGCCGTCCCCGGAGGTGACGTAGAGCATCCCATCGGCCCCGAAGGCGAGATCGCCGCCATTATGACCATTCGATTCCCAATCAATGATCACCAATTCCGATTTTGGATCAATCCAATAGGGCGGATTCCGGTCGACGGTGTAACGAGAGACCCGGGTTCTGTTCGTCCCGCCCACCGTGAGGTTGTGACCAATGAACAGGTAACCGTTATGGACATAATCTGGGTGAAATTCCAATCCATAGGCGATTCCAGACATATCCAAGAGAGTCTCGAAGGTATCGGTCTGGGGATCCTTCCCGACTCGGAGAATCTTGGCGGGGGGCGACCAGCTCCCTAAATGCTGGATGACCAGATAACTGTCTCGGCCGGGCTCGATCTCGAAGCTCAGAGGCTGGGTGATCTTGAGTCGTGGGAAGAGCTTCTCTGTCTGATAGGGAAGCGGAGGTTCGGGAGTCCCCACCACGTGTGAGGTCGTCCAGGGAACTCGTCGCTCCAGCCCAAACCGGGCGGTTTCGACGGCAGGTTCGACGGCCCCGGCGCGGATGGCCAGCCCTCCCAGAATCAGAAGCAGAACGTTCACCGCAAGGGATGATTCGCGCACGGAAAACTTTCCTTACGTAAGGAACAAATCGGATTAAGGTCGTCCGACGAGGAGAGGGCTGGAAGGCGTCCTTGCGAGAGTTCGCCTGGAGAGAACCAACGAGTCAACACTAACCCTTATAAATTCAAGATGAGCCCCACGCAACCGCTCGAGGGCGCACGATCAACCCCCATCCACCCTTCTGTGGCAGAATCTCGCATCCTACCTGAATGACGCATTCACCCGATGTTTGTCCTCAAAGTTCAAGATCGCGAGAACGTGACCGCACTTCCGCTGGCCAGGGCGAACCATCCACTCGAACGGCAAGACACCGATAAACTCGGTGGGGTTTCCGACCGTTGCAAGTCGGCCACGAATTTTTCGGGAATTGTGCACGCGCAGGCTCTGAAGCGGCCAGTAGAGTACGAAAAGCCAAACGAAAGCGAACTGGCGGGCACGGACTATGTCACCAGACACCAAGAACGACGCTCTTCAACAATTCCATACGCTCATTGCCCTGGGAGCCGCTGGCGGATTGACGGATGACCAGTTGCTCCGACGTTTCGTCGGCGGCGACGCAACCGTCTCCGAGGCTGCGTTCCGGGTTCTCGTGGAGCGCCACGGGCCGATGGTCCTGGGAGTCTGCCGCAGAGTCCTGATCGACCACCATGCCGCGGAAGATGCCTTCCAAGCGACTTTCCTGGTCTTGATCCGACGGGCCGCTTCGGTCGCCCGACGCGAAAAGCTCGCAAACTGGCTCTATGGCGTCGCGGTCCGTGCCTCCAGGGAGTCGAAGCGGCGCGAGACAAGGCGACAGGCCCGAGAGAGAGTCATACGGGAGAGTTCCGCCACCGAGTTCATCCCTCGCCTCGATCAGGCGGATCTCCACTCCCTCCTGGACGAGGAGTTGAACCGGCTTCCGGGGCGCTATCGTGAAGCCCTCGTGGCCTGTGAGCTCGAAGGTAAATCGCGGCGCGAGGCGGCCGATCAGCTCGGTCTGCCCGAAGGAACCCTCTCAAGCCATTTGGCTCGCGGCCGCAAGCTCCTCCGCCAGCGCCTTGGCCGTCGAGGAGTTGACGCGATGGCGATTCCTTGGACCCGATTGTCCTCCGAACTCGCCACGAGTTCGGTGCCAGCCACGCTGATCGAATCAACGACGCGGTTTGCTCAGATCGTGCTGATCGGGAGCCACGTGGACGGAACCATCCCAGCCTCCGTAGCTCTCTTGGTGAACTCGATGAGGAGAACGACGACCATGGCGAAGTTAGTGACCACGGCAGGCACCTGTATCGCCATCGGAGCGCTTGCTCTCGTGGGCGTGGTGCTCGCTCAGCCCGGCACCGGACCAGCATCCCCACCGCCGAATCGGGAGGACTTGCTCACTCCTTCAGCGATTGCTTCGTCAGATGGGAAAAGTCCGCAAACGCAGAAGCCATCCCAGGCGAAGCCCGCCCCCGCGCAGGGGGAGGTGAAACGATCGATGTTGGTCCATGTTTTAGGTCCAGACGGTCAACCTATGGAGGGAGTCCAGGTCCATATGGGTCTCTGGACGGAAAAGGAAACCAAGACACCCAAACGAGATTATATAAGCGATCAACAAGGCCGTGTCCGACTCGAATTGCCCGAGGGGATTCGCATTCTCCGTCTCTGGTCCCGGAGCAAGGGGCTCGTACCTCTCTACGCGGGCTGGGAAGAAGAAGAGAATCCAGACGAATCGTTACCCAAGGAGTTCACCTTCCAACTCAGCTCCGGAACCGCCATCGGCGGGATCGTTCAGGACGAAGAAGGACGACCCATCAAGGGAGCGCAAGTGAATGTGAAGCTCGAACACAGAGGTCAGCCGATCGGTCGCACCGGCCCCAGCCATAAATCATGGCCGATTCTCGATGAGAGTCCGACCACAGACGCCGAGGGCCGCTGGAATCTCGATAACGTTCCAGCAGGGAACGACGTGGAGGTGAGCCTCAGGCTCAACCATCCCTCGTACATTCCAGACTCGGACTGGGGGGCTCTGCAACATGAGCAAGGTATTACCATGCGAGTCCTGCGGGACCAGACCGCCAAGATCCGTATGCGACGAGGTATCGAAGTCACCGGCACGGTTCAAGATCCGCAGGGCAAACCCGTTCCCGGCGCGTTGGTGATCCATGGAGACCGCCCCTATTGGGAGTGGGGCAGCCAGGAAATTCGGACCGATGACCAAGGCCAGTTCCATCTCCCCTCGCTCCAGCCCGGTCCGCGAACCATCACCGTCGTCGCTCCTCACTGGATGCCCTGGCTCAAAAAAATCGACCTGAAGCCAGGACTCAAACCGCTCGACGTCCATCTCGAGCCCGGCAAGAACCTGCAACTTCGTTTCCTCGATTCTAAGGGGAAGCCAATACCAGGCGTTACTGTTGCCATCGATGGCTGGCGAGGTGGAGAATCCCTCTACAACCATAAGCACCCCAATGTCCTCGACACGCAGATCCCCGACGAGTCCAATCGCGAAGGCCTGTATCAGTGGAGCTGGGCTCCCGGTGACAACGTCGAGTACCGATTCTGGAAAGATGGATTTGCCGAAGTAAGCATGGAACTGACCGCGAACGGACGGGAACAGACGGTGACCTTAGAACGAGTTCTGCGTATTTCGGGCAGAGTCACCGACGCCGTCACAGGCCAGCCGATCAAGCAAGTTTTCGCAATCCCCGTGCTCGGCCTCTCAAACGGCCAGCTCATGGCGGATCGACAGGAGATGAAAAGGTTTTCAGACAATTCGTACGTCATCGAGGGGAACAAAGCTGAGGCTGCCTATCGAGTCCGAATCGAAGCCGAAGGTTATCGCTCGGCGATGAGCGGCGTAAGCCATCTCTCAGGATCTGACGTGGTTCAGGATTTTCAGCTTGAACCCGCGGCGTCGGTGCAGGGACGAATCCTCAAGCCTAACGGCCAACCTGCGAAGGATGCTCGTGTTTACCTCGCCACCCCCTCTCAGGAGGTCTATCTCGTGAACAACGAGGAGGGTGGTCTACCAAGCCCGAACACACTCACGAGCGGAGAAGGCCGATTCTCTCTCCCTGCTCAATGCGAACCCTATACGCTTCTGGTCATGCACGATGATGGCTATGCGGAGTTGGAGCGAGACCCCAATCATCAACCCGGGGACTTGGTGCTCAAGGCCTGGGCTCGAGTTGAGGGACAAGTCATGCAGGGGGGTCGTCCTGTTGCATCGGTGCAAGTCAATCTGAAACCGTTTCGCCCCCAACTCCGTGGGTTCCCCTTGATTAATATCGGTCACTGGCAAAAAACCGACAAAGCGGGGCACTTTGTCATGGATCGCGTCCCCCCAGTCAAATCACGTCTCTTTATCTCCGCATCGATCTGGAGTGAATCGGCACTCAGCGCAGGGCATTCGCTTCCGTTTGACATCCAGGCCGGCCAACACATCAAGGTCGACTTCGGCGGACAGGGAACCTCCGTGAAGGGACGGGTGGTCGTCGCCGGGGATTCTCCACCGATCGATCTTCATAAGTCTTTGAATTACTTGGTGCGAAAAGGGTCAGGGATTGAGGCTCCCAAGGCGATCCAGGCCTTCGGGTTCAACGACCGCGACGGCTGGAACCCCGCCTGGAGTCGTACTCAGGAAGGGTTGGCCTTCCTGAATACGCTGGACTATACCCTCGTGGTCCTGGATCGAGACGGCCGATTCGAAATCAGCGGCGTACCAGTTGGGGAGTACGATTTCGCCATCCACCTTTACGAACCACCAACCGAGGGATGCCTGGTCAATCCCATCGGCTCACGGATCGTTCGGTTCTCCGTGGCTGGAGATACTGCCAAGAACCCTACGCTTGACCTGGGCGAGATCAAGGTGGAAACCGCTCCTGGTCCGCGTCCCGGAGATCCAGCGCCGGAGATCGACTATGTCGACGCCTCCGGAAAGAACGCCAAGCTCAGCAGCCTGCGGGGAAAATACGTTCTCCTCGATTTCTGGGCCACATGGTGCGCGGCATGCGTCGAAAACCTGGACGCGTTGCGGGAACTCCAGCAAGATCCCAAGTTGAGCAAAGACCTGGTGATCCTCGGACTCAACTTCGATGAAGACCGACGCAAGGCTCAAAGCTTCGTCCAGAAGCATGACCTACCGTGGACTCATGGATTTCTCGGCTCCGAGTCCGCAATCGCCGCTCAAGTGCAAACTCGCTACGCATTGAGCTCGTTCCCCACCTATGTCTTGATCGATCCGGAAGGCAAGATGATCGGCAAAGAGCCAAGCTTCGAGACAGCTCGCAAACTTCTGGAACAGAAACGGAAATGAGGATTCTCATTCACCTACGTCTTATTGAGATTCCCAAGCATCTTGCATGTGCGATCGCCCCATGACGTGGAGGGTGGCCCCGCAACCCGAAGACTCGGCGGGCGGTGTCCACCCTCCACAGAGTCAGGGGCCAAAGCCGTTCAAACTCCCGATCGCAACCGCCTTCGTTCATACGCGACGGCCGATACAGCGATAAGGATCAGGAAGAATCCCACTCCACCCAGCGACCAAAGCGAGCCGGCCGTCGCATCCCCTTGGAGATAGGAGAGGATCCCTTTGACCGACCAGGTTGACGGTGTCAAAAAGAACAGATTGGCATACCATTTGTCCTGAGGAATAAAAAGATAGATCACCCCCACCTGCACGTATATTGAGAACCTTGAACAGTCCCATGGCTTGGAGTTTGTCCCTGGCGAGGGCAGGAACCGTCAGGGTCGCCCAGGGCGCAGCGAGTGCCAGGCCGAGGATCGGTAATAGCCATTGCCGGAACGGTAGGACGATCATCTGCGTCGCATAGACCATCACGAACGCGTAGACGAGCACAGCGCCCGTAGCCGTCAAGGCACGTGCGGCCAAGATGCCGCGCGGGGGCAAAGGGGTCACCATCAAGGCACGATGCACACCTGAGTCCATCTCGTCGACAAGGAGCATGCTGAACGGAAAACCGTAGCCGGGCATGTAACTCAGGAGGAGGACAAGCTGGATGTTGGTCCACCACGCTTCGAGATAGCCGGACTGGCGAATCAGGGCGGCAATGATGAGGAGGACGACCATCATCCCCACGACGTTGCGCATCACCGCGTCACGTTGGATGCTCTTGAAGTCGTGAGCCAGGAGTGCGGACATTCCAGACATCATAGACTTCCTCAGGCCACACTTCGGGTCATGTTGTTGCGAAACAGCCGGAGCGCCCAGGCGAAGAAGACGACAATCAAGAGTCCCATGTAGCCGAAGGCGTAGATCGCCTCCGCCGTCGTAATTTTCGACAGATCGGCGGCCCAGAGCAGGGACCGCAGCATGGCATGACCGGGATTGAACCCGAATAGGATCCATGCCCAGTTCCCACGGACCACGTTGAAGTGCGGGAGGTACGACAAGTAGAGGACGACAGAAATCGGAAACGCCCGAGCGATGAAATGGTTCAGGGAATTCGCCGTGATGACCACAAGAATCCCGCCGACCACCCCCAAAGTTCCCGTGAAGGCCATGGCGATGATGAAGCGGATCGCCTTCGCAAGCGGTAGCGGCCAGTAGGCCACACAGACCAGCGCCATGCCACCAGCGACCGTGAGCAGCGTCAGCGTCACGACCTTGGCAAGCACGTAGTCTGCCGGCCTCGCCGGAGACACGGCCAAGGCGGCCAGCGTATTCTGACTTCGCTCCATGAGCACGATCGCCCCCACGAAACTTAGTCCGACAACCGCCGGATCGAGGAACAGTACTCCGGTCACAATCGAGGCGGGCGCCGGCTTCGGCAAGAGCCAGAGGATCGTCGAAAAGGCCAATGTCGTCAGGACGGTAAACTGGTAAATATTCTCCCGCGCCTGCATTTTCAGATCCCAAACGACAAGCCTCGGCAGCGTACGGGACGCGCTCATTCCTCTTTCTCCCCAAGCTTCACGCCCGTGACGTCATTGAAGACCTGGTCGAGCGTCGCCTCTTGACTGTGGATCTTGCGAATCTCGTGCGTCCGGATCACCTCAAGGAAGCGTTCATTCGTGCCCAAGTCATCCAGGGCGAACTCCTCGCTCCGGATCTCGTCCCCGTCACCATAGCTCACGCTCACGACGCGCCGACCGAATCTGGCCTTGAGCACGTCGGGCGAATCGAGCGCGGCGAACCGACCGTCGACCATGAAGGAGACTCGGTCGCACAATTCGTCCACGTCATTCATGTTGTGCGTCGTGAGCACAATCGTTTTTCCCTGGTCGCGCAAGCCTCTGATAATATCTTTCACAAGGCGCGCATTGACCGGATCCAGGCCCGCCGTCGGTTCGTCGAAGAAAAGCAGCTTCGGATCATGCTGCAACGCGCGGATGAAGTTCAGACGCATCCGCATTCCCTTGGAAAAGGTTTCCACCCTCTTGTGGGCGACTCCGTCGAGGCCGACCTTCGCGAGGAGCTCCAGGGGATCGCGGCTGGGCTTCTCGTAAAGTGCGGCGAAAAACGAGAGATTTTCGACGGCCGTAAATTTCAGATAGTGATTGGGTAACTCGAAACCGACGCCAATCTCCTCGAAGTATTCCCGTCCCCAATCGTCCAAAGGCTTGCCCAGCATGTGGACCCTGCCTCCGAACTTCCGCTGCTGTCGCGTCAGCACGCGCTGGGTCGTCGTCTTGCCGGCGCCAGATGGCCCGAGCAAACCGAAGATCTCGCCGTCCCCAACGTCGAAGCTGATACGGTCGACCACAGGCCTGCTCTGCCCGGGATAGGTGCAGGTCAGGTTCTCGACAGAGATGCACGGCCTCATCCCCACTCGAACCTGCGACAGCGTTCGTAGAGCGTCGCTCATAAATCCACGTCCTCGGATTGCCTCCGGCTCTTCCGCGAAGCTAGAATTAAAAGACCGACGGTCGGTCGGCAATCGGAATCTCAAACGGAGCTCGGCGATCGATGCCACGTGTGGTGAAACATCCGGACGCCCGCAGGAACGAACTCCTCGACTGTGCGCAGGCGCTTTTTTTCGAGCGCGGATTCGAACGGACAACGATCAGCGACATCATCGAGAAGGCCAGCGTGTCGAAGGGGGGGTTTTACCACCATTTCTCTTCGAAGGAGGAGATGTTGGAGGCGCTCGCCGCCCGACTCGCCGAAGAGGCTGTCGCGAAAGTTCAGGATGTGCTGCAGGATCCAGGCCTCGGTGCTCTCGATCGTCTGAACCGTTTTCTTGCTCGGGCACGGCAGATGAAGGTCGAGGACGCGCCCAAGCTCCGGGCGACGTTCGACATCATCTTTCGCCCCGAGAATTACGTCCTCTATCATCGCCTCAATGCGGCCGTCATCGCGGTGATGGTGCCCGTGCTGGAAGGCATCATCGCGCAGGGGATGCAGGAAGGGGTATTCAGCGTTCCGAATGCCCGATCGGCGGCCGAGATCGTGCTCCAACTCGGCAGCAGCACCCACGACATCGTCGCGAGCGCGATCGAGGCCTCGGGGACTGCCGAGGCGGCGGCTACCGCCGACGCCCTTGACGAACGTCTCCGGTTTCAAGGTATCGCGGTTGATCGGATTCTCGGGCTGCCCGATGGCAGCATCGCCTATCCGAACCCGGGTTCGCGCGAGCCGTGATGGGAACTCCGTAACGAATTGTGGCTTCTCAAAATCGCATACTGACTTGATGACAACTTAGGACTGACAAGGCGTGCCTTCCTTTCGACGGTTGGAGCCGAGACTTCCTTGGCCGCAAGCCCTTTTCAACGTCGCACCAACGCGTATCCTAGTGAAGAATTTCGTCGTTTGACTCGAGACAGTGGCGTGCCGGGAAGGAGATCGCACGATGACCGCACTTTGGACGATCACACTGGGATTAGCCCTGGTCTCGAATCCTTCTGGGCGATGGGTTGGTCAGGACGGGCACGACTTCACGAGCATGCTCAAGGGGACTCGGCCGAGCGGCTATCAGGACATGCACTTCGTGCTCACCGGGCTACCGCCCGAACGCGAGATCACGAAGATCGTCATGACCGGGGATGGAGGAGGACTTTGGAACTACCCTCATAAACCCGGCTCGGCGGCCATCGCGCTCGCACGGCCTCAGCGCTCACGTACGGCGAGTCTGTACGTCGAGCCTTATACTTATGAAAAAGGACGCAATTTCTTATTCAAGCTATTCTACGATGACGGCTCAAAAGCCGAGGTACTGATCCGGGGAGGAAAGGCTAACCCCAACCTGCGCATGCCGGAGGCGGCCATGGTCGCCAAATGGATCGGGCAAGAACGCAGGGACGAGATCGGCCCGGGACTCGGCGTGGGTCCTGACGGTTTGCAAGACGTTCGGATCAGCCTGAGCAAGCTCGACCCCGAGGTCGAGGTCAAGTGGATCGACATCGAAGGCCCCGACCGTCAGCTCTGGCAGGCCGGCCCCAATCGTAAGGGGTATCCGAGCGCGGAGTTCGTGAGAGATCCGAAGGATCGAACCAAGGGGGATCTCTACTTCCAGCCCGAAGTCAGCTTCGCCGGCGAGAAGATCAGGCTGAGCGTCGCCTATTCGAACGACCGGGGAGACTCGGCCGTCGTGGCTCCAGAGCACTTCGAGCCCCATCTCGAAATGCCAAAACTAACCGCGCCGACTTTGGTTCCTAACACGATCAAGGCTCGGTGGCTCGGTCAAGACGGCAGCAACGGAGGAGAACCTGCAGATGTGCACATAGCACTCTCGGACCTACCCAAGTCCCCCGGTCTGACCCACGCCGTGTTAACCGATGGGATCCAGGGGAGCTGGGTCCATCGTGGCAACGATCAAGTTCCTCTGCACGTCGACCCTTATTCGAGAGAGTTGACCGTAAAACCGGGCAAGGATCGAAGTGAGGCTGACCTCTATTTCACGCCCACCCGAGATGAGTCGAACACCACCCTGACCCTCCGCCTGGTCCTCGCCGACGGCTCGATGACGGCCGTTTCGATCGCGGGGGAACCATGTGACCTCATGCGAAGGGTCCCCGCCGTCGCCGCAACGTCGACCCGAGCCAAGCCCGGAGATGAGCTCAACGACCTCGCGAAGCGATTCGGCTCGATCACCTTGGCCCCCGGAACTTATCGCCTCACCAAACCCTTGATTCTCGAGCAGCCGGTCCGTTTGCTCGGTGAACCTGGCTCGGTGCTCCTGTTCGACCAAGGCGACGAGGAACAGCCCTGGTCAACGGCTATCAAGATCCATGCTTCGGGAACTACCCTGAAGGGATTTCAAGTTCGATTCGCCCGGCCGGTTCGCTGGCGGCGGGACGTCAGCTTTGGGGCGGCGATCATCGGCACCACCGATAACCTGGACCAGGGGCATGGAAAGACCAAGGTCGGGCTCGAGTTCTCTCAGTTGGACATCGAGTCCCCCCCCGTCCCTCATCCAGAGAGATGGGAAGAGGCCCCTCGGCTCATGCGTTTGATCAACGCCAGCCTCATCCGGATCGCGAACAACCGGATCAAGGGGGGAGTCATCGAGTTCTTCGGTGGACCGCTCGAGTGCGTCGAAAACGAGTTTTGTGGCACGGCCCCCGGGACATTTAGTCATGGCTTCATCACCGGCCACTTCGTTCACGACCTGACGATCCGCGGAAATCGAGCCCGGCCCGTGGCTCCCTCGGGGAAGGTCTGGCGCTTCTTGACCCTGACGGAGTCCGGGGAAAAGATCCGAGTCGACGACAACATCATCGTGGAGGTCGGAGCGCGTGACAATGACACGATCCCTTGGGCAAATGCCCCCGAGATCGTGCTCACCGAGTCTTACCACCTCAACTTCGAAGGCAAGATCGCCGCTCTCTCGAGCGACGGCCGCATCGTGCGTGTTCCTAAGACACAAGCCGGCCCGCCTCACGCCGGTGATTTCGTCTCGATACTCGCCGGTCCGCACGCGGGACAGTGGCGAAGGATTGCGCAAACACTCAGTCCCACGGAATACTTATTAGCATCTCCACTTCCTGCTGGAAGTGAACTTGTTTCGATTGCAAACGGGTTCGCCGGATTCCGGTTCTCCGGCAATACGATCGACTCCCGAGGTGGGAGACGGGCATCGAACCTGGTTTTCGCAGGGAACCATTACGGGACGATTGTCCGCAACAATCGGCTGCTCGGTGGCGAGTCGTTTCGGCTCCTTGCGTGCCCAACAGAGAGTCCCATGAGCTGGGGTTGGAGTCATACCCCGTACCTCAGCGGCGTCTTCGAGGAGAACATCATCGAAGACTCACCTCACGGAGGCTTTTTTGCCGTCGAGCACTCGGAGTACATTCGAAGCAATTCCGGCCGGACCTATATGACGCTCACTTTACGCAACAACACGGTGCGTTGGACCGAACGCTTCGTGAAGGACCACGTACGAACCCAGAAAAGGGTCCCACCGCCGGGGATCAAGATCGGCTCGACGCTCTCGCTCGATCCCGGCGAGCTCTTGGTGTACAGCATCGGAGATCATTTCCAGGCCCCGGCCGGCACGCGCCCGAGCGAGGCCATGCGCGTCGACGCGGCGATTATCAATGGCAGCAAGATCGTTCGGAAAGCAATCGTCCTTCCGGTCTCGCCATTGCCTCCAGAAATCACTCGAACTCGATCCCGCTGAGGACACCGACCCGGAAACTCGGCAGACGCCCAAGTGGGTGCCGATGCCATGGATGATGAAGCCCTGAATGATTGCTCGATGCAATAACCCTGTGATACGGTTGTGCCGTGGTCCTCTCCAAGGTCGGGGCTCACGGCCTCCTCGCTATAATCAAGGAACGCACGAGTGCTCGATCCCTCGGTCGAACCGCGTCCCGCGATCCGTTCCTCTTCGCCGTGGAATGTCGTCGCTCTCCTCTGGTTCTGTGGGTTCTTCAACTATGCCGATCGCCAGGCCGTCAACTCGGTTTTTCCGCTGCTGGAGACGGAGTTCGGCCTATCGAAGACCCAGCTCGGAATGCTCGGCTCGGCGTTCATGGTGATTTATGCCGTCTCGGCGCCTCTGGCTGGATTTGTAGTGGATCGCTTTTCAAGGCGGATACTGGTGGTGGTCGGACTCGCGTTCTGGAGCCTGATCTGCGCGGCCACCGGTTTGGCCCGCTCGTTCCGGCAACTGATCTTTTTCCGAGCCGCCGAAGGGCTCGGGGAATCGTTCTATTTCCCGGCCTCGATGTCACTCTTGGCCGACTACCATAGTCCCCGAACCCGCTCGCGCGCCATGAGCGTGCACCAGACGAGCGTCTACGTCGGTACCGCAGGCGGAGGCCTGCTGGCCGGCGTCATGGCAGAGCGGTGGGGGTGGCGCTCCCCCTTTTGGTTCCTCGGCATCATCGGCTTTCTCTACGGAGCGGTGCTCTGGAAGGGAATCGCCGAGCCCAAACGAGGCCATAGCGAAGAGGAAACCACCTCGGATTCGATCGAAGAAGTTCCACCCGAGGCCACCAGCTTCACGACCAATCTCCAGGAGATTTTCGGAACGCCGGCTGCGGTGATGTTGCTCCTCGTCTTCGCCGGAGCGAACTTCATCGCCTCGGCTTTCTTGACATGGTTGACGCCCTTCATTTTCTCGAAATTCAAGCTTGGACTGACACTCTCCTCACTCACGTCGACCCTTTTCCCGATGGCCAGCCTCGTCGGAGCCCTGACGGGCGGAGTCCTCGCCGACCTCGCCTCACGCAAGCCAGGCGGCCGAATTCGCGTTCAGGGTATCGGACTCATTGTGGGTGCTCCGTTCCTTTGTATGTCGGGAATCGCCGGCGATCTCCCGTTGCTGGTCGTGTCCTTGATCGGCGTGGGATTCTGCAAAGGGATTTATGATGCCAACATTTTCGCATCCATCTTCGACGTCGTCTCTCCCCGCGTCCGAGGAACGGCGGCCGGTCTGATGAACACGATCGGCTGGGCAGGCGGCAGCCTCGCCCCACTCGCGCTCGGCATTGGTGCCGACCATTACGGTCTGAGCGCGATGATCGCCTCGACCGCCGCCATCTACGCCATCGTCGGCCTTCTCGCCCTCATAGCCAGTCTCATTGCGGCCCGGAAACCTCGGGCTCAGGGAGTTCTTACACCTTGACCGCCATGCCCAGCCTCGTGTCTTCCCCCTCATCAAGCTCAACCTCAAGCTGGCTCGCGAAGGGCGACGTCAACGCCTTCTTCGGCCTGATGCTCGATAACCTGGGGGGCATGATCCTCATGACCGGGTTACTCGTCGGCGCCTTCGGCATGCCCCGCGAGTTCGTTTTGACAAAGATGATCCCCGGAACGGCCGTCGGGGTCGTCGTGGGTGACCTGATCTACACGGCCATGGCCATTCGGCTCGTCAGGAAGACCGGACGCTCGGACGTCACGGCCATGCCCCTTGGTCTCGATACCCCCAGCACGTTCGGAGCCGTCTTTCTGATCATCGGTCCCTCCTATAAGGCGGCCCTCGCACGCGGTCTCACACCCCACGACGCGGCGCAACATGCATGGTTCCTGGGGATTGCCATGATTCTGGCCTCCGGGATTTTCAAGCTCGCCTGCGCTCCCCTTAGCGGCATGATCCGCAGGGTCCTTCCCAGGGCAGGACTCCTGGGTTCGCTCACGGCGATCGCCCTGGTGATCATCAGCTTCATGCCGCTCATCGACATCGCTGCGCAACCCGTCGCGGGCATGGTCTCGCTCGCCTTGATCCTCGCGACGCTCACGGCCCGTTGGAAGCTTCCCCGCCAGTTCCCCGGGGCCCTGGCCGCCGTGCTCGTCGGATGTGCGGTTTACTATCTGATGGGTATGCTTCGCCTCGGGCCCGGATTAGGAGCGGAGGGCACGCGCCCTTCCCTCGCATTACGAGCCGTCTTGCCGATGCCCATCACGGAATGGATCGCCTGGGCCCGTGAGTTCTGGCAGGAAGCGCTCGGTTATCTGCCCGTCGCGATTCCACTGGCGCTGGCCACGGTCGTCGGAGGCATCGACTGCACAGAGAGCGCGGCGGCGGCCGGTGACGACTACCACACCGGTTTCATCATCGGGACCGAAGGCTTCGCGGCGGTGATCGGGGGGCTGTTCGGCGGCGTCATCCAGACGACTCCTTACATCGGCCACCCAGCCTACAAGGCCATGGGGGCCCGCTCCGGCTACACATTGGCGACCGCCCTGTTTGTCGGAGCCGCAGGAATCTTTGGATTCTTCGATTGGATCTTCTACCTGGTTCCCAAGGCGGTCGTCTTTCCCATCCTGATCTTCGTGGGGTTGGAGATCACCGCCCAGTCCTTCCAGGCGACGCTGAAACGCCACTATGCCGCCGTCGCCTTCGCCTGCGTCCCAGCGCTTGCTTACCTCGCACTGCTCGCGCTCAACCAGATCCTGCCCTCCGTCCCGTTCAAGACCCTCGCCCCACCGGTTCAGCATTGGGTCCAGGTGGTGACGATCCTCTCGGGAGGGTTCATCGTCACGAGCCTTCTCTGGGGAACCGCGCTGGCGCATCTCATCGACGGCAGAATTCGCCTCAGCGCAGGCATCTTCTTGCTTGCAGCCATTTTCTCCTGGTTTGGTATCATTCATTCGCCGTTGCCGTCGGGCCCGATCGTCCCGCCTTCCGTTGCCATGGCCTATTTGGAGAGAGAAGGACGGACCCAGGCCGTGAAGCATCAGACTCCTTATCATTGGGCATCGGGCTACGCGGCCGTTGCCGCAGTCCTACTGTTGCTCGGCAGCTTTGGAGCCGCGCCCGAGGCGGAGACAATGGAAGATCCAAAGCCAATCTGAACAACGATTTCCGACGATCGGAGCCGATCACGATCGCAAGCTCTGGCACAGGAGACCTTGCGAATTGTTTCGGCCTAGGGTACGAAACTTGCTAAGAGAGGTTGTGGAGAGATCGCCACCTTGAGCTGCGTTGTGAGCGGCGCAGTATCGAGGGTATATTCTCCCCACCCTTGGGCTACGCAGCCCGATCCTCTCCGTGCCACCTCCCACGACTGACGGTTACTCGTTGGAGAATCCGACTTCAGGAGCAGACTGCCGCCTCCATGGGCACCATGGCTCTGATCGTTTGGGTGTGACTTCAATTGGGCTCGTCGTCGCGAATTTGCTAGACTGAGCGTGCCATGCATAAGGGAATCGCGGTCAGTCCTGGCGTCGTGGTAGGAATTGCCTACCGCGTGGATTCGGTCTTCGGATCAAACGAGCCGCAGATGCTCGAGGATCCGAGTCAAACGACCGAGGAGATTCTGCGCTTTGAACGGGCCGTCGCCGTGTCGGCGACCGAGCTGGAAGGGGTCATCACCAAGGTCGCGCAGCAGCTTGGCAGCTCGGAGGCCGATATTTTTCGGAGCCACCTCCAGATCGTCAACGACCAAACGCTCATGACCAAGGTGCAGGCCCTGATTGAGACGCAGCAACTGACCGCGCTCTCTGCGCTTCAAGTCTTCCTCCAGGGTTATGCCGCAACGTTTGCACGCATGGAACAGGATTACTTCCGTGAACGGATGGCGGATGTTCGCGACGTGATCCTCAGGATCGGCTCCCATCTGACGCTCCACCCGCCGGTCGTTCCCAACACGGCCCAGGCGAACGGCCACGGCGAAGATCCCTTGATTCTCGTCGCACACGAGATCCTTCCCAGCCAGGCCATGAGCCTGGGGAACCTACCGATCGCCGGTATCGTCACGGAGACCGGGGGAGGGACCAGTCACGCAGCGATCCTCTCGCGAAGCCGCGGGATCCCGGCGGTCGCAGGAGTCGTCGGCATTACGGGAGACGTCCGTTCCGGCGATGTGATGGTTGTCGATGGGCGCGATGGCCTCGTGCTCGTCCGACCGGACAGCGAAACCACCTCCGCCTACCGCAAACTCCAGCGCGAGTTCTTCAACCTCAAGGACCGCCTGGTTCTCAATCGCGACCAACCGGCCAAGAGCGCGGATGGAGCCCAGATCGAGCTCCTCGCCAATATCAACAACCTCGCCGACACTCAGGCTGCTGGCAAAGTCGGTGCCACCGGCGTGGGACTCTTCCGCACCGAATACCTCTTCCTGACGCATCAAGACGTTCCGGATGAAGAGGAGCAATACGAACATTATCGTCAGATCATTGAAGACTCGCCGAACCGGACCGTGACCATCCGGACGCTCGACCTCGGTGGCGACAAGACGGTCCCGTACCTCGGCCGTCGCAGCGAGGCCAATCCGTTCATGGGTTGGCGGTCGATCCGGCTTTCGTTCGAGCATCCGCGCCTCTTTGAGCGACAGATCCGGGCGATCCTTCGCGCAGGGAGGCACGGCAAAGTCAACATGCTCTTCCCCATGATCACCACCCTGGAAGAGCTTCGTTATGTCAACAAACTCGTCGAAGAAACCAAGCGAAACCTGCGCCGCGAGGGGGTTCCCTTCGGCGAAGACGTGAAGACGGGGGTGATGGTCGAAGTCCCCGCCGCCGCCGTCTGCATCGACGCAATCTTGCGGGAAACCGACTTCATTTCGATCGGCTCCAACGACCTGATCCAATACCTCGTCGCCGCCGACCGCGATAACCCCAAGGTCGCGCATCTCTGCGAGCCCTTGAGTCCAGCGATCTTCCGCGTGCTTCAAATGGTGCTCGACGCCTGCCAACGAACGGGGACTCCGGTCACCCTTTGCGGCGAAATGGCGGGCCAGCCCCGCTCAGTCCTCGCCCTCTTCGGAATGGGTCTACGGAAGTTCAGCATGAGCCCGGCGTTCGTTCCGACCATCAAGGCCTTACTGGCATCCGTCACCACCGCGCAGGCGGAGCGCTTCGCTCACCAGGTTCTCCAGCTCAAGACAAGTGAAGAAATTAGAACCTATCTCACATCACGACTCCACGAGGTTTCGAGCGCCCTCGAAGTCTTCGACTCGGCCTGAGCGGTCGTTCGCCGTGGGCGCGAGGAATGGCGGATGCTCCCACGCCTCCTCGCGCCTTTCTTGAAGCCGCCTGACTTCCTCGCGCGCTTCAGGTCGTCGGTGCGACTCACCGGCTCGAGAGTTATTTTTGCGCACGCGATTTCAGCATACCTAATCACGATACAGTTGCCTTAACGGTGGCAGAACGTTAGGCTCAATGTAGGTGAGCAAGCAACTCAAGAATCTTGGATACCCTATCCTGGGTACGTGCAAAAATTCTTGCAAACGAGAAACACCCACACGCTTTTTCCCGTTTTCTGGAAACCCGAGAGCGTCCAACAAAACAGCTAGATCGACACAAACTCGTTTTTGCCAAAGACTAATATCGCAACTGTCGCACAAACAGATCTTGGCACTATCTTTGCCTCGCATTTTTAGGTCCTTTCTCGTGGGTGGATTCTTATAAAAATCGTTCTCGGGGCACGGTCTTCCACCAGTCAAGGACAGATCGATGGCAAAACGCCCGAGTGTGCAGGAGATCTTGGAGGCCGCCCGCAAAGGGGGGGCAGCCAAGCCCGAAGAGAGCTCACGCGAGGCCGAGACAACGGTCGAAGAGGCTGTTGTCGAGGCTGCGCCCACCGAAGCGGCGGAGCCCGTGATCACGGCTCGGCCTGCGCAGGCCACAAAGCCGGCCCCGTCGGGCCGTCCCTTGACCTTGAAAGAGAAGCTCGCGGCCGCCCGCGCGGGTGGTCCGGCCATGCCGGCAGCAAGTGCGGCCGCACAACCGGCGGCGGACGTACCGCCCCCTGAAGTCGAGGCTACAGTGGAGCCCGTCGCCGGCGAGGCGCCGCCTGCGGCGGTTTCCGCACCAGCTCCTTCGCTGGGACGTCCCCTGACGCTGAAGGAGAAACTGGCGGCGGCGCGGTCGGGAGGAGCTTCGGCTGCCGCCCCAGCCGATGCGATCGCCGCGGCCGCCAAGCCAGCCGCCGCGACGCCCAAGGCCGCCGCCCCGCGCACCCTACCTCCACTCGATAAAATCACCGATCCTCGCGATTTGGCCGAGGCCCTGCGTCAGTCCGGAGCCAAAAAAGCGAAGGAAGCTGCGGCCAAAGCCAAGGAGGCCGAGGCGGAGGCCCCCAAGAAGGCGGGGCGAGACAAGGAGAGCAAGCCCCAGTCGGTTCTACCCAGACCCACGCGAGCAGCTAGAGCCGCAGCCGCAGGCATTGACGTGGCGGAACTTTCGCGACGAGGATTCTTCATTCGCAGTCTCTTCGTCTCATGGGTCGCCCTCGGGTGGACCGCCTTCACGCTGGGCTGCCTCCAATTTACGGCGATGCTCGCCCGATTCATGTTCCCCAACGTCCTGGCCGAACCACCGAGTACGATCAAGGTCGGACTCCCCTCAAATTTTGAGCCCGAAGAGGTTAACGAACGATTCAAAGCCGAATGGGGCTTCTGGATCGTGCGCTCAACCCGGTACAACGGTCAGGATATCGTGTATGCACTTCAGTCGGTCTGCACACATCTAGGATGTCCCCCAAACTGGCTGGCCGGCGAACAGAAATTCAAATGTCCGTGCCACGGGAGCGGCTTTTACATTTCCGGGGTCAACTTTGAAGGCCCGGCTCCTCGGCCCCTCGAACGCTTCAAGGTCTCGCTCGCCGACGACGGCCAAATGGTCGTCGACAAGAGCCAGAAGTTTCAGCAAGAGCTGGGGCAGTGGTCCGACCCCGATAGCTTCCTCACCGCCTAGGGTTTTCGAGTTCGATCTTCGGCAACGTCGGCCGGCCGACTTGGGGCCGGCACTCCGGCCTGAAGCGTGCTTGGCCGGACTGAGAGACTGTCCTCTTCGCGGTCGTGCGTCGATACTCCGCCAGCGTTGAGCATTCCCCTCCCGGGCTGCTCGATCCGACACCAAGGGACGATCATGGCCATCGTCGACAAGATCACCGAGTCGCAGGTCTGGAAAAGCGTTTTCCGCCACCCTATGCCCACCGATCGGCGCAATCGGGTGGTGGTCATGCTTACGAACTTCTTCCTCCACCTGCATCCCGTCAGTGTTCGGAAGCAGGGGATCGCCCTGAGTTACACCTGGTGCATGGGCGGAACCACTTTCTTCCTGTTCATTGTCGAGGTGGTGACCGGTGTCTTGCTCATGTTCTATTACCGTCCCACCCTGGAGCACGCCTACAACGACATCCTGGCCCTTCGCGACGTCACCACCCTCGGCATCCTCCGCGAGTTGCATCGCTGGGGTGCCCACGCGATGGTGATCGCCGTATGGTTGCACATGTACCGCGTCTTCTTGACGGGGAGTTATAAACCACCGCGCGAGTTCAACTGGGTGGTGGGCGTCTTGCTCCTGGTCCTGACGCTCTTGCTTTCGTTCACGGGCTACCTCTTGCCCTGGGATCAGCTCGCTATCTGGGCCATCACCGTGGGCTCGAACATGGCCCGTGCGACGCCGGGCCTCGGCGTCGAAGGCCCGGGCTCCGCACTCTTGACGTTGAACGGGGTGAACTTGATCACGTCCGGTTCGGATGCCAAGTTCGCACTCCTGGGAGGCCGTAGCGTCGGCGAGGTGACCCTGAATCGCTTTTACGTGCTCCACTGCGTCGCCATTCCGCTGGCGGCCTCGCTCTTGATCATGATCCACTTCTGGCGCGTGCGTAAGGACGGCGGTATCAGCGGTCCCATGTGATCAACAAGGCGATTCGCCGGGCCACCGCTCGGCGATACGGGATTGATCAAGGCCACCAACCTCGCGAAGCAACGATCATGCACAAGGATCTTACTCCCGGCGTTCTCACCGGGCTCGCCTGGTACTACCTGTTGGCCGCGATGCTCAACGCAGCGGCCGCCGCCTACGTTTCCTACATGGAGATCGTCTCCGAGGGGGCGTCGCGAGTCGGCCTCGCCCCCAGGACCCGGCGGCTGCCGGAGTGGCTAGTCCTGGCATTTTTCGGACTCTACGGCCTCGCGACGATCATCATCCTGGGACGTGCCTACCTGCCCGACGCGACTCGCGTGGCCTATTTGCTCTGCGCGATGGCGAATGGCCTGGTCGCCATCGCCGCGGCGGCGGACGCCGCTCACTTCGCCGAGGTCAAAAACGAAGGGCATGGGCGAGGCGGGGAGGTCGGCCCCCCCAGTCTCGACGATCACCAACCCGCCATCGGCCTCGGAAAACCGATGAACCGCACGCTCTGGACTCTGATCTGGGGAGCCATCGCCGGCATCTTCCAGGTCATGGGACTCGTCTACATCCTGGGGCATGACTATGCCTTGCCCCAATTCATCCGAAGCGGCATCGATTCCGTGTCCGGCCCCACGACCTTCTTTATCGCCGCCACGCTCGGCTTCATCGCAATGTTGGTTTTCCGACGAACCCTGGCCAACGGCGTCGTGGCCTGGGGACTCGTCAACGCCTTCTTGCTTTTCTTCGGTCTCAGCATGACCGACTACGACTTCCGAGAGATCGTCACCAAACCGGACAACGTACCGATCGTCGGCCTGATCGTCCTGGTCGGATTCTTCACCTGGGTCGGCCTTCGCCGCGCAGTCATCAACGACGCACGCATGGAGCTGGGGCTGCCGAACCTCGAAGAACTTGACCCCGATAAGACGCTCACCTGGCCCGACCTCGTCTATACCGAACTGATCGCGATGGTTCTCCAGACCATCTTCCTCGTCGTCTGGGGAATCGCGCTTCAGGCCCCGCTGGAACAGCCGGCCAGCTCGACCACGGCACCGAACCCTTCGAAGGCGCCTTGGTATTTTCTCGGCCTTCAGGAAATGTTGGTCTATTTCGATCCGTGGATGGCTGGCGTCGTGCTCCCCACCTTGATCATCGTCGGCCTCATGGCTCTCCCGTATATCGACACCAATAAGCTCGGGTGCGGCTACTACACGATCAACCAGCGCAAGTTTGCTTACATCATCTTTCAATACGGCTTTCTCGTGCTCTGGGTCATCCTGATCCTGCTCGGCACCTTCCTACGTGGACCGAACTGGAATTTCTTCGGTCCCTACGAGTACTGGGATGTCCACAAACTGATTCCCCTCAACAACGTCAACCTCTCCGACATTTTTTGGGTCCAGTTGTTCCAGACCAGTAAACCGACAAACTTCCTCGTGCGCGAAGCCCCCGGTTTCGCCGTTGTGGCCGCTTACTTCGCGATCGTGCCACTCCTGCTTCAGCAGTTCTCATTCTTCAGAAAGATCCGCGCGGAGGGAGGACTCCTACGTTACATCGTCCTGGTCGGGCTCATCCTGTTCATGGCCAGTCTGCCCCTCAAGATGGTCCTGCGGTGGACAATCAACCTGAAGTACCTGATCGCGATACCTGAATACTTCTTCAACATTTAGTGGAGTATGCGGCAAATATTTTTGTAGGGCAGGCCTTGGCCTGCCGAGGCTCCAGCGAACAGCCCAGGCAGGCCAAGGCCTGCCCTACGGGGGCGGCGTTTAGGTCAAGATCTCAAACATACAAAATATTCACATTCCGGGTAGAGCAGGCCTTGGCCTGCAATGGATCACGCAAACGGCCCTGGCAGACCGGGGCCTCCGCTTCAAGTTGAGAGATTGGTGGGCGGGACCCACCTCGTGAATTCCCAGTCTTCTGACCCCGATCAGGACGGACGCTCATGCCTGCAACCGAGGAAACCTATCGCAGTCAGCCGTCCTTACATTTCGTCTTCGCGATTTCGTCGGTCGCGATGATGCTGTCCATCGTGTGGATGGTCATGGCCGATCATCTTCGCCCTTGGAAGACAGTTCAGCGCGAGTTCCATCGGGTCGAAGACGCCAAACTCAAAGCCTCGGAGAAACAAAAGCTCGAGGAACAGAAGGCCAGGTATCAGACCCAGCTCGGCGATGTCAGCGCCAAGATCACTGCTGCCGAAGCACTGCGGCACAAGAACGCTCCCGAGCTTGCCAAGATCGACGCCAAGATCCGGAGCGTCGGTGGAAAGTTCGAGGGACTCGACACCAAGAAGCGATTCCAGAAAGCCGAGCTCGATAGCCAGCGCAGCCTCTACGACGGCATGATCGACCGGGGTGAAACGCGCGAAGCCCGGATCTATTTGAATACGATCATCGCCGAGAGCGAGCGCAAGCTTCTCAAGCTCTCCGAGGAATACGAGGCCGTGGAGAAAGAATTCGATGGCCTCAAAGCCAAGAAGGAGGATCTCCTCGGTCACGTCGCCGACCTCGAGAAGGAACGAGGGCGACTTACCCGAGAGGCCGACCGCGTCCAGCGCGTCATCAAACAAAAAGAACAGCAATACTTCGGCGTCGCTGCCTTTCTCCGCGACCTGCCGGGCCTCGACCTGATGCCTCCCACCAAGATCCAGCAAATCAGCCTTCCCGAACTAACGATCAACTACAACTTCAAGGATGTCCCGCGATACGACCGCTGTACCACCTGCCATCAAGGAATCGATCGGCTCGGCTACGAGACCGACGCCAAAGGCAAGCCGATGAAGCCCGTCTTTGCGTCACATCCCCACCTGACCGATGGCGCAACGACCATCGACCCTCGTGGAAACGTGGTGAAAGCGGGCCTCTACCTCGACAGCAATGGTCCGCACCCCATCAACAGCTTTGGGTGCACGATCTGCCACGGCGGCCAGGGGTCGGGGACCGACTTCACGTACGCCTCGCACGAGCCGAACGACCTGAAGCAGAAAGAGGAGTGGGAGTCGAAGCACAACTGGCACGAGATCCACCACTGGGATGAGCCGATGCTCCCCCGCCGGTTCATGGAGTCGAGTTGCCTCAAGTGTCACCATCAAATCACCGACGTTCCCCAGGCGACCAAGCTTCAGGCCGGCTACGAACGAATCGTCAAGTATGGATGCACGGGCTGCCACACGATCGGCGGCGAAGGTTCATTCGGCCCGGACCTCACGGACGAGAGACAGGTCGGTCCGAACCTCGCGCACATCGGCTCGAAGGTGTCGCGGGACTGGACCCTCAAGTGGATCAAGAATCCGCACGCGTTCCGCCCCGATAGCCGGATGCCCCGGTTTTATGGCACTTCCAACAACAACGGGGCAGGGGACTGGCCCAAGAATCACGCCGAGATCCAGGCGATCACCCACTACCTCTTCGCCAAGAGCACTCCGCCTCGCGAGTTTGGCGAGGTACCGGGCAAGTCTGACCCCGGGCACGGGAAAGACCTCTTCCTCCAGAAAGGGTGCCTGGCCTGCCACTCGCACAAACCATACGACAAGGCCAGCGTCGCACTCTCGGATCGCAACCAAATCAATCCGCGTTACAAGCCGGATCCAGCCTTGAGCTTCGACCCAAGTAACTTCCCCGCCGCAGCTCGCGAATACGCGGAGGCGAACTTCGGACCCAACCTCGGGAATATCGCGGCCAAATTCAAGTCCCGGGCCGACGGCTACTCCTGGTTGGCCAATTGGATCAAGAACCCCGAGGCCTATCATCCCAAGAGCCTGATGCCGAACCTCCAACTCTCGGCGCAGGATGCAGCCGACATCGCCGCCTGGCTCCTGACCATCCCCGGCGACTGGCCGGTCCAGGTGAGCGTGCCCGACGTCAATACGCCCGATGTTCAGGCGGGCCTCGACGAACTCGTGCGACTCTACATCTCCAAAGGGGGATACACGCGCGACGGCAAGCACGAGACCGTGCCGCTCAGCGAGGTCGACACCTTCGTCGCTACCAAGCTCTCGCAAGACGAGAAGCTCATGTTCCTCGGCGAAAAAACGATCAGCCGCCTGGGCTGCTTCGGCTGCCACAACATCCCCGGCTTCGAAACGGCAAAGCCCATCGGTACACCGCTTAATGGCTGGGGGTCGAAGTCCCCGACGAAGCTCGATTATGGACACATCCTTGAATATCTCGAGAGCCAGGCCCTCGACGAGCACGGCGGTCGCGATGGAACCGACCTGTACTATCAAGAGAAGCTCGAAGACCACACCCGATCGGGCTTCCTCTTTCAGAAGCTGCATCGCCCACGCAGCTACGACTACCGCAAAACGAACGAAGAGCTCAAAACGTGGGACGACCGGCTCCGGATGCCCCAATTCGCCTGGGCGAACGATCCCAAAGCGATTGAGGAAGTGATGACCTTCTTGCTCGGCCTGACCGGCGAGAAGATCGCCAGCAGGTATCTGCCGAATTCCCACTACACCCCCGCGCAGACCGCAGTCGCCCAGGGGAGTAAACTCCTCAACCGCTATAACTGCGCGGGATGCCACGTGCTCCAGATGCCGACGTACACGGTCGCTCCCGGTACCAAGCTCGAAGATGTTTTGACCGACCTGGCGACCAACGTCCGGGTCGCCTACAACGCCCGCTCGACCGACTATCTCCACGAGCTTGGCACCGGACTGACCTTCGACGCGAAGCAGCCCCCCGCGTTGAAGCCCGACGACGGCCAAGGCGTGACGATCGAGGGGATGCCGGTCAGCACGTTCGAGGATGAGCTGACCGTTCAGCTGTGGAGGCCCATCACGATCCGGGGCTTCACGTTCCAGGTGGGGGATAACATCACCCTCAATCAGAAGGCAGGGAACCTCAAGAAGAGTGCCGCGGACGGCGGAAACTTCGCCTGGCTCTTCGCGACGTACCAGGCGGAGAAAACGGGGACCGACTTCGGCAGCTTCTGGAATCGCCTGCCGCCCCCCTTGCTTCGGGAAGGCAAGAAGGTGCAAACGCCCTGGCTCACGGCCTTCCTTCAGGATCCGTATTCGATCCGACCGGCGGCCAACCTGCGAATGCCTCGGTTCCACTTCGGTAAGACCAGCGCGCACGCCGAGCTCGAGACGACGGGCCTGGCCAACTTCTTCCCCGCTCGAGACGGGGCCACGTTCCCGTATCAAGCCATTCCCGAGCGACAGCAGTCTTACCTGGCGGAAATGGAATCGAAGCATGCCAACTATTTGACGGCGGGTTGGCAGTTGATCACGAAGGGGGCCTGCATACAATGCCACGCGATCGGCCAGTACAAGCCGACCGGTGGAGCCCAGGTCGTCAACGGCCCTGACCTTCGTCAGGTGGCGTCTCGGTTCCGCTCCGGCTTCCTCGGGGAGTGGCTGGCGAATCCCAAGCGGCTCGTCCCGTATTCGGCGATGCCTCAGAATGTGCCTCCCCACGGCCCGGCTCCTCCCTTCGTTCCGAAGACGTTTGAGGATCGGCCCTGGGAAATGGTCCAAGCGATGCGTGACACGCTGCTCAACTACGTCAACGCCGTCGAGCAACAACTCGCGGCGGGTTCCCAGGCCGAGCCGGTCAAGGCCGCAAGCGACCCAAAGGCAGCCGGCGGACTGGATTGACGTCCGAGCAGGTGCTCGGTCTGATGTGTGCAACACCAGGTGCTGCCGAGTCTCGTATCCAAACGAGACGGCAGCACTCGGGATCGACCGTCGAATGATTCAACTCTGGAAATGAAATCGAGGAGAGTTCCGATGTCGTGGAATAGGATTCGGCGGCAAACGCTGATCACACTGGGTGTTGCCGGCACTCTCGGTCTGGCGATGGCAGGTTGCGGCGGAAAAGGGGAAGAGACGAGCGACGCAGTGGTCGTGACCGATCCCAACGTCCAAGTCCCTACGACCGGCAAACCCTCGGATCAGACCCCAACGGACGCGTCTCCAAAAGCCTCATCGACCTCGCCGACGGAGGCCTCGACCTCAAGCCCTGCGGCTCCCGCCGAAAGCGTGAAGGCCGAAGGCTGGGGCACCCTCAAGGGTCAAATCACTTTTGGCGGCGACGCCCCTGCACTGAAAGTCCTGGTGGAGAAGGGGAAAGCGATCAAGAGCCCCGAGTTCTGCGCCGCGGACGGGCCGATCAAGTCGGAACGACTCGTGGTCGACGCCGGTTCGAAGGGGGTCAAGAACGTCCTGGTGTACATCCCCAAACCGACTGCCGTTAATCCTGAGGCCAAGTCGGCGGCCCTTCAGAACCCGGTCGAGTTCGACCAGGAGAAGTGCGTCTTCAAGCCTCACGTTCTTGGGATCATGACGGGAGCAACACTCCTGCTCAAGAACAGCGACGCCACGAATCACAACATCGATTCCAAGCTCAGAAACAACGGGACGAACCCCAACATCGCCCCCGGCAGTCCTCCCGTCCCCCTCGTGACGCAAGCCGCGGAACGCTCTCCCGGTGAAGTCGTCTGCGACATTCACCCCTGGATGAAAGCCTATTGGATGGTCACCGACAGCCCTTACTTCGCGGTGACCGACGACAAGGGGAACTTCGAGATCAAGAATGTTCCGGCGGGAACTCAGAAGGTTGTGGTTTGGCAAGAGTCGGTCACAGGCGGCGGTTTCGTGACACCGGCCGCCGGCAATCCCGTTAACGTGAAGCCGAACGAAGAAACAACCTTGGATCTCAAGATCGATCCCGGCAAGATCCGGCCCGAGTGACGCCGAAGGGTCTCGTAAGGATCAGAGATGGGTTAGATTTAGGGGGGAGGAATCACCTCGCCACGAGGTGATTCCTCCCCTGTTCGTGTTTCGTTCGAGGGGGTACGCGCCACGTTCGGAAGGTGTTAACATTCAGGTCCTGCCTTTACTTCGAGGCGATGACCGTGTCCCACCGATTGGCTACCTCCATTGCAAGAGGGTCATCCGTGATGAAGCTTGTCTCGCGCTGGTTGTTCGATGTGCGTCCGTGGTGTGTCGGTCTCTCAGCGGTTCTCGCCGTCTCGGCCGTGGCCCTGAGTTCGGCTGTCGCCGTTCCTCCGGCCACATCCTTGGTGACCTCGGTTCCCGCCGAAGGCGGACTCGGCACGATCAAAGGCCGACTCGTTTGGGGTGGTGCCGAAGCCCCCGCCCCCAAGGTCCTTGCCGCCCAAGGGAAGGCGGACAAGGATTCGAATATTTGTGCTAAGGATGCGCCGATCATCTCACAGCAGCTCGTGGTCGATCCCAAGACCAAGGGCGTTCGGAATGGATTCGCCTACCTGGTCAAGCCCAAGGGGACTCCTGCCACAGCCGTCAAGGAAATCGTCACCAAGACTCCTACCGTCGAGATCGACCAGAAGAATTGCGAATATATCCCCCACGTGCTTGCCGTCGCCGCCGGGCAATCGGTAGTCTTCAAGTCGAGTGAAGCCGTCAACCACAACGTTCACTTCAACTCGTTCAGCAATGGGTTCAACCAGCTCCTGGCGCCTAATGGCAAGTTCTCGAAAAAGCTTCCGGCGGAAAAGCGACCGGTGAAGCTGACGTGTGACCTCCACGGCTGGATGGATTCGTACATCGCTGTCTTCGACCACCCCTACTACGCCGTGACCAACGAGGACGGGTCGTTCGAGATCAAGAATGTTCCTGCCGGAGCCCAAAAACTGATCGTCTGGCAGGAGCAGGCTGGCTACGTCAACCAAGGCCTCGGCGCCGGTCTCACGGTTCAAGTTCCCGCCGGAGGCATTGCCGACGTCGGCGAACTCAAGCTCAATCCGGCGAAGGTGAAAGACTTTAAGGTCAAGCAGTAATAAGCTTTCTGAACGCTCATCCTCTCACCTCGTGTGCTCACCGAGGTGGGAGGATCTTCCCAGCACTCTTCTTGCCCAAGTACGCTCACCCAATGTCACATCAGCAATGGGGTCGCGGTCTTCAGTTCTTGGGCTTGCTCATTTTGCCTTTCGGAATTGCCTCAGAATTGGTCGGCAAAGTCGGTTTGGGTCAATCACTGGGCATCGCAGCCTTGGGCGCTTTCGTATTTTACACAGGCTACATAATACAGCATCGCCAATAACCGGCAAGCACGCCTAAATCCTAGACGCTACTGCTAGACCTACAGGCACCGCCATCACGATACCTTCCTTGTAATTCTATGCGAACGAGGGAAGCTCGCAACATATTGAAGGATGGTATTCGATTTGCTGTTGCATTCCCTCGCGAAATTCGTGTCCAATACAAAACGATATGGGATGTTCGTGCGATCGCTCTTGCCCGTATTGCAGTCGGCTTCTGTTTGGCCCTGTGATGCGGCTCTTCCGAGAATTCCCGTCGCGTGTAGCCGCCTGCAGCCCCGATCGCGGAGACCGCCGGCCATGAGTTCTCATCGCTCAATGCGCCGAGTCTGTTATCCCCTGCCTTGATCGGCCAATAGCGGCAGATTGGGCAAGGAGGGCCTGTCAATGATGATGAACCGTTCGGCTCGGGCATTACGATTTTCTCCGGTGTATCTGGTTTTCCTGGCGACGTTCTGGACCGATCCAGTCGTAGCCCAAGCTCCGAACCGAACGGCGACCAAGTTTTATCCCGACTTCAGCGATACGGCGGACGCCCTGTTGCGTAATGCGGCAGGTCATGCACGCGACGGTCAATGGTCGGAAGCGGTCGACATCTATCAGCGAGTGATCCAGCAGTTTGGCGATAAGGTCGCACGGCTTCCGAAAGACGAACCCGAGGGGGATCCCACGAATGAGTCGCTTCTCTACGTGGACCTCCGCCATTTCTGCCAGCGACGGCTGGCGTCACTTCCTCCTGAAGCCCGGGCGATCTATCGTTCGCGGGTAGACGCCCAAGCGGAGCGTTGGTTTCGTCAAGGCGCGGCGTCACGCGATCGAGGCTTGTTGCGCCGGGTCATCGACCAGGCGTTTTGCAGTTCGTGGGGCGATGACGCGGTCAACCTCCTGGGGGACCTCGCCTTTGAAGACGGACGTTTTGACGAGGCCCTCTCGCTCTACCGCCGCATCGTTCCCGACCGCCCGGGCAACCGCGCGGGATTGATTCATCCGGATCCCGACCTCGAGCTAGCTCGGGTGGCTGCCAAGAAATTGTTATGCCTGGCCGCCTTGGGGGAGTCTCCCGACGCTGCGGCACTCCAGGCCTACGCGAAGGCCTATCCCGAAGCGGCGGGTGAACTCGCGGGGCGCAAAGGGCCTTATCTCAAGACCCTGAGCGAGGCTCTGAAAACCGACCATCTGGCGCCGCCGTCGCAACCCGATGGCCGCTGGCCCACGTTTGCCGGCGCCCCCACTCGGACCAAGATCGTTCCCGGCGCGATTGATGTCGGATCACTCCAATGGCGCGTCGAATTGCCGACGTTTGATCCCTCCAAGCCCTCTCATGCCTTCCGCGGCTTTCGTCCGGCGATGGGGATGGGGATGACTCAGACGGCCATCGCGAAGAATCGCCTGCTGATGTATCACCCCATCGTTCTGGGCGATCAGGTGATCATCCCGAGCGAAAACAAGATACAAGCGTACAATTTGAATGACCGTCCCGAATTGAATGACCGTGCCGAAGGATTAGCGGGTAATTCCGGCGCCACCGTCCGACCGGTCTGGGAAGCGCCCCCTGACACTCAAGAAGGCTCGTCGGTCACAGCCTCGCTCCCCGCAACCACCATTCCGCGCTATACCCTCACAGCCTTCGGCGACCGAGTCTATGCCAGGCTTGGTCCCCCCGCATCACAGTTCATGTTTGGGATGGGAGGGCCCAGGGCCCCTGTGCAAAGCAAGCTGCTCGCTGTCGACCGAAGCACGGAAGGGAAGGTTCTCTGGATCAAGACCTCCAGCGAGGTCCCGCTGCCGAAGCGCCCCGCCGATGGGATCAATCGCGTCAACTTTGAGGGGACCCCGATCGCCGATGACCGCAACGTCTTCGTCGCGATGACCGACCGACGGGAGCAGACCTCGACCTACGTCGTCTGTCTCGATGCCGAGAACGGGAACGCGCGCTGGGTCCGTTACCTGGGTGCGGCATCGACCGATGCAGACAACATGATGGGTTTCGGGATGGGGGGGATGAACATGGGAATGTCATCCCTGCTCAATGATTCCGGACATCGTCTGCTCACGCTCGACGGACCTACGATTTATTACCAAACCAACCTGGGCGCCGTCGTGGCACTCGACACAGACACCGGTGCCATCCGTTGGGTAGCCACCTACCCGCGCCAGGATCGTTTCGACGGCGGTCCCGCTCACGACCGGGACTTGAATCCGGCCATCGTTCATGACGGACTCGTGATCGTCGCCCCCGATGACGCCAACTCGATCTACGCGTTTGACGCGGATAGCGGCCGGCTCGTCTGGAAAACCAAACCGATCCCTGCCGAAGTCAAGCTGGCGCATCTGCTGGGGGTCGCCAAAGGCCACCTCGTGGCTACGGGGGATCGCGTTCTTCTCTTCGACATCAAGACGGGCAAGTTACACAACACCTGGCCCGACAGCGGACATGCCTACGAAGGCTACGGGCGCGGGCTCCTTGCCGGCGATCGGATCTACTGGCCCACCAAGAACGAAATCCACATCCTCTATCAGGCGACGGGGATGCGCTCGGATCCTTCCATCAAGCTCCAGGAGTCGTTTCAAACTACGGGCGGAAACCTGGCGGTCGGTGACGGCTATCTGATCGTCGCCCAGCCCGACGCCTTGGTGGTCTTCTGCCAGAACAGCCGTCTCATTCAGCGCTATCGGGACGAGATCGCCCGAGCACCCGAGCAAGCCTTGAACTATTACCGCCTCGCTCAGGCCGCGGAAGCCACCGGTCAAGATGACCTGGCTCTCGAATCACTGGCTCTGGCCGCCAACAAGGTCCGGCCTTCCGAAACAATCGACGGGATCTCGCTTTCGGTCGCCACGCGTGACCAACAATTCCGTTTGATGATGCGACTCGCCGCGAAGGCCAGAGGGAACAAGGATTGGGAAAGCTCGAAGCGCAAACTCCGCGAAGCCTCGGTCGTGGCCCGCTCGGACCGTGATCGATTGAACACTTTCCTCACACTGGCGGATGTTCAGTTGGAGAGCGGACAGATCCGTGATGCCGTGGTCACTCTCCAAGATCTGCTGTCGGATGAGCCGCTTCGCCTCCTCAGCGTTGCGGTCGAGGGGGGGCAACGGACGGTCCGCACCGACTTGTTGGTCACCGACCGGCTCAACACCATCCTCCAGACCCATGGCCGGACCTACTACGCCGATTTCGAGCGTGAAGCGCGCGATCTTCTCCAGCGAGGGAAGGCGGAGAAAGATTCGAGACTGCTCGAGGAAGTCAGCCGAAGCTACCCCGTTTCCGAGGTCATGGCCGACTCACTCCTGGCTCTGGGACAACTCAGCGACTCCCTGAATCGGCCTGCCGACGCCGCTCGTGCTTATAAGCGACTGCTGACGTCGGCGCCGACCGACCCCCTCCGAGCGCGTGCCCTTTGGGGACTGGCCCATGCCTACGAGGCCCAAAAGCTTTGGGTGCCGGCTCGGGAGATTTATCTCGAGGCCCAAGCCCGTTTCGGAGCCGCACACATCGAGGATTCGCCTGGCGACGACCGGATTTCGAGCCTCGTCGCCGAACGTCTGGCTCGACCTCCCTTCGATCACATGAGCGGCGATCGGTCGGAGCCGAAGCTCCCGATCCCACTCGTGAAACGATGGGGACGCACGCTTCCCTTGGCGGTTCGAGCGCTCACGGCGGAAGGGGTTCCGCCGTCGAATGACGCGAGCCGCCTTTTCCTCGGACGAGGGGCCGAGCTGAGCGCCGTGGACTCCCGAGGTGGCGACACGCTCTGGAGCACCGAACTCAACAGCGCACCGCTCTGGGTCGGCTACCTGGCCGATAAGCTCATCGCGGCCACCGAGTCGCGCGTCTCAGCGCTTCGCTTCGACAACGGCTCGGTGCAGTGGACCTTCGAAGCGGGAGGGGCGCAGCGGGAAGCGAAAGGTGACAATCCCTTCGCAAAGGAGCCGGGGATTCCCGACCAGCCCGCCCCCTCATCGCGAAAGCTCCATGACTTTCACGTGGTCGGGGATCGTGTCTTCTGCCTGCGAGGCGAGAACGAGCTGCTCGCACTCGACGGCGATACGGGACTCGTGGATTGGTCCTACGGACCGACCTCGGGCTCGATCAACCCGTACGTGCTGTTTGGACCCCAGCGCGTGATCGTTCAGGTTAGCAAGCCCAACGCGATCCTCGTGCTCGAAACCGCCACGGGACGACGCGTGAGCGAGTTTGCACGAGGGAGCGATGAAGATTGGGCTCGACAGCCCCTCCTCATCGACGACGACCATGTGGTGTTGGTTCCCGACCGCCGGACCGTTACCCTGTTCGACTTGCGCCGAGGCATCGAGTCGTGGGTCTTTCGCGAAAGCCGTGAGCTCCCCAAGAATGGGGCACCTCGTCTCCTGGGCGGACCGGAACGGCTCTTCGTGATCCACGATGGAACCGAACTGATCCGCCTCGATCCGGTCACGGGAGTCAAACGGTGGGCTCGTCCCCTGGGATCCGAGAACCTGAGCGAGCGCCCCGAAGCGACCTTGCTCGACAACGAACGATTCTACTGGTCCGGCGACCATACCCTCCGCGCCGCGTCGATTGAGGACGGTAGGCTGCTTTGGTCGGCTCATCTGATGGGACCGGAATCGAACTGGGCGATCGCCCTGGCCGAACGTTGTGTTTTGGGATACCCCATGCTCAATGGTTCGAACGAAGGGGAAATGACCAGCCTCCCACTTGTGTTCCGACGCCGAGATACTGGGGAACTCGTCCAGCGGGTGCTCTTGCCCGTCAGTGCCACCGAGATCGCCGTACGTCTCACCCCGCGGGGAGCTTCCGTCGCCAGCCAAGGAGGCATCTGGGCACTCGGTGAACGGAAACATGGAGATGTACCCAAATCCCCATAATCATGTCAACCCGTGGGCCTGGCCTGGTCCGGCCATCCCACCCAACATACACTCTTTCACTCCCGGCTCTGCCGGTGGGTTCGGCGAATAAGGAGGTCTCGGCGTGAGCGACGGAACATCTACGGTACCACTTCAACAAGACGACCTCGCCGCCGTAGAACGGCTCAAGGACGCGTTCGCCCGGCTCAAGGGCGAGATGAGCAAGGTGATCGTCGGGCAGCATGCCGTGCTCGAAGAACTCTTGATCGCGATCTTCGCCCGCGGACACTGCCTGTTGATCGGGGTACCCGGCCTCGCCAAAACCCTGATGATCCACACGCTGGCCGACGCGCTGAATTTGACGTACAACCGGATCCAGTTCACCCCCGACCTGATGCCCTCGGACATCACCGGGACGGAAGTGATCCAGGAAGACAAGGCCACGGGCGTCCGTCAGTTCAAGTTCTTGCGCGGGCCGGTCTTCGCGAACATCGTCCTCGCCGACGAAGTCAACCGGACCCCACCCAAGACCCAGGCCGCGCTCCTGGAAGCGATGCAAGAGCGGCAGGTCACCGTGGGCGGTGAACGTCACCGACTACCTGATCCCTTCTTCGTCCTGGCGACTCAAAACCCGATCGAACAAGAGGGCACCTACCCGCTTCCCGAGGCACAGCTCGACCGGTTCATGCTCAATATCCTCGTCGACTACCCCGACGAAGCCGAGGAATTGGACATCGTTCGCCTCACGACCTCGACTCAGAAACCGAGCGTTTCGAAAGTGCTGTCGGGTTCTGAGATCCTCGAACTCCAAGAGATCGTGCGGAAGGTTCCCATCGCCGATCACGTCGCGAAATTCGCGGTCCGCTTGACCCGCATGACCCGGCGCGAGAAGCCCGACGCGCCCGACTTCATCCGCGACTACGTCAGTTGGGGAGCCGGTCCCCGGGCCAGCCAATACCTCGTCCTGGCCGCCAAGGCCCGCGCGGTGCTCTACGGCCGGTTCCATGTCTCCACCGACGACATTCGCGCTGTGGCCGGGCCCGTGCTGCGCCATCGGATCATCACCAACTTCAACGCCGAGGCCGAAGGACTGAAGCCCGACGATATCGTCAAGCGGCTGGTCAAGGCCACCCCCGTCGACGAGCATGAGGCCGAGCAAAGTGGAAAACTACCAAAGATATTTAAATCCTCAAACGCTAGCTAGCATCGAGGGCCTCGACCTCCAGGCCCGCCTGGTGGTCGAAGGCTACGTCGCCGGAATGCATCCCAGTCCATACCACGGCTTCTCGGTCGAATTCGCCGAGCATCGTGAGTATGTTCCCGGCGATGACATCCGCCACGTCGACTGGAAGGTCTGGTCCAAGACCGACAAGTTCTACCTCAAGCAGTACGAGGAGGAAACGAATCTCCTCCTCTACCTGCTTCTGGATACAAGCGAGTCGATGGGCTACGCCTCCGGCGAGAATGTCTCCAAGCTTCGCTACGCGCAGTTCGTCGCGGCGGCACTCGGTTACCTCGTGCTGCAACAGCAAGATTCGGTCGGCCTGGCGGTCTTTGACGATATGGTTCGACGCTACCTGAAGCCGGCAGGGCAGCCATCGCACCTCAAGGAACTCATCCATCTGATGGACGTCACGCCTGCTCGAGAGAAGTCCGACCTGGGCGTCGTCTTTCACGACCTGGCCGAACGGTTCAAGAAGCGCGGTGTCGTCGCCATCTTCTCCGACTTCTTCGACGAGGTGCCTCGGATCATCGCGGGACTCAAACACCTCCGCCATCGGCGCCATGAGGTGATCGTTTTCCACATCCTGGACCCCGCCGAACTCGAGTTCCCGTTTCGCGAGACGACCCTCTTCAAAGGTCTGGAGGGCATGCCTGAGATTCTCACGGAACCGCACGCGCTGCGAAAGGCGTATCAAGCCGAAATCAATGCGTATCTTCATGAAATGAAGCGTGGCTGTCGCACGATCGACATCGATTACGTCCCATTGAGAACCGATCAAGAACTCGACGCGGCACTTTCGAGCTACCTGGCCGCGCGTGCGACGCGGACTCGTTAAAAGCGACCCAGGAAGGAATCGGCGAGGAGACGACGTTGCACGTCCCCATCATCTTAGCTCTGAACTTCGCGAACCCGGCCCTGCTGTGGGGCCTTGGCGCCGCGTCGCTTCCCATCATCATTCATCTGCTCAACCGTCGACGGTTTCGGGAGATGCGGTGGGCCGCCATGCGGTTCCTGCTCGCCGCGATGCAGCGCAACTCGCGACGGATCCGAATCGAGCAGTGGCTGCTCCTGGCGATCCGGACCTTGATCATCCTCCTGGTCGTCTCGGCGATGGCCAAGCCGTTCCTCGAGAGCCTGGGGGCCTTGCCCATCATCGCCGGCCGGCGGAGCCATCACGTCCTGGTAATCGACGGATCGCTGAGCATGGCCTACAACGCCTCGGACGTGACCCGGTTCGAACAGGCGAAGTCTCTGGCCGCGCAGTTCGTCAAAGACTCTCGCCGAGGCGACGCAATCAGTATCGTGCTGATGGCCGATCCGCCTCGCGTGGTCATCGGTGATCCTTCGCCAAACCACGCCGAGGTCCTCAAAGAGCTCGAGCAGATCACTCTCCCGCACGGGGGGACCGACTTGGCCGCAAGTTTTGAGGCGATCGTCCGCGTGCTTGATGCCTCGTCCATCCCGCAAAAAGAGGTGGTGTTCCTGACCGACCTCCAGACGGCGAGTTGGAAACGTCCTGAAGGGGCCCGTGATGATGCCCTCAAGCTCGCCCTCGAACGACTCGCCAAGCAGGAAGCGCGCTCGGTTGTCATCGACCTCGGAAAAGGGGGAGAGGAAAACCATGCGGTCACCGACCTACGGCTCGATCCTCCCATCGTGACGGAGGGAGCTCCAATTCGTGCCCGCGCCGTCCTGCGTAATTATGGAGGCCAGGGCGCGGCCAGCGTGCGCGCCCAGTTGATCGTCGATGGGCAGCTCGGCCCCGAGGAAACCGTCAGCGTACCGATCGGCGAGGACACCCCGGTCGATTTCACACATACATTTTCGACTCCCGGTGACCACGTTCTCGAAGTCAAAATCGACGAGGATCACCTCAAGCTCGACAACCAGCGCTGGCAAGCGATCCCGGTTCACGAGTTTCTCCGCGTTCTGCTCGTCGACGGCCACTTCAAATCCGAGCCGTTTCAGGCCGAGACCGACTACCTTTCCCAGGCACTGAGCCCCGCGTCCGACTCGAACGGTTCCCCCTCGATGATCCGAGCCGAGGTGGTTTCGGAATCCCAGCTCACGCGTGCGGACCTTACCCCCTACGATGCAGTCATTCTTTGCAACGTCGCCCAGTTCACCGAATCCGAAGTTGCCACACTGGACGACTACCTGAAGCAAGGGGGAGGGGTCGTCGTTTTCGGCGGTGATCAGGTCGTCCGCGACAACTACAACCGTCTGCTCTACGCGGACGGCAAAGGAATCCTTCCCGCAGCGCTCGGTCCGGTTGTGGGGGATGCCAACGCGAAGCAGTCGTCGTTTGGTCTCGATCCGCTCAAGTTCGCTCATCCGATCGTGGCCGACTTCGCCGGCGCGAAAGAATCGGTCCAGGCTGGTCTGACCGGGGCGCGCACCTACCAGTTTCACCGGCTCTCGCTCCCCAAGGGTTCGATGGCCAAGGTGGCGCTCGCGTTCGAGAACGGCGATCCCGCCGTGATCGAGAGTCCCCGAAGCCGAGGGACCGTGATTCAGGTCGCCACCTCGGCCGACACGGGTTGGACAACCTGGCCGCTGCACCAGAGCTTTCCCCCGGTGATGGAGAAGATCGTCCTCGAAGCCGCCGCGGGTCGTCTCTCGGAGCGTAACGTGAAGGTTGGCCAACCGCTCGATCAGGCACTCCCGGCGTCGGGCGCGGGCGCATCGGTGTCGGTCGCCCTGCCGGACGGCCGGACACTTCCTTCGAAACTCCAGTTCGACGGCAGCGTGAGCCTGCTCCATTTCGAGGAGACCGAGTTCTCCGGCCCTTACCAGGTGAAAGTCGGCCCTCCCTTGGCCCTCGAGAGCCTCTTCGCCGCCAATCCCGACCCTGCCGAAAGCGACCTCAACAAGTTCGATCGCTGGGGACTCGCCGAGGCACTGCCGGGATGGAAGTTTGCGTATATCACGAACTCGAAAGAGTTGTCACATAACGCCAGCGCTGTCAGTCGCCGCGGTGAGCTTCATCGTCCCTTGCTCGAAGCGGTTCTCGTGCTTCTACTCGTCGAGTCGATCCTGGCCTGGTACTTCGGCCATCATTCCACCCCCTACTGAGGACTGCCGGACGTGTTGGATTGGCTGCTCTCCCGAATCGCGGATCGGTTAGGAGTCGAGCCGGCGGAGGCCGGCGAGGCGATCGTTCCCCACATCCGCTTCGAACAGCCTTGGCCTCAGGTGGTCACCCTGCTCATCATCCTCGGCGCCTCGGCTCTGATCATCTGGCTCTACCGCCGTGAAGGGCAGGTCCCGTTCGCCTACAAGATGTTCCTCGCCGCGATCCGGATCGCGCTCCTGCTTCTAACTCTGTTCATGCTTTCCGAGGCGGTGCTCTCCGTCGAACGAACCGGGCTGCCGTATTTCGTGTTCATGGTCGACGACTCGGCCAGCGGCCAGGTCGTTGACCATTTCGAAAATCCGAAGACCAAGGCGGCGCTGGGAGACCTCACCACCCAGGCGGAACCTACACGCCTTGCCGTAGCCAAGTCCTGGCTGGCTCATGACGGCGCCAAGGTCGTCTACGAGATCCAGAAGCAGAACAAGGTGCGCTTCTACCTCGTATCGTCGTCGGCCCGGATGCTGACCGAGGTCGATACCCCCACCGACATCAAGGCGGCGATCGACAAGATCAAGGCCGTGGAACCTACCGGCGCTCAGAGCCGCTTGGGCGCCGGGGTCCGCCAGGTCCTGACCGAGCTTCGAGGTGCTCCCCCGTCGGCAATCGTGCTTCTCACCGACGGACAGACCACCGACGGCGAAAGCCTGTCCAAGGCCGCCGAATTCGCCGCGCGTAAAGGAGTGCCGATCTATACGATCGGGTTGGGAAACCCCGAGCCTCCTCGCGACCTGGAGCTCACAGAACTGCTCGTCGACGATGTCGTGTTCGTTGACGACCTCGTCCGTTTCCAGGCCAAGCTACTCTCGCGCGGATTCGCCGGCCGAGAAGTTGTGATCCGCCTCAAGGAACGTGATCGGTCATCGAGCGACCCCAAGGCCAGCCGTGAACTGGAGTCGATTCGCGTCAAGGTTCCCCCCGATGGTCAGCCCCAACGGATCGAGATCGGTCATCGTCCCAAGCGAACGGGGGAGGTGATCTACACACTCGAGATCGATCCGTTACCTCGGGAACTCCAATCCGAGAACAACCGCATCGAGCGCCTGATTAGCGTGCGCAAAGAAAAGTTGAAAGTTTTGCTTGTTGATGGCGAACCTCGTTACGAATATCGCTATCTCAAGAATTACCTGGAGCGTGAGGAGTCGATCGACCTGAACGTCGTCCTGCTCTCCAGTGATCCTGAATACAACGAGCAGGATCGATATGCGCTACCCACGATCCCGGCCGCGAAGGACGAGCTGTTCTCCTACGACGTTATCCTGCTCGGGGACGCGGATCCGAGCTTCCTCAGTGCGTCGCAGATGCAGAATCTCGCCGAATTCGTGACCGAGAAGGGGGGAGGGATTCTCTTCATCGCGGGAGAGAGTTTCGACCCCTTGAGCTACAAGGGAACTCCGCTGGAATTCTTGCTCCCTGTGGAACTGGCCGAGGCCCGCAATCCATCGGCCGTTGGTAATGCGACCGCGGCCTTTCGACCCGACCTGACCGTGGAAGGGCGAAGCTCACCCATTTTCCGATTCGGAGATGATGAAGCGACAAGCGCACAGATCTGGCAAAATCTTCCCGAACTCTTCTGGCACCTGGAAGCGCCCCGCAAGAAACCGGCGGCCATCGTGCTGGCGGAACACCCGACGTTGATGGGTTCCGATGGAAAGCTGCCGCTTTTCCTCTACCAGTTCGTCGGTGCGGGCAAGTCGATGCTCAACGCGGTCGATGACACATGGCGGTGGCGATTCCGCGTGGGCGACCGTTACTTCGGTCGCTACTGGATCCAGACGATCCGCTTCCTGGCGCGCTCGAAGCTGCTCGGCCAGAAGCAAGCGGAGGTCGAAACCGACCGTCGTCGCTACCAGCGCAACCAGCCGATCCAGATCCGGGTCCGGTTTCCGAACCCCGGCCTGGCTCCCGCGAATGGCGAGGTAACCGTCCAGGTCGATCGCAAAGGTCAAGCGCCCCGGAGACTCACGCTGAAACCGTCGCCCGGAACCCGTAATCTCTTTGAGGGCGCACTCCCGCAAGCCTCGGAAGGGGAATACGAGGTCCGCGTCCTTCCTCCCCCCGTCCTGGACGGACCGATTCCGACCACCAAGTTTCGGGTCGACGCTCCCGCCGGAGAAATGGAGCGCGTGCAGATGAACGAGGCCGAGTTGATCCGGGCAGCAACCACCTCGGCCGGCAAGTTCTACACGCCCGAGGCAACCACAGGTTTCCTCAAGGACCTGCCCAAACCACAAAAGGTTCCCCTCGACACCGATCCCCCGATCCCGCTCTGGAATACGTGGCCGGTGCTCAGCCTCTTCCTCGGCTTGATCGTTCTGGAATGGGTTTTGAGAAAACGCAAACAGATGGTATAAATATCCCTACGATCGTTAAGGCTTGGGTCGATCCAGCCTGGAGACCGATGACATGCAAACCACTCGTCTCGAATCGCGAATTGCCAACCTTCGCCGGCAGGTTCGCAGCCTCGTGGCGCTGCATGGATCGAGTTGGACGATCGGTCTCCTGATCCCGATCATCATCGCGATCGGGTTCGTCGATTGGGGAATCCATCTCGACTCCAACGTGCGCCTGATCGCGCTCATCGCCCTCTGCGGGTTCGCGGCCTGGCTCATCTATCGCCATATCCTGATCCCCTTATTAGTACCGTTCGCGGATCTCGACATCGCGCTGCGGATTGAGGAGCGCTGGCCGGGCCTGAATGATCGGCTCGCCAGCACGCTTCAGTTTCTGAGGCTTACGCAAGACTCGGATGACCACGGCTCGCTCGCCCTTCGAGAGGCGACCATTCGCCAGACCGTCGAAGAGGTGGAGACGCTCGACTTCCGCGAGGTCATCGAGCCGAAGCCCGCATTACGGGCCTTAGGGCTCGCGGCGATGTCGCTCAGCCTTGGCGTGGCCATGCTCCTGGCCCAACCGATTCTCAGTCGAACCGCACTCGAGCGTCTCTTCGTACCCTACGGGCCGGCTCAATGGCCCCAGAGAACCCATCTGAGCCTGATCGACGGTGAGACGCCGCGCAAGATCGCCCGGGGTGAGCCGTTCACCTTGGCGGTCGCCGTGAAAAAGGGGGAGCGGGTTCCCACCCTCGCTCGAGCCACTTACTTCTTTGAAGACGGCGAAACCGTAACGGAGCCCCTTCGAACCGAAGTCGGCGGCATCTTCCGAGGACGCCTCGAAGCCGTCGAGCGCAACTTCACCTTCTCCGTGAGCGCAGGGGACGACTTCCGATCCGTTCGTAATATTCCGGTCACGGTCGTGGCTCCCCCCGCACTCAAAGAGGCGACGGTCCGGGTGGTACCGCCCAGCTACACGGCGGAGCCGCCGCGAACCCTGGCCCCCGGAAATACCCAGGTGCGGGTTCTGGAAGGGTCACGCGTCGAGATTTCGGCGACGATGAATAAGCCGATCGAGCTCGCCTCGCTCCATCTCGGCGAGTCTCTCCTCAAAGCCCCCATTCGCCTCGATGCGTCGCGCACCAAGCTCACGACGGAGTTTTCCGCCGCTCAGTCCGGGCCCTTCTGGTTCGAGTTGCGTGATACCGAAGGCTTCAAGAATCGGGAAGTCGTCCGCTACGAGCTACGTTCGATTCATGACGAAGCCCCGCGCGTCGTCATCGACGAGCCCGCCAACGACCGCGATGTCCCTCCTCATGCCAAGATTCCGGTCACCTTCACGGTGGATGATGACTACGGGATCCAGTCGGCGAGTCTCCTCTACAAAACCGCCTCGGGAGGATCGGAGCCGACTCAGGTCGTCGCCCTGCCTCTCTGGGACTCGAAAGATCACGCCGACGGTCAACGCATCAAGCACCAGACGGTCCACTACGAGTGGGAAATCGCTCCCCTCAAGCTTCCCCCGGGATCGATCATCACCTTCCACGCCGAGGCGCGCGACTTCGACAACCTCAAAGGGCCTAACCTGGGAAAGAGCCGGGAGCTCCGGCTCCGGATCGTTTCGGACGAAGACATCTCACGCCAGCTCGACGATACCCGACGGGAAATCCGCGAGGAGACCGCGCGGATCCTGGCGATGCAGAACCTGGCCCAAACCCCAGTCGACGAGGCCCTGCGACTGCTCTCGCAAACCAACAAGGTTGGGAAGGCCGAACGGGACAATCTCAAGAACGCCGAGATGATCCAGCGCCAAGTCGGCAATCGCATCACCAGCCGCACCGATGGCCTCGACCAGAAGATCCGCCGCTTCCTCGACGACCTGCGTAACTTCCGTGTCGCCAATCCCGACGCGCAAAAACAAATGGAGGAAATGCGAGCCGGGGTCGATCGGATCCGAGAGAATCACCTCGGGCCCGCCGAACAAGGTCTGACCCACGCCTCGAAGAACCTCGATGAAGCCGAGCCTGACAATGCCGGTGAGTCCTCGACTCCACCCGATCAAGAAGCCTTCAACCCGAAGTCAGAGTCTCAACCTCAAACAGGCGACAACAGCGCCAAAGGCTCGAAACCCCGCGACGAAGGCTCCCAACCCGAGAAGGCGAAGGCCTCAACCAAGGGTTCCGAGAACACAGCCGGCAACCGGTCGACAGCCCGTCAGGAGTCGAAGCCAGAGTCCTCGAAACGCAACTTCACCGAGATCGCCAAAAACGCCCTCTCCGAGAGTAAAACGAACCAGAAGGGGATCAGCGACGAGCTTCAGAAAATGCTCGACGGCCTCAGCGAATTCGAGACGTACCGAGGCGTCGTCAAGGATGCTCAAAACCTGCTCAAAGAACATGAACAGGTCATCAAGCAAACCACTGAGGCGTCGGCCAAGCCCGACCTGACGGGGAAAACCCCCGAACAACTCACCCCTGAGGAAAAGGCCGAACTGGGGAACCTCGCGTCACGCCAGAGCAACGTCTCCCGCGGGCTTCAAGGACTCCAAGAGCGCATGACGGAGATGGCCAAACGGCTCGAGGATTCCGACCCACTGGCCGCCTCGGCTCTTAAAGAGACCGCGGAGCAGAGCCGCGCGAAGGGAACGACCGGCAAGCTCGGTGAGGCCTCGGACCGACTCGAGAAAAACCAGATGGGCGAGGCCCGCGCAGGACAGGAACAAGCCCGTCGCGAGTTGAAGGACTTGATCGACTCGATCCAAAATCGCCGTGAGCGCGAGCTCGCCCGGCTCGTCAAAGAACTGAAGAACGCCGAGTCCGACCTGGCCAAACTCCGGCAACGCCAAACCGAGAACCTCAAGAAGACCGAGCAGGCCAAAAAGAACCCGGACGCGAAGCAACGGGCCGACCAACTCAAGCGGCTCGCCAAAGAGCAGGCTGAGATCCAGAAAGAGCTCAAGCGCCAGTTGCAACGGCTCAAGAAGCTGAACGCGGAAGGGGCCGCTCAGGCCGGTGAGCGAGCCGCCGGCCGGATGAGCAAGGCCCAGGAGGATCTTGACCAGGATCAAGGAGAACAAGCTGGTAAAGAAGAGAAGGACGCTCTCGCTGACCTCGAAGACGCCGAAGATCAAGTTCGTCAGGCCCGCCGCGAGCGAGAAGAACAGTTGGCCATGGAGCAACTGCTCAAGATGGGAGATCAACTCCAGTCACTCGCCGAACGCCAAGGGAAAATGGCGAACGATATCACGGTTTTCGACAAGCTCCGCAAAGACAAGCAAGGCAAGCTCACGATCGCTCAGCGCACCGGGGTTCGCGACCTCGGCCAGGTCCAGGCCGGAATCAAGGATGAAACGGGTGAGCTCATCGAAAAACTTGAAGGCGCGCCCGTCTTCGCTCTCACCCTCAAACGTGCGGCCGAGGGGATGGAAACTGCGGCCCAACGTTTGCAAGGATTAAAGACCGACGAGGAAACGCAACGCGCGGCCAAAGGGGCAGGGCATCGCTTCCAGCAGCTCATTGAATCGCTGAAGCCCGAGGCCCCCCAGCCGGGAGGCAAGCAAGGGGGGCAGGGAGGCGATCAGGGAGGCGGCGGGGGCGGACAAGGGGGCGGCGACGGGATCCCACCCACCGCGCAGCTCAAAATGCTCAAGGCACTCCAGGAAGAAATCAACGAGCGGACCGACTTCTTCGATGAGGTGCGCCGCCGCAACCGCCCCCTCGACCCCACGCAGACCGCAGAACTCGAGCGCCTGCAAACCGACCAGGGAACGCTCGCGGATCTGGCTCGTGACCTGACTCGGCCCAAGAAAGAAGACGGGGAGAATTGACCATGTCTTGGAAGCTGATTCGGTGCGCTCTGCCACCCTTCACCATCGCTTCGTGCTTTCTGGGCGTGAGTTTTGTGGTCGCACAGGATCCGGCATCCAAGCCCAAGGATGAAGCGATCGAGAAACTCCTCGAGAAGCTTGACGATTCCAACAAGGATTCGTCGGGTTCTTCGCCAACCCCGGCTGTGTCGAAGGAAAAGGAAAAGGCCAAGGGGAGCGAAAAGTCGGGAGATCCGAAGTCCTCAGGAGAAGTCACCTCCAAAGATAAGGAGATCGACAATCTCCTGGAGAAGCTGGGCGAGCGGCCCGATGAACCGGCTCCCGACGACCGCCCCAAAGGGCCGGGGCCGGGGGGCGAACCCTCACCGCCGAATCCTGGCAAGTCGAAAGCCGGGGAACTCTCCGGCAAAACCAAGGATCTCGACGAACACCTGGAAGAGCTGACCGGCCGAAAAAAGCCGAAGAAGGGGGAAGACGAGGGGGAGGGGAGTGGCCCCCTCTCGGATGTTATCAAGCAGATGCGCGAGGTCGAACAGCGCCTGGGCAAGCCGGATACGGGGGAGGAAACCCGGAAAAAACAGTCCCAGATCGTCAAGAATATTGATCAGTTGATTGAACAGATTCGCCAATCGTCACGTCAATCTTCAAGCCAAAAGAAGGTTCTGGCGATGAAGCAGGGGCAACAGCCCGGTTCCAAGTCCAAATCCGAAAGCGCCGGATCGATGGGGGGAAACGCTCCTCACTCCAAACCGGCGAAACCGACGGACCGCCACTCGCTCGCCGGTGGGAAGGACGCATGGGGCCACCTGCCGCCGGAACTCCGGCAGGAGCTCGAGAATGTGTTCAAAGAAGAGGCACTCGAGCGCAGGGCCGACTTGATCCGTCGCTATTACCTGTCTCTCTCCAAGAAGCGTCTGAACCGGGAGGAGTGACACTGTGCGACGAACCTTGCAGGAGAGCACCGGTCGCCTGGCCCGCGTCTTGATGGCGATCGCACTCGTCGCCTCTTCGAGTCCTCGCGTGTTCGCCCAGGAGACGACCAAGAATCCGCCCAAGACGGGATTCGGTGACCCACGCCACGGCGACGTTCCCGAAGGGGCGGCCGAGATGATCACCCCGGAGACCGACCGGGCGATCCAAAACGGCCTCGCCTGGCTCGCCCGAACGCAAAACGCCGATGGGTCGTTCGGAAACGGCACGTACCGCGGCAATATCGCCGTCACCAGCCTGGCCGGCCTCGCCTTCATGGCCTCCGGTTCCTCACCGGGGCGGGGACCGTATGGGCCGCACATTGACAAGGCGCTCCTCTATGTGATGGAGAATACCTCGCCGTCCGGGTTTATCGCCGTGGCCGCCGCCTCGACCCACGGACCGATGTATTCTCACGGCTTCGGTACGCTCTTTCTCGCCGAGGCCTACGGAATGACCCGTCGGCCCGAAATTCGCGAGAAACTTCAGAAGGCCGTGCGGCTGATCATCGACACCCAGAACCATGAAGGGGGCTGGCGCTATCAACCAGTTCGGCGCGACGCGGATATTTCGGTCACGATCTGCCAGATCAATGCGCTCCGGGCCGCACGTAACTCGGGCCTCTATGTTCCCAAGGATACGGTCGAGAACTGTATTCGCTACGTCAAACAGTCGCAGAACCCCGACGGTGGTTTTCGCTACATGCTTCAAGGAGGAGCCAGCGCGTTTCCACGGTCGGCAGCCGGAGTCGTCGCGCTCTACAGCGCGGCTGTTTACGACGCGAAGGAAGTCGAGGCTGGAATCGCCTATTTGAAGCAATATATGCCGGAGATCAAGCTTGGTAGTCGCTATAGTCATTATTTCTACGGACACTACTACGCTGCGCAGGCCATGTGGATTCGGGGCGGCGATGACTGGAATACTTGGTATCCAGCCATTCGCGATGAACTCGTTCGACGCCAGTCGTCGGCCACGGGTTCCTGGACGGACAGCATCTGCAATGAGTATGGAACGGCAATGGCGCTGATCATCCTCCAGATGCCCAACAATTTCCTGCCGATCTTCCAGCGTTGATCCGAAGGCGAAACGTTATGTCCGGCTCACTCCCGATCCGTGTCCGCGTCTCTCCGGGGATCTCCACCGCTCTCCTGGCTCTCAGCCTCATCCAAACGGCGGCCAGTGGAGCGGATCCCACGACGACAGGTTCGCCACTGCCGTCGGATCCCGTTTTCTCGGCCCTGCGCGTCGATGGGACCAACGTCTCCGGTCGCGTCAAACAGATCGGACCCAAAGGTGAGATCACGTTGGTGCTCGTGAAGGGAGGAGAACAGACAATCCCCTTCCGAGAACTGATCAAGCTCACGAAGGAAGGTTCTCCCGTCTCCTTCAGCCCCTCCGGCTCGTTGATTCTTTTTCCCAACGGCGACCGGCTCTATCGCACGGTGATCGGGGCCGCTTCGGAGACCGCGCTCGACGTCCAATCCTATGCACTCGAGCACTTGTCGATTCCGCTCGAGAGTATTCTCGGTCTGATTCTCAACCTCCCCGAGGAGGGATCTCTCGTCCATTCGTTGATCGATCGGGTCCGGTCCGAGCCCAGGAATTCCGAGGTCGTCTGGCTTGGCAATGGAGACAAGATCACCGGGGGATTCCTGGGACTCGACGAGAAGAAGGTGAAGTTCCAGACAAAGGCAGGGCCGCAGACGCTCGACCGAGCCGGAGCCCTGGCGATCGGGTTCGACCCGTCACTGGTCGTCTACCCCGAGCCCACCGAAGAGGCCTTCGACCTCACCCTGGCCGACGGCTCCCGGCTCGGTGTTCGGAATGCGAGGATCGAGCAAGGCCAGCTCGTGGCCACCACGCGTTTTGGTGCCACTCTGCGAGTGCCTTTCAACGAGCTCGTCCGCATCCATACCCGATCCTCCTCGATCTCTTATATTTCGGAAAGAGCCGAGTCCGCGGCACGCTATATCGGCTATGTCGGCCCTACGCGTCCTTATCGTCGCGATGCGACTGTTGATGGCCAGCCTCTCCGACTCGCAGGCCAGACGTACGATCGTGGCCTGGGTACTCAGAGCAGGACCATTCTAGCGTATCGCATTGAGCCCCAAGATCGTCGCTTTCAAGCCCTGGTTGGCCTCGATGACACCGCCGGCCCTCTCGGTAGCGTCGTCTTTCGCGTCCTCGTGGACGGTCGCGAAGCCTTCGCCTCCGCTCCCATGTCGGTTCGTGATACCCCTCGGGCCATCGACGTCGATCTCGCGGGGGGCAAACTCCTCATACTCGTGACCGAGTTCGGTGAACGTGGAGAAGTCCGAGACTTCGCCGATTGGATCGAGGCCCGGATTCTGCGATAACACGCTCCTATTCATTCAATCCTTGACTTGTTCAAACTTCGTTCAAGGTCGCTCTTCTGCTTCGCTGGGTAAACCTATGGCCGACAAGACGGTTGATGAGATGACCGAGTGGCTCAACAACCTCGGGCATCTTTCCGCGGGCGTCGGGCATCACGTGATCAACGCCTTCAGCGCCATCGTCAGCAACGCCGAGCTACTCCGTCTCAAGCCCAACGCTCCGAACCTCTTTGAACCCGCTGCGCTGGCGGAGACCATCGTGCGCACCGCGCTTGAGGCCGCAACCGTCGCGCGGCGACTGATCGACTACACGCGTCCCGTGACTTCGATCGAGATCGATCGCAGTGAGTCGGATCTGGGTGTCTCCCTCGACCGCCTTGTCGAAGAGATTGTCGACGAGGAACAAGGTAAAGCCCCCTCGGAAATCGAGTGGGTGACCGACCTCGGTCCCATCCCCCTGATCCGAGGCAACAGCGACCAACTGCGATCGATGCTTGGGCACCTGATTCGGAATTCCTACGAGGCGCTGCCGCAAGGTCGAGGAACCTTGGAGATCTCGACGTCAACGGATACTCGAGGCTGGGTGGTCCTCGAACTGCGTGACTCAGGGCAGGGGATGGATTCGGAAACGATGGCCCGTGCCGTCGAGCCCTTCTTCAGTACAAAGCCGGGGCACCTCGGGATCGGCTTGAGCATCGCCAATGGGATTTGGCGACGTCACCGCGGCACGCTCTCGGTGCGTAGCCATTTCGGCGAAGGGACCGCTGTTCGTCTTTGCGTCGAACCCTATCAGGGTTGATCGGTCCCGTAACGACCTCACGACACTGGTCGCCTCGCCGGTCGTGACACTCATCGTCTGCTCAGGAACCTCAAGCCAAGCGTCCGTCGCTCCTTCGAGACATCCGTGGGGCAGAATACGTTTCCATGTCCTTCGCGTTTCACGACGCTCGCGACAAGCCGTCCACCGGAAGCCTCACGGTTACGCGCGTTCCCTGCCCCATGGTCGAGGTCATGGTAATCTCACCGTCCAATTGGTCGACCATCTCGCGACAAATGGCAAGCCCCAGGCCACTGCCTTCCACGCCCGAATGTTCATCGCGCGACAGGCGAAAAAAGGGCTCGAAGACCTTGGCCAAGGCTTCGGAAGGGATGCCGGGACCGCTGTCGGCAACCGAAAGAAGCCATTGCTCTCCCTGTTGGCGGCCAACCACTTTCACCTGCCCGGACTCAGGAGTGTATTTGAGCGCGTTCGCCACCAGGTTTCCGAAGATCTGCTGACAACGTGTGACGTCCGTGGTTACGGTCGCGTCGGCTCCCTCCAGCACACACTCCCAGCCGATTCTGCGAGCCGCGGCGTCCGTCGCGAATTGACGATCGATCTCGCGGATGAGAGCGCCGATGGTGAAGGCGCCGAAACAGAGCGGTCGTGCGCCCTGCACGAGGCCCGCATAGTCGAGATAACTTCGCGTGAGCCGAAGCAGGTCATCACAGAGCTCGATCATCGCCTGGACATGACCGCGTTGTTCGACAGAAATCGGTCGCGCGGCATCCCCCAGCAAAAGATCAAAACCCGCGCGGAGGGACGTGAGCGGTCGACTGAGTTCATGGCTCAGGTTCGAGAGGATGCTTCGCAATTCGGCGTGGGCGATCAACGGGCGCGGAGCATTGCCGTACGGTATGGCCAAGTTCTCAGTCCGGGCGTCCATGTTTCCCTCTCAACGCAGGCGCAACGCGGGCGCATGCGAGTAGCCGTCGATCGGCAGCAAGCGCAGAGCGAACGCTTGATGCTGATCTGCCATGGCGTTCGTCGTGTTGTTCCGTCAGCTGACCACAATCTGGTTCGTCAAGATCGGGTGACCGTCCATCAAATCGAGCACGGCCTCTTGGGCAAGTTGTTTGGCATGGTAGGTCCGCGAACGTCCTTGAAGGATGATCAAGTTGTCGGAGCAGACCACGTGCAGGTCACGGATGCGCCCGCTCGCTCTGCGTTCGATATATCCCTCGAGACGTTCAGCCAGATCAGGCTCACTCATGCCACGCCCGTTCCGTCGCGGGTCCATCCCGGCGTCGTACGTCGTCATGCCAGTCTCCCAGGTGATCGGCGTTACCTCGGGAACCTCCGGTGCTCAAAATGCCGAGCGCGAAGAAGGGGAGGGGAACGCCTCGTACCATCCGTCGAGGCTTGGAAAGGGCTTGAGCTTAAATCGATGACGCCAGTCTGACCGCGAGTTTGCGGCTCCCTTCCATGATCCCAACCGGCCTTCAAAGCTTCGGGATGTTTGGCCTAGTTCAGGGCCAAGCCAACCACCGCTAAGCTAACGACCCCACAACTCGCCGTCAAATATTATCCACGCGACAAACTGATCGGTTCCAAAAGACCTTACTCATCGTGCGGAAAACTGGAGCTTCGGCGCGAAGGTTCGGGAGCGTGGTGCGGCGTTTCCAGAAGCTCGTCGGCTTGCACGATCGACTCGGCCAATTTGGCCATCGGCATGCGCCGATCTTGGCTTTGACGCTGCAACAAGCGAAAGGCCTCGCTCTCCGAGAGATTCCTCCGGGTCATCAGAATGCCCTTGGCCCGTTCAATCAGCTTACGCTCACGCAGCGTAAGTTCCAATGTATTCACATTCTCACGTAAGGTGCGAATTTCGCGGGCCCGCGCCACAGCGACTTGCAAAGCCGCATGCAAGCTCGGACTCGTGACCGGCTTGAGCAGATAATAGAGAACTCCATCTTCGACGGCCTGGTCAATGAGATTGGGATGTCCGTGCGCCGTCAGAATGATGACTGGAGTCCCAGGGTCGCGAACAATTTGGCGCGCGGCCGAGAGTCCGTCGAGTCCTGGCATTTCGATATCCATGAGGACCACGTCCGGCAAGGCGCGGCGACACACCTCAATGGCATGATGTCCATCATTGACGACAGCCACGACATCGTAGCCAAGTGACTCCAACTGCCCTTGCAAGCCAGCAGCCACAGGCTTTTCATCATCCGCGATCAAGACTCGATACGGTCGATTCATAACAACAATTCCCTGAGCCATCCCGAATGGCCTAACAGCGCCCCTGAATCGAAGGAATACGCCACCCCAAATACTCGACGAGCCTCGGTAGCGTGCCCCCCCGGCGTAGGTGCGTTCCCCGGTGCCTGGTGACCCGATTTGGAGAAATCTTGACGATTGGTCGATTGGCTTGCAGAATTCGTACCTAACTCCTTCATATTGTCTCGATATCGCACCAAAAAGTCATCAGCGCTCTCCGTTTCTTAAGGAGAAGTTCTCGTGGCACGTCATGAAATTGCCACACTCGGTTTTGACGATCTTGCGGTAGGCGATGAATGGGAGAGTGCCAGCCGCACAATCACCGAAACCGATGTCGTAAATTTTGCCGGACTTTCGGGCGACTTCAACACTTTACACATGGACCACGAACAGGCGCGTCAGGGTCCGTTCGGGAAACCGGTCGCGCACGGATTGCTCGGCCTGGCGGTGGTCTCGGGGCTGACCAGCCATTATCCTCGGACGGAGACGCTAGCCTTCCTCGGTATTATAGAATGGAAGTTTCTACGACCGATTACATTCGGTGACACGGTTCGCGTCCTCTCGAAAGTGGTTGAGCTCGAGACTCGTTCCCGCGGCCGACGCGGAGTCGTGACCTGGCAACGGCAACTGCTCAATCAACACGGTCAGGTCTTGCAAGAGGGTTTGACACAGACCCTGGTCCGATCTCGAAGGCCGCAAACTTCGGACGTTGAAACTTCGGAATAATTCGTGTTCTTGGTCGAGGTAGACCAGATCGCCCCGTCGGCGTACCCACTTAGCCTCCTGAGGCCCGCGTGCAGCACTATCGAACCGAGGTCATCATCCCCGCCGATCGCTCCCTTTGCCTCCAGCTCCCGGACAGTTTCCCGGCGGGCAGGGCGACAGTCACGGTCCTGGTCCAGGAACCGGACTCGGAGCTCCTGTCCCCAGACTCCGACCTCGACGACGACCGCCTCGATATCGAGTGGTGGGAGGAGTTCGAGGAGGGGCGCGAGCACATCCGGCAGCGGTCGACCTGAGCGGGGTCCGCCAGCATCGAGCGTCGGTCCCGGGATCGGCATCAGGCAGTCGACGGTTTCAAGCCCGTGAAGCTACGGACCTGCTCCGTGATCGCAGGCTCAGTGGGAAGCCGCTCGATGCTGCTGGCACCGAAGAATCCGGCGATCCCCCTGGTCGTGCGAAAGATCTCGGCGACGTCGGCCGGTTCGGCGATCGGTCCGCCGTGACAGAGCACGATGACGTCGTCGCGAACCCGCTTGGCCGCGTCCGCCATCGCCTGAACCCTACGGGCCGCCTCGCTCAAGGTGAGCGCTGACTTGGCCCCGATCATGCCGCTGGTGGTCAATCCCACGTGAGGCACAATGACGTCGGCTCCGGCCTCCGTCATCGCCCTCGCCTCGTCCTCGTTATGAACATAAGGACACGTTAGAAGTTCCATGGAGCGAGCCTGCGCGATCATCTCGACCTCCAGCGCAAACCCCATCCCCGTTTCCTCGAGCCCCTGGCGAAAAACGCCGTCGATCAGCCCGACCGTGGGAAAATTCTGGACCCCGGCAAACCCGGCGTCGCGAACCTGGATCAGGAACCGAGACATGACCCGAAAGGGATCGGTCGCACACACGCCGGCGAGGACTGGGGTCCGTTCGACCACCGGCAGCACCTCCCTGGCCATATCCATGACGATGGCATTGGCGTCGCCGTAGGGCATCAGCCCTGCCAGGCTGCCGCGACCGGCCATGCGATATCGTCCGGAATTGTAGATAATAATCAGGTCAATTCCCCCGGCCTCAGCGCACTTGGCGCTCAGGCCCGTCCCCGCCCCGCCGCCGATGATGGCCTGTCCCGCGGCAATCTTGCGCCGGAAGTTCTCGAGAATCTGATTGCGCGTCAGGGAGCAAGTGGGACGCATCTCTGTCTATCCCCTCGTGGCTGTCAAAAGTTCGAGCAAGCCTCGGGCTGCGGCATCAGCAAACTTAGGATCGTTGATATGTTCGTCACGAACAATAAGACGAACATTGGTGGCCTCACCCACTCCCTCACGCAGCGCGTTGAAGAGGGCTTCGTCGGCCTCCGGGTCGAAAAACGATTGGCCGGGAGCGTCCAGGGCGGAGACTCCCCCTCGAGGGATCCAAAGGGCGACCGGTCCTTGAGATCGCCGTAGAGTCGCGGCGATCCGAGCGCCCAGAGCCCGATTTTCTTCCGGAGTCGTTCGCATGAGCGTTACGGAAGGATTATGCACATAGAAGCGGCGTCCTTTGAAGCGTTCGGGAATCGTTTCGGGAGGGCCGAAATTCACCATGTCGAGCGCGCCGACGCTGACCACCTGCGGAATCCCACGACGCCCCGCCGCCTCAAGACGATCGGCTCCTGCGGAGAGAATGCCGCCCACGAGTTCGTCGGCGAGTTCCGTGGTGGTGAGGTCGAGGACCCCGGCAATCAGTCCATCCCGAATGAGCCCTTCCATCGACTGGCCTCCGATGCCGGTCGCGTGGAAGACCAAGACCTCGTACCCGGCCTGTTCAAGGGTTCGACGCGCCTGCTCCACGCAAGGGGTAGTCACCCCGAACATCGTGGCGGCCACGACGGGTCGATCCGAGGCGGCAACCGAAGCGGGACGGACAAGGCCGACCATGCCGACGAGAGCGAGCGCCGCATTGGTCAGGACCGAGCGGGTGAGCCGGTTGATACCGGAGATGTCGGCGACCGAGTAAAACATCGCGATGTCACTGCCGCGCACGTAGGGACGGGTCTGACCGCTGGCCACCGTGCTGACCATGATCTTCGGCACTCCAAACGGCAAACTCCGCATGGCTGCGGTGGCGATTTCGGTTCCGGCCGATCCGCCCAGACCGAAGATCCCGAGGGCTTGCCGTGTCGGTCCAAGATTTTCCACAAGGTGGGACACCCCGCGTGCGGCCAGTCCCACCGCATGGCCCCGATCGCCAAGCGATTGCACATCCTCCCAGGTCGTGCCAGCGGCGCGGAACACCTCCTCGCGCCCGATGTCAGCCTCGAAGTAGGGGGGACTGACCGATCCGGCATCGATCACCAATGTCTCGTGTCCGTGCCCTCGGATCAGGTCACGCACGAACCCTAGCTCTTGCCCCTTGGTGTCCAAGGTGCCCACGAGGAGGATGGGCATGAACGCGACCAGTCCTTTGAGAAACCTGGAACGAAGGGTGACGCGGACTAATTGACGCTCACCGTAAGCGGCATCATGATAATCCCACGGTGAAGAGAACTCCAACGGTCGGCTTCAGAATCGGACCACGCGAAGCCAGTCGCGATCTCCGAACACTCCTCGAGGGCAACTCCCGAAATGACGTCGAAAGCGGCGGATTCAGGTAGCGTGGCGATCGTCACGGGCGCAGGACAGGGGATCGGTCTGGGAATCGCGGAAGCACTTTGCGACGCGGGCTTCAAAGTCGCCCTCTCCGACATCAACGGTCAGTCGGCGCTCGCTTCGGCCGCCCGCCTTCGCGACCAGGGTCATGAAACCGTGGGACTCGCGCTGGATGTCACCAACGCGAAGGCCTGGGAAACAGCCGTGGCCGAAGTTACCCAACGTTGGAAGCGTCTGGACCTCCTGGTGAACAACGCCGGGATCAGCCCTCGCGGCACCATCGAATCGACCGATGAAGCCCTCTGGGACCTCACCCTGGCGATCAACCTGAAGGGCCCCTGGTTGGGGATCAAAGCGTTCCTGCCGCTTCTCCGTGAGAGCCGAGGGGCTATCGTCAACATCGGCTCGACGCGATCGACCCGACCCATGCCGGGACTCTTCTCTTACGTGACAAGCAAAGCCGGACTGCTCGGACTGACACGGCAGGTCGCCGCCGAATGCCTGGGCACGGGCGTGATGTGCAATATGGTCGCTCCCGGTTGGGTCGACACCCCCGGAGAACGGATCATCCAGGCCGAGCACGGACGGCCCGACTTCCCGAATGGGGTCCAAAACCTGACCACCTCGCGCGACGTCGGGGACGCCGTGGTCTTCTTGGCCACCCCGGCGGGCCGGAGGCTGAACGGCGTGATCCTTTACCTCGATTCGGGCTTACATGTTGCCGACGACGCCGGCATGGTCTACCTTCCCGAAGAAGTGCGGCTGCGCTACCACCAGCCCTCTCCCACCCCCAACGTCAACCGCTGATCACGCGGAGGAGCGAACGTGAGCGAGTTTCTCTACTGCCTGAACACCAGCACGATCCGTCCCACTCCGCTGCTCGAAAAAATTAAGATCGCCGGCCGTCTCGGCTACCAGGCCCTCGAGCCTTGGAACGACGAGATCAACAACTATCTCCAGTCGGGCGGAACGATTGCCGACCTGAAGAGTGCCTTGAAAGACGCAGGCCTCAAGGTTGTGAGTATGATCGCCCTCCATAGCTGGATCACGGCGGAAGGGGACGAATACCAGCGCGTCCTTGAGGATTGTCGACGACGGATGGATCAGGCCGCCGAACTCGGTAGCCCCTACGTCGTGGCGAGCCCGCCTCAGCAGGTGGTCGATCTCGGCCATGCGACGTCTCGCTTCGCCGAGTTGCTTCGGCTGGGGCAACAGGCCGGCGTGACGCCGACCATGGAATTCCTCGGATTCGTGGACGGGATCAACAACGTGGCGAGCGCCTGGACGATCGCTTCGGGCACGAAAGATCCCCGCGCCACCGTGGTGGCTGACGTCTTCCACATGATCCGAGGCGGCGGATCCGTCGATGACCTCTTAACGATTCCAGGCGATCGTCTCGCCTGTTTCCATATCAACGACCTGCCGGCAACCCCCGACCCTCGGGTGCAAACCGACAGCGACCGGGTCATGGTGGGTGACGGTATCGCCGACCTGCCTCGCGTGATCGCCAACCTGCGATCCATCGGCTACCGCGGGCCGCTCTCCCTCGAGCTGTTCAACCCAGCGCTTTGGGCGGAAGATCCCGCCGAAGTCGCGAAGAAGGGGATCGAACGCATTCGGGCGCTTGTCGAGAATTAAAGCATCCATCAGAAGTCATCGACTTGTCTTCACCTTCACGAACAAGTCGATGACTTCTCTTGATATGCTCAAGGAATCCTTCAAGCAATCAATACTTGGCGAGTTCCCCCGAAGCTCGTTCGGGGTAGAGCTGACCGACAAGCGTCGAAGCGCCATCAAGCATCATTTTCAGCTCGCTGCCGACGGCGATGAACTGCCAGCCTTCGGCCATCCGGCGCTCGGCGTCGGCATACGACGTGACGTGCAGGCCGCAGGGGACGCCTTGGCGTTTGGCAGCCGCGAGAATCCGCTGAAGCGTTTCTTCCATCAGGCTCTTGCTGGGGGGAGTACCGTCGGCCTGACGGAGCGAGGCGGCGAGGTCGTTGGGTCCCACGAAGATCGCGTCGATCCCCGGCACCGAGTAGATCTCGTCGGCGATTTCGACCGCGGCGATGTGCTCGGTCTGAATCACCACGAGGATCTCGTCATTGGCCTTGACGTAATAGTCTTGCGCGTTGGTTCCATAGTTCATGGCATGGAGACCACCTCCCACCGAGCGATTGCCTTGCGGGGGATACTTCGCGGCGGCGACAACCGCTTTGGCTTCCGCGGCGTCCATGACCATGGGAACGACGATCCCCATGGCACCACAGTCGAGGACCGACTTGATATATTCGTGACGCGAGGCTTGAATGCGAGCCAGGGGGACGCAGCCCGCATCGGCAATCGCTCCAAACATCATCGCGGCGGTCTGGATGTCGGTGTGGGTATGTTCGATATCCACGGTCAGCCAAGGGAACCCGACTCGGGCCATAAACCTCGCGGCGACCACGCTTCCCAACGACAACCAGGTTCCTACCTGGGGCTTTCCCTCACGCAATGCCCGCTTGACCGGATTCGGTTTCAAGGCTTCGTCCCCCACTCGACGAGGACGAGAAGACCTCTTGGCCCCCCGTCCGGCCGTCCGATATATCTTTGCCGAGTGTGCCACGAACCGCGAGGGGGAGCAAGGGTGGTCCGACGTTGTCTTCGGTGTGATTCATCCAATTTTCTCAAGACATTTACGAAGGACTTATCGCAGAGAACCATGCTTGCCCCTAGAATGACTGGTTCGTGTCGGGGACAAAATGGGCTCGATTGAACCGGGCCTTAAAGCACGGATAATTCAAGTCACCTGAGCGCAGCGAGACCTATCCCCAACCTTAACCTCGGTCGTTATCGCCATGAGAGTGACCCTCGTCACCGAGACGTTTTTTCCCCAGGTCAACGGGGTTTCTCGAACTCTCGGGCAACTGGCACGCCACCTCCGCGAAGCCGGCGACCACGTTCAATTGGTTCATCCGAACTACGGTGAGGCTTCGCACGGTCCGCACGACCACCTGGTTCGATCCTGGACGTTGCCGTTTTACAAGGAGCTGCATCTTCCGCTCCCTCCGTTTACGAGGGTGCTCCGAGCCGTCGACCAATTCCAGCCCGACCTGATCCACATTGCGACCGAGGCCACTCTCGGACTCCGGCTCTTGCAGCATGCGCTTTCTCGCCGGATTCCTACCGTCTCGAGCTTTCACACGAACTTCGATCAGTACACCCATCACTACCGAGTCGGCTGGTCGAAGGGGCTCATCTGGCGCTACCTGCGATGGTTTCACAATCGGACCCGGGAAACATATGTACCCTCGCGGACCACGATCGCCGAGCTGGAATCACGCGGTTTCGAGCGTCTTCGACTTTGGCCGAGGGGGGTCGACAGCACGATTTTTCAACCGGCTCGGCCGCAACGTGAAGCGGTTCGCAATCGGTTGGGATTCGCGCCGGACGACGTCGTCATTGGGTACGTCAGCCGCATCGCCGCCGAGAAGAACATCGACTATCTGGCCGATGCCCTGGTCCTCGTCGCGGAAACGCGTCCGAACGTGCGGTTTCTCTTCGTTGGGGACGGTCCCGCTCGCTCGGCCTTGGAAGCTCGCATGGGCGAGCACGCTCGCTTTGTCGGATACCGCAGCGGAGAAGACCTCGCCGACCACTACGCGGCGGCCGATCTCTTCGCGTTCACAAGTCTGACGGAAACCTTCGGCAACGTGGTCCTCGAGGCCATGGCATCCGGACTCCCCGTGGTCGCGTTAAGGGCAGGAGGGGTCGGCGAAACCGTCGCCGCCAGCGATGCCGGCCTGCTGATCGATCCATCTCATTCCCCCCAAGAATTCGCGCAAGCCGTCCTTTCACTCGTGGATGATGCCTCGCTTCGACACGAGTTGGCCCTCCGAGCTCGCTCCTACGCCGAGAGCCAAAGTTGGGGAACCATCATGTCCGGCTTGCGCGAGCGATACTCCATGATCGTTGGCGACTCCGCCGCACGGCCTTCGCTCGAAGCCGCCCTTTCCTGAGTTCACGCACGACGATCCAAACACAAGGACCCTCCAATCGCGGCGCGTCAACGCGTGCCGCGCGAGGATCGACGGTCCTTCGTCCTCACGGCCTTGAGCAGTTACTGTTCGGATGGCACACGCCAAGGCAAGAGAGTGGAAAGCCCCAGCTCGACGTAAATAGGCGTATTGGGGTGGCACTGGTGGCTTGTCCACCAGTGGCGCTGGCCTGGGCCCACTGGTGGACAAGCCACCAGTGCCACCCCATACGCCTATCTACATAGCATCGGTTTATGGTGCGTCCAACATCTAGATCCCAGGGATTGCACTCAGATCTTCTGGGATTTCGTAGGCGATCCCATCGCAATCCGCTCTGGTACGACTCCGTGACCACTCCGACGGGCATCAGAGAGGTATTGATGGGTAGCCGCGGTTGCTCGCAACCGGGGTCGCGAAGCGACCAGAGGTTTTCCGTGACGACTTGGGCTGGAACCCCTTTCTACAGAGCCGTTTGGGACCGGACCTCTTGCGGCTGCGCCGCCCCGGTTGCAAGCAACCGCGGCCACCCAGGGCAGTTCCTCGATTCATTTCGGAGTTGTAGCGGAGTCGTACTAGAAACGTTGAATCTCGGGTCCCTGCCACCACGAGCCAGCGGTTGTGAACCTTCCTCGTTCCGATCGTCGGCGAAAGCGCGGCTCATCCCACCCAGTACCAATTTGCGAACCGAACGTTGAGCAAACCCAGGAAGATCGCGGACGCGAAGACGATGATGCGATCGACGTCACGACTTTCGCCCAATTCCGCCAGTGCGAAGAACGCCGGGAACGAGACGCACTCAAGGCGAAGCATCGACTTAAGGCTCCCGGTCGAGAGCGGCATCAAGATCAGGAAGATCGCATACAGCGGCAATGCCAGGTCATAACGGCGGAAGAGCCGAAGCGGCAGTATCAAGAACAGGATTCCCGTGATCGCATCGAGTACAGTTACGGCATTCACATGATCACGCGGCAAGGACCAGTCGATTCGAGAGATCGCAGCCCAGAGCGCCTGGGACGGGGAAGCGAACGAGCGTCCCCACGACCCGTGCGCCTTGACGAAGGCCAAGGGGTCGTCCGCCTGGACGTAGAGCAAGAGCATGAACAGCCCGAGCCCGCCCGGAATCAAGGTGAGCCCCAAGATCCGAGCCGACAACGGGGCCGACCGGTTGCGTAGCTTCCACACGTAGTCGATCGCAAAGGCCCCGAACAAGGCGATGCCCGTCGGCCTCGTCAGCGCCGCCAGAGCCCCCCAGAATCCACAACTCACATAGCGCTTCGCCAAATACTCGTGGAAGGACAACACGGTTACGAGTAGGAACAACCCTTCCGAGTAATAGGCTGAAAGGAAGAAGGCCGAAGGGTAGATTAGCAAATACAGCAAGGACCGCTTCACGCCGTCCGGATCGAGATAGCGCGCCGCAATTCTGGCCAGGAAGAAGAGTGAGGCCAGCAGTGACACGTTGGAGACGATCAAGCCGGCAATCCAATGATTGCCCACGACCGTAGCCGTTGCTCGCGTCGCGTAGGGAAACAACGGGAAGAAGGCCAGGACGTTCGTTCCCCAGGTACGGTCGCCGTACCCTCGTTCGGCGATAATGCGATACCAACCGGAATCCCAGCGGACCCAACCGTCCCAAAACGGCGAGCTCGGAAAGGCTCGCCAAGGGTCGCGAGGGCTGAGTTGGCTGTCGGGACGCTCGAGCGTCATCGCGGTCCCAACGGCATCAAACGCAAAAAGCAGCCCTCGCCCCAAGAGAAAAGCCATCACGGCCAGTCGCAGTGCGGACTTCACACTCAACTCAGTGCGCAGTGCGGACTTCACACTCAACTCTGTTGGGGCGAATTCCGAGACAGTCGGCTCGTTCATGCAGGCACCTCGAAAGGCCACCACACTCGTGCTTCACTCCAGTCAATTTCGAGGGTGGGCGCCATCCACCCGATTTTCTCAGTGCGAAGGTTGATGGCCCTCACAAGGCTTTTCACGATGACTGATAGGCAGTACGCACCCTACGAAAGACGATTGCAAACTGATGACTTCTTGAACTCTTAGTTGCGTGACGCGGGACGTTCCCGGTGCATTGGCTTCTGGGTCACGAACGTTTCGAATTCTCGGTATCGTCCCCGCTCGACCCAAAGTCCGCGACCATCGGATGTCATCGGCACGAGATGCGAAGGGAGATAGTGTTGGTCGATGAAACGTCGAAGAGCTGGAAACGGAGGATCACCGGCGAAGATTAACTCCGGCGGGCGCTTCTGTAGATCTTCGATAATCCGCTTGAGCCGAGGCACGATCAGAGGATGATTCTTGTCCGCATAGGCCTTCATCAGGGGATCGGCGAAGAAGTGGCGAGAAACTCCATCGAGTCCACCATAGACAAACAAAGGGCTCTGCCATCCCCACATGAAGAGCCGAGGATCGGACCAGACCTTCGACCGCTGCGCCAGGTCCCGCCCCATCACGCGGAGGCCGACCCACTGCCGCCCCCCTTTGTACTTGACCGTCAACGACTCGGGAGGCACGAGTAGATAGACGCGGGTCTGGATCAAGACGGTGGCCGCCAGTGCGAGCCCGAGCGCCAGGACCCAGGCGGCCGCGAGGAAGCTCCTGACGTCGAGCCGGCGAATGTTTCCGAGCACGTCACAAACGTAGACCGCAACCACCACGGCCAACCCTGGTAGCGGAAGCAGATAATAGTGCTGCCAATACAGCCCGGGCAGAACCACTTGCACAAAAGCCGAGAGTGTCCAGGCTACGAGGAGCCGGCGATCTCCCGTGGTCGAACGACGGAGTCCCAAAATCGTGAGGGCAGGTAGCGACGCCAGCCAGAGGGGCCAGGTGCCCGTCCCCCACCAGACGAGGTAGTCCGTGTTTCCAAAAGGCCAGGGTAAGTGCCCCTGAGGATCGGCGTTCCCTGTCAGCCAACGAACCCAGAACGCGGGTGCCCCGGGGTCGGGGGGCGTGTCACGGGCCATGGCCGAGCCATACCGCACGATTTCCTCGAAGGCCGAGAGGCCGGCCCCCTGAGCGAGCAACACCCCCGAGACGATCGCAAAGACAGCGACGAGGCCGGACGTCAAAGCGCCGAGATCCTTGAACTTCGCCCCCCAGGGACGAGGCCGAAGCAGAAGCGCCGAGCCATAGACCACCCAGGGAACAACGGCGACCTGTTTGAAAAGCGTGGCCGCCCCCACGGCCGCTCCCGAGAGAAAAAGCCAGCGTCTCCGTTCCGAAGTCCAGGATGCAATGAAGAGCGCGAGCGATGCGAACGAGAAGAAGTTAATCGCATGCTCAAGGTTCGATCCATTACCGAAGAGGTAGGGGTCGGTGCTGGCCACCGCATAAATCGAGGCCGCCAGACCGGCCGCGAGTGGCCCTTGCAGCTTCATCCCCAGCCACCAGGTCAGGCCGATGGTGCCCAGGACAAACGGGATCGGCAGGAGGCGAAAGGCCAGTTCGTTGTCACCTCCCAACGCGACCGTGAGCGCACCGAGCCAGTACCCGCCGGGCGGTTTGGGCTCGGTGAGGTCTCGGTACATGACGTCGCCGTGGGCGATCCGGCGTCCTACGTAGGCATAGACGGCCTCGTCGCAATCCAGCGGTTCCCCCTCCTGGCCCGAAACGGGCCAGAGGTCGATCCCCCAGCGATCGCGCAACGTGGGACCGAACGTGTGACCGCGAAGCCACACATCAAAAACGAGGATCGCCAGAAGCAGGAGAATTGCCCACCGCCGTGTTCGGACCGGACGCTGAGCAGGCAAGGTGTTGCTAATGGTTATGCCGTGTTAAGATAACCGCCGGAGCGTCAATGGGGTCGCCATGGGATTCGTTATGTCGAAGTTTAACCAGAAGGACAGCGTCTCGCGAGTCGATTCGCCGCTCGTCCGCCCGGTCCATCCGATCCGCCCTTGGCTGCTCGGTCTCTTCTTCGCGCTCGTGCTCTTCCCCCTGTCGATCACTCCGAAGCTCAGTGGGAATGTCTCGTCACGTTATATGACCATTGAGGGGATCGTCGAGCGTGGCAGTCTCGCCATTGATGCCTCGCCCCTCCTCGCCGGTAGCGGATCACCGGATGTCGTGCGGTTCGGCCGACATCTCTATTCCGACAAGCCACCTGTACTCCCGGCGATGGGTGCGGCCGTCTACGCGATCCTCGTGCCCCTCGATATACGCTTCAGCGGCTCACCGGCGCAGTTCGTCCTCAGCAATTTGGTACTCGTCACGAGCGTCGTGGGAGTCGCATCGGGCTTGACCCTGGTTTGGCTACGGCAACTCCTCCAAACAGTCCCTCTCGACCGACGATTGGCCGACCTACTCACACTCGCTTTCGGGTTCGGCTCACTTCTCTTCGTTTACGGCGGGACGTTCAACAATCACAGCGTGGCGGCAGCCGCAATCACCGGTTGCTTCGCACTCACGATCCTGGAACGACCCGAGACCCGCCGTGTCGGTCTGCGACGCGCTTTCGCGGGCTTCCTCGCCGGGCTCGCCGCGACGGTCGACCTCCCCCCTGGAGCATTAGTGTTGGCGGGGATCGCCTTGTGGCAAACGATCAGGCTCAGGAATCTCCCCTGGGCGTTCCTGGTCGGGGCGTTGCCTCCTCTACTACTCCATTGCGGACTCCAGTCGATGGTGACCGGCTCCCCCTTGCCGGCCGAGATGTACCCCAAGGCATTCGAGTATCCCGGCTCCTACTGGACAACCGCCGCCGGAGCCTGGAAAGAAACGGTCCCCCGCTGGCAATTCGGGCTCGAGTTCGTGTTCGGCCACCAGGGATGGATCACGATCATGCCGGCCCTCGTCTTCTTCCCCATCGGACTGGCATGGGTACTCGCTCGAAGATCCGACCCGTTCCGGCCGGCGGCTCTCCTCGTTGCGGTGATGAGCAGCATTCTCCTGGTGTACTACGTCTGGGGCGTGCGTCGCACCGACTTCGCGGGGCAATCCTTCGGCACGCGCCATATGCTCGCGATCACCCCGATCTGCTATTTCTTCGCGGTCATTGCCCTGACGCGCATCCATCGTCGCCTGGTCACCGGCGTTTTCCTCGGGCTGCTCTTGATGGGGAGCATCTACACCTTCGCAGGGGTGGGAGACCCTTGGAGCCGCGTCGAAAAACACGCGAAGAGTAACGCCTCGATTCGCTTCCTCCAGCGATTCGTGCTCTACCCGTGGAGCAGCTACCAACGCTGATGGGGTCACCGACCCTTTTCCTCGTGTACGTCGTCGTGACGGCTCGTTCTGACAGCGAAACGACGTTCTTGGAAATCGTCTCCAATCACCATCCAGCAACCCACTCGCTTCATTCCCGGTCCCCTTGTTCCGCCTTGACCAACTCTTCGGCCAGGCGAGCTACTTCCTCGCAACTGTCAACCGCAAGTCAACAACTGATCTTGCGATTTGCAAGACAGTGCAGAGGGACAGATCAAGCTACTACACCCTACCCTTTGTCGGGTTAACGAAATAATGCCCCCATCTTGCTCCAAGTTGCTAAGTGACTGTCCCATAAGGGTTAAAGCTCCGTCGTGACGCGGGCCGTGGTTGGAGTTCGTGTTCCAGCCGAAGTACGCGGAGTTTCTGGACCAGATTGAGCCGTGGTGGAAGGTGCTGAAATCGCTGTCGCCGAGAGACGTCGGTTCGGGCCGTGAGAAGAAGTCCGGGAGGCAGTCACCACTGAAGCGGGGACGAACTGCGACTCCGTGGGATCATTCGAGGGCGAGCCAACGTTCGCCGAAGATGCCGAGGATCGCCGTGTCACCGTACCGGGTCTCACGGTCCAGGTGCTGGTGACCGTGGATGAGGTACCGCGGCCGCGCTCGCTCGATGTATTCCAAGAACGCTTCGAAGCCCTGGTGCACGTCACCGTCGCACTCGTGGACCCCGCGAGGGGAGTTGTGGGCGACAAACACCTCGACGGCCGGGAAGCTCCTCAGCAGCGTGCTAACCTCGTCCTGTTCCCAGAGGTGATGCCCGCGAGGCTTGTAACGCCAGCAACCGCGGAACCCACCGAACCGAAGCCCCGCGAACTCGCGTACCGTCATGTGCAGGTCGTCGACCCCGACTGGGAACGGGCCATCGGAGTCATGGTTCCCCCGGACCGCGAAGGCGCGGCGGCATCGGTACGACCGGAATACCCGCTCGATCGTCAGGTCGTGCAGGTCGCCGCACGAGAGTAGGAGGTCGGCCTCGCGGCCATCCCACTTGCCCACGCGCGAGTCGTCATCGGCGATCACTACGATCCGCAGCATGGCCATCCAATTGAGTACGGTGTAGGGGACGTTAGGCTGCCAGCGGCCTGGTGTAACGGAACTCGGCGTCCACGCCCGACGGCTCGAGGCGATGAAGCATCAACTGGATCATCGCCAGCTTCACGAATGACTCCGACGACAGGACGCTCTTCTCCCGGTCCTTGCTCAGCCGCCGGCATCGGCCCAGCCAGGCGAACGTTCGCTCTACCGTCCAACGGATCGGCAGCATAACCCAGCCCCTCTTGTCCGCCGGGCGGCGGATGATCTCCAGGCCCCACTCTACGTTATTTTCGACCCACGCGTACAGCTTCATGTTGTGGTACTTCGAGTCGGCGAACATCCTCGTGACCTTGCCCATCGGCTGGCCCTCCAGGCGGTCGAACAACTCGGTCGCCGCCTTGGCGTCATCGACCGAGGCGGCCGACACCAGCACGGCCAGCAGCAAGCCCATGCTGTCCACCACGATATGGCGCTTCCGGCCGTCGACGTTCTTGGCGTTGTCGCGGCCCCGCTGCTCGCCGCCGGAGGTCGTGTCGATCGACTGGCTGTCGACGCTCGCGGAGGTGCGCGGGTGGTAGGGCTTCTCCATCGTGCGGACCTTGCGGCGAAGCAGGTCGTGGATCGCGTCCAGCGTGCCGTTGTGCCGCCATTCGTCGAAGTACCGCCAGACAGTACTCTTGGGCGGGAAGTCGATTGGCAAGTAACGCCACTGGCAGCCGGTGCGGAGGATGTAGAGGATGGCGTCGAGGACGTCTCGGGTGTCGGTCTTGCGCGGCCGGCCGCCGGGGTAGACTGGGATGTGCGGCTCGATCAGCGCCCACTGCGCGTCGGTGACGTCGCTAGGGTAATGGTGCGTTCTCATACACCATTCTACGCGCCTCGGCTACCTTATGGGACAGTCTCTACCCCCTCAAACCTTTGGTGCAGGTTCCAAAGTTGGCGATCGTCAGGCATAATGACCTCTCGCTTGCATTCGCGGGCGAGGGAAACCCCCACGTTTCTCCGAATAAGCACTTGATAGGCGGCGAGGGCTTTATGCTCTTGGCGGATCACTGGCGGCGGCTGTCTATTTGGGCCGACCGATCGCCAATCTGGTTCCAATTCACCTTGTTTCCGTTCCTCGCGCCCGCCGTTATGGCTGTTGCGGCGGCTTGCTTCTGTCCTCGCACCGTTGGCATGTCGGCCGCCCTGCTTATGCTGGTTTACGGCTTGTCTGACCAAGCTGGTTTGATCGACTGGGGAATGGTCGGTCGTTCTGTTGGCATACTCTACCTGGGTTTCGTGGTCCACATGTACGCGGGGATGGCCGAGCATCATTGTAAACAGCTTTGCTCTCGATGGTTTCCCGGCAGAAAAGAAATGGAAAGCGCAAAGGAATCCCGTAGTTAAACCGTCGTCTACTTTCAGCTTTAATCGCATGTCGCCCTACCAAGTGTGTTATCCCTATCCCTCGTAGCGTGAAGAATCTTCCCACAGGTCACGGCGAGGGCCTGGTGTCGGTGGTCATATCGAGGTCTTCGAGTTTCTCGGTGAGGCTGGGGTCGAAGAGGATGCGTATGTCGGACTGATTTCGCTTGGGGCGGGCGATGGCGGGGTGGAGGACCCGGCCGCCCTTAGGGTTTCTGACAAAGGCCGACAACTCAATAGGAAGGTTGGAGAGTTGGCGGAGATTGAAGCGGCCTTGAGAGTCGGTCTCGGTTCGCGAGATGAAGATGTAAGAATTCTCAATCTTGGCGGAAACGGTGACGTCGTGCACGGGTTTGCCTTTGCGGTCGACGACGATTCCGGACAGGCTCTGATCTCGGTCGATTAGGTGGATGTCCGGGAGGCGGACGAAACCGGTCGTTTCGGGACGAAGGATTTGGACGAAGGGGCTTCCGTGCATCCAACTGGGGTCGGCGGAGGTGTCACCGGGGTGAACCTTGAAGGAGTAGCCGTCTCCGGCGGCCAGGTGTGTGATGGCGTACCGGCCGAGCTCGTCACTCCTCACCTCGGCGAAGAACTTCGGCTCGGACCGATTCTGGGCATATGAGGGCGAGCGATACAAGGACAGTGTGACTCCGGGGCGAGGCTTTCCTTCCTTCAGGACCCTGCCGATCAGGGTAACGGACTCGGGTTTTTCGAGATGCCGCTCGTACTCGGCCAAGACTTTGTTACACACGACCGCGGTGGCGAGGTCCTCGGTCGCCACGCGGCCTCCGCTTGGGGTCGGTCCGGTTCTCTTCATGGGGATGGTCAGATTCGTGATGGATTCTGCCATCCGCACGCCGAAAGACTTAGCACCAAGGGTTTGATACTTCAAGCATGAGAGGTCAGCCTCGAAGCCCTTTGCAACTACGTTGATGACGTAAGTCTCGGGCGGGAGGGGTGCCGCGCAGAAGGTGCCGTCCTCCGCAACGGGTACGGCGATGAGGTCCCAGGCAGGGTTGCGACCGATTGACACGCAAGTCTCGGGCGGGATCTTTGCGCCGTCGGGCATGATGATACGACCGCTCAAGCTCATGGGGAGGAGGGCGGAGATGGTGCCCAGGTCGCGTGAGGCGCCGTCAGCAGGGACCATGAACGTCCGGGTCGCCAGGACCGGAGATGTTGGAGAATTACCGGAGACGTTCGAGAAGATGGCGTATCTTTGGCTTGCTGGAAGGTTCTCGAAGACGAATTTGCCGGCGGCATCGGTGATGGCACCGACGGCCTTGATGAAGTGTCCGCTTGCATCGCGGTTTAGCTGGACAACGGCAACTTGGACGCCCACGACCGGTTTACCGGCGTCGATAAAATGGCCGGTCACCCGGGCGCCAAGCGGGACGGTGATGGTGTGGGGCTTGGACCCGGGGGTGAGAAGGGGGACGTACGTCCCCGCGAATCCGGAAGACGTGACTTCGAGGTCAACGCCCCGGTAGGACCGATCGAGGATCATGAGGAAACGGCCATCATTGTCGGAGACGGTAGGCCGGACGCCCTCGACCCTTCTGGGGATAATGAGTGCGCCAGCGATCGGACTTCCGGAGGCGTCGACGACGCACCCATTCAGAGTGCGTTCGGGGTGGATGGCGGCGGGGATGGGCTCGAGGATGATCGCCGGGTTCTCGGACGCAGGGTCGATGAGGGGTGTCATCACGGAGAGCATGTCGGGTGCGGTGGCGAGAAGACGAAACTTGAGGCTGGGATTTACCTTGGCGATGACGAACTTGCCGTCGGCGTTGGTCTTGGTCCACTTGGCGCAGTCGAGGTAACAGGAAGGGCAGAAAATCACCGGTCCGACCTTGGGAGCGGCCGTGGCGACGTCGATCCGGGCGCCGTCGACCGGGCGCCCGTTAGCATCGCGGACCGTGCCTGTCAGCGTGTCGGCCGAGCATGTATCAAAGCCGAGGCCGAGCACAAAGGCGAACGCCAGCGGTTTCAGGTTCATCGCGGTGTCCTCCTCCGAAGAGCCGCCAGGTATTCCGTGGGCGAAGCGATCACTCAATTCTGCGGTGTCGGATGGGTTGGGGGCAAGGATGAACATCGCGAGCACGTCTACCTGGCTGTTATCCGGTCATTTACTTCAGGCCAGTTCGGGCCGCTTTCTTATCGCTTTTCAGTTCGAACCACTGCGATAGCAGATACGCGCATCCCGCCTCTTTGTGTTCGTGCTTCGGTTCAAATGAACCCAGAATTGCTTTCACTGCCGCCAGAGCCTTACTTTTGTCAATGCCGTCTTTCGGAACAAGCCGGTCCATGTCCTCCTGCGTGCGTCCTAGGTAAAACCACTGGCCTACGAACTCGACATAGGGGTTGCGACGGCTCTTAAAATCCTCCGGCACATCACTGTACTTGGGCATGTGCTTGATGTTGACAAACGCGATGTCAATATCACTTAATTCTGGTACTGGTATCATTAGGATTCCTTTCCTGTTTTACTACAATGATCCGTTAATCCGTTGAAGCCCAGTGGGGTGGGCGCCGCCCACCGGGATTTCGGCCAGATGAGGTGGGCGGTGCCCACCCTACAAAGACTGGCGTAACGTCGACCGATACTTCGTAGACAGGGGTCACGGGGTCTTCGCCTTGAGCCTGGCCTCGCGTCGAGCTCGGAATTCCGAACCCGGTTTCCATTCGGGGTATTTCTCCCCGTCGCTGACCAGGGCGCCGATCTCGAAGAGGAGCTTCAGATCGTCGACGGCCCCCGAGAGATCCCAGTCGGGCTTCACTTCGTCGGTGACCTTGTGATAGTCGTTCGTCGTGTACTCGTCGCGTTTGCGCTGACCGTAATCCGAGGGCTTGCCCACGTAGTTCATTCCACCCTTGGCATTCAGTGCAGGAACTCCTTCCTTCGCAAATTCGAAGTGATCGGAACGGTAGTACAACCCCTTCTCGGTCTCCGCATCAGGCATGGCGACACGGCCTCGAGCTTTCGCGGCCTCGGTCAAGAGGTCGTCGAGGGTCGTTTGGCCGTAACCAATACTGATGATGTCGCTGGTCTGCCCCCAAAGATTGATGACATCGAGGTTGATATCGGCGAGTGTCTTCTCGAGCGGGTAGAGGGGATGTGAGGCGTAGTACTTGGCGCCCAGGAGTCCTTTTTCTTCGGCGGTGACGGAGAGGAAGAGGATCGACCGCTTGGGAGCAGGTTTTTGCTGAGCGAAGGCGCCGGCGATCTCGAGAATCGCGGCAACCCCCGAGGCATTGTCGGCGGCTCCGTTGTAGATCTGGTCACCCTGGAGCGCGGAGTCGCGACCGAGGTGATCCCAGTGTGCGGTGTATACCACGTACTCGTTCTTGAGTTTCGGGTCAGAGCCTTCGACTTTCGCCACCACGTTGCGCGAACGAACTTCGCGGAGTGCGTTCCTGACATGGAACTTGGCTTTGGCGTTCAGGGATACGGGACGAAAGTCGCGGGTTCGTGCAGTCGACTTCAACGCCTCGAAATCCTGGCCCGCCGCCTTGCACAGTTCCTTGGTTTTTTCAAGCGTGAGCCATCCCTCGACGGCGACTCGATTTTGGTCCTTCGCCGGATCGGGGATGTCAAAATTCTCGCGAGCCCAGCTTCCCACCACCACCGCGTAGGGATAACCGGCAGGCCCGGTCTCGTGAACTAACAAGGCGGCCGCCGCCCCTTTTTCACTGGCTATCTCATATTTATAAGTCCAACGACCATAATAGGTCATGGCCTTTCCCTTGAAGACGGCGGGGTCGAGCCCGCCCGGCGACTTGGGATCAGCGACCGGCGGGTCGTTCACAAGCATCACGAGCGTCTTGCCGCGAACGTCGACGCCTTTGTAGTCGTCCCAGCCATATTCGGGAGCAACGACCCCGTAACCCACGAAGACGACGTCGGAATTTTCGACCTTCACCTCCTGGGCCATGCGCCGAGATACGGGCATCCAATCGTCAGGGAACTTGAGATCAAGGGTGGTTGCCCCCACGCGGATCGCCCCTTCTTTCGTCTCCGCCAGAAACCCCATGAGAGGAACGTTCTGGACGTAGCTTCCGTCGGGGTTGCCAGGCTTGAGACCAAGCTTCTTGAATTGCTCGACGAGATACGCGACGGTGCGTTCTTCGCCAGGTGTCCCCGGGGCTCGGCCTTCGAACTCGTCGGACGCGAGCACCTTGATATGCTCGAGGATCTCGGCCCCTTTGATCGTTTCCGCAGCCGGCTTGATCGCCTCCGGTGGCGCGGCTCCCATCAAGGCCAACGTCGCTGACATGGCGAATGCGCCGACTCTACGTCTCAGGGTTCTCATGGACCCTCCCCCAATAACGAATACCAACCCCGACAACCCTTGGCGATCGTGGAGTCGTCACCATGATACGTGACCTTCTTAGCGAGGGCGAATGCCGATCATTCCGAATTCGTTCCGAAAATCGTGGCCCCGCCGGTTCGGCAGATCGATCATGGTCGAGCCATCCCGCTGGTGGCCCGTCCGAGCCACGCCGATAACGCACGATTTCCGTGTACACGCGACGAGGCCGCGCTCCATGGAGGATTGCCATGGCATATAATCAGGGTCGATGCCGGCGCAAGGGGGTCCTTGACGTAACGGCAAAGCGGGTTCCGACGTCGAGGACGGACGGATTGCGATGCTCGGTGAGATGGATGGTCGGTTGCGATGGGATTTGGCCACGGAATCGATCGTGGTCAAGATTCGTTGGTTCGGGATCATCATGGGCTATGTTCTCGTTCAGACGAGAACAGGACTCCATAACCCGTCGGCGGTGCGCGCGTTCCTGGCGCTGGGGGCAGGTTATGCAGCACTCGACCAGATTTTTTATCGCATGGGCGAACTCCTGCTCAAGCGATGGCCGCTCTTCGTCTCGGTGATGGAGTCACTCTTCATCGCCTTGCTCTGCTACCACGACACGGGGCTGCAAAGTCCCTTCCGTTGGTACTATCTCCTCTCCCTCATTTGTTGCGCGATCCTCTATCGACCACTGATCGCCTGGCTGACGTTCGGGTTTCACTGCTTCAGCTTTCTGGTTCTGGCCTTTCTGTTGGGAATGGAGCGAAATGAGACGTCCGACTGGCCGTTGACCTTGGCAATCATGGCGTGGGTCACCTGGGCCAGCTCCGCTCTCGCGATGCTCCTCAAGAGCACCAGGGTTCGGCTCGAGCAACTCAACGCGGAGCTCGAAGCGAACCAGATGGACCTGGAACGTCGCGTGGCTGAGCGGACCGCAGCGCTTCGGGCTTCGCAAGCACGCGAGATTCAGCAGGAGAAGATGGCCGCCTTCGGGCTCCTGGCCGCGGGAATCGCGCATGAGGTCGGGAACCCTCTCGCAGCCTTGAGCTCGCTGATCCAGATGCTTCAGCGGCGAGATCCGGACCCGTACACGAGCGAAAAGCTCGAGCTGGCGGCACGCCAGCTCGGTCGGATCCAACGGACGATCCGCGAGCTCATCGACTTTTCCCGCCCGGGTTCGTCGCAACGGGCCAGGGTGCGTCCCGCCGAGGTCGTCGAGGAAGCGCTTGGGATCGCGAAGTATTATCAACGAACCAAGACGCGCGCGATCTCCATGGACTTCGGTCCCGACCTTCCTCACATCGGCGCGGTCCGCGACCACCTCACCCAGGTGGTTCTGAACATCGTCTTGAACGCGGTCGATGCCACCGAGGAAGGCGGGCGCATCCACCTCGAAGCCCGCGTCGACGAGGCCTGGTTCGAGCTTGCGATCCAGGATGAGGGGCGCGGTATCGATCCGGCGAACCTCGATCGCGTGTTTCAGCCCTTTTTCACCACGAAGCCGCATGGGACCGGGCTGGGACTCTTCGTCTGCAAACAGATCGTCGAGGAGATGGGGGGAACGCTCCAATGTGAATCGGAGCCGGGACAGGGTTCTACGTTCACCGTGCGCTTACCCGCCGAGCGGCACGACTCGACGCCCGTGAACAGCACAGGAATCGCCTTGGGAGTCGAATTATGAGCCGAGCCGCCACTCGTCCCGGACCTTCGCCACCGCACCCCACCCACCGGGGACGGATCTTGGTCGTTGACGACGAGGAGGTCCTTGCCCAGACCCTCCAGGAATTTCTCCAGAGCGAAGGCTACGAGGTCGGCGTGGCCTCGGATGGGAAACAGGCTCTCGCGATCCTGGCCGAGCTCGAGCCCGACGTTGTGCTTTGCGACATCCAGCTTCCCGGTCCCGACGGCTTGGAGGTGCTCGACCGCATCCTCAAGCTGCGGCCGGAAACCCTGGTGATGATGATCACGGCGTTCGCGACCGTCGAAAACGCCGTGACGGCGTTCCGCCGGGGTGCGCACGACTACATGATGAAGCCGGTGATCTTCGACGAGCTGCTCGCCAAGTTGGAACGGCTGGTCGGCTATCGCAGACTCCTGCTGGAAAACCAGGCCCTGAGACGACAGCTTCACTCCGAGGCCGACCCGGAATCACTCGTCGGCCAGAGCCCGCCGATGCGAGCGGTCAAGGCGCTGATCCGCAAAGTCGGTCCCACTCGCAGCAACGTCTTGATCACGGGAGAGTCCGGAACCGGCAAGGAACTGGTCGCCCGGGCCTTACACACACTCGGCCCGAGCCCCGATTCGGCTTTCCTGGCGATCAACTGTGCGGCGATCCCCAACGACTTGCTCGAGAATCAACTCTTCGGCCATGTCCGGGGAGCCTTCACCGGCGCCGACCGCGACCACGCCGGCATCTTCGTGGCTGCGGGGCAGGGGACCGTCTTCCTCGACGAGATCGGCGAGCTTCCCGCCGCAACACAGGCCAAACTGTTGCGAGCTATTGAGAATAAAGAGGTCTTACCGGTCGGAGCGAGCCGCCCCATCGCCGTCGAGGCTCGCGTTGTGGCGGCGACCAATAAGGACCTGGCCGCCGAAGTCGCGGCCAACCAATTCCGGGCGGATCTCTATTACCGTCTCAATGTCGTGAACATCACGCTTCCACCACTCCGAGAGCGCCGGGAAGATATCCCCGAGTTGATCGCCACGCTCCTGGCTCGGCACGCGCGACGGATGGGCAAGCCGATCGACGGCGTTGATAACAACACCGTGCGAGGACTCATGGGAGCCGCGTGGAGAGGAAACGTCCGAGAGCTCGATAACGCCCTGGAACGAGCCGTCATTCTTACCGACGGTCCGGTTCTGACTCTGGACGACTTCCCCCCCGGACTCATCGGCGAGCGTGAAGTCCCTCCCATCGCCGGCGATGACCTCCGCGCAGCGGTCCGCGACTACGAGCGGCAACACATCCAGCGCGTGCTCGAATCCTGCGACGACGACAAACGCGAAGCCGCCCGTCGCCTCGGCCTGGGGCTCTCTTCCCTCTACCGCAAACTCGAGGAGCTCGGCCTCCGAGCTCAGCCGACCTAGCGTAGCGATTCGCTCATTATTTTGATATAAAATCATCAAAACGATTTAGGACGGACGGTTAGACGTCACGTTTACCCTTCTCCACGGGGCAAGGTGTCGATCTCGAGCAGCCAGGTACCGCGAGTGACGTGCGGTGTACACGGCTAGCTGAGGGAACGATCCGATAATGTTCCTCGATGAGGAGTGGTAATCTCCTCCATCGTGCAGTGCGTTCTGATCCAATGAGCAAACCGATCGTTCAGACCGCGCATCTCCTCCAGCCTCGCGATGCCGATCCTCTGCAAACTGGCGATCGCCTCCCGGTCGGCAATGTCCCAGGCAGATTTCGTCACGATCGGCGGCGGTGGCTCGGTTAGTTGCCAAGGCGGTTTGTTGGTGACGTTCCGAAACCGCCCTCCGACGGCATCGACCCAACCGTCGAGATGGAGCGTGGAGATGGTAAGAGTCGGCACCTCGGCATGAACAATGCAGCAATTGTATCCATCGAGAATTGTTTTGAACCAAAGCCAAGCATCCTTGGTCGATGCGGAGAGTTCCTCCGCATTCTCGTAGCAATCCCAAGCAGCCTGGACGAGTCGCCCGATGCACTGGTCGACCTTCTGGAAGTCCTCGTTGGTGAACTTGGCCCACTTCTGGTACGGGGTGCCGATGCTGGAGTTCTGGAGAAACGGTTCGGCGAGAGTGAGCGGGAAATAGTGGGTCAGAGCGTACTCGGCGGCGTTCACGGCGTCACCGAGCAGGTGGTACATCACGACATGGAGAGAGCCCCGCTGGCGCAGCCGCGTTGCCACGCCGCTGACGTGCTCGAACAAGTTAGGCAACCCTTCGAACACAAACACCTCCCCATTCAGGATTCACTAAGCGGCTATCCGGACAGGGGTGGCCATGTGAAATCAGGCAGGCTGGGTGGCCGAAAAGGAGCGCAGCGACGCCCCGGGAACGGCCTCGGCTGATCCCCGGGGCCTCGAAGACTCATCCCCGGCCACCCAAACAACGCAGCTTCGCATCAATGCTAACTTCCCGGATAGTCTCTAAGCGGAAGTGCCTTATAAGTCATCGCTTTTTCAACCACAAGTCTTGCCCAACGGAAGCACCTGGATCAATAGACGCGCATTGGGGGGTCGGACGTAAATAAGCCGGTTGGGTGGTACCGGTAACATGTTTACAAGCGAGGAAGAGCCCTGGCCACCCCATAACCAGGGCATGACCATTGACGGGTCGTAGCCGGTGACAGCAAAGGCCCTTCAAGGAGTCGCGCCGGCGTCGTCTTCGAACAGCGCGATGCTGGCCGTAAAGCCGTGGACAAAGTTCTTGCCGCCGATCGGACCCAGTTCGCCCATCGCGAAGAAGCCCGCTACGGGGATGGGTCCGAAGACGTTATGAAGAAGGCTCACGTCATGGTTCGCGTGAGGGAAGAGCCGTGAGCCTCGCCCATTGCAGGAAAAAAGCAGAGCTCCCGCGGTCGCAGGCCCGTTGCGGCCCTTGCAGGCCTCTTCCAGGAGCGATCGCAGATCCTCGTCGGCCGTCGCCGCATCGCGGACATGGAACTGCACCGTCTGACCGACGCGCACGAGGTCGCTGATCGCCAGGCCTCCTGCCTCATCGGCACCCAACACGTTACGAACCAAGAAATCGCCGCGGTGAAACGACTCCTGGTATTCGTTGATCACGCGACCGAGATGGAGCCCCTGCTGGACGAGCGCTTGCTCCTGCGGCGAGAGTTCCTCAAACAGCTCGCGCAAAACGTCGAGAGCCGGTCTACGACCGAGTTCGCGAATCACGTTCCGTTCGACCCGGGTGACGATGAGCGGGCGGCCGATCGGACGGCATCCTTGGCTCACGACCGTTCGAACCGAGACGCCGCCCTGGATTTCCAGGCCGACGGCGCCATCTTCGTAAACATCTCCTTGGAGGACTAACCGGTTGCCACCCGGCATATGGCTGGCGCTTGCCATGCCACCGCAGACGCGAAGTCCCGAAGACGCTGTATCGAGCCGCTGGAAGTACTCATCTGTCGGGAACGAGAACGGATCACCGAGCAGGATCAACGTCGATTGAGGATCCACGCTCGGGCCCTCGAGCTGCCCGTCGGCAAAAGTCACCCGATGCGGCTTGGCCTTGAGACCTGGGTGAGACAATAACCAGAGCGAGAGCGCGGGTTCTCCTTCGACCTCCCGATCTTCTCCGACGATCGACTCACCGGTACAGCCCAGCACGAACCTGGCCAATCCTAGCCTACGGAGTTCCACCGAGGCTCTTCCCAAGATTTCGGCATGGTGAATCGAGCCGAAAATAACGGCCAGGTCGGCGCTGCCACCCGTCGCACCCACCGCGCGTTCCGTAACCTCCGCGAGTGCGGCTTCGGTATTCCTCTGAAGTGAAAGCACCGAAACGCACTTCATGTTGGAAATCCTAGACAACTACGAGACCATTGGACATGAACGAGGTTGCGCTTAACTGCTCGCCCTAAGTCCGCTATAATACGACTCGGCCTCCCTCTTGCACACTCTTCTTGGTAACAACCTGCCAGTAACCGGGCGGGAGCTGAACAAAACGCCCCAATCTCTAGCACTTTTAAATTTCCTGTGAATCTTCGATGACCGATGTAAACGTTCGTCAACAGCTCCCTGGTCGTGATGGGTTGTCTTTGATCGACGGCGAGAAAGCTTCTCACCGAGCGACTCCAACCCGCAACCGTTGAACCCGGAACCCTTGCGCGATTTTCTCGAGGAGGGTTCGACCCTCGGATTGACGAGCCACGTACGAATATCGAACAATCGAATCGTTGACTTACGCTCCGAACAAGTGACCACGACGGAAAGATTGCCGTTTCGTTGCCGGTACGATCCGGTATGTCGTTTGCCACGTGTCGATGTCGACGGGATTTTCTTCCTTTCTTGGACAAAAGTTCATGGCCTTCGACCCCAAACTCATCCGCAACTTCTCGATCGTGGCACATATCGACCACGGAAAGAGCACCCTCGCCGATCAGCTCCTGCTCCAGTCCGGAGCGATCACGCAGCGCGAGTTCCGCGAACAGCTCTTGGACGACATGGACTTGGAGCGTGAGCGTGGGATCACGATCAAAGCCCGAGCGGTGGCGATCAACTACACGATCAACGGGGTGACCTACGAGCTGAATCTGATCGATACGCCGGGACACGTCGACTTTCACTACGAGGTGTCACGAAGCCTGGCGGCCTGCGAAGGGGCGATCCTGCTGGTCGACTCCACCCAAGGGGTGCAAGCTCAGACCGTGGCCAACGCGTACCTGGCGATCGCAGGCGACCTGGCCATCGTTCCCGTCTTGAACAAGATCGACATGCAAGCGGCCCGCCCGGACGAGATCCGGGAAGAGATCATGGCCACCCTCGGGATCGATCCAACCGAGGTCCTGGCCATCAGCGCCAAGACCGGCCTCGGGGTCCCCGAGGTCTTCCGGGCGATCGTCGAACGGGTTCCGGCTCCCTCGGGAGATCCCAAGGCCCCGCTCCGCGCCTTGATCTTCGACTCGAAGTTCGACGACTATCAAGGAGTCGTCATCTACGTCCGCGTCGTCGACGGCGTCTTGCGAGTCGGCCAGAAGATCCGGCTCATGGCCGGGCAAACCGAGCACGAAGTGATCAGCCTCGGTCGCTTCCGTCCCCATAGCGTGGCTTGCGACGAGCTCGGGGTCGGCCAGGTGGGTTACGTCACGGCCAATATCAAGAAGCTCTCCGACGTCAACATCGGCGACACGATCACCGATCACCCTCGAGGAGCCACCGAGGCGCTCCCGGGCTACCAGGAACCGGTTCCTGTCGTTTTTTGCGGCCTCTTCCCCGCGACGCACAACCAGTTCGAAGATCTCCGCACAGCACTGCAAAAACTCGCGCTGAACGACTCGAGCTTTAGCTTCGAGCCGGAAACCTCGGACGCACTTGGTTTCGGCTTTCGTTGCGGATTCCTGGGCATGCTCCACATGGAGATCGTCCAGCAGCGGCTTGAGCGCGAAAGCAACCTGGCCTTGGTGCAGACCGCGCCGAACGTCACGTATGAGATCGTGACGACCAAGGGGGAAACGCTCCACATCTCGAACCCGACGCGGATTCCTGACGCCGGGGATATCGAAGAGTTCCGCGAGCCGCTGGCCAAAGTCAACTTCATCCTGCCGTCCGACTGCATCGGCTCGATCATGCAGCTCTGTGAAGACCGCCGCGGGACCTATCTCAAAACCGAATACATTACCACCACACGGGCGATTCTGACCTATGAGCTGCCCCTGGCCGAAATGATCTACGACCTCTACGATAAGCTAAAGAGTGCGACGCGCGGCTATGGCACGATGGATTACGAGATCATCGGTTACCGCGCCAGCGACCTCTGCCGGCTCGACATCCTGGTCGCCGGAGCCCGAGTCGATGCACTCTCGATCGTGGTCCACCGGGCGCATGCGGATCGCCGTGGTCGTAAGCTGGTGAAGAAACTTCGGGGGGAAATCGAACGGCATCAGTTCGAGGTCGCGATCCAGGCCGCCATCGGCAGCCGCGTGATCGCCCGAGAGACGATTTCGGCCCTGAGAAAGAACGTGACGGCCAAGTGCTACGGCGGCGACATCTCCCGAAAGCGAAAATTGCTCGAAAAGCAAAAGGAAGGCAAGAAGCGGATGAAGCAAGTGGGGAACGTCGAAATCTCGCAGGAGGCGTTTCTCTCGGTCCTTGACGACAGCGATGAATGATCTTGGGAAGTTCGAGGTTGTTGCGGAACCCTCGACCTCGCGCCCCCAGAAGCTCGGAGCAGGTCGAGAGTCCGAAAGCCGTTTCTCGAGAAAGCCAAATCAGCGATCGCAATGACCATGACCCTGGCCAACGAGGTCAAAACCGAGCCGGTCATTCCGGAGCCGCCCACCGGCTTCGTCCGGCAGGTTGTCGAGTTCCTTGTGGTCATGTCCCTGGGGATCCTGCTGTTTCGTACCTTCGCCGCCGAGGCCTACATCGTTCCAACCGGCTCGATGGCCCCCACCCTCTTGGGAATGCACGAGGAGTTGGTTTGCCCGAATTGCGAGATCCGCTTCAACCTCGGCGTTGATGAAGGGGGCCGCTCCGGCCGGCCCATCTGTCCCAACTGCGGGCAGAACGGCCTCGAGAATTACCCGGCACTCGAGTGCAGCGGTGATCGACTGCTCGTCCAAAAATTTCTTTATGACTTCCGGCAACCTCGCCGTTGGGAAGTCGCCGTCTTCCACTTCCCGGGCGACCCCTCTCAGGCCTACGTCAAGCGCGTGGTGGGTTTGCCGGGAGAACGCGTCCAAATCATGCATGGCGATGTCGTGGTCGATGGCCACATCGCGCGCAAGACGCTCGACGAGCAGCGTGCCATGCGGATCTTGGTGTACGACAACCAATACGTACCGCGGGATGTGGCACGATTTCCCCGCTTCACGTTTCGCCGTGGAAGACCGCGAGACGGACTCACAAGCGGTTGGCGGGCGGAGGGTCCGACGTTCGTTCACGACCCCGTGGATCAACCGACGAACGCCGTCGACTGGCTCGAATATCGTCACTGGGAACCCGATCGCGGCCGCTACGCGCCTGTCTACGACTTCTCGTCCTATAACGGTGGCGAGCTTCGCGGCGAAAATCGGGTCACCGATCTGATGGTCGAGACTCGGATCAAGCCGGGTGCCGACCTTCACTCTCTCGATTTTCGGATCAACTCGGGATCGGATCGTTTTTTGATCACGATTCCGCTCAAGGAATCCGAGCCTCCGATGGTGGTCCGCCGCAACGGCATCCCCTTGCCGCTGAAACCTTTTCGGGCCCCGGCTCAAGCCTTGAGAAACCGAACGTCGATGCTCCTCGAAGCGTCGGTCATGGACCAGCGCTTGATGGTGGCGATCGATGGAATGCTGCTCTTTGACCCGCTCGACTACGAGACGCCGATGCCGGGTCCCGGTCCCGACGAGACCCCCTTTGCAATCGGGGTCCGCGATGGGACGATCACCCTCGAAACGGTGCGACTGTTTCGGGATGTCTACTACACGAGTGACCTGGCGAATACGCCGCGGCGCCCGTTCGCGGTTGACCACCCCTATCCCCTGGGAGCCGACGAGTTCTTCGTGCTGGGCGATAACAGCCCAGTCTCAAACGACTCGCGTTTTTGGCCGGATAGTCCGGTCGTGCGTGCCGAGCTCTTGCTGGGGAAACCTTTCCTGGTCCACTTACCCGGCCAGGTCGTGCCCCTTGAAGTCTTTGGACGCTCGGTTTACTGGGTTCCCGATCCCAGGAAAATTCGCTACATTCGATAATGAAGGCTTACGTGGGATGACAAGAACTTTCGGAGTGATTGGACGATGAAACGGACCTACGCGACTCGCCGCGAAGTGCGAGGTCCCGAGGGAGCCCCAAAGAACGACGCGCCTTCGACTGCGAAGAATGAGGCGAAAAAAGAGGGGCATCGTGAAACGGTCGAAGCGATCGTGTTCGCGTTCGTCCTGGCTCTGCTGGTGCGAGGTTTCGAGGCCGAAGCGTTCGTCATCCCCACGGGTTCGATGGCCCCCACACTCATGGGCCGGCACAAGGAAATTGCTTGCCCTGAATGCGGTTACGTTTTCACTGTGAACGCCTCGATCGAGGATGACGGCGGGCGCTCGCTGGGACTTGCCGGATTTCGGCTCGGTTCCCGAGGACGAAGCTACCAGGGTCAAACCGTTGTCGCCGGAACCTGCGCCAACTGCCGGTACCAGGCCAAGCTCTCCGACGAGCCGACTTTCAACGGCGATCGCATCCTGGTGATGAAGTTCCCGTATGACATGCCGTCTCTACCGGGGGCAGGGGGGCCGGATCGCTGGGACGTCGTGGTCTTCCGCTACCCCGAAGAGCCCGAGGTCAGCTACATCAAGCGGCTGGTCGGCCTGCCCGGGGAAGAGCTGCGTATCTGGTTCGGTGATATTTATATCAAGCCCCCTGGCGGCAACGAATTCCGGATCGAACGGAAGCCCCTCGAACATCAGCGGGCCATGGCCATGATGGTGTACGACGATCGCCATCGAGCCACTACCCTCAAGGACAAACCGGAGTGGCTCCGTTGGACCTCGTCCGGCACGACCGCCTGGCGCGAGGAGCAGGCGGGATCCTTCACGATCGCCGCAGCCGAAGGACAAGAGTCCGAGTTACGTTATCGGCACCTCGTCCCCGATCCCGAGCAATGGGCAGCACTCCTGGCCAAGGAACCGCTCCCAAGGGCTCCGCGTCCTACGGTGATCACCGACTTCTATTCGTACAACACGAGCCAGACCAGCCTCAATCGAAGTGATTACGAGCTCGGGCGGATGCAACCGCACTGGGTTGGCGACCTGAGCCTCTCCGCCTCCTTCGAGGCTCTCAAGAGCGAGGGGGTTGTGCGATTCGAACTCGTGGAAGGTGGGGTGATCAACCGTTGCGAGATCGACCTCAAGACGGGAGTTGCCAACCTGTTCCACGGCGACCAGAAGCTCAACAAAGAACCGAGCGCCCCGGTGATCACGGGAATAGGCGAGCGCTACGATGTGACCTTCACCAACTTCGACAATCGACTCACGCTCCTCATCAACGACCGTCCGGTCTTCGGGGACGGGCTGACCTATGAGGATCCGGCCGCTCATCCGATCCCGACCGTGGACGACCTCTCGCCTGCACGGATCACCTCGGTCGGTGCTGCGGTCAAGGTGAGCGACCTTGTCTTGAAACGCGATATTTACTATACCCTCAACCCGGGTTACTCCGATTACGGCGGGCATTGGGACGATCGTTACGCGCGAACTGCCGAGCACTTCGACGCGCTCGCCGATCCGGAGAAACTTTCGTTCCTGTCCGGGCTTCAGCCGAAAGATTTCGCGATCGGACAGGATCGGTACCTAATGATGGGTGACAACAGCCCGCAGAGCAAGGATAGCCGAGGGTGGTCGACGGCCGATCGCCGAAACCCGGACATCCCCATCGAAGAAGACGGAGCGGGCTGGGACGACTCCAATCGAGCCAGTTGGGAAGTGCCTCGGGCCATGCTGACCGGCAAAGCCTTCTTTATTTATTGGCCTCACGGCAAGCCTTTCGGCCCGGATATTCGCATCAACCCCAATTTTCGCGTGCCGTTTCTGCCGTACTTTGAGCGCATGAAGTGGATACGCTGACCGCATGAGGTGGTCGACCGCCCCCCCTCGGGGCGGCGAGTCTTCCCGGCGTTCAAGGAGGATCGCTGATGGCTCTGCTCGAAGCTCGCGGCTTGGAAAAGTGGTACGGCCGCCGCCAGGTCGTCAACGGCGTCGACTTCGACGTCTCCCAGGGGGAAGTCGTCGGTCTCCTCGGTCCCAACGGCGCCGGGAAGACGACGAGCTTTCGCATGACCATCGGCCTCATCGACGCCGACGGCGGCCAGGTCCTCTTCGACGGGCAGGACGTCACACCTCTGCCTATGTACAAACGCGCACGTCTTGGCATGGGCTACTTGGCTCAAGACTCAAGCGTCTTCAAGCAGCTCAGCGTCGAAGACAACCTGATGGCGATCCTCCAGACGCGCAAAGGGATGAGCCGGCGTCAAAGGCTCGATCGCCAGAACGAGCTGCTCTCACAATTCGGTCTCACCCACATTCGCAGAACCAAGGCAAACCGCGTCTCGGGTGGAGAACGGCGCCGGCTTGAAATCGCTCGCTCGCTGATCACCAACCCCAAGCTGATCATGCTCGACGAGCCGTTCGCCGGCATCGACCCCAAGACGGTCAACGAAATTCAGGACGCCATTCGCGACCTCGCCGTTTCCTTCAATCTCGGAATTCTGCTCACCGACCACAACTTTCGCGAAACGATCGAGGTGACCGACCGTAGCTATCTGATCCGCGAGGGGCGCGTCTTCGCCTACGGCACTCCGGGCGAGATCCTGATGAACCCCGATGTGCGACGCTACTATCTCGGTGAACGATTCGATGCGGGGCACCTCCTCGACCAGATTCAGCGCCGGAGCTTGCACCACTCGGAGGCGAACCCACACGCACCGGGCGACGTCGTCATCGACACGGTCGACGTGGACCACGGTCGTTTCTCGGACGACACTCCCTCGACAGGGTCTGGCATCCCTCAGCATTAAGGAGCAGGCGGGGCCTCTGCAACCAGCAGCCGGTCACAAAGTTTTCTTGACGATTTCTTGGTAATTCGAGAAGATCCCGCGCTCGTTCCTGGTACCGCTCTAAGTTGAGTCGAACCATTCGCATGTGCGAATCACCGCCTTATTCGCCAAGGAGGGCTGGATGGCGCGGGTAACGATAGATGGCGACGCGTCGAAGTCGACAGCCACTGAAGAGCAATATCGCCGCCTCGAGACGGGCGACATCCTCTACTTCCCCGAGACGCCCTTCACGCTGACACAGGAAGAACGCGCGTTCCTCCTGTCGCAAAAGCAGATCGACGCCTCTTATCACAAGAACATCAGTTACCGTCCCGCCGAAGACCGCCTCAAGGGGGTCGACCAGAAGGATCCGGATGAACGCGATCGGATGCACAAGGTCATGCGCGGCTATTCCGAGCGCGCGATCGCATTCATGAAGTCGTTTCTGTCGCGTTATGCGAGCGACTGGAAGATCGACTTTGCGAGCTTCCGCCCGATCGAAGAGGAAGGGCGAAAAGTGTCGCTTCGGTCGCGTAACGACCTGATCCACGTCGACTCTTTTCCCTCGCGCCCCTCGCATGGCGACCGCCTCTTGCGGATCTTCACGAACATCCACCCGGACCGTTCGCGGATCTGGGTAACGTCCGATAACTTCGAGCAACTGGCTTGGCAGTATGCCGCCAAGGCCAGGCTTCCTCACCAGCCGACCAGGCTCGGGAAATTCAAGAGCCAGGCCACTCGCGTCCTGTCGGGACTTGGCCTACCGGTCGTTGACCGCCCCCTCTACGACCAGTTCATGCTCCGCTTTCACCACTTCCTGAAAGAGAGCGAGACATTCCAACGCGAGTGCCCCAAAGACCGTTGGGAGTTCCCTCCCAACTCGACCTGGATCGTGTTCACCGACACGACCAGCCACTCGTGCATCAGCGGTCAGTACGCTCTCGAGCAGACGTTCATCGTCCGCCGGAACAGCCTGGTCTTCCCCGACAAGGCCCCAATCGCCATCCTCGAGCGGATGGCCGGATTTCCCCTTGCCTCAGCTAAGGCGAAGAGCGCCTGACTCGGCCTCGGGGATGGCGGGAATTCTTTTCTTCCGAATGGTTAATGGCTCATCCGCCAAGCGGCTTTCCCGTAGGGTTTAATCCCTGGTGGGCAATGCCCACCCGACAAGAAGGGAACTTGCCGGATGATCCATTAATGGGTGGCACGGACAAGCATACTCGCTTGTCCATTGTTTGTGCCACCCAATACCGTTAACGAAGTCCACTCGAGTCTTTCAGGCTGCCGCGCCTGAGGTCTTTTCCGCGTCGAGTTGGGCCGCGACGGCGGTCCAAACACGATCGGGCGTGAGTTCCCTGAAGCATTCGAGCCGATCGCAGCGGGTCACGTAGCTCCCTGCGCACCACACGCAGGTCGCGACGGAGGTAGCTCGAGGACCGTAGGGGCCATTGAGTTGCGGACTCGTGCACGTATAGATTCCAACAACACGAGCGCCGGCGGCCGCAGCGAGGTGGAGCGGACCCGTGTCGTTCGAGACCACGAGGTCCGACTCGAGAGCGATGGCCGCTAGCTGCGGCAATGTTGTCCTCCCGCAAAGGTCGAGGACCGGGCTTTCCCGATAGAGCGAGAGAAAGGCTTCAACCCAGGGACGATCCTCGGGCGCCCCGATCAAGACAAGCCCCGCCCCGCGCGTGGCCACAGCCCGTCTGGCGATCTCGGCGAAGTGCTCGGGTGGCCAGCGCTTCGTCAACCAGCGTGCGCCCAGGTTGAGAACGAGCCTCGGTCTCGGGATGTCGGCCATGACCGATTTCGCCCATTCTTGGTCGGCAGGGGCAATCGGCACGACGAATCTCGGATCGGTGATGTCGCCACCGAACGCTTGAGCCAAGCAGAGCAGCCGATCCACAGCATGCGCATCGGCGTCGGGTGGTGGCACCCGGTGCGTGTAGAACCAAGCCCCTCCTTCGCGAGCATCAGCGCGTCCCACGCGAAATTTCGCCCCGGTGGCCGCCGTCATGATCCCCGACCGCAATAAACCCTGGAGGTCGATCGTCACGTCGAATCGACGGCTTCGCAGGTCCCGCAAGAAGCCGGCGAATGTGCCGATCCCGCGCGGGCTCAGTCCACTCTTGGTTCGGTCGTAGAGGATGACCTCATCGAGCTCCGGGTGCCCATCCACCAAGCCTCGCAGCGATCGATTCACCACCCAGGCAAACTTGGCCTCCGGCCAAATCTCACGTAGCGAGGAGAGGACTGGGAGTGCGTTGACGATATCACCCAAGGCACTCGGCTTGATGAGGCAAACCCGGTCGGGACGCAGGTTGCGCAGTTCCGCGAGCGGTCGGGACATGATTCCGGGAACTCCTTTTCCCTGATCCGGATACTCGGGCGTACTCTAATCGACAAGGCCGACGAGTACAACACCGCCGAGATCCCCGGCGTTTCCTTAGCCCGATCGATTCATGGAGAAGTTCGATCAGGAAGACGAGCCAGGAAGGTCCCCGCTAATCGGAAACAAGAGACGACCGGCTTTGAGGTGGCGCGGGTCCGTGTGCTCACTGGTCCGCGCCAGGTTGAATGCCAAACGGACACCTTCCGAACCGCGAAGAACTCGTGTGTTGAGTCCGCCTTACGTTGAAGAATGTCGATGTCTGAGAGGCTATGCGAATCAAGCTTGGCCGTGTGAAATCAGCAAAGATGGGTGGCCGGGGAGGAGCGCAGCGACGCCCCGGGGACAGGCCTTGGCTGATCCCCGGGGCCTCGAAGACTCGTCCCCGGCCACCCAAATCACGCATTCCTCCATCAGAATCCTGTTTCCGGACAACCTCCGATTCCGGGCGGCCTTGGTTGCCTGCAACCGAGGCGGCGCAGCCACAAGAAATGTCCACAGTCCACTCCGACGGGGACAAACTCAGGGCTCGGCCTCTGCTTCATCTGAGACAACACGCTTCGGCGCGATCAGCGTGCTTTTCGGAGGGCCGCGCCATAGCTTTCCAGCAGGCCATATTTCTTCTGCCACGTGGTGTAGAGAAACCCTTCCACGTTGGGCACGCCCCGCGAGGCCTGATCCCAGGGCTGGAATCCTGACAGGTCGTCCGCGTCGTAATAGCCGGCGATGACCTGGCGATGGCCTCGTTTCGCGAACCAATCGAGGCTTTCCTTGGGCTTCTCGGCGTTCCAGTTCAGAACGATCACGTCGTGAGTCAGGCCATTCCACGAGCCTTCGAGCGGTCCGTTGACCAGGTAGTAGTCCTTCTTGGCGTTGTGATACGGGTCGAACATGTCGGACCAGGCGAGGATCTCCGTGTCGGGCTTGATCGACTTGATGATCCGAATGCAACGTCGCACGTTGTCGGCCAGGAGCGCTCCGGGCGTCAGCTTGCGGTCGCGACAGCTCTTACACCAATTCGCCACGCGGATCTCGTCGTGCCCCATCAGCATGGTCCGGGGTTCTAAAAGTTCGATCACGCGACGTGCCTGGTCTTTCAGCAATCGATCGATCTTGGGATCGGTCAAGCAACACATCAACTGTCCGCCATGAATGGGGACGGGGTGATACCAGCTCACACGGAGTGTGTCGCCGCTTTTGATTCGGGAGTGTGCCGTGAGTCGGAGCGGCGGACCATCATGCGTGAAGTCGTAGAGTCCCTCGTAGGGCACGACCCCGAGTTTCGGGTCTCGGATCGGTTCGAAGTCCTTTCCCTCCTCGTACCGCGTCCGGCCATCGGCCGAGGTCACTTCAATTGGGCAGCCCTCACGCCTCAGAACGTTGACGAACCCGATCGGCTCGAGTCTGATGTCATCGATCCAGAGGGTTCCCGACTTTCCCCCCCAAAGACCGACATAGACGTTGACCGCCTCTTGATCCAGTGAATTGAAGATGACATTGACGTTCGTCCAATCTTGAGTGGGCTTGAGTTCCCCTTCATGAAACGTAAGCGCACGAGCGGATGCGTCGGCCCCCGCCACTCGGAGATGGAAGTTGCTCGGATCCGTGAGATCGCGTGTTTTGACCCAGCAGGAGAAACGGTAGCAGGCATGAGGGCGTACCGCGACACGCTGAATCAGGCGAGCGTTGCCCGAAGCGCTGCTCTTGCCGGGGTCCTGAACCCGGCAAGAGACCTTCCCTTGATGCACTGTCGATCGGTCGGCGAAGGTGACCTTCCCCGGCTCGTCTTGAAACGAGAACCCCGAAAAAAGATCACCGCGAGCCTCCTCGAGCGTTCCGTTCTTGATCGTCGTCGCAGGATCAACGACCAGGACGGCTTCACGTCCCTTCACGACGAAGGGAGCACCGATCACCGGCAACCCTTCGGCAAGGTTGGGGTCATGGGCGAGCAGCCCTTCGCTGTATCCGATCGGGAAAACCGCGGGAATGATCTCGAAATTCAGATCCGACGCAGCATCGGCCACGCGCCGCAGGTTTCGGAAGTAACCCGGTTGCATACGGCCGAGGATGTTGAGTTTGTAGTCCGCCAAGATCATGCCATTGAAGCCGGCCTTTCGAGCGCGACCCATGAGTGCCAGAAGGTCGTCCACGTTGTTTTCCACGGCCAGGTTGGAGGCCACGTAAATCCAACGTTTCCCGTAGCGCGACCTTGTCCCTTGGGCCATACTCGGGAGCGCCGACATCGCGATCACCACAAGAAGGAGGAAGCCTACACGGAAGGCTTTCATGGTTGGGTTCCTCTCATGTGTTGCATTTGAAAATTGGATTCCAAACGAATTGGCAATGCGACGGTTTTGCGCCGAATCGATTCTGACAGAAAGGAACGGGCTCCCAATCGGCGAGGTGTCCGACCCCTAGAGCGGTTATCGCTTGGATAGCCCACACTCAGGCCAGAGAGTGCCCCTGTGGCTCGAAGGAAGTCAAGAGGCCGGTGGGGCAGCACTGATGGCTTGTCCACCAGTGCCACCCCATGTGGCCATCTACATAACGTCGGTTGATGGTGCGTCCCACACAGAAATCCCAAGGATTTCACTCAGCTCTTCCGGGATTTTGTAGGCGATCCCATCGCAAACCGCACTAGCTCTCAAAAACTCTTCGGCGCAGGACGGAGGATGGAACGATCGACACATCTATGGGAAGAGTATCCTGTTACCCCCCGAAATACAACCGAATCGCCAGTCCTGTCCACGAACGAGAACAGGCTTGTGCAAACGGAGTCGACCCCGATTCGCTTGGTCGTTCCGCCGCGTGAGGCGCGACCATGGCTGAATGCCTGGGTGACGAACGCAACGATGAATCGACAGACGATTTCATTCATTGGGGAGCGTTAGACGATGAGACCGAGTTCGAGCCGACGGGAATTCCTCGAAGTCGTATCCGCCTCCATCGGGGGAACCGGCCTGGCCACGGCAGCGGTACCGGCCACCGTCGACGCAGGGAAGCCTCGGCTGAAGGTGGCCGCGCTCGCGTCGGTGTACCACTACCTGTCGCACGCCTATCACATCGTCGGCCGGTTCCTCGACGGCTTCGTCGTCCACGATGGCAAAGGACTGCATCGGCCTGATTTCGAGATCGCCAGCCTGTTCATCGAGCAGATCTCTCCTCAGACCGACCTGGGTCGCGCCAAGGCCGAGAAGCATAAGGTCAGACTCAGCCCCTCCATCAGCGACGCTCTCACACTCGGGACCGGAAAACTGGCCGTCGATGCCGTACTGCTCATCGCCGAACATGGCGACTTTCCCTACAACGACAAGCTTCAAAAACTGTATCCGCGGGGGAAGTATTTCCGCGAAGTGCTCGACGTATTTCGCGCTTCGGGCCAGTCGGTGCCGGTTTTCATCGACAAGCATCTCTCGTACAGCCGGCAAGAGGCTCAAGACATGTACGATCAGGCCAAGGCCTTGAAAGTGCCCCTCATGGCCGGATCGAGCCTGCCCGTCACCTGGCGATTGCCCGACCTGGAAGTGCCGCTCGGCAAGCCGTGGAAGGAGGCGATTGTGGCCTCGCGAGGCGACCTCGAAATCTTCGGCTTCCACGCCCTGGAAACGCTCCAGTGCATGGTCGAGCGCAGGGACCGTCAAGGAAAACCCCAGGGGGTCGCCGCCGTCACCTGTCTCGAGGGGGACGCGGTTTGGGAGGCCGGCGAACGTGGGATCTGGTCCCCTTCGCTCCTGGACCAGGCGCTCGCGCGAAGCCACACGCTCAACCCCGGCGACATGCGACAGAACACGCTCGACTTCATGCCCCCGGCCGGCAAGGACCACATGACGAAGTTCCGCAAACCGGTCGCCTTCCTCGTCGAGTACGTGGACGGCTTCCGCGCCACGGCCCTGATCCTCAACGGCCACGTGGACGACACCACGTTCGCGGGTCGGTTGGGGCAAGCTTCCGAAGAAGTCGTTTCGACCCTCGTCTACCTTCCCGCCCCTCCGGGAGCGAACTTTTTTAACCCCCTCGTGCTACGGATCGAAGACTTTTTCCACACCAAGCGTCCTCCCTATCCGGTCGATCGAACCCTGCTGACCGGCGGGATCCTCGACGCCGCGCTCGAGAGCCGGATCCGAGGCCATCAACGTATTGAAACGCCTGAGCTCGCCGCCATCGACTACGAGGCCCCCGCCGACTCGGGCTACATCCGAACCCCCGTCGCCAGCCCTACTCCGAATCGGGTCTGAGTCACGTTCGAATTCTCAACCTTCAGCCCACTTCGGCGATCGGGCCGCCATCGATTAGGATGGACCGATCGCCGAAGGGCAGAGGGTTGGTGACCGAGGAAAGGTGCCAAGGAGCGCGCATCGATGAAGGCTGAGATCATTGCGATTGGAACCGAAATCGTCAGTGGGCAGAATCTCGACACGAACAGCCAATGGCTGAGTCGATCGTTAGGAGCGCTCGGCATACCAGTCCACTTTCACACGACGCTGGGCGATGATCTCGACGAGAACGTTGCCGCCTTCAAGGTGGCGATCGAAAGGGCTGACCTCGTGCTGACCAGCGGGGGAATCGGCCCCACGCAGGATGACCTGACGCGCGAAGCGCTGGCGATCGTCGCCGGAGTTCCCTTGATGGAAGATGCGGCCGCGCTCGAGGCCATTGCCGCCATGTTCGCGCGCCGGAACCGGGTGATGGCCGAACGAAACAAGGTTCAGGCCCTCTTCCCGCAAGGGGCCGAGGTCCTGACCAATCGTGTCGGAACCGCCCCTGGCATCTGGATGAAAACGGGCTCGGCGATGTTCGGTTGCCTGCCGGGCGTTCCCTCAGAAATGCGGATCATGTTCGACGAACAGGTCGCTCCCCGGCTACAAGGGCTCGGAGGGCAAGGCCGAGTGATCGTCTACCGGAAGATCAACCTCTTCGGCAAAGGGGAGTCGGACATCGAGGCCGAGGCAATGGACCTCACCGCTCGAGGGCGACAGCCCGAGGTCGGCATCACCGCCCACGACGCGACGATCAGCTTCCGGATCAGGGCCGAAGGAAACAGCGAGATCGAAGCCCTCAGCGCCCTCGAACACACCGTGGGCCTGATCCGCGAACGATTCGGTGACCTGATCGTCGGCGAAGAGAGTGCGGATGTCGCCGAAGCCCTCGTCGCTCAACTCGTGCGGACCGGGTCCACCCTCGCGACGGCCGAGTCGTGCACAGGGGGTCTGATCGCCCAACTGATCACCGCTCAGGCCGGGGTCAGCCCCTATTTCCCTGGCGGCGTCGTCCCCTATGCCAACGAGGCCAAGGTCGCGCTCCTGGGCGTCCCCCCGGACTTGATCGAGGCCCACGGAGCCGTCAGTGCGGAGGTCGCCGCGGCCATGGCCGTCGGCGTTCGCGATCGGTTAGGTGCGCAGATCGGCCTGAGCAGCACCGGGATCGCCGGTCCCTCGGGAGGAACTCCCACGAAACCGGTCGGCCTGGTCTACCTGGGCCTGGCGACCGCCGACGGCGTCCAGACCCGTCGCCTCGAAATCGGTCCCGACCAGCCCCGCGACATCATCCAGCGGCGCTCCGCCAAGCACGCGCTGAACTGGGTCCGTCTCCACTTACTCCAGAAGTCGTGAGCGAAGGTTGCCTCCGAACAACTCAGAGGCTATCGGGAGAAGTTTTAGAGGCTATCCGGGTTCGATTTGGGAATGTGAATCAACGCAAAATGGGTGGCCGGGGAGGAGCGCAGCGACGCCCCGGGGCTTTGCACGGGCGAAGTCCGGGGCCTCGAAAACTTATCCCCGACCACCCAGACCTCCCATTCTCCCTTCGAAATCCCGTTTCCGGATAGCGTCTTAGCCATGTGAAATCAGGAAAGGCGGGTGGCCGGGGAGGAGCGTAGCGACGCCCTGGGGGCAGGCCTGGGCCGATCCCCGGGGCCTCGAAGACTCGTCTCCGGCCACCCAAACAACGCATCTTCACATCTGTGTTCACTTCCCGGACAATCTCTCACCCGGCCTTGGGGGCGAGCTGTCCTCGTTCGACCCGCCAATCTTTCCAGAGCGGCTCGACCGCCGGGTGATAGCTGCGGAGCCAAACGGTCGCCTGGTCGAGCGCCTTGGCTTGCTCCGCGGGTCGTCCTGTAAGCTTGTGAGCCTGCCAGAGCAGGCAAGCGAGCTCCTGGTTCGGCCCCGCGGTTTCGCAGGACTGCTTCAGCTTTTGAACCGCCGTGCCATCGGCCGGGCGGCTCGAGGCGAGAACAAACGTCGCCCAGAGTCCGATGGCCGGATCGGCATGAGCGGCAAGAGCCTGGACGGGCTCGCGAGGAAACGTCGTCCCCTGGATCGCGGCGTAGGCCAAAGGGCGAGCCAGCACCAGGCGCAACCAATCCGGCCAGTCCGGACTCTTCCCCACCGCGTTGGCATAGGCTGACGGATCCCTGGCCGCGAGTTCGGATTTGAGCGACTCCGCCAGGATGTAGCGAGCTGTGGTGGGTAAAGGCCTCCGGAGCGACATCTCCCAACGTTGGTCCTCCGAGACCCGAGGATCGCGACTCAGTGCGAAGGCAGCCCGAACCCGCTCGGTCTCCGAACGTCCCGCGTCGTGGAGGACGTAGATCCTCGCCCAGACGTCGCGGAGAGACCAGACGCCGTAACCGAACCAGACCACCAAGCTGATGACCGCCACCAACCCGGCGATGCCAAAATAGAAAAGGCCTCCGTACTTCGCACGTTCGGGACGGCGCTCCGGTGGGTCGGGAGTGACGATCGGCAAGGAAGGGAAGATCGGTTGTGCAGAGCCGTTAGGCTCTATGCGAAAGTGGGGTTCCATGCGATCGCCGCTCTACCTTCAAGAAACATCCGGGAAATCGCCGACCTCGAATCGCTTCGTGGTCCACCAAGGTTACCTTCGCAAGTTCGATCTCTGGGAACAAGGGCCGGTAATCATCTTCAGCTCTTGAGAATCACGTGCTCGAGCCTTAACCGTACTCGCCGATGAGGGCTTCGTCCTGGTAGCATGACGCGGATCGCCCTCACCATTACGGGGCTCAACGAATCGCTCGCGAGGGGTCGCAACTCCGACCCGAAGGGTCATGAAGCTCAAGCGCCAGGCCGAGGATTTCCAGGTTGAAGAACTCCCTTTGGTCACCGGAGGAAATCGAGGCCGGTTCGTTTTTTATCGGCTCACCAAGCGGGGCATGGGAACGCTCGAAGCGGTCGAAGCCATCTGTCGCCGCTGGAATCTGGCCGGTCGTCGGGTCAGTTACGGCGGCCTCAAAGACCGACACGCGGTGACCATCCAGTACCTGACCATTTTCGAAGGCCCCGAACGCTCGCTTCACGAGTCGAGCTTCGATCTCGAGCCATTGGGACGGCTGGAATACCCCTACGCACCCGCGCATTTTCAGGGGAACCGATTCGTCGTCGTGCTTCGCGCCTTGTCGGCTCCTGCTCTCGAGAAGGCGATGATCGCCATCGATCAGCTCCCGCGTGATGGGTTGCCGAACTATTTTGACGACCAACGGTTCGGTTCGGTCGGCTTCGGGGGCGGCTTCATCGGTCAAGCCTGGCTGGTGGGAGAGCATGAACGAGCACTCAAGCTTGCACTGGTCGAACCCAACGCATCCGACCGGCCGGGGACGAAGGCTGAGAAAGCGATCCTGCACGAGTGCTGGGGAAACTGGCCCGAAGCCAAGGCACGGCTTGAGCGTTCGCATGCGCGCAGTCTGGTGACGTACCTCGTCGATCATCCCACGGACTTCCGAGGTGCCTTTGCCCGCATCCGGCGCGAGCTCCGCTCGCTCTACTTCTCGGCGTTCCAGAGCCATCTTTGGAACCTGATCCTGGCGCGGAAGATCCGCGAGACGACGCGGCCCGATCAACGCGTCGACATCGACTTCAAAGTGGCCTCGCTGCCCATCCATCGCGGCCTCGACCCGGGACAGGCCGAGATCCTCTCGGCGTCCCGTTTGCCACTCCCTTCATCGCGAACTCCACTTGCCGACGACCCGGACAGGGAGATCGCTCTGGAAGTCCTTCGCGAATTCGGCCTGAATTGGGAGGACATGCGAGTTCGACACCTCAAGGATGTCTTCTTCTCGAAGGGGTTCCGCCCCGCGCTCTTCTTCGCGAGCAATCTCGAACACACCCCGGGCTCTGATGAATTCGAGCCCGGCCGAAAGAAACTGACGCTTGCGTTCGACCTGCCCAAAGGGGCCTATGCCACCTTGGTTGTAAAGCGAGTCACCGAAGCGGCTGAATGACGCAAAACTTTCCTTGATGAAAATTCTTCACGAATCTCGATGCTTGACATCCTCTACGAAGACAATCACTGCCTGGCCGTGAACAAACCAGCGGGGCTGCTGGCGCAGGGGGACGCCACGGGCGAGCGCTCACTCGTCGACGAGGCTCGCGACTATCTCAAGTCCCGTTACCAGAAACCGGGCAATGTCTTCGTCGGCCTGGTCCATCGGCTCGACCGCCCCACATCCGGGGTGGTTCTGCTTGCGCGAACCAGCAAAGGAGCCGATCGCTTATCGGCCCAGTTTCGCGAGGGTTCCGTCGAGAAGGTGTACTGGGCGGTCGTGGAAGGAACCGTCGCCAGCGAAGCAGGGGAGTGGCACGACACCTTGCTCAAGGACGAACGACGGAACGTCGTGAGCGTCGTCCCGGAGGGAACTCCGAAGGGCAGGCCTGCCGTCCTGGCCTACCAGGTGCTCGGCCGCGCTCCGGGTCGCACGTGGGTGGAAGTGCGACCTGTCACGGGAAGAAGCCATCAAATCCGGGTGCAGCTCGCCGCAAGAGGGTTTCCGATCGTCGGCGATCGAAAGTATGGAGCGAAATCGAGCCTGACAGCATCCGATGGAGGCGGACGCATCGCGCTTCACGCGCGAAGCATCACTTTCCGTCACCCAACGCGACCGGAATCGATTTCGATCGCCGCCGAGGTGCCGGCAAACTGGCCCGCGACAAGATTCGCAACGAGGGAAGCGCCGTCCGGCTCCAGTACGCGAGCGGAACACCCAGGCCGGTGACCACCAGCGCGGCGTACGAATGCCAGGCAGTCGGGTCTCGCGGTTGAGCCTGGCCCGAATTCGGCTGTTCTGACGATTGCGAGGCGAGTTCCGTCGCTGTCGCGGGAGCACCAGCCGAGGCCTTCTCGACCTTGGGCTCTTCCTCGATCTTCGACGCGGCAGCCGGTGCTGGTTCCTCGGACTTCGGCGGTTCGGCGTTGACCGACCTGGCGGCGGGAGGAACGGCTGAGGTTGGCGCCGGGGGATTGGGTGTCGGGGTCGGCGCCTCGGGCTTGGGTGTGGTTGAAGGGTTGAGGCTCTCGAGATACTTCGTAGCCGCCTGCCAGTACGCCTTGTCGGAGAGGCCCAGAGTCTCGGCTTCACGGGACGCGGCCGAAGCATCGTATTTATCGACCGTCAGGCGACGAATGTACCAAAGTACGCCGGCGCGGGTGCCGTCGGCATCGCAAAAGTAAAGAGGACGTGCATCAGACAACGCAAGATCTTCATTAAACCGAGAAATATGATTGGAATCCACCTGGTTTAAGCCAACCGGCAATATCATGTAGCGCATGCCGCGCTTCGTCACTTCTTCGATGAACGAGGGCTGAACATCATTCGTGTCGCGCAGATCCAGAATCGTCTTGTATCCCTTTTCCGCCAGCCAATCCAACCCGGTCGCCGTGGGCAGACTGCCTCCGGCAAGCTTGGGCTCGACCACCTGAAAGTGGCGAATGCCTGGGACGACGCTCACTTCGGCAGGGGCCGTCGTGGACGTCTCTTCCTTAGGTGTTTCGCTTGCCGCTTCTGTAGTCGTTTCGAGCGGCGGCACTGGCACCGCCTTGGCAGACTCCGCCTTGGCAGACTCCTTGGTAAGATCGGCGACAGGCGACTCGTCGGTGTTCCATTCGCGGGGAACCTCGACGGGGGGCAGATTCTCGAGGGATGGATCCGAAGACTCGGTCGTCGAAGGAATAGGGTCGGCCCCCCGCGCCGACCGAGAGGCCGGCTCGGAGGTCGTGACCAGGGTCCGGGTGAGGCTGTCGCTTCGAGCGCGGCCAAGACGGTTCCGCGCTCCGGTCGCCTCATAATTCGCCCGATTACCGGAGGGCTTCGTCGAGCCCGTTTCTCCCCCCGGAGGGCCTGGAGTTGCCGTAGGCGTCTTCTCCTCGGGCGGAAGCGGAGAGAGATCGGTCGGAGCTTCGGCCGGCGCAGAAGGGGTCAGTACGGGGACCGAGCCGGGCGTCGTGATCGTCGGAGCCGGGCTGACCACCGCGGGACTGGCCTCAAGCGGAGCCTCGGCCCCCAAGGTCGGCACCGCCCCGTAGTAGGTCGAGGTGCGACGATTGAAAATCCGCTCACGGAGCCGTGTCAAGTGACCGCCACACGGACTCGACCCGCACGGACTTGCTCCGCACGGACTCGACCCACAGAGACCAAAGAAACCGGATTGGCAGCCGGTCTCGGCGAGGCTGACCGCGGCCAGCACCAGGAGGAATAGGGATCGACGCGCGAACGCGCCACGCTCAGACGGTGCCCCTCGCGCGGAGCGACCGGTTTCTAACCATCGCATCGTCGTCATATTTTCAATCTCCCGTCTTCCGACACCGCTACGCGCGTCACGGGCCTTCCTGATCGGCATAGGGAAGTCCGACCTGTTGATGTGCAGCTCGTTTCGGATCCGTCCTTGCGGGGGTAACGGGCCCATGACCGAACACAAAGTTCCCCGGGTTGTTTGAACCCCTGGAACTTCGTTGTCATAGGGCATGCGCCAGCGGATCCGAAAGACGGTTCGCATCGGGACGCTCGTGGGTGTCAACTCAAATCGTGGGCTACTGATCCCTGACGCGACGGGCAGAGGAGGTCCCCTCCCGCCACTACGTCTTCTTCCTTGGGCGTATTCGCGCCCGTGTTCGCGGGCGACACTCAACTTCCCCATCGGTGTTAAAACCGATCAGGAAAAGGGTCGCCGGGTGCGGTCTCCGGGTGACGACCAAACGCAAAGGATCGTCGATTGAAACTTAGCCGACGTTCCAGCGGTTGCCAAAATTTCCGGTTGATTTCTACAATGATTTTTCGGCCAATTACCGCGAATTCCGCAAAGCTTCTCTAAGCTTCCAAAACCCAAGGGCGGCGCCATGCCCAGACCCGAGCCCAACGTCGCTACCCACTCCCCCTCTGGCCGCTCGTCCTGGATCGCCGTAATCCTGATCGGAGTCGTCTCCAGCCTCTATTTTGGGTACGGGCTGAAGTCGGAACCTACGTTCGCGGATGAATGGGCGTACATCGCACAGTCCTATTATGCTGAACTCTTCTTTGATGGATATCGCGATCATCTCGCCTGGTTGGATTATGCGGCTTATGACTTGCCGCCGTTGCCCAAGTATCTGATCGGTGCTTCGCTCATACAGGCGAAGTTCCCGTTACCCGGGCCTGCGGATGCCTGGAAGTGGTACAACAACATCAATTACGAATGTGGTCCCCGCACGATGCTCCTTCCCGCGCGCATCCCCTCGTTGATCTTGGGTGCGCTCGGGTGCGTCGCCCTTTATGGAATCGGTAGCCTTGCCTTCGATCGCCGAACGGGCGTCGTTGCCGCTCTGCTGTTGATGCTCAATCCGCTCTATCGTATGCACGCGCGACGAGCGATGTCGGACGTCATCGCCGAGGCCCTGATCTTGCTCTCGGTCTTCTTCGCGCTCTGGGCCTGGAAGCAGTTCCTCACTGGCCGAGGCGGACTGGGCCGTTGGCTCAGCGCGATCGTTGCGGGAATCCTCGCCGGCGGCGCAGCGCTCGCAAAACTCAACGGTGGCCTGGCGATGATCCACTTTATCCTACTGGTGATCCTCGCTGGAGTCTTATCATCGATCCGTCTGAGGAGCAAAATCCTTTTCTTGAGCTCGGGAGTGATCGCCGGAATTGTATCGCTTATGACCTTCGTGGCGATCAATCCGTTCATCACGGCACATCCGCGACAGCCGCTCGCTCCTCCCATGGCCTCCCTCGCCAAGATGGCGTGGTGGGAGCGGGCCTGGTACCTTGTGACATTCCGAGCCGATGTCTCGCGGAGCCAGCAGAAGGGTTTTGAATCTTACGCGCTGCGAACCGGATCCGACAAGTTGAAGGCCGTCGTTGTGCAGGGCTTCGGCCGCTTCGGACCGTGGGGTCCGCACGCATCCGACTCTACGCGTCGGTACGACCTGGCGCAAGATGTCGGCGCGTTCGTATGGCTGCCTTGGGTCTTGGGAGGCGGCTACCTCGCCTGGAGGCAGGGGAGACGACAATATCGCGAGGGAGAGCTTCCGACCACCTGGGGAATCTTGGCCATCTCGATGGTCAGCTTGGTGGCCGTAACGTCCTATCTCCCGCTTGCCTGGGATCGCTACTACATGTCCCTCCAGCCCTGGGCGGCGCTTTTGGGGGCCACGCTTTTGGTTTATCTCGTCACGGTCGTGGCGCGAGGCTTCCGAGGAATGAATACGTGAATGTCTCCCGCCGCGTTGATATTGGAATCTTCCTGATTCTCCTGACCAGCTACGCCTTCTTCTGGCACTCACGCGACTGGAACAGCGCCAGCCGTCTGATGCTCACCTACGCGATCGTGGATCGAGGAACGGTGAGCCTTGACGGACTCGAGAAGCAGACGGGGGATATCGCTCATTTCAAAGGGCATTACTACTGCGACAAGCTGCCCGGTTTCCCGCTATTGGCCGCTCCCCCTTACCTCTTGGCAAAGGTCCTGCTTCAACTCCCCGGCCATCCTGTTGGACATGAGGCGCTCGCCTATTGGAAGGCCGACTACTGGGTCACACTAGGAACCTCGGGCCTCATTACGGCATTCACGGGAGTCATCCTCGCTCGCCTCGCTCGAGAGCTAGGCTGCGGCCCTCGGCGTTCCGGGCTGGTCGCGCTCGCCTACGGGCTGGCCACGCCTGCTTATGCCTATGCGACGATGAGTTATGGCCACCAGGCCTCCGCATTCGCGCTCCTGGCTTCATTCTCGCTACTATGGCGCATCGAGGCAAAGCGAACCACGCTTCGCATGCTGGCGGCAGGATTCCTCGCCGCATCGGCTGCTGTCATCGAACTCCAGGTAGGGCCGGTTTCGGCGATCCTCGGAATCTACCTCTTGATCCAGGTCCTCGGGCGTCGGCGCAAGGTCTCCACGCTCGGCGACTTCGCCGTCGGAGCCCTCGTCCCGAGCCTGCTTTTGCTGGGGTATAACCAGCTCGCTTTCGGTTCGCCCTGGGACATGGGTTATTTCCATCACGCCACGGCGATTTTTCGGGATGTCCATTCGACGAAGAACCCGCTTGGCCTGCATCGCCCGGACTGGGCACTCGCGATCCCATTACTCTGGGGAGGCTACCGCGGCCTCTTCTTCTACGCACCGATCCTAGTGCTCGCAATCCCAGGGTGGTACCGACTCTTCGCCCGCCGCCTCTACGGTATCGGGGCCATCTCAATGGCAGTCTGCGCCGCCGTCTTCCTCGTCAATCTCAGTTACCCCGAGTGGACGGGGGGCTGGTCGACGGGGCCTCGACTTTTGGTCCCGCTCCTACCGTTCGCCATGCTCCCCGTCGCGGCCCTGCTTGCAATCGACTGGCGGCCTGTCGTGTGGTTGGCACTTGCCCTGACCTTGGTCGGAGGGGGAGTGCTGTTCCTCTTCCAAGGGGCAGGGGGCCGAGTCCCTCAGAACTTGACCGACCCGCTCCGCGACCTGGTCTGGCCACGATGGAGCGGAAAGCCACTGCCGGGAGACATCCCTGGAACGCGCTTCGACCGAACGGTCTTCGACCTCGTCGGCCTCGATTTTACGGAGACATTACCGGAGCGCTGGCGCTGGGTCCAATTCGCCCCCCTGATCCTGGTTCAGTCGTTGCTCATCGCCCTAGTCTTTTGCCGGATCGGCACTCGGGGCAGCCGCGAAAACGACGAGACCGAAGATATGGCCGGAACTCTCACGTAGGGTCGCCACCGCGTTATGCCCGAAACGGGGTCGGTGGCGAAGGCAAAGCCTTGGTGAGTAATGCCCAGTTAGAGCGGATTGCGATGGGATCGCCTACAAAATCCCAAAAGATCGGAGTGAAATCCCTGGGATTTCCGTGTGGGACGCACCATCAACTGATGCTATGTAGATAGGCGGATAGAGTGGGCATTGCCCACCGATCTTCGCTGAGGCCAACAGTTTGGTGGGCAATGCCCACCCTACCAGAATGAATCGCTTACCCGCCAATCGAACGTTGACAAAGCTCTAGACTGTCGTGTTGATCAGGAGCAGGACGGCCGTGGTGACGACGATGATGCCGAGGAGCATGCCGCAAAGTCGTGCGGCGTGCCACCAGATCTTGGGCCACGATTCGTGCCGCGAGGCCGCATAAACCAGGCTGATGGCGACGACGAGAGGTAGGACCAACCAATAGACGTGCATCATGCCGATCCCTCCGCCTTGACCGCTTCGAGCTTTGCTTCTTCGGGCGGATTGGCTGCGGCTTCCAAGGGTGACTGCTCCTCTTCCTCGAGCTCGGGATTAGCCGGTCCCTCGTAGGCGTCGTAGATCGCCAGGATATTGAGAAGTCCAGCAATCGTCGTGTAGATCGTGCCGACCTCGACGAGCTTACCCAAACGAGGATGAAGTCCATTGATCACGTTTTGGGGTGGCTCAGCCATGAATCCCCAAAACAGGGGGCGGATATCCAAATAGCTCAAGGTCCCCTGGATCAAAGCGGGCAGGGCAGGAAGGCCAACGAAGAACTGCCCGATATAGTGAAGACAGAACTTCTCGGGGTTATGGAACGGATGCACCCAACGCCAGTAGACGATCTTGCCTTCCCCGAGCACGAACCCAAGGAAATACAGGCTAAGGATGCAAACCGCGTAGAGGATTCCCTTCCCGGTTCTCCCTTGATAGAAGTGCCCCAGACCGGGACAGAGCCAAGCGAGGAAGGCGGCTTTATAGGGATTACGAAGGGAAAGCGAAGTTCGGGTCATCTCGCACGAACCGGTACAGGTGCTCGAGTCCGATCACGCGGCACATCCCTGGCGAGCGGACCGAGTCATGCCCCTCATCCTAGCACGAAACGACGTCCGTCGACTACCCCGGGGTAGGGCCACTCATCGTCACTTTCCCCGGAATGGCATTCGACGGCGACCCCTTCCACGAGGTCGGCTGGAATGATATCGAGGCCGCGAACCGCCCCCGCCATCAGAGCCAGGGTCGCCAGCCGGTCGATCCCTCGAGGCACACCGCCGGTGATGGCATGAAGCCGTAGTAAAGCGCGAGGCGTGAAGGCAGGCTCATCGCGCCCCGCGCTGGCGAGCTTCTCGATGAGATATCGCTCCAACTCGGTTTGTGTGAGCGGAGCCAGCCGGATCGCAAGCGACCAGGACTCCTTGATGACCTGCCTTGGAGGGGAGCCGCGAAGCGCGACGAGCACCGTCGCGCGTGATTCCGGGTGTGCGTCGAGTTGGCTCAGTTTCTCAATGTCGAAGCGTTCCGGCCCTCGGAGAAAATCCTGACAATCGTCGATCGCCAGGACGGGCTGAAGCCGTTGCAAGCGACACAGGCGAAGCCCATCCATAAGAGCTTTCCAGACCGACGAACGAGAAGCGGTTGCAGGCACCCGCACTCCCAGAGACTCGGCAAGGGAACAGAGAAGCAGGGTCGCGTCGATCGGAGCTCTGGCCAGAGCGATGCGCCGGGACGGATTCTTCGCCTCGGCCAGCGCGCGCGACAGAACTCGCGACTTCCCCAGTCCGGCCGACGCACACAACATCGCGAACCGCTGACCGGATTCGATCGTCTGCACCAGGCGCGCCACCGCTTCATCATGACCCGGGAACGAAAGGTAAGGAGTGCCGGGGTCGACAAAGGGTTCGCGGATCAACTTCCAATGACGTTTCCACACGAAGCGCAGGTCTCCGACCGTTCCGTCTCGTCTGTTGGCTAATCGGACAGCAAAAAGACGGCAAGCCTGGGTTATGTCGTCCGGGTGGCGCAGCCAGAAGCGGAATCACTCACGCCTCGGCGAATGGCCATGCACGGCTGGGCCCAGGCTATGACCTGTCTATCGACAAGCAATCGCTTTTCCCGTCAGTGGACAAGAAACGCTTTCACCTCGGCATCTTCACGTCGGTCAGGCTCAAGAGTTGCCCAAAGGTCAGGGCCTTCGAAGCCAACCTGGCCGACGCAAAGACGTTCTCAGGCCACCCTATTTCGTTCTCACCAACTCAATCGGCTTACCATTCAACACAGGAGGCCAGCGCATCCACCTTCCACATTCGATTCCACGACCTTGCAAACCGCTTGAGGCTCGCCGACTGACATCGCTCACATGTCCTACCATCGGATAAAATCGACCCGTCCCTTTCGTCGAACCGAGGAGGCATGTGGGTGGCCGACCGATTCTTTTGTCCCGAGCCTCCTTCCGGAGGGCAGATCTTTCTCGAAGGGGAAGAAGCGAAGCACCTGAGTCGTGTTCGGCGGCTCGCGGCAGGTGACCGCGTCGAGATCTTCGACGGCAAGGGCTTCGCAACGCGAGCCGAGGTCGTGACCGTGCTTCGCGATCGTGTCCAGCTCCGCGCCGAAGGGGAGCCGCTTCCCGATCGGACTCCCACTTCGTTCTTGACCTTGGCAACGGCCGTCCCCAAGGGGGAGCGTTTCGATTGGTTGGTCGAGAAGCTGACCGAGCTCGGTGTTAGCCGACTACAACCGGTCATCACAGAGCGGGCGGTCGTCGACCCTCGCGACGCCAAGCTCGACCGGCTGCGACGGGTCATCGTCGAAGCCTCGAAACAATGCGGGCGAAATCGCCTCATGGAGCTCGAGCGACCGCGCAATTGGGGCACGTTCCTCGAGAGCGTTTCCGACCCAGTCCGCCTGATCGCTCATCCAGGCGGGGCCGGGCCGGACTCATGGCCGATCATCGTTCCCGGCGAGGCGATCACGCTCGCCATCGGCCCCGAAGGCGGCTTCACCGACGACGAGGTTGGTAAGGCTCAGATCCAAGGATGGATCCCCGTGAGCCTGGGAACGACGCTCCTTCGCATCGAAACCGCGGGAATCGTGGGGGCTGCGCTCGTCTTATCGAGGGGAACACAGGAGCGATGACGGGGATCGCCCTCCTTCCCAACGCTGACGTTCCGACCTGGCCGGGACCGTCGCAGCTTCGCATTGCCCCGGACTTGATGCCCCCCAGACGATAATCGAGTGGACCTCGCCTGTAATTACGGGATCGGTGCTCAAAGAGCGATCAAGTCCACTGGCCGCCCGACCGATCTTCGTAGATCGACCAGACATAGCCATCCGGATCTTTGAGGGCAAATTCACGCCAACCCCAGCTTTGGTCGGTCGGTTCCCCCGACACGCTGAGCATGGCCCCTTGATCGATGCAATGATGATGAAACGCGTCGATATCATCGACACGCAATTGGAGGTGAATACCGACACCGGGCCTGGCATCGGCGAATTCGGCGGAATGGTTATCTCGAGGGTGGAGCATCAGGCTGAAATCACCGATCCGGAGGATGGCTAGGCTGATGGGAGCCCCCTCACTCTCGGCATGCACTTGGGCAACTTCAGCGCCGACGACCTCGTTATAAAACTCGAGCGACTTCAGGACATCGTCTACGTACATAAACACGCTGGTGACCTTGGCCTGCATCCGCACCCCCCTTGTCGCCTGAGCGAAAACTCTCTGCGCCGGAGGATAACCCGAAGCTTCGCTTCCCGCAACGTCGCGTACGCCCCAAATCGCTACGGAAGACGAATCCGACCCTCCGGTTCGGTGCCCGACGGGGAGGGTTCTGGGGAGGAGACAATATCGAGCACACTTTTCGCAGGGATCGCGAGCAGCCGGGTTACCAGCGAGCGGCTCGGGCTCGGTTCATTGGGGGAGATCAAGGGCGAAGAAGTCGACGGTTTCGCGAATCGCGGGGAGTAGGAAGCCGACGGCCGAATAGTGGCCGCAATCGAACCAGTGGATGGGCGGACGTCCCGCCGCGTTCCAAAGGGCGCGGGTGGAGGCGGGGGGGATGACTTCATCGACGTTGCCGGCGATCATCATGACGCGCTTGCCCACGAGGCGAGGCGCATAGGTTAGCGGATCGAAGGGTTTGGTGAGGGCTTTGAGGTCGGCGAAGGTCTTACCCGACTCCAGCCAGAGCGTTCGATACTTGGCCCCTTCGGGCATCTGCCAGAGGACCTGCGCGAGGTCCCCCCCGGCCAGCAACAAGGCCGCCCGGTTGAGTTCGGGATCGACGGCCGCGGCGACCGAAGCGACGATGCCCCCGAGGCTAATCCCCATCACCCCAATCTTGCCGGGATCGATCTCGGGTTGGCTCGCCAACCAGGCCGCCGCGCGCCTCACGTCGCAAACCCCTTGCCTCATCGCCAGTACCGAGCGCTCGACGTCGCCGGACAGGAACCGCTTCCCGGGGTCGGCCGGGCGGCGCTCACCGTAATAAGGCAGCTTGAGAAAAAGGGCCGCCACACCACGTTCCGCCAGACGCGTCGCCACATACCGCGAGAGTGCGAAGTCCGCCCCCAAAATATGCAGCACCACCACGGCCGGTCGACGAGCGAGTCCGGTCGGGCAAAAATACTCGGCGTGAACCGTGTTGTTAATGGGATCGGGACTGGTGATCGGCGAGGGAAACCGAACCAAGGAAACCTTGAAATCCTCTTTTTCGAATCGCAGCTCGCGCTCGAACGGGAAAACCGCTTCGGTGAGTCGGAACCGTTCCGGAACCTCATGCTCCCTCGCCGTCGGCCGAAATGTCGCTTCCCCACGCTCCACGTTCGTGGTTGCGAGAGCTACAACAACGATCATTCCATGCCAGATCAAAGGAGATGCTCCAAATCAAGGAGAATAAACCTGATCGCGACGAGACTTCCGATACCGGCGTGCTTACTCACTTCCTTGCCGACGTGGCCGGCTCATGGGACACGCCAAGCTTCACTGGCTCGCCCGCGGCGCTCAGAGGACCCGGGCTATCGTGGGGCGGGTCATCAGGGGGAACACTCTGATCTTGAGGAATCACCGGCGTCTGCCAGTCGCGGCTCATGAGCTCGGCCCAGCGATTCAACTCGGGGACCGTTTGGAAGACAAGCTTGATCGTCACGGCGATGGGCATCGCCAGGACCAAGCCAACCAGGCCCCAAAGGAATCCCCAGAAGAGACAAAAGATGAGCACGGTCGTCCCATTCAAGTCAAGGGACCGCCCCATGATAAACGGCGTGATCACATACCCCTCGATCGAGACCACTCCGAGATAAATCGAGGCAACGATCAAGGCGTCTCCCATGGAGCCCGATTGCCCCAGAGTGATCAGCGTGGGGAGGGCTCCGCCGATGATCTGGCCGACATAGGGGATATAGTTGGTGATCGCCGCAAACAGACCCAGCGCAAAAGGATACTTGACTTTCAAAATCCAGAGTGCGAGCGCCACCACGGCCCCAAGGCCGAGATTGATGAGCGTCCGGGCCACGAGATAGGCTTGGATCTGGAGCGTCAGCCGCGACAAGATCCTTCCCGCCGACTGGGCATCGCCTGGGGTCGGAGCGAAAAAACGAATGACCTTGGGCGTCAGCATCTCGCTTTCCGCCAGGAGAAAGAGCACCAGGATCAGGATAAACAGCCCCTGGGCAACGCGGATCGTCAGGTCGGTCAGACCGTAGCTCAGGTTATCGATCAGGAGCGATCGATTGGCGTCACCAAGCAGGTCGATGGTTCCCGGTTCGGGCAGAATTCCACGCATCGAAGGGTGATCGCGGATCATGTCGTTGATCCGTCGGCTGACCTGTCCGGAGAGATGCTCAACGTCCGTCGGCAACGTGTTCGCCGCCTGGACCAAGCTCTCGGCGGCCAAGCTCGCCACGTAGAGCCCGCACATCACAGTCAGAAGAAACAGGACCACCGCCGCGCCTGTGGGACCAAGCGGGAGGATCCGTCTCAAGAAGGATGTCAGCGGCGAAAGCATGCACGCGAGCACCAGCGCAATCGCGACTGGGATCAAGATCGCCTTCAAGAGATAGAGCGCGGCGATTACTGCGAGAGTTGCCAGGACGACCAGGGAGGGGCTGGTCTGCTTCGAGACTCGATCCACGTTTGCTTCCTCCTGGAACCGCGCGGCACGTTCCGGCGATGCCCTGCTGCCATCTTCACGTGACGTCCGGACGTTGACAAGAGGCCCCTTCGGGCTGACCGACGAGTTCCTGAATGCGGTCGGAGTCGGCGAATCGACGTAATAGGCCCAGGAAGGTGGTCAGAGCCCCTTCAGGAACGACGGTCGTGTCTCCGACGGTTCCCGGCACGGAGACGACGCCATTCCATGCGAGCCGCACGGGCCATCCCGAGGCTTCCGCCGAGCGATTGAAACGCTCCTGAGTACGGAGCGCCCAGACAACACCCCAGTGGTTCCGAAACCAGAGCCAGGCGCGTGCCAACCCGTCCCTGTTTTGACTCGTTCCCCCCCCGCACCCGAGCGCCGACCAGAGAGCCACCGACAGTGTCCAGGGGAAAATCAACCAGATCGTCGCCGCGAGCGAAGGCTTTGCCTCGTTCCAAGTCAGTCCAACATATTCCGCGACAAATCCCAACGCCAACCAACCGGCGGCGAGTCCGAACGTCGTCGGCAGATAATTCGTGATCCCTGCGAGGACCAAGAACCCATAAAAAAGGGTCCAGGGCGCATCCAACCGGAGCCGGCTCAACCCGTGTGCCTTACGTGCCAGGCCGGGACCTTCCAGCCAAGGGATCAGGAAGACCACAACCAGGAGCGTCATGAGAATGGCCCAAGCACCTCCTCCCGGCCGGCGTGCATTCAAGACCGAGATGAGGGCGGCGAGGGTCGCCAACACCGACAAGTAGGTGAAGTGCCCCGTCAAGGGACGCCCCGATGAGATGACCTCCGTCCAGGCCGAGGCCTGGGACAGCAAGGCGAACCCGGCCGCGACATAAGCCCAGGCAACCGCCGCCCGCAAGCCTGTGCCGCGTGACGCGCGCCAGCCGACCTGGAGCGGGTAGAACGAGCTAATCAGTCCCACCAGGAGTAAGACCGGAGCCCACGACGGCGCGACGACCAACCCGAGTCCCGTCAACACGACGAGCCACGTAACCAGGTGAGTCCATCCCCTCGTCATGGCCCCACCTTCGGCCGAGAGACGCGGGTCGTACTCCGTCTCGCGCTGCCCGTCATATGAGTCTCGCGGAAAGACGATACCTTCGGTGGTCCCTCGTCGGACTCCCAAGCTTCTTCTTCAGGTATTGTATCCTCGTGACCTCCGGATTACCTCTGGAGGACGCCGCGAGTCATGGCAGACGGATCTTTCGCGACCTTTTCGGCAAAGGTACGGAAGGAGTTGATGATCGGTTTAAAGCTAACGATCGCTTCGTTGGCCGAGCTGGCCATGCGATTCACGTTGTCGTAGAGTTCGGCTCGCATGATCAGCTTCTGAAGGGTGCCGTCGGGGTTGAGGTGGCCTCGGCCGTCGGACAGTTGCTTCGACAACAGGTGGAGGTCGGAGAGGATCAGGTTCAAGCGGCGGATGGCCTGCCCAAAGTCGGTCGTGGGTACCGAGGTGGAATTTGCGCCGAGTTCCCGGAAGAGCGGCGCGGCCGAGGCCAGTTCGGAATCAGCGCGGGCGAAGGTGGACGAGAATCGGTCCAGGCCGGTCCGCAGGGTCTGGATGGTGGTCGCATCAAGCGCGTTGTTGACCTTGTTGGCGACTTCACGCAGGTTCGAGACCGCAGGTTGAAAGTCCCCTTCGTTCGCGGCGATGAATCGGTCGATCCCGGACGCCGCGGCGGCGACGCGATGCCCGGTCGTGGTCCACGTATCCATGAATTCGTCGAGTCGCTTGGCACTCTTGGAGACCTGTGCGATCCCCTTGGCCGCCTGGTCGATCGAAGCCAAAGTCGTGCCGGCCTTCTCGAAGGCCTGGGTCGCAGCCGCCAGAGCCTTCGAGGGATCGGGTGCCACGGCTCCTTCGATGATGGGGGCGCCGATCGGCGTTTTCGACGTTGGCATCAATCCCGGCCCAGTCCCGGGCAGCAGGTCGATCGAGACGTCACCGATCAAGGAGCGGCCCAGTCGGGGAATCGAGTTGGCCCTGATCTTGTACTTGCTGTCGAGCGAGAGCGTCACGAGGATCCCATCCGGCTTGCCAGGGCGTTCGTCGAAAGCAATCGACGTGACTTCCCCCACGCGGATGCCGCTCTTGCGCACCGGGATTCCTTCGCTGACGCCGGGGGCTTCCTGGTAATGCACGACAACGAAAGAGTGATCGCGCAAAAGAGATGGCGACTCCCCAAACCAGACGATCAGCATGGTCAAGACCAGGCCCGCCACGATGACGAACATGCCGATCCGAAATTGCATGACCCGTTCGTTCATGGCCTTCCTCTTCGCGGATTACGTCTATTTCTCTCGGTTTTGGGCCAGCTCTCGGAGGCGTTCACCAGCCTCGCCGCGGACAAATTGGCGAACGCGGTCGTCTGGGTGGTCGTCGAGACCGGTGGGCGGACCGTCATAGAGAACCTGTGAGTCGTTCGGACCCAGCCTGGCGAGGGGATAAAGCATCACCACACGGTCAGCGACCTTGTAGACGGTTTTCATGTCGTGAGTCACCACGACTCCCGTCGCCTTCTTTGTGCGCTGGGTTTGAAGAATTAATTCGTTGATCACGTCGCTCATGATGGGGTCGAGTCCGGTGGTCGGCTCGTCGTAGAGCATGACCTCGGGGTTGAGGGCCAAGGCCCTCGCCAATCCAACCCGTTTCCGCTGTCCCCCTGACAACTCGGCAGGCTTCTTGTGCTCGACCCCTGCGGGGAGGCCGACCTCGAGCAAGCGCTCGGCGACGATGTTCTCGAGCTCCTCCTCGTCGCACAGGTTGTGCTCGCGCGGCCCGAACGCAACGTTGTCATAGATAGTGAGACTGTCAAAGAGTGCGGCCATCTGGAACAGGAAGCCGAAGCGAAGCCGCATCTTGGTCATCGCCTGCTCGTCCAGCGTGGCAAGATCCTTCGAGTCAAACTTGACGATACCTTTCGTGGGACTCAAGAGACCGATCATCAACTTGAGCAGCACTGTTTTGCCGCAGCCACTTTCACCAATGATGCAAAGCGTTTCCCCTCGCTTCACGCGCACAGTCAAGTCGCGCAGCACTGTCTGCTGGCGAAACCGCATGGTCAAGCCAAGGAGCTCGATGATGGCCGGCATCTGTTGCCGCTCCCCATCGGAAACCATACTCATAACAACCCCGCCGATTGCGGCCAGATCGCCTTGTAGACGGCGTTCCAGGCAATCCCAATGGTGAAATCGAGAAAAAGTATTGCAATAAAAGAATAAACAAACGCCTCAGTCGCAGCCTTGCCGACCCCTTCCGCTCCGGCGCGCGAGTGAAAGCCTCGATGGCAACTGATCAGGGCAATTGCCGCCCCGAAGAAGAAGCTTTTGAAAACCCCCGCAAAGAGGTCAAGGCCGCCGACATACTCACGCGAATGCTGCCAATAGGCAAACGAGTCGACCATCATCAGTTGCGTACTGACAACGGCCCCCCCGATCACGCCCATGAAATCGGCCATGAGAGTCAGGAGAGGGATCAGCAAGAAGCAAGCCAAGAACCGAGGGACCACCAGGTAGTGGATGGGATTGGTTCCCAGGGCCGTGAGTGCATCGATCTGTTCCGTGACCCGCATCGTGCCCAACTCGGCCGACATGGCCGACCCGACGCGACCGGCGAGCATCGTGGCCGCCAGCACGGGCCCGAGTTCTTTCACCAGCGAGATATTGATGACCGAGCCCAGGCGAGTCGCCAGGCCCATCATCGCAAACTGGCTATGCGCCTGGACCGCGAGCACCATACCGATGAACGTCCCGGTGATCGCCACGACGGGCACGCTCGAAACGCCGATCGCATAGAAATTGGGAATCAAGACCGACCAGCGCGTCCGGCGACGGACCAACCAGGAAAAGGTGAGCGCGGTGAAAAGGGCAACATCGCCGATATCGGCAACGATATCGAAGGCCTGCTCACCGACCCGATGGACGGGAGTTGGACTCGAGCCGTTCGGGGGCGCGGGCAGCGAGGCAACGGCCATCCCTAGGACACTCCTGCTCCCAATCTCAAGGGAGAAAGGAAAAATGAATCATGTCCAGGGAGGGGGGTGCCCAGTCGACCGCGAAACTCCCTTCCCTGGGTGTTGCGGTCATTCTCGGCATTCGGCGGAAATTTGGCAAGGCCGACTGAAATGACCGAGTCCTTCCCGTCGGGTGGGTGTTGCCACGAATCTTCATAATTCCCAGGTGAAACGCTTGGTCGGCAATACCTACCCTACAAAATCGCGTAGGGTGGGCACCGCCGACCAATCTGCTCATATCAGAAGTCAAGACAAGGTGGGCAACCCCACCCTCCGAAACCCTCAAGGTCTCTCAGACCCTCTTGGCGATGGTGTTCGATCCCTCGGGAACCTCGGGCGCGTCGTATTTGAACCAGCGCTCGTCGAATTCGATCCGGCGCTTCTCCCGCATCGCGATGTTGCTGGTCAGTGCGATGACGGCATCCGCCAGCGCGACCTCACCGCGGCAACGGGGCTGGTGCTCCTTGTCTTCGTGGTAGTTCGAGGCATCGCCATGACGGATACAGAAGGCGAAGTGCTCGAGCTCCTCGCGGTAGCCGCGCGACGGATCGGCGGTCGCCATGCCGCCCAAGGAAGAAGCCGCCGAAGGTCCCCCGGTGCTCGGGCTGGCTTCGATGACCGGCTTCCCACCGGCCTTCTCCTCGATGGCGATGCTCGTCGTCCGGGAGAGGTTGGCGTTGCCCGACTCCTTGTAGAGCAGGATTTCCTTCTCCTCTTCGACGATCATCGTGCCCCGCGAGCCGTAGATCGTCTCGCCATACTTCTCGAATGAGTTCGTGTTGATCGACGAATAGGTCACCACGACGTGGTCGTTCTTGGCATTTCCAGGGAATTCGAAGGTGACGAAGACGTGGTCGTCGACTTCGCGTCCGTCGGTGTAGAAGAACGTACCACCGATGCCGGTGACGGCGATCGGGTGCTTCTTGCCCAGGAAGATCGAACAGGCATCGAGTTGGTGGCTGCCGAGCTCGGCCATCAGGCCGGCCCCGGTGCGGTTGTAGAGCCGCCAGCGGACGAGCTCGTCGAGGCTCTTGTAGCCGTATTTCTCGAATTCGACCTTCTTGTCGAGTTCGGGAATATCCGGCTTCCAACCATCGACGTAGACGATGTTGCCTTCGACGTCCTTGACGTACTCGGGCAAGCCGGTCTTGGGGTCGAACACCGGCTTGCCGGCCTTGTCTTTGACAATCCGAGGCTGGGCGTTATTGCGATGCCAGAGGGCGCGGATATGGCGGATGTCGCCCAGGTGACCGTTCTGGACGAGGTAGTTCGCGTTGTCATACAAGACGGAGTAGTGCCGCTGGTGACCGATCGCCAGGAGCTTGTTCGTCTCGCGGGCGACCCGGCACATTTCCTTGCACTGGGTGACCGAGTGCGCCATCAGTTTTTCGCAGAAGACATGCTTGCCGGCCTTCATCGCCTCGATGGCAATCGGGGCGTGCAGCCAGAGCGGCAAGGCGATGACCACCATCTCGACTTCGGGGTCGGCGAGCATCTCCTTGTAGTCGGCGTACTTCTTGATCTTCTCAACATCGGCCGGCGAGTACTGCTTGTGGGTGGCGAGTTCCTTGCGTCCCCGCTCCAACTGCGACGGGCGGATGTCGCACGTGCCGATATATTCGAGATAATCCCGATTGTGGTCGCGGATCATGGCCTGGCAGCCTTCGTTGCCGGTGCCGATGATCGCGGCGCGGACGGGCGGCCGGTCCAGTTTCTCATACCCGAAGTAGAACGCCCCCAAGGCGGGCGCGGCGGCGGCGGCCTTGAGCACGTCTCGGCGAGTCACACCGAGTGCCAGGTTCGCGTTCTCGCGGCCCAGGGCACGCTGTTCGGGAGTCAGATTGGTCATCGCAAGGTCCCTCGAGGGTCGTGAAATCCTGGGTTCGGATCAGCGCCGTTCCAAATACGAAAAACAACGTGTTGCGGTTCACCGTCCGCGGCCGTGAGCGCACCGCCGAGATCGCCTAGTGTTGCCGTTCCGCCTCGGCTTCCTCAGCGGCCAATTCGCGACGGCGACGGGATCTGCCGAAGAGCAGGGCATCGAGCCCGATCCAGTGACCGCTCGGAGTGCTGGCGATTACCAAACAGGCGAGCAATTCGACCAAGTTCTTGTTGACGATGAAGTAATGCCCTTCGGCGAGCGGATTGGGGGGCAGGCCAGGCCACGGAGGCATGCTCATGTAAATCTGAGCGAGGAAGACCGCCCCCGCCAATGCGGCCAGCCGGGTGAACAGCCCCAGGATCAGGCAGGCCCCCATCAGCATGAGGCCCCACGTCGTCGATAGATTGACCCAGTCGAGGCTGGTCATCGGCGGTTTGTAGCGGCCCGCCGATTCACGTTGCTCTGGAGTTGCAAGGTTCGTCACCCCCTCCACAAGCCGAGTTTCGATCGCCTTGTAGGGTTCGAGGACGGCTTTACGGTCGGTGTCGAGGTCTTTCCGCTTGGCGTGGGCTCGCTCGCGCTCGAAGGAAAGCGCGCCTCGTTTATGCTCGATCGCCTGAACTTCGCGCAAGTCGCGAATATACTTGTTTTGCTTCTCGGTCTGTTCTTTGTCCTGTTGCCAGATTTTCGCCTCAGCCTCGGCCTTGTCGAGGAGGGCCTTGGCTTTCTCTTTCTGATCCTGGTTCAAGCCGTAATGTTGCGTAAGCCGTTCGACCTCCGCCGCCCATCCGGCGTTGAGCCGGGCCGGGTCGAGCATGGCCAGGCCGTTCACGTCGGGAACCATTCCGCGAAAATAAGGGGCGAGCGGACCCGTCGCATTCCTCAGGTAAGGCTCAGCCGAGAACGGCTTGCCTCCCCGTTGCATCGAATCGAACTTCTCGAGTCCCTCGTAAAGGAAATGCCAGCCAATGGCGATTCGGAGCAGGATCAAGAACAGAGCCCCGAAGAATCCGGGATAGTATCGTCGCGAGGCAGACAGGGGACCCCTCCTTCTTTGCTCGAGACAAGACGACACGGAGGCCAAGAGGCCAAGTCATCCCGCGTTTTTAAGCATGGTACGAAAAATCGTCATCGGCCACACCGAGCCTTACCACTTTGGGAGATCGGTCGGTGGTTCCTTCCTCAACAAAGATCGCAGCGATTTCCGGGTGATCGGCCACGTAAGACGCCGCGGCCTCGCTTCCTAATAAATAGAAGGCCGTGGACAGGGCGTCGGCCTCGGCGGCCGAGGGGGCCAGGACCGTCACGCTCGCCGGACCGATCGCCGGCTCTCCGGTCCTCGGGTCAAGAATATGGCCGTAAACACGTCCCTCGTGCTCGAAGTTCTGAAACGAGGCGCCCGATGTCCCCATCCCTCGATTTCGGAGCCGAAGGATTCCCAGGGGAACATCGGGAACGAACGGATTACGAACCACAACCTCCCAGCGACCACCGAACCGGCCCGGGGGCGAGCCGAAGGCGTAGAGGCTGGAGCGGCCCCCATGGATCAGAGCCGACGTGCGCCACCAGTGTTGGGCGACGAGTTCACTGGCCCGGTCGATCGCGTACCCTTTGCCGATGCTGCCCAGGTTGATCACCACACCGGGTCGGTCGAAGGAGACGGTTCGAAGCGCAGGATCGAGCCTCAGATGATTCTGGCCGGTCCGGGCACGAGCTTCCGCGAGCGTTTCAGGATCAGGGACGCGCTTTGGTCCGCGAAAGAATCCCCAAGCCTCGGTAAGCGCCCCTGACGTGACGTCATAGGCTCCCCCGGTCGCCGATCCAAGGACGATCGCTCGTTCGAGCAGCCGGAAGAGTCCTTCCTCAACCTCGACCGGCCCCAGATGGGCCGAGGCGTTCAGCCGGCTTACCTCGGACTCGGGACGGTAAACCGTGAGCTGAGCCTCAAGTGTATCGATCAGGTCGAGCGCAGATTCCGCGAGTTCGGCTCCACCGGGAGTCTGCGCACCCAGCCGAACCTCGAAATAGGAACCCATTGCCGGACGACTGGCCCGAAGCAGGTCGGTGGAGCTTCCTCCGTGCGACGGCTCGCTCGTGTTTCGGCTCAATCCCTCCCCGAAACGCCGAAGGCGCAACAGGTCGCGACGGTTCACGCGATGAGGGAGAGGCTTCACTCAACACCTCGGCGAAGCAGGTCGAGGACGTATTCGGGACAGCCCTCGGTTGGGGGGAGAAGAACCGAAGCTCATTTTCGGCAGGCATTTTCTACCTTAGTATACCTACGGAACCGAAAGCGAAAAGAGGGTATCGTACCCAAGGGGATCCCAGGAAACCGTCGGCTCCTTCGTATGACGAATTTACCCCGATCAGGCAACGACTCAGACGAGTTGAGGTTTGCCTCCAACCTTCATCCTTCGCGAGCAACCGAGAGAGACCAAAGCGTGTCCAAATCCAGGTCGATTTGGTCCAGGCATTGCTTTGCCGACGCTGGATAAGTTCAGACCTACGATCGTTGTCCTCGATCGGACGAAAACCAACGGCGCAGTTCCTCCATCCCAACTCGACAGGGATCGTGAATCACTCTGAGGAATCAACGGAAAACGTGACGCCAGCGCGAGATCGCGTTGGCCATCGCCTTGGAAAAATTCTAGAATCGTCTGCGAGGGATCCGGGATCATCCCAGACCGCCTCAAATCCGGTGAGAGCATCCGCCGTCGCAACCGAGCGATCGGCACCGCGAAATCGGCGACCATAATCTTGACGGGTTCGACTCAACCTGCGCACAAGCGTGATAACGATGCGACTTTGGCACCTGATTCTCGGCGTCATCGTCTTCTCGGTTGTCCTCAGCCTGATTCGCGACCCGGTCGGTCGCGTGGCGGTCATTGTCTTCTTCACCGGTTTGGGAGAAGTGGTGTTGGGAACATCGGCGATCATGGCCCTCTTTCAGACTCTCGGTGCGCTCGGTGAAGCCAAGGGGCTCGTGGCGCACTCCGAGGCGCTTGCGGCCACCGCCTTTGTCCTCGGCATCGCGACAGGGACCATGACAGCCTGGCTTTGGGTTGGCGCCTGGCTGGTCAAGACCACCGTGGTCTGACCTCGCTCTTGCAATGAAATGATTTCGAGTCCTCTCATGACGACCGCTGCTTACACCCCCCAGGTCTTCCCCCGTCAGTGGTTGCCGGCCGAAACCGAGCTCGACACCTGGGAAAAGATTGAACCCTGGTATCAAAAGGTGATCGATTACCCCATCGGTTCGAAGGCCGATCTCGAACAGTGGCTGGTCGCCGTGGGTGAACTCAACGCGGCGGTCGGCCAGCAGGGGGTCAAGCGTTACATCGCGATGACCTGCCAGACCGACGACCCCGAAAGGGAGGCTGCTCACCTTGCCTTCGTGCGCGATATCGAACCTCGGCTCAAGCCCATTCTGAACTCCATTCGAGCCAAATATCTCGATTCACCGTTTCGTGCCGAGCTTCCAAAAGCACGTTTTGAAGTGTTCGACCGAGCACAAGAGAATCGACGCGCCCTCTACCGCGAGGCCAACATCCCGCGCGAGACCGGGTTGGCGGAGCTCGAGCAGCAGTACCAGAAGACGATCGGCGCCATGACCGTCACGTTCCAAGGAGAGGAACGAACCCCAGCGCAGATGGCCCCGTATCTCGAGGAGAGCGATCGTTCCTTACGTCAGACCACCTGGGAGCTCGTCGCCCAGCGGAGGTTGTTGGATCGCGAAACCCTCGACACACTCTTCGATCGCATGCTCGAGCTTCGGATCGCGATCGCGAAGGAAGCCGGCTTCGCCAACTTCGTCGACTACGCCTATCGGCTCCGCGAGCGATTCGACTACGGCGTCTCGGAGGCCGTCGAGTTCCAGAATGCCATCGAACGGGTTGTCGTGCCGCTCGCCCGGCAGATCCAGGAGGAGCGCCGGAAAACGCTGGGCCTCGAAACGCTGCGCCCCTGGGATCTGTCGGTGGATCCGCTGGGGCGTGCGCCTCTGCGTCCGTTTCAGGATGTGGAACGACTCGCCAAAGGGGCGGAGTCCATCTTTACAGATGTCGACCCGGAACTCGGACAGCAATTCGCCTACCTTCACAATCATGGTCTCTTGGACCTGGCCAATCGCAAGGGGAAGGCACCCGGCGGATATCAGACGACTCTGGAAGACGACCGCCTTCCCTTCATCTTCATGAACGCGGTCGGGCTTGACGGAGACGTCCGAACCTTGCTCCATGAAGGCGGTCACGCCTTCCATGCCCTTGCCAGCCGCGGCGAGACTCTGGCCGCCTACCGCGACAGTCCGATCGAGTTCTGCGAAGTCGCCTCGATGTCCATGGAGTTGCTGGGGGCACGCAACCTCGAGTGCTTCTACAGCGCCGAGGACTCGGAGCGATCCTATCGTCAACTCCTCGAAGGGATCGTCCTGATTCTTCCTTGGATTGCCACGGTGGATGCGTTCCAGCACGGGATTTACATGAACCCGGGCCACTCCCGGGAAGACCGCAGCCGCGCCTGGAACGGTCTCCTTGACCGTTTCGGCGGGATCGTCGACTGGTCCGGCTATGAGGAGGCCCGAGCCAACTCCTGGCACCGACAACTCCATATTTTTCTCTACCCGTTCTACTACGTGGAGTATGGCATCGCGCAGCTCGGTGCGCTCCAGATCTGGAAGCGCGCTCTCTCCGACCGCTCGGGGGCGGTTGCCGATTACCGTCGCGGACTCGCTTTGGGCGGCTCTCGCCCCTTGCCGGAGCTCTTTTCCGCAGCGGGAATCCGCTTCGATTTCCGTGAGGCGACTCTGGCCCCCCTCATCGAGGCCATTCGCTCCGAGCTCGACAAGCTCAGTCCTTGAACGAACGAAGTTCCCGGTCCCTCTCGTAAACTCGGTACACGGAAAACCTGGGGTCGATCCTGAGCGGTTTTCGCCTCGGATCGCACACACGCTCGAGGGACGTAAAGCGGCTCTGTGATTGGCTCTGGTGGACAAGCCACCAGGGCCACCCAACTGGCTTATCTACATAGAATTGGCTTACGGAGCCTTCACCACATAAATCCCAAAGATTTCACCAAGACCTTCCGGGATTTTGGAGGCGATCCGAGCACAAAACCGCTCTAGGAATCGACTCCGAGTCCCCGAAGGAGCTCCGGGAGACAGACCGGCTTCCGCAGGAAAGCGTCGGGGCGAAGTCGGGCGATGGCGTCGAGCCGTTGGTCACTGGATCCAGTTGTGACCACGACTCGGATCGACAATGAGTCGGCGCGGATGCGTTCCAACACTAACATCCCGTCACCGTCCGGAAGCATCAAATCAAGGATCAGGTAGTCAGGTGAGCTCGCCAGAAGCGGCATGGCTTCGGCCAGCGAGCCCGCCGCAAGAACCTCCCAGCCTCGACGATGGAAAATGGCGAGCAGGGCGCTTGAAGTCGTGCGATCGTCCTCAACGACGAGCAACCGAGGTTGGCTCACGGTAGAATGATCCGACTCCGACTCCCTCGCCATCGCCAACGAAACCCCATTGTTGCTCGACGGCAAAGGGAAAGAGGATGGTGAACCGACTTCCTCTTCCGAGTTCGCTCTCGACGGAGAGTCTGCCCCCGAGTTGTCCCGCCAATCGCTTTACGATCGCCAATCCCAGGCCGAAGCCTTTGCGGCTATCTCGTTCACGGTTGTGAATCTGCGCAAAATCATCGAAGATTGCGGCCTGATGTTCAAGCGCAATCCCTTCGCCGGTATCTTCCAGGGTAGGCGTCTGGATTGTGGGTGGGAAATTCCGTACAAAAGAGTCTTCTGATGGATTGTCCCGGATTTCGTCGTCATCTGTTCACGGAGGCTTCCCATGTCCCGACCCCCGCTGACCCCCGA
>Ga0153954_1000042_pt1 | contig 128534 bp, 101 predicted proteins | sample TSFL038MetaG_FD_102277 | JGI IMG/M metagenome (GOLD analysis project Ga0153954, IMG submission 102277) | Attine ant fungus gardens microbial communities from Florida, USA - TSFL038 MetaG | ecosystem: Host-associated > Fungi > Mycelium > Unclassified | place: USA: Florida, Wekiwa Springs State...
CCCGATTCCTTGGGAATCGGGCCGTTCTTTCTGCTTATTTTGAGTTTGGCATAAAAGGGTGTAATTGACCGCAAAGTTTTTCCACAGATTGGGGATTTATTTTTTAGGCGGGTTGGCGGGAGTACTATCCCAGGTCTCCAAAAGAAGGAGACCTGGGGCACCCGCGGTTTGTGGGAGAACTGGCAAGAAGCAAAACTCAAGAGAGAGGTTCTTACTATCCCACGCATAATTGAAGGAGAACAAAAGACGGGGAGAACGGGGAAGTTTCGTCCGGATACAAAATACCGCTAAGCTGATTCAGTCGCTATCGAACCTGGAAATCCGCCTTATCCCCCGGCAGCAGCACAATCTCCAGTCCACCTTCCTGGTCCTGCCGGAGCGTCGGCCCGGAAATCGTAGCCTGGTGCTTATCCGGAGCCGTATATATCACCTTCACTGCTCCCGATCCAGTCAAATGAATTCCCGATCGCACCGTCTGGCCCGCATCTACGGAATCAGCTCCAAAGCTGGCACTCGGATAATCCACCTCCAGCAGCCGGACGGGAGCGCCAGTCTGGTTAACCACCGTAATTGCAAACGGATGCGACTTGCACCCGGCAAAATATGCGAAAGATAGAAGGGAACTGACAGCAAACAAAAACTTTATTGGTATTTTCACGCCTTTTCTCCGGCTCCAATCCTTTTCTCAAGCCGGTCCAGCCGCTTTAAAAGCTCCGGCAGCTTCTGAAAGATGGTAACTGCCCGCAGCCACACCCGGTTATCAAATGCAGGCGAGCCCGAAATCATCTTCCCCGGAGGCACATCATGCGAAACACCCGACTGCGCCGTCAAAATCGCTCCGTCGCCAATCGTGCAGTGACCCGCTACGCCTGTCTGTCCCGCAAGAATCGCCCTAGACCCAACCACGGATGAACCAGCCAGCCCAGCCTGCGCACACAGCAGCGTATCTTCGCCAACCTTCGATCCATGCCCAACCTGGACAAGGTTATCTACCTTCGTCCCGGCGCCAATCTCGGTCACGCCTACGGTAGCCCGGTCAATACAAGCATTCGCCTGGACATCCACCCGGTCGCCAATCCTCACCGGCCCGGACTGCGGGATCTTCTCCCAGTGCCCCTGCTCATTCTTAGAAAATCCAAACCCATCCGCCCCGATAATCGCACCGTTCTCCAGCGTCACATGATCGCCAAGAATGCACCCCTCGCGAACCACGGCGTGCGCATGCGCAAAGAAGTGGCTGCCAATCTGCACACCGGGATAGAGCACCACATGCGGCAGAATCGTAGCCTTTGCCCCAATCTTTACCCCCGGCCCGATCACGGCATAAGCGCCGATATGCGAATCCGGCCCAATCTCAGCCGTCGGATCAATCACAGCCGTTGGATGAATCCCAACCGGATAAGCCGGAGGTTGATAAAACAGCCCCAGCGCCCGCGAAAACGCGTGATATGGATTCTTCAACCGCAGTGTCGGCGTAGCAATCTCCGGAAACTCCGGTTCGACCAGTACCGCCGCTGCCCTGGCAGTCTTCGCCAGCCCGGCATACTTGGGGTTGGCAACAAAAGTTATCTCGGAAGGCCCAGCCTCCTCGATGCCTTTTACACCCGTCACTTCAATCTGCGGATCGCCATGGAGCTCCGCACCAAGTCGTTCTGCTAATTCACCAAGCTTCATCGCACTCGATTCTACTGGACTGGCCGGGACTCGCCGTCCGGGCAAGGACTTGCCGTCCAGGCAACTGCGCGCTCCGCACGCCAGAACCTTACTGATTTTGATAGCCGACCACGGTATCAACAAACAGGCGGTGCACGCGACGGTCCTCAGACAATTCCGGATGAAAGGTAGCCGCCATGATCTTGCCTTGCTTCACTAGGACAGGGAAGCCATCCCGTCGCGCCAGAACCTCAACGCCGGCACCAACCTCCGCAATCCGCGGCGCGCGGATGAAGACCATCTCCAGCGGCCCACCTTCTAATGCTGTGGGCTCCGTAAGAATCGAAGAATCAATCTGCCGTCCATAGGCATTTCGCTCAACTGCCGCATCCAGCAGCCCAAGGCTCACCTGAGCCGGATGTCGCACCTCTTTGGCCAGCAGAATCGAACCCGCGCAAGTTCCAAAAACCGGCTTCGCTTCGCCAAACTCCCGCAGCGCATCCATAAAACCGCCGCGCTCCAGAAACTTCAGCATGGTAGTAGATTCTCCACCCGGCAAAATCAATCCATCGAGTACAGCAAGCTCTTCCGGCTTGCGGACCTCGACAGCCTCAGCGCCAACTTCCTCTAATGCCTGCGCGTGAGCCGCATAATCTCCCTGGATGGCCAGCACGCCAATGCGTGGCCTGTGGTTTTCTCTCGTCAATTCTTTTTTCCTTGCATGTAGAGAAAAGGATTGAGAATTTCGACATCGAAGTTCTCGAAATCCTTTGTGTTTCGTGTAACAACAACCAGGCTATGCACTCGCGCTGTAGCGGCGATCATAGCGTCTTCGGTCAGGTCTTTCGATTTCCCCTGGATCAGGCGGGCCCACTCGCGGCAAACAGCGGCATCAAGCGGAAGCACTTGAAAGGCTCTGAGAAGTTTTTCGATGTAGTGCTCAATCTCCCGCGCTTTGGCAATGTCCTGCTTGCGGGTACGCTCCGCTCCGAACTGCATCTCGCCAATCACGATAGCGGGCAGAAGCATGGCATATGGATCGATCGATTTGGCCCATGCAAGAACGGCTCCGTGCGGCTTTTCTTTGCGGAGCTCCGAGATGATATTCGTATCGAGCAGGTACATGGGGCCTTATTTGAACTCGCGGGATGGGCGGATGCGGAATGTGCCGCGGGGAGGGATGTTCAGGTCGCGCGGGCCATCGGGATCAAGGAGCACGTCCAGAGGCGATGGTCCCGTTTGTGCACGGAGACGCTTCCACTCATCAATGGGAACAAGGACCGCTGTTTCCACGCCTCGGCGTGTGACAATTTGCGGGCCCTCTTTGAGCGTTGTTTCAAGAAGCTCACTGAAACGCGCCTTTGCGTCATAAACCGGCCAAGTCATTTTGCTGTGCCTCGTACTATAAGCATAGTCATATCACTAGTCATTTGGCTAGTCCATCTCTAGAGCAAAATCCGAGAAGGTGTGCCCTTTGAAGGTTTTTCAAGGTTGCCGGTCCCTGATGTCGCGTCAACTTGGCTGTTGAGGCTTCAGGGTACAGCATTTCGGATTTTGCTGGAATGCCCCAAAGACAAACCGGAGACGCATGGCGTCTCCGGGATTTCGTTGCCGGGTGGAACAGCTTTTTACCAGCCGCGGGTCTGGAGCAGTTGAGCTTCTTCCAGTGCTGCTGCGGCAAGGCCCTTCATCGTGCCGGTAACCTGTTCGCTGGCTTCGGCCACAATCTTCGCGTCGTTGTAGTGCGTTGTCGCAATCACAATCGCCTTCGCACGGGAGACAGCTTCCGCGCGCTCCTTCGGGTTATTCTCCACATCGAGCGGCGTAGCGCGCTCCTTCATAAAGATGCCCGAGCCCACAAAGATCGCTTCCGCGCCGAGCTGCATCATCAGAGCCGCATCCGCCGGAGTGGCAATGCCGCCCGCCGAGAAGTTCGGCACCGGCAGCTTGCCGGTCTGAGCCACCATGCGGATGAGCTCATAAGGAGCCTGGTGCTCCTTCGCCGCATGATAGAGCTCCTGCTCGCTCAGGACGGTGAGGGCCTTCATCTCCTTCACGATTTGCCGCATGTGCTGAACAGCATGAACCACGTCGCCCGTGCCAGCTTCGCCCTTGGTGCGAATCATCGCTGCACCCTCGGCAATGCGCCGCAGCGCCTCGCCCAGGTTGCGCGCGCCGCACACAAACGGAGTCTTGAAGGCATGCTTATCAATATGGTGAGTTTCATCGGCCGGCGTCAGGACCTCACTCTCGTCGATAAAGTCCACGCCCAGCTCCTGCAGAATCTGCGCCTCGGCAAAGTGCCCAATGCGGGCCTTCGCCATCACGGGAATTGAGACAGCGCCAATGATTTCCTTAATGAGCTTAGGGTTTGCCATGCGGGCCACGCCGCCTTCGGCGCGAATCATAGCCGGCACGCGCTCGAGCGCCATGACCGAGGACGCGCCTGCCTCTTCGGCAATCCGTGCCTGCTCCACGTTCATGACGTCCATAATGACGCCACCCTTCAGCATTTCCGCCAGGCCCACCTTCAGGCGGAGGCTGGTTGAAGTAAAAGCTTTGTTTCCGTTCTTTTCAGACATAGTGTTGAACCTCAACTGGAACCCTTGCACGGCAGAGATGCGGCATGGGGGAGTGCACTTATCAGTGTAACAGCGAAGCGATGCCTGCATTTCTTAAGCCTTTCTAATCTTTCTGTCCCGCAACTGGTCACCCTGTTGCAAATCTCTCAGGCGTGGCTACTCCAACCAATTCGAATCCTGCCAATCCGGTTTCGGCAATTCCAGTTGCCGCTGCACCGGCAGAGGCAAAACCTCAGAGAGCGCAGGGAATTTCTTCCGAAATAGCCGCTTTAAGTGCTGGCGTGTGCACGGTCATGGGTCCGGAAGACACTGCCGGACGGCCGCAGGATACCGCTGCAGGCCCGGAGAATACCGCGGCGAGTAACAAGATCAACTCGGACGCGGAGGAAGAAAACGCGCTGGTCGCTTCTTCTGAGGCAGTCAATGCGCTTGTAGATCAAGGGCTGATCGAGCGGCAGGGTGTGGAAGCAAGGCTCCCAGTGCAGTTGGACGTAGGCATTCCGATTCGCGATTTCCGCGTGCGGAACCTGGTGATGCTGGAACCGGGCTCCCTGGTGGAGTCGCAATGGGAGCCTGGCGAAGATGTGCCTGTATCAAGCTCCGATGTGCAGTTGGCATGGAGTGAATTTGAAGTCGTGGACACGCAGTTGGCGGTACGGCTGACGCGTTTGACGTAAACAGCCATACGTACGAGATGGCCCTGACCCGTCTGACAACCCTGCCACAAATGAGCAGGAAAGAAACGGAGCAGAGTGGTGAATTTGCATCGTGTGAGGAAGACAGGCAGCAACACCGGACCGGGAGGTTTGGCCTGGTGGCTGCTCGGAAAATTGCGAGGCGCGAGGAGTGCGGAACCGCGCCTCACACTTGTAGAACGCATCAGCATTGCGCCTAGACAGACGCTGGCATTGGTTGAAGTGGAAGGCCAGCGCTTTTTGGTCGCAAGCTCGGCCGAAGGGGCGTCGTCCTTCTATCCGCTGCAAGGGAACAGGCTTACAAAGCCATGCAAGGCGAGAGCGAGGTCCTCGTGGTAGCTCTTCTCGCTGCGGGTGCGGCGCAGGCTGCACCGCTCATTCCCGATCTCAATGCCAGGCTGCATCCGTCGGACTCGACGCCTTGGACCATCGTATTTGTTCTGACACTGATTACGCTGCTGCCCGCCATTGTTATGGCTATGACGCCGATGGTGCGACTGCTCGTGGTCTTTCACTTTCTGCGCCAGGCTTTGGGAACACAGACAGCTCCCTCGAATCCCACGCTGCTTGGGCTGGGGCTAATGATGACCTGGTTTTTAATGACCCCGGTTCTCATGCAGGTAGACCAGCAGGCCGTAGAGCCTTATCGACAGGGACAGATTACAGGCCTTGTCGCGATTGATCGGGGCGCGCAGCCGGTGAAGCAATTCATGCTGCGCTATGCGCGAGAGAAGGATCTTGCGTTGTTTACGGCAGCAGGGCAGGTAGGGCGTCCCAATAAACCGGAAGACCTGCCAATGCGAGTAGTTGTACCAGCCTACATTCTTTCGGAGCTCAAAGCAGGATTTGCAATCGGCGCGGTGCTCTTTCTGCCATTTCTTTTAGTGGATATGGTGACAGCCGCGATCACTACTTCCATCGGCATGTTCCAGTTGCCGCCAGTAGTGGTTTCCACGCCGCTCAAGATTCTGCTCTTCGTCATGGTGGATGGGTGGAACCTGCTCGCCGGATCACTCTTGAAGAGTTTTTAGAGGAGAACGAGAGATGACGCCCGATATGGTTGCAGAGCTGATGCGGCATTTGTTGCGGGAGGCCATGATCCTGGCCGCTCCATTGTTGATCGCCGCAGCACTGCTGAGCTTTCTTCTGAGCCTGGTGCAGACGCTGACGAGCCTGCAGGACCAGTCACTAACCTCGGTGCCTCGTCTGCTCGCTGTAACGCTGATTCTGCTTGCCGGTATGCCGTGGTTTCTTGAACGGCTGGTGACATACACACGCACCCTGATGGCGGACTTTCACCGCTACGTGGGATAGGGACAAAGAACGAATGACGGATTGGGGCCATTTTCTAAGCGCATTGACGCTCGCCGGTGTGCGAGTGAGTGGGATGGTTGCTTTCGCGCCATTCTTCTCTTCGAATGCGCTTCCGGCACGCACCAAGGCGGTCTTTGTGCTGGCGGTTTCCTATCTTCTGGCTCCTTTGGTTGCGGCTCTGCCGAATGCGCATACCGAGATTAGTTATGAAGGGCTGCTCGGGGAAATTGGGGTGGGAATTTTGTACGGTCTTACGTTGGCGTTGTTGAGCGAGATGTTGATTTTTGCGGGACAGATTATGGGCACGCAGCTGAGTTTTTCGCTCGTGAACCTGATGGACCCGACTTCGCCAATCCAAACTCCTTTGCTCGGCGATCTCTTCCAACTGATGGGTACATTCGTGGTGATCACGGCAGGACTGGATCGCATTCTCCTCGCTTCCATGATTCGCAGCTTTCGTGCTGTTCCGCTCGGCGGCTTTGTGCTCTCCCAGGCAAGTGCGCAAGGTGTAGTGCAGGCGGCGAGCGGCATCTTTCTGGCGGCGGTTGAATTGGCTGCTCCTGTGATGGCCGCGACGATGCTGGTGGAAGTCACAGTTGCATTGCTGGGCAAGCTGAGTCCGCAGTTGCCGGTCATGTCCTTGACGGTTCCCATGAAGACGCTTGCAGGTTTCGTAGTGCTTATCGGTGCGCTTGCGGTCTGGCCGAGATTTATCGAGTTGCACTTTGCGGGATTGCTCGATTATGCGCAAGCGCTGATTGCTGGTTCGGTTGCGGTACACGGAGGAAAGGGATAACGATGGCCGGTGATCGCACAGAACAGGCAACACAGCGGCGCAGGGAGAAGGCCCGCGAACAGGGCGACATCCTGCACAGCCGCGAGTTGACCGCAGCAGCAGGGACATTGGCCGGAGCCATGATGCTGGGCGTGATGGGCATGCGCTCAATGGAAGCCTGGAAAGGTGCTTTTGCGGGTTTTCTCTCGCTCGGCAGCGCAGCGCACTGGGAACAGGCAGGGATTCAGCCAACGGTGAAATCTATTCGCGCGCTGTCTCTCGAAGTACTGAGCCCTGTTGGGATGTTAATGGCTGCCGTGGCCATTGCTGCATTGGGAGCGGCCGTGCTGCAGACAGGCGGCGTGCAGGTACATCCGAGCGCACTCGGCTTCAAGGTGGAACGGCTCAATCCTGTCTCGAATGCCAAGAATCTGTTTTCCTTGCGCGCTGCCTCGAGGCTCGGCAAATCGCTGATTCCTGCAGTACTTCTGAGCGTGTTTGCTGTGCAGCGCATGATGCATGAAGCGCAGATGCCGCCATTTTCAACGGGTCGCATTGAGATGGTGGGTCAGGATGTTTATGGGCTTCTGCTGGCCGCGGCCTGGCTGCTCTTTGGATGGGCCGCGGTGGACTATGCCGTGGAATGGCAGAGTCGCGAACAACGTCTTCGAATGAGCAAGCAGGAGCTGCGCGAGGAGCATAAGGAGGCGGAAGGTTCTCCACAGGTGCGCAGCCGCATTCGCAGCCTGCAGCGGCAGATGCGTCGCAAGAAGGTGAAAGAAGATGTTGCGAAGGCAGCAGTAGTGCTGACCAACCCGACGCACTATGCCGTGGCTCTTGGGTTTGATTTTGGCGCGATGGATGCGCCGAAGGTGCTGGCCAAGGGAAGGAACCTGCTTGCCGAGGAAATTAAAGCCGAGGCCCGTTGGGCAGGGGTTCCGGTGATTGAAAATCCTCCGCTTGCTCGCTCGCTCTACCGTTCGGTGGAAGTGGGCCAATCGATTCCCGTTGATCTGTATGCGGCAGTCGCTGCCATCCTTGCCTATCTTTATCGCCAACGCGTGGAAGCCGAGCTGAAAGAGCGCGCACAACGGGAAGCGCGTGCCCGCGCAACACAGGCCGCTCAGGCTGCGCATACAACCATCCATCCCACCGCAGGAGGTTCCCGGTGAGTACGACCGCACTTGCCCAGCCGCAAGGCAATGCTGCACCCATGGCCGCCAACCTGGCCGCATTCCTGGGCCGCTTCAAGGACTATCTGCTGCCCATGGCAGCCATCAGCGTGATCTTTGTCATGCTGGTTCCGCTGCCGGCGATTGCGCTCGATATGCTGCTGGCTCTCTCCATGGCAGCCTCCATGATTGTCTTCCTCTCGGCCGTGCAGATTCGCCGCGCCGTCGAGATGAGTGTCTTTCCCACGCTGCTCCTGCTGCTCACACTTTTTCGGCTTTCGCTCAACATCGCATCGAGCCGAAGAATTCTTCTGCACGGCTCGGAGGGAACGGCTGCAGCAGGGAATGTAATTCAAGCCTTCGGCCAGTTTGTCGTCGGCGGGAATTACGTTGTGGGTTTCGTTCTCTTTCTCGCCTTGATTGCGATCCAGTTTCTTGTGGTCTCACACGGTGCGGTCCGCACGGCTGAAGTCACGGCACGCTTTACGTTGGACGCATTGCCCGGCAAGCAGATGGCAATTGATGCCGATATGAATGCCGGCCTGATTGATGAGGCCGAGGCGCGGCGTCGCCGGCAGGCAATTGCTCGGGAGGCAGAGTTCTATGGCGCCATGGACGGTGCGGCGCGATTCAACCAACGTGATTCACTGGCCACCATTCTGATTACGGCCATCAATATCATTGCCGGCCTGCTGATTGGCACGCTGCAGCAAGGTGTGAGTCTCACGGACGCAGTGAAGACCTACACAATTCTCACCGTGGGCGATGGACTGGTGACCATGATCCCGTCCTTACTGGTTTCGGTGGCGGGGGGTATCGTTCTCACGAGAGCCAACTCCGCAGGTATGCTCGGCGGAGAAATTCGCGAGCAGCTTCTGGCGCGGCCATCGACGCTCTATCTCGCCAGTGCAGTGACTGCAGCACTGTGCCTGATTCCAGGGCTTCCCAAAATCCCCTTTCTTCTTGTCTCTGCAGGCATGTTTGCCATGGGACGCATGGTTGCGGCACGCCCCGCCGCTCCTGCCGTGGAACAGGGAGTGCCGGCCAAGAAAGCGGGCAGCCAGACGCAGGCACAAGATTTGACATCGCTGCTTAAGCTGGAGGATTTAACGCTCGAGATCGGCTTTCAGCTGATTCCTTTCGTGGATGAAAAGCAAGGCGGGCAGTTGTTGAATCGAGTACGTACGTTGCGCCGGCACCTATCTGCAGAGCTAGGTTTTCTGATTCCACCGGTGCACATCTCAGATAACCTGCGGCTCAAACCACGCGAGTATGTCTTTTCCTTGCGTGGCCTTGAAATCGGCCGCTGGCAGACGGAAGGAACTCAGTTGCTGGCAGTCTCGGGGGACCCTCACCGCAGGCCGTTGCCGGGACGGGAAGCCAAGGAACCGGCCTTTGGTGTACCGGCAATATGGATTTCTCCGCAACTGGAGGAGCAGGCGATAGCTGCCGGCTACTCGGTCGTGAATGCAACAACAGTAATTACGACGCACCTGGGCGAGTTGATTCGTCAGCATGCGTGGGAGCTTTTAAGCCGTGCCGAAATTAAACGCCTGATGGATTCGCTCAATGATTCTCATCCGCGGCTGATGGAAGAGCTGGTGCCAAAACTTCTGACATTGGGGGAAGTCGGCCGTGTACTGGAACAACTGCTGCGGGAGCGTGTCTCGATTCGCGATCTTGGATCGATTCTGGAAGCGCTGATTGAGATGGCGCCGGTGAACAAGAGCACAGAAGTATTGGTGGAAGCTGCGCGGCAGAAGATGGGCAGGCGGCTGGTGCAGCCGTTACTCGATTCCGATGGGCAGTTGCCTGTTCTGCTGCTCGACGGAGTACTCGAAGATGAGATTCTGGCAACCGTCTCGCCCGAAGCGAACGGCAGAAGGCTGGCGTCGGTTTCGCTGGGAGCACCATTGGTCCGCCGCCTGGCCGATTCTGTGAAATCGCTCATTGCAACGTCCTCACCTTCGGCCCCGCCCGTGCTCCTGTGTCCGAGTCCGGCACGCTACTACGTTCGCAGATGGCTTGAGCCTCTCTTTCCACGTCTTCCGGTGGTGGCGGCGGCTGAGATTCCTCCGGAAGTGCGACTAAGACCAGTTGGGACCGTGCGGTAACAGGGAAACCAGAACAGGAATGCGAGGGAGGGAGATGCTCGAGACAGCGGGAGCGGCCAAGGACCGCAAAGGGCAAGCGGATGAGACGTCTGCGGGTAGGTATCCCGCTGTAGGTTCGGGGGGCGCAGGGATGACCCCGGAGCAAGAGCGTGTACTACTTGAACATTTGCCGATTGTCAGATTTCTGGCGCGGCGTATTCATGAACGATTGCCACAGCACGTGGATATCGAAGATCTAATCTCGGCTGGTGTCGTGGGGCTCATGGATGCCTTCGCGAAATTCGATCCTGAGAAGAAGGTTCAGTTTCGCAGCTACGCTCAGTTTCGTATTCGCGGAGCGATTCTTGACAGCCTGCGGATGCTTGATTGGAGTCCGCGTGAGCTCAGACGCAAGGGCCGTGCAGTGGAAGAGGCAATTCGCAAACTGACGGCGCGGTTTGGAAGACCGCCTTCGGAAAGCGAAGTGTCCGAAGAGATGTCGCTTTCGCTTGAGGAGTACCAGCAGTTGCTGGGAGATCTGAAGGGTCTGGAAATAGGCACACTGCATGTGGAACGCAATGAGGATTCCGGAGATGAGGAGTTGGCATATGTGCCGGGCAAGCCAGAGGAGGATCCGCTCTTTCATTGCCTGCGCAGCGAGCTGGAGGAGCGATTGACGGAAGCAATTGCCAAATTGCCTGACAGAGAGCGCCTGGTGATGACTCTTTATTACTACGAGGAGATGACAATGCGCGAGATCGGATTGGCTCTTGGTGTGGTTGAGTCGCGTATCTCCCAGGTACATGCTTCTGCGGTGACGAGGCTGCGCGCGGCACTCAAAGACCTGGCTTCAAAGGGCGTTTTTGAACGAACGAAGAAGAAGAGTAGAAAGGAGTAGCGGGCGATGGAAAAGATGCTCAAGCAGGATGAGATTGATGCGCTCTTTGAGGCAGCGCGCACGCAGGCGCAGTCCGCCGCCGATTCGAATGCAGCGGCTCAGCATGAAGTAAAGGCCAAAGTGCTTCCGTACAGCTTTGCCACGGCTGGACAGATATCGGGTGATCAATTGCGTGCAATCAGCATGCTGAATGATCTCTTCGCACGCAATCTTACTCATAATCTGGCGGCCTGGTTGCGTACCAAGTTTCATGTGAATCTTGTCTCAGCCGAACAGATTCCATTCAATGATTTCCTGCTTCGCGTGCCGGAGATTAATTACATGGCCGCGGTACGTCTGGAGCCGCTGGGTGTCCTATCCGTGCTGCAGATTGAGATGTCCCTGGTCCCTCCGATTGTGGATATGCTGCTGGGCGGTGAGGGGAGGGAAGGCCTGCTTCGCGAGCTGACAGACATTGAGGAGTCGATCCTTGCCAGCGTGGTTGAAATCATCTGTCGCGAACTGAGCATGGCGTGGCAGCCGGTGGGGTTGAGCTTTAACTTCGAGCGGCGGCAGATGCAGACGCAAGCAGCACGCATCATGCCCGTGAATGAAAAAATTCTTTGCCTGAGCTTTGAGATTCGCATGCCTCACAGTTCCGGCCTGCTCAATCTGGCCTTTCCGGCAGTCGTTGCCAATACCGTTTTGCGCAGGCTGACTTCGGACTGGGGCCGTTCGCGCCGTCACGCACCCGAGGTGCGGGCTCGAATGGAGTCTACCGCGCAGAAGATCAACTTTGGCGCTTCGTTGCAGTTGCCTTCTGTACGAGTGCCGCTGCACACCATTGAAGCTATGGAGCCTGGAACGATTATCCGTTTGAATCTCTCTGCCGGCACATTGCCGGAATGGCATGTAGGCGGGCAAGTGCTGGCGCAGGCAGAAGCGATTCGCAAGGGAACACGGCGCGCGGCGCGCATGGAAAGCCGACTGGAGGTAGAACTCGCATGACAATGACATACCTGGATTGCTGGAAGAAAGCGGCTGCCACGTTGTTGCCGCAGGCCTTGGCGGGACAGCCGGAGTTTATTGAGTCTTTGCCGAAACCTCTGACTGCAGGCTCCTTTGGTTTTGCAGTTACGATCCGCGGCGAGCAGGAAGGACGCTTTGCGGTGGTACTCGATGCAGGAGTGCTGGATACACCGCTGATGGGCGAGGGAGTGGATCAGAAAGCAGCATGGAACGAACTGCTGCGTGAGGTAGCAGAATCAGCTGCGGGTGAGATGCTGGCCAAGTCCGGAGTCAAGCTGACAGTTGAGAAGCTCGAAGAGATTGCGGCGGAGAACAAGATATCGCAGGCTTTTCAACTGAAGACGGCGAGCGGTGCCTGGACGATCTTGGTGCGGGATGAAGTGCGTGCTCCCAAGAAAGCAGAAACTCCAGTAGCGAGGGAGAAGGCGCAGCCGGCAACACAGAAAGCAGATGGAACTGCATCCGTTGTGTCCAGTCGGCCGCGGATCGAATTGCTGATGGATGTAGAGCTGGAGGCAACCCTTCGCTTTGGTAGTCGCGAGATTCCCCTGGGTGAGTTGCTGGAGCTTGGACCGGGCGACGTGGTGCAGTTGGATCGGCATGTGAACGATCCTGTGGATCTGATTGTCGCGGACAAGATAGTGGCGCGTGGGGACGTAGTGCTGGTCAATGGAAACTTTGGCTTGCGGGTAACGGAAGTAGCGGAGCCGCGGTTGCGGCTGGAGACAATTCGATGCCTGTTCTAAACAGACGAAGCACTCCTAACGCAGATATGGTCGCAGAGGTTCTACGTCAGGCACTGGTGCGTGAAGTTCCCGAAGCCAGGAGCGTTGTATCTGAGCCGAAGCGCGGGCGCTGGCTGGAAACCTGCATGAATCCTGCCTGCCACACAGGATGGATGCAGATGTGGCGTAACCGAACCGTTCCCGTTTTTGAAAGCGGATGGGCGTGTTCCGAAGGTTGTATGTCTGCGCGCGTTCGCCAGGCTGTTTTACGCGAGAGCAAAGGGCGAATGGAGGGGCGTCCTCCGTATCAGCACAGGCTTCCACTCGGTTTATTGATGCTTGAGCAGGGGTGGATTACTGCCGAACAGTTGCGTGGTGCGCTTGAAAGTCAGCGCAAGCACGGTGCCGGGCGCCTGGGAAGCTGGTTGGTCAAACAACATGGTGTGAGCGAGGAACTGGTAACGCGCGCACTGGCTTTACAGTGGAGCTGTCCGGTTTTAACGGCACAATCCCTTCGTCAGGCTTCGCCGCCAGCTTTGTTTGTGCCACGGCTTTTCGTGGATGCCTTCGGTGTGGTGCCGCTTCGACTGGCTGCAGGCAAAGTTCTTTACCTGGGATTTGAAGACAGGCTGGATCCTGTGCTGGCTCGTTCCATTGAGCGTATGACCAGCGTGCGCACGGAATGTGGCGTGGTAACTGATTCTGAGTTCGGCCGCTTCCACGAACGTGCCCTGCGTGCGCAATATCCCTCAGTAGAGCTGGTTGAAACCGTCAATGAAGAAGCTTTGACGCGTGTTCTGACACGAGCGATTGAAAAAGCAAAGCCTGTGGAATCGCGATTGGTTCGGGTTCACGAATTTCTCTGGTTGCGCATGATTCACCAGGCAAAGGAGGGAGCTGCACTGGAGGCAGGCGATATAGAGGATGTGATTTGCACCATTGGCGGATAGCCACAGCCTTGATACGAACAAAAGCCTCATTCAAGTACTCCCACGATTGGCCGATAGAGAGTACAGGGAAGGGAACCAAAAGGCATGAGCGAGATTTGCACCCTGATTGTGGATGACTCTTCGGTAATGCGGAAGATTGTGGAGCGGGCTCTTCGTCAAGCGGGGCTTGAGGATTCATTAGTCGTTTATGAGGCATCGAGTGGAAGCGAGGCCCTTGATGTGCTGAAGAACTCGAAGGTGGACCTGATTCTCTCTGATATCAATATGCCGGTGATGGATGGACTGGAGTTTTTGCGTCAGCTGAAGGCGCAAAATCTGGCCCCGAGCGTGCCGATCCTTATGATTACGACTGAGTCGAGCGAAGAGCACGTGAAGCAGGCGATTCAGGCGGGAGCCGTCGGTTATATCCGCAAGCCGTTTACAGCGGAGCAGGTAAAGGAACGTGTGCTTCCTTTGCTCGGTGCCGTATAAACGCGAAGTTTGGGCCAGTGGAAGAGAATTTTGCCAATTGCTCCGTTGACGCAAGACAGCTCGAGCATATGCATACAAAAGGCATGGAAAGGGAATGTGCGATGGCTGTATCGTTGCGTGAATCGGTGGACCTGATCTCTGACCCGCAGAATCTGGATACCAGTGTAAAGGAAGTGTTTCAAACGATGTTCGATGGTTCCTGTGAGCTGGTGGAAAAGGGAGCTGCAGATGGTCATCCGGAGTCTGTAACCGCAGTTGTAGGCTTTGGCGGGCTATTGAGCGGTGCATGTGTATTCCGTTCGGATACGGCCACGGCACTACGGATTGCGGGAAGAATGACGGGGATGGAGTTCACCGAGCTCGATGATACGGTGAAGGATGCTTATGGAGAAATTTGCAATATGCTCGCGGGAGCGTGGAAGGGGCGCGTCCCCAATCTTGCAGGGCACTGCGGACTCTCAGTCCCTGCCGTAATTAGTGGACGGGATTACGACATACATGTACAGGCTCCCGAGTTTCGTGTGCAACATTTTTACCGTTTGGACACAGAATACTTTGACGTAACAATCATCTGTGATGGTCTGAAATAGATTTCAACTCAATTCCTTTCCTCCGGCATGTCCTCACACATGCCGGAGTTTTTTATTTTCAATTCTGATTTCTCTAATCTTTCTTCTCATCTTTTGGTCCTTTATCTGCACACTTCTCCGGCGAGAGGGAGAGATTGCATGGGGAGTGGCTACTACGCGGCGTTAACGGGGCTCGTGGCTCGTACGCAGGCGCTTGATACAGCAGCAGGCAACCTGGCCAATGCGCAGACGCCGGGTTATCGGGCGGAGCGCGAGTATTTCCGTTCGGTTCTATTGGGGCAAGACGCCATTGATTCGCAGCTTGGCCACACGGTGAACAACTTCGGCCTGCTGGGCGGCGATGTGCTGAATATGGGGCAAGGAGCGATTAATCAAACTGGCAACCCGCTCGATCTCGCCATTGAGGGACAAGGCTTCTTCGAAATTCAAACAGCCAACGGTGTTCGCTTTACCCGCGATGGCAGCTTTCATCGCACGGCCAAGGGTGCGCTTGTAACTGGACGTGGCGAGATAGTGCTTGACGTGAACGGTAAGCCGATTACGCTTCCGCCAGGACAGGTTTCGATTGGCTCGAATGGTGCTGCTTCAGTTGCTGGAGGAGTTGTCGCGACGGTAGGCGTTTTTACTTTTCCTGCTGGCACGCAATTACAAGCAGAAGGCACGAACCGCTATGTCGCACCGCAACAAGCCAAACCCGTACTTTCAAGTGATGCCGCAGTACACCAGGGAGCGATTGAGGCAGCAAACCAAGATGTAATTCAGGGAACTTTGGACCTGATCGTTATGCAGAGACAGGCTGAGATGATGCAAAAGGCCCTGACAACCTTCCACGTCGATTTCAACAAGTTTGCAACAGAAGATCTCCCGAAGGTTTAGACCAACCAGCTGCAGTTGCTGACAGGAATCAATGTCAGTGTTTGAGCAATTCAACATAGCAGTCGCAATGGCGAAGTCGTTTTCTGTCCACTGCTCACTGCTCATTGAGGAGACAGATGATCCGAGCACTTTATACGGCGGCAAGCGGCATGAGCGCACAGCAGATGAACCTGGACACGATTGCCAACAATCTGGCCAACTCTGGCACAACGGGCTTCCGGCAGATGCGCCTGCAGTTTCAGGACATGGTTTACCAGAACCTGGTTACTCCTGGCGCGGCTCAGAGCCAATCCACAGTCTCGGCGGGCTTGCAGATCGGCCTTGGCACCAAGTCGGCGGCGACGGAGGTGATTAACTCGCAGGGGTCATTGAACGAGACGGACAATCCCCTCGACCTAGCGATCGAAGGCCAGGGCTTCTTCCAGGTGCAGCGCCCCGATGGCACGATTGCCTATACGCGTGCCGGGCAATTTCATCTCAGCAGCCAGGGAACGATTGTGACTACGGATGGTGATCCACTTGTGCCTCAGATCACGATTCCTCCGAGTGCGACGGCCGTGACAGTGACACAGTACGGTGTGGTCAATGCAACGCTCCCAGGCCAGCAGAATCCTTCTCAGTTGGGACAGATTCAGTTGGCAACATTTCCCAATCCCGGCGGGCTTGAAAACATGGGCAGCAATCTGCTCGCCGCGACGTTGAGCTCCGGCGATCCTGTGCTTGGCAATCCCGGCGGAGCTGAGGGCGTGGGTACGCTGCAACAGGGATACCTTGAAAACTCGAATGTGGACGTGGTCACCGAGTTCGTGCAGATGGTATTGGCACAGCGTGCTTATGAGTCGAACTCGAAGGTTATCAAGGCCGCAGATGATATGTACTCGCAAGTCAACAATATGACGCGATAAGCGGAAGCAGGCCATGAAGAAACGTGACGAGTGCTTGAAACAGTCATGGAGAGCGGCGGCATTCTGTCTTTGCGCAGCGCTGCCGATTATGGGGCAATCGCCGGCATTGTCTGTCGCTGGTGAAATTCACGACCCATCAACGGGAGCCGTGTGGCTGCTGGTGCGTGACGATGCGCATCCCGGTGGCCCGGCTCGGCTGGTACTGACCAAGCCGGGAAACGTTTCTGGCCCTGTAGACAGAAAACTTTTGATTCACGCAGGAGATCGGATTGTTGTGGAAGAGCACACGGCCATAGTAGATGCGCGGCTAACCGCTATTGCACTGACAAGCGCGGCCGAAGGGGAGAAGCTGCAAGCGCGCATGGTGATTGGCGGTGGCGTTGTTACTGTGCGGGTAGTGTCCGCGGCGGTTGCCGAGTTTGCAACGGAGGCAGGGCAATGAAAGTTTCGCGGAAGCCAGGTGTCTGTTTGTTGCTTCTCTCTTGTCTGTTTGTTTCGATAAGCGTCGAGGGAGCCGGAATTAACCTCGGCAAGAAGAAACAGCCATCGAGCGCAAAGGACACGCCTCCGGAGACAGCATTGAAAGCTTACGTGCAACGTGTGCGCGCGCAGCAGGCAGCGGAAGTGCGTGAGCTGGGGTCGCTTTGGACGCCGACGGGGCAGCTGGTGCGCCTGGGAACAGACGTGAAAGCCTATCGTTTGCATGATGTGGTTTCGATTGTGGTGACTGAAAGCCTAGCTGCCTCGACGGATGGACAGGTGAAGAACTCACGTGCCTCCAGTGCAAATTCCGGTCTGACCTCGCTCTTCGGTGCTCTCAAAACAAGCAATGCTTTGCAGAACCTTGTCGGGATGAATGCTTCGTCCGGTCTTACCGCGCAAGGGCAGAGCACAACGAATTCGAGCCTGGTGACAACTTTCGGTGCCGAAGTTGTTGATGTGCTGCCAAACGGAATGTTGGTGGTGCAGGCCACGCGGGAACTGACCTTCTCGCAACAGACGCAGCTTATCAAGCTGCGCGGCCTGGTGCGTCCAGAGGATGTGAGCGCGCAGAATGAGGTGCTCTCGACGGCCATGACAGATCTCGAGCTTGAAGTCACGGGCAAGGGCATCATCAACGACTCAACATACAGGCAGAATCCGCTGGTGCGATGGCTGGAAAAACTGCTGGTGTTCTAGGTGGAGGGCAGGGGAAATGAATCGCTTGAGAAATCGGAAATATTTCTACAACCTTGTCCCTGCCGCGATGCTGTGCGTTGCAATGACGGTGGGATGGAGGCAGGCATCCTCACAGCAGACGCGCGTGAAGGATGTTGCCTCCATTGAGGGAATCCGCGACAACCAGCTTGTGGGTTATGGACTGGTGGTTGGATTGCGCGGTACGGGTGACTCACAACAGACGGTCTTCCCGGCGCAGACGCTAATTTCTGCTCTCGAAAAAATGGGAGTAACGGTGCCTCAGTCAGGAGGCACGCAGTCCGCGCAAAATATGCAGATTCGCAATATGGCAGCGGTCTTCGTGGTGGCGACTCTGCCTCCCTTCAGCCGTTCTGGAGCGAAGATTGACGTAACAGTTTCTTCGGCTGGTGATGCACGTTCCCTGGAAGGCGGCGTGCTATTGATGACGCCGCTCTATGGGCCGGATGGGCAGATCTATGCGCAGGCGCAAGGACCGCTTGTGCTGGGCGGTTATGCCATTGCAGCGGCAGGGAATGTGCGTCAGATGAACCACCCTACTACTGCGCGCATTCCTTCTGGCGCACTTGTGGAGCGTGCTGTGCCTTTTGACCTGAGCCAGTTGAAGACGCTCGACGTTGTGCTCAACGATGCGGATTTCCATACCGCCGAGCGCATGGCTGGAGCCATTAATAAAGCGCTCGGAAATGTGCGCGCGCATGCTGTGGACAGCCGGCGTGTCGAGGTTACTCCGAACCCCTCGGAAGACCGCGCGGCGCTGCTTGACGTAATCGAAGGGGTTGAGATTGATGTCTCACCACGCGCCCGGGTTGTGGTCAACGAGAGGACAGGGACCGTTGTGATTGGAGGCACGGTTCGTTTGCAGCCTGTCTCGATTCTGCATGGTGGTCTTGCGGTTAACGTCATCTCAGAGCCGATGGTTTCGCAGCCGGGACCATTCAGTAATGGCACAACGCAGGTGGTTAATCAGACGACTGTCCAAGCGCAGGACCGGCCTGTCAATCGCATTGATCTGAAGCAGGGAGCAACCGTAGAGGATCTTGTGCAGGAGCTGCAAGCGACAGGCGCCGGTGCGCGGGATGTGATTTCGATTCTGCAGGCCATGAAGGAAGCAGGCGCGCTGGAAGCTGATCTGGAGGTACTCTAATGCATCTTGCGATTCATTCAGCTATGCAACTTTCTGGAAACGCGCAGTCTGCTTCGAATCCGAAGCTAGTCAATGCCGCGCATGAGTTTGAAGCGCAGTTGATGAAGGAGTTGATGAAGCCCCTGACCAGCGGCGCCGCGCCTGGGGACGATGGCGACGATGAGGATACGGATACAGGCTCAACGGGTGCGCTTGGTGAGTTTGCCTCGGAGGCGTTGGCGCGAGCGTTGAGCGAACAGGGAGGTTTTGGGATTGCCGACAAAATTCTCGGACAGCTTGCACAGCGAGAGGCGACTAGTTCCGTCTCTGCAAATTCCAAATTGGAATCGCTCCGCGCAAAGGGGAAAGATCGCATGAAATCTTCCGTTACTCCTTTGCCGTGACTCGAGTAATTCAAACGGCGTGCCGATAACTACGCCAGGGAGATGGTTTTGTGGAGATACGCAGCAATTTCAACAGCAGTGCAGAGGGATTGACTTCGATCCTTGGTGTCACGGAAGCCTCTTCTCTTTCTTCCTATGGGCAACTCTCGCGGGCGGGAGAGGGTACAGGAGATTCAGGTCTTGATGGTGACTGGGCGACGTTAAGTTTTGCGGGAAGCAAGATGGCGCAGGCTGCAAGCGATACGGGTGTGCGTGAGGGCAAGGTTGCTGCGATTCGTTCGGAGCTTGCTGCGGGAACGTACTCGGTGCCAACGCATGTGGTGGCTGCAAGAACAGTTGGCGTGATGTTGAATCAGGGAGTATAAGCCGGCCTGATCATCAGGTTCGGCGGAAATGTGATTAAAGGATGAGCGTGGCAGGAGAGCAGAAGGAAATGCCCGAGTTGAAGCAGTTGGTGCGTGAGGCCTCTGAGGCGCTGGCGCGGCTGGATGCGGAGCGGCTTGAGGAGCTTGCGCAATGTTGCAAGGCGCTAAACCGTAATTGGAATCAGGAACTGCGCGAAGACAAGTCCAGCACACCCGAGCAGGCCGAGCTTGCAAGACAGGTGCGTGAGGCATCGGGAGAGTTCGTTATCTTTACCCGTGTTCTGCAGGCAACGCGCGCCAACCTGGATGTGATGAGGCGACTTCGCGCAATGCGCGAAGAGCAGTTGGAATACTAAGTAACGCAATTCGGCCCTACGCAGGGCTATTCCGGAGAAGATTGATGGGTACAATCAGCACGGCATTCAGCATTATTTCCGGGGCGCTCGACGCAGATCAGGCTGCATTGAGCATTGTTTCTGGCAACGTGGCCAATGCCAATACCAATGGTTACACGGAAGAGCGCGCGACGTTCCAGGAGAACTCACCTGTCACGATCAACGGCCAGACTTATGGCGATGGGGTGACCGAGACCGGTGCGACTTCGGTGCGTGACCGCGTGCTCGAAGAACGCATTGACCAGCAGCAGCAAATGGCTTCTGACTCTTCGGCACGTCTTGGCGTACTGAACACGATGCAGACGCTCTTTACACCTGACTCCGGATCGTCCAGTTCAACGGGTGGAGATATCGGCACGGATATTACGAACTTTTTCGACGCCTTCTCGACGCTTGAAGGTAGCCCGACGAGTAATGCTGACCGGCAGGCGGTTTTGTCTGACGGCAAAATTCTTGCTGGTGACATTTCGAATGCTGCCAATGCGCTTACGGAGCAGCAGTCGGCAGTTGACCAGGAAGCCTCTTCCGTTGCCGGCCAGGTGAATTCGCTCACATCCGCAATTGCGCAACTCAATCAGCAGATTCAATCTACATCTCCGAATAGTGATGCCGGAACACTGGAAGATCAACGTCAATATGATTTGAACCAGCTCTCGCAACTTATAGGCATCAACCAGATCACGACGGAAGACAACGGACTTACTATTACTACGACTTCGGGACAGGTTCTTGTTGCTGGGAATCAGAGTGTTCAGCTTACGACAGGGAAGGTGAACGGACTGACGCATTTTTTTGTAGGCAACACGGATATCACCAGCCAGCTTGAAGGCGGAGGCGGTGAGCTCGGCGGTTATCTGACAGCACGCGACAGTGATATTCCCACAGCTATGTCCGCGCTCGATAATCTTGCCTACACTATTTCCACTTCTGTCAATACGCAGAACAGTGCCGGTACGGATCTGGATGGCAATGCCGGCGCCGATATCTTTGCTGCGCCTACGCAAGTAGGCGGCAGTGCACAGGCTATGTCCGTGGTGATGACGGACCCGAATGGTATTGCCGCTGCAGCGAGTGGCGCAGCAGCCAATTCAGGCGATAACTCGAATGCCGTGCTGCTGGCTGGCATTGCATCGCAAGCCAGCACGCAGCTGAATGGGTTGCCGCCGAATAGCTATTACTCCGATATGGTAACCGCGCTTGGCTCGACGATCACAGAGGTTCAGACGGAGAACACGGCGCAGACGGCCTCGGTGACCCAGCTTACGACACAGCGTAACTCGCTTTCGCAGGTGAACCTGAATGACGAGGCGGCATCGCTTACGAATCTTGAACGGAGCTACCAGGCCGCGGGGCAGTTCTTCACGATTATGAATGCGGTGATGGCCTCGGCTATCAATCTTGGAGATCAGACTGCAGTTTCGTAGTGCATCGACAGCTGCATGGGTTAATTTACGCAAACAACGAATACGTCACAGTAAGGGAGACAGAAGCAATGCGGGTTGATCCCAGTTACATCACAAATCTGGTGAGTGCGCTTGACCAGGCGCAAAGCAATGAGCAACAGTACAGCTCGGAGCTGTCGAGCGGTTTGCGCGTTACTTCGATTGGTTCCGACCCTGTGGCAGCGGGCGAAAATGTGTTGCTGCTGAATCAGATTCAGCAGGATGATTCCTTCTCGAGTTCCGCAGATCAGGTTACGGGGCAGCTGCAGGTAGCGGATAGCTCTCTTGGTTCGGTGATTACACAGTTGACGCAGGCGATTTCGCTGGCTACTTCTGCCAACAACGGCACGATGAACGCGACGCAGGTGAATTCGGTGGCCAGCGAGCTGCAGGGTATTCTCGGGGAAGTGACGCAACTGGCCAATACCAGTTACCAGGGGCAATACATTTTTGGTGGCAGCCTGACCTCTACGGCTCCGTATTCCTCTTCTTCTACCTATAGCGGCGATACAACGGTGAATTATCTGACCACGCCTAACAACCAGACGATCCAGTTGAATGTGCCTGGCTCGCAGATATTTGACGGCAATGGTAACGCTGCAGTCAGCGTTTTTGGTGCGCTGAATGCGCTGATTTCGGACTATTCGAGCGTGACTTCCACGACTCCGCTCAATGAGCAGCAGGCCGCTTCTGATACGGCTACGTTGAATGCTGCTTTGAACTGGGTTTCGCAGCAGCGCGTAACGATTGATAACTCGATTAATCAGCTAAGTGCCGCCTCCTCTTCTGCTTCGAGTGAAGGCTTGCAGCTGACCTCGGCACAGACGAACCTGATGCAGGCGGATGTGGGGCAGGTGTCGAGCCAGTTGGCGCTTGCGGAAACGCAGCAAACGGCGCTTGAAAGCGTGATTGCCCAGCTAGGCTCGGGAAGCTTGTTTGACAAGCTGCAGTACTGATCTGTTTTTTTGTTTACAGATTTACAGAAACACAGATTCTGTGGGAAAAACGAAAATCCTTTCCTTTTTGCTCAAAATGCGACGGCCCAACTATGCAAGGAGTTGGGCTGTTTTCTGTTTCATTTTTTGGAGTGATATAAAAGGGCATAATTCACCGCAAACTATTTTCGATTTTGGCAAATATTCCTGCGCAAGAAGTATGCGGAGAGAAATGCCCGGGACTAAAGCCCATTCTTCCTCTCGCACCTCTTCAGGGGCCTGAAGGCCCCTGCTCCCTCCTATCTATATAGACCGCTGTTTCCTCTGAACAAATGGCTCCTTGCTCTGTCGGGATATCTGCCTTCAATTTTTGGCGAGTAGCATGATGAGACTGATGGCAGCGTCCGGGTGCTGGTTGTAACCGGCTTTATACTTGAACGAAGGATTCGAACGGTGTTGGAGCCTCTTCGTTTTGTATGGAATGCAACTCGTGGCGCGCGGCTGAGGCCATGGCGCAGCGCATATCTGCGCTGGCGTATCGAAACTTATTCCGGCAAGTGGGCGGAGAAGATGACGGCGGGCGAGATGCTCTCTTTTGTGTGGCAGGAGCGCTGGGAGCTGTTGAAGTTTCTTTTCTGGACGGGCAGTGTGCAGCGCGAGGCGCAGCGGAAGCACTAATTTCTCTTAAGGACATGCGAATGGGACCGATTGGCGCACGAACGTGGACGCGGCGGCAGTTGGGCAAGGCGGCGCTAGCGGCTGTGGGGGCTGGAGTCCTTCCGCAATGGCTGCGGGCAGGGCAGCGGCGCGTGAATTTCTTTGGACCTGATACGCTGCGAGCGCATGCGGCGGCACGTGGATTGTTGTATGGCGCAGCCATTGTTCCCGAGCTGCTGGATGTGGATGGTTTTGCGGCTGGCACTACTTCTGATGGATACACGAAGCTGGTGGCGGAGCAGGCGAATATTGTGGTGGCGGAAAATGCGATGAAGTGGAAGGCGTTGCGGCCTACGGCGGCGACCTTTGATTTTACGCAGGCTGATAAGCTGATGCGCTTTGCGGATCTTGCAAGCCAGAAGGTGCGCGGGCACAATCTCTGCTGGCATGAGAGCATTCCTGACTGGTTCAAGGGAACCGCGACGAAGGAGAATGCGCGCAAGCTGCTGACGGATCACATTCAGACGGTGGCAGGACGGTATCGCGGGCGGATTCATAGCTGGGATGTGGTGAATGAGGCGATTGAGCCAAAGGATGATCGCGGCGATGGGTTGCGGAAGTCGCCGTGGCTGGAGTTGATTGGGCCGGATTACCTGGAGCTGGCGTTTACAACGGCAGCGCAAGCAGATCCTTCGGCGAAGCTTGCCTATAACGAATATGGCATTGAGCTGGATACGCCGGAGGAAACGGCGAAGCGCTCGTTTGTGCTGATGCTGTTGCGGCGGCTGAAGGCGCGGGGGATTCCGATTCATGCCGTTGGCATTCAGAGTCACCTGCAGGCTACTCCGCCTGCACCCGGACAGGGGCTTGTTGCTTTCATTCGCGATGTGAAGGCGCTAGGGCTTGAGGTTTATATCACCGAAATGGATGTGAATACGCATAAGCTGCCGGGCGGGCCGGAGCTGCAGGATGCAGCGGTGGCGCAGGTTTATCAGGATTATCCGCGGATGGTGCTGGCGGAGCCGAATGTGATGGCGCTGTTGACGTGGGGGATTACCAGTGTGCACTCATGGGTTAACCAGTCGACACAGCCGTGGGCACGGAGGCCAGATGGGGCGCGTCAACGGCCGCTTCCGTTTGATGACAATCTGCAACCGCTGCCTGCGTTCCGTGCGCTGCGTGATGCGATTGATGCGGCAAAAGCCCTGGTAATGCAACCGGTGGGGGTTCCTGCAGCTCCTGTGGTTAAGCAGGATGATCTTTATAAGCCGTTTACTGTGCCGGGAAGTCCAACAGTTAAGCCGCAGGAATAAGTGGACGGGGGATTGGGTGCGGAGTCTGATTCAATCAGTGGTCTTTGTGTTTTTGGCTGCCGGCGTGGCGCGGGCGCAGCAAGGAATTCCGGCGGCGGAGCCACCGAAGCCGCTGCCGGGTACCGAGCAGAGCGACCAGGTTCTGCGTGTGACGACGAAGGAAGTGCTGGTGCCAACGCTGGTGGAGAAGCACGACGGCGGTGTGATCTTCGGTCTCGGTCCGCAGGATTTTGTTGTGGAAGACAACGGCGTTCCCCAGAAGGTGCATGTGCAGGAGGAGATGGATACGGCTCCGGTGGCCCTGGTTATTGCTGTTGAGCAGGGCGGAATGTCGGTGCTGGAGTTCGACAAGTTTGCACGGCTGGCTCCGCTGCTGGATTCTTTTCTAAGCGATCAGAAAAGCCAGGCCGCACTTATAGGCTTTGATTCCGAGCCGCACCTGATGCATGACTTCACACATTCCAGCGACGACCTGAATGAAAGCCTGAAGCGCATGGAGCCAGGCGATGGCGGCGACGCCATTATGGACACGATCAGCTATGGCGTGAACCTGCTGAATGATCAGCCGCGGGATTTCCGGCGAGTGTTACTGCTGATCAGCGAGCCGCGTGACCACGGCAGCAAACATACCAAGACCGAGGCGTTAATTCGGAAGATTGGGCAATCGGATGTGCTGGTGCTTACGGTTTCCTATTCACCTATGCGGGCGGAGGTGATCCACGACGTTACCAGCAGCGACGGCGTTCCGGCGACCAACCTCATCCCCGCGCTGATTGCGCTCACCCAGGCATTTCGGAAAAACGTGACCAAGGAGATTGCCCATATGAGCGGGGGCGAGTACACCACCTTTACGGGCGACAAAAAGTTTGAACAGCGGGTGCTGGATGCGGCTAAACATACTCGGAACAGATATTTGCTGACTTTCCGGCCGTCGGATCCGACGCCGGGGTTGCACACGCTGAAGGTGCGGCTGGCGCAGGATTATGGGGCGCGGATTGTGGCTCGGGCAGACTATTGGGTTGGGGATGAGCTTCCGGCGGGCGGGGCACAGTGAGATGCTTGGCGTCTGACTTTAGCTAGTTAGCCGCGCTTTGCGCGGTAGCAAGTTAGCGGGTTAGCGTTTTGGACCTTATTGAAATGCCAAGACTTGAGTGCTGGATTCCTAGCCTTCAGGGTTTCCTGAGAAGTCGTTTCATGGTACTCTCACAATAGACACTTGAGAGTGGACTGAGAACGCAAGAGGAGTATCAAACGCCGTGCTGGCGACTGCTAAGAAAACCGACCTGATTGAACGCTTCCGCACCCATGCGACGGACACCGGTTCCCCCGAAGTCCAGATCGCGATTCTGAGCGAGCGGATTGGTGAGCTGACTGAGCACTTTAAGACCCACAAGAAGGACCACGCGTCGCGTCGTGGCCTGCTGATGCTGGTGAGCAAGCGCCGCCGCCTGCTGGATTACCTGAAGACGCACGACACGGACCGCTACCGCGACGTGATCGGCAAGCTCGGAATCCGCAAGTAAACCCTCAGAAAGCACACATTGACCTGGAAGCGCCCAGACCGCGGATTGGTCCCGGCCCCGGTTTCCCTCAGAAACCCGGGCCGAGGTGTATCCTGCGAGCTTTTGCCACAGAGCTTCATGCTTCGTGCCGCAACTGCTTCCCGCGGCCTTGTTTTGCAGAGCCCTATTTTGCAAAACAAATGCAGACCTGTATCCCGCATCTTTTATCGCCGTTCGGGCGCCTTCCTTACACAAGTTTCCCAAGCAAAAACACAAATGAATTTCTCGATTTCGAGGAAAGAGGACATATATGTCGACTAAGCATGAAGTAGCCGTTGAGCTTGCCGGCGGCAAGCGGCTGGTCTTTGAGACCGGACGCATGGCGAAGCAGGCTTCAGGCGCTGCCCTGGTGACCCTGGGCGAGAGCGTGGTTCTGTCCACGGCTGTTGCGTCTCCCGACCCCCGCGAGGGTATTGATTTCTTCCCGCTTACGGTGGACTACCGCGAGTACACGTATGCCGGCGGACGTATCCCCGGCGGTTTTATCAAGCGTGAGGGCCGTCCGAGCGAGAAGGAAATTTTGACCTCTCGCCAGATTGACCGGCCGATTCGCCCGCTGTTCCCTGAGGGCTTCCGCAATGAGACCCAGGTGATTGCGCTGGTTTTCTCTGCGGATAAGGACAACGATCCTGATGTAGTGGCGATTAACGCTGCTGCTGCTGCTGTTGCTCTCTCCGACATTCCCTTCGGCGCGACCGTTGGTGCAGTCCGTGTGGGCCGCGTGAATGGCGAACTGGTGATTAACCCCACCTATGCCGAGCGGCTGGTTTCGACGCTGAACATCATGGTTGTCGGCCACAAAGATGGCATTGTGATGATTGAGTCGGGTGCGAAGGAAGAGGCAGAAGAGGTAATCCTCGAAGCTATCGAGTTTGCGCACAACGAGATCAAGAAGATTGTTGCAGCGATTGATGAGCTTGTGGCGAAGGCCGGCAAGCCGAAGCGCGCGTTTACGGCTCCGGAGTTTGACGAGGCCTACTACAACGAGCTCAGCGCGAAGATTGGCGAGCGTCTCAAGGACGCTCTCGACACCAAGGCTCACGCCAAGACTGAGTCCTACGCTCTCGTCAAGCAGATTAAGGATGAGCTTGCTGCCGAGATTCCCGCGGACGATACCACCGGCGCGAAGAAGAAGCTTGCGCACTATTACGAGTTGCTGCGCGAGCGTACCTTCCGCGAGCAGGTGACGAAGGACCGCATCCGTCCGGACCGCCGCGCGTTTGATGAGATTCGCCCGATCAGTATTGAGACCAGTGTTCTGCCGCGTACGCATGGATCGGCGCTGTTTACTCGTGGTGAGACGCAGGCTCTTGTGACTGCCACGCTGGGCACGGCCGACGATGGGCAGCGGCTCGAGAGCTACGAGGGTGAGCAGAAGAAAAACTTCATGCTCCACTATAATTTTCCGCCGTTCTCTGTTGGTGAAACAGGGCGCATGACCGGTGTGGGACGCCGCGAAGTGGGCCACGGTGCTCTGGCTGAGCGCGCGATTTCGGCGGTTCTGCCGCCGACGGAGGAGTCTCCTTACTCCTACCGCGTGGTTTCGGACATTCTGGAGTCAAACGGCTCTTCATCGATGGCTTCGGTTTGCGGTGCGAGCCTTGCTCTCTATGACGCGGGCATCAAGCTTAAGGGCGCGGTGGCTGGCGTGGCGATGGGTCTTGTGAAGGAAGGCGATGATTATGCCATCCTCACCGACATTGCCGGTGCAGAAGACCACTATGGCGATATGGACTTCAAGGTGGCAGGTACCCGCAAGGGCATCACCGCGCTGCAGATGGATATTAAGATTGGCGGTCTGACGCGGCAGATTCTGCAGGAAGCCATGGAGCAGGCTCGCCAGGGGCGCATCTTCCTGCTGGACAAGATGGACGCGGTGATTGACGGGCCTCGTACGGAGCGCTCTAAGTACGCGCCGCGTATCGAGACTGTCCAGATCCCGACTGACAAGATTCGCGACCTCATCGGCAAGGGCGGCGCTACTATCCGCGGCATCGTGGAGCAGACTGGCGCGAAGATCGACGTTGACGATACGGGTAAGGTTTCGGTGGCGTCGTCTGACGCTGATGGCCTGAAGCGCGCGTTGGCGATGATTAACGACATCACTGCTGTGCCGGAAGTGGGCAAGACCTACCTTGGCAAGGTTGTCCGCCTGGCGGAGTTCGGCGCATTTGTTGAGCTGTTCCCCGGCACGGATGGTCTGTTGCACATCTCGGAGATTGCGGAACATCGCGTGAAGGATGTGAAGGACGAGCTGCGCGAAGGCGACCAAGTGATGGTGAAGGTGCTCGCGATTGAGGGCAACCGCATCAAGCTTAGCCGTAAGGCGCTCATCAAGGAGCAGAAGGCCAAGTTGGCTGCTGCGCAGGGGACTCCGGTGGAAGAAGAAACCACGGAAGAATCCGCCGCTCCGGCTGCGCCGAGCCGCCCGCGCAACGAGTTCGACGAGCGTCAGCCGCGCTCGAATCAGAGCACGATTCTCATTGAAGGCGGCGACGACTTTGATGAGGAAGAGGGTGAGGAGTTCGACGAGGAGAACGAGCCGAACTTTAACCGTGCGGATGGCACTCCGGCTCCGGCTGGGCAGCAGCAGGCGGGCGGACGCGGTCCGGCAGCTGGCAGAAACAATCGCCGCCGTCGCCGTCGCGGTGGACGCGGCCCTGGCCAGGGTGGCGGTGGTCACCAGGGATAAGGCATGAATGAGAAAAGCCCGAGCAGAAATGCTCGGGCTTTTTGTTTGGAGTGCGATTTTCCTCGGGGCTAAAGCGCCAATTTATTTATTGGGGCTTAATTACCGGGGGTAAATCCCCGGCCTACCTGGTTATTCGCAATCATTCGCTAGCTGTCTCGGCGGGGTCGGTGGCGGTGCGAACGCGCTCGATTTTTGCGCCTACGCTGCGGAGTTTTTCTTCGATGCGCTCGTAGCCGCGGTCCATGTGATAGACGCGGTCTAAGACAGACTGGCCGTCGGCTACCAGGGCTGCGAGGACCAGGCTTGCCGAGGCGCGGAGGTCGGAGCACATGACGTAGGCTCCGGAGAGGCGGGACTTGCCGCGGATGGTGGCGGTGCGGCCGTCTACCTTGATGTTGGCACCCATGCGGACGAGTTCCTGCACGTGCATGAAGCGGTTTTCGAAGATGTTTTCCTTTATGTGGCTGGTGCCTTCGGCTTGCGTGACGAGGGCCATGTACTGGGCTTGCATGTCGGTGGGAAAGCCGGGGTACTCTTCGGTTGAGATGTCGGTGCCGCGGAAGCGGCCGTTGGGGCGGACCAGGATGGTGCTGGATGAAGTGACTTCGATGTTGGCGCCAGCTTCCTGCATCTTGGCGATGACGGCGCCGAGGTGCGAGGGGTTGCAGTTGGCGATGGTCAGGTTGCCGTTGGTGATGACGCCGGCGGCGAGGAAGGTTCCGGCTTCGATGCGGTCGGGGATGATGGTGTGGTGCGCGCCATGGAGTTGCTCGACGCCCTGGATGCGGATGGTTGAGGTGCCTGCGCCTTCGATTTTTGCGCCCATCTTGATGAGCAGGGCGGCGAGGTCCTGCACTTCGGGTTCGCGGGCTGCGTTCTCCATCAGGGTTTCACCTTCGGCGAGTGCGGCGGCCATCAGGAGGTCTTCGGTGCCGGTGACGGTGATCTTGTCGAAGACGAGGTGCGCGCCTTTGAGGCGCTTGGCGCGGGCTTCGATGTAGCCGTGTTCCTGGACGATTTCGGCGCCCATTTTTTCGAGGCCCTTGATGTGCAAGTCGATGGGACGGCCTCCGATGGCGCAGCCGCCGGGCATGGCGACGCGGGCGAGGCCGGTGCGGGCGACAAGGGGCCCAAGGACGAGCGAGCTGGCGCGCATGGTTTTGACGATCTCGTACTTGGCGACGGGATCGGAGAGCGTGGCACAGCGAATGCGGGTGAGGTGCGGTCCGGAATTGTCGAAGCCTACTTCTGCGCCCATAGAGGCTAGCAGCTTGCGCTCGGTGTCAATGTCCTTGACCTGCGGGATGTTTTCGAGGACGACTTCGTCTTCGGTGAGGATGGCCGCAGCCATGCATGGGAGCGCGGAGTTCTTTGCGCCGGAGACGTGGATGGTGCCGGAGAGCGGTGTGCCGCCGGTGATTAGAAATTTGTCCATGGATGCGCAATAGTCTGGTAGAAGTTGAAGTGTTGCTTTTCCAAGTGTAAGGCACCCAGAAACCTAAATCTCCTCCGTCCCGGAACACAGGTATATCCTTAGTTCAAATCAAAGAAAACCTGGGCGAGGCATGCGGAATGAGCTTTCGTTATCTAGACTCCCTGGACACATTGCGAGGTCATTGGTCGGCCCCTTATCAGCATCTGGCAAAATCGGAGCTCATACAGTGGCTTTTGCTCGGCAACATCATTCGGCTATCGCAAACACAGGCATTCGATTCGTACCAGGTTTTAGAGTTCGCTGATGACACGGATTTTCTCGAACTTATTCGAGAAGGTTATATAGAAATTCTTCCTTTTCTCGGGAATCCAGGGGATGAACCTAAGAGCCCCCGCCAGGTTTTTCTGGAGAAAGTGAAAGACTTTCGTTTTCATTTTACGGGTTGGGAGATTCCTACTCCTCCGCTGATCGGAGCAGATAAGCAGCCGGATTACAACTCAAATGAAGCGAAGGAAAGAAAGGGCCTGCTCGATGAATTTGAGCGGGAAAGCTTCTCCAGTCGTCAATACGAATTGCTGTATAGTCGGCTTGACAGGATAGACAGGGCATATTGTGAATGTCGCAGCAGAAACGAAAAAGCCGGTAGGGAGAATCCGTATGCAATTCGCAGCGAATTTGATCTCCGCATGGTGTTGGAACGTTGCTATCAGGTCTCCCATAAATTCCCTCATTTAGAAGAGCCGTTGAAGTGGCTACTGCATGCGACACGCGGAACTGCTCGCAGCGAATATCACCAGGTAATCCGGCATAGTGATATCAAAAGTCATATCAGGCTATCGCTTTTTAGCCTCGTCGATCTCGCATACAACAAAGTCATCGGAAATTCCGTTGGGTCAATGACAGAGTTGACGACGAGAGAGCATGATGCGCAGGAGTTACTGTGTGAATCAACTCCTGAAGAAGAGCTGGTGCAAAGGATTGAGGTTTCCGATTCCGATTCGAACAAATATACGGCTGTGAGTTGGAAAAACCTGAGAAACTGTCTAACCGGCCTTAAGCGATGTAGTGAAAAGCATCGCGCAGAGCGAATGCTTGAATATGCCAATGATATTGGTATGGAAATTGCGATGGACGAGTCAAAACGCAACATTGGCTTTCGTATCGCAACGCAATTAACATCTGTGGGAGCGAAGAAAGGTATGACTGCTGCGACTACGATGTTGATTTCGTTGATGCACCCACTGGCTGGCCCATTTCTCACAATCGCCCAACGTATTGGTGAGAAAGTTGTATCTAGTTCCGCTAAGCAGGCCGGGAATGCGATGGAGCATCTTCTCTCTAATGCGATTACAAGGTCGAGAAGTGAAGAAGTTTTGGGCCTTTTGAAAAAAGGGTTCGAGCATATTGGAGAATCCTCCGAATGAAAAAGTATTCGCGCACAAAAGAAAATCTGGTTTTCGAAAATAAATTCATTCAACTGTTTAATGACGACGTGTTAACTCCGAGTGGGAGGCCCGGTAAATATGTGCGTCTTCGCTATCAAGGCAATCCTCCTGGCATAGTTGTAATTCCTCGCCTTGGCGCGAATCGTTTTCTTCTTTTAAATGTCTTCCGTTATGCAATGGATGAGCTCTCCATTGAGTTTCCGCGTGGAACTGCGGAAGTTGATGAAAATGCCAAGCAGGCAGCCAAACGTGAATTCAAAGAGGAAACATCCCTGGATTTATCTTCATCAGCTTTTACATCTCTGGGCTTCTTGAGACCTGATACAGCGATTATTGAAACCGAGGTAGAAATCTTTCTTGTCGACGTTGCTGAAGATGTCTTATCCAGCATCAAGTTAGATGAGGAAATAGATGGTATTTATTCCTATATTCTGCTGAGCCGCGAGGATATCTTCACGAAGATACGAACGGGAGAGATTCGCGATGGATTTACGATTGGTGCGGTTGGAGTGCTAGCTGCCAATCAATTGCTTTGATCGACTACAAGAGAGGATTTGATAGATTGTTTCTGTGTAACTTATGATTCGCATTTTATTTTTACCCCCTCTTCCTTCGAGGCTGGATACAGCTTCAGGCTCGAAGGATAAGAAAATCTGCGAGCCTAGCGAGCTTCAATAGAGATATTGCCGGCATGCGTAAAGCTGTTTCACAGGCGTTTTTAGCCGTTGCCCTCCGCGTTCAGTATTAGTTTGACCAGGTGGCCGAACTGGGTGTCCCACATCTGATGTGGGTTTTGAGCGGCGTGGAGGACTGAGTCTGAGGTGTGTTCCGTTGGTTCGTTGTCGAACTGGTTGACGATTACTGTGTCCTGGCTGGGGATGTCGAGGATGTAGTGGCCACCGGCGCCTTGTGCCGAGAACATGCCGGGGAGGGTGGCTTCGGGGATGTGGATGCCGCCGTACTCTACCCACCAAAGGTATTCATAGCCTCCCAGATTCATCTTGCCGATGTGGACCATTTCATCGGTGTGCGTGCTTTTTTCTACCCAGTCAGCAGGGATGATCTGTTTGTTTTTCCAGCGGCCGTGGTTGAGATAGAGCAGGCCGAAGCGGGCCATGTCGCGAGCGGTCATCTGGAACATGTAGGCGGGGTGTATGGATACGCTGGTGTCGCCGATGTAGTAGACGTCCTCGGGACGGAAGTCCTGCATGCCTAGCGGCTTTGCGATGCGCTCGTAAAAGGCCTGGCCGATTTTGAGTCCGGTCTTCTTTTCGAAGATGGTGCCGAGGACGTTGAAGTCCCAGTTGTTGTAGAACCAGAAGCTGCCCGGTGCGTGACTGCCGCGTGCGGGACGCATTTTGCGTTGGAAGTCTACCTCGAAGGCCGCGGCGTGATAGACGCCGGAGCGTGCACGGAGGAGGTCTACGATTTTGGCCTGGCGCTCTTCTTTCGTTAGCGGCTCAGGAGTGTCGTCGATGCCGGCTTGTTCGAGGGTTTCGTTGATGTCAATTTTTCCTTCGGCGGCATAGATTCCGTAGAGCGCGCTGATGAGGCTTTTGCGTATGGAGAAGGTGGTGAGCTTTTTGGCGGTGTCGCCCCACTGGTCTACTACGCGGCCGCATTGCACGATCATGACGGAGGAGTCGTGCAGGGAATCGGCGTAGGTTTGGGCAGCGGTGAGGGATTGTTGTGACCAGGCCTTTGTGTACCTGGATGACGCGGGTTTCCACTCGTGGCCGGGGAATGCGGGGTTGGTGCAGGAGGCGAGCGGTTTGGTGTTTACGGTTTGTGCTTGTGCGGCTGGCAGGGTGCAGGCTGCGGCGACGGCTAGAGCGAGAAGAAGCTTCATGCGGAATCTCCTGTCGGGTTGGGAGTGGGAGCGTTGCCGTCTCGCGATTTTGTGGCAACCATGCGTGCAGACAACAGTAACGGATTTGAGGGCGTTTCTCAATTTGTGCAACTTCGGCGGGGATGTCTGCCGTTCAACGCATATTCATTTTTAATTGAATCCTCCGTAACCCATGGCGTATGGCGTGTGGCGAATGATTCCATTCATGCTGGCGGACGTTCGACTCAAGTCTGCCGGCGAGAATGGAGATCCCCACCATGTCGGAAAAAGCTGCGCATCACCATAAGCAGGCTGCCCATCATCTGGGATTGGCCGCATACCACCACTCCGAAGCTGCGAAACATCATGAGGCGGGCGACCACTTTCGCGCCGCGCATCACGCCCACATTGCCCATGCGCACACCGAGCATGCCGATGAGCATGCCCACAATGCCGCCAAGGAGCATGTGGAGGCACACAGCGATAAGTAATCTTCTCTGTTGGCATTGCGGCCTTCCTTGCAGTACGAGGGAAGGCTGTGATGTTTTTGGAAAAGGCCCGGGGCTGAAGCCCCTTTTCTTTTGCGGCAATTTTCAGGGGCCTAAAGGTCCCTGCTCCCTCCGGCAAAACTAATACGGATTTAGACAGTGCATCGGGATTGTTCAGATGTTGTGTTGGGCTTGCATCCACTCTCTTGTTCCGCGAAAGCGGCAGGAGTGGGTTGCTACGCTTGCTGCTTCTGCTAAGGCCCTTTCAAAGAGAAGGCCTGTGGCGATGTAGTAGGCGAATGCGCCGTGAAAGACGTCGCCGGCTCCGGTTGTGTCGAGTATTTCGGCTGCGGGAACGGGGACGGTTCCGGTGGTGGTTACTGTTGCGTAGAGGATGGGGTCGGCGCCGTTGGTGATGGCGATGTTGGGGACGTTGCAGGTTTTTAGAAATGCGATTATGTCCTGCTGGGTTGCGCAATCGGGTGGGTGGAAGTCTGCGGAGCAGATGGCGTAATCGATATGGCTTAGAAGCTCTTTTGTACCGGGCTTCCAGCTTCCCCCGTCGAGGACTACCGGGATGTTGTGCCGGCGGGCGGCGTTGGTCCATGTTTGTGCGGCTGCAATTGCATGGCCGTCTGTTAGCAGGACTTGTGCTTGTTTCAGTGCGCTCTCTGGTGGTTCGGTTGTTATTGTGGTGCGGCCTGTGTAGGGAGAGATTACGTTGCGTTCACCTGCGTGGTTGACTGCGATGGATGCGATTACGGGGAGCTCTTCAGAGTTTGGTGCGAGGTCGATGAGGTTGATTGCGCGGGCTTCCAGCTCTTTGCGGATTACGGTTGCGAGGACGTGGCGGCCTGTGGCTGTGGCCAACGTTGCGGAGCCGCCGAGATGATGGAAGGCGATGGCGGCGTTGGTTGCGGGACCACCGGTGATGACTTCGAGAGATTGCGCGGCGATCTTGGAGTTGGGAATGGGGAAGTGGTCCACGGTGTAGAGGAGATCGATTGTTGAAAGGCCGATGAATATGCCGTGGATCATGGTTGCTCCTGGTTGATTTGCAGTTTTGAGTTTGAACTGCATGCTTTTGCTGTGCAACTCCGGTGAGAGAGTTGGGTTCTAACTTGGCATCCGGCTGGTCGGGTCCCTTGAGTCAAGATCGGCGGGATGGAGAGGTTGTACATGAAGACGGTTAAGGTGACTTTTGTTCTGGGTGCGCTACTGGTTACAGGCGCGGTGTTTGCTTCAGCGCAAGCGACTTCAACGCCTCCGGCGGCCGGTGCGCAGAGTTCGCAGGCGGCTCCCAGCGGTACGCCGAACGGGCATCATGGACGGCGCGGACGCGGGCAGCTTGGGATGATGACCAGCACGCTGAATCTGAGCGACGACCAGGTTTCGCAGATTAAACCCATCCTGGCTGACCGTAATACGCAACTGAAGGCACTGCGGGCGGATACATCGCTGGCTCCGGCGGATCGGCGCACGAAGGCCAAAGGGATTATGGATGATTCCAACAGCAAGATTACAGCCGTGCTGAATGATCAGCAGAAGCAACTCTACTCGCAGATGCAGGAGAATATGAAGGCGCATCGTGCGGCGCGGAAGTCGAAAGCCGCTCCGGCTCCGGCGGCTGCTCCCAGCGGGTTGTAAACGAGGTTGAACGAGGACCGCCTCTCCGGTGTGGGGAGGCGGTTTGTTTTTGATTTCGCTTTTCTTTTGCCGGGATTAGGGTAAAAAATTCACTGATCGGGAATTTATTTTGCGGGGAGTTGGAGGAAAGCAAAACCTCAGGGGCTAAAGCCCGGGCGCTTTTTGCTGTTTCGGCACGACTGAAGTCGTGCCCTGACACTTCTTGCTCTTGCTGGCTTGATGGGGAGAAAGAGCGAAAAGCAACTGCAGATCCTTCGCTTACCACCCCCGAGCTGAAAAACGCTCGGGGTCCCTTGCGCTCAGGATGACACGGCGTTGGTTGATGGGAGAACTATGGATGGGAGAACTGGCGGTATAGGTATCCCACCTGTGGCACAAAACGTGTCACGGATGGGAGCACCCTAGACTTGCGGGAATTAGGGAATTACTACAGCTCGAGGACGTTGTCTTCTATGGCCAGGCGGACGTTGCCATCAGACTTGGCGAGGCGGCGGACTGCTTCGGGCTTGTCTACTTTGGCCTTGAGCATGACCAGCGCTACGGGGATGCTGCGGCCGGAGCACTTGATGGTTTCGACGGCGGTGGCGCGGTCGATGTTGCAGGCCTTCATGAGGACTCGGATGCCGCGTTCGACCAGCTTGGAGTTCTGCATGTGTACGTTGACCATGAGGTTTTCATACACGTAGCCGAGGCGTGTCATGGCTCCGGTAGTGATCATGTTGAGGACCATCTTCTGCGCGGAACCGGCTTTCATGCGGGTGGAACCAGAGACGACTTCGGCACCGACTTCGGCGACGATGGCAATGTCTGCTGCGTCGGCGAGCGGTGTGCCGGGATTGCAGGTGACGGCGGCGGTGTAGGCTCCGCGGGCGCGGGCGTAGGCCGTGGCGGCGACGACGTAAGGCGTGCGGCCGGAGGCGGAGACGCCGATGACTACATCTTTACGGGTGGGGCGGCGGCGGGCGATGTCGCGCTGGCCTAGCTCTTCGGAGTCTTCATTGACTTCTACGGCAGAGGCGAGGGCCTTGGGACCGCCGGCCATGAGGTACTGAATCTGTCCGGGCGCGGTGGAGTAGGTGGGCGGACACTCGGAGGCATCAAGCGAGGCGATACGGCCCGAGGAGCCTGCGCCTACGTAGATGAGGCGGCCACCATCACGAAGTGCACGGGCGACTTTGTCGATGACCTGCGCGATTTCCGGGATGGCCTTTTTAACGGCTCCGGCGATCTTCGAATCTTCGTGATTGATGATGCGGGCAATTTCAAGAGCGGATTTGGTATCGAATCCCTGGGAGGCGTCGTTCTGGCTCTCGGTGGTGAGCTTCTGGAGGAGGGATGCATTGTCTTGACGGGGGGCTGTGTGGTTTGCTGCCGGTTCCGTCTCGTGCGTCACTGTGGTGGTGGCCATCAAATCTATCCCTATACGTTAGATTGTACTCCTGCAATGCCACGAAGTGAAACAGCTGAAGGTGGGGGTGGGGTTACGGAGGTATTTAGAGAGGCACGTCTGAGGTGTGCCCAGGGACGAGTGACGAAGGACGAGGGACGAGAAAAGGCAAAAGGCGGGGACTTAGGGACTGGGAGACTGATCGAGGGCTTCTCTTATGGCGTTGTGGAAGGCGGGGCGGACGGTTTTGATTAGCTGGCTTTGGCGGTCGGGCCAGGTGCGGTTGGTGAGGAGAACTATGGCTATTTTTGCTTCGCGGTCTATCCAAAGAGAAGTGCCGGCGTAGCCGAGATGGCCGATGGAGTTGTGTGAGAAATAGTCGCCGGAGCTGGAGTTTTCGGATGGGGTGTCCCAGCCGAGAGCGCGGGAACTGTTGTGGGGTGGCTGGCGCTGGGAGAAGATTGCGATGGTTTCGGCGGTGAAGAGCTTGTTGGGAGAGAGGATTTCGTCGGCGAAGCGGAGAAGGTCCGGGACGTTGGAGAAGAGGCCTGCGTGGCCGGCGGCTCCATGTAAGACTGAGGCATTTTCGTCTTGTACTTCGCCTTGAATGATGCGGTGTCGGAACCATGTATCGTCTTCTGTTGGCGGGATGGCGGGGTGTTGCTGTGGGCGTGGGCAGAAACAGGATGCGGACATGGCGAGCGGAGCGAGAATTTCGCGATAGGCCCATTGGCTGAGCGGCTCGTGGGTGAGGACTTCGAGGGCTTTGCCGAGAAGGATGAAGCCGGGGTCAGAGTATTCGGCGCGGGTGCCGGGTGGGGCTTCAATGGGGAGTTCGAGTGCGGCGCGGAGAAGACCGAGGGGCGTTGTGTGCTGCTCGAAGAATTTTACGTAGCTGGGCAGACCGGAGTTGTGGGCGAGCAAGTGGCGGATGAGGACGTGGCGTGCGGGTGTGCCGGGCTTGCGGCCTACGACGAAGCCGGGGAGGAACTCGCCGAGGGGAGTGTCAAGGTCGAGGATGCCGCGCTGGTGGAGGAGCATGGCGGTGGCTGTTGTGATGACAACCTTGGTGACGCTGGCGATGTCGTAGAGGGTTTCGGGAGTGATGGCGGGGGATGTGGGCTCGTAGGTTTGGCGGCCTAATGCAGAGTGGAGAAGGACCTGGTTGTTGGCGTGGAGGCCGAAGGCGCAGCCGGGGAAGGCGTGCGCGGCGATGGCTTGCTCAAGCACACGGGCGGCTGCAGCGAATTGGGGTGTTTCGACCACTGTGTTTGCATCGTACCAGCGAAACGCAGAATATGGGGCTATCCTTGGTTGCGGGGATTCCGTCTATCGGTACGAGAGGCTTGGTATGCGTGTTGCGACTGCGGGTTTGAGTTTAGCGATGCTTTGCGCTTGTGGGATGGCAGCGGGACAGGATCCTGTGCCGAACTCTGAGAACGCTGCTCCTGTGACGGCTTCTACGACTGCGGTTGCACCTAAGGCTGCGGATACGGCGGGGGCTGCGGAGAAGAAGACATACACGGTGCCGTCGGGGACGAAGGTTTTGCTGCAGCTCAGGAGCAGCGTGAATACGAAGAGCGCGAAGCCGGGGGATGGGGTTTATCTTCAATCGGCGTTTCCCGTGGTGGTGGGGAACAAGGTGATGATTCCGGTGGGTGTGTATGTGCAGGGAGTGGTGGACCGGGTGCAGAGAGCGGGGCGTGTGTCAGGCAGGGCACAGCTCGATATGCACTTTACTTCCATCATCTTTCCGAATGGGAGTGTGGTGGAGATTCCGGGAATTGTGAACTCACTACCGGGGGCGAACAAGCAGAAGGTGAAGGACGACGGCGAGGGAACCGTGGAGCAGGACGGCGACAAGACCCGGAATATGGGGAAGGTTGCCGCAGTGGCGATTCCTACAGGCGGGACGGTGGGAGCAATTGGCGGGCTGGATTCGGGGCATCCGATTGCGGGCGGCGTGGCCGGGATTGCCGGTGGTGTGGCGGCGGCGGGGATTGTGTCCCTGTTTACGCGCGGGGCAGATGTGAACATCCAGGCCGGGCAGCAGGTGGAGATGGTGCTGCAGAGGCCGTTGATTGTGGAAGAAGCCAATTTGAGCGGGGCGGCTACGGCGATGGCTCCGGTGGGGGACCAGCCGAAACCATTGGCCAAGCCGCATTTACTGTGTCCTTCAGGCACGCTGGGGTGCAACGAGTGAGTGTTTTTGCGGACAGCAAGATCGCGCAGGGGTTAAAGCCTGCCCATTTCTTTGCCATTTTCGGCACGACTCAAAGCCGTGTCCTGACACAAAACTGAGTTGGCATAGGTTTGCGAGGCTGCAGTTGCGCTAAAGTAAGTAGTAGAAGGTCATGGTTTCCCAGGAAAATTCAGAGACGAATGCCGCTGTGGAGCGGCAGGATGAGCTTGTTGCTACTGGTTCCGAAGACAAGGCTCAGGGTGAGGCGCGTGGCGCGAGCAGCCTGATGCTATGGATGCGCGATGTGGCGGTGGCGGTTGGCGTTTCGGTGCTGATTATTATGTTTCTCTACCAGCCGGTGCGGGTGGAGGGAACGAGCATGCTGCCGCGGCTGGAGGATCACGACCGGCTTTTCATCAACAAGTTTGTTTATCACTTTGAAGCGATTCGGCACGGGGATGTGGTGGTGTTTCATTATCCGCGGGACCCGGAGAAGAGCTACATTAAGCGCGTGATTGCGGTGCCGGGGGACAGGCTGCGGATTGACCGCGGAGACGTGATTTTGAATGGCAGGCGGCTGGAAGAGCCTTATGTGCCGGATGAGTTTCGCGATGAGCGGTCGATGCAGGAAATTGTGGTGCCGGCGGACTGCTATTTCATGATGGGCGATCACCGGTCGATCTCGTCGGACAGCCGGGAGTTTGGGCCGGTGGAGCGGGATTTAATTTACGGAAAAGCGGCGTTTATCTACTGGCCAACACGGGATGCGGGCGTGGTGAACTAAGACCTTTCGGGCTACAAACGGCGCTTTGCAATTCTTCATATTCCCCTTACTAAAACGTTTGCGCAGCATATTTCTTGCGTGTTATCGTGGGCTTCTTGAATGAGTCCGGGCGAGAGTACGCAAGGAGAAGTTGCCAATGAGGAAATGCATATTGCTGGTCTGCGTGTTGGCAGTGATGCTGTGCGGCTGCTTACATGCCCAGAATATTGCTTCAACATGGCAGGGAACGTTTAAGACAGGCGGAGAGCCGCGCAGAGCTGTTATTGAGATTGCAAAAGGCGATAACGGAACCTGGAAGGCTACGGTGTTCCATGTTGAATTTTTGCACGATCCTCTGCACGTTGATTCTCTAACGCTGAACGGCCCACAGCTGAAATTTACGACTGACGGCGGGAAGGGGGTTTATACGGGGACGATCAGTGCGGATGGGGCATCCATTGATGGCACATGGGCCTATGATCGGCAGACGACGGCTCTTGTATTGCGGCGTACGAGCAAAGATGCGGCATGGCACGTTCCGTTTCAATATCAGTATCACTACAAACAGATAATGTATGCGAGACCCTCGCCGGATGAGGCCAAGATCCCGTTCTCACCGAAGCTGGCGCTGGACTATATGGAGCAGGGCGCATTGGCCTGGACGAAAGACTGGCAATGCGTGGCCTGCCATACGAATGGCTCGTACATGGTAGTGCGTCCGCTGATGACGCCGCAGCTTGGACCGCCGCAAAAGGAGATGCGCGATTATTTCGTCACGGCGCTGCGCGGGCAGATGACGGGCGATCCTGACGATCCGAAGTGGAAGCCGGAGCCAACGCAGGTGGTGTACATTGCAGCGGGATTGGCGATATGGGATGCGCATGTGACGCACCAGCTTTCTCCGGAAACGGCAGAGGCGTTGAACCTGATGTTCAAGCTGCAGAGAGATACCGGAGACTGGTTCATTGAGGATGACAATAATCCTCCGTTGGAATCGAGTCCTTACCAACTGGCAACGGTGGCTGCGCGAGCTGTGGGTAACGCACCGGGTTGGCTGAAGCAGCAGCGGGGTACGCCGGTTGAAGCGCGGGTGAATCGATTGGTCAGTTTCCTGCGGGCCGGGGGAAAGATGCAGGGGGATTACGACCGTACGGATCTGCTGTGGGCGGCGTCGGAGTTTCCGGGGTTGCTGGATGCAAAACAAGCTCAAGATCTGGTGTGGATGATTGAGAGGCACCAGCGGGCGGATGGCGGATGGTCGATACGGACGTTTGCCACGCCTGAGGAGTGGGGCAAGGGGAATCGGGCAGAGAAACTCAAAGCTGAGCCGGAGTTACTGAATCCTCCCAGCGATGGACACATGACAGGGCTGGCGATAATTGCGCTGCGCAAGGCGGGCATACCGGCCAGCGACCCGCACATTCAACGCGGGGTGGCATGGCTGCTGGCTAATCAGCGCGCTTCCGGCAGATGGTGGACGCGGTCGTTGAATCGGGATGGCTGGCAGTTCATCACCTATAGCGGCACGGCTTATCCAATGCTGGCGCTGGCTATGTGTGATGCTTTACCGGCGCGACTGCAAACATGGACTACCGCAGCGAGGAATTAAGGCCTATTTACATGGCTTTCATGATTGCGTGGTTTTCATATCTCCCTGCACAACTTCATTGTGTGGGAGTATCCAACATGAGGGAATAAAACCTGCTAAAATCGATTGAATCCACTCCTCGGAGAGGCGATGCAAGCTATACTTGCGCTCGAAGACGGGCGCATCTTCCGCGGCGAAGGCTACGGCGCACCTGGAGAAGCCCAGGGCGAGGTTGTTTTTAATACTTCACTTACCGGTTACCAGGAAATCGCTACTGATCCTTCCTATGCCGGACAGATCGTCGTTCTCACCAATCCCCAAATTGGAAATTACGGGACGAACCATGCAGACAATGAGGCGGCGAAGCCGTACATTGAAGGGCTGATTGTGCGCGAGTTCTCGCGCGTTAGCTCGAACTGGCGCTCGGAGCAGGTGACCGACGAGTACATGGAACGCTACCAGGTTCCGGTGCTGGCGGAGATTGATACGCGGGCGCTGGTAAGGCACTTGCGCGACAACGGCGCGATGCGTGGGGTGATTTCTACGCAGACAACGGACGTTAATGCGCTGGTGGCGAAGGCTCGGGCGATTCCCAAGATGGTGGGCACGGATTTGGCGAAGGTGGTAACGACCAAGTCGGTTTACACCTTTGATGAATCAGACGCTCGGAACCAGACTGGCGATGCGCTGTTGTCGGCGGGCTCGGATAAGCCGCCGCTGCATGTGGTCGCGTATGACTTTGGCATGAAGCAGAATATTCTGCGCATGCTGGTGCGCGAGGGCTGCAAGCTAACCGTTGTTCCGGCGCAGACTTCTGCGGAAGATGTGCTGGCGTTGAAGCCGGATGGCGTGTTTCTCTCCAACGGGCCGGGTGATCCCGAGCCGGTTGATTATGCTGTGAAGTCGATTCGCGGGATGATGGGGCGCGTGCCGATTTTCGGGATTTGCCTGGGGCATCAGCTGACGGGATTGGCGCTTGGCGGCAAGACTTACAAGCTGAAGTTTGGGCACCACGGCGGGAATCATCCGGTGCGGAATAATGTTACCGGCAAGGTTGAGATTACGGCGCATAACCACAACTTCGCGGTTGATCCGGATTCGGTGAATGCGAATGAGGTGGAGTTGACGCACGTGGATTTGAATGACAATACGCTGGAAGGGCTGCGGCATAAGACACTGCCGCTGTTCAGCGTGCAGTATCACCCGGAGGCTGCGCCGGGACCGCATGACTCGCATTATTTGTTCCGTGATTTTCGGAGCTTGATGGAGGAGTGGAAGGGATGACCTTTCTCCCTTCTTGTATGCGGTTGGTTTAGTAAGAGCAGCGGGGCTTTTGGCTCCGCTGTTTTTTGGCGCGAAGGCAAGTGCGCCACAAAATTTGCAGATGGGTTTGAGTGAACGATGCCACGTAGAAATGACATTCAGAAGATTCTTGTGATCGGCTCGGGGCCGATTGTGATTGGACAGTCGGCGGAGTTTGATTACTCCGGTACACAGGCTTGCAAGGCGCTTAAGCAGGACGGCTATGAAGTGGTGCTGGTGAATTCGAATCCGGCCACGATCATGACTGATCCGGAGCTTGCGGATCGTACTTACATTGAGCCGTTGACGCCGGCTTATGTTGAGGAGATTATTCGGCGCGAAGTGGAGATGATGCCGAAGGGCTCGGGTAAGTTTGCGCTACTGCCGACTGTGGGCGGACAGACAGCGCTGAACCTGGCTGTTGATCTGGCGGATGCGGGCGTTCTCGATAAGTACGGCATTGAAATGATCGGCGCGAAGCTTGAGGCGATTAAGAAGGCTGAGGACCGGCTGCTGTTTAAGGATGCGATGATTCGCATTGGGCTGGAGGTTTCGAAGTCCGCGCTGGTAAATAATCTTCGTGATGGATTGGACTTTGCGGCGAAAAATGGATTCCCTGTTCTGATTCGGCCTTCGTTCACGCTGGGTGGGTCGGGCGGCGGCATTGCATACAACCGCGAAGAGCTGATGGAGATTCTGGCACGTGGGCTCGACCTTTCACCGGTGCATGAGTGCCTGATTGAAGAGAGTGTTCTCGGCTGGAAGGAATATGAGCTGGAGGTGATGCGTGACCTTGCGGACAACGTCATCATCATCTGCTCGATTGAGAACTTTGACCCGATGGGTGTGCATACGGGCGACTCGATTACGGTGGCGCCGGCGCAGACGTTGACCGATCGCGAGTACCAGAAGATGCGCGATGCGGCGATTGCCGTGATGCGCGAGATTGGCGTGGAGACGGGCGGATCAAATGTGCAGTTTGCGGTGAATCCGGCGAACGGGCGCATGACGGTGATTGAGATGAATCCGCGTGTTTCGCGTAGCTCGGCGCTGGCTTCGAAGGCTACGGGTTTCCCGATTGCGAAGATTGCGGCGAAGCTGGCGGTTGGGTATACGCTCGATGAGATTCCGAACGACATTACGAAGATGACGCCGGCTTGCTTTGAGCCGACGATTGATTATGTCGTGACGAAGATTCCGAAGTGGCAGTTTGAGAAATTTCCAGGCGCAGATGATGTGCTGGGGCCACAGATGAAGTCTGTGGGCGAAGTGATGGCGATTGGGCGTACCTTCAAGGAATCGATGATGAAGGCGTGGAGGGCGCTGGAGACGGGCAAGAAGACTGGCTCTGAAGTGCTGGAGCCGCGCCGGTTGACGCAGATGCTGGTGACGCCGAGGCCGGAGCGGTTGGGCTATATTCGGTTTGCGTTTGAGCGCGGGATGAGCGTGCGCGAGGTTGCGCGGCTGACGGGGATGGACCCGTGGTTCCTGCATCAGATTCGCGAGATTACGCTCGAACAGCAGACGATTACGAAGACTTCTCCCGAGGCGATTACGGAAGATGAGTTGCGCAGGCTGAAGCGGTTTGGGCTGAGCGATGAGCGCATTGCTACCGAGTGGAAGCTTGAAGGGCATGATGGCGTGAAGCAGGTTCGCGAACTCCGTGAATCGAAGGGGATTCGGCCGGTGTTTAAGCTCGTGGATACCTGCGCGGCGGAGTTTGAATCGATGACGCCGTATCTCTACTCGACTTACGACGAGGAAGATGAGGCGCCTGCAACAGATAAGGCGAAGATCATCATTCTTGGCTCGGGGCCGAACCGGATTGGGCAGGGAATTGAGTTCGATTACTGCTGCTGCCATGCTGCGTTTGCGCTGAAGGAAGATGGCTACGAGACGATCATGGTGAATTGCAATCCGGAGACGGTTTCGACGGATTATGACACCAGCGATCGGTTGTACTTTGAGCCGTTGGTGCTGGAAGATGTGCTCGCGATTTACAACCATGAGGCGGCGGGCGGCGCGAAGATTGGCATGATTGTGCAGTATGGCGGGCAGACGCCGCTGAATCTTGCACACAGGCTGAAGGCGGCGGGCGTGCCGATTATTGGTACTTCGCCGGAGTCGATTGACCTTGCCGAAGATCGCAAGCAGTTTGGGAAGTTGTTGGTTGATCTGGGGATTCCGCAGCCTGCGGGTGGTACGGCTACTAGTGTTGAGCAGGCGCTGGAGATTGGCGCGAAGATTGGCTATCCGGTGCTGGTAAGGCCGAGCTATGTGCTTGGCGGACGTGCGATGGTGATCTGCTACGACGCTGCGGCTGTGTCGAAGTATATGCGTGAGGCTGTGGAATACTCGCAGGAGCGGCCGGTGCTGATTGACCACTTCCTGGAGAGCGCGATTGAGGTTGATGTGGATGCTCTGTGCGACTCGAAGGATGTGGTGATTGCGGGGATTATGCAGCACATTGAAGAGGCCGGGATTCACTCGGGGGATTCTTCGTGTGTGTTGCCTGCGGTTGGAATTGCGGAAGAGACACTGAGCACGATTCGCGAGTACACGCGGAAGCTGGCGCTGGCGTTGAAGGTTGTGGGGCTGGTTAATCTACAGTTTGCGATTCAGAAGGATGCGGAGGGCAAGGATCATGTGTATGTGATCGAGGTGAATCCGCGTGCTTCGCGCACTGTGCCCTATGTTTCGAAAGCTACGGGAGTGCCGCTTGCCAAGGTTGCGGCGCGGTTGATGACGGGGCGCACGCTGAAAGAGCTTTTGCCAGAGCAGCTTGCTTCAGGTAAGGACCTTGAGGTTGGCGATCATTTTTATGTGAAGTCGCCGGTGTTTCCGTGGAATAAGTTTGCTGGCGTGGATACGGTGCTTGGTCCTGAGATGAAGTCTACGGGCGAGGTGATGGGTGTTGCGGCTAGCTTTGGTGAGGCGTTTGCCAAGGCACAGCTTTCGGCCGGGCAGTTGCTGCCTTCGGGTGGGACGGTCTTCTTCAGTGTGAATGATGGGGACAAGGCTGCTGCTGTGGAGCTGGCTCATCGCTTTGTTGATCTTGGCTTTAAGCTGGTGGCTACGGAAGGCACGGCGAATGCCCTGGAGAAGTCGGGCCTTACGGTTGAGCGCGTCTTTAAGGTCAAGGAAGGCAGGCCCAACGTTGTTGACCTTATCAAGGGCGAGCGCATCCAGCTGATTATCAACACGCCGCATGGGCAGGATCCGTTCTTTGATGAGAAGGCGATTCGGCGCGCGGCGGTGCTGGGGCGGATTCCTACGATTACCACGATTGCGGCAGCGCAGGCGGCGGTGGAGGGAATTGCAGCTACGCAGAAGAAGCAGGTTACGGTGAATGCGCTGCAGGGGCTGCACGCGGCTCGGGCTTAAACACTTCGCTGCAAAAAACATAAGAGGTACGGGCGTTGGCTCGTACCTCGTTTTATCTGGTGCTGAATTATTTTTCGTGCTTTGTGCGGCCAATTACGAGGCGGGCGTGGGCAATGGCGGATTGGAAGGGGACGGGCGGACCGTACAATGAAGGTATGTACATTGAAGGCATTTTTGCGGCAATTACGACGCCGTTTTATGCGGATGAACGTGTGTATTTTCGGAAGCTTGAGGCGAATGTGGCGCGGTACTCGCGGTCGCTGCTGGCCGGAATGGTTGTGCTTGGCTCGACGGGCGAGGCTGTTGAGCTGACCGATGCAGAGTCGCGCGAGGTGTTGAAGACTGCGGCGGATATTGCTGCGGCGGAGAAGGTGTTGATTGCCGGCGTAGGGCGCGAGAGCGTGAGGGCTACGGTGGAGCTGGCCGAGGCTGCGGCGGAGGCTCGTTATGATGCGGTGCTGGTGAAGGCGCCGGCATATTATGTGCCTGCGATGAGCGATGCGGCGGTGATGCATTATTTTCGCAGCGTGGCGGATCGGTCGCCATTGCCGGTGTTGCTTTATAACGTGCCGAAGTTTGTGCCGTACAAGTTTACGCCGACGATTGTGGCGGAGCTGGCGCAGCATCCGAACATTATTGGGCTAAAGGATTCGACGGGCGATGTGGCGCATGTGAAGTCGTTGATTGATGCTACGAAAACAGCGCCTACGCGTACGGTGCCGGTGACGACTGTGTTTGAGCCGGTGACAGAGAGAATGCTGAAGCCGAAGGTTGAGACTGAGGGCGGGTTTGTCCCGGTGGGTGAGCTGGGCAGTGGTGTTGCCGTGGCTGTGCCTCCGCCGGTGGCACCGATTAAGACGCGGACGAAGGAAGTTGGTTTCCAGGTGCTGACGGGTTCAGCGGGAACATTGCTGGAGGCGCTGGAAGCCGGAGCGACGGGAGCCGTGGTTGCGTTTGCAGCTTGCGCTCCGCAGGCTTGCCAGGAGGTTTACCTGGCGTGGAAGGATCGCGACCTGGAACTGGCGAAGGCGAAACAGGAACGGATTGTGGGGCCTAGCCAGCGGATTGTGAATGGGCTTGGGATCAGCGGCGTGAAGTATGCCTGCGACTTTAATGGTTACTACGGTGGCAAGGCCCGGCTGCCTCTGTTGCCGATTGATGCTGCGACGAAGCTGGAGATTGAAGAGTTGTTGAAGGATATTCGGAACTGACTTCGGCTGCTGCGGGTTGCTGCTCGTAGTGGCGCAGGTACTCTTCGATGGGGTGGGAGTCTTCGGCGGCGCGTCCATAAACTGGTTCGGCAGCTGCCGGCTCCCACATTTGAATCAGGTTCAGTTCGACAAGGTTCTGGAGTGCGGTTTCAACGTCCGCGACGCTGTATGGCCGCGACTGGGGTAGCCACCACTTTTCGATGCCTCGCACGGTGTCGCGCGCATCCTTGTAGGCCAGGATATACTGCAGGATCGCAATCTCCGCCTGCCGCACTGTGTCGCTCAACGGGCTCACCTGACAGGAGACATGCAAGTGCGAGGCCAGTTCTAATTGTATGAAATGAATTGCTCTTAATATGCCGGTGCGGCATGGATGCCGCGGTGGTGTGCGTGACATTTCCCGCACATCAGGCGTGTTGGATGCGTCAGCGTCAGTCTGCTGCGGTGCTTATGCCTGCGAAGCCGTGCCTGCGCAGGAGGCGCTGAAAGGTTCTGCGGTCTTTGCCTGCGGCTTCGGCTGCGTGCGTCACATTACCGTTGTGGTGTGAGAGTAGATTGGCGAGATATTGCCGCTCGAATTCGTAGACGGCATCTGCGATGGGGAGCGAGGAGTTGCCAGCGACGACGGGCTGCAGTGACATCGCATCGGGCAGATCGATGGAAGAGGCGTCGAGTATATCGCCATCGGACAGCAGGAGAGCGCGCAGAATGACAGACTCCAGTTCGCGAATATTGCCGGGCCAGCTGTAATCCATGAGGCGGCGAATGGCTCCCGAAGAGAGGCATGGCGCGGGTCTGCCACATTCTTTTGCGAAGCGGTCGAGGAAGTGGCGGGCAAGGATAGGGATGTCGCTGCGGCGCTCGGCCATGGTGGGCAGATGGAGCGTGAGCACGTTGAGGCGGTAGTAGAGATCGGCACGGAACTCGCGCGTTGCTACGCGTTGCGCTAATGGTGTGTTGGCTGCGGCAATGAAGCGAACGTCGCCGCGGATGGCGCGTTGTGAGCCGAGCGGGCGATATTCGCGATCCTGCAGAACGCGGAGAAGCTTGGCTTGATTGGCGAGGGTGAGCGAATCGACTTCGTCGAGAAACAGTGTGCCGCGCTCTGCGACTGCGAGCAGGCCTACGCCTGAGGTGGAGGCATCGGTGTAGGCGCCTTTCTCGTGACCGAAGAGCTCATTTTCAAAGAGCAGGTCGGGGAGTGCTCCGCAGTTGACGGGAATGAATGGGCGGGTGTGGCGCGCGCTGGCGTAGTGAATGGCACGCGCGAAGAGCTCTTTGCCGGTGCCTGTTTCTCCGCTGATGAGAACATTGGCTTCCGATGCGCCAAGGCGCGGGACTTTGTGGATGACTTCCTGCAAAGCTGGGCTTTCTCCGATTACTACGTCGAGACGGTAGCGGGAGCGTATCTCGCGGAGGGAATTGATTGGCTGCAAATTTTTTGGTCGTGCCAGTTGCGCGGCTGAAAGACGGGAGAAACGCATGCGCAGCTCGCCGGGCTGGAAGGGAAGCATGACGAAATCATCGATGTCTTCGGGAAGAGGCTCACAGACGGGATGCGGCGAGGCGATCAGAAGCGGGACGGCAGGGTGACAGTTGCGCATTTCGCGGATGGAGGATGAGGCAGAGGGCCGCTCTGTCGCATCGACGACAGCGAGGTGAGGCACCTGCGAGGACATCGCAATCCTGTCGCGGCGGATTGTTGTCACAATGGCATCGGGGCATTCTGTGCGAATGCTGGATGCAAGTCTTTCGCGTTCTTCAATTACCCAGATTCGAAGCATCGTACGCTCGTCCAAGTGCAAGAAGTATGGCGGAGCAAGGGCTGTCTTAATACGCGATTGCGCCGCGGAAGCAATCGAATGGATATTTCGGGGGCATGACGATGCACTTTTGCGACGCCTGCCAAGGGGTCCCAACAACTTGTGACGGGAACAGGGCAGGCGTGACAAAAAACATCTCTGACCGAAAATCCTAAGGGAACCTGCACGAGGCAGGGAGGGAGGGGGCCGGGCAACGCAGAAAGCAAATCAACAGCTAGGCTGAAGCGTCCAAAGTTTCGTGGATTTAGTTGGGAAAGTCAAGTGAATTGCGTGTGGCGCGGCGCTCAGACCAGCATTCGCTGCACTTCGGCGCTTTCCATGGGGAGGATACTGGTCTGCGTGGCAATGACGGGGGAGAGAAGAAATTTATTTTCCGTGAGCGTGAAGGCGTAGTACTGGTCGATGCCGTGATGGGTTTGCAGCCAGCGCTCCATCATTGCATTTTCGTTGGGCATGTCATTCAGTATGCGGTCAAAGATGGAGTGGTGGTATGCGACGGCATGCGCGCAGGTTACGGGGCCGGCGAGCCCGAGGCGCTGGCATCCGGGGAGAGGCAGGACTTCGCGATGCCAGCGGCATGCTCCGAGATACAGCAGGTTCCACTCACGGCCGCGAAGCTCGTTGATGGACTGGCGCAGGCCAGTGAGAGCATCCGACGTGAAGCGTACGTCGTCCTCGAAGACGAGCACGTTCTTCAGCCCTAGCGATTTTGCTTCCGCAATGATTGCGCGGTGCGAGAGACCGCAGCCGATGTGATGGTTGTGTTGCGTCGGGATCGCTTCGAAGCGCCGGACACGCGAGGCGATACCCAGTTGCTGGAAGCGTGATGTTACTTCCTGCCAGCGTGCTGTCTGTTGCGCGAGGTTGATGCAGTAGATGGCGTCGAAGAAATGAAAGGGATTGTTCAGTTCGGCGCGGACTTGGTTGATGATTCGCTCTGCGGGTTCGCGGCCGATGTGGTTGCGGAAATGATCAAGTGCAGGAGTGGGATCGTAGCCGAGCTCGTCGGCGATGATCATGTAATTGTGGATGCGGTCCTCCCATGTGTTTTGATAAGGAACTCCCATGGGGCGGCCGAAACGATGAATCCAGCGCAGGAATGGCATGCAGAGCGTGCGGCCTCCAGCGCGGCGAAATTTTTCCTGAATATAACCTTCTTCTCCGCCGAAGCCGCGGAGGCGTGGATTAAAGCCTGTCCATGCAACCTTGCGGCAGGCGAATGCGCCAAGGCCCTGCAGAGCGATTTCGAATGGTGGCGCGTCGGAATCTGCTGCACGGGTATCAGTGCCCCACACGCCATACATTCCTGTGGACCATGTGGGGGTCATGTGCGTGGAGAAGCTGCGGAGATCGTCATAGACGAGTGGGCCTTGCAACAGATCACGTGAGTCAGGGTTTGCTTCGAAGTAATCGATGAGTTGACGTAGGGCACCGGGAGCAAACATTACGTGGCAATCGATGCTGAGCACGGCGTCGGCGTTGGCTTCGCGGAAAATTACATCGCGGACGGATGTTCCCTGGATGCGATTGAATGGGATGTAGCGGTATCCGGCAACCCAGCTTTCCAACGCTTTCAGTTCGGTTGCGCAGGGGCCATCGGGATGGTTGTCGACTACGAGAATTTCTGTTTCTTCAGTAATTTCAGGATGAAAGAGACGGATGGCCTGCACGGTGAAATAGACGCCATCGTAGTCGTCAAAAGTGGCCATGCCTATGGTGAGGGATTTGCGCTTATCCGTGCCGTTTGTCATAAAACCACTCACTGCGTTAATGCGATACCCGATCCAGTTCTTCGCGCAGGACCTGTGCAATTTCCTCCAGCCAAGCCCTGGCGCCCGCATCGGTTGGATCATTGAGGACTTTTGGGGTGTTGTTGATGATCAGGCTCAGCAACGCGCCTTCCTCAGCAGGGGGATTTGTCAGTAGTCCCTCGATACCTGCCAGCCCGGCCCTGAGTGTAATCGTGTTGACTCCGGCCATGTACCGGATATCCGCCCGCAAAGACTCCATATTCGTTTCATCCAGACAATAACTTTCCAAAAACTTGCGGGTGGCCTCCAGTGGAGGATCCGGCGGTTTATTGAATTGTGTGCGCAGCCTTGCCAGCATTTCTTCGTTGTCCATAAATTCACCTTAATACGCCTGCCCTCCCAAAGCATTCGGAAACGCAGTGTAAACATAGAAGTCTGGCGGTGGGCCGGGAATCAAGTTAATGACGATGCGTACGAGGTTCGTGCGAATGTAAACCGCCTGGCGATTAGCTGCCCCACCCGGCAACCCTTGATTTCGATTGAAGAAGCCCTCTCCAACAGCGCCTGGTGGAGCCTGGAACGCGTTTGCATGACGACCTGTTGTAGCGAGATCTGCCCGAATGCGTGCCCAGTTTTCGCGAATGTACTGGTTAACGGTGCGATTCATCATATCGTCGCTGAGCCATCTGGAGGAATTATTTGATTGATCTGCCCATCCCGTGTCACCGAAGATTCGGCCCTCGATACTCTTAACACCGGTGGGAGTTGGCAAGGGGTTGCCTGCGGCATCACGAGGCATCCTCAGTTGAATGCCAGACCCATGGTCCCGGATAGTGTGTGCGCCTTGCCCACGGCCGGCGGCATCTTCCGCTGCGATGTCTACCTCACGAGGTACATCACCGAGCGCCGTTTCGATCGCTACCTGGCGGCGAAGAATTTCGTTCTGTGCGGCCATGGATCGCTGCTGTGCTTCCGCGGGTGTCTCACCTGGACGAGGCGTCGGATCAGTATCCAAATGCAACTGGTCCATCGGAAGGACAGTAGGATCGTATGCCGGCGGCGGAGGAACCGGTTGTGGCGGCTGCGGCGGTTGTGGTTGCTGTGGCTGTTGCGGCTGTGGCGGTTGCTGTTGCTGTGGTGGTGGCTGCTGTTGTTGCGGCGGCCTTATCTGTGGCGCAGGTTGCTGTTGCGTTGGTTCCGTGCTAAACCGTTTCCGAATCCAGTCGAGTACGTTCTTTGCGCCTGTGCGCAGACCGGTGTAGATCTCACTGGAGACACTTTTGACTGCTTTCCAGGCCTCCGGTAAGTAATCGCGCCAACCACTCTTGAAGAATTCCCCGAATCCGGGCCATTCAAAGCCGCCGGGGCGCGTGTATACGCCACCGGGCGGACCCTTAATTGCCGACCGCGCGCCGAAGATCAGGCCAATCAGAGTTACGGCTCCCAGCACGCCTTTTTCTGTGCGGTCCGCGTCGCTCAGCTTCTCATTCGTTACGATGTCATGACCGGAGACGCCCTCGATAATTCCGGTGATTCCAACGGTATCGATCAGTGCCAGGCCAATCGCCTTGAAGGGATGTCCCTGCAATTCTTTTTGCCCGAGCCTATGGACGAGAGCAACAACAAGGCCAATTGCCAGAAGGATTGCACCGGCAATCATCAATGCGGTCCAGGCCGTAAGTATGACTCCAAAAGCCGCCGCGATTGCAGCGACAACCAAAGCCACAACTACAAGAACCACTAATCCAACTACTATCTGCCCCAAAGCGCGGAATAGTCCCGATACCCAGGATTCACCAGCCTGGCTGGCCGCTTCCGCGGCGCGTGTTTCCACGGTGTCAGTGCGCGGCTGAATCGCCTTGCTGATGCTTTCGTTGGCAGCCTCACGCGCCTGTGTACAGAACTTGTCTGTGATACCGCGCATTTCACTACGCGCTTTTTCCATGGCCTTATCTACTTCAGCCATGACTCCTTGCGTCATTTGTTGCTGGCGTGCGCGGAGATCGGCAATCATCTGATTGGCCTGCTGGGAACGAGCCTGCATGGCCTGATCCAGCGCAGCAACATTTTGTGAAGCAATCGTGGCAGTTTTGGAGTGCGCCAGGCCGAGAAGCTGACTGGAGATTCCGTCGAAAGCAGTGTGCGTGGCGGCAAGATTCTCGCGCGCTGAAGCTTCCATTTCAGTCAAATGTTTTCGCCCAGTTTCAGCAACGACATGAACTTTCAGCCGGCCGCCGTCCATGATGTCACGCACACCGGGAATAAACGGAAGTTCCTCGGCAGAGACCACCTGTGCAGTTTCCTCGACGCTACGGTCAATGCTGATTTCAATCCCGCTGCGTGCGTCGTCGATGGTATCCGACATTCTCTGAGCCTGATTTTGAAGCTGCCCGATGGTGGACTGTTCGGCGTTGTCAAGCTGTTGGAGGAACTGTCCCCGTGCAGTGCTGAGTGTCTGCAGGTCGACGCGCACACGGTCGTCAATGGCGTGCAAAGTTGCTTCCCCGGTTTGACCAACTAACGTGGCTGTGTCGGAGGCGGTCTGTTGAAGGCCTGGGATCAACTGCGCAAGTGCGTCGTTTATCTGCTTGATTACGACATCGGCATAAGGCATGTAGTTGCCTGCGATGTCGGCGGCTCGATGTTGCATGTCGGCAGCGATCTCAGGCTTTTTTTGACGAATATCAGCTGCACTGTTGTCGCCTACGCCGCGCGCTGCCGCGCGCTGCTTTGGTTTGGGATCATCATCTCCCGGATAGTTTGTTGCCTCAGCAGCGCCGGCACTCTCACATTGCTGAGCGTTTTGTTCCAATTCAGCTGACGCTCGATCCGATTCTGCGGCGGCAATGGTCGCAGGTTGCCGCCCCTGTTCTTCCGCATATGACGCTATGTCTTTTTTGCGCCGATTACCTTCCGCTTGGGCAGTGGCAACCGCCTCTACGCCAGTGGCGGTAGCAGTGGCCACGTCAGCAGCAACAGCGGCAGGCACTAACGCCTTTTTTTGTGCACCTTGCTGTTGGATTTTTGCGCTGGCTGAAGCGAAATAGCTCTCGAGCGCCGCATGAGTTCCGGCGGCAACTCCGCGTACAGCGGCCATTTTTGCTGTTGCCTCCGCAGTAATGGCTGCCTTCTTCTGGGTGGCATCATTCGCAACTGATAGCTTTTCAGCTGAGGCATCTGTTCGAAGACTGCTCAGCAATGCCTGTGCCTGCGAGCGAAGTTCAGCCGGGCTCTGGCGCTGTTCCAGCACTTGCTGAAATTCTTCAAAGCTTAAGGGGCGAGCCGGGATCTGGGCCCTAAGAAGCCCTGGTGCTGCGGGCGGAACCAGAGCCGCAGCCTGTCCTATCGATGCGCTGCGCGCAAGGCGCGACGGAGTGAACCTTGAACTGATTGGATAACTGCCACCTCGATATGCGGCAGGCTTTCTGACAGCTTTGGCAGCGCCAGTATTTTTTGCTTCTGCTTTTTGCAGATGCTCGTGCCTGATTGCAGCTGCAGACGCGCGCGTAGATTTTTGAGTAGGAGATTTCGCGGTCGTTGGCGGTGTTTGAGACGGAATCTTTGCTGGTTTCGGAATACGTTCTGCGGCTGGAGGCTGCGAAGCGGGAACAAGAATAGTGGGGCCTCCTGCGGTCTGCCTCACATTTAGCATGGGATCGGATGCGATACTGCTCACCTCGTGCCGCATAAAATCCCTTGATCTGTCATGGCTTGGAGACGCGGGTGAAGTTGGAGATCCCGAATCTAGTGGTGTTACCGATTTTTTGATTGCGGACGGTGTCGATTCTGGAATTTTTGGGGTATGTTCTGAAAGTTTTTGTGTGGTTGCTGGTTTCCGATGAAGGGGAGCGATTGCTTGACCTATTACCTGTTCGGATTGAAGATGGGCTGTTTCTTCTCGATGTGCGTTAGTGACACCAAGAAAGAGCGGCATGCCGGCGGAAGCTCCGGAGGACTCATTGAATTGTTGACTTTCCAGTGATTCGGGTGGACGCGCCGTCGCCTTGCTCTTCTTCTCTTCGGGCTTGGCAACGGCTGCTGTGCTCATGGTTCTTTTGCCTTATCGTGTTTTGAACTGGCGTGATGCTTATTTCACTCTTGCTCCTGGAGGTACAACGGAGATGAGTGCACCTGAGTCGTTGTAGATAGGAGCGAGCCCGCTCTCTCTTGCTGCCAGGTAGAAGATCACCTCATAGGAGTCCACGCTGGGGTCGGCGCGGTAGGGATAGCGATTGCGAAGAAAGGACAGCATCGCAGCTTTGGTCTTCTCCAACAGTTCGGGAGTCATAAAATCTACGTTGCCTACGGACTGATTCAGCGCGGTATTAAGCCTGTAGATGAGGTTGGCTACATCCGAAACGCTTGCCTGCGAAGGCTTCTTAGGTCCTGACTCCGCCGCTTGCTGAACACGCAGATAGGAAAGCTCTTCGATGCGGACGTAGGTTTCTTCGACAAGGTATGCGGTTCGCTCGTAGAGACCCTGAATCTGGGATGTTTGCGCTGCTCCTTCCTCGATCTTCTTGCGCTCTGCCGCGGGAATGTCTTCCCACTTCGTCACGGTTGTTCCCTTGGGAATGCCTAATGCCTTCTGGCCACCCGGATCCTTGGCCCACTCCAACCAGTTGTGCCGTATCTGGTCCATGCGTTTCGCAGACTCGGCATCAAAGAGCGGTTGAATTGGATTGGATGGGTTATTGATCTTCGTGCGGTAGAGATGGTACATCTCGTGGCCCACTGTCCGGATCACTTCATGTACATCGCTGACGGAGCCTGTGCCGGCCAGGTATTTTGCAACCGCGTCATATTTGTCTTGAGTCAGTTCGATGATTGGCTTGTTGCCTTCCCAATGGGAGCGACCCGTTTCCAGAAGACCCACGCCGACATAGCTTTGCGTAACATCCATTACGCGGAAATCGACGGCACTGACATCTACTGTGGGTTTGTATTGGCTGAGCATGGTGAGCACGGTGCGCACGCTGGAGTCTTTCTCCAGTGTTGGATTCTCGACGAAGAACTCCAACTGGTCTGTCGTTCCGGTTACAGGTGCGACGGGGTTCGTCTGCTTCTGCATCAGAGGGGTCTGCAGACCAGCGTCTTGTTGCGCTACGTGCGCAGCTTCATGGGCCATGAGCGCGAGATCGGAGCTTGATTCGCGCGGTCCCATCCAGATGTGTTGGCCATGCGTGAAGGCGCGGACATTCATGCTGCCTGCCGCGGCGCGATCTGACTCGGCTTCATGCACACGCACATTGGAGAGATCGATGCCGAGTACCGGTTCAATGCGATTGCGGATGGAGCCTGTTAGGGGTATTCCGGCATCGGCTGTGGGAATGGCTGTGGCCGTGGAGGAGTGTGCTGCAGCCCTGCTTGTGTTTTCGAATGCGGCTGTTTGGGATGTGACAGCTTCGGCAACCGAATCAGCGTGCTGCTCCAGAGAATCGTTGTTCGGCTTGCGGCTGGTTTTCGCCTCTTTGAGAAAGACAGGCAGACCTGCCAATGCTCCCGCAGACGTACGGCGATCTGCTTTGACTGTGGGCGGCATTTCGCCCTTGCGTTTTCCGGGTTTGAAGATCGGCTCCGGTTTCATGTGTTTCTGTACAACTCCGGCGGCAGTTGCCGATTTAGCTTGCGATATTCGTCGGTTAATCCAACGAGGACGTCCTGGTACTCGATGGGATGTGACTTTACCTGAGCAAGGACGGCTGCGGTCAGCACGGCGTTGCGAATATGGCCGCCTGCGATGTCTGCTGATGCGGCTAACTGATTCAGGTCTTTGTTGCTGATGCAATGTTGTTCGCCGAGATGCGAGAGCCAGATTTTCCGCCGCTCCTCCGGTCCGGGCAATGCGAACTCAATAATCATGTCGAGCCTGCGGCAGAATGCAGGATCGAAACGCGCACGGCTGTTGCTGGTGAGTAGCGCGATGCCGTCGAAGGTTTCGATACGTTGGAGCAGATAGTTTGTCTGTGCGTTGGCGAAGCGGTCGTTGGACTCCTTTACTTCCGTACGTTTGCCGAAGAGAGAATCGGCTTCATCGAAAAGCAGGAGGATGCCTGCTTCTTCTGCGCGTGAAAGCAGCTGTGCGAGGTTCTTCTCGGTTTCACCGATGTACTTGCTGGTTAGAGAGGCAAGATCAGCGCGGTAGAGAGGTAATCCAAGTTGCGTGGCCAGCCAGCCCGCGGCAAGTGTTTTGCCTGTACCTGAGGGGCCCGTGAAGAGGACGCGAACTCCTGGGTGATAACGTGCGGTTGCGGAAACTCCGAGCCCCTCGATCAGGCTTTCTCTCCGGCGGCAGCGTAACAGCAGGCGCGATAGCTCCTCACGCAGTGCCGGTGAGGCCACCAGAGCTTCATTGGGGATACGGTCGGAGAGCGGTTGGGCCAATGATTCAAGCTGAGAGCCTTGCCCGGTCCATGCTGCATCGGCTACGTCACTTAATGTTGGCTCTTCGCGCTCGTCGAGAAAACAACGCTGGTTTGCCAGGCGGCCCAGTTGTGCGATACGTCCGCTGCCGTGGCGGTAATCCGCAGCGAGATGAGATGCGAGAGAGTTGTCGCCTAATGCCAACTGCCATAATTGTTGACGCTCTGCGCGTGCAGGCACTGCGATGCGCCAGGCGGATGGAGTTTCGCCGCGCGTTTCCACGCTGCCATCGACACCGCACAATGCGAGCGATGGGCCGGGGAAGTAAGGAAGGGTAGGAACGATTCTTCGTTCCGCGGGGCCCGGATCAAAACAGAAGACCGGCAGAAGGCCGCGTAGGAGGAGGAACGGTGCGAGTCCGTTTAGAACTGGAGTCATGTTATTGCCTACGGCTCGCTCCATGTCGAGGTAGAGTGGCCTGCGGTTGAGAACGGTCGCAATTTCTTGTGCCACGGTGCGGCTTTCTGCCATGCTTGCGCTGCGTACTACAAGGACGTTCCGCGATCCGGCAGCCAATGCACTTGCGTGGCGCTCTGCTTCGCGCAGCACGGAGGGAGGCAGCGGGGTATCGGGAACTCCTTCGAGGCCTAGCATAGCTGCAGGCCATGCTGCATCACGTCCGTTAAGCGCGAGACAGAGAGGCAGTGGAACCGAAATGGCACGCTCGGAGAGTGGTGCGCCTTCATGCAAGATTTGCAACAGACCTGAGCCTACAGCAGCTCCGGTCAGAAGGTTTTCTACTACATGCGCGTCCAGCTGGGAAAAGGCTGAAGCAAGAAGTCCCAGAGCGGGGCGTGCTCCTCCAATGGGCGCTTGCAGGTGCGCGACGGCGCGGCCGCACATCAGGTCCATCTCGACGGCTGCTGCGAGGGTGACCGCTAATAGCTCAACAGGGGCCAGGTTAAGCTCTATGCCTAGTTCGAGCAGTGCTTCGTCTCCGGGATGCGGCTGACGGCGGCTGAGAGAAAGCATTTGTGGCAGTGGGTTTCTTTGAGTTGGCGAGATCCCGTGTTCTCGTAGAAAGGCTGCCTCCGGCGAAGACGCGCTCTGCGGCAAAAGCGCTGCCAGCGCTGCGAGTGCGCAGGAGTAGAGGCTGCCTGCAATCAAAGGTTCGGCGATTGCGGGGAAGTCAGCCATGGTGTTCACCGGGGAAAAGATAGTGGAATCGCACTACACGGCCGAACCACGGCAGCCATCCTGGATTGAGATCGAGACCTGCCTTGCGTATGCGTACATCCGCGGCCTCAATAGGAAGCGCGATATCGAGGTCTGTACGATTCACATAGAACAGGCCATCACGCAGAACGACTTGGCTTGTGCTGATTTTTACGAATCTCCAGCACCAGCGGCGGATTGCTACTGACCAGATACGGACGAGATCGTCTACTGTGGCAGTGTGTGTGGAAGGAGCGAGATTGCCGGGCCAGAAGGATGGTTCGAGCAGTTGCGGAAGTGCGGCAGCAGGAGAATCGCGCATGAGTTCATGCAGCCATAGGACTACGGAATCATCTGCGGTTGCACCGCTTTGCCGCGCCAGATGCAGAAGTACACGGGGGACAAACTGTGACACGGATGTTAGTGGCGAGATTAGCTCGGCCATGCCGATCTGCTGCATTACGTTGAGCAGGAAAAAGAGTCCAGCTGCACGTGTGGGTAGGCCCGAGACCTGCCAGGGATGTATGGTTGCAGGCTCCTGCAGATTGCCAGGTGCAGGCGGGATGTGGGGTGCAAGCTTAGTAGGCTGGGATTGAGATGTGTTTGTTGTGGATAGCTGTGCTTCTCCGGTTTGTTCTAACGATGTGGGCGGCGTGTTTTCTGCTTGGGCCTCATGTTTGGGAGTTGCAGAGAGCTCTACATGGCTGGGCTGCGTCGTCCCTGGTGCATTAGCATCTTTCGCAGTGGGGAGGGGAATTGGTTCTTCTTGTCGTCCCTGAATCACAGCTTTGATGTCTGTCTCTTGTTGTGGATTAGGTGTAACTATCTTCTTTATGCCAAGGCTCTCTTCTGCTGCCAATACTTTCAATTCCAGGGCCAGTTGCTGCAACTGGGCGCGTGCTTTTGATACGGCTATTCCTGCGGCGAGATCAGCGGGGGAATCTAACAGAACGGCTAGCGTGCCAAGCCACACAACGCCGGGATTAGTGGGGCCAAAGACTTGCAATGCATGACGTATTGCTGGTTGAGATGAGCAAGCGCTGTCTGCCGAAAGCTGAGGTATAAGCGAGGCATGACGCGGAGCTGAATCCATCTCGGCGAGCCAGTGTTCGATGACCTTTGCAGGGATTGTACGGAAAAGATGAAGCACATCAAAATTGGGTGTGGCAAAGAGCGAGGTCGTGAATGCCACCCATGAAGCAGGTTGCGAACGCAGACGTTCTATGACATGAAGAAGTGAGGGTTGTTCTTGTCCGGTTGCGCTGTGCTCATCAATTACCATCGGCCAAAACCACTCCTGAGATGGTTTTTGCGCCAGCAGACGATGTAGCAGGATTTCCAGTGCCTCCTGCTCGCTGCGAAAGTAGACAGCGTCCGCTTGTCCCGCGCTTGTATCGGCTCCGTATACTGCTTGTCTGGCATGGAGCTCAAACATTTCCTGAAACCGTGCTTGCCACACAGCACGATTGCCGTCTGGAGGCAGTCCAGTGATGCGCGAGCGGCGGAAGTAATACATTCGGCCACGATCTTCTCCGGGCAGTGAGATAAGCCGCAGCCCTTCTTCCACGGCGAAGACTAACCGATGCTCCGATACATCAGGAGCCACACACAACTGCACATGCCGCAGGTGGCGGTCATAGCGATCGTGAATTGGCCGTGCAGTCAATTGGTTCATATGCTTCGCTGTCTAAGACATGATGAAAGGCTTGAGAGCAGGCGCATCTGGAGCTTGCGTAACAAAATGAGCTACGTCGTTGATCTGCAAGGCTACGCCGGGGGTGTACACCTGCGTTACTGTTGCGCGTACGCTTGAGCTGTCCAGGTCACTGACTATAGCCTGTGCTGCGAGGACACCTCCGCTGTAAAGCTGCACATACATTCCATGTACAATCCTGGTGGAAGGTAAGGTAAGGGAGATTGTGCCTCCTATTTTCGGCGTTGTGGTTAACGTTACGGCGCCGGAGATGACTGTGTTGACTGGTGAGTCGCTGGCCAGAAGAATTGCTACACGCACGACATCGCTCATGAAGGCCGCTGCATCCGTGATGGTTGTGTCAATCTGTTGGAAGAGCCAGTCCACAAGCATTTGCATTTGCTGGCGCGAGACGTAATCCTGTCTATTCCAATTGGGAAGAACTGCGAGGCTTTGCAGGCTCGCGGTCATGCCTTGTCCGCTCAGGAACTCTGCCCATGCCAGACGATCGATGGGCAGCGCCTGGTTGGCTCGTGCATACAGGCATGAGGCTACGCTTGAGATTTGCTGCATCAGCCGCGCGGTTGTATTGACCACCTCGGTGTGAACATAGCTGGAGGAAATGAGGTCCGCTGGAGCTGCGATGTATTGCAACGTTTCGATTTGCGATGCCCAGCTGAGGTTGGCGATCTGCAGCGGCTGGAACGCAACACGCTGCGTTTGAATCTGCCGGATGGCCTGTTGGTTGGCGGTGTAGATGCCGGTGATTACCGGCGCATATATGCCGGGCTGGCTGGCAGCGGAAGATACTTGCAGCGGAAGTTGCAACTGCAGTGTGGCGCGGGCTTGCGTGTCAATGGCGAAACTTTGTAACAGGCTTGGCCGTTCGAGTTTCTGTAATAGCGATTCGACAGAGGGCAGCCAGTTCACCGGTGCTTCGCGCAGCAACGCGACGATTTCACGCATCTCCGGAGGGATTGCAATGCTTTGCTGCAGGCAGCTTGGGACTGGATTGGTGATATTGCCGGGCACCAGTTGACGGCTGGGAACGTCCGAGGTTGTTACCAGTGTGCGCGGGCGCGCAAACGCAACATACTGCACATAATTTTGCAGAGTATAGGTGCGCTGTGCATTTACATTGTTTACGCGCTGCTGCTCGTCGCTCAGTAGTGCAGTGGTGAATGCTACATCTTGCCGCGACTGTGCCAGATCGTTTTCAAGCTGTGTGAGCAGTGTCTGCGCCTGGGGAAGATCTGCTTGCACATTGCCGAGAGTGGTGGAGCACAAGGATAAGAAGTCGTTGTATTGCTGGATTCGAGCTTCTACTGCACGCAGTGTGCTGGAATGTTGTTCGAGCACATGAATGCCGGTGGAGAAGAGACTGGCTTCATCTGGATCCGCACCGGGAGCTGTGGGGATTGTAGGTGATTGCACTGCTGCGAGTACCAGTGCCCGCTGGGCAGTGTTTGTGCGAAGATCGGCAAACGTTGGGTTGGGGTAGCCGTTGTTGGCGGCTGCAGAGAGCGGAGTTGTTGTCGGCGACGGAGTTGTTGATGTTGCGGTTGCCGGCGGCGGAGGATTGTCTACGAGGATAGGGATATCGTCGATCGTGATTTCGAGATCCGCCAGCAATTGCAGCAATGCGACACGATTGCCAACTGCGTAAAACAGACCTTCCTGCGAAGGCGGATTAGCAAGCCGCTGAGCTATGGTAAGTGTACGCAGATTAAGTTGTGCGCCGACCAGTGGGGACTGGTCGAGAACGTCGCTAGTACTTGCAGGTTGGGACACTGTTCCCGGGGTTATGGGCGTAAACGTAGCGGACGACGCGGCACCGCTTAGGGATGCAGTTGAAACAGAGGAAGACGATCGAAGCGCGGAGCTGGCCGTCTTCATCGTAGAAATATTCTGTAGCAGTGAAGAGTTTATGCTCAGTGTAGAGCTCGCCTTGAGCAATGTTGGCGATTGCACAACCGGCGTTGCTGTAAGAGTTACAGGACGAAGTTGCGCAGCTACGTTGTTTAATTGGAGAGCCGAGGTGTTCAGCTTCAGGGCTTCAATTTGAACCCCTGATCCTGTCGTAGTCGGTGACGGCGTCGTAGTGGTGGCGGCCGTTTTGGCGGGCAGAATGGTGCTGAGATAGCTCTGGAGATTTTCCGCTGTGGAGGCTGCAGATTCACCGGTAGCAATTTCTGCGGCAATGGGTGAAACCGCCAGCGCAGTGGCGTCGGTGGCGCCGAGCACATATTGACGGAAGCGGTAAATGTCGCTTTGTGCGGTGAGGAAGGCCAGGTCGAGCAGATCATTTGCCGAGGAGAGCTTGGCGTTAATTCGGTCGATGAAATGCTGCAGGCCGTTTACTGCCATGTCGTTCATGTCATCGGTAGAAAACAGTGTGAGCGGTGTTGCTAATGCGTTGCCATTGCCATCTGTTGTCAGCGTGTATGGCGCCTGCTTGGATGTTGTGATCAGATTCTGATAATCGATGGAGGTATAGACAGCGACAGGAGGAGTGCCCTGTGTTGTTGAGCTGGTTCCAAAGACTTCGGAAGACGTGGGCGTATATATCTGTGCATCACGAAGTGTGATCTCTGCTGCGGTGAGTCCTGCGTCGAGGTTGTAAAGCAGCCCCGGCGTTGTGCCTGTTATGACTTGTGAGAGCGCGTTCGCTTCCTGTTGAATTGCCTTGCGATGTTGCAGATCACTGGCCAACTCGGTCGTTGCATTGTTCACTGCTTGCTGGAATGCGGGATCTACCGTTTCTGTGACCAGAACATCAGGGTCATAGACCGCATCGGGAAGCGGGACGAGGATCTCTATGGATTCGTTCTGCGTTACGTCCAGAGGTTGCGCGGTCATGGCCGTCAGAAGCGCTGTCTCCACTTCTTCCTGATGGACCGGACCCACCTGGATATACCAGTTTGGAGGTAGCCAGAGAGCTTCTTTATGAACAAAGTCCATCGACAATGCGGGCAGGATTCCGCATGGCGGCAATAGTGGAAATGCGGGAGCCAGGCTGTTTAGGCCGGTAGTTGCATTGACTTGCTCTGCCAGTTGATTGACACGTGCCTGGGCGAGCGCGGGTTGTACCAGTAGCGTGGTTCCGTTCTGCGATGGCAAGACATAACGGTTGCGCGTTAGGCCGCCGGTGCGTGCCACAGTTGAGCAGTCTACGAATTGCGGCTTCCATGTTGCGTCAAAGCCGATCACTGCAACAGGAACGCCGAGCACATCCCACGGCATACGGTCATCGGGTGTAAGAGCCATCTCTGCGTTGAAGATGGTGTAGGCCAGTCGATTGCGATAGCTGATTGCGGGGGTGGGTGTGGGCAGCGTTAAGTTTGTAGGCCAGGCGACCATTACCAGGCGGACGCCATCGACAATCTGCCAGTCTTCGAATGCGTATTCGTCGGGGTCCTGGGTGCAGGAAGCATCGAGATTGCCTGAGACGATTATAGGTAGCGGGCCGGTATCCACACTGGCACCGCTTACCTGGCCTGTGATCGGCTGCATTACGAGTACGCCTGCGTAGTTTTTATTTGCGGGGTTCATTGTATACGAGGGAAATGGAGCGATTACCGCGCCGGTTTGCGGATCGATGATCTGCAGTGCACTGAGTGTTGTCTTCAACGTGCGCATGAGCGCAACATCTTCGCCGGTGGCTGAGATACCATAGCCAGCCGTAACCTGCAGTACCGGATCTGTTGCTGTGAGGTCTGCGGTGAGCTCAAGGCCTTTTACGATGCCTTGCGTGACACACTGGCCGAGGATGGCAAGCCGTCCGGCACGATAGGTCTGTTCGCTGTCCAACGCTGCGGCAGTAAGAGTTCTTCCGTTGAACAGCGCGAGCCGATGGCGCCATCCGGGGTCTACCTGTTGCAGTAGCTCCGGTTCGATGCCAATCAGGCTCTCGCCAGATATTGCGTCTTGGATTTGCGTTACGCTCATATTCTTGACTCACATTCAGCTTTTATCGCGATCTGTCTCACGGGGGATCAACTCTTCAATGTCGTGCCCGGTTCGGGCGTGACCTTTATGTCACGTTCTTCTGCGGAAAGCGCGGCTGGCTTGATGGCTGGTGTTGTGGTTGGGGCGGTTGCGACTTCTGCAACTCGCGTGACTGCTGGATTCAATCCCGTCACCTCGATTGGCGAAATCGTCGTTACTGGTTTTAATGTCAACGTTGGTGGAAGCGTGACTACGGGATTAATCGTGACCCCTGGCGGAAGTGTCTCTACTGGCCTGATTGTCAGTCCCGGAGAAATCGTCAACTTAGGAGCTACTGTCGTTGTTGCGACTGCTGTTGTTGCGGGGGCCGGGGTGGTGGTGACTGCAGGCGTTGTCGTTGGAGCTGAGGTGGTTGTCGATGCGAGCGTTGTCGCCGGAGCGGCAGTTGTTGTGGGCGCAGGTGTGGTTGTTGTTGGTGCAGGTGGAGGAACGGTGAAGTCCTCAAACACCGGCTCGCTGCGGCGAAGCAGGTAGTAACCATAGGTCTGGCCGGCAATCGCTGTTGCCCATGCAGGGTTGGGCGCGGATATCAATGAGATATTCCGAAGCTGCACCGTGGGTAGAGACAGTACAGGTAGTAACGACTGACGTGTGAGAAGCGTCTGTGGCAGCGATGGATTCAATGTTACTGCTGACAGCTGGCCTGCAAGACTTGCGAAGCTGTTGCGGGGTACGAGAATCAGCACGTACGCCAAGAGGTTGGCATAACTTGCTGTTGAGAGTGTGAGGTCGAGGGGCGGCAGTAAGAGACTGTCTGCGATTACTGCCGGCAGCTCATCTTCTGGAATGATGTTCAGCTCTACGTTCATCTGCTGCGGGAAGAATGTCTGCTGGGAGTTGGCCGTATTGATGGCGTCAAGAGGTACGGGACCACCGGGCGGTAAAGCCTGCAGATAATCAGACGCGGCGAAGTTTGCTTTTTGTCCAGCAGCCTGTCGCGTCGCAACAATCTGTTCCAGCTGTGCTGTGTATTGCAGCAAAAATGCCTGTTGTACAGAAGGGTCGGCGAGTTGCAATCGCGTTTCGCTGAGCTGCGGGCCACTGTCGCGCCGCACCAGATAATTGTCCATCCACTGGATAACACCGCGGTCTACACTGACCATTGCCAGAGGAAGAAGTGAGGTCGCGAGATTTCCTGTGTCACCGGTGACGAAGATTTGCCGGGCCAGCGCTGCCTGCTGCAGGGAGCCGTCGTATTGGTTTACCGGGTTGGTGTAGGGAACGAGCGATACGGCTGTCGCTTCTACAATGTCGCCATCCTTGCTGACGCGCGGGCTCTGCAAGTTGGCGGGATAGAAGGTGATTGGGTTTGCCGTGAATTGTACGGAACGTAGAGCGATTACGTACAGCCCTGTTCGTGTTCGAGAGGGTTGTTGCGGAGACGTGGCAAGGCCAAACTCTTCATCTAGGTTTTCTTCATCGGCGATATCAGAGAGTTGAATGGTCAGGTCCGTCGTGAGCATCACGAGCGCGCCGGAAGGAGTAATGCCGGCTCCGGCATGGATCACGATTGTTTCCGGGCCTGCAGGTTGGCCCTGGTCCACTGTCAGCCCGTGTAGCACGCCAAAGCCGCCCGCCCGCGCCATAATTGCCTGTCTACGGAGAAAGTAATTTTGTTCGCGTGCGAGATCGTGTGAAGCGAGGAACCGGCCGTCGAACCACAGGGGGCGCGTGTTGCTGCTGGCCACTACGGGCGCGGCGTTTGCAGGCAATATCGTAAACTTCGGCGTGATCTGCAAGCGCGCGATTTTGGAAAGACTGGCCATAGATTTCTCCTTCGTGGCTCCCGTCATTGGATCACCGGCTGGTTTACAGTCTGCTGCAACTGGGCAGATGCGCTTCCGGTGTCGGCGTCGCCTGCATAGGTGGCGATGATTGTGTGAACGCCTGCTGCGAGTCCGGGAGCACCAGTTGCTGCCTGCTGTACCGTCAACTGCGCTTCACCTGCTTTTAGGGCCACTGTGCCCAGCGGGTTTGTTCCATCTGCGAAAGTTACATTGCCGGTTGCCGTGGAGGGGCTAACCTCTGCCGTGAATGTGACCGCTTGACCAAATGCCGATGGATTCGCCGAAGATGCCAGCTTCATTGCGGCTGGAGTTTTGCTGACCGTTTGTGTTAATACCGGAGATGTGCTGGCTGAGTTGTTTGTATCGCCACTGTATGCCGCAGTGATGGAATGTGCGCCGATTGTTAGCGTTGCGTCTGTCAGTGTGGATACTCCTGAGGCAAGAGTTTCTTTTCCAAGCACTGCCGTGCCGTCGAGGAACTCGACTGATCCGGTTGCCGTAGATGGAGTCACGGTTGCCGTGAAGGTGACTGCTTCAGATGGAACCGATGGGTTGACGGAAGAAGTGAGCGCTACTGCGGTAGTCTTCTGGGTGACGGTCTGCGTGAGTACTGCAGACTTACTCGATGTGTTAGCTGCATCGCCACCATAGATTGCAGTGATGGAATGAGCGCCAATGGCCAGCGCGGTATCTGTGAACGTTGCTTTGCCGCTGCTTAAGGTTCCAGTGCCGATGACTGTTGAGCCGTCAAGGAATTGCGCGGAGCCGGTTGCTGTGCCTGGAGTTACCGCTGCCGTGAAGGTGACTGCTTTACCAAAGGACGATGGGTTGGAGGAAGAACTAAGCACCGTTTGCGTAGTTTCCTGGTGAACGGTCTGTGTTAACACCGCGGAAGTGCTGCCGGCATCATTGGCATCGCCGGTATAGGCGGCAGTGATGGAGTGCATACCGACGGTCAACTGGCCGGTGGTTACCGATGCAACACCAGAGCTTAACGCCATTGTGCCTAGGGATGATGTGCCATCGAGGAACTGTACTGTTCCTGTCGCTGTAGCCGGTGTCATTGTTGCGGTGAAGACTACTGCCTGCCCCGGAAGCGACGGATTAACGGAAGAGTTAAGTGCAACGCTCGTGGTGATCTTGTTTACTGTTTGTGTAAGCACCGCAGAAGTAGCCGTTGCATTGTCCGCATCGCCGCTGTAAACGGCCGTGATGGAATGTGTGCCTAGGGCCAATTGAGCAGAAGTCAGCGTTGCGGTGCCACCGTTTACCGTCTCTGTACCTAGAGATGTGGTTCCATCCATAAACTGTGCTGTGCCCGTGGCTGTTGCAGGCGTTACCTTTGCCGTAAATGTGACGGATTGATCTACCACAGAGGGATTAGCAGAAGAGGTTAGCGTTACAGATGTTCCTGCTTTGTTTACCGTTTGTGTCAAGACAGCCGATGTGCTGACCGCATTGTTGTCATCACCGCTGTACGCCGCGGTGATGGAATGTGCGCCTACGGCGAGCGCGCTTGTGGAGAATGTGGCCGTTCCGGTGCTCAATGTTGCCGAGCCGAGAGACGCAGCGCCATCCATGAACTGCACTGTGCCGGTGGCTGTTGCCGGTGATGCCGTTGTGGTGAATGTTACTGTTTGTCCGAAGGTCGAGGGATTTGCAGAAGAGCTGATGGTTACGCCTGAGGCAGCCTTGTTGACTGTTTGTGCAAGCGCTGGCGATGCGCTCGGCTCGTCGTTGGTATCACCACTGTATGCTGCCGTGATGGTGTGCGTTCCGGCTGTGAGCGTAGAGACAAGCAGAGATGCTTTTCCTGCGCTCAGTGTAGCCGTTCCAAGTATGGTTGTTCCGTCGAGGAACTGTACCGTGCCTGTTGCAATGGCCGGCGTCAGAGTCGCAGTGAAGGTTACGCCCTGGGCTACTGTGGAAGGGTTCAGCGAGGAGGTTACTGCGACGCTGGTTGCCGCTTTGTTGACGGTTTGAGTGAGTACGGCCGATGTGCTTGTTGCGTTGTTGTCGTCTCCGCTGTAGATCGCTGTGATGGAATGTGCGCCTGCAGTCAGCGTTGCGACAGCCAGAATTGCTGCGCCTCCGTTGATTGCACCTGTTCCAAGCGCCGTTGTGCCATCAAGGAACTGTAATGTTCCCGTAGCTGTTGCCGGTATTATGGCTGCGGTGAAGGTTACAGACTGCCCGACGGTTGAAGGATCGGCGGAAGAGGACAGTGTCACACTGGTTGGAATTTTGTTGACTGTTTGTGTCAGTACTGCGGAAGTGGCTGCGGCAGTATTGTCATCTCCGCTATAGGCAGCGGTGATTGCGTGCGTTCCAACGGTTAGTGTGGAACTGTTGAACGCTGCAGTGCCTCCGCTGATGGTTTCTGTTCCGAGCACTATTTGGCCATCCAGGAATTGCACAGTACCGGTGGCTGTGGCAGGCGTTACCGTTGCTGTGAAGGTGATGGACTGATTCAAGATAGAGGGATTTGTGGACGAGCTTACCGTGACAGTTGCGGTGGCTTTGTTCACGAGCTGCGATAGTACAGAAGATGTGCCAGGTGCGTCTGCGGAATCGCCTGCATAGGTCGCCGTAATGGGGTGCGTGCCTACGGAGAAGTTTGAAACGCTAAGCGTTGCGATGCCGCCGGTGACCGGAGAAGTGCCGAGTGTTGTTGTCCCATCGAGGAATTGCACGCTGCCTGTGGCTGTGGTGGGGTTGAGTCCGGCGGTGAGGGTTACTGTTTGTCCGAACTGCGATGGGTTTGCGGACGAGCTGAGCGCAACGCCCGTAGGTCCGAGAAACTGAACCATTGTTGGATTGCTCAGGCGCCGGACGTAGAAGGCATACTGCTGGTTGCCCGTTGCAGAGGCCCATGTATTGTTTGCAACCGGAGAGATTGCTGTCAAATTTGTTGCGCCCAGATATAGCTGGAGTAGTTGCAGCGGCGAACGATTCGCCAGCACTTGCGGGAGAATGGGATTAATCGGCGTTACGGGGAGGGAGTTTTTCAGCGCTTCAAAACTGGAACGTGGCACGGGGATTAATGCCAGCACGGAGATGCTTGAGTAGTCACTAGGATCGAGTGTGAGATCAATAGGAGGCAGCGAAAGGCCGTCTTCAAGCAGCGCAGGGAGTTCGTCGCTGGGAATGATGCTGAGCCGTACATCCATCTCTTGCGGGAAGAAGACTTGCGAGAAGCTGTTTGTGTCGATGGCATCCATTGGGAAGCGTCCGCATCCCGGTATCGCTTGCAGGTAATCGGATGCGGTGATGTTGGCCCTGAGTCCGTTTATTTGCCGTGAGGCGACGATGGACTGAAGTTGCATGTCATATTGCAGAAGGTAGGCTTCCTGCGCGGATGGATCACTTAACCCGAAACGTACGCCGTTGTATTGCTGCCCAACGTCGCGCCTGACAAGATAAGGATCGATCCAACTGATTGTGCCTTGCTGGATGTATACAAGCGCGAGTGGAAGCAGGGAATCGGGAAGCGTGCTCGGATTGCCGGTTACGAAGATTTGTCTCGCAAGCGCGGCTTGCTGCTGGCCGGCCGGATAGCTTGCTGGCGGATTGGGGTAGGGAATGAGCGAGACGACAGTTGTTTCGACAATATCGCCATCGTGCGTGGTGCGTGGTCCCTGCACGGTTGTGGGATAAGACGAGATCGGGTTGGCAGTGTGTTCCATGGGCTGCAGGCCGATGACGTACAGACCATTGCGATTTTGCGGAAGAGGCTTGAGAGCAATCGACACACCAAGCTGAACATCCATGGTGGGCTGGTCAGTCAGGCTGGCCAGGGAAACGGTGAGATCGTCCGGGCATGAAACCATCTCGCCCGCAGGCGTGATGCCTTCTCCGGCATGGATGACGAAGGAGCCTGAGCCTACGGAGTTGCCATCGGCATCGGTTTGATCCACCATCAGGCCAGTTATTACCTGGAAGCCTTCGGCTTGCCCTAGGTCGGCTTCGCGCTGCAGAAAATAGTCCTGCTCCCGCTCCAGGTCTCGCGCGTCGAGGAACCGGCCGTCGAACCAATACGGTCTTATGCGGCGGTTGTCCAGCACTACCGAGCCGTTGCTCTGGAAGGTAGTGAGATCGGGTTGTTCGAGCGTTACGCGCGTGCTACCTGAGGTGTAATTGGGCATGACGTCCTCCTAAGCCTCTGTTCCCGAAGGCAGTCCGCCTAGCCGGGCCTGCAGCGCAGGGGGATACACAAACAAGCGCGAGTTGTTATCGATGCTGATTTGGGTCAGGTCCCACGTGGGAGGCTGACCGGCCGTTCCTGCTGTTGCGGCAATCAGGACGCGTGCGAGGAAGACAGAACTGGTGTCCATACCCGGTGGGTACTCCACTGCGGCTGCTGCGGGGCCAGCTGTTCCGGCGAGGATCAGGTTTTGCAACTGGGTTGTCGTGGGTGCTGTTGTTGTTGGGGCGGCAGTGGTTGTCGGTGCGGGTGTCGTCGTCGGAGCAACAGTTGTTGTTGTGGCTGCAGGTGTGGTTGTTGGAGCTGCTGTGGTTGTCGCGGGTGCTGCAGGTGCTGTCAGGTCTGCGCCGGGAGCCGTGATGGTTCCGGATGCCTTCCACGGATCTACTGGCGTGAGCGGATTCAGATCTGTGCGCAGTACGAGTTGCATGGCGAAGGAATCCAGCAGGCGATTGGCTGAGAAAGCATCGGTGGCGTCGTAATCATCCTCGGAGGCAAAGCAGGGAGTGAGACCGCGCGTACATCCTACGAAGGTGGCGAAGACGTCGCACATCAGATTCTTGCCGTCATGGATTGCCGTGTTGGGGTCGGGTATCGCGGCTTGACCGGAGACTGGATTGGCGAGCTGTGCCTGCCAGGCTGCCATCTGGCCTGTCAACCAGGTATTCAGCGTGATGCACAGCAGCTGCGGTGCATCGATAATGCGTCCGATGCGATCGATGGCGATGCCCGGAGTCACTTGCAGTTCCAACTGTGTGACGTCGCTGTTGCCATCCGTTTGCACAAGCAGGCCTGAGACGGTTCCTGAGCCGTGGAGCTGTACGAGCGCGCGCGCCAGGCGGCCACGATGATAGTCCTGGTCTGCCTGAAAGTCGTCAACGCCTAGCATGCGGCCGGTGGAGTAGAACACACGCTGCGGCGTGATGGGTGGATTAAGCGTAAGAGTATCGGTTGCCATTGCTTCAGGTCTCCAATCGCGGATCGAGGCTTGGTGCTTCTATCACCCGGTCGTATCGTCCAATCTGGCTTGTGCCGAGAACTACGGGATCGGGCGGAGGCTCTGGCGCGAGATAACTGTCCACACCCAGCAGGGAAGCCAGTCCCACCATGAAGGGCTGCGTTGCTACGCGGATTGTTGCGGCTACGTGCGCCGGTTTTTCGTGCTCTACGATCCTTTGCACAAGGTTCAAATCAACTGCCTCTACTTGGTTGTGAACGAAGATAGTCATTCGGTTCGCCAGGTTGTCATAAAATTGCTGGACGGCGGCTTGCTCTGCACCGGTTTCCGGTAGCTCTGCTGAGTACAGGGCGAGAACTTCTGCATGGTCGCGCGGATTGCCAAGGAAGAGCGTGTCGCCCACGAAAGAATTGCTGCTGGCGGAATAGCCGGGCAGAAGTGGATCATTCGAGATGGCGAGATTGGCTCCGAGGATGGTGGCAAAGATGTGGCGCAGACGGAAGTCTTCCACGACGATCAACGCGCCGCGTGTGCAGAGGCCGTTGGTGGCAATGTCCAGCGCGAGTGTTACGCCTGCGACTGTTCCGCGCTGCTTGTGCAGTTGCGAGACCGCGAGCAAGCGTGCGCGGCGACGATCCTGCGGATAACCAGCAGGGCTCAGGCCAACCCATCCGCCTAGCCAATCCAACGCGCTGTCGGGTGTTGATTCCGGGCGTGTGAGTAGGTAGGAGTTTGCTATTCGATCTTCAATGCGCGTCATCTGCGCTTCAAAGATGTTCACGAAGCGATCGAAGAAGTCGCGCCGCGTGCTTTCTCCTGGCTGGTCGGCATCGGGACTGAACTTGTTTTCGCGGTAGACCGTCGGCAGATAATTCCGCACATAAGAGAAACGTGAAGACCATGCTCGCAGTGCTGCAATCTGCGGTGTACTGCGGCGGTCTCCATATAGCTCCACGCGAATGCCGAGAAAGCGCCCGGTCAAGTTTCGCACTACGCGGCCGGTACGTTGCACCAATGCCATGAATAGTCCCTGCTGATCGGGGATAGGTGTGTCGTCACCGAGCAGAGGATTGGCAAACGGGACTTCCGAAGGAATGGACAGCCATACCCCCTGCGGTGTTTCCAGTGGCAGAGCGGACATATCGGCATCGCCGAATGCATGCGGATACCACGCTGCAGTTGGCGAAGTGATGCCTGAAGGCTGGTCCGCGGCCGTGAGCCAAACCACTACCGAGCAGCGTGGTGGAATGACTGCTTCCATGAAAATGCGGTGCCATATTGCCTGCGCAACGCCGCTGTCTACGATTGAGGGCGAGCGTGGATCGGTTGAACCGAAGCCAGCGAGCGAGTTGAGTGAGAGTGGGAGCAGCGGAAGCAGTTGCTCCCCATCGGTAAATTGAATAGAACCGGTGGCCGTGTTTGGCGAGACCTGCGCTGAGAATGTGACTGCTTGGCCTATCGACGACGGATTTGGCGATGCGGTAAGCGTGACAGCTGAAGCCGTCCGTGCGACAGATTGCACCAGTACAGCGGAGGTTTGTGCAGGGTGCGTTCCATCACCGCTATATGTGGCTGTGATCGAGTGATCTCCAACTGCAAGCGTAGTAACTTCCAGCGTGGCTACACCGGCGGTGATGGTTTCTGTTCCAAGGACTGCGGCGCCATCGAGGAACTGAACTGTTCCAGTCGCTGCTGGAGGCGCGATGGTTGCTGTGAGTGTGACAGACTGGCCGGTTATCGACGGATTTACGGAAGAGCTGAGAGCCACGCCGGTAGCTTCAGCAGCTACTGTCTGTATGGTGGTTGGTGAAGCTTGTGCTGCATTGGCGTTATCTCCACTGTACACAGCGCGGATGCGATGGGAGCCGGCGGCGAGGGATGAGGTTGTGATTTCCGTAGTTCCACCTTGGAGTGGAACTGGTGATAGCAATGTGGTGTTCGCTGTGTAGTACGGCGGAAGGCTCAGACTGTGTGCAAAGGGACCGCTGTTGGTGCCTGCGAGTACGTAGGTATCTCCTGTTGCAAGTAGTGTCTCTGCGGCTTCGGAGAGATCGAAGATCAACGCTTCCTTTAGTCCCGTTGCCATCACTGCAACTTTCGAGTTACCCAGCCACGCGAACGAATACGGCCAGAGAATTCCATTCAGTTTGCACGGAGTTGCAATGCCTGCAATGAAGTCGAAGAAGCGCAAATAGGATGCTGTGTTCGTCGCAGAAGATGCTGCCCAGGAGAGCAATAGAAATTTGTCGTCTGCGGTTACCAGTCCCGCGAACGCTTCGCCTGCTGGCAGTGGATATGTTGCTGTCATCTGCGGTGGTGTGGGGTTTGGCTGAACGGGACGAAGGATGCCAGGATCAGGCGTGTCGACTGGTCCGACCTGCAACGGAGCGCCAGAGACTGTACCTAGTTGAGGCTTAGTTCTGTCCAGTGCGAGCACGCCGCCTGCGGTCAACGCCGCCAGGCGCCAGAATGTGAATCCGGGAACGTTGAGCGTGAAATTTGGCCAGCGTCCGCGACGATCAACGAATACGAGAGAATCACCGACGGCTATGTACAGAATGCCGTCATATCCCATTGCGAGCCCGGTTACTGCCTGTCCGGACGGAGCCGAATAAATTGCAACTTCACCGGGGCCGCTACCGCCCGCCATTACTTGCCAGCTCACGGGGTCCCAGCGCGCATAGTTTCCGAATGTGTCACGCGTCATCGGAACGGTTTCCAACAGGCTGTCCGCTGCTGTGAAGGACTCGACCGGCGGATTGCCAAGGCGCATGCTCGCGAGTTGCAAACGATTAGAGGACGTGCAGTAGTAAAGTGTGTTGGCCGGAAAAGGTGCGAAGACCGGCGCGCCTGCAGTGTAAGCGGCAGGTGTGCTTCCCAGAGCGCCGCGCGTCACGGTTAGGTTCATTCCGGTCCAATCGACGGCGGAGACGATCAGTGTTTCCGCGCCGATTTGCAGGAAGACACCGGGAGCGATTGCAGATGGTGGCGCAGGAAGGGGAGTGGTAGTTGGCGCCGGAGTAGTTGTCCCTGATGCCGTCGTTGTTGGCGGAGCCGTTGTCACGGGAGGCGATAACGGTGCCTGCATGGAGATCTGCGTATCGCCTGCAGCGACGTTTTGCCGCAGAATGCCTACTGGCCCCAGTACCAGCGCGCCAGGAGAATGATTCGCCGCTGTTGTTCCTTGAGAGCCTCGTGTTACTCCCAACTGCAGGCCGGTCTCATCAATTCCGTTGACGGCCATGATTTCGGCATCGATGAACACAAACTCTGGAGCACCTGCGGGCAGCGGTGTAAGCAGGACTATCTGCGTATCCGCAACTGCCACGCTGAGCGCGAGCGACGACACGTCGTCCGCTGCCGCGGAAGTTCCCGCAACAGGTGGTGGCAGAGGCCAGTCGCCCTGCTGGCTCAGCATCCAGAATTTGAGGCCGTTGGGATCCATTCCAAATTACTCAGCACAGGTTGGGGACAATCGGTACGGCGACCGTGTTGTCAGTTTCTGTTGTGGGAGTCAAGCTTCCCGGTTCTACTCCCGAGCCATCTGCTCCGGGCGTTACAAGCACCTGCAATACTTCCGGTAGCTGCCAGTCTTCAAGGGTGAGTTCTGCATTTCCGCTTACAGGTTGAATCTGCTGGTATCCGCCGCTTATCGGTTGGAATAGCTGCAGGCCATTGACTTCAACTACTCCTGCCACCTGGCTCACAATTACTTCGAGCTCAAGGCTGCGCACGGTTCGGCCAAGTGGCCATCCTTGCTGGCTTGGCCCGCCGGGAGGGTCGGGCCACAGATACTGCCGCAGCGCTTGTTCTACCTGCTGGCTTACCTGCAAAAGCCCGTAGCCGTTCTCCACTTCTACCGCTACGCTAATTCCAAGACCAACATAATCGGTGCCTATCACGTACATCTCCGCAGCAACGGGACGCTTCGGATTGAGATAGCCGTATACGTTCTCAAGCAGAATGCGATCTGCGCGCGGGCATGGCGGTTGCAAATTGGTTTTGGGCGGAATCACCATCACGGAAACCACGCCTGGAACATTCGTATCGAGAGTCTGCGGCTTAAAGAGCGGTAGTACTTCTACGCGTGCTACTCCGCTACCGGGCATTTCTTCTACTAATACCTTGTAATCATCTGCTGTAACTGCGCGCTCCTGATGCCGTAACGTGGCGGGAATTCGCTGCTCTGCCTGGTCCAGTGATTCAGAATCCGCACCGCCCGTTGTGGCAATTGGCTGCTGCACGGTGAGCCCTTGCACCGAATTGCCAGAAGTGTCCGTCGCGCTGCTGAATGCAGTCAGCGTGCCTGCCGGTAGATTGCCTGCAGCTCCTCCGCCAGCGCGCATCAGGCGTGCCCGCACTCTGCGGCCAATCGGCGGAATCATCCCCTGCATCTGGTTTCCAAAGGTCACAGTTCCCGCTTCCGGATCCAATTGATATGCAGCTATCGGCCCTTGGAGGACGGCCAGGTCATCTACCTGCGTCCACAACTGAAAGCCAAGACCGGGCATGTCTACATCAAGCTCGAAACTCGTTGGATCAATCTGCGTCTGCGCCAGCGAAAATTGTTGGCCGCCTGTTCCGTCACTGACTCCGGCGACAACGTTGTTATAGGTTGTGCGCTGGTCGATGGAGACCGCATTGATGCCGGCCCAGCTCAGCGTCAGTGGGCTCTGCACATTGACACGAATCCACGCCACCAGCATCGAGTCAATATTCGGATCATCGACACGAGGCGGCTTCGGTCCAACACCGGCCTGTGTATCGCTGCGAACATCGTTGGCGGGCGCGCCAATGTCCGACCCCTGCGGCAACACAAGTTGCACAATGCCCGCTGTGGTAAGTCCTTGCGTTGTGTCGCTTGTTACGCTCAACGGGTAATACACGAGTGGCTGACCTGCAGCCGTGCTCCCGCTAATCTGCCACGTGACTGGGATGGGCGATTGCGGTCCGTACTCAGCCAACGGGTCGGTCGCTGTTACCGCAGGAGCAAAGCCGAGGCTCAGGATTCGCGGGCCATTTTGACCGCTTAGAGTAGCCGTCACAGCATCCAGATTTGCAGGCTTGCCCGACAACAACGCAATCCACAGGCACTGGTCGATTGTGCCGTTGTATACATCCACGCCGTTTGGATCTGCAGAGTTATTGGGGAAGATCGGCGTGGTGGTATAGCCCGAGGGTACATTCGCCATGCTGTAGAGCGACTGTAATCCCTGCAATAACGGCATTGCCGACTGCTGCTGCGCGGGCGTCAACGGAGTCTTGATGTATGCTTGCGCGGTCACAGGCAGCACATCGAGTTCCGAGAGTGTTTCGAACTTTACCGGGCCGGAAACCGATGCGCCACTGGCGAGTGTCACCGCCGTAGTTGCCGATGGATTCGAAAATACTGAGAGCATTCCCGTGGCTGCTGCCGCGGGTTGCAGAGGTAATCCAAGCAGCTTGAGAAATGCAAGACGCTGGCGCTCCGGAATCAGGTTCGCCCGGTAGAGCACCGAATCTGCGAGCCAGGCAAACAGTTCAATCAGGGTGCGGCCTGGATCACCGGTTTGCTGAATCGTCCACTCCGGCGTATGCGCGGGAATGCTGGCCAGCATATCCTGCACCAGGTCGCTGTAGGATCGGTCGTCGAGAGCTGGTGGTATCAGTGGCACTGTTCTATCCGCCTTGCTGCATGGTTACGCCTACCTGCTGCTGATGATTGGTACGCAGCAAACGGTAGAAAATCTGTACGTGGACTTGTGACGGAGCACCCGCTACCGTCTCAACTTCTACGTTGTCTACGGCAATTCTTGTCTCATAGGTCTGGAGAGCATTTGTGATTACGGTTTGAATCTGGCGCCGAATGCCGACGGTATTTCCTTCGTCGAGAAAGTTCTGCAGTCCAGCGCCGAAGAGAGGCTGCATCAGTTGTTCGCCCGGCAGCGTAGTGAGAATGATGCGAATCGAATCGCGCACGCACTGCTCCAGCGATGTGTAGTTCAGCGCTCCATTCTGCGGATATGGCAGAAACGGCCAGGAGATTGGATCGTTGTAGCTTGTCGTTGCCATTAGTCCTCACTTCCTGAAGTGCTGGGAGCAGGCACGGGGAGCGGTATGCAGATCTTGATGAACGGGAGCCACCAGAACACGATGTTCAGAAGGCTGAGAAAGATGTTCAACACAAAGAAGGCGCAGATGGTGATAAGAGGAATGCTGAAGCCGCAGATCCAGTTGATGTTGATTCCGCCAGACCCTGCTGACGGTGAAGTCACGCTTGATGCCTGCATCGCATTCATCAGCTTTGGAGGAACAGCAAACGAAGCGCTTGGCTTGGAGTTCTTAAGCGTATTTGGATCGAATGGATCGGGCAGTGGCACGGGTGCAGTCGGCCGTCCGGCGCTCTCATACCAGGCACCAAAGCGGAAGGGATCACTGTAGCAGCTCCACACCAGCTGCGGTGGGCAGGACGGTGTCTCACCTTTGATGCGGAAAAACATTCGCACACGGTAGAGGCGGCTTGCATCCTGATATCGTCCCTGCGGAGACGACGAAGCCTGACCACGTGTTTGCAAGACCGATTTCATGACAGCCAGCAGAGACTTCTCTTCCTTATGGTTGAAAAAGTGCCACTGGCTTGGCATACGTAACTGGGGTACTGTCGGCGTCGAGGGATCGTTGGGATCGTAGGTAATCAGCTTCGCCGCTGCGTCCTGATAGAAATCACCCATTGGCTTGGAGACACGAGTTTGGGCGCTATCGTCATACACCGTGACGTTGTACTTGTTCAGCTCATTTAACAAGGACTGCGCTGTAGTTGAGCCGTCGAACGCGCTGAAAACCGAATACAAGAGCCGCAGTGTGGCGGAAAAACTTGTAAAGTCGCTCATGCCCTGCGACTGCGCGTAGGAATCGGTCATGAGCTGGTAGGTTACATATTGATCTGGTTCGGGCACGACATGTGTGCCTGCTTTCAAAAATGTCGTCAGTAACGGTAACAGGTCGTTATTGGCCAGTTGTGATACAGAGGATGATTGCAGGGTGTTGGCCTCGCTGCTTGCTGTCGGGATTAATGCGTAAACCAAGGTGCGCTGTGCTGCATTGCAGACTGCTGGCGCTGCGACAAACGCAGGTGTCCAGCTCTCCGTCAACGCAGAAGTGAGCGATTGATTCGCAAGCAACAGATCCAGGTCAGGCCGTCCCGACTGCAGCTGCGGACGCTGTGTAGGATCGGGGTCGTCATCCGCGGTCCAGATTGGAGGTAGTTGCAGCGAGCCATTTTGTGCTGCAGCTGGTGGTTGAATCCATCCAAACTGCCCCGTCGGATTCTTCATCCATGGCCATGCGGAGCTCGATGGCAGACTAACCTGGCTGGTGCCATTAATCCGCGGCACGCGACGAATTACCAATCCGGCAGAAAGAACCTTGGTTGGGTCTACGCGTGGGGAGCCTACCACTTCGCAATTCAGCTGCACTAACGCCACGTGCACCACGCCTGATACCGGCTGAAACAACGTAGCCGGAGACGCGCTGGATGTGCTCACTGCCTGTGCGGAAGAGATTCGTGTTGGCGCGGAGGTGCTTACCTGGTTCGGCTGCGGAATTGTTCCGAGATCCTGCAGGAAGGCGGCCGGGAAATCCTCACGGTTCATTTGCAGAATCGTGGGAGCCATCTGCGTAGCCCCGGAAAACTGCACGCCGTTCGCTGCTACATCGTGCTTTACCATACGTTCCCCGCTCCAGGCGTATACGTCGTCGAAACTACTGTTGTGGCAATCAACGTGTCACACTGCACAATTCCGCTGAATGTACTCATCGCGGCATTTACGCTGACGGACGGCGCTGTTACCTCGACGGAACTGGCCGCCGTAATTTGCACTTGAGCTGTGGGTGCATTGATCGTCACACCGCTTGAATCAATTCGAACCGAGGTCTGCGACGAATCGCTGAACTCGATCGAGCCATCTTCATCCGTCATCTTTCCGGTCAGTCCTCCCGGCGTGGTCAACGAGATGGTGGCGCTGGAGGATGGTTGTTCCACAATGGCAATGCGAGTGCCCGCTTTGCCGGTGATCGTCCAACGATCCACGCTGTCGCCTGATCCGCCAAGCGTTTCCGGAGCTGCGTCCGAGCCATTCCAAAGACTGCCCAGCACGATAGGGAATCGTGGATCGCCTGCGAGAAACGCCACGACTACCTCGTCGCCAACGTCAGGGATAAAAAATGCTCCACGATTGCCGCCGGCAAAAGGAGCCGCTATGCGAGCCCATACTGGCCCATCCTGATCGTTGATGCCGTCTGCGTTGTAGATGCGCACCTGTACGCGGTTGCGGCTTGACGGGTCATTAACATTTATCACAGTAGCCAGAAAGAGAGCTGGACCTATGAGCCCCACCATCGTGTCTCGCATCAGCATGCTCATTGGCCATCTCCCAGGTACGCGCACTCCGCTGTGAACTCCGTTTCGTAACCTTTGTTGATATCGAAGCGATGTACAGTTGCGGTTGTGTAGTACGTGTTAGAGAAGCGCGGTCCGAGACCTGCGAGCGTGAGATAGCTGCCCACACGCAATGCGGGATTGCCTTCCGCCACTCCTCGTGCGACAACAAATCTGCGGCTTCGCTGGGCAAACTCCGCATCCACGATAGCTTGTGCATCTGTCTCGTTAAGCGTTGCATACTGCGCGAGTTGTTCTGATCGTTCTCCCAATGTGTCCTGCAACCACGTTGCGCCTGTTTTTCCTGAGCCGGGGCCGAGTGATGTTGTCGAGCTCGTAACTGAAATCGTCGCGCCCTGGTCATAGTCCCAGCCTGTAGATGTAATCTGCGTTACCTGGTGCGCAAGGTCGGCCATTACGCGCACCTCATGCAGTTGGCTGTTCATGTCCAGCTCTATAGCGTTACGCTGAGCGTCGCTGCGCAGTGTGGCGTGTAATTCTGTGCCAACCACCTGCAAGTCAGCGTCATAGCGCGCGAGCAGACGCCGCAGAAAATGCAAATCGCTTTCGTTGAACTGAAGCTCGTCCCCAATCGTGCCGTCCAGGCCGTCGATCACCGGCGTCAAACCGAGGTTATTTGCGATCTCATTCAGGACATCGGAAAGGGAAGTATCCTCCCAGTTCTTCGTGCGCCGCTTCAAGCGCGCTCCCTGTAGTGAGTCTTCCGCCATCACCATCAGTTCCGGAGGCCCATCGCTGGGATAAACGAATTCCAGTGCCGACACCTTGCCGCGGAAGATTTCCGTTGGTGAAGTTACAAGGCCCGCATAAACAGTGAGGTTCGCACCAAGTTTTAAGACGCTTCCATCTTCAAATACCTGACCAGCAATGCCGTTCGCAAAGGTGCCGAAGTTGCTGAAGCGCAGCTCCAGGCCCGACATTCCCGCCTCCTGCTCGCACATCTTCATGCCGAGAAGTTGCGCAGTGACAGTGTCGTTCAGTTGACCTTCCACCTGCACGGTGGGAATGGCACTGTAAACGGCCGCGGACGTAATAGGGGTTTCAGGCATGGGTCCTCAATCCGCTCGCAGCCGCAGTTCGCGCTCGCGAATCCTTTCCATTTCGCACTGGATCTCCGCTTTGATATCGAGCTTGGAATGTCCGTTCCCCAAAGCTGTCGCCGGTGCGTTTGGCTGCGCCGGAGGGGGCTGCGTTTCTATCTGCAATTCGTCAATGTTTACCGCCATATCCTGCCTCCAAACTTCCTCGCCTTATCAGTCGCCATCAAACGTCAAACGGTCAGTTATGCTGGTACTTGCACCAACATTGCTGGAAAAACCAGTCTGTGCAAGCGCAATGCCACCCAGGCCAAAGCTGGCGCCGGCACTGGCCGAAACATCCGACCCCACCGTTGATGGCAGCATTTGCAACGGGTTCAGTTGTGCTGTGGTGCTTACAGTGGCACGGCCTGTTTCAAGCCCAGCAAATGCGCCCATTGTTGCAGGCACGCCTGCGGAAGCTGTTGAGCCAAATAACGCTCCGCCACCGGCTGCTAACGTTACCTGTCCGCCGATGTTGGAAGAAACACTCGCGCCAATGCCAAGTGAAACACCTGATGAAACTCCAGCTCCGCCTGAAATGCCAATACCGGCCGAAACGCCGATACCTCCCGATACTCCGGCACCGGCGGTTAAGCTTAGGCCCAAGCCTCCGGAGGCTCCAGCACCGGCTGAGGCGCTGGCTACAAAGCCTACTGCCGGGTTGAGCTGAATTCCGCTGCTCACCTCCAGAGTTGCTCCTCCGGTGAAGCGTGGATTTTCAATATTGTTTGCGCTTGCAAGCGCGCGCGTCGCATTCGGATCGCCACCCTGTGTCGCAATTGCTGTCAGGCTTGTGCCGCTCGCACTCGGTGTGCTCCCAGGAGAGGTTTCATCGTTGGAATCTGCCCCGTCACCCGCCGTTGGAACCAGGCTTGATTGACTAGACTGTTGCCCAATGTCCGGCACTGCCGACAAAGTCTGGTCCTGCCGTGTTAGACCAATGCTCACTAACGAGCGCAGAGGGATACCATCCGCGGAGAAAAAATCAATCGTCTCCTTGAATGAATCCAGGACGCCTTGAAACTGATAAACACCCCAATCGAAGCTCACTACCGGAGGCGCAGGCTGGTTAGTTCCATTTCCACTTGAGCTCTGCTGGTTGGACGCGTTCGCGGGCTGCATCATCAGGGCAATCAGGCTCGTGTCTGTTCTGACATCCGCTCCGGTATTTGTCGTGTCAAACTGCAGGTCCATCGTTAGCTTGCCGCTAAACTGAGCTGCATGCTGCCGCCGCTTCGGGTCACCGCCTTGCTGCGGGCTCGAGTTTTGGAGCGTATACACCAGCGATGACGGGTTGAAATGCACCGTAACAGGATTGCCATCAGGCAATGCCGTCAACGTAGCTTTCACTACTGTCGGCGGAGGTGTCGAATTTGAATCAGGCTGGCTCATTCTTTTCTCTTACTTCAAACTGCAAGCAATCCTTCATGTACAAAATGAAGTTCCTCTATTCCTACTTCGGTGGCCTTGCCATTCAGATCGGCGAACTTATACTTCACCGGCATGGCATGTGCCAACTGCCAGGTCAGAACCGGCGTCATCGTTCCATCCAGCAGCGTGATTGTTACCTGCAGCCGTGGCGCAAACTGCCCCGTAGTGGTGGTGTTGAAGATCTGCCATATGCTTTGATCCGCGCATACTCCGCGTTTCAGCACCACGGTGGCAAAAGTCACCCCACCTGGGCGCTGTGCCGTGCCGTAGTTACGTCCGCCCTCTTTAATTGACTTCGGCTCCATTGTTGCTTCCAGTCCTGTGCACTCGGCAAAGCTAAGTTCTACGCTTGGCCCCGACGGACCGGAATCAAGAGAATCATCCGCAACCTCAACCCGGAAGCGAAATACATGGAGCGGAGTAAGATTTGACGTCGCCATCAGCTTGCCCCCGCCATTACCGCAATGCCCTGCGCACTGGCACCACTGGTCTCAAGCGCCAGCGTCACTTCAATCAGATCAATTGTGGAAGCTGCCGTAAATGTCACCTGCGCAATCATCCGTCCGTTGTCCAGATCGTTTTGCGTCATCGTGCTTTCATCGCAGCGAACCGAAAAGGCATCCTGCACCGTGTCGCCATCCAGCGCGTTTAGTTGCCAGAGCTGCGTCATCAACTGACCGAGCGTAAGTTCCACCTTCCTCCACAGAGCAGGGCCATTGTTTGCAAATACAATTCGCTCTCCAAGTTGCTGTGCCGCTCGGCAAATCACTGATACCAGCCGGTGCACTCGTGCCGGACGATACGCTTCGCCGGGATAGGCTGTGACATCGGAGAGCAGGCGTAATCCCGCGGATGTAAAGCCAAACAGGCTCAATCGCGTGATAAGAGGTTTCCAGGAGTTATCGCCCCACACGGGGGCCGTAACGGGTACAGTTAGTTCCTGCGCAGGTAGTGTGGGAGAGAGGTCAAATATCTCTGCCGGCACAACCTTGACCGCATCCATAAACGCGCCACGTGTCAACGCATTGCGTGCCAGGAGGCCGACCAGTGCCCCATCCGGCGGTTCCAAAGATTCATTTAGTACGCCGGATCCGGTCGTCTTGAGCCACGGATACGTCAGCTGCAAAAACGCGGTAGAAAGCCCGGGGCCTGCGGGCACATCGTTGTCATAGCCTGCTGGAATGTTCTCCACCATCTGGCTCGTGATCACGTCATGAATATCCTGTGCCAGCGCGGTGCTTGATGGGTTCTCGATTGCAGCTGCCGGGTCCAGGTCCTGTGGCATTGGGAAAGCTGCTACCAGTTGAATATTGCGAATGCCGTTCGTAGAGAGATATTGCAAAATCGTCTGCAAGCTCGGTGCCCATCTCTGCGCGTAATCGTCTGGAGTGAGCCGTGGAGCGGGGAGTGAGTAGAGCGGTGTCGGCGGCGGTTCAGGGCTCTCCGGTGCACACACTACAAACTGCGCCGGTCCTGTGATAACTGCAGGAACCGTGCCAACAGCAACCGTTGCCTGCGATGCGGATAGCAGAGGAAGATCGGGAATAGCAACGAACGAAACCTCCGGCAATCCTCCCAGGTGTCCTACGCCATGCCAGCTTCTACGGTCGTCTGCTGCATACAAGTCTCCCGGCATCAAGGAAGTCAGTTTGTTTTGCAAGCCACTTGTTCCGGCTTGCAGCACAATGTCAGCTGGCGTTACCGGATCTCCCATGCGCACGACATAGCAGCGTCTGCCCCCTTGTGCAAAGAATGAGCGCACAGCTGCTGCAAGGTAGTCTGTGCCATAGCTTGACGGCGATCCACCCGGATCGAAGAGGGAAGTAAATGTCCCATAGCTCTCAACCGGAATTGGAATGTCAGTAAACGGTGGGTCAGTGGATCGCGCCAACGGACCATCTGTCCAGCCATGAGCCTGTAGCCAGGCCAAGACGGCTGCGGGCAGTGCCGTGCCCGTAGCCCTGGCCAGGCCTACAAACAACGCGATGTCATTTCGCGCCGGGTCAGTCTCGACGACCGGGCGCGCATTGTCAAACACGATGCGGCTCATGACTCGTCCTCACAGCCTTCTTCGACTGCGTTGCTCTTATGAAGCGGCGGAGATTTCGTATCCTTCTACCGAAAGCACAAGCTCTTCCATTGCTACGTCGCCGCCACCTTTGCCGGCGAGCGTGGGTCCCGTGTACTTCATGGGAAATGCGTTGTAGAGCTTCCACTTCTGCACGGGATTGCCCGCTTCATCGTTCAGCGTGATCACCACATCCTGCTTCGCCGTATAACCGTTCGTGCGCGTGTCCGATATCCATTGCCACAGGTCTGCGGAGTTCACCACGCCGCGCTTCAACGTGACATCGCCTACCTTGTGCGAACCTGGAACCTTACGCACATGCGGATTTTTTTCATTGCCGTTGCGGTACTCGGAGATGTGAATATCCGTCTCCAGTCCAGACACGTCAGAAAACCCGCCTAATGGAGAGTTCGGTCCCGACGTGATATTCCCCAGATCGACGGTATAGTTATATGCCGGTAAGGGGGGGCGAGTAGTGGCCATGACAATTCTCCTTTGCGTATCGCTGTGAGCTTAGCTTTGAGCCAGAGCAGTTGTCTGGCCAATACGGAAGATGACAAACTCGGCGGGTTTCAGCAGAGCTACACCGATCAGGCAGATCATGCGTCCGTTGTCGAGATCGTTCTGCGTCATTGTGGTACGGTCGCAACGGACAAAGTAGGCCTGTGAAGGACTGTCACCAAGCAGATTGCCAGCCAGGTATTCGGCGTTCAGGAAGGAGTCGATCGATTCCTTAACCCGTGACCACAGCGCCGGGCCGTTGTTCTCAAACACTGCCCACTGTGTGCTGTTGTCGATCGAGTGCTCTAGGTAGATCAGGTAGCGGCGTACATTCACATACATGAGCTCGGTATCCGAGCTTGCGGTACGCGCACCCCACACACGGTAGCCGCGGTTCGGGAAGTAACGCAGGCAGTTGATTCCAAGGGGATTCAAAATGCCTTGCTCTGCAAAGCTGATGTCGCGTTCCAGGCGCGATGCTCCCAGCAGCACTTCATTGGCCGGAGCCTTGGAAACCCCATTCTGCTGATCGCTGCGTGCGTAGATGCCCGTAATGAAGCCCGTCGGAGGCACCGCTATCTCTGCTGGAATCGCTGAGCCTGCGGAGGCAAGAGGATTGGGAGTGATAACCCACGGCACATACAGCGCTGCATAGCTTGAGTCGATTACGCTGCGCACTTCCTCATTGTCGGAAGCAAGCTGGTTCGGAGGAGTCTCCAGCACGGCAATCCGGTAAGCGCGCTGCTGACTCACATGCGTAATCAGGCTGTTGATTGTGTCCTGGCTTGAAGTGAAGATTCCCGAGCCAGGTGCGCCGACAATCGCAATGTCTTCGAGAGCAGTGAACAGCGCTAATGCTGTATCGTAGTCTGTCGATTCGGGAGGCAGTCCGTCGCTTCCACCGGTTAGTGTGTAGGTTGGCGTTGTGGTTGAGCTTGGTCCACCCCAGTTGGGGAAGATGGCTGAGAACAACGTCGTGGGTGTTAGATCCGAGCCAATCGTAAAGGCAATCTGGTTCTGTAGCGCGTCAATATGACGCGGCGGAGTCATTCCCAACACGGTACCTAAGTAGTAGGGATGCGCCGGATCAAAGCCGAGGCTGTCGTACACCGCCGGCGATCCCGCTGCGGTATTCGCCGTTACCTGCATTGTCAACACATAGAGTCCAGCTGGTGTAACAGCAGGCAGCGCACTCGTGCCATTCGAGAACGTTGCATTTGTCCCGTTTGTGTAGAACGTGATGGGAGCATACACGGGCGTGTTGGCAGTATGCGCTGCACCACCAGTCCGAGATGCCAGCGTGATCACTGTCCCAGTGGAATCCACACTCTGCACGACAAGAGTCTCGTTGTCTATCTGCAAGATCGCTGGAACACCAGCCGAAGGCTTGACCGCTGTAGTTACTGGAGCAGCCGTGGTTGTTGGCGCTGCAGTCGTGGTCGCTGCTGCGGTTGTAGTCGGCGCAGCGGTAGTAGTAACAGCAGCTGTTGTCGTTGGTTCTGCAGTTGTCGTCGGAGCTGTTGTCGTAGTGGCAGCAACGGTGGTCGTTGGCGCGGCAGTCGTGGTCAACGCGGGCGCCGCGGAAATTGTAAGTGTAGTACCCGTTGCAGCCAGGTTCGAAAACAGCACGCCCACTGGCGCGAGCACGGCCGTTCCCGCCGTATGTGCTGCCGGCGATCCACCACGAGTCACAGTGAGAATAGTTCCAGTCGGGTCGATGCCGGTTACGGTCATCGTTTCTGAGTCGATCTTGACGCTCGCAGGAGCGCCAGACGGCAATGGCGCATTCAACGTAATCTTGGTGTCAGTCGTACCTATTGCACTGACAAGCGATGAAGTATTTGCCGCAGAAACCAGCAGGGAACCCGGTGGTAGGCTTGCAACGTTCTGCGTGCGCGCCGTCTTCAACTTGATGGAGACGGTTTGATTGCCAGCGACACCAGGAAAGCGCGCAGAGGCTACCACATTCGATGTTGTAGGCGTACCGCTTGCGGCCAGCCCTGGATTGCTTCCGCCGGCATACACACGCGAGACGTACAACTGCGATCCGCCATTATCAAAGAACGCCTTCACCGCCATCGACATGTAGTTGGTGTTCTGCGGGTCAGACGTGTTGCTGCTAAGCGTCAGAGGATTGTACCCGCCATAGATGTTCTGATAGTCGCCGAAGCTTGTCAGCAGTTCGGGAGTTACACCAGTTGGCCCTGTCAGGGTCACGCCGGCAAATCCGGCTGTGCTGGTTCCGACGCCTTCAATCGAAGGTGCACGGAAGCTGACTTCTTCTACGTAAACACCGGGTGTTAGATACTCGGGCATTGCTCCTCCTTGACTTACACGGGAATCGTTAAGGCGACGGAAACCGTCTGGCCTGGTCCAAGCTGAATCTCTTGCGACGCGCTCTTCAGCGGAGGATTCGTCGCCGCAAGCTGCTGCAGAATGTCATCGGGATTCGAAACCCAGCCTTGCGGCTGAGCAGATGTCGTTGGGTCGTACCATGCTGTGACGGTTACCGTGGTTGTGGTCTCGACCACGGAGCCCGAACTGCTCGAGCTTAAATTCAGTCCCAGGCCCGGTACAGCCAACAGAGTCTCGCCGTTTTCATTGGTGACCCCGGTTGCAGTAGATTTGCCTCCGGCCGTGATGACCACCACTGCCCACTGCAACGGTACTGCTTCGTTGCTGACAATTGCTGCTCGCACCACAGCCCAGTTGGGCGCCAGTGTAGCGGCGGGAGTGGGGTAAAGAGCCACACTCTGTGGTGAAGTCACTGGCGGAATCGTTGCAGCATTGGCCGCTGCTGTTGTGGTCGGCGCGTTTGTTGTGGTTGTAGTTGTTCCGGTTTGCGAAGCAGCTGGCAGTGGCTGTGGCGCGGCAATCATAACGCGCCGCGCAAGATACTTCAGTGTTGGGTCCTGAATTGTGATCTCATAGTTCTGCGGAGCAGGCCAGATCACGCCTGCGGCTGGCGCAATGAACTCATCCGTAAGTGCCGATAATGCAGGATTCGCATTCACATTCATCACTGCAAACACGCCACTGCGATTGCGCCGCAGCACCAGTTGATTCGTCGTCACGGTAAGCGGAGCGGTAATCGAGCTGTTAGTGATTGCATCCACACAAACGAAGCCCGCGAGCACACGACGATCGATATTCTCGTTCATTGCGCGACCTCGTCTTCTTCAAGGGTGAAACGCGTGGCCACGACTGGCCCTCCCGGCACTGTGTCGATATCGATGCGTACTACGCGCGCAATGTATGCAACGCTCAAGCGGTACTTCGGCCCAAGCGCGTCCCAGATGCGCAGAATGTCCTCCAGGCTTAAATCCGCTGGAACCAGTTGAATGCTCTCCGTGGTATTCCAGATGTTGCTTGGCTTCAGAATTGAGTTGTCCAGTATTGGCGTTGTTTGAAGCTGCATCATCGTCCAGCCAAGGATCGTCTGCTCTGCCTGCGGGTCCGTCCCCCAATACGTGACCAGGTAATGCAGGTTGAGAAACAGCACGGATTTCTTGTTGGGCACATCCTGTATCCGCGTCGCCGAACGAAAGTTTTCGTCATAGGTAATGCGATGCAGAAAGATTGTCACTACCTGGTCGAGGTTGGTCGTGTCCTCTTCTGCCACTTGAGAGCTTGAAACCAACTGAAACTTCACGTTGGGATACTGTGTCTTCAACGCCGGCGGAAAGCTGTTCTCCAGGAACTGCGCAATCGAATTCCCAACCGCATAGATGGCCGTGTAATCTGCCAAACTGTCTCCCCCTGGCATGGAAAGCTACGAAACTCTATCCTTTGGTCGTGTCACCGAAACCGCAGGAAGAACACCGGCAAGGATTGCCAGATTTTTCTCTTGCATATGCTTAGTGCAATCGCTCTTCCAAACGTGACTGGGAGTAAATGGGTGGATATAAAGAAGTTATAAAACTAAAAATTCATCACCTGCGGCAAATATGCCGCGGCAATTGCCGCACGCGAGTTTATGTATGCGGCGAATTCGTAGCCGGAAAGCGCCATGAAATTAGCTGACAACGTCCCATCGAATCTTTAATGGGCAACGCGAGCGGCGTGGTCACATCATGCGTTCCATCCATAAGTTGCATTGGAATCTTAAACTGAAAAATTAAGTGGGAATCGGAAGAAGGAGAATCGCTGTGATCATGCGGAAGCGAATCATCTGGCTTTATGGAATGGGGTTATGTGGTGCTGTCTTTGGAATGCTCTCTTTGCATGCCGCGTGTCAAAATCATCCCGCTGTCATAGCGACCTCTAATCAGGCGGACGATGTTGTTCCGTCCATTATCTCCTCGCTGACGGGGATAGGGCTGAAGCTGAGCTCCGGAAAGGGTCCAGTGGAAGTGATGATCATCGATAGCGCTGAGCCGCCGTCTCCCAACTAGTAGAAGCTTAAGAAAAGCTACTACTGAGCGATAACGATAGGCGCGCGCCAGAATGTCGCCTTCGACGTTGCAGGATCGAGCACCGTGACCTGGCATTGATACTGACCCGGCGTGAGCGAGGCAAGAGCTATGTCGAAGCTGAGTGGGGTGATGCCAAGACGCGTAGCTGTATTCGGCGCAACAGCGATTGGCGTTGAGCGAAAGACTTGTGCGTCGCCGGAGTAGAGACTGACGTATGCGATCAGCGGCTGTGTGCTGACAGGAGGCGTAGTGGTAGCCGCTGGCGGTTTGTATGCCTGCAAATAAACATAGAGTTCACGGTTTACGCTGAAGACGCGAGTGACACTGGGAACAAGCTTCTTGCCGTCCTGAACCAGCGGATTCATCGCTTCTTCTTTTTCACGCTCCTTTGCTTTTGCTGCGTCGAAGAGCGCCTGATGAATGTCAACGCGCTGGCTGCTGAGCACAACGGAGCTGATGGGGACACGCTTCTCTTCCTTATTGAGATTAGGAATGATGAACGTTGTCTGATAGGTTCCTATGCGGCCCGTTTCATCATCGCGGGCGAGGAACTTGATCATGTATTTGCCCGGCAGCAGCGTGAAGCCGGTATCGTACTCGATGGGCCGATGTGCAAGCTCTGCTGCGGTTGCATCGGAGAGCTTGATGTTCACGTTGTCGCGCACATTGGTGACGGTTACGCCGCCGACCATATCTTTAATTTCACCGACGAAGTCGATGAGCGTATGCTCTGCGCCGCCGCGCTTGGCAAGTGCAAGCTCACGGCCGGGAATCTTGACCACGATGGGAACAAAATATTCGGCACGGTTGAGTTGGAAGTGATCGATCTCTACAGCAAGGGAGAGATCGGTGATGGGATCGTCAAGCATCAGTGCATCTTCAAGCTGACGTTCTTTATCCACAGCAGTGAAGCGACTGAACTCCTTGTCGGCGTAGTAGCCCTGGCGGTAATCAAGCTTGGCTTCCGTGTTCTGTGCGAGCGAGATATGTACATGACGGAACTTTCCGTTCTTCTCGGCGTTAGTGGTGTAGTAGCCGATCACGTAGTAGTCGGAGACGGCGTCTTGCGCCTGCACTATGCCGCGGTCGAGATCGTTGGTGTCAAGCAGGGCCTTGCCACCTGTATCTCCTGCCAGGGCGTAAAGTGTGTCCTGCGAAATCTGGAACTGGTTGGTGACAGCGTTGGCCGCGGCGCCGGTGTAAATATTCGAGCTGCCCGCCGAACCCTGCGTCGCATCACCAAGAGGAGCTTCCGCGACCAGTCCGCGGGCATCGATAGGCCAGAAAGAAACTCCGGCTTTGATCGCCGCGTCAACGGTTGCATGTAGTTGAGCTTGGTTGTCGATGCCATTGAGGCGCAGGCCTCCAGCGAAGTAGATGAGCGACTTCTTTTCGTTAATCTGGCCGAGCATTCTGGATGCGGTTTGCAAGGCAGAGAGCTGACGGTCAGTGTTAAAGATATTGAACTCGCTGTCATCCTGGCCGAAGGCCGCACCGGTGTCCGCACTGCTTGCGTCGTCAACGTTCTCGGCAAAGTCCTGGCCTTCACCAACCACCAGGGTTTCAAGAACGCTGAGCAGGCGGTCGCGATCCGCTGTGAAGTCCTGCAGGATGTCGACCGATGCGCTGTTGTATCGCAGGATAGAGACGAGATCGACGGTGGTCATCTGCGTGCGGATAAATTGCTCAGCCGCATGAAGCGAGCGAAGCTGGTCAGCGGGGCGCATGGCAGACATATCGAAATAGAGTGCAAGCAGGCGGTGGTTCCTGTACTTTTCGCTGTCGGGGCGCTCAGGAGTAATTTGCGTGCGATTCAGCTTCTTGTAAATCTTGATGTTTTCGTCGCTACTCTTTGAAACTGGAAGGGGTTTTGCGTTTTCAGCAAGACTCTGAAAGTCACAGAAGCGGATCGTCTGCGGCGCGCCGTCTTCGGTGACTGTAAAATCCTTCGCAGTAAGCCCGTGTACCGGGTTGCCCTGCTTGTCTTTCACGCTGACAGTTTCGACAACGAGCTGCACCTTCATGGTGAGCGTGTAATTGTCGTCAGCACCTGCGGGTTTGTTCTGGCCTACTTGCTGTGCGGAGGCCAATGCGGCGTATGCGAATGTAAGTAGCAAAGCAAGTAATTTGCGCATGGTCAGAACCTCATCCGGATGGTGGTTTGTACACTGCGCATGGAGTTTGGCGAAACAGGCAAGCCGAATTGCACGTTTTTTACATTCGAGTTGTTTACAGTAGTGTTCCAACCAGAAAAGACAACGTGATTGAGCAGGTTGGTTGCGTCCAGGCGCACATCTAGATAGTAGCGTCCATGAGGACGGAAGGTACGCTGCATTGCCGTGTCAAGGCTGAACTGGTTTGGCCCGGTGATGGAATATCTGCCAGCAGTGCCCCATGCTCCTGCCGTTGGAGCCGTATAGGCGGCTGCATTCAAGTGCGCGCTACCAGAAGATGTATAAATCGGAGCGCCGGTGAGCGAGGGACGCATGGGACCTAGCCATCCTGTACCAGGGATAATGGCGGGGTAGAGCGGCGTTAGAGGTAAACCCAACCCAGCGCTGATTTGCGTGAGGATGGTCCACTCCTTCAGCAGACGTCCAGGCCAGCCACCAAGCAGAGTGCCGCCTTCGAGCCCCTGGCCTGTGGTGTACTGCGCCTGTACACTAAGAAGGTGTCTCTGGTCAAATGCCGAAAGCGATCGCTCGGCACGGAGGTCAAGCCAATTTTGCGCAATGGCTGGTGAGGATTGCAGCGCAGAGGCCGCGGTGGACGCAGACGAGGAAGAAGAAGCACTTTCCGATGCGTTCACAACATGCCCCTGGCCGCCGAGCATTGCATCGTCGTCAATCGATTTCGAGAAAGTATAGAGCAGGGAAGCCATAAAACCTGCACGCAGACGGCGACGCAACTGTGCCTGCAGCGACTGGCGCGTGGAATTGCCTCCGGAGGTTTCATAAACAAATCCAGACGGACAGTTGGGACAGGGATCGGTTAAGCCGAGAGGATAGCTGTTGGGCAGGAACTCCTGCACGCCATGTGTGCCTTTTACTCCGAGGTACGTCAGCACGCCTTGCATAGCGAAGGGGAGATCGCGCTGCACAGAAAGCTGCCATGTTTGTGCGTAACCAACGCGAAAGTTGGGATCCATGGCGAAGGTGTTCGGAGTGGTCGTAGAGCACTGCGGAAAACCATTGGCGAGAGTTAATGCGCAATCAGGTCCGTTCTGCACTTTGACAGTAGTCGAGAGCGGAGCTTGTTGTGCGAGTTGCAACACAGGCGTGAGGTACACCGAAGTATCGTGATAAATTCCGTAGCCGGCGCGAATAACGATTGTTGACGCAGGTATGGGGCGCCACGAGATTCCTATGCGTGGCTCAATGCCCACGCGGTCGGGGCGTATCAACGAAGAGGGGTAATGCTCACCCGTGAGCGGGCCTACCGGATCGCTGCCGAGAACGGGTGCGACACTCTTAAAGCCTTGTGTGACGTCAAGATTCACAAGCCGGCCAAATAGCTCCGTCATTGGCGCGCCGTACTCCCAGCGCAGGCCTGCATTAATGGTGAGCTGAGGAAGCAGACGCCAATCATCCGTTGCATAGAGGTCGGACACTGTCTGACGCAGATATTTATCCGCGTTGCCGTAAGCAATGGAGCTCGCGTCGGGAACGCCTATAAGAAAATCTGCGAGATCGGAGCCTGTCGCTGTGCCATCGAAGGTGAATGTGCCGCGCGGGTCCTGCTGGAAGAAATCATTATATTGCTGCTTGCGGAGGTCGCCGCCAACCGTAATGTTATGGTGGCCGCGATAAATGCCTGCCGAAGCAGAAAAGCCATCGGTGCGATAGCGGTTGAAGGAACTCTGTCCATCGCTGAGAGCAACGATACCACTAGAGAAATTCAGAGCCGGCGGACCCCAGTTAGTGGGATCCGTATTCACGCCCCCAATGCCGGCGTCGGCTTCGATGTCCTGTTGATTTTGAAACTGCGGCCGCACCAGGATCCGCTCGCGGCTGAAGCGATAGGTCGCGTAGAAAAATATATTGTGATTGAAGCGGTGCATCCAGTTGATAGTAGTATTCAGTCCAAGCGTATCGGTGGTATCGACAAACTTGAAGAGGCTCTCGCTGCCGGCCCGCGTGCTCTGCAGGTTGAAGTTGCCATACACCTGATCCCTGCGGCCCAGTCCTTTGTCCAGGCGCAACTGCACCACATCCTGATGGCTGCTGTTGAGCACCGGCACCTGGTAATTGTAGAGCGGATTACCGGTAATGTTGGGCAGCGGGTAAAGTTTTAGCAATGCCGCTGCCTGCACACTGACCGGAACCACATTGTTTGGGTATGGCTGGCCTGTTGTGGGATCAATAATCGTGGAGGGCTGTCCCACAGCATTCTGCAGATCACCTTCACGTTCAGCCTCCGTGGGAACAAGGGCAGCATCCGTCACAGCGGTATGATTGCGCGTTCCCTGATAGGCCAAAAACATATTGGGTCCGCGTGGCATTAGATGCGGAATGCGTAGAGGTCCGCCGATAGTAAAGCCCGCGGTGATGCGATCGTAATCGGGCTTCGGCGTGTCGAATCCGGTGAGCGAAAATTGCTTTGCATCGAGCGCGGAGTTATCAAGAATCACTGCAACGCCGCCGTTGTAGAGGCTTCTCGAATTCGGGCGGCGGTTGCCAAAAGCGCGGTCGAGGGAATATTGCGAAGTGGCTGCGTTATTCACGCTGCCATTCACCAGAAAACCATCATTGCTTTGCTGGCTCTGCTCTTCAGGCGGTTTTGGAATCTCGGCCGGTGTGTTGCCAGCAGCCTGCGCATCCGGTTTCTTCGGTGTTGCCGCCTGCGCAACAGGTTGCGGCGTGCTGCCCGGCTTCACTTCAGTCGCCATCTTTTTCAATTGCTCCATCGGCAACATGACGAGCTCGAACTTACCTGGAGATGTCTGCGAGGAAATTGTTACTTCAGCTTGGATGGTCTCGAATCCAGGTAAAGTAATTTCTAATTTCCATGCCCCATCCGGTAGATTTTCAAAACGATAGAAGCCACGCTCATCTGTGAGAGCCGAAAAGTGTTTCCCGCCTTGCGTGGCAGTTACGGTTGCGCCAGGGGCAGGCAGGCCGCTGAATGTGACCTGGCCGTAATACTCCAAGGCATCAGCAGACCTTGCACCGCACAGACCCATCAGCACGGCAACGAGCAGGAAGTTGGCGAGCCATCGTTTCATGTGTTGTCTCAGGTCGTCAATTTGCTGAAGGCTTTTCGACGTGGTCGATTACGATCACGTCATCCTGTGCCTTGCCGGGTGTGATCTTGATGCCTTCCTGTTCCTGAATGGCGGTGTAAAGGCTGGGCGGCGCGTTGGGATCATCCGCAGGTCGCGGCGGGGCTGGACCTGATCCTCGAAATTGCGCAAACTGCGAATCATCGGGAGTCCACTTCAGGTTGAAATCATACCTGTCCTTCAAACCGGTCTGATCCACCACCGGCTTATCCATCACGGCCGATTGCATGCCTTTCGCAAATTCCTTCATATCCATATTGCGCACCATCAGATCGCCGAGCCCGCGGAACATAAATCCTGGCGGATCGGTCGGCGCCGCCGTGGTCACTTTCGCCTTTACCCCACCCGATGTAACAGTAAGGATATAAGCCGATAATTCTCTTTGATCATGATGAAAAGTCAGTTTGAAACGATCCGCGAGAAGCTTCTGCAACAACAATCGCATCTGATCCAGATTTGGCCGTCCTTCAACGTCAGGTATAGCGTCAACGTCAAACAGGTCCGTAGCGAACCAGTCCGGCGCGCCGATGATTTGCTTGGTGTGCAGGCCGTAAGCAAAAGTTACCAAGTCGTTCATGCTCGTGTTGATCGTAACTAAGCTCCGCCCTCTAAAAGTGAAGAGCTTGCCCGGTTGATCCGGTTTGCTGGGCTTAACCGTCGCAACGTCAAGGCCGGGCTTGGCATCGGCGGGCATGGCTTTCGGCGGCTCAGGAATGGCCCATGCTGTGTCAGGCGTGGTGCGATCGAAGTTGAGCGGAATGGAATCGCCCTGCGTGAAGCTGCCGGTGATGGTCTTGCCGTCCGGCGACATTTTGCCTTCGTAGCTGGCGTGTAGAAAGTCAATGGAAAACTTGAGCGCGCCATCTTGAAACGAGGCCTTATCGGCCACCATGGGCTGCCCACCCTGGTCGATGCTGTAATTGACCAGCTTCAATTCGCCTTTATCGTCCTTGGTGATTTTGCAGACTATGCGCAGGTCACGGTTCGCTTGTGTCACATGCAGCGTACCCTGCCAGGTACCGACAATGTCGCGTGGGGAGCTTGTTTGCGCTGTTGCAGCAGATGGGGGAGGGGTAGATGCAGCAGGTGTCTGGGCAAAAGCGCCCGCCGCCAGAATAGGAATTGCTAGAAGCTTTGCGCATGTGCCGCGCCGGAACAGACCATGACCCATCATCATTGAGACCATCATCTTTCTCCGGCTCCAACGGACGATTCATCCGGACCGGAAGGTTGGAAATGTGCGCGGAAGAAACTGGCAAGTCTATCCTTACGACGTATCTACGAGCAGATTGTTGCAAAAGTTCCCAGGCTTTTTGCAACTTTTCAATTCAGACAATACCGCATGAACAGTTCCTGCACAGTTTGAAAATGAAACTTGTCCAATTTCGAACACAAGAACTAGGAAGGGAGATCAGCGAACAGGAACTCCCAGGAAGTGTCGAGATAGAGCCAGCGTTGCGCGCCGAACCAGCTTGTCGGCAAGGCGGGAACGTGCAGCAGGGTATGACCTCCAATGCACATCATCTCCGTGCCATTCCAGCCAAGGAATGTCTGTGAAACAATGCCAACGCGCGCCGGATGCGTAACGCGGCGGAGGCAGACCGGGCAGCGGTTCTGCTGGTCCATCAGTGCCCAGCGCAAACCGAAGAGACATATCGAAAAGTCCGCGATGAATTGGACTAGTTCCGCCGTTTCCGAGTAGGTATCAGTGTTGCAGTAGGCAATATCGAGTGATGCAAAATACGCAATCGCGGAAACAACCGTGAGCTTGGCGGCTAGAAACAACCACCTGCTTATGTTCTGCCTGCGCGAGGGATGGTGTGAGCTGAAATTCGACTCACTCATCGAAACCGAGGTAACGGCAGGCAAAGCCAGCACGGCAAGCACAAGCGCAAAAAGGTAAATCTGCCACGGCCCTTGCGAACAACCGCTGCACAGTACACCAAAAATGGACGGTTCATTGTCACTTGCACCCCTGACTGCGATGGAAATACTGTCGGAGGTCATGGAAGCCTGTCCAAGCGGCGTAAGATGTGCAAGAACGTAGCCTGGCCTGTCCTTAACCATTAAGGCAATTTGTGAATCCGGTGCGAGCAGCCATAGGTCAGGGCTTGCGGGAAGTCTCCATGAACCACAGGGAAGCACACCCGCAATGCGTGCCGTAATTTTGCCCACATGAATAGGACGTCCGGCAATGTGGCTGTCTGAGCCAAAGCTGCGAACCCATGTCTCATAACTGAGGACGACTTGTGGAATATCCTCGCTGTCTTCCGTCTGCGTATTGAACGGCTGAACTGGAAGACCGAGAAGAGAGATCGCATTCAGGCTTGCAACAGCTACTTTGAATGGAGAGCTGTGCGTTTTGGAGAGAGAGACGCTTTCCGTGGTACTGCGATAAAAGGCAAGCCCGTCAAAGTACCGCTGCCGGTTAGTCTTCCAATCTCGAAACTGCGCGAAGGAAACCGCAGGCTCTCTTTGGTCATTGGAATCCGCTCCCTGAATGAGAATTACATTGGGGCGCACTGGATGACGGACAGTGTCATACTCAGCGTGAACGCCGGGAAGCAGTCGGGAAAGGATTGCGCAAAGAGCAAGCACCGTCGAGAGCCACAGAAGACATTGCATGGCTGAGCTGTGAACACGCGGCGTCGTTGTGCCCACGTCCCTGAACTGCCTCCGTAGGCACAATGCATCCCGAAAGGAGCCAAAACAGAAAGCAAGGATTTCCCCTTGAGCTTTCCATGAAAATTCGCCATCAGAAATAAGCGACTTGCACGCGTAATATAGCTCGCTACGCCATTCCAGCATCCATTCTTCACGTTGGCAGCCCGGCACAAGCAAAGAGGCTGCGCGTAACATGCAGCGTTGAAGCACGCAAAATGTGGAATTCAGGAGCAGGCTCATACCGATTTCACCTCCTCAGCAGGGAAGAGGCGTTCGAGCAATGGATAGCGTTTACGAGAAGACTCCAGCGCCATTTTGCCGCCCGCGGTGAGCTTGTAGTATTTGCGCGGTGGCCGCTGCTCATTATCGGCAATCGACTGGCGCTCCCATTGCGAACGAATCAGCTCGTCGCGCTCCAGGCGGCGCATCGCAGGATAGACGGTGCCACTCGGCAGACCGGTCATTTCCATGATGCTGAATCCATAGATGAATCCGGCGTGGATAGCCTGCAGAATCATCGCAGAAGTGTGCGAAAGTTTGGGGTCGGCAGCCATGGCGGGATTCTACCTATGTAGCAATCTACTTGACAATGAAAATTTTCAGAATATGCTGATTACTACATAGGGTGTCGGAAATTGTGCCCGGGAGGCGATCCCATGCTGGAAGCGCAACATCTATATCGGAGTTTCCGCGGAATTCCCGCCGTTGAAGATGTAAGTTTCCGATTGGAGCCGGGCGAGATTGTCGGATTTCTCGGCCCGAATGGAGCAGGGAAGTCGACCACGGTGAAAATCATCACCGGTATGCTGCGTGCTAACGATGGGCATGTGTTCTTTGAAGGCAAGGACATTCGGGAAGACATGGTTACATACCGAAGCGTTCTCGGATACGTGCCGGAAGAAGCGCATCTCTATTCCTATCTCTCCGGCCTTGAATATCTGCAACTCGTCGGCCGCCTCCGTGGAATGCGCGAAGCCCTGATTGAAACCAAGGCTACCAACCTGCTGCGGCTTCTACAGTTGGAATCATGGCGTCACTCGCCCATCTCTTCGTACTCCAAGGGCATGCGGCAAAGAGTTCTTCTTGCAGCTGCTTTGCTGCATGATCCAAAGCTTCTTATTTTCGATGAGCCTCTCTCGGGGCTGGATGTGGTTTCGGCAAGGCTCTTCAAGGATCTGTTGGAAATCCTGGCACAACAGGGAAAAGCCGTGCTCTACATCTCGCATGTGCTTGAGGTTGTGGAGCAAGTGTGCAACCGCGTGATCGTGATTGCAAAAGGCAAAGTGCTGGCCGACGCCGCACCGTCGCAACTCACCTCGTTGATGAGCCTGCCAAACCTGGAGAGCGTATTCGCGCAGCTGGTCGAACAGCAGGACACACGCGCCGTTGCGCGCAAGATCGTCGAGGTAATGGAGCTCAGCCATGCCTGAAGTCTTTCAACGCCTCTTCGAGCGATCGGAACCACAAGTCATGTCGCTCAATGTTCAGGCGGCAATGGGGCCTGTCCATCCGCCTGAACGCAGCCAGTTTTCACTCTTGATGCGACATTTTCTGGAGCGATTCTTCAACCACGAGACGGCATCTCCGGACGGAGACGCAAAAGCGCGCTTTGTGCAGATAGCGTGTGCCGCCGGTCTGCCTGGCTTTGTTATGGCTCTCTATCTGTGGCCGGTCTACCATCCGGTAATTGTTTATCCGCCACATCCAAACTCACCTCCCGGTCCTCCTCCATATTGGCTTCAAGTCAATCATCATTTCTTCTATGTGCTGTTTTCTTTCGTGGCAATGGGATTGGCTACTGTATATGAGTGGGATCTGTTTTTCCCCGACTTGCTGGACATTTTTGTGCTTGGAACGCTGCCGATATCCCGCAGTAGAATGTTCCTGTCGCGCGTTGCAGCTATTGCGGTGCTGGTCTTTGGGTTCCTATTGATTGCAAATCTCCTGGCGCCGCTGACGCTTGTCACCGCTACGGATCCACCGGATGTTGTGCGCTTTCTTGCCGGTCATTGCGCGGCAGTTGCCATGGGCGGCTTCTTCTCTGCAGCTTTTATTCTCGCTATGGAAGGCATACTAATCGCTGTACTTGGAGAACGACTGTTTCGCAGAATCTCGCTCGCAGTACAAGGAATTGTTGTCACGGTGCTGGTTATGCTGTTGTTGCTGTTTCCAGTTCTGTCGGGCGTTACTCGTGATCTCCTGCAATCGCCAAACCTGCTGGTTCTCAGTTTCCCTCCGTACTGGTTTCTCGGAATCGACCAATGGCTTTTAGAAGGCTCATCCGCATTGCCCATCTACGGAACTCTGGCAAAGATTGGCTGCCTTGCAACTCTTGCCGCAACCGGCATAGCAATGGCCGTATACCCACTGGCCTATATGCAACGCGTACGGCAACTCGTCGAAGGTTCCGACAAACGCTCAGGGAACAGCAAATTGCTGGCTCCGCTTCGGCTACTGATACACGCAACGGCGGTGCGCAATCCGGTGCAGCGTGCTGTATTTCATTTCATCGGACAGACGCTTCAGCGTGTACCACGCTATCGGATCTATCTCGTGTTGTATGGAGGAGTAGGCTTGGCTGTTGTAACCGTCACAGTTTTGCGCCTGAGTGCAGTGCATGGGCAACTCAGTTTCAAGGTTTCTGCAGATGGAATCCGAACAGCCATCGGAATCGTCGCATTCTGGGTAATCGCCGGCCTGCGAACAGCCTTTGTCTCATCCGGCAACCAGCGCGGAGGCTGGATATGGCGCATCCTGCACGGCAGCCCGCCACAGTTTGAAATCTTATTCGAGCAGCTAAGAGCAGAGAAAACGTGGGCCGCACTTTGCAGCTGCGTTGTGACCATTCTTTCACTTCTTCTGTTGCGCACGTTTGCTCCACAAGAAATGCTGAGCTCCCAGTCAACCGTCGCGCAGTTTCTTGTTGCGGCAATCGCTACAGTGCTACTGACGGATGCCTTCTTTCTGAATGTTGTAACGGTGCCATTTACAAGTCCGGCACAGCAGGCAGAACAGGGCAATCTCGCTTTTACTCTGCTGCGCTTCTTCACATTTTTTCCAGTCGTCATGTGGCTGTCGCTGGTCGGCGTGCATTGGATCGAAACAGGCTGGTCCCATGCCGGCATCGCAGCCGCTGCGGCTGTAGTGGCACATCTATGGCTGCGCAAGAGATACGTCGATGTTGTCCGGCTCCATTGCGGCGAGCTTGAGTTGGAAGAAGGCGAAGATGATTTCCCAATGAAGCTGGGGCTGCGCTACTGATTAGCCATCCGCTCCCATACCTCATCTCCACTGAGAAAACTTTTGGTATTGCGATAGTGAGCATAGAGATACTCACGAAACGGCTGTAGATGGTCCGCCAAGAGATTCAACGGATCATGAGAATACATCTGTGGTCTCAGCACAATCACCGGAACCTTCGCCATATCGATTCCGTGAACAATCGCATCAACCTGTTCAGGCCGTGTATATTCTCCCGGACCTAGTTCCGCCATCGGGGTAGGGTTGCGCAACTCAAGCTCAAGCGTCAACGGAGGCAACCCGAAATACCACTGTCCCGGCGTCGTATTCTCCGCCATCCATCTCCCGCGACCTGGTCTCCTGAATCAGACGCACATCTGTCATCACACAAAGGCCTTGAGCATAAACCTAAAACAATTTGGAAGGTGATCTACGCCCTAAGCTTGAAAAATGACAAACCAATATCAATTCCGTGACAAGGCCATGTGCAGAAATCCGAAGATCAGCAAATTAGCTAGGGACTCATATAAACAATCCAGAGATACACGCAAGAAAACTGGCAGGATGAAGGTCTGATAAATCCTGATAAAAATAAATAAGGAGAAGAGCGATGAGCATTGCAACCAAGCATGGCGACGGAGGACAGACCGGCCTGGCCGGTGGCATTCGAGTCTCGAAGGCTGATCTTCGTGTGGAGGCCTACGGCACGGTCGATGAGCTGAATGCACATCTCGGTTTTGCCCGTAGCATATGCCAGAACAAGGAAATTACAGCATGGACCGAAGAAATTCAGAGGACACTCTTCGGCATCGGTTCTGCGTTGGCCACTCCGCCTGAGAGCAGAAAGAATCCGCCTACCATTTCAACAGAAGACGTAGACAAACTCACCGAGCTCGTGCACCAGATTGAAGCGACGGAAGGTATCCTCGCGGACTGGTCGCTTCCCGGAGGCCACACCGAGTCCGCGGCATATGAGATTGCACGCACTGTCTGCCGCCGCGCCGAGCGTTGCGCCGTTCGCTTTGTGGAAAGCGGCGCCACGGATGTACAGCCGGAGGTATTGGCTTATCTCAATAGGCTTTCTGACGTGATCTGGCTCTTCGGCCGTTTGATTGAGCACAATGCCGGCATCAACAGCCGCCTGCGCGAAGACGGCAATGCAGGCCCTAAATTTTCGAGGGCATGGTAACGTCATGACTCACGCTACACTTTCTGCGATGATGACATCTTGATTGTTGCGAATTATTGATCCATATACTGAACCTGCTCCACAGGAGCGCTACTCGATGTGGACCGCCTATAGCAGAAGACCATGGTGTGCCGGAGCGCTGCGGGAGGCCAATGTGCGGCCCACCGCACGCCGAATTCAAGCAGTAGAAATGCGCTCGCAAAGATCAGCGCTGCGAAGCAAAGGAGCCCTACGCAATAGGTTCCTGAAATGTCCTTGATGACTCCGAGGGCGGACGGTAGGAAGAAGCCGCCAAGACCGCCGGCCGCGCCTACGATGCCCGTTGTCAACTCAATGTCGTTGGGGAACCTCTGAGGAGCTATCTGAAAGATAGCTCCATTGCCCATGCCAAGCATCCCCATGGCGAGAAAGAGTATTGGAACCGCAAAGGTGACGGGCGGTAAGCTGCTGACCATCGCTATGCAGAGGGCGGTACAAACAAAGACTCCGAGCAGAAGACGATACCCACCAATTTTGTCTGCGAGCATTCCACCTACCGGACGGAGAAAGCTTCCGGAAAGCACAACAACAGTGGTGACGTCACCCGCCTGCACCTTGGTCAGGTGATACTGGTCGTGGAAGAAGATAGACAGGAAGCTGGCCATCCCGACGAAGCCTCCAAACGTGAGACTGTATAGAAAGCAAAAACGCCAGGTGTCACCCTGCGCAAGCAGGCCTGCATATTTCGACCATGGCTTGGGCGCAGTTTTCGATGGACTATTTCGCGCTAACAGGAAGAAGACTCCGAGCACGACGGAGACTGGAAGCAACGCGAGACCAAAGACTGTGTGCCATCCGTAAAGTTGTGCAAAGCGCGGACCGAAGAAGGTTGCGATCAGCGTTCCTGAGTTTCCCGCGCCGGCAATCCCCATTGCCAATCCCTGATGCTCAGGCGGATACCAGCGCCCGGCCAGAGGAAGCGCAACGGCGAAGCTGGCCCCGGCAATGCCGAGAAGAAATCCGATGAGATAGAAATGCCAGAGCGTGGTTGCATAATGCCAGCCAAGCACAAGCGGAAGCAGCGTGAGACTGAGTCCTGTCAGTCCCGCTTTGCGGCCGCCGATACGGTCGGCAAGAAGGCCGAGGATAGGACGGAAGAATGAGCCGCCGAGCAGTGGAATGGCGGTGAGCAGGCCTTTCTGCGTAGCGGAGAGATGCATCTGGTCTGCGATGAAGGGCGTAACGGGACCAAAGAGCACCCATACCATGAAGCTCACGTCGAAGTAGAGAAATGCCGAGATGAGAGTAGGCAAATTGCCGCTGGCTAGAAACGATTTTCGATTCATCCTTCTATCCTTCGAAACGAAATCTTGGAAATGAAATGGTTATGTTGTTGGTTGTCCCGCATGATCTACGACGGCGTACTGGAAGACCGCTCGACGCGCACGGCGCATTGCTTGTAGTTAGGCTCGCGCGAGTGGGGATCGAATGCACTCTGCGTAAGCTGATTGGCGTTGCTTTCGGCAAAGTGAAAGGGCAGAAAGACCTGACCCGGCGCAATAATCTCCGTGATACGCAGCTCAACGTGGCTGACTCGACCGCGCGGAGAGACTACATCGACGCGGTCATGAGCTTTGAGACTGAGCCGCTGTGCGTCAACGGGATTCATTTCAAGCCATGCGCGTGGAGAAATGCGCTGCAGAATCGAGATAGCTCCCGTCTTTGTACGAGTATGCCAGTGCTCGACTGTGCGACCGGTGTTGAGGATCAAAGGGAAATTAGCATTAGGCTGCTCCGGGAATGGCGTCCATGCAGTAGGCAGCAGGCGCGCACGGCCGTTCTCCGTGGGGAAGATGCCGTCTCCGTAAAGCCGGCGTGGGGCAGTGGCTTCCGTTAAGGTTGCGCCTTGCGGAAGAGGCCATTGCAAACCACCAGAGCTTTCAATGCCCTCGTAGTCCATGCCGGAGTAGTCACAGAGACGGCCAGCAGAGACACGTCGCCACTCCTCGAAGGCGTCACGGGGAGTATGCCAACCTGGATAGAGTTCCTCCTTTATGCCAAGCTGTTCCGCTATAGCAAGAAAAATATCGAAGTCCGGGCGCGCTTCTCCGGGCGGCGAGACAGCCACATTCACCTTGCTTACGCGGCGCTCGGAGTTGGTATACGTACCTTCCTTTTCCCCCCAGATTGCCGCTGGAAGAACAAGGTCGGCCAGCTCCGTTGTTGGCGTGGGATGAAAGCCGTCCTGCACAACCAGAAAATCCAGGTTTCCGAGCGCGTGTCGCAACACATCCACGTTGGGAAACGACACCAGGGGATTGGTGCCGATGATCCATAGTGCGCGAATCTTCCCTGCAACAGCGGCTTCGATAATGTCCGGATAGGCAAGGCCGCGTGCAGTGGGGATACGCTCTTCCGGAAGACTCCAGAGTTGCGCAATCTCTTTGCGATCAAGCTCGCTTTCAAATTTTCGATAACCAGGAATACCGGAAGTAAATCCGGCCTCGCGCGTCCCCATGGCATTGCACTGCCCTGTGATAGAAAACGGCGAAGCTCCGGCACGGCCGATATTGCGCGTGATGAGTGCCAGGTTGTTGATAGCGTTGACAGTTTCCGTGCCCTTGGTGCTGTGGTTCACGCCCATAGTCCAGCCGATGAAAGCTGCTCTGGCATTGGCGTAGAGCAAAGCCACTTTGCGTATCTGTTCGGGACTGAGACCGGTAATCTCTGAAGAGTATTCGAGCGTATACGGCTCAAGCGACGTACGCAGTTCGTCAAAGCCCATTGTGTGCGCGGCGACGAATTCCTTGTCATAGAGATCTTCGTCAATCGTGATGCGCAGGATTGCATTGATGAGCGCAAGATCAGAGCGAGGCTTAACCGGCAGGTAGATGTCGGCCATCATCGCTGTCTTGGTCACACGCGGATCGACAACGATGAGGGTCTTTGAAGAGTTTGCTTCAAGACGCGAGCATAGAATCGGATGATTTTCAGCGAGATTTGCGCCGATGAGCAGAATTACATCTGCCTGTTCCAGATCTTTATACGCGCCGGGAGGGCCATCGCTGCCAAAAGAGCGCTTATAGCCCGCAACTGCGGTGGACATGCATAGCGTCGTATTGCCGTCATAATTGCGCGTGCCAAGGCCAAGCTGCACCAGTTTGCCGAGTGCGTAGAACTCTTCCGTCACGAGTTGTCCCGTGCTGATGACTCCAAGTGATTCCGGCCCGTACTTTTGCTGCACGGCGCGAAAACGATTCACAAGCGTGTCAATCGCTTCTTCCCAGTCGATGCGGCTGAGCTGTCCATCCCTTCGCAGGAGTGGATATTGCGCGCGGCCTTCAGCTTCAATGGCATAGTGCTCGGCAAGGCCCTTGGGGCAAAGCTTGCCTTGATTCACAGGATGCTGAGGATTCCCGCGTACGCTGACGACACGGCCGTCGCGCACACCGAGTTGCATTCCGCAGCCGACAGAGCAGTAGCCGCAGGTGGAGTTCACCCATCGCTCGGCCTTCTTGCGCGCGGAGACAAAGCCAAGCACCGGATCGACGCCATAGCTGTATTCGGCAGAGCGAATGTCGAGGCCAACTTTGCGGCGGAGCCATTGCGCAAGCTTCATCGCGCCTCCTGTGCAAGATAGTCGGCTGCCATGTTGGTGGGCACTACGGTCACGAAGAAAAGATAGCGTCCGACAAGCTCTCCTCCCAGCGCGAGAAAGACAAGCACGATTCGTGACCAGGAATGGTTTGCATACGGAAACAGTACAACAACGGAAATAAGCAGCAGGGAGCGCACCGCAAGCCAGCGCGGAAAAACTCCAATCTGCAACCGCCATGCTCCATAGAGTTCATTCACGTGGGAAGTGGCAACTCTCAGCAGCTTGCCTGCAACAACCAGTGCAGTGGCCAGCGCGGCATAGAAGACTGCATAGTGCGCCTGCGGTGCGCCATGGGAGAGGACATTGGCTCCGTATGAACCAAGCAGTGCCGTGGTACACCAGAACTCGGCGATAGTCAGCGGGGAATTCCATGCAGGCCGACCTGGGACGAGGTAGAGTCGTGCGCTTGCGCTGACTCCGCATAGTCCCAGCAGCACCGTCACGGCGCCGTACGCTGTCGAGTGCGGCAGGCCAAGCCACATGGCCAGGGAATATGCAGCGGATGATGGAGCGAAGAGTGAAAACAGCAGTACCTCACGGCTAAGCCAGGAGCGGCGCCACATCTTCACAGCGCGAATTGCGTGGATTGGACGGCCCAGATGTAACGTAGAGACCGCAAGAGCAAGCGCAGCTACACCAAGGCCAACCAGGGTTGCAGAACGGTGCAATTGTGCTCCAAGCGTATGCAGAATCCAGATGGAAGTGAACGCGCCAACGGAGAGCTGTGTCAGCACAGTCATGAGAATGAGCGACCAGTGAGCGTGTTGCGGACGAAGTAGACCAACATCCACTTTCTGCGTGTTGGTGGGCAGCTTGGCAGGCAGCGTGATGCGTGTTGTTGAGAGACTGTCATCGGCAGAAGGCATTCCCGGCGAGTTGGCAGACGTGCGGTATTGCTTGCGCCACTCGAGGACATTCACAATTTCGATTTCGATGGCACTTTCCGGGCAGGCGGAAGCGCATGCAGGTTCCTGTCCAAGCTGAAGGCGGCCATAGCACATATCGCATTTGCCTACGATGCCGCGCTCCGGATTGAACTGCGGTACTCCGTATGAGCAGTTCCAAGTGCAGTACTGGCAGCCGATGCAAGCGTCGGCACTATGCCGCACAATTCCGGTGACGTCATCTTTTGAATAGGCATCGACAGGGCATCCGGACAGGCATGTCGGCTCAAGGCAATGATTGCAGCCCATCGAGAGATAGTGACGAAAGGTATTCGGATACGTTCCGCCTTCAATTTCTCCCACGCGCCGCCAGAGGATATCCGCGGAATTGCCGTTCTGCTCATTGCATGCAACCACGCAACACTTGCAGCCAATGCACTTCGTCATGTCGAAGTGAAAACGATACTGTTCACCGGGGCTTGGTACTCTGCGTTCAGTCACCTGCGTGCCTGAACCGCAGTACGAGGCTTCGCGCATATCTGCATACCCACCGGTGTCGGTGAGTCGGAAGGCAACATCGCCCTCCTGTGCGCGTTGTAGCAGGGGTAGTTCCAAAGTTGGCTCCAAATTCATCACGAAGAGAAAGTGTTAAGCACAGAAAGCAAGCTGCGCGCAAAATGCACACCACAGCCATGCGTGGCAATTCTGTATTTCTCAGGAAGGCTCTTCGTGGAGCCGGTGGAACATTACCCCGGAGGATAAAAAACGGTACCGGCAAGCGTAGCCGATGAACAGAGCAGTCTGTGAAACGGCTGCTCCACGCGGGGTAATTGCGTTGAGCATAGCGGCTATTTACGAGTCATGCAAGCGGTATGCAAAAAAATTGCGCAACAAAATAATTTTCTTTCACATGAGAAGGAAAATAAGCAATCTTCACGCAATCCTGATGCTGTTCGGTGTATTGCGGGAATCAACACGAGCGGCTTTTTCGTGCAGAGATACTGAATGCTAAGATGGGCTCACGTTCCACGAGCGAGCCAGGCATTTTTTGCTTGTGCTGCAATCAACCTCGGCGGCAACGATCCATTTCCAATCCACGGAGAGACAAGATGCCTGGAGCGAACTTCGCCGGTCTGAGAGTTCTCAGCCTTGAGTCGCGCCGCGCCGTGGAAACAGGCAAGCTGATTCGCACCTACGGAGGTGAGCCGCTCACAGCTCCGGCCATGCGCGAGATTCCCATGGACTCTGACCGGGCGGTGCTGGAGTTTGCTGAAGACCTTATGCGCGGTGCCTACGATCTGGTCATCTTCACTACCGGTGTTGGTGTTCGCGCCATGATCAAAACTGTTGCCGAGCACATGGATCAAGATGCATTTCTTGCCGCGCTGCGCTCCATCAAGGTTGCCGCGCGCGGGCCAAAGTCATCGAGTGCACTGCGTGAGTTCAATATTCCCATTGATGTGATTGCGCCGGACCCGTTCACGTGGCGCTCGCTGATGACGGCGATGGAGACGAAGTACGGCGCGGCGCTGAACGGCATGAACATTGCAGTGCAGGAATATGGGACTTCGAATCCGGAACTGCTGACGGCGCTCGCAGAGAAAAGTGTCTCCATTACACGAGTTCTGGTGTACCAGTGGGCGCTGCCGGAAGACACGCATCCGCTGCGTGAAGCTGTGATCGCGCTGGCGCATGGCCACGTCGATGTCGTTCTCTTCATGAACGCAGGGCAGGTTGCGCACCTGTTCCTGATAGCGGATCGGATGGGTTATACCGAAGCGCTCTATGAGGGTTTTCGTTCAACGCTGATTGGCTCCATCGGCCCCAGCACTACCGAAGGGCTCGCTATGTACCGTCTTAATCCAGACTATGAGCCGACACAGTCCAAGATGGGCTTTCTCATCAAGGAGATTTCCGAGCGTGCGGCGGAGCTGCTGGAGAAGAAGCGCGAGGGAGCATCGCTACATGTCGAACCCAATCCGGCGCGCCCCATCAGCCCGTTGTTGATGCGCGACACACAGACACGAGCCAGTGCAACGCAACTCTCCGGCGTAGATTTTCTGCATGAAATCGGCAGCCGCATGGCTGCCTCGGATCCACTGCATACCGTGCTAAACCGCATTGTGGATTTTGCTACGTCTCTCATTCAATGCGATTCCTGTTTTGTCTATGTGCTTGAAGACGATCACCTTGTGTTGCGGGCGTCCAAGAATCCGCATTCAGATGTTGTCGACCGTCTTGGCATCCTGCTGGGGCAGGGAATCACCGGGTGGGTGGGATGGCACCGCGAGCCGGTTGCGATTCCTGAAAAAGCGCTCAAGGACCCTCGTTTTCAGCGATTCAAAGACCTGCCCGAAGATAGCTTCGAGGCATTTCTCTCCGTCCCTATTTTGTGCCGCGGCAAGCTTGTCGGAGTGATCAATTTACAGCATCGCAAGCCTTATTTTCACAGTGAGCATGAGCTTCGCCTGCTCACGGCAGCAGGCTATCTGGTCGGTGCTGAGGTGGAAAGAGCGCGCCTGGAAACAGAAAATATGCAGCTTACGGGACGCCTGGAGTCACGCAAGGTGATAGAGCGCGCCAAGGGCGTGTTGCAGCGCGACCTGGGACTGGATGAGGAGGCCGCGTACAAAGCCATGCAGCGCGAAAGCCGCCAACGCCGCAAGTCAATGCGCGAGATCGCTGAGGCTATCCTGCTCAACGACGATATGCGGAAATCACGCCTCCATGCCGCACCGGAAGAAAGCTCGCGCTCCTAATTCCTTGCCTCCAGCCAACACTTGGCGTACGATAGGCACAGGTTGAGACAAGGTTGTCTCCCCGCCATTTCCCGGTCACCATGCCGTGCCGGGTTTTCCAAGAGAACTCATTGAGCTTGAGTGCTGTGATAGCGCACCAACGCGTGCGTAGCCCGCATTCCGTTTCCTCTTTGCGCATCTTGATTCCAGCGTTTCAGGAAATACGGCATGGACACTTTGCAATCCTCCAACCCGTCGGCCTTCACTCCGGAACAAAAGGAGTACCTGCTTGGCTTCTTTGCCGGAGCAACGCAGCGCCTGTCCATTTCGGCTGATCCGGGCAGCGGCGTAGCGAATGAGGCCGCGCCTCAAGAAGAAACCGTGCATGGCACCGCCGTCTCCGACCTGTGCCGGGAAGAGCTCTGGAAGTATGAGCAGAATCCGCTCGATATCTGGGACAAGCTGATTGCGCATGCAGATGAGAATCGTGCTCCGGCCGCCGACGACCTCTTTCGCTTTAAGTTTCACGGATTGTTTTACGTGGCTCCTGCACAGGATTCCTTTATGCTGCGGCTGCGCGTTCCGGGAGGAATTCTTACTGCGCATCAAATGCGCGGACTTGCCGCGATTGCTGAAGAAATGGGCTCAGGCCGCGCTGATCTGACAACACGTGCAAATCTGCAGATTCGAGAATTTCAGCCGAGAGACATCATTCGCGTGCTTACTGCCGTTCAGTCGCTCGGACTTGTGGCTCGCGGCTCGGGCGCGGATAACATTCGCAACATTACGGCGTCACCTCTGGCCGGCATCGATCCCACGGAGCTGATCGATGTATCGCCCTTTGCGCAGGCGCTGCATTACTACATTCTCAACTCACGCGATCTCTACGATCTTCCCCGCAAGTTCAACGTCGCGTTTGACGGCGGAGGCGCAGTCAGCGTGGTTGCCGACACCAATGACATCGGCTTTGTTGCTGTGCGTGTCGGGGAAGGCCGTCGCGTGCCGGCGGGAGTCTATTTTCGCGTGCTGCTCTGCGGTATTACGGGGCATAAGCAGTTTGCATCGGATTGTGGCTTGCTGCTCAAGCCCGAACAGGCCGTTGCCGTTGCCGCGGCAATGATTCGTGTCTTCGGCAATCACGGCGATCGTACCGACCGCAAGAAGGCGCGGCTCAAATATCTCGTCGACAAGTGGGGCGTAGAGAAATTCGTTGCTGAAACAGAAAAGCATCTTGCATTTCCGCTTCTCCGCCTTGCTGCAGAAGAGTGTGAACCGCGTGTAGCCATCGACCGCGCTGCACACATCGGTATCCATCCGCAAAGCCATCCGCAAATGCACTATATAGGCATCTCGATTCCCGTGGGCAGGATACCTGCCGACCAGATGCGCGCAGTCGCATCCCTCGCCGAGGAGTACGGCTCCGGCGAATTACGTCTCACCGTCTGGCAGAATCTTCTGATTCCAAATATCGCTGCTGCCAATTTAGACAATGCTCTGATTGCATTGCGCGCATCGGGCCTTGATTGCACAGCTGGCACAGTCCTACGCGGTACTGTGGCCTGTACCGGCAACCGTGGCTGCCGGTATGCAGCAACTGACACCAAAACACATGCAGTTGAACTCGCGAATCATCTCGACACGCATTTTAAGATCGCGCAACCCATCAATCTCCATGTCACCGGCTGTCCGCACTCCTGCGCGCAGCACTACATCGGCGACATCGGGTTACTCGGCACGAAAATTGCCGGCGCGGAAGGCTACCAGGTTGTCCTCGGCGGTGGCTCAGATCAGGATCAGGGCCTCGCACGCGAACTCATCTCTGCCATTCGCTTTGATGGGCTTCTTCCCGTGATGGAAAACCTCATGGCCGCCTACATGGAACGCCGTGAGCCCAACGAGAGCTTCCTCCAGTTCACCCGCCGCCATACTACCGATGAGCTCAAATCATTGATTGCCATGAAGGAGCCAGTCTGAGCATGCCCACGAATATTCCCTTCATTCCAGAGAACGCCCCCTTTGCACCGGAGCAGCGCGCCTGGCTCAATGGTCTTCTCGCCGGCATCTTCTCGTCCGCGCCCCAGGCCGCCGCCGAAAAGCGCCCATCATTGCGCATTGCTGTGCTCTACGCTTCGCAGTCCGGTACTGCGGAAGGCCTGGCACGCAAGATTGCGAAAGAGCTCAAGGCACAAGGCCACTCTCCTGCTGTCTCCACTCTGGTGGGTTACACGCCAGCCTCGCTCGCTGCTGAAACACATGCGCTCATTCTCGCCAGCACTTATGGTGACGGCGATGCCCCGGATGGAGTTGGTCCCTTCTACGAGCAGCTTTGCCTTGAGCATTTTCCCCGCATGGAGAAACTCTCCTATGCGGTTTTCGCGCTCGGTGACACGCACTACGAGCATTTCTGCAAATTCGGCAAAGATCTGGACGCAAAGCTCGCCGCGCTTGGGGCAAATCGTATTCTCGACTGCGTGGATAGCGATATTGACGTGGAGGAACCATTCGCTCAGTGGAAGTCCTCTGTGCTTGAGCGGCTTAATAAAACCCCGTCTCCATCTGGCGACAATGTCACCACAAGTTCAGCCCGCACAGTGCCTGTAAGCTCCTATGCAACAGCCACACACAGCAAGCCTTCCGCATCACCGTTTTCGCGCGAGAGTCCCTTGCTGGCTCCACTTGTTGAAAAACGAAGCCTGACCCATCCCGATTCCGAAAAGGCTACGCTGCACTTGGAATTTTCGATTGAAGGTACCGGGCTCTCCTACGAAGCAGGAGACGCCTGCGGAGTGATTCCTAGCAACGATCCAGAACTGGTTGCTGAGATTCTGCAGCAACTCCGATTTCACGGCAATGAACAGGTGCCAGGAGCGAAATCCGCCACAACCACCTTGCATGATGCACTGTCACACCAGTTTCAGATCACGCGACTCAACCGCAAAATAGTCCAGAGTTATGCAACGCGCGGCAACTGCACGGCTCTGCTGGATATGTTGCGGCCCGAGCAGCAACAGGAGCTTGAATCATACGTTTATTCCCGCGGCCTGATCGATCTGCTCACGGAATTTCCTGGCGTAATGGATGACCCTGCCGAACTGGTTGTATCGCTGCCGAAATTAGCGCCTCGCCTCTATTCCATCTCCTCCAGCCCCGCGGCACATGCCGGGCAGGTTCACACAACTGTCGCGGTCGTTCGCTTTACTACGCACGATCGCGAGCGGGGGGGCGTCTGTTCTACGCTCTTTGCCGATCGTGCATCGATCACAGACCGTCTTCCAATTTACATTCAGCCCAACAAGAAGTTCAGGCTCCCATCGGACCCAGGTGCATCCATCGTGATGATCGGGCCCGGAACAGGCATTGCCCCATTTCGAGCGTTTCTGCATGAAAGGCGGGCTCTCGGAGCACACGGCAAGAATTGGCTGTTCTTCGGTGCGCGCAGTGCCTCCTCGGACTTTCTCTATCGGCAGGAACTAGAAGCCATGTATGCCGACGGCCATCTCTCGCGGCTCGATACGGCATTCTCACGTGATCAGGAGCGCAAGATCTACGTGCAGGACCGCATGCTTGAGAATGCGCCCGAGTTGTGGAGATGGCTCGAGGATGGCGCGAGTATCTATGTTTGCGGCGATGCGTCACAGATGGCAACAGACGTGCACGCCACTCTGGAACGAATTATCCGCGAGCAGGGAAGTATGTCCCACGTTGCCGCCGAAGAATATATCGACGCGCTTAAAGAAAATCATCGCTATCACCGCGACGTCTACTGATGGAACTTTCCTGGTCCCATCGTTGATACTCGTTGTGTGCGGAAAAACTTCCTGCAGCTGATTGCCATTATTCTTTGCGTGTGTGCAATGTCTTGCGCGGGACAGGAGACGTCCTGGCGCAACTCGGTCGCCAATACAGCCTCAATTGCTCCTGATGCGGAAATTGTAGTGGTTGATATTGCGTCAGGGAGGGTACTGGCTGCGCGCAAACTAGAGGAAGCGGCACGCACACTGGTGACGCCCGGATCGACATTGAAGCCAGTTGCGCTTTACCAGTTAATTACGCAGAGGCGGTGGAATCCGCAAGTACGCATCACCTGCAGCCGCTCTCTGCATGTGGCTGGACACGCGTTGAATTGCCCGCATCCGCCAATGCCCGCGATGGATGCAGAAACGGCACTGACATGGTCCTGCAATACATATTTCGCGGCGGTAGCGGGAAGCATGGCGCCGGAGGAATTACGCGGGCTCCTGGCTCCTTCGGGCTTACTGGGTGCTACCGGACTGGCAAAGAATGAGGCCGTGGCGCGAATGCAGCAGGCGAGGACTCCTGCGGATATACAACTGGAATTCCTCGGCGTGGACGGCATTGCAATTACGCCGCTGGAGCTGGTACACGCCTATCGATGGTTGGCGATGGAATTTATGGCCCATCCTGAATCGAGCGCGACGCAGGTGGTATTGGGCGGGCTGAAAGATTCAGCAAGTTTCGGCATGGCGGGAGCGGCAGCTTTGGGCGGCGTAGCGGTGGCAGGGAAAACAGGAACGGCGAGCGCGACGGATTCGGTGCGCACGCATGGATGGTTTGTAGGAGTTGCGCCGGCGGATGCGCCGCGTGTCGCGCTGGTGGTTTATCAACCAGTTGGGCGCGGTGCGGATGCGGCACACATTGCGGCGGGAGTGCTGGCGCGTTCGCCGCTGGGGAAGCGATGAAGCTCAGCGTAAGGTTGTTCTGCCTTTGGCTCGCGCTGAGAGCTGCGGCATACACGCAGAGCACAGTGCGCGTGGGGCTGTTTACGCTCTTTCAAGATAGGCAGATGAGCGTTGCGCATGGACCGGGACGCGACGCATGGTTGCGTACCTGCGAGGGATGTACTTCCGAGACGATTCACGACACGGTAAATGTGCAAGCGGCAGGAAATCGCGTTGCGTATCGCAACAATTTCTTCTCTGCGCTGTGGCTAAGCGGAGGATTGATCCTTGGCGCGCACGGGGAGCAATTGGCAATGCCATACCCGTTGGAAATCAAGGCGCGGGAAGGCAAGCTGGTGCTGATAGCTACGATGCCGCTGGAGAGCTACGTGGAACGCGTGGTAGCGAGCGAGTCGAGCAGCGCGGATTCCACAGAGTCGCTGAAGGCACTGGCGGTGGTGGTGCGCTCGTTTGCGCTGCATGTGCGGCATGGGCATGCTGATTTTGATGTTTGTGATTCAACGCATTGCCAATTGCTGCGCTGGTCGGGGACCGGTCCGGGCACGGGGCGAGGTGAGGCAGCGCATGCGGCTGTGCTGGCTACAGCAGGAGAGACGCTCTGGTTTCATGAGCGGCGGGCAGAGGCATGGTTTCACCAGAACAGTGGCGGGCATACGGCTTCACCGAATGAAGTGTGGGCAGCAAAAGCCCACGGGATGCCTTGGCTGGCAGGACAAGTGGACCGCCATGGCGTTCCGATTGAATGGACTTCGCAAATCTCCAGGGAAGAATTGACAGGGGCGCTGGCGCAGGCAGGACTGGCAAAACCCGGTTGGGTAAGCCTGACTGTGACTGCGAGAGGGGAATCTGGAAGAGCTATCCGGATTCGACTGGATGCGGTGGAGATTTCCGCAGAAGATTTCAGACTGGCAGTGGGCAGGGCACTTGGTTGGAATCGGATCCCGAGCACATGGTTTGAGGTTTCGCGGCAGGGAGATGAATTTCTTTTCCGCGGGCGCGGACATGGACATGGCGTAGGGTTGAGCCAGGCGGGCGCAGCCGCGATGGCAGAGGAAGGAAGTAACTACGAACAGATTCTTGCGCAGTATTTTCCTGGCGCAAGGACAGCCGATGAGGCAAGTGGTGCGAGTTGGCAGAGTTTTGCCGGGCATGAGGTTCGGCTCGAAACGCTGGATGCTTCCGACAAAATTTATCTGCCGCAGTTAAACCGTGCTATGCAGGAAGCTGAGCAGCGGTCAGGGCTGCATGGAACGAGTGTTGTAGTGCGAACTTTCCACTCAACCGAAGCATTTCGCGAAGGGACGCTTGCGCCAGGATGGGTGGCCGCATTTACAGAAGGGAACTGGATTGGCGTGCAGCCGCTGAACGTGTTGGCGCAGCGCAACCTGCTCGCGTCGGTGATCCGGCATGAGATGCTGCATGCGCTGGTAGAAAGCTCAGCGGCAGGGAAGACACCTCTGTGGCTGCGCGAGGGGCTGGTGGAAGTCTGGAACGCGGACGGCGATGCGCATACAAGTACCGGGAGGGTAGATGCAGCACGAGTAGAAGAGGCACTCGTACATGCGCAAAGCGAAGCGGAATCCGCAAAGGCACATCGTGAAGCGGGCGTACTGGCGGCGCAGTTGTTGCAGCGCTTTGGGCAAGCGCATGTACTTGATTGGCTGCGGCAAGGATTGCCCGCGGAAGCCGTCAATGGGCTACGTTGAAGGCACTTCTTCTGGTGCCGCACCTGAAACAGTTTCTTTGCGGCGCAAAAACACTGCTGACCATGCAAACACCAACACCCAACCAATGAAAAGGAACAAATAAGCTGCGCCAAGCTTCAGAGAAACCGACCATATTTGCGTGGAGAGAGTGCCGCGCGGAGTGGTGCTGAAGAACTTGCCTGGAAGAGCTACTCCAAAAAGAGCGAGGAGCAAGACTGCAAGCAACCAGCGCCAATCGAAAAGTATGCGCAGGGCTGCTCCCCAATCCAAACTCCAGCCGCGCTCGGCCGCAGCAGTAACAAAGGGAATGAGAAGCCACGGAAGCGCAACCCAGCGCAGAAGCCACTCGATGCCGTTCATCCAGAAAGAGAGATGCTCAAAGGTCAACGTCCTGGCACGCCATGCGGCGGGAGCTTTGGAATTGAGCAGAGCGGCCCATGAAGAGATATGGTCGTCATAACGGCCGAGCAGATACCCGACTAACAAGACAAGCACAACCGCGGGCAGCAGCACGAGCGTTGCTTGCAGGAATGATGCATGGAAATCCGTAAGTGGCGCCAGCAGGCGGCGAAGCGTGGCAGATTGCAGAATGAGCAGCGCTGCAAAAAGAATCAGTGGCAGAATCAGCGAGAGAACAACGTCCAATAGATTCTTTTCGCTCAGGCGTGTCCAGCCGATGCCGATAAGTATGAGCAGGGGAAAGCTGAAGAACTGCAAGAGCAGCCAGAGGCGCGCAGCTTGGAGGCGGCGGAAGAGATCGCGAAACATTATGGCAATACCTCCAGCGCGGCAGGATCGGTAGTAGCCGTGACATTCGGTTGGTACATAGGGCCAGCTTGTGCAGGACTGATAGCGAAGCGGCCAGGCGTGGTGAGCTTGAGCAGATAAACGTATTCATGACGCTTATCAAACTCGGTGCTGAAGAAAGCAGCACGATCGTCATGGAACTCGCGACGCGAGAACCACTCGCTCCACCAATCGGGCTTGGTATTCAAGGTGTAAAGCTCGGGGTGGTCAAGGAATTCAGCACCGGCTGGAATAGGATCTTCAATAAGCATGTAATTCCAATTGCTTCCAGAAACAGCAAGGCGCACGGCGACAATGTCACCTACATGCACAGGGCCGCTGAGTGGCGCCAGGTCATACGTAATGGGATCTTCAGGTTTATCCTGCTTCTTTTTAAGCAGGAAGTAGTCGCGTGTGGCATTGAGCGCGAGATTGCCGGATTGATAAAGTTTGTGATCGGCGGAATACCACAAGCTCCCCGTTGACCAGTAGGTGATGCCGTTGCCAGTTTTGCGGATTGTTACCTGGCCGCCGTTGGCGAGCTGCGCCGGCGGGACGACAAGCTTCCACGAAGAAGCAAGCGCATTCGAAGCGTCGAAGCGATGTGTGCCGGTGCTAACGCCGTTCACGAGCACTTCGACGTCGGAGCTGTTTGAAAGCTCTCCACTGAGCGAGAGATAATCGGTGAGCCCCATGATGACCATAGAGGTCTGCTTGGTGGTCTCCCATTCGTTGCCGTCACGGTGCTGTGCCAGCCAGAGTGCAGCCTTGGAAAGCAACCCGCTTGAGCGGTCCTGGCGAGCGAGCAGTTGCAATGCAAAGGACGTTGCTTCAGGTGAGCTGTCATTCCAGTATTCAAGCAAGCCGTCGAAGTTCGACTCCCAGTGGGCGTCGGATGCGGTGACAACGGCTTTCTTTTCGAGCTCGGCGGTTGCTTCTTTGGCGCGGGAGTCTTTTGCAGCGTCAAGCGCCAGACCGGTAAGCGCAAGACCCTCGTTGCTGAGCTTGCCACGGATGTTCCATAGCTTGTCGAACGCATCTTTAGATGCCCCGCCGGTTGTTGCCAGGGCGTAGACAACATACGAACGCAATTCGGGTTGCATGTCAGGATGTGCTGCAAGCGTGGAGATCAGCCAGTTGCGGCCACGGTTGAGGCGCTCGTTATCGACTGTGTAACCCGCATCGCGTGCCTGCCCCATGCCGCGCACTACGTAGGCCGTCATAAAGACGCGGCTTGGGTCGTCGGGCCACCATCCCCATCCGCCGTCGTCATGCTGGAAACCGGCGAGACGGTCCAGACCGGCGCGCACCATGTTGTTAAGCGTGGCTCGATCGATGGGAGATTTAAGATGCAGGCGATCAGTTGCCTGCGCCACAATCACATCGGGCAGGAAGCTCGACATGGTTTGCTCGGTGCAGCCCCACGGATAGCTGGTGAGGTAATCGAGCGCGTCGAAGACCGTGCCTGCGACAGAAGGCGAGACGGTGATAGTGAGCGAGCGTGTGGCGGCATCTGAGGCGGGCGGGTAGTGATAGCTCCACTGTGCTTGATTGCTACCGGAGTAAAGAATACTTGCACTGGCCTCACGCTGCTTGACGCCATATGGACGGATGGGCAGGGAAATCTGCAGCGCGTCGGATTCTTCATTGGTTAGCGCCTTGGCGGTAAGCGTTGCTGTGCCTGTTGCGTGGGCGCGAACCCGCCACTCGGCATAGCTTTCACCGCGCGCAGGAATGGTGATCTTCTGCTGCTGTCCGTTGAGAACGTCAAGTCCCGCAATGTCGAGAGCGAAGGTGACTTCTTTCGCCGTTGCAAGATAATTGTGTGCGATAACTCGCAGCGTGGCTTCATCATTCTGACGCAGAAAGCGCGGAGCAGCCAAACGCACAATAAGATTTTTCCGAACGACGACGCGTGCAACCGTACTGCCGGCGCGGCCGTCATCAGTCATACCTCGAACAGTGGCACGCCATGTCGTAAGCGCATCTGGAAAATCAAACGTGACATGCGCGTGACCGTCCGGACCTGTGCGAACGTTGGGATTCCAGTAGGCTGTATCAGGAAATGCTTTGCGGATTTTCGGCACAACAAGGTCTGAGCCGGGTTTGACTTGCGCCATGCGCGGATGAAAGAGGCCATCACCATTCAGGCGCGCCAGCATTGGACTTTTAGCGCCCGCTTCCCCGTGAAAGTAAAACTCAAATGAGGTCTCGGGCTGCAGAAAAGAGAAGCGCTTCGGATAGAAATCGGCAACAATGTCGCCGCTGGTGTCCGGGCGCACTTCATAAAGCGCCTCATCAACTGCACCAAAGCTCAGGTCCGCTTCGACAGGTTTGCCATTCGCATCTTGCGCAAAAAGATCGAAAGCGCCTTTTTCCCCAGGCATGAATTGCGGCTTGGATGGCGTAGCGGTAATCGTCAGGCGTCGATCCGCGAGAGGGACAGAAAGACTTTTCTGCGCAGTGATGAGCTGATTGTCATGGACGAGAATCGCGTTGATGATGAGGTTTGGCTGGGCGCGATTGGTAATGGGCACATCGAAAGCAATGCTCGCGCCGGAAGCGGTTGCAGCGCCTTGCAGCAGACGCTGCGATTGCAGTCTTTCGCCTTCCTGTGTGACAACAGCCCAGAACTGCTCGCCCGGTTTTGCCTGGATGCCACTGACCAGAAGCAGATGCGCCGTCTCGCCGGGTTGGTAGTGCGGCTTGTCAGCGACAATCTGAGCCTGCGTGTTCTGATTGTAAAACTCGCCGCCGTTATTGCTGAGCCAAATCCATGTGCGGCTTTCTACGGTACGATGCTCGGGCGTATTTGCAGAAGCCTTGATGGTAAAGCTGCCGCTGTTGCTGAGTGGCAGATCAACAAGAGCAGTACCGTCCGCGCCTGTACTAGCGTCAATTTGCGCAGCAACGCTCTCGGAGGATGTGTGCGTCACAGAATCCCACTTGGTCAGGATAGCGGCGAGATGGACGGCCGTGACAACAGGCTTGTTGTCGTAGTCGAGCGCCGTGACTTTGAAACGCGGCGTTTGGCCTGGAGTAAAGATGTAGCTGGTTGGCTCCACGTGCAGACGGAAGGATCCGTAAGTGGCAAGAATCGTAGCGTGCCCGCTGACTTCGCGATTACCTACGTCGGTTACGCGCGCTTCAATGCGGTAATCCTCGTCTTCATGCTTTGCATCCAGCGCGACTGGTAACGTAATAGCGAGGCGGCCATTCGCGTCGAGCGTGCCTTCGTGCTCCTGCCGCTCGGTTGCGCCCCATGTGTCATCGCTTTCATCGGAGTTTTCGCTGCTTGTTTCCTCGATATTACTGCTGTTGTCCTCGTCGTCGTCCCACCAATAGTGTGTTGAGGTATGCACAACATACTTGACTTTGGCTCCGGCAACCGGCTCACCAAAGAAATACCGTGCCTCAATCACGGCCTGCACATTATTGCCTTGCAAAATGCGCTTAACGGTTGGCTTTACAGTGACCTGATACTCAGGCTTCTTGTACTCCTCAACATAAAAGCTGCCATCTCCTACAGACTGGTTACCGATATGAAAGTTAATGTTGTAGAAACCAAGCGGAGCATCAGAAGCGAGCGTAAAATCCGCTGACGCAGTGCCATGCGCAGAGAGCGGCAGGTCGCGTGTAAGAACGACTTTATTATCCGCGTCACGCACCGTCACCTGCGCAGTTTTCTCCGCAGGTAGATGCAGCTCATCGTTCTGTACCTTGCGGAAGATTCCTTTGAGATATACCGTGTGGCCCGGCCTATAGACCGGCCGGTCAGTGTAAACATAGCTGCGCACCGTATCGCCTGAGCTTGAGGTAAAGTTATATCCCCAAGGAGCAACAATTGCCGTCTCGTTGCCATGGCGGGCAAGAATCCAGAGATTTTCCGGATCGGAGCCGGGTACCTGCGAGGCCAGCGAAAGAGTGGCCAGACCATCGCTCCCGGTTTTGCCTGTGGACTGCTGCTGTCCGTTGGCCCAGAAAACCAGGTCAGCATCAGCAATGGGTGCGCCGCTTTTGCGATCGGCAATGAAGACCTGCGCTTTGCCACTCACGGAGCGCTCTACGATCACTATGCTGGTGACGATGGCGAGTGTGTAGGCTTTGAACTCTCCATCGGTGGCTTCAATCAGGTAAATGCCTGGGCCGGGGTTGTCGATGGGGAGAATCTGCGTCTGGCTGACGAGTGTTGGCGGTGTTATCAGACGCCAGCGAGCCACGAGTTGGCTTTCGTTTAGCAAAGGAACCGCGGAAAACTGCGCTGCACCTACTACGCGGCTACGCTTGCCGAGCTTGCCTTGCTGCTCGCGCAAACCATCGCGCGCCGCATCGGTAAATTGGCCGCGAAAAAAGTGCCGGATGCGCCACCACAGATCCGCCTTAAGATCATGTAGCCACTCAAGAAATGTACGCTTATCGATGCGTTCTTCCGGCGACCAGCTTTGCGAGCCGAAGCTGTGCAGGTCTTTCAGGCCGGCAAAAAACTTTTCTGCATCGCGGACCTTGTAGACGCGGAATTCAAGCTCGGGCGTATTGCGCGCGTAAAGTTGGATGCGAAGCTGCTCGCCGGGCGAAAAGGTGCGCTCCGTGGAGAGCGAAAACGAACGCGGCGCAGCGCGTAAGAGGCTTCCGTGGAGAACCAGCAAACCAAGCAGCAGAACTGACAGCAGCCGAAAAGGTTTCATTGGATTCCTCGCAGAATGTTCCAGCGGTAGACGCCCAGAAAATTGGGATTCGATGCAACCGGCCGCCACTCAGGCTCAGGATGATCGAGCAGTTCTGTCAACAGAACACGGCGCAGCTCGCCAGGATGCCCATGATCGGGCCCCGTGTCATAGACCACCCGTCCGTGCGGGCTGCCTTCGACCACAATCATGGAGTGCCAAGGAGACGAGTGACCGAACTGGCGGTAAAAGAGCAGGTCGCCCGGCAGCGCAGCGCGCACATCACGACTGACCAGGAAAGCATTGCGTTCGACGAGTGTTTTGGCATCGGCAAATTGTGCGAATGCGCCGCTATGAACATCCTGCGGTTCAAAGCGGCCGGGCTGAATGCGAAAAAGCGCGGCGCCAAGTGGCGTATCGGGATAGTGCCATGCGCGAATCTCGCCGGGAAGGGAAGTCAGTTCCACCCCCGTGGAGAGAAACCACGTATTGTCGTGCTGTTTAAGAGCTTCACGATAGGCATAGCGAAGAAGACTGGCACAGTCGGTGATTTCGGTAGGAAGGTCATGCGCCGGGCGAATGGCCTGGTACTCGGCAATGTGCGTGAACCACTGACGAAACGCAGCCTGGTCTGCAGGATCAGAAAGCCTGAGGAAATCCGGCGTCCCGTCCTGAAAGCTGTCCGTCCAGGTGTTTTTAACTGACGGCCCAGCAACTGCGCCGTGAATGACCGGAGCGGCCTGGGCCGTCGCGTCGCGATGGTTATGAACCAGTTGGTGCGAAACCAGCAGAAAACCTGCAGCAAGTAGAAGCATCCCGCCCAAGGTAATGCCGGGCCAAAGGAGCAGATAGGAACCTGACTGATGAGAGCTTGCGTGCTGCGTCATGTGTGCGTATCTGTGAGCGCATTCATAATACCGCATCACAAAACGGCCTGAGTTTTAGCATTGAACCTGGCCAAGGGCGTATAGCAGTTATCAGTCAGATAAATGTCAGATTTCAGAATTCTTATAGGCAAAGCATTAGGATATGAAAAGTATGGAAATGTCCGATAACAGATATTCTGTATAGTAAACGGAATGGTACGAACTTACGCGCTTGGGCTGCCCCCTCAGGGGGTGAGCATCCCTTCCCCTGAGGAGACCAGAAGTGGCTCGCTAAAGAAACGGCCTACATTTTGTAGCGTCCAAGATCCTCGTCGTTCAGGCCTTCCAGCCAGCCACGGAGTTGCTCCGTAGACTGCGCATCGCTGGGATTGGAAGGAAGGATCCGCGCAGCCAGCATCACATCTTCCTTCACGTAGATCGGGCAATCAAACCGCAGAGCCAGCGCGATTGCGTCTGACGGTCGGGCATCCACCATTACCCTCTCTCCGTTCTGGTTCAGCCACAACGCCGCGTAGAATGTAGAGTCCTTAAGTTCTGTAATCACCGCACGTTCCAGCTCAGCATTCAAGCTCTGGATTAAATTTCGCGAGAGATCATGCGTCATAGGACGCGGCGCTGAAGATTTATCAATCTCATTAAAAATGGCGTTGAACTCAAAGATGCCCACCCAGATAGGCATAACGGAGTCCGAGGCCACGTCCTTCAGAACGACAATCGGCATGTTGGTAGTGGGGTCCATCATCAGGCCGCGGATTTTCACTTCGAGGTCCATCAGTTCCCTCCTGCTGCCGCTTTAAACGGCTTCACCGACCAGGCTGTTGGGATGGGTTGCCGTGATGCGAACGTTCATATAACTTCCGGGTGCCGGCGCAATCGGCGAACCCGTAGTAAAGTTCACAGACTTATTCTGGCTGCTGCGGCCGGCAATCTGGCCACGTGCCGGATTCTGCCCCTCAACCATCACTTCCAAAACTTCCCCTAAATGCCTGGTATAATTCGCTCTTTGAATCTCACGCTGACGCTCAAGCAATACTTGAAGCCGCCGCGCCTTCTCCGTCTCTGGGATCGAATCAATCATCACCAGTGCCGGAGTATTTGGCCGTGCCGAGTACTTAAAACCAAAAACGCAGTCGTACTGAACCTCAGCCAGTAGATCCATCGTCTCGATAAACTCGTCCGCCGTCTCCCCCGGAAAACCGACAATGATATCCGTCGAAAGCGAAATCTTCCGCTTCGCCGACTTCATCCACGAAATCCGCTCCAGGTACCAGTCCCGCGTATACTCGCGGTTCATCGCCTTCAGTACGCGGCTCGAGCCGGATTGCACCGGCAAATGCACATGGTCGCAGAGCGTCGGATAAGCGTCAATAGCCTCGACAATATCCTTCGTAAACTGCCGCGGATGGCTCGTCGTAAACCGCACCCTGCGAATCCCGGAAACCTGCCCCACCGCAGCCAGCAACTCGGCAAAGCTCATCTTCCCTTCCGGGTCAATGTAGCTGTTCACATTCTGTCCAAGCAGCTGAATCTCCGTATATCCCAGGTCGGCAATCCGCTTCGCCTCTTCCAGCACAGAGCTGGACGTACGGCTCCGCTCCTTGCCACGCGTATACGGCACCACGCAGTAAGCACAAAACTTGTCGCACCCTTCAATAATGGTGATGTACCCGCGGTAAGGATTCTGCCGCGCCGTGAACTCCGTCTCAAATGTCTCGTCGGTCTGCCGGTCATCCAAACCAGTAATGCGGTGTTCACCTGCCTCCAGCCGCTGCAGCATTTCCGGCAGCTTGCGATAAGACGCCGAACCCGAGACAAGCGACACATACGGCGCCCGCTCGAAGATCTTCTCGCCCTCCTGCTGAGCCACGCAGCCCAGCACGCCAAAGCGCTTGCCGGACTTGTAGAGCTTCTTGTAGTCGTTGAGGCGGTTGAAGACCTTCTGCTCCGCCTTATCGCGGATCGAACAGGTGTTATAGAGGATCAGGCCCGCATCTTCTTCGGTTTCAACCTGGCGGTAGCCCTCGCGCTGCAGCGTGCCGATGACCTTTTCGGAGTCATGATTATTCATCTGACAGCCAAAGGTCTCGATGTAGAAAGTCTTTTCCTGCGACATCACAAATTTAAGTATATCTTGGCTTCAGATTCGCGCGAAGAAAGAAGGAGCAGGCGGCCATGGCAATTGAAGTAAAAAACGTTGCCCCGTTGGTCCAGGTCTTCCACATGCCCACGGCCATCGGTTTCTACCGGGACATGCTCGGCTTCACCATAACCGGCAACTCCAAGCCCAAATCAGAAGACCCAGACGATGTGGACTGGGCCATGCTGGAGCTAGGCGGCGCAACGATCATGCTCAACACCGCCTACGACCCGGACGACACACCCGAAAAGCCGGACGCCGCCCGCTGGAGCGGCCACCAGGACACCTGTCTCTACCTCGGCTGCCCGGACGTAGACGCCGCCTACCAGGAGCTGACGGCAAAGGGACTGAAGATCAAACTGCCCAAGGTAGCCTGGTACGGCATGAAGCAGCTCTACCTCAAGGATCCGGACGGTTTTATGGTGTGCTTTCAGTGGCCCGCGGAGTCAGCGCAATAAGGGCAATCCCGATAACAAGCAGCACAGCTACCCCAATCAGCTCCCCGCGTTGAACCATGTTCCGCATCGCCTGCATCCCCATCAGCGCGGCATGGGCCAGGCTGGACCAGGCAGTAAAGGAAATAAGGCTGCGGTGAGCCTCCGGATTGCGAATCGCAAGTAACAGGAAAACGCCAAGCACAACATAAAGGCACAGCATCATAGACAACGCCGGCTCTTCCCGAACAAAAAGAACCATTGGATAGACCGTCACCAGAAAAAGCACGCCGGTCAACGCCAGGACAATCTTGAGCACACGTACTCGACTCATCGACGCTCTCCTTGTTATATGGAGGGGTGTTTGCGTGACAGCGAGTATAGCGGAAGTTGAAGCATCCTTCAGACTCTCAGCTACGCAAGAATTTCCAAAGCGAGCAATTTCTACTCACCTCTTCCCTGCACTTCTTTTTGTAAAACCTTCAAATTAAGTGATTTACGTGTTTTCTTGTTTGGCATAGTTCTTGCATACATACCCTTCGGAGTTGTATGTGGAGGTTCCCCTATGCTGGATCAATCGCACTTTGCACCACCCCCGAATCAAGAAAATGAAAGGTCCGACTGGAAGCGTCTCGCACCGTTCCTTGGTGCTGTGGTCGTCGCCGTTGCTGGCATCGGCTACGCCATCCATGAGCACAACAGTGCACAGGCGCTCGCATGGCAGAACCAGCAGGTAACCGCCCAACTCGATGCAACGCACAAACAACTCGACGCGACCAACGGCCAACTCACCGCGCTGTCGCAGAAAGTAGACGAGCTCGCTACCAAACCCGCGCCCGCCGTAGTCTCCGCAGGCGGTGTGAGCCGCAGCAGCGGTTCCAGTTCGAACGCTTCCGGCTCAGGTGGTAGCGTCCACGAGCGGCGCATCCGCGACTCGCGCTATACAAAGATGCAGGCACAGCTTGACGCACAGAACCAGGCAATCCAGTCCACACAGAGTGACCTCTCCAGCGCCAAGACCGAGCTTTCCGGCAACATCGCCAAGACGCATGACGAGCTTGTCCTCCTCGAAAAGCGCGGCCAGCGCAGCTACTTCGAGTTCGATCTCGACAAGTCGAAGAACTACGCCCGTACGGGACCTGTGAGCATCAGCCTGCGCAAGGCGAATGAGAAGAAGAGCTACGCCGACCTGCAGCTCATTGTCGACGACCGCACTCTGCAACAGAAGCACGTCAACCTCTATCAGCCGGCCATGTTCTACGATCCGGACAGCCCGCAGCCCATGGAGATCGTGATTAACGACATCACGAAGAACCACATTCACGGCTACGTAAGCGCCCCCAAGTACCGCCGCAGCGAGCTGACGGCAATGGCAAACGGAGCGCCCGCTAATCCAGGCGACCAGGCAACCTCGGCAAACTCCAACAACGATCCCCAGCCCCCGGCGCGCAAGCGTTTGACGGTCCCCAAGGATGATCCCAATGAATAGTCCATCACCGTCCCCCCTGTCCTTCCGTGAAATCGTGGAGATTGCCTTGCTGATGGCCTCCCGTTTTCTGCCTGACACAAAATAGAAACCAGGAAAAGAAACGGCCCGGTTCTACAATGGAATCGGGCCGTTTCTTATTGTTTAATCTCAGTCTAATTTCTTCCATTCGAAACGACGGATAGTTAAAGAAGGGGACGACCTGCACAATAGGAATCTTGCTCACTAGGCCCCCGGCGAATGTATGCTGTTGGGCATGTCGAAACCATCCCAAAAACTTCCCTCCCTGAAAGCTCCTGAAACCACCTTGCCTTCGCGTGTCGACCGCCGCGAATTTATTAAAACAAGTTCCTTGGCCACCGGTGCGTTCGCTTTGGGCGTGCCAGCGCTTTTGCGTGGACAAAATCTCAACAGCAAGTTGAACATCGCCTGCGTCGGAATCGGCGGCAAAGGCCGAAGCGACACCGATGCCTGCGCCAGCGAGAACATCGTCGCGTTGTGCGACGTGGATTCCGGTTCCGAGTCTTACGAGGCTCAGACCAAAAAATATCCCAGCGCAAAGTTTTTCAAAGATTACCGCCAGATGCTGGACCAGATGGGCAATCAGATTGATGCGGTGACGGTTTCGACGCCGGATCATATGCACGCGATTGTGGCCTCGGCGGCAATGAAGAGAAACAAGCATGTGTTTTGCCAGAAGCCGCTCACGCAGACGATCTATGAGGCACGCTATCTCCGGAAAATGGCCCACGACAGAAAGCTTGTTACGCAGATGGGCAACCAGGGCAGCGCCGCGGACGGTTTGCGCCGCGGGGTGGAGACAATTCAGGACGGACTCATCGGGCAAGTGCATCAGGTTCACGTCTGGACCAACCGCCCAATCTGGCCGCAGGCAATGGATCGTCCAGTTGGAGAAGACCCGGTTCCGGCGACATTAGATTGGGATATCTGGCTTGGACCGGCTCCGATGCGGCCGTATAAGGGCAGCCGTAAGCCAGATGATCGCAATGGAATTTACGAGCCGTTTAACTGGCGCGGCTGGCAGGACTTTGGCACCGGAGCGCTGGGTGACATGGCATGCCACACGGTCAACATGCCGTTCCGCGCCTTGGATCTCGATTACCCGACGGAAATTGAAGCCATGCCTTTCGGCCAGATGAACAAGGAATCATATCCCGTCGGTTCCAAAATCCGCTTCGAATTTCCCAAGCGCAAAGGCCGCATCCCCCTCGAACATCCAAGCTTCTTCCACCATTACAGAAAGGTCGAGCACGATCCTGTGACGCTATGGTGGTATGACGGCGGCCAGCCTGACCCGTCAACCCGTGGCGGCCATGACCTCAGCAACAAACCGCCCGCCGAACTGACGGCCGACATCATCGCCGTGCAAGGCGAGGTTCCCGATAGCGGTTGCCTGCTGATTGGCGAAGGAGGCACGGTCTTTTCACCAGACGATTACGGAACGAGTTTCTTTGTGAAGCTTAAGGGCGAAGAAAAATTCGTTCACTACACCAAGCACCCGGCCATGGCACAGTATCCGGAGCGCCTTCCGCGCAACCACTACGCCAAAAATACTGTTCTCGCCCATGCGCAGGAATGGCTCGCAGCCATCAAGGAAAACAAGCCGGAGATGTGTTACTCGCGTTTCGACATCGCCGCGCGCCTCACGGAAATCATGCTGCTGGGCTGCGTCTCCTTGCGCGCCGGCCAGAAGATCGAGTGGGACGGCCCGAAGATGGTCGCGAAAAACTGCCCTCAGGCCGCGCCGTTTATAAAACGGGAAGATCGCTCCGGCTGGGCTCTTTCCTAAGGGGAAAAGCCGGGACTGACTGACCGGTTATTCGAAGAACAAGGGGAAGCCAGCAGTTGTCATTGCATTCTATCCAGCAATGACAACTGCTGTGCTTCCCTTCTCTCATTTTTCAATTGGAAGATAAAAGAGCAGGTCGAGCGAAGGCGGCTTGATGTGCTGCATGCGCAGCAGCGTAACAATCTGCGCAGTGTGGCGCATCTCGTGGATCATAACGTGCCAGAGAAGCCCATCAACGGATTTCTCGTCTTCCACAATACGGGCAAGCTCAGAGGGAGTAAGGCTCGGAAGCCACGCCAGGGTGCCTTGCTCGACAGCGCGCCAGTATTCAAGCAAACGGGCGAGAGCAAGCGCGTGAAAGTTCGGCCCTTCCGAAGTGTTGCGGATATCAGGAAAGCCGTCCTGGACAAACGCACCATGGCGAATATCGCCATTGATCCAGCCATCTTCAACATCCGCAATGTGAAAGACAAGATCCTTGATCGAGTGGAAGCGATCGCCGTCGAGCATGGCACGAGAGAGCACATCATCCGGTGCAGCTTCAAGAGCAGCCCACAGATCGCGGCGTGCACGTGTCAGGTAGTTGTAAATTTGGGAGATATTCATCGCGCTCTTCCTGTCTTTCGATTCTTCTGCAAAATTCAACAGCCCCACAAAAAATAAAAACAAATATCTCAACAAAGCAAAGAAGTATTCCGTACGAAAGGAACAAGACTCTTTATCAGAAGAAACAGAAGGGGATTAATCAGAAGGAACACAAGGGCCTTGAATCAGAACGAACAAAAATGATCAGAACGAACAAAAATCTTTATCGGAGGGAGCAGGGGCCTTCAGGCCCCTGAAAACTGCCGAAAGAAGAAAAGGAGCTTTAGCTCCGGGCCTTATGCCAGTTCTCCCACAAACCGCGGGTGCCCCATGTCTCCCTCTTTTGGAGACATGAGATAGCACTTCCGCCAACTCCCCCGCAAAAATAAATCCCCAATCTGTGGAAAAACTTTGCGGTCAATTACACCCTTCTATGCCAAACTCAAAATAAGCAGAAAGAACGGCCCGATTGCGCCAGCAATCGGGCCGTTCTGTTTTTACCTAAAGAAAGGATCAGG
>Ga0153954_1000043_pt1 | contig 127861 bp, 105 predicted proteins | sample TSFL038MetaG_FD_102277 | JGI IMG/M metagenome (GOLD analysis project Ga0153954, IMG submission 102277) | Attine ant fungus gardens microbial communities from Florida, USA - TSFL038 MetaG | ecosystem: Host-associated > Fungi > Mycelium > Unclassified | place: USA: Florida, Wekiwa Springs State...
CCAACGCCGTCTGCCACCTCCGGGCCCTTTACCGTAGCGAGAAAGCTCAGTGGGACGCCTTCTGGTGCCGCGATTTCTCCGCCAACTGAACATCTGACTCACCAACTAACGTGATGCCTACCGGGCTTTGGACGAGTTTTCTAGGCTTTCTGAAACGGCAGATGCCCAATGAGCGGCCTCCTGGGCTTCAGGTGGACCAAGTTTTGGGGAGCAGTGCAGCTCCATGTCGTAACTGATCGCGCCACACCATTCGGTATGGACGCGCATCGACAGGCGACTGATAGAAAATAATTGGGAATCCACGAATTCGGTGATTGACAATCAAAATGCCAGCCGATTTCATAGATCAATGTAGAGCGCGACCTCGCGAAGGGATCGCGGCTTTAAGCTAAGGTGGCCCCGCTCTGTGCTTTGTCGCGGTGTGGGGCTTTTTTTCTGGTGACGGGTTCTGCTTTCGGTGGGTGGGCCGAACCGGGCCGAGGTGGTCCCAAGCATACATCCAAACGCATGGTCAGCGTTTCTTCTGGGTGATAGCCGTAGGCCTCACCCAAAACGTTGACAGATGATTCATTTCGGGTACCACTCGTGTAACGACCATTCTTGTCCACCGAATACTGTAGGCTTGAATCGCCCTGGCTTGAAGGATCCGACAAGGATTCTTTCGCCTGCGCCCTTCGTCGCAGAATGGGCATCCCGAGGAGGTCGTTTCGGGGCGTTCGTAACCCGTTATCTTTTTCGGCGTCCGTCGTCCCTCCTGGCAGGATCACCGTTTCTGATCGCCATCACCATATCACATGACGATCGGGTTGGATGGACGTCGGTGGAGCATCCAAAATGAGTGCATCGACAACAGGGGATCTCTCTAGCCGCCTTGATGCCGTGGTCAAGGAGGCCAAGGGGAGAGTCAAATCCTTCCAGACCGAGGCGGAGACGGCTCGCCTAGAAGCCCGAGAGCGATTCCAAAGGTTCCTCACGATCGCTGAGCGGATCGTTGTGATCGGGAGGGAGAAGCTCGAGAAGGCGAGGGAGCGTCTCGAGTTCGAGGTCATCCCAACTCAGTACCAGACCGAGCAAACTTATACCAGGTTGGTCACTCTCGACGTGAACTCTGAGCTGGCAGGGGTCATCAAGCTCGTCTTCAGGCTGACCCACGACTTGGACGTGCGCGAGATTCTCCTCACCTACCACCTCGATATCGTCCCCGCTTTCTTCCGTTTCAACGCCGACTCCCGGTTGGTGATGCCTCTCGAGGAGTACGACGAAGAGGTTGTGGGAAAGTGGCTCGACGACCGCATCGTCGAGTTCGCGGATGTTTACCTGGAGATGCACTCGACGAAGCAGCACCAGGAGCGGGTGATGGTCTCCGACACCGTGGCGGGTATCAGTTTCCCGAAATACTTCGCCGCAAGCACACTCGAATACGAGGGAACAACTTACTACTTCATCAGTGAGGAGACGCGTCGCGAGTTCGCGAAGCGCCATGGCCTGGGCTCATGAGTGACGAAGTCGTTCAGACGCACCCGCTCGGACCCACTGAGGGCCCGCTCCGAGCCGGTGGGTCGCGACGGTCCCACATCTTGACGATCAACGGGGACTCATCCATCCTGAGGTTTGCAGTCTTCACAGCGGCTGATCCGAGCGAACGCATCTTTTCCGATCAAGTCGAGCGGGTCGGTCTCGGGGAATCCCGGCTGGTTGACAACGATGTCAGCGGCTGCCGGTGTGAGGATCGCGCGGTGGAGGCCCCGAATCTGGCGGTGACCGCCGAGTTGGCGATCGAGCGCGTTGAACGAAGGTTGGGGTTCGCTTCGATCGCGGCCGTCGGCCAAAGTGTCGTCCACGGAGTGCCACAGGTCGCGTGCTTTGACACCGCCTTCCACCACACGATGCCAAGGTTGGCGCAAATCATCCCGATTCCACGAAGGTATTGGGGACTTGGGGTCCGACGCTACGGTTTCCACGGGTTATCTTATGTATATTTGACTGAAAATCTAGATCGGACCGCTGGACCGGCGGAGGCAAGCCAACAGATCGTACTGGCTCATCTCGGCTCAGGCGCGAGCCTGGCGGCCGTGCGCGGAGGCCAGTGCCTCGATACGACGATGGGTTTCACACCTGCCTCCGGTCTGATCATGGGAACCCGCTCTGACGACCTCGATCCCAGTCTCATCGCATTCCTGGCCCACACGGACGAAGAAATCATGATCGCGAGAGCAGCGATCCGCCTCGGGATTCCGATGTCGTGAGTCTCGGAGGCGACCAAGGCGACGGTAACAATCCTTGTTACGGAGTCGATCGATGGACACGACGCTGACTACGCAGGTCCCGCCCCAGGCAAGTACGCCTTCGGGCGATACCCAGGGCAGGGAAACGGCGCTCTCGCCGGACGAGCTCCGCAAGCTCGATGCCTACTGGCGGGCCGCCAACTACCTTTCGGTCGGGCAGATCTATCTGCTCGACAACCCGCTCCTGAGAGAGCCGTTGCGGCGGGAACACATCAAGCCGCGGCTACTCGGCCACTGGGGTACGTCCCCCGGGCTGAACATGCTTTGCGTCCACCTCAACCGGGTCATCAAGCGCGATGACCTGAACATGATCTACATCATCGGCCCGGGGCACGGCGGCCCATCTTTGGTCGCGCATGCCTACCTGGAAGGCACCTACAGCGAAGTCTATCCTGATGTCAGCCAAGACGTCGAGGGAATGCAAAAGCTGTTCAAACAATTCAGCTTCCCTGGGGGCATCCCGAGCCATGTCGCTCCGGAAACTCCGGGCAGTATCCACGAGGGGGGCGAACTCGGCTACGCCCTCAGCCACGCCTACGGCGCCGCGTTCGACAACCCGGACCTGATCGTCGCCTGTGTCGTTGGCGATGGCGAGGCAGAGACCGGTCCGCTCGCCACCAGTTGGCACGGGAACAAGTTCCTCAACCCGGCCCGCGACGGCTGCGTGCTGCCGATTCTCCATCTGAACGGCTACAAGATCGCCAACCCTTGCTTCCTCGCCCGCATCCCGAAGATCGAGCTTCAGAAGTACTTCGAGGGGATGGGTTACCGACCCTATTTCGTCGAGGGGAGCGCCCCTGAAGCCGTTCACCAACAGCTCGCCGGGGTTCTCGATACGGTCGTGGCGGAGATCCGGCAGATCTGGAACGACGCCCGCCACAACGGGGTCACGGAGCGACCGGCCTGGCCGATGATCATCTTCCGCACCCCGAAGGGCTGGACTTGCCCTCCCGAGATCGACGGCAAGAAGTGCGAGGGGTACTGGCGGAGCCACCAGGTCCCGATGGGTGACATGGATAAGCCTGAGCATATCCACATCCTCGAAGGATGGATGAAGAGTTATCGTCCCGAGGAGCTGTTCGACGATCGGGGTCGGCTCATCCCCGAGTTGGCCGAGCTAGCCCCGGTTGGACACCGCCGAATGAGCGACAATCCGCACGCCAACGGCGGCCTGCTGCTCAGGGACCTGAGGCTACCGGACTTCCGCGACTACGCGGTCGAAGTCCCCAGTCCGGGAGTGACCACCGCCGAGTCGGCCCGCGTCATGGGTCAGTTCCTTCGCGACGTCATGCGCCAGAATATAGAGAGCCGTAACTTCCGGCTGTTCAGCCCGGACGAGAACAACTCGAACCGCTGGCAAGACGTGCTCGAGGTGACCAACCGCTGCTACATGGCCGAGATCTACCCGGAAGACGACAAGCTCAGCCCGGACGGTCGGGTGATGGAGGTACTCAGCGAGCACCAGTGCCAGGGCTGGCTCGAAGGCTACCTCCTGACGGGACGGCACGGATTCTTCTCCTGCTACGAGGCGTTCATCCACATCATCGACTCGATGTTCAATCAGCACGCCAAGTGGCTCAAGGTGTGCAACGACATCCCCTGGCGGCGGCCGATCGCCTCGTTCAACTACTTCCTCAGCTCGCACGTCTGGCGGCAGGACCACAACGGGTTCAGCCACCAGGACCCCGGCTTCATCGACCACGTCGTCAACAAGAAGGCCGAGGTCATCCGGGTCTACCTGCCGCCCGACGCCAATTGCTTGCTTTCGGTCACCGACCACTGCTTGAGGAGCCGCAACTACGTCAACGTCGTCGTCGCCGGCAAGCAGCCCGCGCCGCAGTGGCTGACCATGGATCAGGCCATCAAGCACTGCACCCAGGGCCTGGGCATCTGGGAATGGGCGAGCAACGACAAGGAGAGCGAACCGGACGTGGTCATGGCTTGCTGCGGCGACGTGCCGACCCTCGAGACGCTGGCGGCAGTCGAGCTACTTCGCAAACACTTGCCCGAGCTCAAGATCCGCGTCGTCAACGTCGTGAACCTGATGAAGCTGCAACCGTTCAGCGAGCATCCACACGGGCTCACGGACAAAGACTTTGATGCTCTCTTCACAAAGGACAAACCCATCATCTTCGCCTTCCACGGCTACCCGTCGCTGATCCATCGGCTGACGTACCGGCGGACGAACCACAAGAACCTGCACGTCCGAGGCTACAAGGAGGAGGGCACGACGACGACGCCGTTCGACATGGTGGTCCTCAATGACCTCGACCGGTTCCACCTGGTGGAAGACGTGATTGATCGGCTACCACAACTCGGTGCGCGTGCCGCGTATTTCAAACAGGCAATCCACGAGAAACTGATCGAGCACAAGCAGTACATCGCCGAACACGGTGACGACATGCCGGAGGTCAGGGGCTGGAAGTGGGGGCTGAACGGGCAGGCCGCCGCTGGAGCCACCACAACTGAAGGGGACAACGTCTAGGGCGAATAGCCTCCGACCGGGTGCAAGTCCGCGCTCGATCGGAGGCCGTCTTCGGAGCCATCCATGTCATCCGAACTGCCAAAATTGTTCCTCGTCCGACACGGCGACACGGCCTGGACCGATTCTCACCGGCACACTGGCCGCACCGACCTGGCACTGAACGAGGCCGGAGAAGAGAACGCCCGTCTGCTCGGCGAGAAGCTACGTCGATTCTCTTTCGCTCGCGTCTTCACCAGTCCGTTGCAACGTGCCTCCAAGACGTGCGAACTGGCAGGGTTCGGGGCAGTCATGAGGGTTGATTCGGATCTCATCGAGTGGGACTACGGCCGCTTCGAGGGAACGCTGACCAGGGAGATTATCAAGGACCGACCCGGCTGGGAGTTGTTTCGGGACGGCTGCCCCGGAGGCGAATCGCCTGGGGACGTCGCCGTTCGTGCCGACCGCTTTATCGCCCGAGTTCGCTCTTTTGAAGGAGACGTGCTGGCGTTTTCAAGTGGGCACATCATCCGGATGATTGCCGCTCGTTGGCTTGGCCTGCCGCCGGGCGCCGGTCGGTTCTTCTATTGCCGTCCCGCCAGCGTGGGTATGCTCAGTTTCGAGCACAAGAATCGGGACGAACCGATCATCGGTCTCTGGAACCATATCGCCCGACCACGGGAGTGAATCGCACTGGTCGCGTCCGTGCCAACCGGGCAGGGGGCTGGTTGCGGGCACCGCCTACCGAGAAGAGTGAAGTCGCCATGACGAACGCCGCGAGCATCGGCCGAGCCGCACGCATGACAGCCGCTTCAGAGGGGGGACCACACCGGGCCGACACTCAGTTTCCCTGGGATCGACAACGACAACCCAGAGGGAGACCAGGAGTCGAATCAGCGTCAAGCCGCACGGTTGATGAAGTCACCAGATTACACACAATCAACTGAAACATTGTATATTATTGAGTTTCTGGTCCCCCCGGTGCCGGCTCAACTGCAAAGTCTCGGCAACGACAAGAAGGCTTACGACCTCCAGTTGCGCCCCACTCTCATGGTTCGGGCCATCCACCAGTTGCAGGACGCCGGTGTTGAGGCAGACGTCTGGAAGATCGAGGGGATCGAGCGCGAGGAGGATTGCCAGCGGGTCGTTCAGGCAGCCCGCCGCGACGGTCGGGACCAGGTTAGTTGCATCATCCTTGGTCGCGGCGAGGATGACGAGAAGGTGCGGCACTGGTTGAGGACCGCCGCGAAGGTACCAGGGTTCATTGGCTTCGCGGTCGGCCGGACCACGTTCTGGAATCCGCTCGTGGACTATCGTGCCCATCGGATTACCCGCGACGAGGCCGTTGCGCGGATCGCTGCGTCCTACCGCGAGTGGGTTGATCTCTTCGAAGCGTCGAGGTGAGCGTCCGCAAACACCACAGCCGATGGCAAGCGAACCAGGAGGCCAGATCGTGACCCAACGCACCGCCTCTCCATGGAATCCTCAAGCTGTCGCCCCCGGGAGCAACGGCCCCACCGAGCTCCTCGCCAGGTACGGATGTGGCCCTATACGGTTCAGCGGGACGGACGACGCCCTCTACGAACGACGGCTGATATTCGACCACGTCGTCACCCCAAGGGAGGCTGTCCCCCGAGATCGGTTTGAGGCCGCCGCTGCTGCGATCCGCGACGTGCTCTCCCAGCGCTGGGTTCGGACCCAGCGAGAGTACGACCGGGTCAATCCCAAGCAGGTCTACTACCTCTCGATGGAGTTCTTGATCGGCCGGTCACTGGCGAACAACATCACCAACCTGATGCTGTCGCCCCTGGTCGACTCCGCCATTCGGGACCAAGGATTGAACCCCGCCGAACTCATCGAGCAAGAGCCGGATGCCGGCCTTGGCAATGGTGGGCTCGGTCGACTCGCAGCATGCTTCATCGACTCCCTGGCCACGAGAGCCATTCCGGCCATCGGGTACGGCCTCCGCTACGATTTCGGCATCTTCCGCCAGGAGATCCGCGACGGCTCCCAGGTCGAGCAACCCGACCCCTGGCTGAGCCGGCCCGATCCTTGGGAGGTTTCACGGCCAAACGAGACCGTAGTCGTGCCGCTGGGTTCCCGATTCGATGTGCACGACGGAATGATCTCCGTCTATCGTGGGCAGACATCACACCTACTCGGCTTTCCCTATGACCGGCCGGTGGTCGGTTACGAAGGCCGGACGATCAACACTCTTCGCCTGTGGCAGGCTGCGACCTCGGACGTCTTCGATTTCGGCGAATTCAGTGGTGGCGACTTCTTCGGCGCGGTGTCGGATCGGATCCTCGCCGAGACGGTCAGTCGTGTTCTGTACCCGGACGACTCGACGCCTCGGGGCCGCTCACTCCGATTCGTGCAGGAATACTTCCTTGTCGCCTGCTCATTGGCCGACATTGTCTCGCGCTTCCTCCGCCGCGGCAACGACTGGCGGGCGCTGCCGGACAAGGTCGCCATCCAGCTCAACGATACTCATCCGGCATTGGCCGTGGCCGAGTTGATGCGTATCCTGCTCGATCAGGCCAAGCTCGGGTGGGACGAAGCCTGGGACCTTTCCGTTCGGACCTTGGCGTACACCAACCATACGCTGCTGCCGGAGGCCCTGGAGAAGTGGCCGGTTGAATTGTTCGAGGCCCTCATCCCTCGGCATTTGGAGATCATCTACGAGATCAACCGCCGATTCCTGGATCAGGTTCGTGCGATTCATCCCGGCGACGAGGCGAAAGTGGCTCGGATGAGCCTGATCGAGGAGGCGCCGGCTCATCAAGTCCGCATGGCGAACCTGGCGATCGTGGGAACCCACAGCACCAACGGAGTCGCGGCGATCCACACGGAACTGCTCCGTACCAGGACCGTGACTGATTTCGCGGCGATGTTCCCCGAACGGTTCAGCAACAAGACCAATGGGGTCACCCCCCGGCGCTGGCTGCTACTCGCCAATCCGGATCTGGCGGAGCTGCTTACCGAAACGGTCGGCGCGGGCTGGGTCACGGACCTGGAGACGCTGAGGCAGCTCGTTCCGCTGGCCGATGACTCGGCATTCCGCGCAGCGTTCCTGGCCGCGAAACGGGCGGCCAAGCTGCGATTCGTCGACTGGATCAAATCCAGGGAGGGAGTCGCGCTTGACCCCGACTCGATCTTCGACACTCAGATCAAACGCATTCACGAGTACAAGCGCCAACTCTTGAATGTGCTTCAGATCGTGGTGAGCTATAACCGCCTTCGAGCGAACCCAGCCCTGGAGATTCCGCCTCGGACGTACCTCTTCGCGGGTAAAGCGGCCCCGGCGTACCGGCTCGCCAAACTGATCATCAAGCTGATCAATAATGTTGGCTCCGTGATCAATCATGACCCGGAGGTCCGAGGTAGACTCCGGGTTGAGTTCCTGCCGAATTATTCGGTCACTCTCGCCGAGCGGCTGATCCCGGCCAGCGATGTCTCCGAGCAGATCTCGACCGCAGGCTACGAAGCCAGTGGCACAAGTAACATGAAGTTCATGATGAACGGCGCCCTGACCGTCGGCACACGGGACGGCGCCACCATCGAAATCGCCGAGGAAGCCGGCGAAGAGAATGTATTTCTGTTCGGTCTCACGGCCGAGCAGGTCGCGAGTTCGCGGGGATGGTATAACCCTCGCTGGCACTACGAGCACGAGGACGAGACCCGCCAGGCCCTGGATCTGATCTTTTCGGGCCATTTTAGCCGTGGCGAGCCAGGGATCTTCGAACCGATCCGAGAGGCGCTACTCACGCACGGTGATTACTACATGCACCTGGCAGACCTCGCGTCCTACGCCGCGACCCAATCACGCGTCTCCGACCTCTACGCGGACCGCGACGGGTGGAGCCGCAAAGCCATCCTCAACGTCGCCCGCTCTGGGAAATTCTCCAGCGATCGGACAATCCGCGAATACGCGGCCGACATCTGGGGCGCCGAGCCTTGTCTCGTGGACTGACCGCCTTCGCGCCTCGCCGGCGAAGTGGTCACGTCCCCACCGCACCAAGCAAACCGAACTCAAGTGAACGGTTTCAAAAATAAGAATAGGACTAGAGATCGTCAAACACTTCTGTTTGTCGCCGCTCGGAAACGTCAAGTTCGGGTGGCCGGGACTCGGCGTAGCGTGTCCCTGAAGCCAAAGCCAGCGGACCGGGGCACACTGCCACGACATTAACCCAAATCCATTTGCATATCGTCTTCTTGCACCCATAAGAAACCCTATAAGTCGAAGTCGAATCCTACCGTTCATCGTGAAATGGATCACCAAACGACCAGGCGGCGACGAAGCGTCGGATCCTCAGACCTATCGAGGTTTCCATGAAAAAGCAGGATTTCCAATGTGAGCACCTCAAGGAACTCCCTCTCCGCGCGATCGTTGCGTTCTCGGTCCGCTGCGCGCGAAGGGTCCAGTCCTTCTCCGAGCTGCCCGAAGGCCACCCCGGGAAGCAAAAGCTGCAGGAAGACATCGAGCAAGCCCTTCTGATGGCCGAGGGATTCGCGAACGGCTCGACCGCCCCGTGCTCGGATTCGGTAGTCGAGGCGCTCGACGCCAGCCGTCGCGTGGAAGGGATCCCTCTCCGAGCGAAAGCGGCTGCGGCAGCCGCCTCGGAGGCCGCCCACGCGGCCGCCTCCGCCTGGCGGCTGACCGAATCTCCGAAAACCGGGCAGGACGCGCCTCCGGAGATCAAAACCGCGGAGGCACGGAAATTCCTCGGCGGTCTGTCTTTGGCAACAGCCGACCTCGCCGCGCGCAACGCCTTCTCCGCAGCCCTGGAGGCATACCAGGCCGTCGGCCTGAACAACGAGAATTTCGTGGCCGCGGCCCTGCACGATTACGACACGCTACTACGCCTCAACCTCGGCCGTTACCCCGAGGCAGGGGCCCCAATCGACCCCTCTCCCCGCGGCCCGCTAGGACCGTTCTGACGGGTCCCCGACGTGACCGCCGCATCAGGAGGACACCATGACCAACCCGTTTTGATCGTTTGACGACGACCCCGAGGCCAGAGCGCGGGTCTTCGTCCAAGGATTCTCGGTCGGCAGACCCGATGCTCGTCCGAGACAATGGCCCCCAGGTGGTCCAATCCCGAGGGCGCATTTCCGTCCGATCACTTCGAGAAGCTTAGCCCCGAATCCTGTGGGGCGTCGCCAGCGATCCGGAAGGTCATATGAGTAGGGTCCATCCAGCTCACGCGACCGACCAGAACCGGTCCCTTGTCCTGGGTGAGCGTGAGCACACCCTCGTCGTAGGTCGAGGTTCCACCGAAGCTCTGTGCCTTGCCCTTCTGATTGACCTCCCAGGTGAAAGGTCCAGCCGGCTGAATGGTCAGGCGAATCGAGGTATCGGGGGTGGGCTTGGCCGTCCAGGTCCCGTCGATCGTTCCTCCGGTGGGAGGGGCCGTATCGGCCGTCACCGGCGCGGGACCCGAGGCCGGAGCCGCCTCCTCGGTCGAGGGTTCGAGCTGGCGAAGTAGCTTCGCTGAGAGGGTGTCGCTGGGCATCAGCTTCACCACCTGTTTGTACGTGTCGGCTGCTACGTCAGTATAGCCCTCGGTCAGGTAGTGGTATGCGAGCACGAAACGGCCGGCGGCCGAACTCGGATTGGCCTTGCAGAAGTTCTCCAGAGCCCGGAGCTGAGCGGTGTAGGGCTCAGGGCCGGGATAGAGGGAAATCATCGTGGTCCAGTCCCAGCCTGGTCCGACCGAAAGCACGGCGTAGATCGACGCGGCGGCGTCATCGTAACGGCCCAGTGCGAACAAGCAGAGTCCACGGAACTCGTGGAGGGCCGTATCGTTGGGCGCTGTCGCCATGGCATCGTTGGCAAGCTTTAAGGCCTGGCCGTAGTTTCCCTGCTTGAAGGCGTCACGCGCGGAGTCGAATGAGGTCATGGCCGGGCTGGCCACCGCCTCAGCGGGGGGTGCGGACACCGTGTCGATTGGCTGCGAGTAGTCATATGGCGCAGCCATCACCGGTTGGTCCGATACCGCGACGACAGGCGCCTGCTGGTAGTAGGGGTTAGAGTACGGCATGTAGCCCATGCCATAGAGAGCCGAGCCGAATCCCCAGGACGCCAGGCCCCAGCCCAGTCCCGTGGCGAGGCCAAGGCCCCAGGCGGCCCATTGAGGATTGTTCCAGCCCCAGGCGGCACCACCGTGGCCGTTCCAGTAGCCGTGGACCCAGCCTGCGTGGTAGGCGCCGAAGGCGTTGTACCCGTAGGGCCGGGCTGCGGAGACACCGTAGCCTCTGGCGGCGAAGGCGCCGCCGGGACCGACTCCGACAGCCCCGCGTTCCCCGACGCGAACAGCGCCGCCAGGGCCGACTCCGACCGCCCCGCGCTCCCCGACCCGGACAGCGCCGCCGGGGCCGACTCCGACCGCCCCGCGCTCGCCGGCGCGGACGGCCCCACCCGGGCCGACTGCGGTCGCCGCTCGCGATCCTCCCGCCACGGTCCCCCGTGGACCCGACGCGACTCCGACGCTCGATCGGCCCCCGACCGCGTTCCCGTACGGCCCGACGGTACCGCCGGCACGTCCCACTTTGGTGGCTGTTCGTCCGCCGGGCGTCGTGACCTGCACGCCACCGACGGCTCGTCCCGCACCACCGCCGTAGGGTCCCCTGACTCCCGCACCCGCACCACCGTAGTCGATGGTCGTCCCCCGCTGAGTGGTGTAAGAACCCGATCGCCTCCCATACCCGGCGCTCGCGCCACCTACGCCTGCGGAGCCGACGCGATTCATCGAACTGTATGAGGGGGTGCGGCTGTAGGACGCCGCCCCGCCGTAGCTGACTCCTCCACCTCGGAATCCACCTCCGCCGTAGCTGACCCCACCGCCTCGGAATCCACCTCCGCCGTAGCCGCCCCCGCCGCCCCGGAATCCGCCTCCACCGCCTCCGAAGCCCCGGGCGGAAGCGTCTACTGCGAGGTTGGCCGCGGCCAGGAAGGCGCACATCATCGTAATCGTCAAGTTGCGAGTCATCGCTGGCTCCTTGTGTTCGGAGAGGCGGGAGAAGTGGGCCGGTCACTCAACGAGGAGCCCGGCCGTGGCGGCACGCGGACCAGCACGTAGGAGATATCGTCGGGGAGCAACTCGTCACCGATCACCCGATCGGTCGAGATCCACCGCACGAGGTCGGGACGCTCTTTCGTCATGGTATTCGTGGATGAGGCGGTCTTGCCTTCAGGCTGAACACCCGTGTGCCTGATGACCCAGCTCTCGCCGTTGCGAGTCCATCGTCCTTCGCCATAGCCACCCGCGGAGTCGAAATCCCAGGATCTGATCTGGCGGGCCAGAGGGTCCCACCCGATGCGCTGAGAGACCGAGAGCACGGTCTCGCCCTGGCGTTGGACCGTGAACGATCGAAGTAAGTAGTTCTCATCCTCCGACCAACGGCAGTTGAGCCGGACGATGGAATCCTCTCCTTCATCGATCCAATCGCCGATCATCCAGTCCAGGTCCTTGAGCCGTTCGTGCGGCGAGACCTGCGGGTCGGGATCGTCCCGAATACTCGAGACCAGCCAGCGACCATCGCGCTTGACGTAGACGACCGTGTACAACCGGGAATGGGGAGCACCCTCGATCGGTGTCACGACCGATCGGCCCTCCTCCTGAGCCACGTCAGGACTGAGTGATCGGATCGTGAAAATCTCCAGGGCGATCTTCGCTCCCTTGTTCTGGGCGAACAGGCCGGCGAAACCCTGCGCGATGACATCTCGGCCCTGGTAGTGTTCCCCGTCGATGTCCACGACCTCGGCGTCTTCGGTGAAATGAGCCGCGACAGCCTTGCTGTCCCCTTGGTTGTATTCGCGGACGAACTCCACTTCAAAGTCGCGGATTGCCTTTTCAACCTCGGACAGAGCCACGGGCCCCGCCGCATCCTCATCGGCCTTAGCCGCCGGGCCCGGCTCGGGCTGCCCCTTCGGCTGACTCCGAGGCTCGGCGGCCCCCCTCGACTGAGGTTGATCTTGCTCGCCCTTACTCTGAAGCCCCGAAAGGGCTCCGATCAGCAACACCATGGCGAATGGAGTCGCAACTCCCAGCGCGGTTCGAGACCACATGAGTCCATGCCCCCTCTGGCAAGGGATCTGAATGGGTGAGTCGACCACGGTCACGAGACCGCGTGTCCGGACGACCCCAGCCTCGATGGGCCTGGCCAGGCTCGAGGCCCATAGACGTGGGATGGACGGCGAACGACGTCGACGTCGACGAGATGCAAAAACCCCGTCCATGCCACGGGCAGCATAGCGGGGACAGTGTTGCCGATACGAATCACCCTCAAGAACAATTCGCCTCAAGATTACTCGACTGCGAACCAAGCATCAAGCCTCGAGGCAACCGGGCGATGGGAGCACAACCGTCCCCGAGGGTCGGCATCGAGAGCGGTTTGCGATGGGATCGCCTACGAAATCCCGGAAGATCGGAGTGAAATCCCTGGGATTTACGCGTGGGACGCACCATCAACCGATGCCATGTCGATGGTCGCATGGAGTAGTACTGATGGTTTGTCCACCAGCGAACCCAGACTGGTGCCACGGGTGTGGCATCCCGCCGGCCTCTTGACTTCCTTCGAGCCACAGGGTCACTCTCTGGCCTGAGTGTGGGCTATCCAAGCGATTACCGTTCTAGCAAGCCAATCCGCGAGATTGATTAATGTTTCTACGCGTCGTTATACATACACCAACCTCTCGCGAGCGAGGCCCAGACCATCCACCTGCTGACGGTTCTACTTAAACTTGTAGCCCCTGGATCACGGTTTCGAGGAATTCGCGGGCCCGACGCGCCAGGACATCCACTTGCTCGGGCGTGGAGGGAGGAGGCAATAGCGGGGCAAAGATGTTCTCGCAGCAGAGAGGGATATTCCGCCCGGTGAAGGCCAGGGGAGTGAGCAAGCGGTAATGGTCGATCTCGCCGAATCCGGGACCGCAGTCCTGGTCCTTGGGGAAGTTGCGATGGTCCTTGATGCAGAGGCTGCGGATCTCCCCAGCGCACTTTTCCAGGTCGGGCAGGGGGTTGACGTCGAGGTAGTCCATCACGTTGCCGGCGTCATAGCTGATCTTGATCCCCTCGTCAGCCACCTGGCGGGTGATCGCCGCGAGTGCCAGGCCCGTGCCGGTATTGCCCCCGTGCTGCTTGACCACCACAGTCACGCCTTGCTCCCGCGCAAACGGGCCGAGCTGCTTGAAGTTCTTGATCCAGAGGGCAGGGTCGTTGCCCCGAGTGTTCCCCATGGTCAGCACCTGGGACACGCCGGCTGCGGCCGCCTGGCGAACCCGGTGCTTCAAATCGCCGAGCGTTTCGGGCGACGGCCCGAACATCATCACGGGTTCCAGGCCGAGATCACGACAAGCCTTGCCCAACTCCTTGGCCCGCTCCGGAGAGGCATCGTTGGCCAGCACCGGTACGCGCTGGCTTGTGGCTTCTTCATGTGTCGTACCCAAGGCGACGTAGCGGTAACCGGCCGCCTGAAGGCCGGTCAGCGCCCGTTTCAAGGGGAAGCGCGAGTACGGCAGCGTCATGCAAGCGACCTGAAACCGACTGGGAGCTCCCTGACCGGCTGACGCTTCGCGAGGTATTCGCGCTTGGGCGAGAACCGACTGGGTTCCTGTTCCTGCAGCCAACGCCCCGAGTCCGGCGGCCGAAGCCCGGAGCCAAACACGGCGATTCCACGTCCGACAGCCGGCGTCGCGGTTCGGTTGCATCTCCCGTTTCTCCACGGATTACCCCGAGGCGAAAAGCCCGCTCTTTCGAAAAACGGGCCACTTGGAAGCGAACTCCATTTACTTATTTTCATGCTCAGACAAATCGAGTCTCTCCCGGCACGGCGATCCGGTCGGGGGGAGGTGAGGCGTCCCAATCGTACCGGGAGGGGCTGAGGTCTTCCCTGGAGTTCATGGCCATCTCCCAGGTGATCTGCTGGCCGGTATAGGCGGCCATCCGGCCCATGATCGCCAGAAGCGTGGATTTGCACATATAGTCACCATTATTGATCAGGCGAGACGAGCGAATGCTGGCGAAGAGCTCGTCGTGCTCGGTCTGGTACATGGCGTTTTGCGGGCCGTCGTACGTCCAGGACTTTGCGGACTCGATGCGCAGCCCGCGGCGACGTTCGGTCAGGTCGGCCCTACCGCGGGTCCCCAGCACCTGGCCGCTGATGTCGTTCTTGCAGCCGGGCTGCTGGCGACAGTTGCTGAACAACTTCGCACCGTTGGCGTACTCATACACCACCGAGAAGTGGTCGTAGATCTGGCCGTACTCGGTCCCCGTGAGCGCCTGGCGACCTCCCATGCCGATCGCCTTGACGGGGTGCTCGTCCTTCATCACCCACGAGCAGACGTCAAGGAAGTGGACGTGCTGCTCAACGTTGAAGTCACCCGAGAGCCAGGTGAAGTTGTACCAATTCCTCATCTGATAATACATGTCGGTCCAGCCGGCCTGTCGCGGCTTGGCCCACCGCCCGCTGCGATAGTCGTTGGCCAGAAGGGCCCTGACGTCGCCGATCGCTCCGTCGTGGATCCGCTTGACGGTCTCGCGGAAGCCGTTGTCGTAGCGGATGCAGAGTCCCGAGACAACCGACAGGCCCTTTTGCTTTGCCAGCGCGCAACTCTCGAGGACAGAGCGGACGCCCGGAGCGTCGACGGCGACCGGCTTTTCGGCAAAGACATGCTTACCCGCCTCGACGGCCGCCCGAAGGTGACTCGGCCGGAAGTGCGGCGGCTCGCAGAGCAGCACCACGTCGACTCCGCAAGCCAAAAGCTTCTGATAAGCATCAAAGCCGACGAACGAACGATCCGGTGTCACGTCGACCTTGGCGGCCGTGCACTTGTCCTCGCGGAGCTGCGCGAGGCTTCCCTGGAGGCGATCCTCGAAAGCATCGGCCATCGCGACGAGCTTGACGTTCGGGTCAGCGGCCAGAGCCTGCGTGGCCGCCCCGGTACCTCGGCCTCCGCAACCCACCAGGCCGACCTTCAGCAGATCGCCGCCCGCGGCGTGCGCATTCGGGACCGCGGTCAATGTGCTCACGACCGCGGCAGCCTTGAGCAGCTCTCGACGCGTGGATTGGGGACGCATGGCGTACCTCTCTCACTTCTTGAGCGGATGCAGCTCGAATTTGCGGACGAACAGCTCGAACCCTTCCGATTGCAGCAGGATCCTCCCAGCGGCGGGGAAGGTGCCGTAGCACCGGTTGACGATCGTGCCGTTGACCAGGACCGTGATCCGGTCCCCGTCGCAGAGGCACTCGACGCGGGTCCATTCTCCCTTGCGGCTCTCGACGTCGTCCTTGCCACGCGTGTCGAGGCGCTCCTCGAACGTCGGATCGTGCCGCGACCACCACAACTGGCCCTTGGTGAAGTCCCGGCGCTCGCCCCCTTCCTTCCACCTCGGCCGCTTGTCGGGTCCCAACCCCACGTCGGCAGTCAGCCTCACCGGGATCGTCCCTCCCTGGCGGTCCTGGCCACGAATCACGATCAGGTCGCCGACGCATCCCTGGGCGAGCTGACATTCGATCGACGACATCCACGTCCCACCTGCGCCGCCGTCGGGTCCCACCGCGTGCAGGAGGATGCCGGAGTTACGTACGTAACCACCGCCGTCGGTCTTGTCCCCCCAGCGGTATTCCACGATGAGGTGATAATCGCGATAGCGACGGTTTGTGGCTACGTAGCCGAAACCATCACCGGAGATGTGGAGGATCCCGTCCGAAACGTGGAAAACCTTGCGCGGGTCGTCCGTCTTCGTATCCTTGAGCCAGGTCGAAAGCCCGGTGAGGTCCTTGCCGTTAAACAGCGCGATGGATTCACGCGGCCGGACAGCGTCGGCCTGATCCTCAGCCCCAGGCACACGGCTGTCGGCCAGGGCCAGAAGACAGGTGGCGACCAGATATGAGCGGGCCACCACGGCGGCCTTGCGTCCGACGTCCAACCGGTCAATTCGCAGCGGCCAGGAGCGCATCGTTCTCGACCTCCGGACTGGCCAACGTCGCGGTGCCGAGGCAACCGGCGCGAGCCTGCCAAGCGAGGACGGGGATCGGCAGCGGGCGGGAACATCCTATACCCTCCCAGGACGCCGTTCCAGTGGCTGCCGGAACGACGCCACCGCCCAGGCCACGATCGTCGTTCAATCGGTCTCGGGAACGTCAACCCACTCCTTCCGCGCGAAGGGAACGCTCACGGTCGAGCCGGCGGGCAAGAACGGGAAGAGCCGAGCACGAGCCGCGGCATCCAGCGGTGCGCCAAATTCGGAGACCTCGAATGCCTCGATATAGCGGATGCGACCGCCGCGCTCGGGTCCGTACGTACGGCAGACGAGCTCGCGGTGCCGGTCGGCCAGCGGGCTGAGCCGCCGGCCGATGCGCTCGGCCAGCCACGCGCGGCGGGCCGCCTCCGATGCGGGGACCTCCTCGAGATGACCGGCGTTATAAGGAAGCCACTCGTAGAACTGAGACTCGTGACAGTGTAGCATCTCCACGACCCGATCGAACTCGGCATCGATGTCGACTACGACATGCGGCTCGAATGGGCAGGGCTTCTTGAAGGCGTCGGAAACGTAAAGGATCACCGGACTCCGGGCCAGGTGGGGCGTATCGGGACAGACCGCCGGCACGGTCACCAGGTACGAGGCATCCTGAACGAGCAGGCCGGCGAAGCGGTGGTCGGGGTGATAGTCGGTGGCGCGGTGCGTGATGATCAGGTCCGGCGAGAAACCACGGATCAGGCGAATGACCCGGTGGCGCAGCTCGAGGCGATCGTCGAGCTCGCCGTCGGGATGGTCCATGACTTCGTAGGTCGCGCCGATGACTGCGGCAGCAGCTTCGGCCTCGAACCGCCTGCGGCGGGCGAGCTCGGGCCCGTGCATTGACTGATGTCCCGCGCGACCGTCGGTGAGACTCACCAGCCGGACGACATGACCGAAGCGACACCACTTGGCCGACGTCCCCCCGGCCTTGATGTCGGCGTCGTCCGGGTGGGCGCCGATGATGAGGATCCGCAGCGAAGGTCCCGCCATGCTCGTGGCTCCTGAGCCGATCTGTTTGCCATGGATCAGATCCCTCCGCCAGCATCGCGGCAACAGCCGGCGCGCATTGCCAATCACCCCGCGACAGGCCGGCCGCACGGGTTCGAGACGGCTACGCGCCTCGGCTGACTGTAGATCGCGGTTGAGACTATCGACCAGGCCGATCAGCCGCAAGGGCCACGGAACGAGCACCGAGGCAACGATGTGGCCTTCTCCCCGATTCTTGGTCCCGCTGGAACGGCTGTCACCTTAGAAAAACAACCATATTTTCAGCGATTGCTTGGGCGTCGCCTCGTCTCTATCGCATGCCGTGTTGATTTCAAGACAGCGACGCCGCAATGGCCGCGGCGTGGTCGAGACGCATTTACTTCCACTAGCTGATCTGAACAGGGTGGACCTGATAGGCTGCGGCGAGTTCGGCGATGGTCCGGGTCTGCTTGGCGGCCTCCAGGACGACCTTGGTCTTGAACGAGGCCAAATAACGCCTGCGTGTACCGGCCATGAGACACCTCGGGATGGATCCGGAACCTTCGATCAGTTTAACATCCCAAGCTGTCCAGAAAATAGGGACCACCTCAATGACCAGGACGGCAACCGCACCGGCCTGACCGATAGCCAGGGTGGACTGACCAGCTACGTTTACGATGCGCGGGATAACTTGGCCACGCTGACCCAATCGGGAACAGGAGTCAATTCCAAGCGCGTCGATTTCATCTACGATGGCTTAGGTGATTTGACGTCCGAGACCCGCTACAGCGATCTCACGGGAACCAATAAAGTCGTCACGACCACGTACGGATACGACGTCGCCGAGCGTCTCACGGGGATCACGGACAAGACATCGTCCGGAACGGTGGTAGCCTCTTATGCCTACACGCTTGACGAGGCCAACCGCTTGACGCAAGAGACGCAGACGTGGCAGGGAACGGGTACCACCAGCGATACGACGAACTATACCTACACGAATAACAACCAGCTGACTGGAGTGACCCATACCGACACGGCATTCGCCAACGAGACGTTCTCGTTCGACTCGAATGGCAACCGAGACATGTCGGGATATGCGACCGGAACGGACAACCAGATCACGAGTGATGGAACTTACAAATATACGTACGACAACGAGGGCAATCTGATCACGAAGACGGACATCGCCACGGGCGCACAAACGCAGTACACGTATGACTTCCGTAACCGCTTGACCGAGGTCGATCAGATAGTCAGCGGCGTGACGACGGTGTTGGCGACGTACACGTATGATGCTCTGGATAGGCGGATCGGCGTGTCGGAGGGAGGAGCGACGACATGGACGCTCTATGATGGAACCAGTACGAATCCATTGATGGATTTCAATGGCTCGGGTAGCTTGACGGTGCGGTACCTTGATGGCCCCAGTGTGACGGGAGTTGACGCCGTTTTGTCTCGCGATACGCCTTCGAGCGGTGTTGCGTGGTACCTGAGTGACCGCCTGGGTTCCGTAGGGGATATCGTCAACAATTCTGGGGCAGTCATCGACCATATTGCTTACAGCGCGTTCGGACAGATACTCAGTGAATCGAACGCGACGGCCGGCGATCGATTCAAGTATGCGTGCATGCAGTATGACGCCATAACTGGACTCGATTACGATCAGGCGCGGTGGTATAGCCCGGGATTGGGCCGGTTCATGAGTCAGGATCCGACGGGGTTTGCGGCGGGTGATGCGAATCTCTATCGATATGTCGGTAACAACCCCGCCAATGCGACTGATTCAACAGGCCTGCGTCGTGATTGGACCAATCCCGGCATCATAATCATCGATCCTTCCGGTAACCTGCCCGATCCGTGTCAGGCTTTGGTCAAGAATGAAGACTCCAATAAGCTTTTTTACCTTCCCAAGAAGGGAACGCAAAACGAAGCAGACGGTTTATTTACTAAGGATGGGGTCCTGAAGATCCCCGACGATACGATCGTTACAGTCAAATTCAATCAGGACGGAACGTACACTTATACGGTAAAATATACTGGTACATATTACCCAATTCTCAAAGGCCCATCCCCTTGGTGGCCGTATGGCGGGAAGGTAAATATTCCACTCCCGACACCTGCACCAAGCAAGACAGGCCCAGGAGAGGGAAATCCCTTCGATATCGATAATCCTCTCGACCCCACGGGTCCCAAATCATGCTAAGTGGTGCATCCGGCAAATTTATTGTAGGGCAGACCAAGGCCTGCCCTACGAGAAGACCTCTTTGGATGGGGGTGCTCACGCAACGGAGGGGGACTTGCCGGACGCTCCACTAACTCTGGGAATTGAAGACGCCATTGGCAGCGAGAGTAAGGAGGGGACAGGGTGAGACGAGCCATTTCTGTAATACTGCTTTTATTGCTGGGTCTTATCTTCTCATACGCCGACATTGCCATAGGAATATCCGGTTCTGCAAAATGGACCGGGGTAGTGTTGGTGACGGGGTTGTTTATCGGAATCTTTCCGATCTTTGGACGCAAACAAAGCCTTCACAGTCTCATCATTACCATTGCCGTTTGCGCAGCTTTTTCAGGCTGGATGGCGTCCTTTCGTGCCATTGGAGGTAACGACATTCAGCGACGATTTCAACGTGCATTTTGGAGAATTCAGGCTGGAATGACGCGCGGTGAAGTCGAAGCTTCGATGCATCAGGAATTTCCGGACATTCTGCCTAAATCGCGCTGGGATGAAGCAAGAGGTTGGTATTGTCTTGGTAATATCGATAATAACTATGATGCTGAAATTATTGTCATATCGATGAAGAATGGCCGTGTGGTGAGCACGAGTTACTTCGCCGATTGAGCCATAGGCTGACAATACTGAACTCCTACCTATCACCCGCCCGACCGTTCTGACGCGACTGGACGAGACCTCTCGCTGAAAGCTGGTCGGTCTTCGACAGGGTTAGCTACGGGATATGGAGTTGATGAGGACGCTCGACTTGCAGAGGTCGTCTGCGGGAAAGCGTCCTCTTTGCGGGTTTGGGCGTTCCCCGCCTTGGTTCGCTCCCGCCGGATCTCTCCCTTGAACTCCGCGAACACCGCCGCCAACCCGGCTATCGCACGGCCCCGAGTCCAAAGCCTCGGTGATCGATGCGAAGCCGCCACCCAAAACGCTCAGTTCCGGGAGTGTCACCCGGTGTCAGGAGGGCCATTTCGCGGCCGGACAATTTTCATGGGGTAGACGTGCCTTGGCGGCGGAAATGCAACCGCAGACGCGACAGCGTATGCCAGTGAACATTTCGCATTTGGTGCAGGCCGCCAGCCGCGCGCGATAGGTGTCCAAGGTGACCGTCTTGAACCCGGAACCGACGAATGTCGCGGCCGCCTTCGTGGCGTTTAGAGCCATGCGAAGCATGCTGGGGCCGGCTACGGTCGGGGTCTGGATTTGAGGGGTGGCTGTCATGACGCTGGCGCCGAAGAATCCTTCGTCCCTCAACACCGGAGAACTCGCCGGAATGCGTGCTCGGTAGTTGGCCAGGTGCCGGGCGTACTCTTCGGCGTGCGGTTTTCCCAGTTGACGAAGCAATGCGACGGCTTCTTCCCCGCGAGCCAGTGCCCAGTCAGATCGTCCGAGCTCAGCGTACGCGATTCCGGCGTGCCAGAGGAGTACGGCCTCATGCTGGGCATCTCCCAGGCTGCGGGCGATCGCCAGCGCTTGCTCAAAGTGATCCACGGCCCGAGAATGGTCCGCACGATCACGGTAAGCGAGGGCCAGGCGCTCCAGCGCAACCTTCTCCGTGTAGCGGTCGGCGGTCTGACGTGCGTAATCGAGAGCAGGCATGAGCCACTCGATCGCCTGATCGGGGCGACCGAGAAGCAGGGCGGCCTGAGCCAGGTTGATCATCGCATCAAGTTTTCGAGCCTCATCGCCGAGTTGGTGGGCCCCGTCGAGAGCTTCCTTCAGGAGCGAAACCGCGGGCTGGGGATCCAGCTTGTGCAGGTAGGAGACGGCAAGATCGATTAAGGCGGTGATCTCGCGGAGGCGATCTCCAGACTGTCGCGCCTCGGCCAGCGCCTTGGCGGCAAGTTCGCGCGGCGCAATTGGCGGGGGCAAGTCGGTAGGTGCGGCCGTATCATTTTCCTGGGGAGTGGATACAACACCGAGAACCAAAGCGAGATCTGGGCCGATCCTCCGAATCTCTTTTGAGGTCGTCCATCGAGCCCTGAGACGGGCTTCATCGAGTGTGTCCGCCTCATTTTGGGGCCAGACGAGCAGGAGATCTGTCCGCCTCGGTCCAGATCGCTCGCATGATCCCCCGCCCGGGAGTTTCCAACTCGGCTCGATTTTCGACTGAATCGCACGGCGAAGGATGTTCGATATCCCAAGGCCTGTCCGCTGCCGTGCCGGAGTTAGAATAGCGGCGACGGAGCAGAGTCCTTCGAACGCGATGACCGACGCACCTGCCGCCGGGCCAACGCGATCCCAGTGCTGGAAGCCGCCCACCTGGGCACCAGGCAGCCACATGATGAGTCGGCCGTCGCCGGAGGTAGACTCGACCAAGACTTCTCCATCGACCTTCAATGGACGGCCGTCGGGAAGCTCCATGGAGGTCGTCCTCTCTGCCCCAGTGATCAAAAGGTGATCCATCGTTCCTCTGGTGCTTGAGCAGAATTCGACTTTTTATCATCTTACGCGGTCAGGTCGAGAGAAACATTAGGAGGGCCGCTTCATCGAGAAGATGTCAGTCGTCCGGCTGTAGTCGTCGCCACCGAGCCGAGCGATCGTGCGCAGCTTGTGGGGATCGACGTGGCCCGTGGGACCGAGCACCCGGTCATCGACGTGGATGACAACGACCTCGCCGATGACCAGGTTCCCGGAGAGTGGGCCGTCGCCCACCGGAACGATCTGGCGCACGACGCACTCGACGTTCACAGGCGCCTCGGCAATCCGAGGGACCCGGACCTTGACCGAGGGGAGCAACGACAAGCCGGTCAGCTCGACCTCGCTGGTGCCGGGAGGAAGCTCCTTGGCGGAGAGATTCACTTGCTCGGCCAGCGACTCGACGGCCGCGTTGAGGACGAACTCCCCGGTGGCCTCGACGTTCAGGAGCGTATCCTTTTTCGAACCGTCGCGGCGGCGGGTGGGCGAGAAGACGACGACCGGCGGATTGGCACCGAAGGCGTTGAAAAAGCTGAACGGCGCGAGGTTGACACGCCCCTCTGAGTCGACCGAGGTGACCCAGGCAATCGGCCGAGGCGTGACAATCTCGACCAGGGTGCGGTACGTCTCGACCACACCTGAATTGGCGACGTCGATCAGCATGGAGGATCCCTATTCCAGCCAGCTATACGGGTAAGCAGGGTCGTCGAGCGCGGCCGCCTGGCGCGTCAGGGAGAGCGGACGGGCCGTGTCGACCATCACGGCCAGCTCGTCCGTGCGGGTCAGGTCGCGGCTCGCGGCGATCGTCCCCGGATGCGGCCCATGCGGGATCCCGCGCGGGTGGAGAGTAAACGAACCCTCCTCGACGCCCCGCCGGCTGCCGAACCGCCCTCGCACATAGTACAGGACTTCGTCGGCCTCCACATTCGAGTGGGCGTAGGGCACCTTGATCGCCTCGGGGTGCGTGTCGAGCATCCGAGGAGCGAACGTGCAGACGACGAACCCGGGTGCGTCGAACGTCTGCTGCACCGGCGGCGGCTGGTGCACGGTCCCGGTGATCGGTTCGAAGTCGTCGGCGTTGAAGGTATATGGGTAGAGCATCCCGTCCCAACCGACCACATCGAACGGGTGGTGCGCCATCGTATACCGCGTCAGACGCCGGCCGTCTTTGACCAGGACCGTCGTCTCCTCCTCGTGGTCGACCGGTTCGGTCTGGAGGGGTCCGTGCAGGTCGCGCTCGCCGTACGGTGCCCCCAGGCGGAGCTGGCCGTCGGCATTGAGATAACGGGCCGGGATCGTCAGGTTTCCCGTGGCCTCGATGATCAATAGCTCAAGCGCCACCGCAGGGTCAGCATCGATCCGGTAGGTGGTGCAGCGGGGGATGACCACGTAGTCGTACGGCCGGAATGGAAGTGGGCCGAACATCGTCTGAAGCACCCCCGAGCCGCTATGGACGAAGAGGACCTCGTCTGCGCTCGCATTACGGTACAACTCGGCCTGAGCCTCGACGGGCCGGCAGCGGGCCAGGGTGACGTCGCCGTTGACCAGGAGCGGGACCCGCCCCGTCACGGGGTCGCCAGCGGACTCCATCCCTCGCGACCGGAGGTGATGGTGCCTCAGCGCCGGTTCCTCGACGGTTTCCAGCGGCAGTGTCCCGGCCGGCTCGACCTTCCGCACACGAGTCGGAGGCCTCAGGTGATACACGATGCTGTAGGCCCGGCCAAAGCCGGCAACCGTGATCACTTCTTCATAGTAGATCCCCTCGCCGCGGAAGCCTGGCTCGTGGCGGTGGGCGATGTGCCGCTTTCGTGGGAGTAAGCCGAGCCGGAGATAGGCAGGCATGGTTCACCGTGGAATCGAAGTCGAAGAGAGGGGGTGAATCGCCGCGCGATGACTGTCTCGTGGTCCCGGGTGTCCGACCACCCGGTTGCGGAGCGTCCCGAGCCGCTCCGCAGTCAGCTCGACCACGTCCCCCGGCTTGAGCCAACCGCCGACGGCCTCGGGAGTTAGCTCCAGAATACAGCCTGTGCCGAGCGTGCCCGAGCCGAGAACGTCGCCGGGGCGGAGGGTGGCGTCGCGGCTGGCGTGGGCGAGCAGTTGCGGCCAAGTCCAGAACATCGAACCGGCGTCGCCGCGCGAGAGGACGCGGCCGTTGACGGCGGCGGTCATCTCCAGATGAAGGCGACCGTCGCGGTAACGGTCGGAAAGTTCGTCGAACGTGACAAGGTCGGGACCGAGCGAAGTCGCGAAGTCCTTCCCCTTGCTCGGACCCAGGCCGGCCGCCATCTCGACGCGCTGGAGGTCGCGTGCGCTCCAGTCATTCATGAGCGTGAACCCGGCCACGGCCTCCAGCGCCCGGTCGTCGTCGGGTAGGTCGCGGCACTCCGCTCCGATCACACAGGCCAGCTCCAGCTCGTAGTCGAGGGCCTCGCTGCCTCGCGGTGCGTAGACGTCGGCTTCGTGACCGATGACGCCCGAGGGGTTGGAAAAGTAAAAGACAGGCACCTGGTACCACTCCGGCGCCATGCCGAGCCCTCGATGGCCGCGGCAAGTCTTGACGTGCTGCTCGAAAGCGTAGAAGTCGCGGACGCTGGCGATGGCAGGTAATGGGAGGTGCATGCTTAGAGTGTCCCTCGACGTGCCTGGTCACGCTCAATCGCCTCGAACAGGGCCTGGAAGTTCCCCTTGCCGAAGCTCTGAGCCCCGTGACGCTGGATGATCTCGAAGAACAAGGTCGGGCGGTCCTCCACCGGCTTGGTGAAAATCTGGAGCAGGTAGCCCTCATCGTCGCGGTCGACGAGGATTCCCAGCGCGGCCAGCTCCTCGAGGTCTTCGTCGATCGAGCCGACGCGGCCGGGGAGCATCTCGTAATAAGAGCGGGGCACTTTCAGGAAGGAGACGTCGTTGGCGGCCATGGCGCGCACGCTGGAGATGATGTCGTCGGTCGCCAGGGCGATGTGCTGAACCCCCGGCCCGTTGTGAAACGACAGGTACTCCTCGATCTGCGAGCGCCGCCGTCCGTGGGCCGGCTCATTGATCGGGAACTTGATCCGCCCCTGGCCGTCGGCCACAACCTTGGACATCAGGGCCGAGTACTCGGTGCGAATGTCCTTGTCGTCGAAGGAGACGAGCAGGTGAAACCCCATGACGCGTGCGTAGAAGTCGACCCACTCGCCCATCTTCCCCTCCTCGACGTTGGCCACGATGTGGTCGATCGCCGTGAGGCCGACGGGGTGGAAGGTGCGGGGGTTGTAGCGGTCAGGGTCGAGCGGCTCGAATCCGGGGGCGAAGATCCCGCGGTACTGGCTCCGGTCGACGAGCGTGTGTGACGTGTCGCCGTAGGTGCGGATCCTGGCGAACTGGTAGACACCGTTCCGATCCTCCACCAGGTTCGGCGGAGTCAGGCTCTGAGCCCCTCGCGCCAGGGCGGTTCCGTAGGCGGCCGGTACGTCCTCGACCTCCAGCGCGATCGACTCGACACCGTCGCCATGGGCGACCAACCGAGCGTTGTCGGGATGATCGGCCCGCAGGGGCGAAGTGAGCACAAGGGTAATCTCCCCCTGACGGAGGACGTAGCCGGCCTGGTCGCGTACGCCAGTCTCCAGGCCGGCGTAGGCCACCACGTCGAAGCCGAAGGCGTTGCGATAAAAATACGCCGACTGGCGAGCGTTGCCGACGACCAGTCGGACGTGATCGATGCGTTTCAGCACGATATCGGACAGCGGCATACCATCCTCCGCTTTGAGCGCGGGGTGGCGGCGCCCGGAGACCGATCCGAGAACCAGCGTTCGGGAAGCCGTCAGCCCCTGTCAAGAATCAATAGGCGATCCCAGCAGCCCGGTCCTTCTCCAGTCCGTCCCAGAATGAGGCGATGGCGTCGAGCACCTCGCGCGCCCCCGCAAAGAAGCGATCGTGGGAGAAGCCGGGGGCGAAGAACACCTCTTCCAGCTCCTCCATGACGTGTCCGGCGTGTTGAGCCTCGACGCGATTATGCCAGGTGAAGAAGGCGAGGCGGAGTTGGGGCAACCGACTCTGCTTGATATGCGTCAGACCATCCTCCAACTCCTGCCAGAAGCCGGCCGCCGCCCAGTTCTCGACGGCGAAGCTCGCCCCGCTGGCGACTTGCCCATCCTCGTTGCCGTAGAGCCGCTGGAGCTCGTCGCAGAAGTGGAGCGTGTAGGGCTGTCCGTGCCGCCGTTTGCCCATGTCATCGAACCCGAGCCCGAGTCCCTGCCCGACGGCCAGCAGCCACTCGAAATGCGCGGCGCGGAACCGGAAAATCCCGCCGTCGACCGTCCCCTCCGTGCTGACGAGTTCGGGATCCCCTTCGCGATCCTTCCCCTCCTCATCGACGGGCTGCCCGGCCTGCTTCTGGCTCTGGCCGGGCTTGTGGTAGATGACGCCGAGCTCGTTCATGAGGATCTCTTTGGCCGCCCGAGCTTGCTGAAGCGTTGGGGCGTTGACGACCCTCAGGAGTGCCGCAACGAGGAACTGGTTCGAGAAGACGGAGAACTGGCGGACGAAATGGCGCAGCTCGGCGTCGGTCGCCTCACCGCGCTGGAACCAGCGGGTATAGGCGTTGGAAGTGATGACCCGGTGCTGGAAAAGGTCGCGGTCGACCTCTTCGAGGAAGTCCTTGAACTCCTCGACTTGACGGGGTGTTATCTCGCCCCGCCGGAGACGTTCTTCGATCCGCTCGGAAAGGAGCCGGTGATCGGCGTGAGATACGGTGGACATGAGAGGCTCCTCGGAAGAGGTCCTGTGAGGAGAAACGCCACCATCATCCGTTATTATACGCTCGAACCATCCCACGTCTCGAGGCCCGAGGTCATCGTCTCCCAAATCCGTCACGGCCAAACGGTTCCGTCCGGTGTTACCTCAGCCGGAAGTCATGACGTTTTATATCCGCAATCCCTAGCGGCAACCGCTCGTAGTTGGGCACGGGAATCGCGATCAGCAAGGGACGATCAATAACCGAGGACGACGTCCATGGGGTCGTCCCAGGACCCGTTCTGAGCCCACGCTTGGTCGTCGCGAGGTTAACGCCAGCCAATGAGGAAGCAAGGGGAGCTGACACCAGCCTCACCGAACCGTTCGGCGACGGTGCCGATCCGGGAGGTTGCGCTGACGTCGCCCAGAAGAGCGATCAGGAACGCTGGCCCCAGCGATCGCCGCAAGCGGGCATGTGACGAGCTTGAACTCTGCTGTCGCAAACATCCAACACGGACCGATCGGGACCATCCGTTCGCGTTCTTTGCTAACAATACAATACATATTATTAATATAAAATAATATAATAACAATAATTGCCATTAACCAACTCATAACACAAATAACAGCCAAATAATATTGCTAAATAAACACGACTTTTTCATGAAAAACTATATTTTGTCGCAACATCTGACGAGTTTTCCCCGAAATCGGTCGACATGAATAACTCTGCGAATGTTCGTGGCCCGAGGGAGACTCCTTATGCCGTCGGTTCGCTCATGGAGACCCCGTTCAGGTCGTGGCGCATCTTGGAAAGCACGCGATAGACCTCCTTCCGTGTCCGGTTGATCCCGCCGAGGGGTCGGTGGTCGGTGAGCGCATGCCAGGGGGTGAAGGAAAGGTTTTCGCAGAAACTCATCCGTTCGGGCGTGCCGAACTCCTGCGTGGGGATCCTGATCCGTGCGACCGTCTGAAACGGGCAGCTCGCCTCATCCCACTCCACCGTTGGGTCTTCGATCGGCTGCTTCTCGACGTCTCTCTGGAGCTGGACCTGGAACTCGTAGACGGCGTCGGCCTTCTTCAGGCGGGCAGCCATCGCCTCGCGGAGGTAGTCGACCGAGCCGTGGGCGGGGGACGGCCCGGGCTTCGCCACGGGCTTCGCCGAGAATTTCATCGCTTTCCCGGTCCCGAAGAGATAGGGCGTCGTGCTCCAGTACCGCGTGGTCAGGGGGTCGTCGATCCGCTTTCCGAGGAATTTCAACAACTTGTTGAACTCGGCAAGACGCCTCGGGATGAAGAAGCTTAGCGCCAGCGTAACCAGCTCTCGAGGTTTCTTCGGCATGAAGAAGAGGCTCGAATAGAGCGCCGAGGATTGTTTGGCCTTCGCCTTCAGCATCGCTCCGACGAAGTTGCCGTAGTCGATCGCATTGCGGAGGAAGAAAACCGGGTTGTCGACCATCACAAAGTCCTGTGTGTTCTCCAACTCGTGCCCTTCGAGGACTTTCGGCCCTGGCACACCGACGACCTTGATCGCCATTCCATGGGCGTCGGCCTTGCGGTCGTCGCGCTGGCTGCCATTGGAGAGCCGGATCCAGGCCTGGTAGGTCCTCGGTTCAGCGAACAGTCCAACCCGGAGATCCTGGGGCAGGTTCGGCTCGATGATGAACTCGGCCTGAACACAGCCATGATGCTTGGGATGCTGATCACGCTTAACGACCGGCTTCTCGTCCTTTTCGAGCATCTGTTCGCTGGCGCGAACCACCAGGCCGATCGCGTGAGCTTCGCCTTCGGGCATCACTTCCTCGGCGAGTTTCATCGTCGAAGTCCTCTCTCGATGATTCGCGGCCGAGCCTTTCGGCTCAGAGCGTTTTCAGATATTCCAACAATGATTCGACCTCGGGGCTCTTGGGGTTATGTGGAGGTAAGCGAAGATCCTGAACGGCCCAATCCTGTCGGGATCTCAGACGACTCCCCCCATCACCTACCAGGCGACCATTCATCAGTTGGGGAAAAGTCGATCTCCGACAGGAACAGCTAGCAACCAAACTCGACGAGCATTCTGGCGAGGCCGGACCGGCGGATCAAGCATAAATTTACACGAACAAAATATTAGGTAGACCAGAGGATTATCGCTTTTTCCTATTATGAATGTCACTCATCCAATCGTTTCCTTATTCCGCCCTATGCCCGCTCACCTGAGCCGAGCCTGTGGGAAAATCCCACTTGACCACAACCCCACAACTTGGCTATCCTATGAGAGTCTTCTAGATTGGCGCAGAGGCGGGAGAGGGCAGCATGGACATGGAGACACGATCGACCGACGCGAAGGGGCGGGTTAGCCTACCCAAGGCGTTCGCCAACGCCACGGTTATCATAGAGCAGGTGAGCGATACGGAGGTCCGCATCCGCAAGGCTTTGGTCATCCCCGAGGACGAGGTCCGCTTCTACGAGGAGACGGCCACCCCGCTCTCCGACCGCGACCGCGACCGCTTCCTGGACCTGCTGGACAACCCGCCCGAGGCGAACGAGGTCCTGAAGTGCGCGGCCAAGAAGCACGCCAAGCCTCATGGCTGAGTGGCAGATTGAGCCGCTGGCTCGCGACCATTTTCGCGGAGCGTTCTCGTGCGGCAAGCCGTCACTCGACGATTTCATCCGACGGCTGGTGAGTCAATACGAGAAGCGTAACTTGGGACGCACCTATGTCGCCGTCCAAGCCGGCGAAAAGAGGGTGTGCGGCTACTACACGCTGGCCTCGAGTTCTGTGGCGTTTGAGAATCTCCCGGAGACCTCCGCCAAGAAACTCCCCAAGCACCCCGTTCCGGTCGTCCTCCTCGCCCGCTTGGCCGTTGACCAGGCCGTTCAGGGCCAGGGGCTGGGTGTGGCGCTCCTCATCGATGCTCTGCGTCGCTGCCTGGAACTGGTTGACAAGTTGGGCATTCATGCCGTCGAGGTGGATGCTATCGACCAGCAGGCGAGCGTTTTCTATGAGAAGTATGGATTCGCCCCGCTCCTCGATAACGAATTCCATCTCTTCCTGCCTATTGCCACGATCCGAGGCGCACTGGGGTCCGCAAAGACCTGAAGCGGTGTCGTAGACCCCTCAAACTGGACAGCTCAGGGGCTTGGATTTGTTATGGTCCTTACCCAGGATTGGCCGGTTCGAGTCCCGAACGATAGACTTCGCCCGGAGTGCGGTAGCCCAGCGATTGGTGAGGACGCTCTTCGTCGTAGAACAGGAAGTAGGCCGTCAGGCCAGCTTCCAGGTCCGGCACTCGCTCGTAATCCTTGATGTAGATATCCTCGTACTTTACGCTCCTCCCAAGTCGTTCGACGAACACGTTATCCAGCGCCCGGCCTCGACCGTCCCGGCTCACCGCAATGCCGGCTGTTTCCAACCAGCCGGTGTATTCCCAGGACGTGAACTGCGATCCCTGGTCGGTGTTGAAGATCCCCGGTCGGCCCTGCTGCAAGGCTTCGTCCAGAGCTTCCAAGCAGAACCACGTCTCCAACGTGTTCGACAGCCGCCACGACAACACGCACCGGCTGAACCAGTTGATCACCGCCGTCAGGAACATGAATCCCCGGCGCATGGGCACGTAGGTAATGTCGGAACTCCAGACCTCATCGGCACGAGTCAGCGTCCGGTCACGGAGCAAGTACGGATAGGCCCTGACGTTTGGGTCGCTGACGGTAGTCCGGGGTCGGGGTTGGAGTCCTTCCAGGCCCATCAGCCTCATCAGCCGCGAGATTCGCTTGCGATTAACCATCTCGCCACTCCGCTGGAGCCATGCCGTCATCCGGCGACTACCGTAGAACGGGGTCTTCAAATACGGCTCGTCGATCAACCGCATCAGCCGCAGGTTCTCCGACGACTCAACGGCTGGCGGGAGATAGTAGGTCGAGCGGTTCAGGCCGATCAACTCGCACCGTCGAGCGATGCTCAAGCCTGGGTCACCCTGGGTGATGAGGACCCGCCTGGCGTCAACCGAAGCGGGCAACGCTTTTCTTCAACCATTCGACTTCCATGTTAAGTCGCCCAATCCGCTCGTAGAGTTCGGCCTGGACCGCTTGGCTGTCGTCGCGGTCACGGCAGCGACCATCGCGGAACAGGGATTCGGCGCCCTCCAGGAGTTGCTTCTTCCACTGGCTGATCTGAACGGGGTGGACCTGGTAGGCCGCGGCGAGTTCGGCGATGGTCCGGGTCTGCTTGGCAGCCTCCAAGGCGACCTTGGCCTTGAACGAGGCCGAATAACGCTTGCGTGTACCGGCCATGAGACACCTCGGGATGGATCAGGAACCTTCGATCAGTTTAACATCCCGAGCTGTCCACAAAATGGAGACCACCTCATTCGCGCCACAGACACCTCTATGTCAATCCTCGGATTACGCTTGTTTAGGGTCTAGCCCGCTTGATGACCAGCATAAATTTTACCAACATTTTTTAAGACAGCACAGCAAGAAATAATACGATGACCGATCCGCCGATCCGATTCAGGGCTAGCGAATTACCGAATCTTGATATCAATATATACCAACCGGCCTATTGAGGGTCTAGTTTTTTCAAGGGGCAAGTCGCCGCCTAAAAACACCTGCATACTCATTTGCCAGCCAAACACCATACCGGAAAAGGCGTACGGGTGGCATTAAAATTCGCGGGCATAGCCTGCGGTCCAGCCACCGTCGACCGTAAGGATGTGGCCGTTCATGTAACTGTTTTCGGGGTCGGCGAGGAAGAGGGCGGCGATGGCGATTTCGCGGGTTTCGGCGGGGCGGCCGAGGGGGATGTGGGCGAGCATCTGTTTGACGGAGTCGTGGAAGACACCATCTTCGCCGTAGAAGAGTTTGCGGGTGCCGTCGGTCAGAGTGGAGCCGGGCGCAATGCCGTTGACGAGGATCCCTTTGGGACCCAGTTCCAAGGCCATCGCCTTGGTGAGGTTGACCACGCCGGCTTTGGCCGCGACGAACGCGCACTGGAGGCGGAGAGGGACGAGGCCAACGATGGATGCGATGTTGATGATGCGTCCTGCCCCTTGCTCGATCATGACGCGTGAGGCGAACCGGCTGACGTCGTAAAGTCCCGTGAGATCCACGGCAAGCAGGCGATCCCACTCCGAGCGCGGGAATTTGTCGATCGTCACGCGATCGTGCAGGGTGTTGACGCCCGCGTTGTTGACCAGAATGTCGAGGCAGCCGAACTTGGCGGACACGGAATGGATGACCGACTCGACTTCGTCGGTGTTCGTCACGTTCATGACGTGCCAGTGCGCTCCGGGGACACGCGCAGCGGCCTCGCGGACTCCGGCTTCGTCGACGTCGGTGTAGATCACGGTACAGCCATTGGCAGCGAGTTGATCGGCGATCTCCTGGCCGATTCCACGGGCCGCTCCGGTCACCAGACTGACCTTGCCTGATAGTTCACAGCGCATGGGTGGAATTCCTCGCTCTTATGACATCAGCCAAGGGCTGGGGTTTTCGATGAGCCGGCTCAGATGCTGAAGAAACCGCGCGGCGGGCGCGCCGTCGACCACACGGTGATCGAAAGTTAAACTAAGAAAAACATGTTCGCGTCCGATCACTTGATCCCCGTCCATCACCGGCCGGCGCTCGATCTTGCCGACCCCGAGGACCGCGCATTCGGGGAGGTTGATGATCGGTGTGAACGTTTCGATGCCGAAGGCACCAAGATTCGTGATAGTGAACGTCCCCCCTTGCATATCGGCGGGGCGGAGACGTCCTTCGCGGGCGAGTTGGATGAGTTCACGCGAGCGTGACGCGATCGCCCGGATTCCGAGATCGGTGGGTCCTTGGATCACGGGCACGAGTAAGCCCGCATCGGTGTCGACGGCGAGGCCGATGTTGATCTCGTCAGGGATGATGATCTGAGCGTCGCCCGGTCGCCAGCGGGCGTTCAAGTGCGGGTGGTCGCGGAGCGCGAGGGCACAGAGCTTCACGAGGAAGTCGTTATAGCTGGGAACCTCCAGGTCGTTCGACTCGGCCGCTTTGAACTGACGACGAAGGCCCACAAGGTTGGTCGCATCAACGGTGGTCGTCAAGGTCACCGGTGCCGTCGTGCGGAGGCTCTCGACCATCCGGCCCGCGATCGTCTTCCGTGTCGTGCTCACCGTGACTGCACGGGCCGGCGCACCGTTACCCTTGACGGAGATCGAGGGGGCGGCCTGCGCAGCGGCTTGACTGATACGAACGGCCTCGAGAACGTCGACGCGTCGGATCCGGCCTGAGCGTCCACTGCCGACGAGCCGTGTCCAGTCGATGCCGTGTTCACGAGCAATTCGGCGAGCGAGGGGCGAGCTCCGGGGCTTCTCCACTTTCGAGCCTGGCATGGCGTTATTGGAGTGTACCGGTTTTGCGAGTTCGGTCTTGGGAACGTTCTCGGGTCCGTTGGCGGTCGGTGTGGGCAGGGCGGATTCACCCGTCTGAAGCAGGTAGCCGATGATGGCACCGACGGGGACGGTTTGGCCGGGGGCCGGCGCGTCGGGGGGGATGCGCAGGGTCCCTTCGTCAACGGATTCGACGTCCTGGGCGGCCTTCTCCCCCTCGAGGCTGAAAAGGGGGTCGCCCACCCGGACCGACTCGCCGTCGCTCTTGAGCCAGCCCACGAAGACGCCCTCTTCCATGCTCCAACCCAGGCGCGGAATAGTGATTGCGATGGCCATGGCGGGGTGAGTCCTTCACTCGGCGATCAGGTCGCGGACCGCCTGGGCGATCGTGTCCGGATTGGGAACGACGACCGCTTCCAGGGGAGGGCTGTAGGGGGTAGGAGTGTGCAAGCCGTTGAGGCGTCGGATCGGAGCGTCGAGGTTGTCGAACCCGGCGTCGGCGACCTGTGCGGCAATCTCCGCCCCCAGGCCGAACGGCGCAAACGTCTCGTCGACGATCAGCAGGCGCCCGGTCTTGCGCACGGAGTTCTGGATCGTGGCGATGTCCAACGGTGCAATGGTGCGCGGGTCGATCAGTTCGACAGAGATACCCTCTTGGCTGAGAACGTCGCAGGCCTTCTTGGCGTGATGAACCATCAAGGCCAGGGCGACAATCGTGACGTCGGTCCCTTCGCGAACGATGGCCGCGCGGCCGAACTCGATCTCGTAGGGTTCTTCGAGGACCGGTCCTTTGGTCGAGAGGACCCCTCGGTGTTCGAGGAACAAAACGGGATCATCGCAGTTCAACGCGTGGGTCAAAAGCCCTTTGGCATCAAACGGGCTCGAGGGCACGACGACGCGCAGGCCGGGGAAGTGTCCATACATCGTGTAATAGCTGCCCGAGTGATGCGTCGCCGCCGAATTGCCGATCCCGATGCAGCCGCGGAGGAGGACCGGCATCGTGAGCCGGCCACTGCTCATGTACTGGACCTTGGCGATCTGATTGAGGATCTCACCGACGGCGTCGAGGACGAAGTCGGCGAACATGAAGTCGATCACCGGTCGAGTCGCAGTCATGGCCGCGCCCGCGGCCATCCCTACGAATCCACGTTCGCTGATCGGTGTATCGCAGAGCCGGACCGGTCCGAAGCGATGGAAGAGACCGGTTGTGGTGGCGAAGTTGCCGCCGCGCACGCCGATCCCTTCGCCCATGACGAAGATGCGCGGGTCCGCTTCCATTGCCTCGGAAAGCGCCTCGAGGGTCGCTTTCATGAATGTGGACTCGCGACGGCATGTCGCGGGCAAAGCGTCGAGGACGGGGTTACGCGTGCCGGTCGCGACCGGCTCCGCGTAGATGTGATTGGTCGCGGTGGCGGGGTTAGGCCAGGCACTCTGTTCCGCGAATTGGATTGCGCTCAGAGCCTCGGCTTCAACCGCGTCGTCGATTGCCTGGAGCTCGTCCTCGTCGGCGATCCCCTGTTCCAGGAGGTAGCGGCGGTGTCGCGCGATCGGGCATCGGGTCTTCCAGAGCTCGACGTCTTCACGGGTACGGTAGGTAAAGTCACCCATTCCCTCGGCGTGGGGGCGGGTCCGATACGTCTTGCATTCGATCAGGGTCGGCCCTTCACCTTGCTTGGCCCGAGCGATCGCCTCGGCCGCGGCCTCGTAGATGGCCAGGACGTCGTTACCGTCGACCGCGACGCCGGGCATGCCGTATGCCGCACCTCGCGCAGCGACGCTCGGGCTGCCGCTGGCATAGGTAAAGGGAACCTCCGTGGCGAACCCGTTGTTCTCGCAGACGAACAAAACCGGGAGTTTCCATATGGAGGCCATGTTCATGCCTTCATGGAATGCTCCGTTATTGGCGGCACCGTCGCCAAAGAAGGCGACAGCGACGTGATCGGTCTTCATGAGTTTGAAGCTGTACCCTGCGCCGGCGGCCTGGAGAATGCAGGGTCCAACGATGCCGCTCGTCCCCATCATCCCGACTTCGGGGGCGAAGAGGTGCATGCTGCCTCCACGCCCTCGCGAGCAGCCGGTCTCCCGGCCGAAGAGTTCCGCCACGAGTTCCCTGGGGGTGACCCCCTTGGCCAGGGCGTGGCCGTGTCCTCGGTGCGTGCTGAAGACGACATCGTCGGCGCCGAGGTGGGCGCAAACGCCGGTGGCGATCGCCTCCTCACCGACGTACGTATGACAGGCCCCGTGGATCAAGCCTCGCTGATGCGATCGCGCCAGATGCTCTTCGCAACGGCGGATCGTCTGCATCTGGCGGTAAAGCGCCAGGAGCGTTGGCTTGTGGTCCGTTTTGAGGATACCCGTCGCTTGTTGAGCGGCCTCCAAATTCATCCTCCGAGCATGTCTCGCAACATAGGCAGTTGCTTGGTTATGAATACCAGCAGGGCCAGCCCCATATAAAAGAGACCACACGCGAAAACTCCTACACGCTGGTACCAACGGGGCTGTAATTCCTTGGGCAACAGTTTGCAGTTGATCCAGAGCAGGTGGAAGGATGTTACTCCGATCGACACATTATTGAGGTTGGCGATAACCAACGTCATCAGTTTCGGCGTGCCGTAGGTGCTGAAGAGGTAAGCGCAGACCATGTTCCAAAGCACGTAGAACGCGAGGATGGCGTAGTAGATGAGTTTGACGGCGTTGCCACGGAGCGTGTCACGGATTCGCCGACTCCCGGACCAAAGGATATCCGTCCAGCGTCGGCTGAAGTCGTCGACGATCGACATCTGGCTGGGGAGCATCACCAGCAGTCCCACGAACACCGTGGTGATCCACAATAGCTTCGCGGCCGTCGCCGAGAACTGGGGAGAGTGGCGGATCCCATCGGCCGTGATCAAGGCCTGGGCCCACTCCAGCTTGTTTCCCACCAGCGAGGAGCCGGAAGCGAACTGGAGCGAAAGCAAGCCGGGCAAGGCCATCCCCATGAAGCAACCGGGAGCCCAGACGTAGAGTTGATCGACGAGGATGTACCGCCACCACCCCTTCCAGCGTTCGAGGTTCTCGGGATTGATCGCGAACACCTTCCCCACGTGACTGAGCGTGATGTGTCGGCCTCCAATGGCGCTCGGGATGGCGCCGACGACGCTCCCCATGCCCCAGCCTTTATCGCGGACGTAATTACCATAGGCCGAGTTGGAGAGTCCGCCTCCGCCCGCATACCCGGCGAACGCTCCGATCACGGCGACATTGCTAAGCGCAATCACCGGCCAGGTCCCCTCGTTGAACAGTTGGAGGAAGACGTTGACCGTCGTGTCCTGACCGTCGACCGTGCTGGGCACCGTCCCAAACTTGACGAACCCGCTAAAGATCTTCCACCAATTGTCCGGGCTGACGCAGAGAAGACCGAGCGCGAGACAGAAGCCGAGCACGGCGGTTACCTTGACCGTCATGACGACCTGAAGCATGTTGTAGACCTTGCCCCCCAAGAGCACTGGGAGCGCGACGGCAAGAAGCATCACATACGCGAGCATCGTCACGAGGCCGCGATCCTCGGCCCCGGGCGGCCGGTCGAGCCACAACGAGGCGAGCAACGCCGCCCCATGGGTAGACAGGCCGGGGATCAAGGAACTCACGTTCAGAAAGAGGATCACGCCCATCCAAAAGCGAGGCCCCGGCCTCGTGCGGAGGAAGCCGGTAAAGATGGGCTCACCGCAATAAAGGGCATAGCGTCCGCATTCGAGGTTGTAGAAAACCTGCAGTACGATCGCGATCGTCGCGATCCACATCAGACCGCCGCCGTACTTGGCGGTAACCTCAGGGCCGAGTAACCACTCACCGCCCCCGATCTGGACTCCCATCATCACGATGCCGGGCCCGATGAACCGTGTCCAGTGTCGCCACTGGAGCGGGTGCGGTTGGGGTAACTCAGCCACACCCCAGGCGGGTATCTGGTTCCGGGGGCGGAGCGATTCTTCGGTCATGGAGTGCCCACCTTCTGTGTCGTCCTTCGGCGCGGGTTTGCCTTCATCCGGGTCGCTCCTCCGTCCCATCTCATTGCGTACCACTTACCTCACGCCGGATGCTTCGGCGGGTGGCCGGGGAGGAGCGCAGCGACGCCTCGGGACCAGCCTGGGCCGATCCCCGAGGCCTCCAAGACTCGTCCCCAGCCACCCAAACAACGCATCTTTACATCAACTCTCACTTTCCGGATGGTCTCTTACCTCGCGTCGGATTCTTCGATCACCGGGTTCGTCAAAGCGCCGATCTGCTCGATCTCAATGCTGACCGTATCGCCGGGTTGGAGATAGACGGGCGGCTTGCGAGCGCCTCCGACACCGTGGGGCGTGCCGGTCAGGATCACGGTCCCGGGAAGAAGCAGGGTGCTACCGCTGAGGAATTCGATCAGCGTTGGAACATCGAAGATCATGTCGTCGGTGTTCCAGTCTTGCATCACCTGACCGTTGAGGGTCGTCTTGATCGCGAGCGCATTGGGGTTGGGGATGTCGTCCCTTGTGACGATCCAGGGGCCGAGGGGGCAGAACGTTGCGAACGTTTTGCCACGGCACCATTGTCCGCCTCCCCACTTCATCTGCCAGTCTCGAGCGCTGACGTCGTTGGCACAGGTGTAACCAAGTACGTATGAGAAGGCGTCGGCCCTGGAGACGTTGTAACAGGCCTTGCCAATCACCACGGCGAGCTCGCACTCGTAGTCGACCGCATCGCTCCGGAGTCGACGCGGCAGGACAATAGGATCGCCCGGATTCTGGAGTGTTCCCACATTTTTCATGAAGACGACGGGCTGATCGGGAATGGGCTGGTTCCCTTCCATCGCGTGTTTGCGATAATTCAAACCGATGCAGATGATGTCGCGTGGATCGATCGGCGCGAGTGTTTTGGTGACGTCGGCCTTTTCCCCGGTGTCGCGATAGGAGCCGAAGATGTCTCCCTCGATGCGAGTGACGCGAGCGTCGTCATGGCGACAGCCGAAGTGGATGTGACCGCCGGAGTCTTGGTAGCGGAGCAGTTTCATGACGGGCTTTGATTCCTTGGAGATAATTCGTGGAGTTTATATAAATCAAAGGCGAGCATTCGATGGTTTTACTACTTTTGACATACAACGCCGTTGACGACGTTGGCAAGAGGTTCGCCTCGGAGCGCCGCGAGTGCGAGAGTGGCGACCGTTTCGCGGAGATTGCGAACAGCCGGCACGCTGGCCGACGCGATGTGTGACGCCACGATGACGTTGCCCATGCTGAGAATCGGATGATCGACGGGAATCGGCTCCGGTGCGAAAACGTCAAGAGCCGCAGCAGCCACGTGTCCGCTCTGGAGGGCCTCGGTCAAAGCCGCCGAGTCCACAAGGTCACCTCGTGCGACGTTGATCAAAATAACACCGGGGCGCATCCGCGCAAGGGCCGCGCGACTGACCATCCCGCGTGTTTGTGGGGTGGAGGGGCAATGGAGCGTGAACACATTCGACTCGAGGAAGAGCCGTTCGAGGTCGACCGGAATCGCTCCGCTTTTTTCAATCTCCGACGCGGAGACGATGGGATCGTGGACAAGCACCCGGCCATGGAACGGGATTAAACGCGCGACGACCTCGCGGCCGATCCGGCCGAACCCTACGACTCCTACGGTCAGGTGGCGGAGGGCGAGCATTTGATCGAGTGGGGTGGCAAGGCCCCACGTCCCATTCCGGACCCGAATCGTATTCGTCACCACCTGGCGCGTTGTGGCCAGGATGAATGCCAAGGTATGGTCGGCAACTTCATCGATGCAGTAATCGGGGACGTTGCAGACCGGGATCCCTCTGGCACGGGCGGCCTCGAGGTCGACGTTATCGACGCCGATACCATAACGTACGATCACACGTGCGCGGGTCATCGCCGCAATCACCTCGGCCGTGATGGGGGCGAATTGAGTGATGACCACGTCGGCGTCGGCCACGAGCGGGATCAACGTTTCGGGCGACTTGCACTGGCCGCCGATGACCTCGGCCCCAGCCGGCTCCAGGATTCGTTGCTCGATTTCCAGCGACGGAAACGACGCGTCGGTAACCAAGACCTTCATGACTCGCCCCCTGCGCGACCTACCCTCAACCGTAGATCGACTGCGACACGACTGGCTGCGGCTGTTGACGGGCTGGGATTGTCTGATAATCTAAGAGGGGAACGAAGGGTCCGCAATGGCCTTCTTGAGAAACGTGGGAATCCGAGTGACGTCTCAAGTGGTTTCGGTGGCCAGGGTCTCGTTTTTCCTTTGATGATGGGCCATGCTCAGAACGATCAAACGCGACAAAATCCGGGATATCGTGGCGACACAGATCAAGTCGTACATCGTCGACGAGAATCTCAAGTCCGGCGATCGTCTGCCGACGGAGACCGAGCTTGCGACGAAGTTCGGTGTGAGCCGGCTGAGCCTTCGTGAGGCGACCAAGGCGTTGGAGTTCCTCGGGATCGTCGAGGCCAGGCCGGGGCGAGGCTTGACCGTCGGATCCGTCAACATGGATCGCGTGACGGAATATCTCGGTTTTCACCCCGCGCTTCAGGATGTCTCGTCTGATGAGCTGATCGACACGCGAATCCTGATCGAGACCGGTATCCTGCCGCACGTGGCACGTCGGATCAAGGAAGACCGATTGATTTATAACAACCTGAATGCCATCAATAATGACCTACGGCGAGCCCGCAGTCTCAGCCGATGGGTGGAACTCGACATCGCGTTCCACCGCGGGCTGATCGAGGCGAGCGGGCTATCACCGTTGCTGGCCTTCGGCGACTTGCTCGCCGTCTTCTTTCAACGGTTTCGCGAAAGCGTCAAGGTCGCCAGGTGGAAAGAGGGAATCGATACTCATCAGCAGATCATTGACGATCTGAGTCTCGGCAACATCAGCCGGGCTGATGAAGAATTACGCCGACATATTGAAAGCCATCGCGAATCTTTGAGGACGGATGCATGAGCATACGGAGCACCTGGTTGCTTGTCTTCGGCTTGATGTGCCTCGCGTGGCCCGCCCTCGGAGCCGGCGATGATGCCGCGGTGTTTGCCACGCTTACGAAAGACTTCGAGAGCAAGACACACCCCATTTTGAAGCAATACTGTCTGAAGTGTCATTCGACCGAGGCCCAAGAAGGGGACCTGGACCTCGAGCGGTTCCAGGCGCTCGAGCAGATCCGGAGGGAGCCCCGCGTCTGGGAGAAGGTCGTCGAGATGCTTGATAACGGCGAGATGCCGCCGAAGAAAAGCCGCCAGCTCTCGGACCTTCAGCGCACGGAGCTGCGCGGGTGGGTGCGAAGCTACCTCGACGCAGAAGCCCGAGCGAACGCCGGCGACCCCGGCCCGGTCGTCCTTCGCAGGCTGAGTAATGTCGAATACGACAACACGATGCGCGACCTGATGGGCATCGATCTCAAGCCGGCCCGAGAGTTTCCGGTCGATGGCGCAGCCGGTGAGGGCTTCACCAACGTCGGCGAGGCGCTCATGATGTCCCCCGCGATGCTCGACAAGTACGTCGCGGCGGCCAAAGGGATCGTGGCGCACGCCGTCTTACTGCCCGACGGATTTCGCTTCTCTGAGAAGTCGACCCGCCGCGACTGGACCGATGAGATCATGACGGAGATCCGCCGCCTCTATGCGCGCTACACCGACGCGAAGGGGGCGAGGCGCGTGCAACTCCAGGGCCTCGACTTCCAGGCGGAGTCGGGCGGGCGCATCCCGCTCGAGAAGTACCTAACGGCCACTCTCGACTATCGCGCGTTGCCGGCCGCCGGACGAAAGACGATCGCGGACTTTGCAGCCGAGAGGGATCTGAGCCCCAAATATCTGCAAATCGTCTGGGATCTACTCAACGGCCATGAGACCTCGCCTCTCATCGATAACATCCGAAGTCGCTGGCGAGCCGCCCAGGCGTCTGATCTGCCGGGCTTGGCCGTCGAGATTCGCCAATGGCAGGCGGCGGTGACGAAGTTCAACAGCGTCGCTCACTTCAAGCCGTGGATGGAGCCGGTGAATCCGCTGACCGAGTCCCAGGCGTTCCGCGTCAAGCTGGACTCGCCGGAAAACGCTGGGGATATGGTCATCCGGCTCGTCACGCACGACGCCGGTGACGGCTCCACAGGTGATGTTGTCGCCTGGACCCAGCCTCGGTTGGAGTCGCCGGGTCGTCCCCCGGTGCTGCTGCGGGATGTGCAGGACGGCTTGCGGGGAATCGCCGCCAAGCGGCTGACGTTCGCGGAGACGGCGAAGTATCTCGCCGCCGCGGATGGCGCGCGAGGCCAGACGACCGCGATCGACCTCCCAGCGCTCGCGAAGACCCATGGGTTAGACACGAGCATGCTCCGGGCGTGGTTGGGCTATCTCGGAATCGCCGGCCAGGGACCGCTGGAGATTCCCGGACTCTTCCGCGAACGAATCCAGAACGGTGGCGGATACAACTTCGTGAAAGGTTGGGGCCTGCCAAACCTGCCGAGCCTGCTTGCCAACTCGTCGGATCAAGAAGTTCGAATTCCTGGAACTTTGAAGCCACACAGCGTCGTGGTACATCCAGCGCCCACGCAGAACGTGGCGGCAGGGTGGCGGAGTCCGATCAAGGGCCGCGTCAAGGTCGAGGCGCAGGTCGTCCATGCCCATGCGGCGTGTGGCAACGGCGTGGCCTGGTATCTGGAGCAACGCCGAGGGCGGGAACGTCGCCGGCTCACATCGGGCGAGTTGAACCTGGGACAGACCGCGAAAATCGAGCCGATCAACGACCTCGTCGTGGAGCCGGGGGACTTGATCGCACTCGTGATCGCGGCACGCAATAACGATCACTCATGCGACCTGACGTCCGTGGATCTCACCGTCAGCGAGGCGGCCGAACCGGCGCGAACGTGGATCCTCTCGCGCGACCTTACGAAGGACATCCTCGCGAGCAACCCGCTCGCGGATTCACACGGGAATCCGGACGTCTGGCATTTCTACCAGGAAAAGTCGACAGGGGACGACGGCTCATCGCTCTGGAGCATCCCACACGGGTCGATCCTCGACCGCTGGCGCGACTCGGTTCAGAAGTCCGAGCGCGATCAACTCGCCGAGCAGTTGCAACAGCTCCTGACGCAAGGTCCGACGGGGGCGAAGGATCAGCCCGACAGCGTGCTTTATCGGCAACTCACGTCGTTGAGCGGTCCGCTGCTGGGGACGCTCGACTTCAGCGCCCTCAGCGCCGAGGTTCGCAAGGCCGGTGCCCAAGCCGCCCCGGCCGACCTCGCGTACGGCCTTCCTCGCGAGGCCTTCGGTAAGCTGCCGCAGGAGTCCGGCCTCGTCACGAGCGCATCTTCAGTGCTCGAGGTGCGTCTCCCGGCCGACCTCGCCTCCGGCCGCGAGTTCATCGTCACGGCGACGCTTGAGAACCAGGCCGGTCGGGATGGGAGCGTCCAGACGCAGGTCGTTGTGACGCCCGTAACGGCATCGAGCCTGATTCCCGGCTTGCCGATCCTGGTTCGTAATGGGAGTGCCACCAAGTCGCGGTTCGAAAAGTCGCTCGACGAGTTCCGAAGCGTCTTTCCGATCGCGGTCTGCTACCCGCAGATCGTCCCCGTTGATGAGGTCGTCACGCTGGTACTGTTCCATCGCGAGGATGAAGGGCTGTCGCGCCTCATGCTCTCCGAGGACGAGCACAAGCGGCTCGACCGGATGTGGGATCAATTGCGCTACATCAGTCAGGATGCGCTCCGGGTTCAGGAGGCGTACGGCCAGTTCATGGAGTATGTCACCCAGGATGGCGACGTTCGCATCTTCGAGCCGCTCCGCAAGCCGATCGCCCAGCGGGCGGAGGCGTTCCAGAAACGACTGATCGCCACGGAACCCGTGCATGTCGATTCCGTAATCGCGTTCGCTGCACGAGCCTACCGCCGGCCCTTGCAGGCGAAGGAACAGGCCGAACTTCGCGAGCTTTACGGCAAGCTTCGTCAGCAGAAGCTCGACCACGACACGGCGTTCCGCCTGATGCTGGCCCGGATCTTGATGGCCCCTTCGTTCCTCTATCGAGTCGAGCAGTCGGCCGATAGCGTGGAATCGAAACCCGTCACGGAGTGGGAACTCGCCAGTCGACTCAGTTACTTCTTGTGGTCCTCGATGCCGGACGATGAACTGCGGCAATTGGCCGACCAAGGGAAGCTGCACGAGCCCGAAGTCCTGGCATCCCAGATGAAGCGGATGCTGAAGGATGAGCGAGTGCGTGCGCTTGCCACCGAATTCGGTTGCCAATGGCTCGATATCCGGGGGTTCGACGTCCACAACGAGAAGAGCGAGAAGGTCTTCCCCGAATTCGCCGGACTCCGGAGCGCGATGTACGAGGAGTCGGTACGGTTCCTCATGGATCTGTTCCAGGAGGACGAGTCGGTGCTCAACGTACTCGATGCCGACTACACCTTCGTGAACGAGACGCTGGCCAGGTTCTACGGCATCCCCGGAGTGACGGGACCACAGTGGCGGCGAGTTGACGGCGTCAAGGCGTTCGGCCGCGGCGGGATCCTGGGAATGGCGTCGTTGCTGTCGAAGCAGGCGGGGGCGTCACGGACCAGCCCGATCCTGCGCGGGAACTGGCTCGCGGAGATGCTCCTGGGCGAGAAACTCCCGAAGCCTCCCAAGAATGTGCCGATCTTGCCCGAGAGCGAGCTCGACACAAATGGTCTGACGATGCGGCAGATCACGGAGAAACACCGCGAATTGGAGTCATGTGCCAAGTGCCACGTGCGGATCGATCCTTTCGGGTTCGCACTCGAGAGCTTCGATGCGATCGGCCGTCGCCGCACGACCGACCTCGCCGGGCGGTCGATCGACACGAGTGCCCAGACGAAGGACGGATCCCGGTTTACCGACATCAGCGGGCTGCGGGATTATCTGCTCGCGAAGCGTCGCGAGGAGTTTGTGCGCCAGTTCTGCCGGAAGCTGCTCGGTTACTCGCTGGGGCGAGCGGTTGAGCTTTCGGACCAGCCCTTGCTCGAACAGATGCAGCAGAAGTTGACCGCGAAGGACGGTCACGTCCAAGCGGCGATGCTCACGCTGATTCAGAGTTCGCAATTCCGGGAGCGCCGGGGACTCGCGTCACCGCTGGAACAAGAACAGGCCCAACCCTAATCTTTGCGAGGAGACATTCGCATGCAATCTCACGGATCGCGACGATCCTCATTGCCACTGAGCCGTCGAACGATGCTCCGGGGTCTGGGCGTTTCCATGGCGCTTCCCTGGCTCGAATCCATTCCGGTCTGGGGCAACGAACCGACCCGCGCTGCGGCGGCCGGACAGGCCCCCTTGCGGTTTGCTTGCTTGTTCTCCGGCAACGGTTTCCACAGCCGGGAGTGGTGGGCCAAAGGAACCGGCAAGGACATGGAGCTCGGCAAAGTCCTCGAGCCCTTGGCCAGCCACAAGGAAAAGCTGCTCCTCATCCGCGGCCTCTACAATGAAGAGGCTTTGAAGGGGAACATCCACAGCTCCCAGACCGGGAATCTCCTCTCGGGTGCTCCTCTCTCGGCAGGCGGAGCCATCCGCTCGGGCACGAGCATCGACCAGGTACTCGCCCAACGCATCGGCAACCAGACCAAGGTCCCCAGCCTGGTCCTGGCCTGCGAACCCGCGATGGCGGCGGTCCACAAGAATTACTCGATGCTCTATAGCTCGCACATCTCGTGGAGTTCGCCCACGACGCCGACGCCGCTCGAACTCTACCCGGCCCTGGCGTTCGACCGGCTCTTCAAGGACGACGATCAGCAGCACGACCAGAGCGTCCTCGATGCCGTCCTCACGGAAGCCAACTCGCTCCGCGGCCGGATCAGCCGCACAGATCAGGTTAAGCTCGACGAATACCTGAACTCGGTCCGCGAAGTCGAACAGCGTCTCGAACGGGCGGGCAAGGATCACCATCTCCAAGGGTGGCGTCCGACCCTCGACAAGCCCAACATCTCACGCCCGCCCGACGGCGTGCCGCACGATATCGCCGAACATATGCGGCTGATGTCCGATATCCTCGTACTCGCCTTCCAGACCGACACCACCCGGTTCTGCACTCTGAAACTGAATAATGATCACTCGTCGCTGCGGTTCCCGAACCTCAACGTCGACTACATGATCCATCACCTGCTGTCCCACACCGATTCCGCAGACTGGCTCAAGGTGAATCGATTCTTCGTCGAGCAAGTCGCCTACATCGCTACCCGTCTCGACACGATCCAGGAAGGCGAACACACGGCGCTCGACAACACGATGCTCCTGTACTGCTCGAGCATGCTGAACGGGGGCCACGACGCGACCCAGCTTCCCGTCGTCATCCTCGGTCGCGGCGGCGGCCAACTCGAAACCGGCCGCGTACTCGACTACCGAGGGAAGCCAAATCGCAAGATGTGCAGCCTTTACCTCTCGCTCATGGACAAGTACGGCGTCAAGCTCCCCGAGTTCGGCGATTCACGAGAGCGTCTGGCCGAAGTGTGAACCTCCAAAAATCCGTTGGCCCTCGCATGATGTTCAGAATCGCGCGAATCTTCGCTCGATTCTGAACATCGTCGTCTTCTCGTCGAAATGATCCCCAGAAAAAATGGCCGGACGGAGAGCAGGAAGATCACAGAAGGGGAACGATTCCAGGCCACCGCTAGAGAGTAATTGGCCGAATCCACTCATGACTCATGCCGAATTTTCTATGAATTCGAATCATTCCCCTGGATGAGTTAGTCTCTGCTTCTATGATCTATCACGCTCTCCGTGGTCACCGAGAGCAGTGAAACCGCGCGAGACCAGTCGTCGCGCCTCGACTCCCTGCCCCCCCCCAAGCCGAATCTTTGTCGTGCCTGATCCTCGGCGTCCGGCCGAACTCACCGGTCACCACGACGAGCACCCGGCGGTCAATGATTCCTTGATCCTCTGGACAAGAGTACTCACCGACCCCAAATCCCAATCCGCCGCCAGCTTTCCAATTGGCCCCCTGGACAAGGGAACTCGGCCCGATTCCAATAACCATTCAGTGAAGCAGGCCGCGAACGCGGGCATGGAGATGAAACTCCGTCTGGGGAAGCCCGCCTCATTCAGAGCGGCAGCGTTTCGGACGAACCATAAGTGGAGGTACCATGAAAGCCTCACAGGATCAGGCGCTCATCCTATTGTTCATTTCTTTCTCCCTGACTGCGTGTAATGTGTACGGGCAGAACCCTCCCGACGCGGCTCAGAAGATTACGGTCACCACCGTCCAGTCAAAGCCCACAACCATTACGCAACAATACGTATGTCGAATTAACTCGCACCACCACATCGAGGTTCGAGCCCTGGAGGACGGGTATCTTCAGGAGGTCTACGTCAAGGAAGGCCAGGCGGTGAAGAAGGGAGATATGATGTTCAGGTTTCTCCCGGTCCTCCAGCAGGCGAGACTCGATTCCGAACTGGCCGAGGTCCAGATCGCGCAACTGGAATTGAACAACACCAAGAAGCTGTCCGACAAGAACACGGTTTCCCAGGATGAGATCCCGCTTCGCATTGCCAAGCTAAACAAGGCGAAGGCCAAAGCGGAGTTGGCGAGGGCCGAGTTGAACTTCGCCAACGTCAAGGCGCCTTTCGACGGCATCATCGACCGGCTTCCTCGCCAGCAGGGAAGCCTTGTTCTGAGAGGGGAAACCCTGACGAACTTGTTCGATAACAGCATGATGCAGGTCTATTTCAACGTGCCTGAAAAGCGCTACCTAGAATACATGGCCGAACAGGGTCAGAACCGGGAGAGCCCGGATATCGAGCTCATCCTGGCCGACCACAGCAAGTTCCCGCACACCGGCAAGATCGGTGCGATCGGGGCAAAATTCAACTCTGAGACCGGGGATATCGCTTTCCGTGCGGATTTTCCGAACCCAGACGGCCTGTTGCGTCACGGCCAGGCCGGAACCGTACGAATCCCCCGCGTGGTGAAGAACGCCATCGTCATCCCTCAGCGGGCAACGTTCCAGGATCAAGGCAAGTGGTACGTCTACGTCCTCGACAAGGATCATGTCGCGCATCAGCGTGAGATCTTCATTGAGAATGAGACGGAAGACATCTTCATCATTAAGAAGGGGATCGGAATAGGCGACACGATCGTTCTCGACGGAGTCAGGCTGATTCGTGATGGTCAGAAGGTAGAGTCCGAGGATCGAAAACCGAAGTAGTATGCTGCTCGGATAGATAATGAATCACCCTATGTTATTCGGCTTCAGTGCCGATTCGGACCCTTTCGGTGCGTGGCTCATCGCGTTCTGGGCGATTCTCTGATCCGTGCCAAAGGTACTTATCGCCTTGGTCGGCGGCTTGATCACGTGGGTGGTTCGGATCGTGATCATGCCAGTATCCATGACAACGCTCCGGACGTTGGCAATTATCCGCTCCGCGATGCGGTCATGGCGGGAAACTCCGAAATGGTGAAGTGGCTTCTCGAAAAGGGAGCCAACGTGCTTCAACTCTGCCGGGGGCCATCGGCCACGGCGGGCCGCGAGCGAAACACAAATTCAGAAATCGGGAGGCCGTCGGGCAGGGCGGGGACCGGCCGACCGGTCTTGTCCTGGAGAGTCAAGAGGCCGGCGTCAATGCCCAGGTGCTGGTAGATCGTGGCGAGGAGGTCGCGCACACCAACGCGGCGGCGGGTGACGTCGGCTCCAAGGCGGTCGGTGGCGCCGACGACTTGCCCGCCAGGGATGCCCCCGCCGCTCAAGAGCAGCGAGACCGCGCGGGGCCAGTGGTCGCGCCCTGGCTGCTTGACCCCCGAGGCCGAGTCCTTGTCATAGCTGATCTTCGGCGTCCGGCCAAACTCGCCGGTCACCACGACGAGCACCCGGCGGTTGAGGCCTCGCGCATGCAGGTCCTCGATCAGTGCGCTCACGGCCTGGTCGAAGTAGCGGCAGCGCGCCTTCATGGCGTCGAAGACATGGTGGTTGACCGCGTGGTCGTCCCAATTGCCCACCCGACCGCAGAGCGGGCCGTCGAGACTGGTCGTCACAAGGTCCACGCCGGCCTCGACGAGTCGGCGGGCCATCAGGCAGCGCTGGCCCCAGGTGTTCCGGCCGTAGCGATCGCGGAGCCGCGGGTCTTCGCGCTCCAGGTCGAAGGCGTTCCGAGCCTCGGAACCCGCGAGCAATGCATAGGCCTGTTGCTGGAAAGAGTCGAAGCTCTCCGACCGCATCCGGTCATCGATCGCGCGACGGAACTGGTCGAATTGCGTTGCGAGATTCATGCGATCGCCCAGGCGACGGACCTCCTCGGCGTCCTTGAGGCCGATCCCAGGTACGGTGAAAGTTGGCGAGTTCGGGTCCCCATACACCGAGAACGGCTCATAGGCGGGGCCAAGGTAGGCCGAGCCCAGGTAGGGGATGGGGTTCACGCCCACATAGGCTGGCACTCGGCGGCTCGGTTCGGACCGGATCCGGTTAGCAATGCACATCAGGTCGGGGTGGTCGGGCTTGAGTTTGAGCACCTGTTCCGGATGTCCCGTGAACATTTGCTGATTGCCCTGCTGGTGGCAGAACCCGGTGTGCGAGAGCGAACGGAGTATGGAGAACCGGTCGGCCACCGCGGCATGGAGCGGCAGGAGTTCGCTGATGCGAACCCCTTCGGCCTTCGTGGCGATCGAGCCGAACGGCCCGCGGACCTCGGACGGAGCGTCAGGCTTGGGGTCATACGTCTCCAGGTGGCTCGCCCCACCCTGAAGCCAGACCACGAGGAGCGCCGTCCGCTCGTTCGCCGAGCTCGTCCCCGCTTGCGACCGGAGCGCGATCAACTCGGGAAGTGTGAGGCCGGACAGCCCCGCCAGCCCTGCGCGAAGGAATTCTCGTCGTCGCATTCAGACGGCTCCGAGTCGCCGAGACTCCACGGTCCCACATCCTCTTCTGATCCACCATCGGATCGGAATGCGGCTTCAATGTTAAACAATCGTTTGCCGCCTGCCCAGACTCGTGTCCAGCAGGATCGGGAAAGGCAGCGGCTGCCCGCACCACTGTTGGTGGCCCTCCCCGTTCTCCGTACCGGATCTTGATGCGTCCGTGTCCAGGATCCACTTCGTCGAGCAAGAACACGACAGCACGAAAGACCGTCGTCAACGGCGAGTCGAAGACCTGAATCTAAGGGAGGGCCTCAGGTCCCGAAATCAAAGCGGATCTCACCGCCGCTCAGCCGCAGGCGCGCGTCGAACGACTTCCCGGACTTGGACTCGAATCCCTTGAGCAGTGGGCTGCGGCCCTGTTTCAGGAGCGCCTGAGCCGTCTTTATACTGATCTTCTTACCGGCGATGGTCTTCCAGATGGTGAAACGGCATCCGCTTCGCCAACCACTGCAGCCGTAAGAGCGCTCCTGCTCGACGACCTCCGAGCCGCAGAGCGGACAGGAGCCGAGCACGCTTGTCGACTTTCCCTGCGGCTTTGATTTTTTGGGGGCGTCGTCTCCATCCCTCGTGGTCCGCTCACGGGCCCGAGGAGAGGATTTTCGCCGTCCGCTCGTCGGCTTCCGCCCACCCCTCCTGGCGGCCGGTCGTTGCGGGCGGCCAGTCGGGACCGGGATTTCCGTCACCGCGCCGGTGTCGGTCAGGGTAAGGATCACCTCGTCCCTGCCGTTGCACGACACCGGCTTGAGGAGCACCCGGCGCTGGAGGAGCTCCCGGATCTGCTCCTCTCCGAGCGTACAGCCGCTGTGGTCGGGCCAGAGGACGAAGGAACAACCGTCACGCCAGCCGGAACAGCCATAGCCCCGCTTACCGGCGATGACGGGCCGGCCGCATCGCGGGCATTCGCCGAGCCGGGTGGCATCAATCGTTGGGGCATCACCGGACCGGATCACCTCGCCCGTATACCCGGCGATCTCCGAAATGAACTGGCGAGGGTCGAGCCGGCCTCGCTCGATCTCGCGGAGCTTCGCCTCCCACTCGCCCGTGAGCTCCGGGCTCTTCAGTCCCCGGTCTTGAACCAGGGCGATGAGGTAACGGCCGAGATCCGTCGCCGCCAGCGACTTCTTCTCGCGCGTGATGTAGCCCCGTTGGAGCAACGTCTCGATGATCGCCGCCCGGGTCGCGGGCGTCCCCAGTCCCCGTTCCTTGAGCGCCTCCTTGAGTTGCTCGTCATCGACCAGCTTGCCTGCCGTTTCCATCGCTCCGAGGAGGGTGCCCTCGGTGAAGGACTTCGGCGGAGTGGTCTCCCCCCGCCGCACGAACGGCTCGTGGGGACCGCTCTCGCCGACCTTGAACTCTGGGAGATCCTGCTCGTCGTCCCCCTTTTTCTTCTCGTCCTTCCGAGGTTCGAGCGCCGTCCACCCCGGTTCGAGCACCCGCACGCCTCGGGCCCGGAATGGCACTTCGTTCGAAACTGCGGAGACGGTCGTTACCTCCTTCACGCAGGCCGGATAGAAGACGGCGATCAAGCGGGTCACGACGGCGTCGTAGACCTTCTGAGCCCCCGGCGAGAGTTCCCCCGGAAGCTTGCCGGTAGGGATGATCGCGTGGTGATCGCCCACCTTCTTGTCATCGATGATCCGCCCGTTGAAGGCCAGGGAACCGAGGTTCAGCTTGCCGATCTCAGCGGGCTTCAGCGGCCGCAGCGTTTCCAGGATGCCCGGCAGCTTCCCCTTCATGTCGTTGCTCAGATATCGCGAGTCGGTCCTGGGATAGGTGATCATCTGTCTCTCGTAGAGCCCCTGTGCGGCCTTGAGTGTGGCGTCGGCCGACATGCCATACCGTCGGTTCATGTCCCGCTGAAGTTCGGTCAAGTCGTAGAGCTGCGGCGGCTGGACCCGCTCCTGCTTACGATCCACCCCCCGGATAACCAGGAGGTGCCCCTGCACCTGCTCCAGGACGGCCTGCGCGTCCTCCTCCCTGGCGAAGCGATCGCCCGTGAATTTGAACGTGACCTTGCGATAGAGGGTGAGGAGTTCCCAGAAAGGCTCGGGCTTGAAGGTGCGAATCTCGTCGTCTCGGCGGACGATCATCGCGAGCACCGGAGTCTGCACTCGCCCGACGCTCCAGAGGATGCCGCCGGACCGATATCGTACGGTGTAGTTCCGCGTCGCGTTCAGCCCGACGATCCAGTCAGCCTCGCTCCGGCAGCGGGCCGCCTCGTAAAGCGCGTCGTACTCGGAGAGAGGCCGGAGCCGGGCGAAGGCGTCGCGAATCGCCTCGCGGGTCAGTGAGCTGAGCCAGAGGCGACGGGCCGGTTTGCGGGTGGAGCCGGTCAGTTCGAGGATGTAACGGAGGATCAACTCCCCCTCGCGGCCGGCATCGGTGGCGCCGATGATCTCGTCGGCCGAGCGAAACAGGCGGCGGACGACCGTGAGCTGCTTTCGGGCTCCCTTCTCCTCGATCGGCTTGAGCTCGAAGCGTTCGGGCACGATGGGCAGCGTGGAGAGCGACCATCGCTTCAGAGCCGGGTCATAGTCCTGCGGCTCCTTGAGGGTGACGAGGTGCCCCAGCGCCCACGTGACCTGATAGCCCCCACCTTCCAGATACCCGTCATGCCGCGAGCGTGCCCCCAGAAAGGCCGCCAGCTCGCGTGCAACCGACGGCTTCTCCGCGAGCACGACTTTCATGGTTCATCGCACATTCGTTCTGTCGACGACTGCGTCCGGGTAGAGTCATCACGCCGACGAGAAGTTGGCCGAGTACAGCCGAGCGGAATGTCGGAACCCGAGAACATCCCACCCGCCATCTATTCTATTGTACATGCCGACGCTGCGTTCAAGAATACCGTAAGCCGTACTTCTGAGGAGTGTGGCTGCACAATCGTCTTGGGGCAACCTTGCAGCTCAAGGAGTCGCCGGCCGAGATGCCGCTTGCGGTCGCAGCCAGCGTTCGAACCACGCGAGTGTCTCGGCCCGCATCTCCGGCGTGAAGGCGTGGCCGATTTCCGGATAGAGGATGCTTCGGAAGTGATTCCCCGCCCCAAGCGCCTCATAGGTTCCCCCGACGGCCTGTTCGAGGTCACGAACCCCGTCGGCCGGTGAGCCGGCGTCCAGGTCTCCGGTCAGTGCGAGGAACGGCCGAGGCGCGATCAACGCGAGCACCCCCTCGCTGTCGAAATGCTTGAGCAGGCCACTGACGAAGTAGTAGACGCCGTGTTGGCGGAGCTCACCGTGGGCGATCAGGTTCTGGTAGCGAGTCAGGCAGGCCACAGCCACAACGGCCGAGACCCGCTCGTCCACCGCGGCGAGCCACCAGGCTCGAGTGCTGCCCATGCTCATGCCGGTGGCCCCGATGCGGGTAGAATCCACTTCCGGGCGGCTGCAAAGATAGTCGAGCGCGACCTGGTCGTCGCGGACGAACATCCCCCAGAGGGTGCGGCCAAGCCACATGTTGAGCTTGAACAGATCCTCCTGCTCGGCCCGGCCAGTGTCTGCTGTCCCGGACGGCCCAGTCCCCACGCGGTCGCCGTGCCAGTAGGCGTCGGGAGCAAGGACCGCGTAGCCCGCCCGCACGAAGGCCTCCCCGAGCGGCTCTTCGCCACCGTTGGTTGCAGGGATGATCACTTGTGTCTTGTCAGGGGTCGAGGAATGGAGCCAGAGGATGGCCGGTACGGGGGCCCGTCGGCCCGCCGGGATCAGCAAGAGCGCCGACACCTCACCGTCCACGCCGTTGGAGATCGAGATTTTCTCCAATGTGTAGCCAGGGCGAAGCTCTCGGGAGATGATCCGGGCTCGCGGGGGGGCGGGTCGGGGCGGCAGTTTACCGAGCGACTCGAGGACAGTCCGAAGGACCGTCGGACGTTGTTCCTTCCAGGCGCTGGGGTCCGCCGGGATTGGGAACTTGCCGACCTTGAGCTTCCTGTAAGCCTCGGGGACCTGCGCATCACGCCGGGCGGCGGCCTTGCGGTATTCCGCAGCCGCCTCGGGCCCGGCGGCCGGCTTCGGCAAGGGCCGATAGCGGCGAACCGTCAACTGACGAAGCACACAATCGGCCACAGCCTCCGCGAGTCGATCATAGCCGGCAGGCGTGTAATGGGTTCCATCAGGCCCGAGAATGGACTCCGTGCCTCCCTGCTCGACCACCCAGTGTAGGTCGTGGACGGGCACGCCCAACGCGCCCATGATCGCGGTGGCCTCGGTGTTGTACCGTCGCACGTCAGCCTCGGTCCGGTCGAAGTCCGCACCCCTCCGCGCATGCCGCTCGTCCAGGATGGGGGTCGTGTCGGCGAAGACGACTGCAGCATCGCTCCCTTCGCGAATACGGGCGACGATCCGGCGCAGATTCTCGGAATAGCGATCGAGCTCGACCTGATGATGCCCGTCGGTCTTGGACCGCTTCAGGTCATGCAAACCGCAGTTCCAGTGCACAACGTCGGGCTTCTGCCGCAGGACCCACTCGTCGAGATGGGCGAGCACGTTCGCACTGTCGCCGCCATTCTCCGGGAGGCTGATGACGACGGCCTTACCCGAGAGCCGCTCGGTGACTCGAGGGGCGTAGCCCAGTCGAATCGAATCGCCGATGAGTACCACCTTCGGGAGTCCGGGCACGGCGGAGGCGTCGATCTGGCCTCGGGTCACGCTATTGTTCGTCAGCAGGCCGCCAATACAGAGTAGAAACACCACGGCAGGCTTCATGGCTCGGCTCCTGATGTATCGCTTTTGATTTGCTGGTTGATCCCGGTTGCCCTGTGAGGCGTTCCCAGAGCACACGACAAGCCCCGATAAAACCTCGCAAGCATCGACAACACTAATACTTGTTCACACAATCCTGTAACGTATCTCCCGCACCGGGATCAGTCGGAGATTTGAAAGCCGTGCGGCCCTCGGGTTCATCCAGCGCCCCCATCGACGGACTCCGCATGCCAGACGGCCGGCCCGTGGTTGTACCAGAGCCGGAACCGTTGCCTCTGGCCGTCGTGAGCCACGGTCAGGTAAGGCTGTGTGCAGCCGAACGTCTTGCTGTCCAGGACGGGACTCTCCAGTGGCTCCGGAGTCTCGGCCCGCCGCTCCGGGCTCTCCAGCCGTTCGACGAGACGATCGTCCAGGAAGAGTTGCGGTCCGACCCCGATTTCCACGGGTTGCGCCACCGACGCGGAACGCTCGGCCACCTCGCCCGGCGTGGCAACGCTCCCAACGACGCCCACAGCGACAAGGCGGAACAGGTCTCGGCGGGTGCAGCCCCGGAATCGTGACTCGACAGCCGGGGGGACAAGCGTTCTCGGGTCATGGTGGGACCTCCGGCTCACCATCGTAGCCGACAGATCGGCCGAAACAACCCGCCGCCGGTATGGCTCGTATCCAGCAACTATTAACCATAACCGTCCTGCCAACGTTTTAAAATCTAAAAAATATATCATAACTTTAAATTTTTTAAAAATCACATAATTCGTAGTGCTGATCGGGCCCGGTGCCGATCGCCAAGCTTCAAGCAGCCGGCGTACGACGCATCAGCCTCGGCTCCGCACTTTACTGTCATGCGATGGCGAGCATCCGGGACGCCGCTCAGGCACTGGCATCGCCCCTGCAGCAAAGGGCCTCTCGTACGGCAATATCTCGGACATGCTGAGAGAGGCAACGGCGAAGACCGCATCGCCGTGAGTCCCGGCCGAAGTCGAAATCGGCGGGCCAGAGGTGTACGACGATTGAGTCGAGGCCGCTCCGGCCTCTCCGCTCAATCATATTAGCTAACACGCATGTGACCGCTCGTCGTCAAAAGGGAGATAAGCCACCCGTCGGAGAAGATCTGACGAGACCTTTTGACACTTCGAGCGACGGCAGGGGCCCTTCAACAGGGTTCTGCGGGATCTCGACGGAACTGTCGACGAACGGCGGTGATTTGGGAACACCTCCAATCTTCGTCCGGAGAACCCATCCGGGACAGAGTGGATGTGGATCTGTGCCACATCAGGAGTTGTCTCGAAGGGGGGCGACCGGGTATTGATGATGAGGCAGTGCAGACGAACGCGTTCTTACTCCGAGGGGCGATATGTGCCAGACGAGGTCCCAAGGCCAGCACGATGACCATCATCACCACAACCATCATCACCACCATCACCATCACGGCCAGCAGGACCATCTAGGGCCGTCGGCCCGGAGCGCCGACACACCCGCGCGACTGAGCCGTCGAGACGTCTTGAAGGGATTGACGACTACCGGGCTCGTCGCCGCCACGAGCGGCTTGCCGTGGGGAGGTCTCGTCCGGGCCGTCGCCGACGACGGACATCCCTCGGCGATTGGTCCCGCCTCGGTCAAGCTCTTCGACCTCAAGAAGGTCGTGGACGGCGTCTTCGCCGCAATCGCGAAGCCCACCGCCATGCTGAATTGCAACGCGGCCGTCATCGTCAACCACGACCATGTCCTGGTCGTCGACACCCATTCGTACCCCTCGGCCGCGAAGGCCCTGATCAAGCAGATCCGCGATGAGGTCACCGACCTCCCGGTACGCTATGTGGTCGACAGCCACTTCCACGGCGACCACGCCATGGGCAACGAGGCCTACCCCGAGGTCTTCGGTGGAAGCGTCGAGGTGATTTCCTCAGTGAAGACACGGGAGTGGCTGGAAAAGCTCGGCGTGTCGCGCGTGAGGGAGTCGCTGGAGGGTCTGCCGAAGCAAATCGCCGACTTCCGCGCCAAGCTCGAGGCGAGCCGGGACGAGTCCGAGCGTGCCGTCCTCAAGTCCCACATCGAGGGGCTGGAGGCGTATCAAAAGGAAATGATGCCTCCACGCGTGACGCTGCCGAGCATGACCTTCGATCGTCGGCTCGTCATCCATCGTGGCAGTCGGGAGATACACCTCCTCTTCCTCGGCCGTGCCCACACGGGGGGCGACATCGTCACTTATATCCCGTCCGAGCGTTTGGTCGCGACCGGCGACCTGATGCACGGATGGCTCCCCTACATGGGGGACGGCTTCCCCGACGAATGGCCTGCCACGCTCCGGGCACTTGAGGCCCTCGATTTTGACCGCGTCATCCCGGGCCACGGAACGGTCCAGGAGGGCAAGTCCGTACTGGCCGAATTCCGAGGGTACATCGAGGAGATTACGGAGAAAGTGACGCGAGGGGTCGAGCGCGGCCAGCCCTTGGATGAGCTCCAGAAGACGATCACCCTTGATACCCTCACCTCGCTCGCGGCGAATAACACACGTCAACGGGTGGGGCGCGAGATGGTGACCCTCTTCCCAATGGCGAAGTCAGCAGAGCTGGTCGCGGGCAGCGTCACGAATAACGTTCGAGAAATCTTCACTTATCTTACAGAACGAAAAGGCAAGCGCGAAATCCCGCTCCGGTAGCGGCCGAGGGCCGACACGCACAACCCAGGTCGGAACGACGAGGTCGTCGAAGATGATGACCTCGACTTTGATCAGCCGGCCGCCTTTCCAGGCTGGTCATCGTGCCGCCAAGTTCCGGAGAGGAATTTCTTGATCGCAACGCCAGGAGCAACTCCGACCAGAAGATCCTTATCGACCCATTCGCAACAGCCTTATGCAGCTCTTCGCTTATCGATTCGCGCCGCCGGCTTTGCGACATCTCCGACGAACACCCCATCGTCGCTACGTTCTACTCCAACAGCTGCCCGAGCCATCCGGGTTCAGGTCAGGATTTCCGCGATCGGCTTGCCCTCTTCGACAAGCTTCATCGTCCGGCCAAGAACGGGGATCTCCATTTTCGAGTGGTCGAGTCCGAGCTGGTGAAGAATGGTCGCGTGCAGGTCGCTGTAGTAGTGGGGATTCTCGACCGCCTTGTAGCCCACGTCGTCCGTGGCGCCGTGGATGGTCCCACCTTTGACGCCGCCGCCGGCGAGCCAGGCCGTGTAGCCTCTCGGGTTATGGTCGCGTCCCGTCGTGTTCTGGGACCAAGGGCTCCGGCCGAATTCACTGGTCCAGACGACGAGCGTCGAGTCGAGGAGGCCGCGACTCTTGAGGTCGCGGATCAGGCCGGCGATCGGCTTGTCGGTCGCCCGGCAGAGGGGGGCGTGAGTGCGGATGTCGCCGTGGGCATCCCAGGCTCCGTTGCCGCCACCCGCGTGACAGACCTGAATGAAGCGGACGCCACGCTCCGCCAGCCGGCGAGCCAGCAGGAGTTGGCGGCCAAAGTCGTCCGTGGCTTCCTCGCCGATCCCGTAGAGGTCGAGGACGTGCCTGGACTCTCCGGAGATGTCGACGGCCTCCGGGGCGGAGAGTTGCATCCGCGCGGCCAGTTCGTACGCCTTCGTCCGTGCGGTGATGTCCGACTCGAGGGCGTAGCGATCGCGGAACTCCCGGTTCAAGTCCTCAAGGGCCTGCATCCGACGCTCCCGATCGTTGGCGCTGGTGCCTCTCGGCGGCTTCAGGTTTGGTATCGGCGTCTCGCCCGCCTGGAAGGGGGTCGCGGCGACTGTCGCCCCCAGGTAGCCGCCGGTCAGTTGGACGGGAGACGAGGGACGGCCGACGTTGACGAACGTCGGCAGATTCTGATTGGCGCTGCCGAGTGCGTAGGAGATCCAACTGCCGAACGTCGGATGATCGAACGGGCGTCCACGGTGGCCGGTGCAGGTCTCGATGACGGCCGGGAAATGGTTCCCCTCATGGCACCACATGGAGCGGACCATGGCGATCTCATCGACCACCCCCCCGACGTGCGGGAACCAGTCGGAAACCGGGATCCCCGACTCACCGTAGCGGGTGAACTTGCGGTCGCAGTGGATGACCGGGCGTTTCATCTCGGCCGAGTTGTCGCCAAAGCCGACCGCATCGATCAGCTTGCCGGCCCACTTGTTGTCCTTCGGGTCGAAGGTGTCGATGTGGCTGACCCCTCCGCACATGAAGAGGAAGATTACCGACTTCGCCTTGGGTGCGAAATGCGGCCCGTGGAGGCCCCCCTCGATCTCTCCGGCATCAGTCCAGAGGCCGCCGAGGGCGACGCCGAGGAAGCCGCCGGCTCCCCGGAGGAAGTCGCGTCGGGAGACCCGGCCACACGGATACAAGGCTTCGCCACTCATGAGGATCACCGGACGTAGAGGAATTCGTCGAGGTTGAACACAAGCCACCCGAGTCCCTTGAGGCGGGCCGGATCGCGATCGAGGTAGGCCAGGGCGCGATCCCGCTCCGACGCGGTTGGCGGTCGGGAAACGGCGATGCGGTAAGCAAGATCCACCGCGACGTCGAGGTTGCCACCCGATTCCGCCTTCAGCCGCTCGGCGAATTTCTCCGTGGCTTTCTCGACGGGATCGCTGTTCATCAGGAAAAGGGCCTGGGGCGGCGAAACAGTTCGAGTTCGGACGGGGCAGGGGACACGCCCGTCGTCCACGTCGAACGCCTGGAGGAAATTCGGCACGACGTCACGGCTCGTGGAGTAGCCGCGAATCATGTACGCGGCGCGGCGGTTGGTTTTCGTCCGAGGGGACGCCCCTCCCCGCTGACCGCCTCGCCCACCGCCCATCGGGTCGAAGGACGGCCCACCCAGGGTCATGTCGAGCCCGCTGGCGGCTGTCCAGATCGAATCCCAGAGCGCCTCGGCCTCGAGACGTCGCAGGGGGAATCGCCAGAGGAGGGTGTTCGTCGGGTCGATGGCCGCGTCAGCCTTCGTAACGTCCGAAGCCCCCTCGGAGGCTCGCTTGTACGCGTCCGAGGTGACGATCAGCCGGTGCATCGCCTTCATGCTGAAGCCGCGATTCACGAACTCCGAGGCCAGCCAGTCGAGCAGGGCCGGGTTCGAGGGAGTGCCTCCGAGCTCGCCGAAGTCGCTGGGCGACTTGTGCAGGCCCTCGCCGAAGTGCCATTGCCAGAGGCGATTGACGGCCACGCGGGCGAAGAGCGGGTTGTCGGGCGCGGTCAGCCAGTCGGAGAACGCCTCGATCCGGCCCTCCCGGAACTCGACTTCGGCCGGGGCGAAGGGCCATCCGGGCGCAACCGTGTGATCCTTCTCGGGCCGCTCGGGATCGCCGCTTGTCAGGATGTAGCTCGGCTCGGCCTCCCGCTTCGGATCGACCTCGACGGTCCAGAACGCCGGCAACGAAGATCCGCGCCGACCGCCTCCACCGCCAAGCCGGGCCTGGAGTTCCGTGTATTTCTTTCGGTCCGACTCGGGCATGATTTCCAGGATCTTGTCCGTGTCGATTCGGAGGACCGGGAAGTAGTCATCGGCAATCCTCTGCTCGGCGGCCGATCGCTCCCGCTCGGGCTTGAGGATGACGGCCCGAACGTCGGGAGGGAGCATGGCGACGCGGTCGTCGAAGAGCCGCTTCTTGTAGGGGGCGATCAGGTCGTTGACCGGCCCTTCCGCCATCGCCCGCTTCCGTTCGGCCTCGTCGGTCGCCTTCCCCTCGGCGAGGATCTCGGCCGGGGATGCGAGGATCACCTTCCGCACGACCAGGGGGTCGAACAGCGCCTTCATGGCATAGTAGTCGCGCTGTTTGATTGGGTCGTACATGTGGTCGTGGCACTTGGCACAGGCGACCGTCAAGCCCATGAAGGCGGAGGAGACCGTCTCGACGGCGGCGATGGGCAGTTCGCCGGCGTCCTTGCCGTCGCGGAAGACGGCCCCACGCGCGAGGAGGCCAAGGGCGAACATATCATCGGGACGGGGTTCCTTGCGACTGCGGCGGCCGGTGGCCGACATCTGGGTGCGCTCAGCCGTCCGGTAGCCAGTCAGTTGGGCCCGGACAAACTGATCATAGGGCAGATCATCGTTCAGGGCTCGGATCACCCAGTCGCGCCAGAGATGAATGCCCGGAGCAGCGGCCATCCTCTCGTCGACGTCGGCGTAACGGAGGACATCGAGCCAATGCCGGCCGAAGCGAACGCCGTGCTGCTCGCTGGCCAGGAGTCGGTCGACGACGGACTCGTAGGCGTTCGGCGACTCATCCTGGAGGAACGCCTCCTGCTCGGCAGGCGTCGGCGGCAGCCCGGTGAGGTCGAGGGTGACACGACGAAGCAAGGTCTGCTTATCGGTCGGCCCGACCGAATCCAGGCCTTTCGCCCGTTGTTCCGAGGCGAGGAAGGCGTCGATCGGGTTGGGCGACGTCGATGGGCCCGAAGGCACTCCGGAGCGGACGACGGGACTCAGAGACCAGAGTTCCGGCTCGTCACCCCTCGCCGCGGTCAGCGAGACCACCACGCATGCAACGACCCGCGCAATCCATCCCCGTTTTTCTTTCACGATTCCCCCCGAGAACGGATATCGGCAATTCCCAAATCGAGCACAGCCGTGACGATCATCTTATACACCACCCGGTCCGCGATGTCGTGGTCCCTTGCCACGAGTCGATTGGTCTGGGGTCGAACTTCCCATCCATTTCAGACACGCTTGTTTCTGTACTGTTATCCAGAAAACTACCGAGAAACGGCGTATAAACCAATCGATCACTTCGGCATAACTCTTGACCCATCAACGCACTGCAGACCGGAAACTTTTGTAAGAATCACCGCCGCAAATCGATTCAATATCATAAGTTTCGGCGACAGTTCCGCACTCACTTCAGGCAGAAACAGAGCCCAAATCGGACTCGAACCGTAAGACCATCAAGATGAGTACCTAAAATAACACGGCCTACGACACGATCAAGGCCCCGACCCAGTGGACCTTGGTGGAGCATCCGGTAAGTCCTCTTCCCGTAGAGCGGGCACAGCCCATCAAAATATGTTTTCTCGTAGGGCAGGCCTTGGCTTGCCAGGGCTGTCCGCCAGAACCTCGGCAGGCCAAGGCCGGCCCTACGGAATCGCGTCTTGATGCGTGGCTCGGGTCGGAATACCGACTTATACTTTCTGACTCTCGGGCAACTTTTCGTCCAAGTTCGGCATCGCCTTTCCGGCGTCTTCGCCGAGCCACTCCTGACGAGGATCGTGGTTCAGAACGCACGCGATGTCATCTGCGGAAGTCGCGGAGGGCTCTGGTTCTGACGGAGGAAACACAAAACAGTCGCGCCGAGAGCGAATGGCCCTCGCGCGACCCCGTAAGGGATTAGGATTTCAGGAGTGACAGGGGGGGTATTTGAGCAGAATCGCTTACTTCGCTTGACGAATTCGACGCTCTGGAATCAATGCGGAACGTCAACGTGTAGAGTCGGCAGGGACGTTTTCTTGAACGGGTACGGTCTTTTGAGAGGATAAGAATTCGATCAAATCTCGGATTTCGAACGTCGAGAGTAACTTGATCAGATCTTCGGGCATGGCCGAATCGCCGCGTTTCTGGTCTTCGATCACGGCCTTCTGAATGATGAGTGGTTTATTCTCAAGAGTGACAAGCTTTATGGTCTCGCCGTCGTCGGACTTGAGCACACCGACATGGACCTGACCATCCGTTGTGGCGACGATGCGGGTCTCGAATCCCTCGGCGAGCTGTCGATTCGGGGCGACAATCGCCTCCAGGAGGTAGCGTCGATCCCTGCGGCTGCCGATGTCGGAAAGATCGGGACCGACTTCGCCCCCTTGTCCGTCGATCTTGTGACAACGAACGCAGGCGACCGCAACCTTCTGAAAAAAGACTTTGCGGCCGGCATTCGCATGACCGCCGAGCAATGTTTCGCGGTAGGGAGCGAGGATATCGTCCTTCGACCGCGTCGCCTCGTATTGCATGACCTTCCTTTGGACATCCGCGGTCGGACGCCCCTTCACGGCGGCCAGCAGGTCGAGTTGAACCTCGGGAGGGACGCGTCCTTCAAGCAGTCGATCGAGCCAGGCAGAAAGCGCCTCGGCGGCGGCCGGGACTGCAAGGGTTGCCAACGTGCGGAAGGCTCCCTGCCGCTCGGCGATCGAGCCGTTTTCGAGACGAGCCTCCATGAGTCGCACGGCCTGGTCCGGTCGAACGCTCGCCAACACGCGAACAGCTTCGGTGCGGAGCGCAGCGTCTTTGTCGTTCGCAGCCTGTGCCGCGAGATCGGCCAAGCCTGAAACACGGAGTCTTTCGAGCGCCTTGAGTGCTTCGACCCGCGTCGCCGACGCACGGCTCCCGTTGGCGATCAGGTCACTCAGTATGGGCTCGACCTCCTTGATGGCGAGTCGTCCGGCTGCTCTTGCCGAGGCCTGTCGCACGGCCTCAGGCCCTTGACGAAGCAGAGCCGACACCACGGGCTGAATCGCCTCAGCGGCTTCCCGAGCCGATCTCGAGGCCAGCGGTCGCCAGAGGCCCACGACCCGGTCGCGTCCCGGCGGATTGGCCCAATCGCGTAGTGCGTCGAGTGCTTCCACTCGGATCGCCGTCGGCAGATCTGCTTGCGCGGCGATGGCCGCCAGCGAGGACGCGCGTTCCTGCCCTCCGATCCGGAAGTTCGCATTCACGACCCGGCGCAGCAGAGGCTCGGACATCCCTGGTCGGATCGCCAAGGCCGCAAGCTCCGAAAGCGCCCCAGGAATCGGCTTGTCGTAGATCGCCCGCGCCGCCTCAAGAACGATGGCCGGATCCCGATCATCGAGGAACCGCGCCACCTCCGATCGAGCCAGCCTCCGGAGCGCCAGCACCACAGCCATTCGCACCGATGCGGATTCGTCCCCAGCGGCGCCCAGCAAGGCCGAGACGTCGCCAATCTTGGTCAACCCCATGACACCGCCATGTCTTAGATACGCGTCCGCATCCGCATTCCGACGCAGCATGGCGAGGATCGGTCCGACCGCCGCTGATTGCCCGAGGTTCCCCAGCGCGACCGCCGCGAAGAAACGAACTCGAGGGCTCTGATCGTCGAGAGCGGTGATCAGCCCCTCATAAGCAGACGCGAACCGGTTTTCGCCCAAGACCTTGGCGGCCTGTGCTCGCACTTCGGCGTCATCGTCGGTCAACAGCCCAACGATCGGCTCCACGGCCTTGGGAATTCGCCGACCGATCTGATCCAGCCCCCAGATCGCATGCAGACGGGGAAGAGTGTCACCGGCCTGGCGAGCCGTGATCGTGAGCCTCGCAACCGCGTCGGCGCCATGCCCGGCCAGGGCGAATTGAGCCTCCTGTCGGACCCGCTGATCGGGGTGCGCGAGCAGATCGGTCAGCTCGGCAAGGGATCGTCCTTGCATTCCCTCGTCCAGGAGAGACCGGACTCGACGTCGTTCCGGATCCTCGGGTCGGCCCTGTTCGGCGACGCGATAGATTCGGCCCTTCGACGGAGCGCTGAACTTCTCGACCCAGTCGGTGAAGTACAAGTCACCGTCGGTTCCGAAGTCGACGTCGGTGGCCAGCATACCCCAGACGAGTTCTTGCGCGTCAACGAGTCGGAACGAAGCCCCGTCGGCCTGATTCGCGAAGGTTCGGATGCCACTCTGGTTTGGGGTACCACGAAAGTCGCACAGGAAAAAGTGACGTCGAAAACGAGCGGGGAGTCCGGTTCCAGGATCGTAGGCCAGCCCCGAGGGACCGTCGGAGATGTTGGCGAGCGGCGGGACCAGGTAGGCGGCCTTCTTCGCTCCTTCAGGGGTCCAGAGCCGTTCGGCATTCCAGGGACCCCGGCTCATCGGTGATTCCAGGAACTGATAGCCGATCCGCCAGCCGCTGTCCCCGCCCTCGACGACGTACACCCATCTCGCCTTGTCGCCGCTGTCGGAGTTGTTGTCGCACGTGAAGAGGTTTCCGTGCTCGTCGAATGCCAGTTCCTGCGGATTGCGCAAACCGGTGGCGAAGAGTTCCAGCCCTGATCCATCCGGATTGCACCGGAGGACCGAGCCGGACTCGAGCTCCACGACAGACCGACCGTCGCCCCCTTTAACGTTGAGGCCTCGGTCGCCGATGCTGAAATAGAGTCTGCCGTCCGGCCCCATGCGCAGCCCGTGGAGGTCGTGGCCGAGGTAGCCGACGTGCACGCCATAGCCCCGTTGGAGCGATCGTCGCTCATCGGCCCGGCCGTCACCGTCGGCGTCGCGAAGCCGCCAAAGGTCCGGGATGCAGGCGTACCACACCGACTTTTCTCGAGCGAGGATCCCAGCTCCGAAACCGCCGAGGATCTCGTTGAAACCGTCGGCGAAGACCGAGGAGCGATCGGCCCTGCCATCGCCGTCCCGATCCTCGATCAGGCGAATCCGGTCATGCTCGATGCCGTACTTGACGACCTCGGCTCCCAGATATTTGTGGTACATCGCGAGTCGGTCCTCGACCGTCCTGCTGGCGAGGTCGTCGTCGAGCCACTCCATATGGCGGCGCGTGTCGGTGACCCCGGCGTGATAGCGGAAGGTCTCGGCGATGAAAAATCGGTTCCGACCATCGATACTGAAGGCCACCGGGTTGGCCACCATCGGCTCGGCGGCAAACAATTCGACTTTCAGGCCGGGAGCCACCCGAAAGCCCTTCAAGGCGAGATCGCCCGCATCCGACGCCGCGGCAATCTTGGGCGAGTACGGCACGTCCGGCGCGGACGTCTGCGCCTTCGCTACCGAGATCAACGGGGCGAAGGCGAGGACGAGGACCGGAAGGCAACGCCTCGCAATCGTTCGGTTCATACGTCGCCTCCTTGGTCGTCCGGATGTGGTTCCATGGCCCGTTGCTCGTCGAGCAGTCGATGGGGGGAGGTTAGCGATGCGAGAACTTTTCGCGTTCCAGAAAAGGTGCGCCGCCCGTGCATCGCGACGAAGTTGTCGACCAGCGCCACGTCTCCCTGTTGCCAGGGAAGATCAAAACTCAGGTCGTCAGCCAACGCGACGGCGATGTCCACCGCTTTGCGGTCGAGCCGAGTTCCGTCGCCGAAGGTGATGGCACTCGACGGATCGTTTCGAACGTCACGCCACCCGCGGTAGGCGGCGATCAATTGATTGAAGAATGCTTTCCGCCCTGGGCCTAGCTCGCGCACCGCGCCGAGGACGGGAGTCGTGGCCCGAAGACATCCGTCCTCAAGCCACTCCCAAAGGTAGCCCAGTTCTTGCAAACGTCGTTCGGCCTCTTCCTTCGTTTTTGCCCGCAACGTGCTCTGCCAGCTTCGGCCCATCCCTGAACTGGGATCGTCTTCCGGAGGCATGACGTTCGAGTAACTTAGTCCCTTCTCGACGCAGTCCCGCGCGAAGTCCGGACATTCTTTGGACAACCGGTCCCAGAGCAGGTCCGACCGGCAGAGTGGCGTGGCTCCTCCCTCGTCGGCCGGCTTTTCGCAGAAGAAGAACAACTTGCCAGGATAGATGGGCGTCTGCGCCATCTCGTGGTGCAGGTAGATCGCGAAATTGGGAGGGGCTTCGTTCGCGGTGAAGACCCGTGGCGTTCGGTTCGTCCGCACGGCGTTCGACAACGACTCTTCGTAGGTGAAGTCCTCCAAGCCGAACGCCGCCACGAAAAGGTCGAAGTCTTCCGCCGTTCTTAGTGGGAAGCCCCGGAAGAGGATGGCCCCGTGCTGCGCCGCCTTGGCGCAGAGGGTATCACGATTTTCTCCGATCCAGGCCGCGACGTCCTCGAGGCTCGACTCTGGAGTGCGGCATTCCAGCGCCAGAGGGAAGGGTTCCCCGTTGTGGTGTTGCTGGCCGGTAATCGAAATCGGGACCACCTGGATCTCGCTCGAAATCATGCAACGAACTCCACGGACAAAGCATTCACTAAATGGAGAGAGCCTCGGCACGAAACCGGCACGCGTCGGCGGGCCGGTCGACCGTAACAAGTCAGCTGGGGATCATCGCCGGGGGGGTCTCCAGTTGTGGAAGGCGAGAGCCGCTGCACCTCGAGCGCCGGCGAAGTCGCCGAGCGTCGATCGTACGACCCGAGAGCTGAGCGAGGCGCCGGCCAGTCGGGTCGTCGCATACTTCAAAGCTTCGAGGTAAACGGTACCCTTGACCAATGGGCCGGCGACGATCACGCGCTCGGGATCGAGCAGCAGGGCGAGTTGGTGAACGACCCATCCGTGCGTATAAGCGGCGTTCTCGACGATCGAGCGAGCCAACGCATCGCCAGCGTCCGAGGCCTTGAGCAGGTTGGCGACATCCGGAAGATCCCCGGGTTTGCCCAGGAGGCTCTTCTCGCCGCGAGCCAGCCGCTCGCTGACCTCGTCCAGCATGGCCGTGACCGAGGCCACGTCTTCGATCGTGCGAGGCCGCACGGCCGGGTCGAGCTCGGTGCAAGAGACCGGCTGAACATCCTTGGGAGAGACCCAGCGACCGATCTCGCCCGCCAGGTCGTTCGCTCCACGCAGCAGTCTGCCACCGACGACGATTCCCGAACCAATACCGCTTCGGATACCAAGACAGATCAAGTCATTCAGTCCACGCCCTTCACCGCACCAAAGCTCGCCCAGCGCCATGGACCGCAAGTTGTTTTCGACGAAGACAGGAACCTGAAACGTCCTCTCGATCCGCGACTTGACTTCAACGTTGTGCCAGTCGCGGATGAACTTGTAATCCAAGGCCACCCCTCGTTCGGCGTCGACCGGGCCCGGCACGCCCAGGCCCACGCCTAACACGTCACTCCGGCTGGGACCGATCACTTCGCGGATCGATTCTTCGATAATCTCCAGCACCCGTTCCACGTTGGCCAGCGACGGAATCGTGCGGTGGATCTGCTCGATCGGTTCTTGAGCGAAATTCACCGCCATGGTCATGACCTGGCGCGCGTCGAAATCAACGCCGATGAAACGCCCCCCGAGCGGATTCAACTCGATGAGTACCGGCGGCCGGCCGAAACGGCGAGAGGTCGACTTCGACTCGACCAGGTAACCATCCTGGATCAGCCGGTCCGCGTAAATTCCCGCCGTGGAGGCCACTAATTGCAACTCCCTCGCCAGCTCGACTCGGGAGAGAGGCCCCAGAGCTCGAACGACGCGCACCATCGCGGACTCGAGGTCGGCGACGGCATGCGGTTTCTTCACCGCCCTCGGCGTCGCCCGTTGGGAATTCTTGACGACCTTCGCCATGGTAAACCAATCTCGAGATTAATCAGGAAGCGGCTGCCCCTTGGTCTCGGGCAGAAAATGGAGCGCGACCAGACCAACCAGGTAAAGCAAACTCAGGGCACTAATCGCCGTGCGCAGATCGATCCCCGGCCAGGTCTTGATCTCACCGGAAAACCATAATATCGGCGCCGCCAGCAGTCGCCCTCCGTTGAAACAAATCCCCGTACCCGTGGCGCGCAGGTGGCTGGGGAATAACTCGGGAAAGTAGAGAGCAAAGCCGGCGTGGAAACCCATCGTGAAGAAGCCGTAGATCGGGAGAATCGCCAGCATTTGCCCATACGACTGTGGCCCGAAGCAAGTGATCGGCACAATCGCCGCTCCGCAGAGAAGCATCAGCCGGAACGCGGACTTCCTCCCCAGGCGCTCTGCGAGCGGGCCAAAGCAGAGCAATCCCAGCCCACCGCCAGCCGTCTCCACGATGCCGTAGGCGAACTTCGATCGCTCGGCCGCCTCGGCAGCAGACACCCCATGCCGGATCAAGAACTCTCGCGTAAGATCCTGCCCGGCCACGGTCACTCCCCAGAACGTGCCCAGACCAACCGCCGCCAGCAGAAGCCCAAACAGCGCCGAGCGAGACCAGCGACGATCACGCCAAAGTTCTCGGAAACTGCCTAGCCGACGCCCCTCATGTTCAGCCCGGCGCCAGCTTTCCGGTTCCGTGAGCCCGGCGCGAACCCAGAGCACCAGGAGTGCCGGGGCGACGCCTGCGAGATAGGCGAGCCGCCAATGACTTCCCACGAGCAACCCCGTCAGCGCCGCGACCGCAGTGCCAATCACGCTCGTGGCGTGGAAAATCCCTGAGGCGTATGCCCTGGCCCGAGGGGGGAAGACCTCCGCGACCAGCGCCGCGGCCACCGCCCATTCACCACCCACCCCCAGCGCTACGAGGAAGCGCAAGGCAGCGACATGCCAGAGTTCGGTCGCGAAATACGTCAATCCCGAAAAAAGGGAGTAAAAGAGGATCGTGACAGCCATCGTCGGCTTGCGACCGAATCGATCGGCCAGGGAGCCGAAAACGATCCCGCCCAACGTGCCACCGACCAGAAAGACGGCCAGAAACGAGTCGCCCCAACGTCGGACCGCGCCAGGATCGCCCTGGGACGCCAACAACTCGCCGAGCATCTGCTCACGCGTGATGTTGAAGACCTGTCCTTCAAATGTATCGAAGATCCAACCGGCCGACGCAATCGCCAGCACCAACCATTCATACCTGCCAACCTCGGAATACCAGCGCTCGGTTTGCGGCGACCGCAGCTTCATTTTAGAACCCACCTACTTGGTTGGAGACCGAGGTCGGAAGTCCCACGTCCAACGACCGCGGTACCGAGCGGCACGAAAAAGTCGACCGTAATCGATCCTTGCCGCTACACCGCCTGCGTCCCCTCACCAGCTTAATCCGCCGGCCGCCATGATCCAGCCTCTACTCCACCGGCTTTGCCAACCGTGGGAATTAACACGATAAGGCGGCTATCGCTCGGATAGCAAACTCCCAAAGCGCAGAGTGATCACTTTACTCGAAGGAAGTAGAGAGTCGTTGGCTCATCTACATAGCCTTGGCTCACGATACACTCAACGCATACGACAAAAGGCAGAAATTAAGCGGTTCGATTCGATTACTTAGACCCAAGCACTCTGAAAAAACCGATCGGACAACCCACTTTACTTTGTCTTCGAATAAAGTCGAGTTGGGAGCGTCGCAATTTTCCGCATTCCGTTAACGGCAAACGCGCCTGAGCAGAAAGCTGCGTGAGCCGGGCTCACGCAGCTTTCTCCAATCCTTCAGAGCGTTTGGGTCGCAGGCAATCCGTCTGCGATCCTGCGACGAGGCCGTTAGTAGCTATCGGAACTGATAACCTCGCCTCCGTTCCTCGTGCCCAACCCCCACCAGGTCGTCTGGTTGATCGAGCTCTTGATGAATCGGACGCTACCGTCGGCCATGAGGGCGTTGGCGCCTCCGGAGTGGTTGCTGCTGGTATTGGCGAACGTGGCGTCATTGGGATAGCCGCCGATCGTGGGACGGCAGGCGCCCCAACGGAATTGCGTGGAGTTGGGTGGGACAATCGTGTTGAACATGGTCATGCCGACGGAGCCGACTTCCCAGAAGACCCCTCGGAGATTATTGAGGTTTGACTTGGCTTGCCAGGCTGTGTTGCACGCAGCCAAGCCGGCGGCGATGGCGGTCGGGTTCTGAAACGCATTGAACTGCATAGCCGCCCCTCCCGCCCCGCCGACACCGGTAACCGAGTTCCCGGGGTGGGTATTGGAGATCGACGCTGGAGTCGCCGACGATCCTCCATTGCTCACAACAGCCTCGGAAAAGGCGACCGTATTCGACGTGCCGTCCTGAACATCACGAATTCCATAGCTCTTGTACCACCAGAACAGTCCCGTGCTTCCTTGGATCGCCCAGGGATTGGTGGGAGCACCATTCGGTGAATTCGTCGTGGTCCCGACAGAAGCCACATAGTTGACGTCAAGAACATCCATTCGTCCGTCCGCAGAGCGGAGTACGCTCAGGCTTCCGGCATTTCCGTCCGATGGGCAGAGGTAGACCGTCAACCTCGTGAGGTTCACGGTAGAGTTAGCAAACCATCCATAGCTGTTTGGCATATTATTGCCAAGCATAAAGTTGCACGAGTTGTATAACGCGTTCTGCTCGAGCTGGCTGAGGAGCAATGCGTGGCCGCTCCAACTGTCCCAATTATAATTCTTGACGGGAGCATATTGTGAAACACCGAGGACGAAGCAGTCATGAGTCGAATGATAATTATGAAGCGCGAGACCAATCTGCTTGAGGTTGTTCGTGCACTGCGCGCGGCGTGCCGCTTCCCGAGCCGACTGGACGGCCGGGAGCAATAAAGCGATCAGTACGGCGATGATCGCGATCACCACCAGAAGTTCAATCAATGTGAATCCGTCTCGAAGTCGACGCTGCATAGGATTCCTCCCGGCAAAGCCCGTAGACCAGAGAAACGAGCCGTGAAATGAAGAAAGTGAATTCCTCTGAAATAGGGCTAACTCAATCCAAGCCCGGTTCCGCGCGTTCCGCTCGGGGACATGGACCGACAGACGGATTTCAACTTCCGCCCCGGCCATCGTCCGGAAACCATCTCGATCTCAATCAATAGAGAATATTGAGAGGATTAACTCGATATCGAAATAAGTCAAGAGGCTTACTGATAAATCGCGCCGCGAACGACCTGATTAAACTTCCGCGGAGGGTAAACTCGGCGTGCGATCCCCCCCTTGGAATGGCGGAGCATCGAAGCGATCAAGCCTGTTTAGGAGGGACGGATTTCGTGAGCAGCAAGCCTTCGAGCGGATCGCTGAACCGGCGCAGGCCACAGGTTACGGACAGGTAATCCGATCGCTTGCCGGCGCCTGATGGTACCGTGAGCGTCTCTCAACCTCTCCGATATGTTTAGGACTTGCGCAGAAAACAGCTTTTGTAAATTGACGATTGGTGATCTGAAGTGTCCCGCGCTGCGAGGTCCTTGACCGACTCAAGATCGTCTGAGTCGCCGCTGGACCCGGCGGGGTTGTTGCCGGAGGTACTCGAGGTGGGGAAGACGCGGGTCAATGAAACTGGGTTCTACAATCTGCCCCAGGAGCAGACGCCGTTGCTGGTGCAACCCGACAAGGATCGGATCGAGCCGCACCAGCGCGTCCGCATCAATCCGCCGGAGAATGGAGGAACCGAACAGCCCAAGCGAAGCAATCTCAGGGGCGCAAGAGGTAGGAGCATCCACATTCTGCGATATGCCGGACCTTCGCGAATCGGCAATCCCTTATGCCCCTCAATAGGACCCGATCACTTCCATCAGCTTGGCATGGGTCACTCGGTAGTTGGCCTCAGCATGCAGTTGCTCCAACCCGGCCTTCGCCGTGGCCGTTTTCGCGGCCTGGATCGCCGAGGGAGCCTTCGCGGTTCCCTCGACATCTCTTCGAGCCCGGACCAACTCGGAGGCCAGCGTCAATGCCTCGGCGGCCTGCTCGAAACCGAAGTAAGCCTGGCGAGCCTCAAGTACGACCTTCTCGATGGTCGCCTGAACGTTCTTCTGGGCCTGGACGATCTGGAACTCCCGCTGGTGCTTGACGTGCCGCCGTTTGCCCCAGTCAACGAAGGCATACGAAGCCGAGACGCCGAAGGCCCCGAAGTTTGGCTGAATGATCGGCGCAGCGGTCTGATTGAAATAGGACCCAAAGATATTGATGTCCGGCAGGAATTCGGAACGGGCGACCTGGAGCGCGGCGGCCGCCTTACTGGATGAAGCCATCGCCTCTTGAACCTGGGGGTTGCATGCCAGGGCCCGGCTCGCGGCCTCTTCCGCCGAATGGACGGGCGGCGCGGGGGGCATTGGATCCTCGAGGACCAGGATCGTCCCGGCCGGGAGGCCGATCAGGCTGTTGAGTTGCTCAACGATGTCGACCGCCTGGCTGTGCACCTGATTCAAGGCCTGTCTCGCTTCGATGGCTGCCACGCGGACTTCGGGGGATGGATTTGCTCGGGAGAGCTGCTCGGCATACCCCACCTGAGACCGCAAAGCGATTTCGATACGCTGCGCCCCGAGAAGACCGTAGAACGCCTGGGCGACGCCGGAAAGCAGTTCTTGTGTCCCCTTGGCGACCTGTGCCTGTGCGATCTGCTCGTCGGCCTTGGCGATCTTAACGGCCGCATTGATGGCGATCAGCTTCGTGATAGGCTGGGCGAGTGTAATGCTGGTCAGGTTGCTGTCCTGATTGATCGCGGTGACCGCGACGGTGCGCGACCCAGGAGGGAGGATCCCGCGCTGTCCCGTCCGCACCGTATTGACGACACCAAGATTCGAGTCGAAATGAAAATAGGCGACATTGCCGAGTAGCTTCGGCAAGTAGTCCGTCCTGGCAGCGGCCGTTACCTCATGCTTCTCGCGGACGCCGAGATTCGCAAGCTCGAGTCCCTTGCTCGTGGCAAGGGCCCGCTGCTTCGCATCCTCCAACGTGAGGTGGTAGGCAGGTTGAGGCGCAACGACAGAGTTCGGCGTGGGGATGAGCACGTCCTGCGCCGTCGCCTGGGCGGAGTAACCGATAGTAGCGGCGAAGACCGCGCAAAAGATGAGGCCACGAAAGGCCGGCATAAAACCCCTTCCTCCTACGGGTGAGCCGCCACAAACGGCCGACCTCGGCCCAGGTCCTCGTGGCAGACTGGCCATTCCTCGCCAGTAGGGAGTGCTATCGACGAAAACCAGGGAATACGCACAGGCGAAAGTTAAAGATGGATTCGGCTCGAGATCCCTGAACGCGAACGACCGTCAAAAACCGCAAGATCGATCTCGCGAAGACCCCTGATGCACATCCCGACCCACGGCACACATCAAAGCCCGAGTGGCTGTGAGGCAAACCAGGCCAACCCCGGAAATACATTACTCATTTCACAACTCAATGAATTGTTCGACTTTACAGAGAAAAAATGAACAATAAAAACATTTTGATTTTTAACATTTCAAAATTTTACACAGATTACACCTTGCGCCTCTGGTCCTTATGAAGCATTATCCGTGAAACTCGATATTCGAAGGGGGGGAAAGACGAATGAGGAGGCGTTTGACCATCAGACAGCCTTTCATTAGGACGATCGTTTCCGGCACGTGTCTCGCCCCGTGTCTTTCCGTTGCATCGGGAGATGAGCCCCGCAAGCCGATGCCGATTGCGGAGCGCCTCGACCTCTGGCAGACTCAGCGGGACGACATTCGGAAGACCACTCTCCAGGCAATGGGTCTCCTAACACGCTATAACATTCACATTTTTTCATATTTAAATCAAACCGCGCCGTAAACACATCTTTGTCAGGGTTCAAGGTCTTTCGGAAGACGGTGGCAACGGTGTACGACCAGTACAAGGCGGGCCAGAAGTTTACGCCGACGCACTGTGCACGGAGCGGAGGTGAACTTACCCAGGAGAAGTGGAATGCGCTCGTCGAGACGTTCGACGGAGAGTTCAAACCACGAGGCTCCGATCGATCGCAGCCCCCGTGATGCTCCCAGTCGGCATCGCCGCTCTAGAGCGGAAATCGCTTGGATAGCCCACACTCAGGCCAGAGAGTGACCCTGTGGCTCCAAGGAAGTAAAGAGGCCGGTGGAATGGCAGTGGTAGCTTGTCCACAGGTGGCGTCAGCCTGGGCCCACTGGTGAACAAGCTACCAGTGCCACCCCATACGGCCATCTACATAGCATCGGTTGAGGGTGCGTCTAACACAGAGATCCCAGGGGTTTCACCCAGATCTTCCGGGAATTCGTAGGCGATCCCATCGCAATCCGCTCTAGCCAAAGTCAACGGAGGGCCGATGGTGAAGCCATCAAGGCCCAAAAGCGCGGTAGATCCAAGAACCCCTTTCCGCTATCTGCCCACAGGTGGCAAACAACTGCGGCCGCCCGCGGAATGGCGAGGGCGGCCGCAGCAAAGCCGGCGCGTTCGTGATGGCGAGTCAAAGGCCGTGATGCCCCTCGTCTGACTCAGCCGTGGTTCGCCAAGACGGCCTCCGGCTCGGCGACCGGGTGGACTTTTGGGGGACGCACGGAGGCTGGTCGGCGTCGGATTTCGCTGAGACGTTGCATCAGCACGAAGAAAACAGGGACGAAGAAGACGGCCAAGACCGTGGCGGCGAGCATTCCGCCGAAGACGGCCGTACCCAAGGATCGACGACTGGCGGCTCCGGCCCCCGTCGCGTTGACGAGCGGATAGATGCCCAGGATGAACGCAAAGGACGTCATCAAGATGGGACGGAACCGAAGCCGGGAAGCCTCCAGGGCGGCGTCGATGATCGATCGCCCTTTCGATCGGAGCTCACGGGCGAACTCCACGATCAGGATCGCGTTCTTACTCGCCAGCGCGATGATCAGCACGATGCCGATCTGCGTATAGATGTTGTTATCCATTCCCCGGCAAGCCACGGCGATTACCGTTCCCAGCAAGGCCAGGGGAACCACCAGGATCACCGCGGCGGGCATCAGCCAGCTCTCGTACTGGGCAGCCAGAACGAGGTAGACCATCAGCACGGCCAGGGCAAAGACGAAAGTCGCCTGCCCGCCCACGCGCTTCTCCTGATAGGACATACCGGTCCACTCGCTGTCCATTCCGGAAGGAAGCTTTCGGGCACCCATCTGCTCCATGAGCTGCATCGCTTGCCCCGAGCTATATCCCGGCGCGGCCGAGCCGTTAATCGAGGCTGATGGGTACAAGTTGTACCGAGGGATGACGAGCGGGCCGAGCCGTTTCTCGACTTTGACGAACGTACCTAGCGGAACCATCTGGCCCTGTAAGTTGCGGACTTCGAGCCGGCGGACATCCTCCGGCTCCAGGCGGAACTTCTGGTCGGCTTGGACCCGGACCTGGTAGCTCTTACCAAACTTGTTGAAGTCGTTGACGTACGCAGACCCGAGCGCCGTCTGGAGTGTGCCGAAGACCGAGTCGAGCGGTACGCCCAGGCTCTTGGCCTTCACCCGGTCGACGTCGGCGTAGATCATCGGAACGGCCGCGCGGAAGGTGCTCTGGAGCTGAGTCAGGCCGGTCTGAGCGTTACCGTCACGGACCAGCTCATCGATCACCTGCTGGAGCTCGCGGAGGCCGACGTTCCCTCGGTCCTCGACCTGCATCTGGAACCCACCGGCGACTCCCAACCCCATAATGGCCGGCGGCGGGAAGGCGAAGATCGAGGCCTCGCGGACTTGCTGGAACTGGCCCATCAAGTTGCCGATGATCTCTTCCTGGCTCAGTCCGGGTCGACCGGTCCGCTCCGACCATGGCGTATAGGTGATATACATAGCCGCAGCATTGGATGCCACTGACGAATCCAGGATCGACTGGCCACCGATCATGAACCAACTGGCGACCCCGGGGGTCTTTTTCAAGATGGCGCTGACCTTATCGACCACAGCCCGCGTACGCTCCTGCGAAGCAGCGTCGGGGAGCTGGAGGCCGACGATGGCGAACCCTTGATCCTCGACCGGGAGGAACCCGGTGGGGAGTTTGGTAAACCACCATCCCGTGAAAACCACGAGACCGACGAAGGCGACCATCACTATGAAAACGTGGCGGACTAGCCTCTTAACGATCGCGATGTAAATCGCTTCGCAACGGTCGTACACCGCATTGAAGGCGCGGTAGAAGGCGTTCTTGCGAGCCGGGGTAGGCCGAAGATACGTGGCACACTGGGCCGGCTTGAGCGTCACGGCGTTGATCGCGCTGATCACGGCGGTCGCGGCGATCGTGAGGGCAAACTGGCGATAGAGCTGGCCGGTGATCCCGCCGAGGAAGGCCGTCGGGAGAAACACAGCCATCAGCACCAGGGTGATACCGATGACCGGTCCGATCACCTCACCCATGGCCTTGATCGTGGCTTCCTTTGCAGGCAGCTTCCCATGATCGATGTGGTGAGCGGCGTTTTCGACGATCACGATCGCATCGTCGACCACGATGCCGATAGCCAGGACCAGCCCGAACAGCGTCAGCATGTTGACCGAGAATCCGAGCGCCCCCAGCGCCGCGAAGGCACCGATGATCGTCACGGGCACGGTCGTCGCCGGAATCAAGACCGCCCGCCAGTCCTGGAGAAAGACCAGGATCACGATCAAGACGAGCACGCCGGCCTCGAACAAGGTCTTGTAGACCTCGGAGATCGACTCCTCAACGAAGATCGTCGTGTTGAACGGAATGATATATTTCAGGCCGTCGGGAAACGAAGGGGCGAGTCGGTCCATCGTCGCCTCGACCTTCTTGGCGACGTCCAGCGCGTTGGCGCCGGGGAGTTGGAAGACGGCGAGCGTCGCGGCGGGCTTGCCGCCGATTTCGCACCACTGGTCGTAGACCTGAGAGCCCAGCTCGAGGCGAGCCACGTCCTTAAGGCGCGTTAGGCGTGACGCGCCACGACCGTTTTCGTCGGTGTAGGAGATCCCACTCTCGTCGGCCTTGACGATGATCTCGCCGAATTCGTCGGGATCGCTCAGTCGTCCCAGGGTCGTGACGTTGTACTGGAACCCTTGCGCCTTGGGTGAAGGATATTGACCGACCTGGCCGGCGGCCACCTGGACGTTCTGCTCGCGGATCGCGTTCAGGACCACTTCGGTCGTCAGGTTGCGGGCCTTGAGCTTTTGCGGATCGAGCCAGATCCGCATCCCGTAGTTGCCGGCGCCAATGATCTGGACCTCGCCGACGCCGTAGATTCGGCTCAGCTCGTCCTTGATCCGAAGGTTGGCGAAATTGCTCAGGTACAGGTCGTTGTACCGCCCGTCGGGCGCGATGAGCGAGACCGCCATGATGATATTGGTCGACTGTTTCTTCGCCGTGATTCCTTGGCGCTGGACCTCGGCCGGCAACCTGGGCTGGGCGATCGCCAGTCGATTCTGGACGAGGACCTGTGCACGGTCGAGGTCGGTGCCGACTTCGAAGGTCACGGTCAGCTTGTACGAACCGTCGCTGGAGCAGGTGGAGTTCATATACAGCATGCCTTGCACGCCGTTGACCTCCTGCTCGACCAAGGACGCCACCGTGTCGGAGAGCACTTTGGCGTCAGCGCCCGGGTAGGTCGTGGAGACCATCACGGTCGGCGGCGTGATGTCGGGATACCGTTCGATCGGCAATCCGATCAGCGTGACGGCCCCGATGAGCATCGTCATGATGGCGATGACATTCGCAAAGATCGGCCGCTCGATAAAGAATCGAGAAAACATAACTGGAGCTCGCCGTGGGCCTCGGGAGGGGTCAAGGGCGGGACGGTTGATCGTTGCTGGCGACGGCTTTGGTCGCGGGAACCTCGGCTTTGGGGGCGACCTTCAGCTTGGGTCGGGCTCGCAAGAGGCCGTCGACCACGACCTGGTCCTTAGGTCCGATCGCCCCCTCCACAACCCGCATCCCATCCAGAAGCGCACCGGTCTTCACGGGACGATACTCGACGACGTTCTCCTTGTTCACGACCAGCAGGTAGGAGCCCGTCTGGTCAACGCCCAAGGCTCGCTCGGGCACGAGCAGCGCGTCCTTCCGTCGGTCGAGAGGGACCCGGACCCGGACGAAAAACCCGGGAAGAATCGACAGGTCGGGATTGGAGAAGACGCCTCGGAGCCGGATCGTGCCGGTCCCGGCGTCGACGCCGGGGTCCTGGTAGTCGGCTACGCCAATGTGGGGATAACGGTCGACCTCGTTGGCTAGCCCCAACTCCATCGGCATCGGTGCCCCGTCCACGCCCGGCTGTCCCGGCGTGCCGGTCGTGTTGCGATACCGGAGCAAGTCGTACTCGCTCACATTCACATAAGCATATATCGGATCAATCTTGACGATCGTCGCCAGCAGCGACGACATCCCATCGCCGACGAGGTTCCCCTCGTGAAAGTTGATCCGGCTGATTCGGCCATCGATCGGAGAATACATCCGACAGTAGCCGAGCTCGATCTCGGCATTTCGCACCGCCGTCCGCGCGGTTCCGACGTTGGCCTCGGCACCGAGAATGTTCGTCTCGTAGTCGGCCTCAGCCTGTTCGAGGCTGGCTCGCGTCGATTCGACTTGCGCCTCATTCTTCTTGCGATTAGCCTCGGTCCGGTCCATCTCCTCGCGGGTCCCGGCGTTCCGGTTAAACAGGTTGCGCTGGCGGACCTCATCGATCAGGGCCAGCTTCAACTGCGACTCGTCGAGTGCCAACTGGGCCTTGGCCACCTCCCGCGCTCGCGACTGCTTCGCCTTCTTCAGATTCGCCTCGGCCTCGGCCAGCCTGGTCTTGGCCTGGTCAAGCTGGACCTGGAACGGCACCTCGTCGATCACGAGCAGGAGTTGCCCCTTCTTGACGATCGAGCCTTCCTTGAAGTGCCTCTCCTTGAGGAAGCCCCTGACCCTCGCTCGGACATCGACCGAGAGGATCGGTTGCGTTGTACCCGTCACTTCGATGTAGTTGGTCACATCCCGAGTCGAAGGCGTGGCGACCGTCACCTCGGGGGGAGGCGGCTCGACGTATTTATTCGTTTCCCCGCACCCGGCCGCCAGGGCAAGGATCAGGAGCAAAGGGAACCCGGCACCGTATGAACAGGCCCGGGGCAACCTGAATTCAGCCTGGGTTCTCATCACCGACTCCACGAAATCTGCTTGACGCTTGACCAGCCAATTTGACTGTTGACCACTCGGTCAGTCGAGTTGACCATGCGGTAAATATGATCGGCCCGTAGATCCGATCCGTCAAGTACAATTTAACACCACTTTTTTGGCGTTCGGACCTTCAATTTGCGAGTTGACGAGGGCGCCTTGCCTCTTTAACCTTATTGAACGAGCGGTCAATTCGGGTGGGAGGTTGCGATGAAGGACGACGGCGATCGCGCCAGAGACCCGCAGGGAACGAGGGCCGCAGTTCTCGACGCAGCGGAGCGCCTCTTCGCCGAAGAGGGGTTCGCCGCGACGTCGATGCGCGACATCTCGACGGCGTCTGGAATCTCGCACCCGTTGATTCATCACCATTTCGGCAGCAAAGAAGGGCTCTATACCGCCGTCAAACGCCGGCTGGCCGAGGGCTATGCACGGCGATTCCCCCGGGCCGCTCGGGCCGTGAACCGGCCGGTCAGCATTCGGGCCGAGATGCGCCGGATCATGACGTTCCTGGCTGAAAGCCCGATGCTCCTCCGCCTCTGCCTCCGCACCCGGCTCGATCGCGACACGCAGGTCTGGCCTGGTGAGCCCGACATGCTTGATACCCTCCGCCGCAGAATCAAAGTCTCGCAGGAACGTGGCTTGATTCGAAACGACCTCGATCCAACCCACCTCAGCCTCATGATGCTCGGCCTTGTTCTCTTCTGGGTCGAGAACCGAGAACATTTCGACGAGCGCTTCGGCGACGATGTCAACGGAGAAGATTACCTCCGACAAGCCATCGCCCTCTTCGAGCGTGGCGCCTCCCCCGATTCCGAGAAGACGAGTCCTCCGATTTACCCGAAGGTTGACACCTCTCTCGAGCCCGACTGCCACTGACTACGACCGCCTCGCTCAACGAAAGCGGTCCGGAAAACTGCGGTTCATACGGCCACGTTGGTTGGTTGCTCAACATTCTTACAAGCTGAACACAAGCCAAATCCACACATCCATCTCATCACTACCAGGCGAAGCAGGCCTTCATGGTCCAGGTCAGTATGAGCGTAAAGCCGACCGCCGCGACCGCCTGACGCGCCAGCAATCGCGCAGCAAATCGCCAGGACTGCTCACGGGCAATCGTCCATGCCGTGACCAGACAGGGGAAAAGCACGCCTGCAAGGTAGGCTGCCGTGAGGATTTGGCTATCAGACAGCGCAACGGCCGTCTTAGGTTCGCCCAGAAGTAAAATTCCATCCTTGCGAATCGAGGCCAGGACTACCGCCGAAGCCGCTTGGGGGGGTAGCCCGAACAGCCGCATCACCGGCGCGAGCCACCGCGACAGGACGGAGAGCATGCCCATCCCGTCGAGTAAAGACGCGAAGAAGGTGATCAGCAGGAAAACCGGCATCGCCCCAACAAAGAAGTGGCGCAGGGTCGATGATGCCTCGCGCAAGATTGCCGAGGGGCCTGGCCATTGGAGAAAGTCTCGCCCGTGCAGCACGAGTAGGTTTGCCCCCGATCGCGCCTCGGGCGGCGAGGTCAATCGGCTGTAGATCAGCGTCGTCAAACCAAGGTAGACGAGGTAGGGCACGACCAGCCAGACCGCCTTGGCCGCTGCAAACACCGCGAGCGTGGCGCCGAGCTGGTACGAGCAAGCCGAGCCGAAGGCGATCGCCGAGAGGCAAGAACCACGCGAGCAAGCCGAGCACGCCCGCGTGTTGATCACGGCCGGCACATTGCAGCCGAAACCCATCAACACTCGCACCAGGTCGCGCGCCGCCAGCCCCAAAGGACGTGTGAACGGGTCAAGCGCCACGGTGAGCCGGTCGATCAAACCGCTTGCTTTGTAAACCGCGAGGAGTAGGGCAAAGAGAACGACCGTCGGCAACGCCCAGACGAGCATTAAGGGGAACATCGTGACGAAGCCGTATCGGCCAACCAGCACGATCTTGAACGGCGACGGCCACGTCGCGAGTTCTTCGACGAGCCGGGCCGTCGCCTCCTGGACGGCCGGTTCGACCACTGCGGCAAAGCTGTTCGCCAAACCGACGGCCGCAAGCGTAGGGCCAAAGAGGAGCGTGAACGCCAATAGAGCCCCGATCAGGCGAGAATGAAACCGAGGTCGCCTTGGCTCAACACACCAGCCGGCTCTTGCACTTGGGGGCGCTTCGGGAAATGCCTGAGGTGCATCAAGGGCCGCTCGCAGACGAGCGCGGTCGTGGAGGCTCAGTCGCCTCGCGTCGAACGGGACGATTTCCAGGTGGAGTTCGCAGCCGATCCGGGAGAGTGCCTCGGCCGCGCCGGGCTGGTCGCGCATCTTATCCCAGTAGGTCAGGGCGATGGCCCCGCGCTTGCCAGCGACCAACGGCAGCAAGTCGGCCAGGTCGTCATCAAGGTGCGTGGCCTTGGCCACCAACAGCACCGTGTCGCTCTGGGAGAGCCGGGCGAGCGCCGCTCGCGTCGTCTCGTTATCCGACCGACGAAGGATCCCGGGGGTATCGACGAACTCACGGCCATTGTCGCCATAGATTTCGCACGTCACCGTCGAGCCGCGAAAGTTGGCAACGTGCGCCGGGCTCCCCGTGAGCGAGGCGACGAGTTGCGACTTCCCCACGCTCTCTTTGCCGATCAGCACCACGGAGTCGGTCACGATGCCCATGGATCCTCCCGAAATCGTTTCAGCATTCGCACTCGTCGCCGCAGCAGGAAAGGTCGTCGAGGTACATCCCGTAATCGCGGAGCTCTTCCAGTGGTTCGGTGTCCACCCCGAGCCGGGTGGCGATCGTCGCGGCGATGACCGCAAATCGCTGGCGGAATTTGTAGATGAAACAGAAGACCAGATCGTCGTGACGAACGGCCGGGCCGCTCAGGAACAGGCCAGGGGTGATGGTCGATTCGTCCTGCTCGGTGAGGAGCGGGTAGCCGTCATCGCGCTTGGCGAAGAGGTCGTCGACCAGCGAGAGACTGCCACGGAACCCCGAGGCAAGGATCGGTGGGTTGCTCGTCTTCCATCGCCGGCCGTCCGCACCGACGACGGAGAAGTTTCTCCGCTCGGATTCGACCGCCACGACCTCGGCATCGCCGACGAGTTCGATACGGCCGGTCTTCATGGCCTGGCTGATTCGCTCGTGGGTAAACGGCGAAAGAGATCGGCTCGGGTCCAGGTCGTTCTCATGCCAGATCGCCGACTTATCGAGTACCGTGACCCGCTTGCCGAGCGCAGCGAGGTGAACGGCTGCGTCCATGCCACTCTCATACCCGCCGATGACAACGGCCTCTTTGCCAGGAACCTCGCGCCAGGTGCGTACCGTGGCGTTGTGCCGGCAGAGTTCCGCGCCTGGGAACGGGTCAAGCCTCGGGTAGAAGAATTCCCCGGCGGCCCAGATCACGAACCGGGCGTGGAATGTCCCAAGCGATGACTTCAGCGTGAACCCTTCTCCGCCGTCCCCTTCAGGCTGCACCGATTCGACACTGACCCCCGTTCGCACCGGCAGGTCGAAGTGCTCGACCAGGGCCTTGAGGTAGAGGCCGTACTGCTGGCCGCTGACATGCTCGCGGCGAAACCGGTACGCCGGCGAGGTGTTGGGAACCACCGCATTCAGATCGAGCAGGCCGAAGGGATTGCTGTGGAACGATGGCGTGATGAACTGCATCTCCACAGGCCACTTGGCGAACGACGCGCCAACCTCGCGCTGCTCGAGTATCGTGAACGACTCCATGCCGAGTGAGCGGAGGACGACCCCGCAGCCCACACCTGCGGCACCGGCTCCCACGACGATCACGTCCTGGCATTCCTGCTTCGCTCCCACTCGCCACGCTCGCTTTCTGCTGCAAGTCGAATGAATCCGCTCAACGTTGTCCAAGAATCTGATGACCCCGGAGAGGGCGAGCCGCTCGATCAGGGTGTCTCGATCGCCCACGCCTGGTAAAAGGCAATCATCCTCAGCGCCCAGCCATGCGACCGCGGACGATGCCGGAGAGTCCCCGATTCACGGGGAGACTCCGCCTGCGCGAGCCCTCTCCCAGGCAAGACAGACATGCCCTTACTGGATGCGAGATCCAAAGGCGAACGGCGAACCTGCTCGGGTGGGCCGTCCTACGGCACCGAAAACACCATCAAACAACCCAATGTTGATATGACAACCCAGGATAGGGCGATCAGTTGGCCCGCGGTTGATGATCAAACCCGGACGAGAACTGGAGGGGCGCGAAGCCTCAAGATACGAGGCGTCTGGAGATCGGAAATGGTCGGAGTTGGCGCGGGAACGGAAGAGACCAGCACGGTCGTCGTTGCCGTGAGCACCCTTTCGGCCGCGACCTGAGCTTGAGCTAAGTATTCACAGACCAGGCATGAGGCGACGGAGACGCCTTCGCCCGACTCCATGTGGAATCCATCATCGCCGGAGCCTGCATCCCGGCGCTCGACCGCACCGTACTCGCACCCCGGAAGACTGTGAAGTCCGGGACCGATCAACATGATCGTTCCGTTCAACACGGTCATGAGAGTGAGCACAAACGAGTGGAAACCAAGACGCATGGCTATTGGATTCAAAAGATCTGAAATAATAAAAAACCAAAACGTTTCTGGAAATAAGACGATACTGAAAAGATCTCAACCTGAGTTGACATTCTTGTTGATAGAGCATTATCATTAGCAAACGAAAGCGTCAAGAGTCGAGGCCATAAATCCTCTTCCAAAGTCGTCGATGATCCGAAATACGAAGCAGCGAGAAGCGATCCGCCGCGTGATCGAGGAGGCCGGTCGGCCGCTGAGCGCCGCCGAGGTATTGACCTCCGCCGGTCTGTATGCGCCCGGCCTGGGCATGGCGACCGTCTACAGGACGTTGAACGCCCTAGTCGACGAGGGTCTTGCCGTTGCAGTCCCGATTCCCGGCGAGCCGCCTCGGTACGAGAGCCACGATGCGGCATCGCGACATCATCATCACTTCCACTGCGACAATTGTGGCCGAGTGTTCGAGGTTCCCGGGTGCCCCCAAGGGATCGATCACCTCGCGCCCCCCGGCTTCATCATTCAGCGACACGACCTCGTCCTCTACGGCCGGTGCTCGGCTTGCACCGAACCCCCGAGGACGTAAGCCGAGGGCTTCGCCAGTTCTGGAGCAAGCCCGCACGGCCGATCCTCCTCGGCCTCGGTCCGACACTCCGGGCAGTGCCAACAACGCCGCGCGTTAAGAACCTGAGCCAACGCGACCAACAAGCCGCCGGCAACGACCAGAGGCATCTCGGCCGTTTTCGCGACGAGACACCTGCCGACGGCGATCAACATCAAGCCGACCACAAACAGACCAAGCGCGTCGAGTCGGCGATGCGCGTGCCAGCCTCGGCTCAAGACAACAGCCGCAACCATCATCATGAGCAACAGCAGAACAAGTTCCGTTCCCTCGTCGGCCAACCACCCCAACGCGCCGAGGGACACCGACGCCACCAACAATGGCGTCAGCAGACAGTGAACCGCACAGGTCATGGACAGGATCGTCCCGATTCGACCAAGCGTGATCCGAGATCGCGTGTGCCCCAAAGGAAATTCCCCTCCCAAGCTGCAACGCAGCCCGAATGCCTACCGCTCGACACCGGGCTCATTGCCAAAGGCTTTCGAACAGAATCCTCTCGCGGTTTCTTGATAACGGATTATCATTATCGACAAAGAAGACGTCAAGAGTCACGAACCTCGAAAACCACGGAAGGGGGGCAGGGCTCATCCTCCCCCGTGTTTGACGGCAGCAGCGAACTCGTATCGACTTTACCGGGCATAGTCGGCGTCGAGGTGATAGAGGACAGAGCCAAGGGCGCCCGGTGAATTGTTCGGCTCGACGCGGAAGGTTCCGGCCACGTGGCGCAGTCCGGAATGAAAGTCGAGGGCGAGCGGTTCCTTGAGTTTGACCTCGATCATGTCGGTAAGCTTGGGCTGGCCGCCGAAGCAACAAGTCCCGTTGTCGCGACAGAGCACGAACTCGCGGATGCCCGTCGACTGGCTGCTCGGGTACATGTATCCTTTGATGAAAATCTTTTGACCATGAAGCGCCTGGGCCGTGGCGGGAATCTGTTCTCCCGGCTTGGGCTGTAACGGTTCATAGCTGATCGGCCGGCAACCCTTGGGCACCTCGATTGCCGCCTGGTAGGCATTGATGCAGAAGCCAGCGCCTAAGGCCAGGACGGAGAAGCCGAGGCCGGCCCGCGCCAGGCCTCGGCCAGCCATGTCGTAGCGACGGACCGTGGAGAGGCCTCGAAAGCCGGCAAAGATACCGACAGCGGAGACAAGCAGGAAGGTTTCAGACCCCAGGTCGTAAACCAGGACCGCCGCGAGCAGAGCGAGCAGCCCCGCAATCGTACTGAGCACGGCCGTCGTACAGATCGGGCGGTAAACGGGATCCGCCGAGAGTTCGGTCACGGGTGTTTGAGTCTTCATTCATTCTTCCTTAGAATCGGCGCTCTGTCCGGTCTCGGAGAGACGGACTCCGGGCAAGGTCTTGCAACGTTTCTCGCTCCGATGGCACCCTCCAAGGCAAGAGAGCAGCCACGTCGCTTGATCGTCGTAAAGTCGTTTCCTGGTTGGCACTGATGGCTTGTCCGCCAATGGACCAAGGCTGGCGTCACAGGCGAACAAGCTGCCAAAACCACAACGTTTACTTATCTCGATTCAATATCATTACCACTAAACCCGAATCATCTTAACGTCTCAAATCCATGGATACTTTCCAGAATCGTCTGAGATTCTGCAGGTCCCCTTTTGCAAGACGCACGAATTCAGGTCAGGGTGCCGAGACGAGTGCCTTGGCAACATCCGTCCGGTAGGCGGTCATCGCCGGCAGGTAACCGGCCAGGGCGGCGATGAAGATCAAGCCGGGGACGAGGGCCAGCTCGGCGGGAACGAGATGCCCGAAACTAATCACGACCCCCGTCCGGGAGGCGATTGCCGGGCTCAGTGCTGCGATCAGAAGCCGCCCCAGGATCCAGCCTGTGAGGCCCCCCGTCAGCGACAGCAGGACCGATTCAAGGAGAACGATAGTCCGTACCGTCGAACGTCGCGCTCCGAGGGCTCGCATCACCGCGATCTCCCGACGCCGTTCGCTCATCGACGTGTAAATGCTCACCATGATTCCGACGCCGGAAACGACCACGATCAGCACGGTCAGCGCGAGCAAGACCGCCTCGATCGGTCCCACGATCACATCGAACAGTGCACCGATCTCCCTGATCGGAAGCACGGCCTGGGCCAAGGCTCCTTCGTTGATCAGGTTGGGGAGCCGGATCGAGGCGGCAGGCGAAGACGTCCGCACCAGGATCGCGGTCAGCTCGCGCTGGTCTTCGGGCAGTGGAGCATGTTCGTGTTCCTCGTGACCTTCCATTTCGTGGTGCTCGTGAGCGGCGACGGACGAAGTCTCTCGCTTCCCCGCCTCATGATCTTCGTGCTCCACCGCCACAGGTTTGGCGTGATCCTCCAGCAGGTAAAATCCCTCGAGATTGATGAAAATGGCGCGATCGTTTGGCGTCCCGGTGGGGTCCAGGACACCGACCACCGTGAAGGCGTCATGCTCATGTCCTTGCCCGTCATCACTCACGCCGTGGGTCGGCCGGAACGTGTCTCCCACCTTCAACCCGGTGCGCTCCGCTGTCAGGGCGCCGAGGATCCCCTCGAAAAAACCGGTCGGGTGAAAGTTACGGCCCGTGCGGAACGTGTATTCCCGCCCCGGTGCATACTCCGAGTCGTTGAACAGGTCAGGGACGGTCGCGACGACGCGGTGCCCTTCATAATTGTCGCCCAGGCAGTAGGGAGTCGCCTTGGCCACGTAGGACTTGTATTTCCCTTCGGTGAGATCGTGGAGGATGGAATACGGGATGTTCTCGACGGGTGTGCTCAAGTGGTACACCGTGTTCATCACGAGCTGGAGCTTACCCCCTTTGGCTCCGACGATCACGTCATAGCCAAGCCCGGCGTTGCGCTGGAATGAGTCGGAGACGACGTGGTGGGTCACCAGCACCGCGACCACCAGCGCGACTCCCAGGGCCATCGAAAATCCGGTGAGTGCGGAAGCCAAAGCCCGCTGTGTCAGGCTCCGCCAAGCGATTGCGATAAGGCTCATATCTGGGCCGCCACCTTGTTGAGGTTCTCGAGGTACACAGCGCGTTCAAATTGGGCCGCAACCTCCGGGGCGTGAGTGACCAGCAAGAGGGCGATCTCTTCCTCCTCGCAGGTCTCACGGATCAGATCGATGACCTGCTGCTGGTTTTTAGCGTCCACGCTCGCGGTAGGCTCATCGGCAAGCAAAAGCCGAGGCCGATTTGCCAGAGCCCGCGCCACGGCAACGCGCTGCTGTTCGCCCACGGAGAGTTGGCTGGGCCTGTGCCTCTCCCGTTGACCGAGTCCGACTCGCTGGAGCAGTCCCCGAGCCCGTCCGGCGTCGCGCCGTCCTCGTCCGAATGCCATGCCGAGCATGACGTTCTCGAGCGCCGTAAACCCAGGCAGGAGATTGAACGACTGAAAGATGTAGCCCAGCGTTTCCGCCCGGAACCGATCGCGTTCTGCCTCGTGGAGCCGTGTGATGTCGAGGCCGTCGATCCGCACTTCACCCGAGTCAGGCGTGCTGATGCCGGCCACAACGTGCAAAAGCGTGGTCTTACCGCAACCGCTTCGCCCCAGAAGCACAGCCTGTTCCCCCACGCCGAGGTGAAGTTCCTCGACGTCAAGGATCGGGAGCCGGCTCCCCCCAGGTTCATCAAAAGCTTTTTTGACGTTCTCAACTGCAAGCATTTATGATTCCTCTCGCGTGGGAGGATTCCACGTGAAGCCGCCGAAGAAAAAGACGGTTCGGGGTCCGACCCATTCGCGGAGACGCCGCGACGGGAAGTCCGACAACCGGGCCGAGGACGAAAGCCGACGTCGACGGGGGATCCCTCGAAGTTCGGCCTCCAGCCAACATGGCTGTTGGTTGACCAGTTACCCAGGGTTCAAAGGATGGCTCGGGCAGAGAACCGACGCCGACCCGGCCTGAGTACGTGCCAAGTACGAGCGGGCTCTTCAGCCGGACAAGCCGGACGAAGCATCGAGGAAGGATCGGGAGTTAGAAACCCGAACCCCGGCATCCTCGACGTTGGCGCATAATCAAGCCATGTGCGAGATTGGCGGAGCCCGGAGGGAAGGGGGCCTTGTATCACGCGACTGGAAGGAGTCCCAATGCGTAGCCTCAACCCGGAATGCGACTGTCTCCCGTCTCGGAGTGGACGGGATACACCCAGGGACCTGGGCTTGGGCGAAGAAATGGCAGATGAGGCACTCGTCCGCCTCCGAAGGGTCCGAGACGAGTGAATAGAAGCTCGCGGTGCCGTCAGTCTTCGCGTGGTGGCTACCGGCGATCTCGCGGTGGGGACACAGGAATCCCGCATGCAATCCAGGCCCGAGCGCCACAACCAGCATGTGAGGCGCGACGAACAAGGCGATCAGGAAAGTAGGGATACGCAACCGAGTCAAGTCGATCACCCGATCCTGTGTCAGATTTCATCCCCTTCCAGCTTCAATCGGGCACGCTTCCACGTCAAGAGGCTTCCTTCGGCCCAGTGTCGGGCTGAGACATGATCAACGGTGAGACTCGCCCGACGTACGGAAGGAGCCCGGAACGGCACACAGGATCGGCTTATCCTTCCCCACCGAGAGACTCAAGACCTGGTTCATCATCCAGATCGGCCAATTCTTTCGATCCGTCCCGGAATAAAACCAGATCGCGTCCGGGGGGACGGCCGAACAGTCGTCGGTACTCACGACTGAAATGCGACGGACTCTCATACCCTACCCGGTACCCCGCCGCCGCGGCGTCCAGCCCCTCGCCGAAGATCAGCCGACGTGCTTCGTGGAGTCGGAGTTGCTTCTGGTACTGGAGCGGGCTCATCCCTGTCACGACCTTGAAATGGTGATGGAATGCAGAAGGGCTCATGTGTGCTTCGTTGGCGAGCCTCTCGATCCGGACAGGCTCAGCGAAATGGCACTTGAGCCACTGGATCGACCGCGCAATCCGCCGCGCCTGACTGTCTCCCGCGGCGATTTGACGCAGTAGCTCTCCTTGCTCGCCTACCAGCAGGCGGTAGGTGATCTCCCTGAGCACAAGTGGAGCCAGTACCAAGATATCCTCTGGGCTGTCGAGCAAGTCCAGCAGTCGTTCGACCGCATCCAGAAGCGGCGGATCGATCGCGCTGACGCACATGCTCCGGACAGTCGACAGCTTCTTCGTCGCAGTCAGTCCACCCTCAACGATCAATTCGTTGATCAGGCTAATATCGAGGGAAATCCGAAGCCCCAGGAAGGGGGCGTGCGGCGACGACTCTATGATTTGACCGACGATCGGCATGTCGACGGAAGCCAGGAGGAAATGGGCCGGGTCGTAGAAAAAGGTCTGGTCGCCCATGACCACCCGTTTGCGGCCTCGTGCAAGCATGCACAGAGCGGATCCAAACACACTTGGAGTGGGCCTGGTCAGCGTCGAGCAGCGGAAAAGGCTCAAAGGCCTGATCGCGGTCGGATGCAAACCGTCTTTACGCGTGTGCCGCTCGATGAGGTCGACCAAGCCTGCCATGGACCTCTCGCTGATCTCCTCGCTCGCTCTTGCCATCGCCTCTGATCCAATTCTCTATGCAAGCATCCTGCGAAATGACAGTGGGTAGAGATTTGGCACTCCTTTGTAGGATTGTGTAAGAATCGGCGAGGATCCGATTACCGTTTTCAGAAGCTGCTTCCCTACGATATTTCAAAAGGCTATGACATAGCAACGTCTGCCTTGCCGATTGCCTGGAGGATATTGCAATGCTCAGTCAAATGGATAATACATGAGTGACAGTTGTCATTACTCGGGTTCGGGTACGACGCCGGTTGAGCAAGGACTCAGCTCTTCGCCTGCCCACGCGAGGGCCGCGTCTTCGTTGGAACTCACGAAGTCTTGGAAGCGATCAGCGACCTTGACGTGATGGCAGAAGAAGGCCAAAGCACATGCTGGCTCATGCAACCACGGTGGCGCGAGAGGCGCCATTCACATCGTCTCCGCAGGATCATTGCCTAATAAGCAATCCGGTCAGCTCGCCACAAGCGAGAAATCCAACGAGATCAACACATTCCTCCCCCCCGGACGAGGGGTCGTTCGAAGCAGCGATCAACGACGCCAGGGAAGGGGGGCCTTGTGAAACCCGATGGGTACACACCTCCGACGGAACCCTCCACACCTCGCCGGGCAACCCAAGTGTTGTTCGGCGATTCGCACCCGACCCACAAAACACAACAATATCTCAACTTCAAATCATTTTAATTTTTTTAAATCTTTTAAAATCTGCGAATTGACTCCACCAGTGTTTTCTCTATAGTTTTTGATGTGTATGGCGCGAACCACCAATCCTCTCTCATCTACCGTTGTGATTCACAAAAAACCTCCAACGGCAGGCTGAGTGGGACGAGCGCCGGGGCCGGATTGTGCAGCCAAGGCACTCCGACCGGCTGACGGTCTCCGAGGTCGTCGTGACGATCGGGGATCTTGCCGCTCACCGTGGGAAATGACTGGGGTCCAGCGGGCCTTGGTCTCGCAGCCGGCTCCGAGGTGAACCTATGACTCCGGAACGCTGGAGGAGAATCGGCGAGTTGTTCGCGATGGCGCTCGGGATCAATCCCGTAGAGCGCGAGGCCTGGCTCCGTGAAGCTTGCAGAGGTGACAAAAGCCTTGAGGCTGAGGTCGCTCGCCTCCTGGGCCAGGATGAGATGGCGGATGGGGATCGGTTCCTGGCATCGCCCGAGCTCTCGGACCAGGTTCTCGATCAGACGGAATGCTGGACGTCCCGAGGCCGACGCCGTCCCCGGAGTGAACCAGAGCCGATCGATCCTCTCCTGGGTGGTTCCGCCGCCGATAGCGATTTCTCCCCCAAATCGGTGATTGCCGCCGGCTCTCGACCGCAGCTGATCTCCGAATCCGTATCGGTGGTGCGGGCGCGGCTACGAGAATTGCCGATGATCTATATCTCCATCGTGGCCATGGCAGCCTGCTGGAGTTACTTCATCCTTCGAAGTGATGACAACGCAATCTACTATATCAATGCGTCCATCGTCGCTTGCCTCGCAGGCGTCGTCATCCTGCTTTCAAGCCGCTGGCCCATTTCGCTCGCCCACCTCAAGGCCCTTGAGTTGGGAATGATCGCGATCCTCGCAGCCCGGGTCGCCATCGTTGAGTATCGCCTCGTGCTGAAATTCTCACTGCGTCACGAGCCAGTGATGGCGCAGTTGACCGTGAAAAACATCGTGCTCGTCACCGCGGTCCTGATCGTCATCCACGGGCTTTATGTTCCGAAGACCTGGCGGCGTGCCGCCGTCGTGGTCGGACCGCTTGCGCTACTCCCCTTCGCGACCTTGTGGGTCCTCTTCCTACGACACCCCGACGCCATGAGTTGGCTGAAGCAACGGTGGGGAGAGAGGCGGAACTCGTCTCTGTCGCTGTTCACCTTCGATGCAATGATCCTGCTCATCTTGGCACTCGGGTCCGTGTTCGGGGCCCGTGCGATCTCCAGACTACGTCGACAGGTCGCCGAGGCCAGGGAACTCGGCCAGTATCGCCTTCAGCGGAAACTTGGCGCCGGCGGCATGGGCGAGGTCTATCTGGCCGAGCACCAACTCCTGAAGCGTCCCTGCGCCCTCAAGCTAATCCGGGCGAGCAGCGTGGAAGACCCCACGACTCTGGCACGCTTCGAGCGAGAGGTTCGCCTCACCGCCACGCTCTCACACCCCAACACGGTCGAGATCTACGATTACGGCCGAACCGAAGACGGAACCGACTACTACGTCATGGAATATCTGCGCGGCCTCAGCCTCGAGGATCTCGTCAGACGTGGCGGAGCTCTCCCGCCGGGACGCGTGGTCTACCTGCTGCGACAGGTCTGCCTGGCGCTTCGCGAGGCACATGCGGCGGGCCTGATCCACCGCGACATCAAGCCGTCGAACATCTTCGCTGCGCGACGCGGAGGCCTGGACGACGTGGCCAAGCTCCTCGACTTCGGTCTGGTCAGGCCCGCGCCTACCTTACAATCAACCCAACTGAGCGAAGAAGGTCAAATCCTGGGCACACCAGCCTTTATGTCGCCAGAGCAGGCAATGGGGCGTCGTGAGATCGACGAACGCAGCGACATCTACTCGCTTGGGGCCGTGGCCTACTATCTTCTGACCGGCCGTCCGCCCTTTGAGGGCAATGGAATTAAGGTTATGATCGCGCATACGCGCGATCCCGTGGTGGCGCCCTCCTTGATCCGCGACGGCATCCCGCCTGACCTGGAGCGAGTCGTGCTGCGCTGCCTGGCCAAGGACGTCGCCAATCGGTTTGCAAATGCCGAGAGCCTGGAGCGCGCCCTAGGCGAGTGCGGCTGTGTTGCGGACTGGGACCGGGATCGTGCCGCCCAATGGTGGCAAGACCTCTGACAAGCCTTTCCTTCAATTGACAATATTTTCAAGTTCTGGCATTCGCAAACCGTCGCCACCGGTTGAGCCGCGCCACCCCGATCGGCTCTGGAGGTGCAACACTGACGGCAAACCACTCGCACCAAACAACCCAGCGATCCGCTTTGTCTGAGAGCACAACTCAGGCGACAGGAGATTCCGGTACTCTGTCCATGGACTCGGCCCAGGATCAGCCGAAAATTCGCAGGTAGCTCGTTCGTAAAACGCATCCGTGTATGGGAGGAATGCAGATGGCGCATCGCTGCGTATGGGCCGAGCATGACCCGTTACTCCGCGCCTACCATGACGAGGAGTGGGGTGTGCCCGAGCGTGACAGCCGGGCACTCTGGGAAAAGCTTATGCTCGACGGATTCCAGGCCGGCCTGTCGTGGCTCACGATTCTTCGAAAGCGCGACGCCTTCCGCCAGGCGTTTCAAGGATTTGACCCTAAGATCGTGGCGTCGTTCGGTGCATCGGACGTCGCTCGGCTAGTCGAGAATCCCGGTATCATCCGCTCTCGGGCCAAAATCGAGGCAACGATCGGCAACGCCCGTGCCTACCTCGCGATGGCCGATGCCGGCGAGGATTTCTCGGACTTCGTCTGGACCATGGCGGGGGGCCTGCCGATCCGCAACGACTCGGGTCAGATCCCCGCAAAGACGCCGCTCTCAGAAAAGATATCCGCCGCGCTCAAGCAGCGTGGATTCAAGTTCGTCGGCCCGGTCATCGTTTATGCCTGGATGCAGGCAACGGGCATCGTCAACGACCACGCCGTTGGCTGCTTCCGTATGGAAGACGTCTGACCCCCGCTGAGCCAAGGTCCGGACTCAGTGGCTTTCGGTCGGCCCCAAATGCTTCCCCAAGACGTAGGCAGAGCAGCCTAGCGCCTGACTCCCGCCACGTCCCAAAGCAGGACGCCGCCGCCGTTCCCGACTCCAAGACCGGGATATCCGACGGCGAGGGTCTTGCCATCGGGGCTGTATGCCACGCTCCGGACATGGCCTTCTTTGACGCGGAACGATGTGAACCCCAATGGGGACTGACGAGGCGCCTGAGACTTGCCGGTAGTCGCAGATCTCGACGCTCCGTTCGTGTCACGACCTTGAATGGCACCGGGACCGTCGCTCCGAGATTCGGACACGGCGGGTCTCGCCTGGTCTCCTACGCCATTCGACTGATAAGCGAGAGTTTGTACGACACCAACGACGAAGAGACCGGCCAGGGTGACCGTACCTACGATTCCGAGTTTGAACTTCGCCATAGCGTAGAGCACCTCCTTGGCTAACTCGACGATTCTGCCCGAAGCCGATGTGCTACCAACCGCCCGCCGGTTCGCAAAAGTTAAGGACGCCTGGACCGTGGTTTCGAGCAACCCAACTCGAGCCATCGCTAAAGCGGTCTCATCAAGGATTCCGACGGCGAATAGACACGCCGGCAAGGACACACCGCGACGGGTCAATCGCCGCCGCAATTCCTCGCGAGCCCGCGACAGCCTCGATAGGACGGTTCCTCGAGGGCATCCGAGCCGCTCCGCCGCCACTTCCGTGGTCAGGCCTTGCAGGTAGCAAAGCACGACCGACTCCCGGTAACGCGCGGGAAGCTTGGCAATCTCTTCGTGGAGTTCCGGCCACGACTCGGAATGAACCTCCTCGTCGGTGGATTCCGCCACCTGGAGAGTCCATCGGTGTTCGTGACACCTCCGCCGAACCTCATGAGCCTTGATCCGCTGCGCGACTCGTCGGGCGACGCCATGGAGCCAGCTCGCCAAGGAGTCACGTTTTCGAACCGATCCGGCTTTGCTTGCCAGAATGAGAAACGTCGCTTGGAAAGCGTCTTGAGCGTCGTGCGAATTACCGAGGACCTGTCGGCAGAGACCGAGCACCATCGGGCCATGTCGATCCACCAGGACCCGGAATGCGGCCTCGGCCGTGAGGCCACGTCCCTCGACGAACCGATCCAGCAATTGGTCGTCTCGCAGCCTTCCAGACGCCCCCAAGTCCACCAAGACGTTGAGGTCTTTGAAAACGGAAGCTTTCGTGACACCGTCGGCCATCGATCCACCCTTCGGTTATGGTCCTACCATATAGTGCGATGGCGAGAGGTCGTGATTCCAACTTTCCTTAAAAGCAAAGGTTGTTACTGAACACAATTTCAAGCTCAGCTTGTTCTCCGTTGTAAAAATTTCGAAGAGGAGCGGTTTTGAAGTCTTGCACAGACACCTACAATTCTTGTGCGAGAGATTACTTGGCTCTTGAACTTTGCTATCCTCGCCAGTCGGCGCCCTGCGGACTGTTCCACGACGGAACACACATCATGCATCGATCATATTCGATAGCCGGCAAGATCGCCCGATCATCATCTTTATGCAGAGAAGCTTGCATGAGCGGGCTGATAGTACCTTTCCTTGTTGCAAGCCTGACGCCTTCGCTCGTCTTGCCCCGTCACTCTCAGGCGCAAGCACCTTCTCATAGCGAAGCCTTGGCCCCTCTTCGGGCGCAGGCTCCCACGAAACCGGCCACGGCGATCACGGATCTGTTTCGCTACGAACCTACGGGACTGTCATTATTGCGTCCCTATGTCCGGGGTAAGATTCCCGTCGTCTTCGTCCATGGGCTCTGGTCGAATCCATGGTCATGGGATCGGATGATCAAGACATTAGAAGCTGATCCCTTGCTCGACGCCCGCTATCAATTCTGGACGTACGGCTACTCGACTGGGGATCCCATTCCGCATTCGGCCTCGCTCCTACGGCATAATCTGGAACAAGCGCGACGGAAGTTCGCCCCGGACGATTCGGATCCGGCGTTCAATCGCATGGTTCTCATCGGCCATAGCATGGGTGGGCTGCTGAGCAAAATGATGGTTGTGAGTAGTGGAACTCGCCTTTGGAACGTAATCAGCGACCGCCCATTCGATGAAGTTGCGGCAGAAACGAGCGATCGCGAGCTCTTCCGGAAGGCCCTGATCTTTGAGCCACGCCCGGAAATTCGCCGAGTGGTCTTCATTGCCACTCCGCACCAGGGCAGCCGAGTCGACCGCGGCTCAATCCAACGTATCGGCACCCGGCTGGTGCGACTACCCGACCCGCTTCGGGCTGCTCACCACCGCCTCATCGCCGGCAACGATCAGACGTTCTTCAAGGAACACTTCCGCAGGAGTCTTCCGACCAGCATCGATGAGTTGCAGTGGGGCTCCCCCATCCTCACAGGCCTTCACGAGCTCAACGTCACCCCGGCGGTCAAAGCTCATTCGATTATCGCGGTCCGACCGGGCAAGGCCCACAGGGATCGGACCGATGGACTCGTGACATATGCGAGTGCCCACATCGACGGCGTCGCTTCCGAGAAGATCGTCTCCGCGACTCATCTCTGTCAGGACCATCCCGACGTCATCGACGAAGTGAGGAGAATCCTCATCGAGCATCAAATGCCCTGACACGTGCAGCGACTCGCTCGCCGGTTATCCACGAGCGAGAGGGGACCAAAGCCATCGAGTAAAAGACGATGGCGTCGAAGTCGTTGAGGTTCTTGGCCTCCCATTTCAACGGCTTCTTGATGATGGCCAAGCAATCGGTGCGAAAATAGGTCTCCCATCGTCCCGCTCGCTTCCCCAACTCATAGAGCGTGACTATTGCGTTCGAAATCGATTCGTGCTGATACCCTTTACTCTGCCCGATCACCAGCAGGTTTCGCTTCTTTTCTTGGCCTCGTCAGCGGCAGGATTTATAACCGGAGCGGCATCGGCAGAGCCTTGGACATAGTGGTCGCGATATTCCCGTGGAGTACGGCCGAAGTGGCGCCGGAACTCCCGTGTGAAGTGACTCTGATCGGAAAAGCCGCAGCTCAGGACCACGTCCGCCAGCGGCTCGCTAGTAGAGACCAAGGCCCGACTAGCCATGCGCATTTTCAGTTTATTGATTATTATCAGATTCTCATCCTCTCACGTCCCAGTATCACAAACCACTTGGCCGCCCGTTTCGAGTGAGCTGGGCGGTTTTTCCATCAAACCCGTTGTCCGATCGATCGTCCCCGCCCGCTTGTAGAACGAACGATATTTCACCATAGATCGCCCGCATTCGCTCCTGGCAAATTCAGCGCAGACGACGAATGCCACTTGATTTCAATGACGTTCGTCATACAATTCAGGAACGTCGAGCACGCGAAACCGCATTTCGCTGTCGCACGCGGGAAGCAGGTGGCGACGGTCCCGCTATCTCCGAATTCGATGCGCTCACATCCAGGCCCATTCTCCACACGGTAAGAACCTAGCTTTCGCGCGACTTCGATTGCGGGCGATGGCCATTCGTCCTCGCGCGTTCGGAGAGGCTGAGGTCCGACGAAATCGGTGTGAGCGGTCGAAAGACGACTCGAGAAACTGATCGAAAGACTCGATCCTCGGAGATTGACGGATGAGAACCGGACGTAGGGAGTGGCGTCGCGTGGTCATCACGGGGCTGGGTACGATTAACCCGCTCGGCTCGAGCGTGGCCGCCTATTGGGAGGCGCTTTGTGCGGGTCGCAGCGGAATCGGCCCGATCGAGCAGTTCGACGTGAGCGCCTTCCCTGTCCGTTTCGGTGGCGAGGTCAAGAACTTCGATCCCTCGATGCTTCCTGATCTCCGCGCCGCCCGCCGGATGGACCGGTTCTCACAGTTCGCGGTCTATGCAGCGACCGAAGCCATGCGAGATAGTGGTCTGGACCTCGACACCGACGACCCCTATCGCCGAGGCGTGATTTTGGGGTGCAGCATCGGCGGCCTGAACGAGTTCGAAGACGGACACGGAACCTACTTGCGAGGCGGTCCTCGACGGATCAGCCCCTTTGTCATACCCAAGATGATGCCGAATGCCGGCCCAGCGTGCGTTGCGATCCAGTTCGGCCTCATGGGCCCGAGTGGGGCCGTGGCATCCGCTTGTGCCTCGGCGGCCGATGCGATCGCGGAGGCGTTCCGGACGGTGCAACGGGGCGAGGCCGATCTGATGCTCGCGGGGGGGGCGGACGCGTCGATCACCACGATGGGGCTGGGAGGATTCATCGCGGCTCGCGCACTCTCGACACGAAACGACTGTCCCCAGGAGGCGAGCCGACCCTTCGACCGCGATCGCGACGGCTTTGTGCTCAGCGAAGGGGCCGGGGTGGTCGTTCTTGAGGACCTCGACCACGCCCGACGTCGGGGCGCTCGGATCTATGCTGAACTCCTCGGATACGGTCGGACGAACGACTCGTACGGAATTGCCGCACCTCACCCCGACGGACGAGGCGCCAGCCACGCCATCCGGCTCGCGCTGAAGGATGCAGAACTCAACCCGAATGACGTAGACTATATCAACGCTCACGCCACCAGCACCACCGTAGGCGATGAGATCGAAACTAAAGCCATCAAGCAAGTCTTCGGTGAGGAGGCCTACAAACTCGCGGTCAGCAGCACAAAAGGTATGACCGGCCACCTCTGCGGAGCCAGCGGAGCGATCGAATTCATCGCTTGTATTCTGTCGATCGTGCACGGAGTCGTCCCGCCAACGGTGAATTACGAGACCCCCGACCCAGCTTGCGACCTCGACTATGTCCCTAATCTCGCCCGCGAGATGCGGGTCCGGTCGGTCCTCTCAACAAGTTTTGGCTTCGGTGGTCACAACTCCTGCCTGGCAGTCGGCGCCTTGGACGGAAAATGAGACGCTCATACTTCCTTGCAGTATCATTGACCTCCAACTGATCCTTCAACGGCGAGAGCGCGCCATGCGATACCCCCCCGGACACAAAGAAAAGACACGAACCCGGATTCTCGAGGCGGCGAGCAAGGTCTTCCGTCGAGACGGCTATCACGCCTCCGGCGTCGACAAGGTGATGGAAGAGGCAGGGCTGACGGCTGGAGGTTTCTACGCGCATTTCAACTCGAAACAGGCGCTCCTGGCCGAGGCCCTCGAGCATGCGGGGGCTGAGATCGCCAAGCGGCACGAGGCCGAGTTGAAGAATTCCTCGGGCCGAGAATGGGTCGAAGCTTTCATCGAGCGCTACCTCAGCAAAGCGCATCTCCAAAAGATTGCGGAAGGTTGCCCGCTCGCCGCTCTGATCTCGGAATTTTCGCGATCCGACGAGTCCGTAAAGACCCGTGTCGAAGGAATGGTCCAGGATCTGGCGTCCCAGCTTAGCTCGCCCTCACAAAACGGGGAGCCAACCTTCAACGAGGAACAAACCCTCGCGACTCTCGCCTTGTGCGTCGGCGGAATCGGGCTGGCGCGATCCGTCCAGAGCGAGAAGCTTGCCGAGCAAATTCTCGCGTCCTGCGAGCGGGCGGCCCAGACGATTCTCAATAGCAACAAACAAGCATCGGCCAATGCGAAACCGCGCCGCAAGCGAAAGGACTCGTGAACCAAGAACTCAAACCGAAGCGAATCGAAGTCGATGCCAGAGCTCCGACCTCTCTCGGGCGGGCACTTCCAAGACCGATTCCAATGCACGAGGTGATGAGCAAGAGTTCTCACAATAGGAAATTTGCCCAAGACAAAAGACGATTGTCAACAGAATCCTTTCGCGGAATCGAGCGGGGAGACCGGCACCCCTCTTGAACGTTCGCCGAGGACATGGGACGTTCATAGAGAACCGGTGACGCTGGTCCCGGAAAAATCCACCGCTCGACGCACGCGCGAGGGGATTGATGAGTCGCACACCTAACTCCCAGCCGGAACGAGCCCTCCCTCCGACAGACTCATGCAAGGGAGCATCATCGATTCCTGAGACCGAGGTCTCGGATCGGAGGCCCCCGTCCAGAATCGAAGTGAGTGAGCATTCCCTTGAGTGTGAGGTTTCCCACTCTTTCGGCGGCAATCCCGTGTTGGTGTCACGCGGCAATCCGTTGCCGCTCGGTGCCAGCCTCACGCATCGCGGGGTCAACTTCTCCCTCGTTTGTCGTCATGGCACGTCCATACGCTTGGTACTCGCGGAGCCATGCAGCGGGACGATTGAGGCCGAGATCCCACTCGATCCCCTGGTTAACCGCACCGGGGATCATTGGCACGTCCAGATCGACGGCTTGCCCGAGGAGTTCTGCTACGGGTATCGCGTCGATGGGCCCAAGGGTAAAGGCCATCGTTACGACCCCAACATCGTCTTGCTCAATCCATCCTCCCACGCGCTCTCATGTGGACGACCCTGGGGCGATCCCGGGAACCTCCCTCGTCGCAGCTTACTCAATCGTTCGATGGCCGAACTCCCGGACGACATCCGGCCGGGCATCCCGCGCGAGGATACAATCCTTTACGAGCTGCACGTGCGAGGTTTCACAATCGATCCCTCGTCCCAGGTTCGGCGGCCGGGAACCTTCGCCGGCCTGATTCAAAAGATCCCTTATCTGAAAGAATTAGGGGTTACTGCCGTTGAATTGATGCCGATTGACGAATTCGACGAACATGACTGCCCCTACGTGAATCCCTTTACCGGCGAGCGTCTGCGTAATTTTTGGGGATACAACCCGATCGCCTATGCTGCCCCGAAGGCCGCCTATTCCAGCAATCCTGAGCGTGCACAACCCTGGGACGAATTTCGTCGCATGGTCCGCGCGTTCCACGAAGCGGGTATTGAGGTCATCCTCGACGTCGTCGTCAATCACACCGCCGAAGGAGGCAATGGCGGTCCTACCTACAGTTTCCGAGGTCTGGATAACAGCCTCTACTACATCCTCGACGAGCAGGGGGAGTACCTCAACTTCACCGGCTGCGGCAACAGCGTCAACAGTAACCATCCGATTGTTCGCGACTTCCTCCTTTCCTGCCTCCACAACTGGGTCGCCGAAGCCGGGGTGGATGGGTTTCGCTTCGATTTGGCTTCGGTACTCGGTCGTGATCGGCGCGGAAATCTGATGGTCCAGCCGCCCGTGATCGAGCGGATCTCCGAAGACTCGCTTCTGTCCGGTTCCAAGCTGATCGCCGAACCCTGGGACCTAGGTACGTATCAACTCGGGCGATTCCCGGGCGGAGCCCGATGGTCGGCCTGGAACAACCGCTTCCGCGATGAAGTCCGACGCTTCTGGCGCGGCGACTCCGGCATGACCTCGTTTCTGGCAACAAGGCTCTGCGGTAGTGAAGACATTTTTCCAGGTCTCAGCCCGCTCCTGTCACTGAATTTCGTCACATGCCACGACGGCTTCACGCTCCATGACCTGGTTTCGTACAACGAGAAACATAACGAGGCCAACGGAGAGGGGAACCGCGACGGCATCAACGACAATTTTAGCTGGAACTGCGGAGTCGAGGGGCTGACCAACGATCGCGCGATACTTGCGTTGCGCGGCCGGCAGGCTCGAAACCTCATCGCCACCCTGCTCGTCGCGCAAGGGGTGCCGATGATCCTTGGCGGCGATGAGCTGCTCCGAACGCAGAACGGCAACAACAATGCATGGTGCCAGGACAACACGACCGGTTGGGTGAACTGGAGTCTCGCCGAGCAAAACGCCGATTTTCTGAGATTCGTCCGGAAGATGATCGCGCTCCGCCAACGCCACCCCGCCCTCAGGCGCCGGACCTTCTTCACGGGCGGCCGCGAGGGGGGACCTCCCGACATCGTTTGGCACGGAGTCGAGCCCTGTCAGCCCGACTTTTCAAATGAGAGCCACGCCTTGGCTTATGCGCTCGACGGCCGGAGAGTGGATCGACCGGGTGTGATCGACCGCGATCTCTATTTCGCCTTCAATGCCTGGTGGAAACCTCTCACATTCCGGATCCCCGCGTCGCCGACGGGGCGACGCTGGCACCGCGCCGTCGACACCGCCTTGTCGACTCCCGAAGATGCCATGGAGTTGGATCAGGGCCCCGTGGTTCCGGTACGCCATGCTTACCGGGTCGAGGCGCGATCATTGATCATCCTCATCTCTGAAGCCTGATTGCACCTTCCCTTGGATTCAACAACCTTGCCCTCGAATTTGCAGAAATCGGAAAATGCCTTGACATGCCAGGAGTAGATCCCTTCTACTCAGTTTATCTCATGCTCGCGACGGGCAAATCGATATCGGCTATGGCAGCCCTCCCTGTACGAAAAATCGCAGTGGAGGGTTTTTCTATGCTTATTTCTATCGCGTGGCGAGCCTTCCTCATACGAGGTTTCATCTCCCAGAACGCCCAAACGCGGTGACTGTCGCCGCAACGTGAACGAGCATTCCGGGGCAATCGCTCGAAAAACTCCGGAGACGGCAACGTGCTCAGCACCTCGCCAGCATGCATTCCGCATCACGTGACAACGTTCCAATACCCGGTGCTCGCGACGCACGAACGCCCGCAAAACCGATTACACTTTGAGGAACTGGCAACGTGCTAAGCACGTTGCGCCGGAAACCCACCCGGCATATTGTTAGTTTAAAATGTCAATATTTCGAATTCAAAGCTTAACAAAGGGAGTGCCGGGCTATGAGCTCTGAGTTCATAGTCTTCGCCGGGTCAGCGCATCCTGAGCTCGCCGCCGAGATGGCGGCCGAGTTGGGAACGTCACTTGGGGAGTGCGTCATCGAGCGATTCCCCGATGGCGAAACAGCCGTTTGGCTCGACGAGTCGGTTCGGCGCCGCGAAGTTTTCATCGTGCAACCGACGTCTCCGCCTGTTAACGATCACCTCGTCGAACTGTTGGTGATTGCCGATGCCTGTCGCCGCGCGGCCGCATCCCGTGTCACAGCGATCGTCCCCTATTTTGGCTACGCACGTTCCGACAAGCGACACAACCGACGTGAACCGATCACGGCTAGCCTGGTCGCCCAGCTTATGCAGGCAGCCGGAATTGATCATCTCATTACGGTTGACCTGCACGCTGCGCAAATCGAGGGATTTTTCCACATCCCGGTCGATTCATTGACCGCCGTGCCCACGCTCTGTCAAGCGCTCATCGACCGATTACCGAAGAACACGGTTGTCGTCTCACCCGACTCCGGGCGAGTCAAGATGGCCTCCGACTACGCCCAACGGCTCGGATTGCCCGTCGTCGTCTTGCACAAACAGCGCTCAAGCGGCACGGAGACCGAAGTGACTCGCGTTGTTGGCGACGTGCGCGATCGACCCTGCTTGATCATCGACGACATGGTCGCCACCGGCGGCACGATCACCGCGGGTATTGAAAGTCTACTCGCGGCCGGTGCCCGCCCCGAAATCATCGTCGCCGCAACGCACGGACTCTTTCTCAGCGAGGTAGAGCAGCGTCTGAGCCATGACGCAATACGAACCATCATCACGACGGATACGGTGGCGACTTCAGCACGTGACTGGCCTCGGCTCGACGTCATCCCGATCGCCCCGCTGCTAGCTGCCGCGATCTTCAAGGTCACTTCCGATGGCTCTCTCCGTGACTTGTATTGAGGAATTCCGACCGCAACTGAGAAGACACCTCAATTGCCCAACGCACGTCCCCGGATGGCCTGGTCCGGGAAGTACGCCTCACCGGAATCTATTTCCTCCGGAGGTTCCTATGCGCCACTTTCGGCCAACTCGCCACCCGATCGACCTAAAATCCAATCCCGTAGTTCGCGGAGGCAGGCCAAGCGTTCCCGCACAAAGAACTCCGTGGATAGTTAATTTCTTTTTTAAATAATTCTTTCAGGAAAGCCGCCTCGGGCGGACTCGAGGCTGCGGATCCACGGAGTTCGAGAACCAGGGAGACATCGCGATGAGGACAACGTTGAGCATCATCAAGGCCGATGTTGGCAGCATCGGTGGCCATGTCGCACCGAGTGAACGACTGCTGGGCACGATCCGGGATGCGGTCAAGGCTGGAATGAAGGGGCTCTTGACCGATTATTACATGGCGACCACGGGTGACGACATCGCTCTCCTGATGGCACACTCCCGAGGAGCCGGCAACCCCGACGTGCATCACCTGGCGTGGGAGGCCTTCTTGGCGGGGACCGAGACGGCCAAAGCTCAAGGCCTCTACGGCGCCGGCCAGGATCTCCTGGTCGAGTCCTTCAGCGGAAACGTCAAGGGGATGGGCCCGGGGGTGGCGGAGCTCGAGTTCGAAGAACGGCCGAACGAGCCCTTCCTGGTGTTCATGGCCGACAAGACCGATCCGGGAGCCTACAACCTGCCGCTTTACCTGGCCTTCGCCGACCCGATGAACTCGGCTGGCCTGCTGCTCAGCCCTGAGATCAACAAGGGCTTCCGCTTCCGGGTCATGGACGTCGACCACACCGAGGGGGATCGCGTCATCGAGCTCAACGTTCCGGAGGACCTCTACGACCTGGCCGCCCTCTTGCGCGACAACAGCCGATATGTGGTCGAGGCGATCTACAGTCGCCACGATGGCGAACAAGCGGTCGCAGTCAGCACGACCCGGTTGCACAATATCGCCGGGAAGTACACCGGCAAGGATGACCCCGTCTTCCTGGCGCGGACACAGAAGAACTTCCCGGCAACCGGGGAGATCCTGGCCCCCTTCAGTATTGCCCACTATGTCGCTGGATTCATGCGAGGCAGCCACGTCGGTCCCCTGATGCCCGTTCGGAGCGGCACAGGCTGTAGCTTCTTCGATGGCCCCCCGATCGTCAGTTGCCTGGGCTTCTGCGTGAAAGATGGGCGACTGACCGAACCCATGGATATGTTCGCCCCTCCGTTTTGGGATGCGGTCCGCGACCGTGCCGCAGGCAAGGCCATCGAGTTGCGCCGGCAAGGGTTCTCGGGTGCAGCCATGTTGCCCTATAGTGAGCTTGAGTACGGCGGAATCACGCAGATCTTGGGGCGTCTGGATCGGAAGTTCGAAATTCGCACAGCCCCCAGCCCGGCTGAATTGTTGACAGCCTGAGCGACAACCGTTTCGATGAAGGAAGCCGCTGAGATCGCCCAGAACAGTCGAACCCCGTAGGCACATCCTCAATGGTCTGTTCTGGCGATCTCACAAAGTCGATCCAATCAAGTCAAGCGGCTCCATTATTATGCTCGCTTCTTGCAGAATTCTGGCTTGTACATACTAATCCTTCCCAATAATCTCAATTCACATATCACTGTTTTGTTAACAAACACCATGAATGTATTGAGTTCACACTGATCGGGCTAGATCGGTCCCACGTCCGACGGGCGATGAGTCTCGATAGCTCTCTCTATTGAAATGCGTTGCGTCCAATTGCTCGCCACTCAGATTCGTCCGTGACGGCCCACGGGGATAACCGAGCTGGCCTGCGGCCCCTTCTCACCAAGTTCCTCGGTGAAACGCACCTCCGTCCCCACTTGCAAGTTTGCGAAGTCACTCTGCAAGACACTGTTGCCGTGGAAGTAGACTTCTCGCCCGTCGGGCGTCTCGAGGAAACCATACCCAGCCTGTGGAAAAAGTTTAACGACGCGAGCATGTGGCATCGGATCGTGGCTCTTGACTTGACCTCGCTGTTGGCGAGCGTAATCCGCCAACTGCCGCCTGGCCTCATCAAAGGCGTCATGAATCATGATACCGATGTCTTTGTATGCCATATGGTCGCTCGGCTCCCGTCTCACAACAAGCTCGGAACCAGGAACCTTCAGGTCGATCCGAACATGATACAGGTTCCCATCCCTGTGGTGATTATGCGGGCGATCAACCACCACCCGGCAACTTATAATGCGATCATAGTATTGGTCAAGCCATTCCGCACTGGCGCGGATCGCCGACTCGATTTGCTCGTTCTGTGCAATCTTGTGAAACGTGATCTGCAAGGGGATTTTCATGACCATGATCTCTTAATTCACTATCTCTCTTACCCAATCTAAGTGATGCATACACCAAATTCTTTGTAGGACAACCCTGGTCTACCGAGGCTTGGGTAAACTGCCCCGGCAGGCTGAGGCGTGCCCTACGAGAAGACAGCTTGATGAGCGGTGCCCAACCTACAGGAAGGGGACTTGCGGGATGTTCCAACAACAAATTCAACCACGCGCAAACGACCGCAGTTTTTCTCAAATCCGCTACAAGAGCAACCGTGGTTTGCAACGTCAGACGCTCTCCAAACCACCCACGCTCCTCGATCAACAACCTAAACCTAATCTCGGATTCCATGATCAAACGGACTGTTGCGCACGGGGATCATCCCCCGGTCCATCGGGAGGTCCAGGACTGTCGGCGCAACGGAGTCCTGTGAAACGGCCCTTCGAAACGATGATCGGCCTTCGTACAATCTTGCCATTCGGCATATTGTTACATTTCCGGGCCGACCCGCTCACGTCAAGTCTCCTTCTTCTCGGACTCGGGTTCCGCTGCCGTGGTCGGTCCGCTGGCTGGGGGAGTCTCGCCGCCCAGGAGTGTCTGTCCCTCAAAGTAGAGAATCTCAGATCCCCCTTCGACCTCACGGCCCAACTCGTCGCGCTGGCCGTGCACCCAGGTGCCTGGCGTTTTAACTTCGGCGGTTCCTTCGGGAAGGGGACCAGACGCCGGATAGACCCCGGTCCGACCCACCACGTCGATTCGGCCCTGGCCACCACCCGGCAGACCGCTCTCTCGCCTTGCATCCTTCTCAGGCTCCTGAGCGACTTCCTCCTGAGGCGGCTCTCCAACATCCTCACGATCCGCGAAATCCGACGGCGCGATCAAACCCTCTGGTTCACTGAAAGCCCCAACCCGGGGATTCACCAGTGCGAACCAGTCCTTGTAATTCATACGGATGACATCTCGGTGTGTTCCAGCCTGCAACAAGATGTCGCCATCAATCTGCATTGAGGTATCCATCAAGACCTCAATGTCCCCCCAATGACGGAGAGGAGGAATAGCTCCCAACTCGCAGTCCGTGAAGACCTTGGACATTTCGGCTTCTGAGGCCAGTCGAACTTTCTTTGCACCGAGGCATTCCCGCACCTGCTCGAGCACAACGCGCCGACTTGCGGGGACGACCAGCGCCACAATGCGGCCGTCGGCCATCACGGCGACGACCTTAGCCATACGGTGCCCACTAACATGCTCGCCCTGTGCGACCTCCTGTGCCGTGAAAGCCTCGCGATGAGCCAGTTCCGCGTAGGCCACTCCTCGTTGATCCAGCATCTCTTCAATCCAAGTCATGACGGCCATGTTAACCTCCCGCCTCTCGTAGCAAGCGAGTGTGACTCTTCACATTTCAGCTGTTCGTTCCCAATCCACTCTGCAAACTGTCTCGTCTATAAATATCCCACCGTTTCCATGTCTCCTACGCCGTTACCATCGAGCAACGGGCATCGCAAACGCCACACCTCCATACACAAAGTCATTCTCAACGGGATAGCCGACCTTCGCGAGTGAAGGTCGGCGCGATTCGCTCGTTCAGAAGCAACCCTTTTGAAGTTCTTCGCTGATGGCTTGCTTCAGTCGCTTGACGTTCTCTTGATCCTGTCGCTTCAAATCGCGCCAGAGTGCTTGGAGCACAGAATGCCCCTCAGCATTGGCGATCCGTTGGTCGTACCTCCAGATTGAGTCCAACCGCCGGCTCAATTCGTGAATCAAGTCGTGGTCATGATCCTCGCATCCGCGCGTCTCCCCGAGGTGAGCCATTTCCTTTTCAGCGGAGAGTGTCATGTTAAGCTCCTTTCTTAGAAATCGACCCTGAATCAAAACACAATTATACCAAATCTTCCTCTTCCGATCCGGTCCATGCCTCGTTTCCCTTCCTCCTTTCGTGAATGGCGCTGTGGTCTTCGAAGACACTCGTCACGTCGACAGGCGCTCAAACTATTAAAGGGACTGGGGCCCTGTAGAGTCGACTTGAGGAATACCGGAATTCCGGCGATCGTTACCGACAGTTCGAGCCGCAGCCAAGGGCGCAAACACCGCGCATCCCAGCGCGAGATCGATCTCACTGTGATACACAGAGAGTGGAAAATCGGCTCTCGAACCGGGTGCTGGCGCGGAAGGCGGGGCGCGGTCCCAAGGATTGTGATTCAGGGATGTGTACATGGTTCCGCTCCCAGATGATCGGCCGTGGAAAGCGCCGATCGATCCTGCAAGTACGGCAATCATTACCGCAAACGCTCGGGAGAAGTACCGATCCGTCCGCCCTTCTGATGGGCAGTCTGGAAATGAAAAAACCCACCGGATACATTGTATCCTGCGGGGCTTTCATAGCCTTGTGTTGCCCATCGCGGGCAATCGACACTTTTCATGGTAAAGGGAAGAGATGAGAGCTGTCAATAGAGCAGAGGAGCGCAAATCCGATTAAATCCGTAGATTTCAGTGCGCCCCGATATTTCGATCTTTATCCTTGTCGATCGATCGGCGTGTAACCGTGCTCGGCTTGCGATCAACGCTTTCGGAAGGTTCGGCCCGGGAAGGGAGAGGACGTGTTCCAGGTCGTACTTGACGGAGCTTTCGGGCGAGCTCGGTCGGCAGTTCGATGTTTTGGCCGTCATCCAGCAATCGGTCGAGCAAGCGTGATAACAGGGCAAGACCTTCAGCAAGGACCGGATCGAGGGCGACCTCATACTCGAGTTGCTCGTATCGCGGGGCCTCGATCAGGTCCAGGACATAATCGAGCATTTCGGATCGATCCATGTCCTCACCCTGCGTCGATGAGGTGGGCCGCTCGTGCCCTTTTTTGAAGCGTGGCGATGGCCATGTGCAGACGGGTCTTAACCGTCCCGATCGGAATTCCCAAAATCTCGGCGATCTCGCGATACTTGAGTCCCTGGTAATAGGCCAGGATCAGAACCTGCCGTTTTGTTTCGCTCAGGTTCGCGACCGTGTCCCTGACCCATCGCCGACGTTCTTCCTCCTGAATTTCGACAATCACTTCAGTGCTCTCGTCGGTGGAGCGATCGACAAGCTGGAGTTGGCTGCTCTCCCCGTTGTGAGAACGGCGACTGGCTTTCGCTCTTCGCAGCGCATCGATTGCCTGGTGTGTCGCGATCGCATAGAGCCAAGGGCGAACCGGCTGCCCTTTACAGAAGAGGCCACATTTTGAATGGACTTGAAGAAATGTATTTTGCAGCACGTCTTCCGCGAGGGCTTCATCACCAAGATAGCGAACAAGGTAGCGATAAAGGGGCCGCTCGAATCGGCGAACGAGCTCGTGAAAAGCGTCCTGACATTGGCTTTCACGATACGAATCGAGCACCTCCTCGTCGCTCGACTGCGAGAAATCATCCTCATGGACCGACTGCAGGCGAAGCTTGGGGGTCGTTTGGTCCTTGGACAAATCTGGGCCGTCGCCCAAGCCCCAATGGGAAGACGCCCCCTGAGACGGATCGGCATGAGACGGAATGAGGGGAGCCGTTGGTAGGGACATTGTGCCTTCTCCACGGATCCCAAGCGGATCGAAATAGGGATGTGGCGACCATCACCGCAAAAGCGGTTAATGCCAGTAAAAGGGCCAAAGGGATGCGTCCTCGCGTCCAACGTTGGGCGGAAGGACGCACCAAAGAATCCAACCTTGCGACGTTTCGCAAGGGAGGGCTGTCATAGCTGCGTGAAACCGATCACCCGTCTCGAGGATCAGTAGCATTAAGATATCGTCAGACCTAAGGCAGCGTCAAGCAGGATGGTGACGAAATACAACGACCATCACTCACGCGTTTCCACAGGCGCATCGGACTCGGCGGGATCCCTTGGTACGGATCGGCAGGGAGACAAAGCATCTGGATTTGAAAGGATTCTTGGATCTTAACTACGCGGGGCAGCGCGATCAGAACACGGTAGGCTGAAAGATCAGGATTCCGACAAGGATTGCTAAGATCAAAACAACAAAAATTGCTCGGTCGATCAACCCATAAAAATAGGAAAGCTGGCGGAGTGCCTCCATCAGATGGTCGACATCCCGGCCTTCCGTCAACACGATCTCCCGAAATGCCCGGGCACCTCGACGAGTCCAATTCCCAAGGAACAAGAACAGGAGTCCCGTGATCAGTTCGAGCGGAGCAATGGCAAGCGATCGACTCCTCGGCAAGAACCTCATGAGGAAATAGAAGACGAGGATCGCGCCATAGAGTTCGAACCACAACCCGACCCTCCTCATCTTGAGGACAAGTCGATCGATCGCCTTGTTGTCCTCCGGCGAGAACTCGTACGTTAATCTCAGACCCGCCATAATTTCAGCCACCTCGAACCAATATCAACTCATTTTATCACATGACGTATTTCTGAAAGTTTTACAAATTTCGTGACATCAATAACGCAAGTCCGCTTTGATCCAGAACCGTTTGCGCACGCCGAAATCGTCGGCTGCATTCACCAGCTACAGGTCTCGGCTATCGAAACCGCCAAGACTTCAAGGTAAGGGACGACGAGCTCACGAGATTCGTACGGGTCGCGATTTCCAGGTAATCCCACCATCTGAGGGGCAGGGGGCTTTCCTCATCCAGGCCAATTAAAGAGATCGGCCAGTCGACATCCGACGCAAGGCTCCGATGGAGCCGAGATCGCGCCTGAACCAAGAGCGAATCTGCCCAACGCGAGAGCACGATACAAGGAACGCCCGTTGTTGGGTCAAGCTGAGCGAGACGCGACGAATTTCGCCATCTCCAACGTTCGTATCGACCACAACGCGCAGGCCTTCGACCAGCGGTGCTTCCGTCGGTCGTACCCAATCAACTGCGTGGTCAGTGAGTTCCTAGTCCACGAGACCGAGCGACTCCGACGAGGCCGAGGGAACTCCTGTTCTCAGACGAGAACGACCGAGTCCGACGATGTGGTCTCGACCTCAGTGTGACCGCACCGCCAGGCCAACCACCAGGCCTACCAAGACCCCCATAACGAAGACCGCGGCCGAGAATTGTCTCGGCTCCTGACGAACAACACTTCCGCTTGGGACACGAGGTGCATGTGCATCTTCCGAGGACCCGGCGTGGGCCGTAAGGCGACCACCCGTATGAGCAGAAACGTCGTGTTGAGAACTGTCAGCGATCACCTCGGCCGGGTGTGCGGTTGTCGAGGCTCTCCGCGTATCCATAGCGTGAGTGTGCAGGAATTTCTCGATGGTTTCTCGAGCCTCGCCGGTCTTTTGGTGGATCCGATTCACGAGACGATCAACGTCTCCTCCATGGCCTTCGAGGTCCGAGTCAGCCAACTGACTCCATTTTTGTCGCGCCAGGTCGTACAGCTTATCCATTTCACTTTGCAGTTCTCGAGAATCAATGGTCATTTCTTGAAGACTCCTCGATTCCGGTTCTAGCCGGCCATTGAACCAGTGCCTCCCGGAAGTCACCTACTCTGCATTCGCCGAAACATTAACACGATCATATTCGACTTCAATCCACTAAAATGTGTTCACAATATTACTAATTTTAAAATTTTCATATAAACTAATACTATCACCCGCGTGAGTGCTTGGCGGCGACTCTCACGCGAGGAATCGACCGACTTGGGAATCGCCGACGATCTTGAGCACGGGCTTCAATTCCGTCGTGAAAATCACGACCCCTGACGACCCGCTTGTTGATTCCCTCGCCCAATATCGATCATTCGACCCCGGATCGATGCCTCGGCACTCTTGGCCTTGGCACTCTCTGAGGCTTCACGCATCTGCTCGGCAGCGACCTCGTGAGTCTTTTCCGGCTCGCGATTTCGGCTGATTTTAGGCTTCGGCCCGGGTTTCGTGTCGCCGAGCTTTCGTTTTTTCGTCATCGGATGTTCCTCGATCGTAAGTCTGAGATTGCCGTGCAACATGGAAGAGTCGATCTTGGAATACTCCGCCTCGGCTTCATCCAAATTCAACGCGGTTCAAGACCTCGTGGATTCAACGGTTTGCCCCTCGTTCACGGCGGAATGCATTGAAGCTTTGACCGTTAGCACGGGGCAACCGGCTTCGCGCATGACTTCCTCCGTCACACTCCCCATGACGAGCCGGCTCACTCCCGACCTGCCGTGCGACCCCATGACAATGAGGTCACATTGAGACGTGGAGGCCACCCTAAGAATCTCGGTGGCGGGCTTACCCCGCCTCAAATGAGACTCCACGGGGTATTTCAAGTCGCTGCCTGTGGCACGACTTCGGACCTCCTCAAGTCCATCGTGACCGATTTCGAGATCCAGCAGCACTTCTGATACCGGGGCCGGCAAAAACTCGGGTAGTACCGCATGCAAAAGTACGAGACGGGCACCATGATCCCGGGCCAGCGAGCGCGCAACCTGAAGTGCAACCTCGGAGTGTTGAGAGAAATCGGTTGGATGGAGAATCCTTTGGAAGGGTCGCATCATGGGGTGCAACTCAGCCGAGCCAGGAGAGGAGGACCTCACAGTCAGACATGCACAGTTCGCCCGTCGCATCACCGCTTCCGCCACGCTGCCCATCAAGAGCCTCTTTAAACCGTGGCGTCCGTGAGTGCCCATCACGATCAGGCCGCTGCCAATCTCATTCGCTACGGCGAGTATTTCTTCAGCCGCCGTCCCTTGTGTCACTCGATACTCCACCTCCACCGGCATGCTTGGGACATACAGGTCGCGAAGCTGACGCAGGATCATATCCTTCCTTGTATTTTCTTCGTCGGGAAAGAAAAGTGGCATCCCCAACTCGCCATAGGCACTCTGCTCAAGAGTGGTGGGGAGTTCGGCGACATGAAGCGCTACCAGACGGGTCGCCCCTTCTTGTGCCAAGGAACAGGCAACGCGAAACGTGTTGTTCGCCGCGTGAGAGAAGTCCGTTGCGAAGAGGATCGTCCGGAAGTTCGCTAAGGGCGGTCTGTTCTCATGCATGATCCATCCTCCTCATGATCGTGTTCAGGATATCGACGACGATGAGGAAAAGAGGGAAGGGGTGACAAATGGAATCGTCAGTCTGCGAACCTGCCCGCCAAGACTCAAGCACGAGTGGGGCATTCTTCCCCATGTGCAGTCCTTCCGGAACTACCCGTGCCGTTCAGCTTCATGACGGCGCACGGCTTCATACCTCCGCCAGCCGTTGTACAGTTCTCGAACCGTCTCCATGTCGTAGAGATGTCGAAGGCGGACGATATGATAGAGTCGTCCTTCCGCTCGAAACGCATTCGCCTCTTGCAGGTCGCAGGGTACCTTGTTGTCTCTCAGGTAACTTGTGAGGCCGGCCGATTCTTCCGAAGGTATTTGGAAGCAGCCGTTGTCATCGACCGCGAGGTCATCGATCATCGTAGGCTTCTCCCTTGTCTCAAATTGCAGACCAGCGTTCGAGAACACAGCGCGTTGATCTGCGGTGTTCGTATTCTCCGGAGAGCGAGCCCGTTCGACCAAGAATCGGTACGTCGCGTCTGTTGATCGATTATTCCCAGGCCAACGTGTTCGTTGAGCCCGTCAAATCATCTGCCCCCGCCGTTCCCGAAGCGCGTCGAACACCTCCGAAGCCGAGAGTGACTCCGCGCAAATGAGAGGAGATCGTCCTGGCAAGTGATGCGGCAGCCGTTACCGCGGGAATGGCACGGCACGCTCAAGGCGGCGTGCCCGTTTCCGCTCATCGGAAGGGTGAATCAAAAAAGCCCCAACCATGCGACGATCCGCATAGTGGGGCCAACCTTTGCCATGAGAGGCCGCCCTTCACGAGCAACCCATCAACGCCAATGTAATTCTTCCCAAGGCCTGATGTCAAGATCCATCGGCATCGTGACGTTTTACGTCGGCGATCTCCGCTCGACGGACCTGGGTACGATGTTGGGCAGACTCCTACCGTCAGTCCCACCTTCTCGTCAACGTCTTCGGGGAATCACTTCCACCTGTTTAGCCTCTTGCATTGGCTCACGGATGTCATCCTCGATGAGCAACCGGGCATCTTTTGAGTTTCTGCAACGTCTTCTGCAAGGGGGAAAGGCGGCACTTGGCCAATGAGACTTCTCCCGACCTTTTCACCTTTCTTTCATGTATTCGTGCACAAATTGGACGGCCATGGCCCCCTCGCCGACCGCGGAGGCGACGCGTTTGAGCGAGCCGGAGCGGACGTCACCGGCCGCGAAAACTCCCGGGCGACTGGTCTCCAGCAGAAAGGGGTGTCGGCGAGCGGTCCAATGTGGGGATTGGACCAGGCTGGCTCCGGTGAGCACGAAGGCTTTATCATCTCTCTCAATTTCGGGGGGAAGCCAATCGGTTCGAGGCACCGCCCCGATGAAGCTGAACAGCGCAGGGGTTTGCAGACTTCGGGTCTCGCCAGAGAGGCCATTCCCGATTTCGACCGTGCTCAGGTAACCGTCACCCGACATGCGCTGAATCGTCGTATTGCGAAGCACTTCGATATTCGAGATTTGCTCGATACGCCTGGCGAGATAGCTCGACATGCTCTTGTAGAGGTCATCACCGCGGATGAGGTGGAAGACTTTCCGAACATGCCCCGAGAGAAAGACGGCCGCTTGACCGGCAGAGTTCCCACCACCGACGACGATCACGTCCGCCCCTCGACACAGTTGCGCCTCATTGGGGGTTGCAGCATAGTAGACACCGCAGCCTTCGAATCGCTCACACCCTTCGACCTCCAGGCGCCGATAGTGCGCACCGGTCGCGATGAGCAGGCATTTAGTGACCACCGGTTCGCCACCCTCCAACTGGAGTACCGGGTAGGCTTTGTCAAACGCGAGAGACGTGACCGGTGTCGTCACGGTAAGACAGGCCCCAAATTTGTTGGCTTGAAGAACCGCGCGTTCGGCCAGTTCGCTCCCGGTCAACCCCGTAGGAAAGCCCAGGTAATTCTCAATCCGCATGCTGCTGCCAGCCTGTCCCCCCGGAGCCAGTCGCTCGAGCACGAGCGTGGACAAGCCCTCGGACGCACCATAGACTGCTGCGGCCAGCCCCGCGGGACCGGCACCGACGATCACCAGGTCGAAAATCGCTTGTTCGAGTGGTCGGCGAAGCCCAATGGCTTCAGCAAGCTGACGGTTCGAGGGATTACGCAAGAGCAATGCTTGGCCACAAGCCACCACCGGCGTGTCGTCTTCAGTCAAACCAAACTGTTTGAGCAACAGGTCGACTTGTGTGTGTGCTTCAAGATCCAGCCAGGTGAATAGGACGCGGTTCTTGGCGAGAAAATCACGAATCCGAAACGTATCCTGCGAGTAACGCGAGCCAATCACGCGAAGGCCCGTGAACTCTCCCGATTCCCGCAAGAGTTGGCGCCGGGCGATAAAGGCCTGGAGGATGATGTCACTCAAGTCCGGACATTGATTGAGGAATCTCCGCATGGAAACCGCCGACACTTCGTAAACTTCGCAATCGCCATGGGCTCGGCCGCTGACGACCGCAGGGTTGCCCGTCAGTTGCGAGACATCGCCGGAGAACTGCCCGGGCTTGTGGGTTGTGAGGACTCTCGGCGCCTCGCCCGACTCGTCGATGATCTCGATTTCTCCCGACTTGACCAGGAAGAACTTGATATCACGTTCTCCGACCCGGAAAAGCTTCTCCCCATTCCGGAACGTCTTCAGTGAACAATCAGAGCATTGTCCCAACGTGGCAATTTGAGCCTCATTGAGGGTGGGAAAGGCGATGGCTTGTAAGTCTTGCTGAGACATTTGCGAATTGTCCTTGAAGGCGGCGCTCAAGCTCAATTTCGTAGGAAAGGCACGAACGACTGCGGTACCTCGAGCTCGACCTGATCCAGATAACACCACGCCCAGCGCTCGCCGGGTTCAAAGGAGGCGATCATCGGGTGAGCCGTCTCATGAAAATGCCGCGTGGCATGTCGACCCGGCGAACTGTCGCAACAACCCACGTGTCCGCAGGTCAGGCAGAGTCGTAAATGGAGCCAGGTCATTCCCGTTCTCAAGCACTCCTCACAGCCGAGCGTGCGGGCTGACACCGGCTTAAGATCAACAAAATGTTCACACCTCATCTCTATCCTCCCAATCGTAGGTTTTCGTCTCGCCATTCTCGCGTGGACGGCCTGGTGACGTCGGCCTCGGCCGGTTGGTAATCCTCAACGGATTCGCTCCCGTGACCTCCCATCTATACCGACGACCCGGCCGTCGAACTCGAAGTAGAAGGTCCCTACCGTGATCCACCTCAAGCCGTGACTTGTGCGAGCCGTCTCACAATCTCGGATCTGGGTTGTACGCCGACAATGCGATCGACTTCCTCTCCTCTGTTAAGAATCAGGAGAGTCGGGATGCTACGAACACGAAAACGATCGGCCGTCGCAGGGTTCTCGTCGACGTTGAGTTTGGCAAAAAGCACACGCCCCGCCATTTCCGACGCCAGTTCGTCGAGCATCGGAGCAATTTTCCGACAGGGCCCACACCACGATGCCCACATGTCGAGCAGAACCGGCAAAGGGGAATGCTCGACCAAAGCCGAAAACGTCCCGTCTGTAATCGCTACCGGCTTGATCTCAATGGAAAGATGAGTCTTGCACCGGCCGCAGACCGGAACCCGACCTTGGCCCATCTTATCCAGGGGAACTCGATTGGTCGCGCCGCAGGTTGGGCAACGAATGAGTCGCGTCTCTGACATGGCGACCTCCCTACATGCGAGTGCATGCCTCCCACTCGAAATTGAGTCCGCCCAAGTTGCTCGTTGATTGCTTGGTCGGATCTCTGGATTTTATCAGGTTCGCGAATCAACAGTAGCTACGCCATCGAGAACGACCTCGGAATTTGCTCTGCTCATCACCGGATTTCGGTCATCGACATGCATCGACACATAGTTCATCGTCTTTTCGTTCTTGCCAGTAGGCGAACCCGTACATCAAAGAAGACGGGCATTTCGCGCCCCCAATCCCCTTTCCCCTCGGTGGTTAAATCAACGCTCGTCGCATTTTCATGGATATGAGCCGATTGAGATCCAAAAGGGAGGGTGAATGATGGCATTCGAGCTGGCGCATAACTGGTGGACCCTCGTTATACGGGGCATCTTTGCCTTGCTCTTCGGTGTCATGGCTTTCGCCTGGCCTGGTATTACCTTGGGAGCCCTGGTGATCCTCTATGGGGCTTACGCGATGGCGGACGGTGTCTTTGCCATTGCAGCGGCGATGGGCGGAGGGACACAGGGAGTGCCCTGGTGGGCCTTTTTGGTCGAGGGGCTGGTCGGGATCCTGGTGGGTATCTTGACATTCATTTGGCCCGGGATCACGGCGCTGGTTCTGCTCTATCTGATCGCGGCCTGGGCGCTGATTACAGGAGTCCTCGAGATCGTCGAAGCCATCAGGCTCCGTAGGGAGATCCGGGGGGAATGGCTTCTGGCGTTAAGTGGGTTCTTGTCGATCATATTCGCCTTGGCGCTCGTCGTGAATCCGGGAGTGGGAGCCCTGGCAGTCGTCTGGCTCATCGGGGCCTATGCCATCGTCTTCGGCGTGCTCTTGATCTCGCTCGGAGTACGACTGCGAGGTATGTCGCGTTTGCCAAGTCCGACATCACACGGTTGGTAAATCCGCCCTCAACGGAACCGAATATCAGCGCCAGTGGCCATCCGTTGGAGTGCCGCGAAAATGTCAGCAGGTGGGATGCCGAGTCGAGCTCCCGCCGACTCGGCATCCCGATGGAGAGTCTCCAGCAACCGTTCATCGACCGCACACCTGACTGCACGCTGAAGTTGAGGGTGTCTTGCGAGTCGATCGAGGTCCCGGAATACGAGCCTGTCACGGAGCGACATCCCAAGAACAGCAGAGATGGGGCCACCTGTAGCGAGTCGGTTGCCCCGACGACGAGCAGCGTGCCCCTCACGGCGAGGCCGCCCTGGACCGCTTCCATGGCCCCGCCGCTGGTCACGGTCGACAAGATGACCTTGGCTCCCCCCAGCTTGTTGAGTTCCGCCGCCGGGTCTTGCGACTGATTGTCGATATAGAACCCCGCACCCAACTGGCGGGCGAGTGGCTCCTTCTCCTTCCCCCGGGCGATGCCGACAGTGCGGAAGCCCATTTTCGCGGCGTACTGGACGCCGAGATGACCAAGGCCGCCGAGTCCGAGTACGGCGACGACATCACCCGCTCGCGCCCCGCTATTTCGCAGTGCGTTAAACGTGGTGACTCCAGCACACATCAGCGGAGCCGCCTCAACCGGCGACAGGTCCTCAGGCATCCGCGCGACGGCGCTGGCGGGGGCAATCATGTAGTCCGCGTATCCGCCGTCGAAGGTGACCCCTGTTGTCTGGCCTCTCACGCAGGCGAAGAAATTCCCGTAACGGCAAGGGTCACAGTATCCGCAATAGCCGCCGTTCCACCCAACTCCGACCCTCTGGCCCAGCTCCCATCCGGGGACGCCGGGTCCGACCGCGTCAATCACACCGGCAACCTCGTGCCCGGGGACGCGCGGATACTGAATTCCTTGAATCAGTCCATCCTTCGTGAAAGAATCACTGTGGCAGACGCCACACGCCTGCACCTTGATCCGCACCGTCCCGACAGTTGGCTCCGGGATAGGCCGTTCGACGATCTCGAGGGGTCCTTTGGGACTGGAGACCTGCACGACACGCATCATCGACATAGGTATTCCCTCTGTCATTCAACGTCCTAGAATCGCCTCGGTTGTGGCATTGATGGCTATCTTAACTCTCCTTTCTGAGTGAGCAAAGTCATCAACGTCTTTACGGCCTTCGAGTCATTCCGCTCATTTATTCGTTTCGAAAAACACAACACGTTCACATAATTACTCATTAATACTATCGGGAACTAATAATCCAATATTTTTGCACTTTACAAATCCACATGCAACTAAACCATGTCTACCCCCAGCGTCTTGATCCGCAACGCAAGGGCGGTCGGCTTGATGACGAGCCACTCGTCCGACTCACTCAGCGTAGGTCGGCAGAAGGCCCCATCCAATCGAACCTGTTCGACCTCGGCTCGACGACCATTCGACCGCCGCCGGCAAGCAGATGCAGGCATGGGAACCGATCCCGTCACTCGGCCGCCATCGGGCAGCCGGTACGGATCCAACAGCGCGTACTCTCAAGCCACCGCCAGGAGTCGTCGTTGGGGATCGGCGAATCGTGATATGACGGATACCGAGAGCATGGCTCCTTTTGCCGAAATCTCGGAAATCGATTTTACGAGAAATCGGAAAACGGCGAGATTTCATAAGCCGTGCAAAGACAAGCAATACTGCGCAAAGGGTTGAGGCTTAATGTATTGCAGAATAATGCTTTTCCTGGCATGGAACATGAGTTCTTCCCCGGTGTTCTACACTAGAGGGGGATCGATGCAGGACAAGGAGCAGAGCACAACAAGGCACGCCTCGCCCGGACTTTGGTCAAGACGACGTCCGGCCTGGCCTAAGAACGGCTCGACACCGCCATGGTTAGGCTCGGCCTTGTCCCGACTGACAGCCTCTTGAAGCCCGCCCGCAATCAGCAATTGTTGCAAGCAACAGCCGACCGGAGACTCGTACCTTCTTTTCTCATGAGGGGTGGTCTGATGCCAAACTTACGTAGATTTCTCACCCGAGCCTTACTCGCCCCCGTTGCGGGGGGACTCCTATTCCTGGTGCACTCGCTCGCCAGCGAAAACCTAAACGCGCAACCGCCACAGCAACCTCACGACGCCATCGCCGACGCGCAAACTCCCAAAGCCGTCCAAACCGAACGCCCCGAACAGTACAAATCTGACCACGACCGCTCCAACATCTTCTCACCCGATCAAGGCACTCCCTCCTCAGGGGCTCTCTCCGAGCAGCCCGAGCACGGCGGCATGACCGGCTTTGATTTCTACCGCGACCCGCTCGGGGCCATCAAACCCGGCACCACCTTCGACGATATCTACAAGGCCGCTGTCGCCAACAAACCCAAGGTCCGCGAGCGGCAGCAAAAGCTCCTCGAGAGCCGATACAACCTGCAACCCAAGCTCGATCCCAGGGCCACCATGTCCCGCGGAAAACCCCTCGTCGTCGGTCCCACCGCCAAGCTCCCCCAGGGCCTCGACTGGGACTCCCTCGCCGCCATGCCCCCCGCTCAGATCCGACAGAAAGACCTCTTCCCCTACAAGGCCTTGCCTCACCCCGCACAGGGCGGCGGACTCGGCGGGCAGGTCTTTCCCAACATGCAGATCAAAATGTTCCCGCGCCTCGAACGCTATGACGTCGAGTTCGACCTACCCGAAGCCTTCCTACCCGAGTTCCCACCCGCTCTGTTCCTCCAGACTCGACCCGAACTCGGCGACGTCTCACGCGGCGAAGTCATCTCCATCAATAACTACTACCGACTCTTCAAGGACATCATCACCCCCGTCCAACTCGACGGCCTCCGACTCCTCTTGACTCCCTTCCCACAGGAAGAGTTCAACCCCACCGACGACCGCAAAACCGCCGAACCCAGCCTGGGCGTCACTTGTTTCGACTGTCACACCAATGGACACACCAGCGGACAGTTCCACATCAATCCCGACACGCGTCCCGAGCAGCGACGCATGCGTCTTGACACCGTCAGTCTGCGCGGGGTCTTCAATCAGCAGATTCACGGTGCGAAACGGAGCCTACGCTCCGTCGAGGACTTCACCGAATTCGAGCAGCGCACCGCTTACTTCAACGGGGACGAGATTCATGCCTTTAAAAAAGGCATGAACATCTTAGACCGCATCCAGGTCTCCCACATGGCCCAGATGCAGAACATCATCGATTTCCCGCCCGCTCCCAAGCTCAACGTCCTGGGTCGGCTCGATCCCGAGAAGGCCACCGACAGCGAACGCCGGGGCGAGACGCTGTTCTTCGGAAAAGCCCAGTGCGCCAGCTGCCACCCGGCTCCCTCCTACCTCGACAACCAGATGCACGACCTGCACCTGGAACGCTTTCTGGAGCATGAGACCGGCGATGGCCCGATCAAGAGCTTTACGTTACGGGGCATTAAGGATAGCCCGCCGTACATGCACGATGGACGGTGCTTGACCCTGGAGGACTCCGTGGAGTTCTTCAACCTGGTCTTGGAGTTGAAGCTGACGAAGGACGAAAAGCAGGATCTGGTGGCGTTCTTGCGGCAATTGTGAGGGGGGCTGGTGACGGCCCGAGAAAGGACCGTGTCATCCAGGGGACTCGCGAAGAACTTCCAAGGAATGGCGGGTTCAACGATGGGCGCGGACCTGCGTCACCATGGCCGACTCGGCGAGGCTCTCTCGAGAAGAGAGCTCGCCGCCCCATGGCCATGACTCGGCGGGAAGGGGCGCATGCTCGGGAGACGACCAGCACTCAGGCTGGCCGGCCCACCGTAGTTCGTTCGTTAGCCGGCGCTCTCGAGAAACCCCCTGAGCTGTCCGCTATGATCGGGGCGTTGGAGCTTTTTGACGGCCTTGGTCTCGATCTGGCGGATCCGCTCGCGGGTCACCTTGAAGATTCGCCCGACCTCTTCGAGCGTGTAGGTGAAACCATCGTCCAGTCCATAGCGTAGCTTGATGATCTCACGCTCACGTTTGGTCAACGTCCTGAGAACCTGCTCGATTTTCTCCTTGAGCATCCCTCGGGTCGCGGCGACGACAGGGCTCTCGAATGCCTCATCCTCGATGAAGTCACCGAACTCGTTGTCCTCGCTCTCACCGACGGGGCGGTCGAGGGAGATCGGGTGCCGGGAGATCTTCATGATCCGTCGCATCTCATCGATCGAAATGCCGGCAGCCTGGGCCGTCTCCTCAAGACTCGGCTCGCGTCCCAACTCGTGGAAAAGCTTCTTCGCAATATTCCGCAGTTTGGACATCGTCTCGATCATGTGGACAGGGATCCGGATCGTCCGCGCCTGGTCGGAAATCGCTCGGGTGATCGCCTGGCGAATCCACCAGGTGGCGTAGGTACTGAACTTGAAGCCGCGACGGTACTCGTACTTGTCGACCGCCCGCATCAGGCCGGTGTTCCCCTCCTGGATCAGGTCAAGGAAGGACAGTCCTCGGTTACGGTACTTCTTCGCGATGGAGACGACCAGGCGAAGGTTCCCTCCCGACAATTCACGCCTTGCCTGCTCATACTCTCGAAAGCGAGCGTTCATCGCCGCAACGCGTCGCCTCAGGCTCGCGGGTGTTTCCAGGGTGATTCGCATCAACTGCTTGAGCTCCTTGCGCAAGCAGTCGCGATCCTCCTCCCTACCGGCACCCCGAAGCGCTCGGAGTTCCGACAACAGCGTGGTCATTCTCACCGAGATTTGCTCGAGTCGGCTCTTCAACGGCCGGATTTTCTCGGTTCGAATCGACAACTCCTCCACCAGGTTGACAGCCTTTTGTCGCCGATTCTTGAGGTCAATCAACAAACCGCGGCGAGTTGGCTCATCCCGATCACGGATGTAGGCGCGAAAGTCACGCAGGTTGCACTCCATCAAGTGCTTGAGCGTGCTCAAATTCTGCGGCATGCGTCCCAGGATCTGGCCCTTTTCGAGATTCTCGGACATCGACACGCTGACGGTTCGGTCGAAAGGAAGACTTCCTTCCTGCACCTTCTCGAGAAGGTCGATCACCGAAACCAGCACGAAGTGGCATTCGAGCAATTTTCGGCGGAACCTTTTCCGCGAGATATCGATCCTCTTGGCGATGTTGATCTCTTGCTCGCGACTCAGGAGGGGAATTCCTCCCATCTGTGTCAGGTACATTCGGACGGGATCATCGATCCACCGCGAGACTTCATCGATGTCGTCAGAGGTGAGTTCGTCTTCCTCATCATCCTCCAACAATTCCTCGCTCAGATCCTCGTCGTCGATTTCTCCCGAAGCCAACAGGCGCGATTCAGCCTCTTCCTCGTTGATGAGGTCGATCCCCATCTCATCGAGCGATTCCAGAAGCGCAGCGGTTTCATCGGGACGGTCCCCGTGCTCGTGTAAACAGTCGTTAAACTGGCCGAAAGTCAAGAAGCCCCGCCGCCTTCCCTGCTCCAGGAGCCTCTTAAACCCCTTGTCGATCATTGCCATCTACAATTCTCCCTCAGCGCATGCCGCCCGATGACCCCATCAATTGTTCGCTCTGAGTTGGTTATAAACAACTGGGAAAATGCAGTTTAGCGCTGCAACTCTTTAATTTCTTGACTTTCGTCTTCATCCTCGCATAGTCCGTCGACCAGCGGTTCCCTTGAGAACTCAGACCGAGTTCCAACCCAAGAAGTTCGTTGCTACTGTTCCTTCACGAAAGTCGTCGTCGTCGCTACCCCGCGAAGCGAAAGAGACCCGATTTGGGTTCCCGGAAGATCGTCACCACCGCGGGCGGGTTTGCATGAGAAGCCTGACGGTACGGATCCGTTATCCCTTCGTAACCCCACTGGTTCTGTTGTGGTATGAACGGCCGCCTCGCTGCTTCACTACCTCACCGACGAAAGATAACATTCTTTACGCTTGGATCGGGGATTTGGTTCGTCATTTACCTGAGAGCGTTGAAGTTACGTCGTTCCCAGTCTCCTGAGTTACCAATTCAATGACGAACTCCGGGTCGGTTAGTGGAGCATCCGGCAAGTTTTTTGTAGGGCAGGCCTTGGCCTGCCGAGGCTCTCACGAACAGCCCAGGCCAAAGCCTGCCCTACGACAAGACCTCTTTGGATGGGGGGTACGCGACGGAAGGGGACTGGCCAGATGCACCGGTTAGATAGGCACGGTTGCACGCGACTTCGGCCGCCCGAGCTCGGGTCTCTAGATTCTTCAACAAATTTGTGATTCACCACACCAGCGAACCTTTGATCTCTACTTGTACAAGGATAATTGATTTCGGCAGACTTTCGTGAAAATCGAGCAGAGCGCAAAAAAATAGCCCGCCTCTTGTAAGGTGGGCCTTTGCTCAAGATCGCTGGCGAAAGGTTTCCTACGCAATACGTCGCGGGATATCGTCTTTTCTCGCGAGGTGGCCCCACCCGATGAAGGGTGAGACCTCTCTTGTAGGAAATGAAGTCACCGATAGTCTCGAGAAGAGATTTTCCACTCCAAGACGTTAATACTACGTTGTAGTAATACGCCCTGGAGTTTTCCTTGGTCATCCATCGCGACGATCAGCCGCTACAACGGCCAAGACCTCTACTTTGAAGGCCTCCCTTGCGAGAGACAGGCTTGGAGAAAGAAGACTTGCTTCCACTGAAGCATGAGGGAATTAACCCTTGGAGCCCTCCACTTGAATCGACCGGCTCTCTCCTTGGAGTATCCAGAGGGAGTGTCGGCTGCTACGGCAGTCTGGAGTCTCGGACTCGTCTTCCTTTACTCTCCGCTATTTCTACGTCCGCAGGACGACTCCCGTTCACGAGTTTTTCGATCCGAGTGGGAAAAAATGAAAAAAAAGGTGCCGTGCCCTAATCTCTCCTCCTGCGACAGGCTTTAATGGCTCGCCGCGAACTCGAGTTGTGCGCCGGCATCCATGAAAACAACCACACCCAGAATCTTCGCGCCCATTCATCCCGTTTTCTTGAAGAGATCGAGGAAACGGTCCTCGAACTCGTGATACACGTTGAGGCGATCGAGCTCGCGCTTGAGTTCGTAGGCCTTGGATCGATCTTGCTTGGCCTGTTCGAAAAGCTGTTCGATGCGTTTTTGTTCTTCGGGGGTCATTCCCTTTTCCTCCGCGGTTTCGAGCCGGACTGATTCGTCTTCCGTTTGGAGTTGAGACTCGTAGGCTCGTTCCACGCGCGCCAATAATTCGCCCAAACTTTGTTCCATGGTCTTGGCCTGTTCGGCAAGTTCATCAAAGTCGATTTCAATCCCGGCAATGGCCGTGAAAACCTGTAAGACTTCGAGAGAAGCTTTGGGAAAGGGGAGTTGGGCGAAGATGTGCGGCATCTCACCGAGGAGGCAAGACCCTGACAAGCCACGCTCGGCGGCCACGCCCAAGAGCACACCGTTCAACCCGCTGATCTGCCCGTCATCGATAATTTCGAGTTCGAGCCGTCTCAACTCGGCGAGGGTGTCTTCATCGGTGGCTGCGGCGAAGACACGCGAGTCGTGTTCGGGATGCATCGGACTCCCCATGGCCGCGAAGGTGAAGAGACGGTTCACACCCAGCGATTGCGCATAGGCGATGAGTTCGCGACAGAACGTATACTTACCTCGGGGCGGTTGGGCCTCTCCCAAGAAAACGATGAGATCGTGCTTCCCGTGGGGGTCGTTCCAGACAAATAGACGACTGCGCGGCAAGCGACCGCTACGGATCAAGCCGTTCTTGACATCAACGTGTTCGACGTCGAACAGTTCCTGCGACGGCAGCTCCGCAAGCAAATGCATGCTGAGCTTGGCCATCAGATAATATCCCGCACTGATGGCCACCTGTCCCATACCCGGCCAGACGGCAACGAGCCAAGGGTTATTAAGTTTTCGAACGTCCTGCATGTATCCTTGCTCCCAAATGCGAGATCGAAGAGCCACGCCTTGGGCGCTTCTTGGACCGCAAGCAAGCGAGCAAGAGAGGCTGTTTCTCACCCGATTTCCCACACGGGGATTCAGTTACTCCAACGCCCCTAGGTTCCGCGTCAGACGTGAGAAGCCGCAGGAGTCATGCCAACGCCAACCTCCGTCAGAAACGGTAACCGCGAGCCTCTGGAGATTCGCGACCGCTAGCCAGGTAACCCGAAACCGAGGCGAGCGTCTCTCCCATGCGTTCGATCTCCGTTCACCGAAATTCGATAAAAAAACCCGCCAATGCGCAGAAGACGCACCACGGGGCCACCCTAGCCGAGATCCTGCCGCCCAATCACGAGCGGCATCAAAACACTTTTAGCATACCAGGTCAAATATGCATAAACAAGCGCAAGGATTCTTCGAAACGAGTCCGAAATCCGTCATCAGATCAATGAGAGCCTGCCCCTTCGAGCGACCTTTCCCGGGATTTGCCATCGATCAGTCAACGCGCTGAGATTTTGCGCGATCGAAAATGGACCGATCGCGTTCAAGGCATGGATGAATGGAAGAGCGCTGGGTCAAAGGGGGACACCCGCCATGCGTTCCTACGCTCCGGCATGAGGTTTCGCGGGAGAATCCGCATCCTGGGCACTATGAGGACAAAACCTCACGTGATCGGAAAATCGGGGCGAGTGGGATGAGAAAAGTTTTCGGATGCCGTGGTGCCGGAACGTCGTCAAATGACGCTCATCTGAACGGGAGCCAATGACGCGTCTCCACACGCATCAGAGGCAGGCAAATCATCGATCCGATAGGAGCGACGCTCTTGGGGAACGAAACGGATATCGACCCGAGCTCGGACGCACGCAAGCTCCACACCCCCGAAGAGATCGCCGCGCGATTGGGCGGACTGAGCATCAAGAGCCTCAATGAGCTCATCCGCAATCAAGAACTCGAGACAACGACTCTTGGCTATGCGGAATCCTCCCGAAAAGGAGGTCCCCGACGCCGCATCTGGGCCATGGACGACTCGCAACTCAAAGCCCTACTTGCTCACAGAGAACGCCGGCGCGATTCTCAACGGACGAGTTGAGGCCGCGTCCGTTACGAGACCCTGGCTCCCCTCCCGGCTCAGGAATTCTCCCACCGGTCACGGCATGGCAGAGTTAGGTGAGGCGAATCGACCCGAACGCGATGAAGCCCCGGGGTAGTCGACCGGCTACTTGATCACAGTGGTGAGAGATCCAATATCACGCTCCTACCCACTTAAACATCGACTCGTCCGCACATAAGTCGATGTCGTCAGTCCTCGTGGGGTGGACGCCCCACCGAGGGCCTTGCCCATCATCGGCGGCCGATGCCCACCCTTGATGTTCCCGGCGATCTCATCCAGTATGGGGAGATCGCATGGATTACCTGCCGTCGGAACGCCAGACATGCCTTGAGACGTCAGACGAGCGTGTCGGAAAAACTTCTTCGCGTCTTCGACTTGCACGGAACCGGCTGAGCCGCTACGCTCAATGTCGGTGACACTGAATCTCAATCGCGTCGACTATCAAGACCCACCATGGATCCACAGACTGTTTTGGCAGTCCTTCCTGGACCCGGCCCTCATCAGCGGCTACAAGTCACGCTTGTCCGTGCTCGAAACGGACGATCGATGATTGAGCTCCGCGAGCAGCACTACGCCGAGGGGATCGGTTGGTTCGATCAGCGCACCCTCACGCTGAACTCCCGCCAATTCAAACAACTGCGAATGATCTTCGGCAGTAAGGATGCTGCCTGGGATACCGACAATGAGCTCACGATGACGCTCCCGTTCCCCGGTCCCGCAGAGCAGGAGCCGCGACGGGTCGCATCGGGCGAGTAGGACCTCATCTCGCCCAAGATTGCTGTGAGAGGCTCGAGAGGATGCCGGTGGCTTACCGGCATCCTTTTGCGTTTCGAAAGTGATCAGCCCGTCTTTTGTTGACTGCGGAGCTGTCCCACGGGCACCAGGTCGCGTTTCTCGAGGATCTTTTCGAGGTGATCGACGCCATGCTGCTCGTCGGCACAGATGTCTTCGAACAAGTTGCGGAGCGCAACGTCGTGCGGTTCCAGAAGGTCAAGGACCTCGGTATACAGCTCGACATGCTTACGCTCGATTTCCAGTGAGAATTCAAGCATCTCGGTCAGGTCGAGAGACTGCTTGACCTCGGCCCGCTCTACACTCGTAACCCCACCCAAGGCCACGATCTTGTCCCCGACTTTATGAGCGTGCCCGAGAGCCTCCTCACCGTTCTCGCGGAAGAATTCGTAGTAAACCTCGCGCAATGGCCCCCGAACCACAAAACTGAATTGGGTGTATTGGACGAGGCCCGCATACTCCCAGCGCAAAATCTCGTTGAGCTTTTCGATCAACACTGTTCGATCGGCCATGACAATTCTCGGTTGGCAAAAGATTCGGACGAGAGAGGCCAGATCGGAACCGAACCGGCAGCTCTCACACTTTTCACTCTTATCTAATGGACGTCGACACGTCCAGATCTATAGCGAAAACCGTGCCCAAACCATAAGCCGGCGCCAGACCATCCCCTCGCATCCGGCAAATGCCGGTTCAACCCACGCTTCCTAAAAAATCTCTAATGGGCCTGTTGACAAAGCCTCTGCGATCCGTCAATCTATGCTCTCAATTGAGACTGAATCTCAATTTCATCTGGTGCCGCGACTGGTTCGACCTTGGTCCCGTCGAACTGGAAGTCTGGCCCAGTCGATCAGGGATTGCGCGTGCCGTACGCTCCGACCGCTCGCATTGCCACGAGGGACGTCTGCCGTTGGTCCCGGCCTGACAGTTTCGGTGGCATTCGAAGATATCTTTCTTCGAAATTGGTGAAGCGGACCTCATCCGGCGGATTGGAAACGAATTCTCGTTTTCGAATCGCCTGGCAGGTCTTGGAAGTGGTTGGGCTGAACATCAGCCTGACCGGCGACACCACGCGAGTTCGATCGCAATCGATGTCTCGGTCGGGCAGGCTAGCGGCAAGGCTTGGCGCTTGGCGACGAAACCTTGCCGGGGTGAGAACGGAGAGAACGACCATGGATCCGCACCGGGACCTCGTGCAGCAGTGCCTTGCGCTCATCGACCAAGACCAGTCCGACGAAGCCGTTCGACTCGTGGAGGGGGTTGTCCAGCAGCATCAAGATGACGGATACGTCTGGCAACTCCTGGGACTGCTTCGTCATCGTACACGGGACATGAAGGGAGCGCAGGGGGCACTCGAGACCTCAAGTCTTCTGGTTCCCTTGAAGCCTTCGGCTCGATGTGCCCTGGCAGACTGCTACGCAAGGACGGGGCATCAAGATCTGGCGGTCGACCTCTACAACGACCTCGCGGCGGACGCGCGATGCCCCACCGAGTTACTCGGGACTATCGCGTCCGGCCTGGGAGCTCTGGGGCAGCACGAATTCGCGCTTGAGGTTTGCCGCACCCTGGTACGGCGAGAACCCGATTGTCCCGAAGGACATTTCGGTATCGCGTACTATCTCAGGCGATTGGGAGCCTCCATCGCCGTAGCATTGCCGTCGGCCACGCGGGCTCAGGAGTTGGCCCCGCAGGATCCGCTCTACACCGTCGCCCTGGCCTCCATGTTCGCTCACCTCGGCCGCCATGAAGAGGCCCGCGACTTGCTTCGCGACCTTGATCCCACAACCGTGACCTGCCGCTGCTGCCTGCAACGGATGTCCGCCATTCTCCTGCACGGCAGCTCCACTCCTGGCCCCCAAAAGACCAGCGAGCCCCACACACACCAAGACAAGCCTGACGGCCCCGAACACGCATCGGGAGCGTGACGGAGCATCCGTCGGGGAGAGCATTCCTCCGGTCGTACCGGCGGTATGCGGGACCACTCCCCGACGGTGCACTTATCCGACCCGAGAGATCATTGATTCTCTCCTCGAGCTCTCGGTTTTGACCATCCCAAACAGAAACGCTCCGGCAACGCTCATCCCCCCAGCAGCGATGCCATCCACAATCCATCCTCCAGCACTTGGAACTTTGATTCTCAACACGATGAGACGGAGTTCCCGAAGTTAGGAACGCTTGCGATGACCCCGAAGAAACGTCCTCAAGGTTTCACGCTGATCGAACTGCTCGTCGTGATCGC